>Ga0302248_1000003_pt1 | contig 387197 bp, 271 predicted proteins | sample AAG_UR_Leu_MG_FD_193528 | JGI IMG/M metagenome (GOLD analysis project Ga0302248, IMG submission 193528) | Enriched activated sludge microbial communities from anaerobic digester in WTTP, New Holstein, Wisconsin, United States - AAG_UR_Leu | ecosystem: Engineered > Bioreactor > Anaerobic >...
GTGAATGACGGCTCGGTCGACTCTGCGCCGGCGACGGTATCGATCACGGTGACCGCGGTCAACGACATCCCGGTGGCTGATGACCAGGAGGTGACCACGCTCACGAACGTGGCCAAGGCGATCGCCCTGGAGGCCTCCGACGCCGACCTCCAGGCCCTGACCTACTCGATCGTTGCCGGGCCGGCGCACGGAACGCTCTCGGGCAGCGGGGCGAACCGGACCTACACTCCGGTCGGCGGCTACAGCGGCCCGGACAGCTTCACCTTCAAGGTCAGTGACGGACTGGCCGATTCGGATACGGCCACGGTGACCATCACGGTGAGCGGGGTAAGCGGCACGGTCAAGGCCTGGGGCAGCAACGCTTCCGGTCAGCTTGGACTGGGCACGACCACTACGACCAAGCTGCCGGCGGACGTGCCCGGGCTCTCCGGCGTCGCCGCGCTGGCGGCGGGCGAGCTCCACACGCTGGCGGTGATGGCCGATGGCACGGTGCGGGCCTGGGGCTCGAACAAGTACGGCCAGCTGGGCGACAACACTCTCGTCACCCGCAAGACGCCCGTGGCCATAGCGATGCCCGGCGGCGTCAAGGCGGTGGCGGTGGCGGCCGGCCAGTACTTCTCGATGGCGCTGCTGGAGAACGGGACCGTGGCGGTCTGGGGCTACAACGCCCACGGCGAGCTGGGGCTGGGGACCACGGCTGCGGTGAAGGTCCCGACGCTCAACCCGCACGCCAGCCTGGCCGGCGGGGTGACCGCGGTGGCGGCCGGGCGCAACCACGCTCTGGCGCTGCTCGACAGCGGGGCGGTGATGGCCTGGGGCTACAACAACAGCGGCCAGCTGGGAACCGGCTCGACGACCTCCAGCAAGCTGCCCGTGCCCGTGAAGGACTCGACCGGTCTTGCGAACCTCGCCGGAGTCTCGGCCATCGCGGCCGGCGGGAGCCACAGCGCGGCGGTGGTCGGTGGCGGGGTGCTGGCCTGGGGCCTGAACAGCGGCGGCCAGCTGGGCGACGGGACGACGACCACGCGGAAACTGCCCAAGGCGGTGGCCGGGCTGGGCGGGGTCTTGGCGGTGAGGTGCGGTCTGGCGCACACGGTCGCGCTCCTCGGCGGCGGGGAGGTCCGGGCCTGGGGCGCGAACAAGAGCGGTCAGCTGGGCGACGGGACGACCACCGGGAGGAAGACGCCGGTGGCGGTGACGGGGCTGTCCGACGCCCTCTGGATCGGCTGCGGCCTGAACCACACCCTGGCGCTGCGGAGCGGCGGGTCGGTCGTGGCCTGGGGCGCCAACGCCGCCGGTCAGCTGGGCGACGGAACGACGACGACCCGCAAGCTCCCCACGCTGGTGACGAACGTCTCAGACGCCGCCGCCATCGCCGCGGGCGGCAACCAGTCCATGACCATTACCGTCCAGCATTAGTCGATCCACGCCGGAGCAGTCGGTCCCGGCGCTACCGCACCAGCCCGGCCCGGCGGATGAAGGCGCGGATCTCCGCCAGGGTCATGAGCTTCTGGTTGCCCGAGGTGTAGGCCCGGAGCGCGCAGGGGCGCGAGCCGCGGTGGGCCCGGGCGTAGTCCAGGTCGCGGAACATGAAGGTCGGCTTGATGATGTAGTAGCTGTCGTCCTCGATCGTCCGCGGGGCCTCCTCGTCGGTCATGACCTCCTCGTGGGTGGTCTCGCCCGGGCGGCGGCCGATGACCTGGATGCCGATCTTCCGCGGGTCGCGGCCGATCGCGGCGGCTTGCTCGCGGATCAGCCCCTCGACCAGGATGCCCAGCTTCACCGAGGGCATCTTGCGGACGAAGACCTCGCCGCCGGCCGCCCGCGCCAGGGCGTCGCAGCACAGGTCGGCGGCCTCGGAGATGGACATCACGAAGCGGGTCATCTCCGGGTCGGTGACCGTGACCGGCCCGCCCGCGGCGATCTGCTCGCGGAAGAGCGGCAGCACCGAGCCGCGCGAGCCCAGGACGTTGCCGAAGCGCACCGAGGAGAAGGCCGTCCGGCCGGAACTCTGAAGGTAGTTGCCGGCGATGATGATCTTCTCGCCCATGAGCTTGGAGGCGCCCATGGTGTTCGAGGGGCTGGCCGCCTTGTCGGTGGAGAGGTTGACCACCGCCCGGACCCGGCGCTCCAGGGCCGCCTCCACCAGGTTCTGGACGCCCAGGACGTTCGTCTTGACCGCCTCGAAGGGGTTGTACTCGCAGCTCGGGACGTGCTTCAAAGCCGCGGTGTGGAAGACGTAGTCGATGCCGTCGAGCGCGCGCGAGAGCCGCTCTCGGTCGCGGACGTCGCCGATCAGGAAGCGCAGGCGCTTCTGGCCGTCGCGCTTGCCGCGGCGCGGGTCCAGGGCGTTCTGCTCCGAGCCCCAGCGCTCGAGCAGGTGGGCGATCTCGAACTGCTTGGACTCGTCACGGCTGTAGATGCGGACCACCTCGGCACCCTCGTCGAGCACCCGCTGGACGATGGCCAGCCCGACCGTCCCGGTGCCGCCGGTGACCAGCACCCGGGCGCCACGGAAGAAGCCGGACCCCCGGCCCGGGCCGGCCCGGCGGGAGGCGGTGCCGCTCCGTCGCTTGGTTCCAGGCATGGCGAGTCCTTTCATCTGCCGGTGAAACCCGGGAGGCATCTTAGGAAACCGCGCGCCGCGGTCAAACGGATAATGCCTGGTGGAGGCAAGGACCATCTCGCTTCGCCCGCCGCGGCGGGCGAGCTCCGATAGCGATGCCGATACCGATAGCGATAGCGAAGCGCGCGAGACGACGGCGGCGGCAGTCTCTTCTCGCTATCGGTATCGCTATCGCAATCGGTATCGGAGCGCCAGCGAGGCCGGCGCGGCCTGCCGCGCTCAGAGGCGGCTGCCCTCCGGGTGGCCGGTCATCCCGCGGATCATCGCGCAGGTCCGCGCCACCCGGTCGGCCATCCGCCCGGTGAGCGTGCAGGTGTCCCGGAACACGAACTCGATGAAGTAGTCCCGGCCGACGTCGAGCGTCTCCTGGAGGTGCGCGCGCAGGTCGGCGGGGTCGAAGGCCTCGCCGCAGAACTTGAGAGGCACCGGCTTCCGGCACCAGATGACGTTCCGCCGGCAGGCCCCGGCCAGCTGGCGGATGTCGCACCAGGGCGTGACGCTGACCTTGCGCAGGTTCGGCAGCCGCTCGAGGACGGGCATCAGGTTGTGGACCGGCTCGCAGCAGCCGAACTTGAGCAGCTTGAACTTGCCGGCCAGCCTGGTCAGGTGGGGCATCAGGAACTCGTCGAACATCTCGGCGGAGATGCCGGTGGACTCCTGCGACTCCAGATAGCCCCAGCGGTCCGTGGTGGCCACCCGGTCCCCGGCCTTGCCGGCGGTCTCGTCGGAGAAGAGGGAGCTGCCCGAGCAGTACCCCTGGTTGCCGTCGTGGTTCAGGGTCAGGAGGCCCTGGTCCTCCTCCCACCGCCCCAGCGCCAGGTTGTCCTCCGCCAGGAAGGCGAACAGGCGGTGCACGGCGTCGGGGTTCATGGCCATCTGCAGATACAGCTCCTGCATGCCCATGAGGTGCACGGCCTTGTTGGTGATGCCGTTGGAGTACATCGACTCGGCGCGGCCGACCTCCACCGGCAGGAGCCCGGAGAAGGCCTCGCGGGCCAGCTCCGCGCGGGCCCCGGTCTTGTCCCGGTCCAGGGTCAGCGTGCGCTTGCGCAGCTTGCCGAAGTCCGCGTCGATGTCCTTGATGGGCGTGTTGGTCTTGTAGCCCAGCGAGTCCGCGGCGGTGCTGCCGGCGTGGGTGACCTCGAGCTCGTCGCAGGTCGCGGTGAGCTTCGTGACCCAGTCGACCACGAACCGGTCCGGGATGATCCGGTCGTCGTCGATCAGCTCGTAGGCGGTCAGGGCGTGCAGGAGGCGGCCCTCCAGGGCCCGGCCGACCTCGTCCGCGCACTCCAGCGCCGGGGTCAGGTCCTTGAAGAAGGTGCCGTTGTCCTCGATGTGGAACGGGAAGGTCTTGGCCTGAAGGCGGTTGTGATGCCGCCACTTCTCCCGCCGCTCGGCCATGGGCTTGCCGCGGGCGCAGTCCGCGTACCGGCCGGCCAGGGTCCTGAGGCGCGCCTTGTCCTTCGCATTCATCGCCGACCTCACCCTCCCGCCACTTCCATGGCGATCCTGCCCCACTCGGCCAGGCGCTCCGGCTCGTAGCGGATGGTGCTGATGTCCTTGAGGATGAACTCGAGCGAACAGCCGTGGCGCCGGCAGATATCGCGGGTGGCCACCAGGTCGGCGCGGACCTGGTCGGGGTGGAACGTGTCGGTGGCCATGAAGGCCGGGTTGGGCTTGCGGGAGAAGACGTAGTCGCGGCCGATCTCCGCGGCGCCGCGCTCCTGGTCGACCCACGGGCTCATCGAGACCTTGCGGACGTTGGGGATCATCCGCACCTCGGCCATCTTGCCGTCGAGCGGGTCGCAGCAGCCGTAGTAGACCAGCCCGAAGCGCGCGCAGATCCGGCTGGCGTACTCCACCTCGAACTCCCTGAACATCTCCGGCGAGACCGTGCCCAGCATCTGGGCCAGGCCGTACATCCAGAGGTCCCTGGTGCGGGGCTTATCCGGGTTGTAGCCCGGGGCGGGCAGCTCGTCGGTGTAGGCGCCGGTGCAGTGGATCAGGCTCTGCGGTCCGCAGAGCAGCCCCTGGGCCTCGAGCTGGTCGAGCATGCTCAGGTAGCCCTCGGTCATGCGCGCCAAGAGCCGGTGCATGAACTCGGGCCGATCTACCAGCGCGTAGAGCGCGTTCTCCACGCCCATCCAGGTGGCGATCGGGTCCCACAGCGAAAGATAGAGGTCCTCGCCCCAGGGCAGGACCTCGAGCCGCCCGTCGAAGAGCTCGTGGGCCACGGCCAGGCGCCGCTCGGTCTCGGCCGCGTTGTGGCCGACCACCGGCATGCGGATCTTCTCGAGGTCCGCGTCGGTCTGGAACTGGTTCTCGTACCTGTGGCCCTTGACCGAGTTGGCCGGGTCGCTGACCGCCGTCTCCTCGATGATGGCGATGCCGAAGACGCTGTTCTTCACCGCCTTGGGCACGCGCACGAAGGACTCCACCACCATGTCCACCGGGAAGTGCTTCCACTGGTAGAGGATCTTCCGCAGCCGGGTCTCGTAGCCGCGGCACTCCTGATCGGCGCACTGCGGGGTCAGCTCGCCGCCGGCGGAGAGCTCGTTCCAGCAGACCTGGTCGATCATGACCATGGGCCGCTGGGCCTTTCGGGCGTTGAGCCGGCGCCAGAGCCGGCGCTTCTCCTCCTGGACGGGCAGCGCGGCGATCTCCGCCACGCGCGCGGCGAGGTCCCTGATGATGGCAACATCCTTGGCGTTGGGCATGAGCTTCATCTCCTAGATTCCGTCCCAGTCCCGGCACTTCGGGCACAGCCGGAACCCGTCGAACTTCCCGCCGCCGTGCTCCCGGCGGAGCTCGGCGATCCGCCCGCCGGTCCAGAGTTCCTCGATGCTCTTCTCGCGGACGTTCCCGGCCGGCCCGGCGGCGGTGAAGTCCATGCGGCAGACGGGCACGGTCCCGTCGGCGAGCACGACCATTTCCTTCATCAGCCGGCGGCAGCCGATCCGCCTGGCGAGGTTGAGGTGTACCGAGGCCCGGTCGGCCAGCTGCCCGGCGCAGTCGCTGGCCGGCCGGATCACCGCCCCGTCGCTGCGCGCGTTCCAGAAATCGAAGAAGTCGAGCAGCTCGGGCTCGACCTCGACGCGCTTCTCGGCCTCGACGACCACGAAGGGCCACTCCCGGCCGGACTCCCTCCTGAGCGCCACGAGCCGCTCGACGTTGGCAACGGTCCGGTCGAAGTCGTCCCGGCCGGTCAGCCGGCGGTAGGTCTCGGCCCGGCCGGCGGAGAGCCGCACGGAGACGACGTCCACGTCGCACTCCAGGAGCCGCCGCGCCGCCGCCTCGTCGAGCAGCGGCCCGAAGGTCTCGAGGTGCAGGCCGTAGATGCCGCGCCCGCGGGCCAGCCGGAGGAAGTCGAAGACCTCGGGGTGGGCCAGCGGGTCGCCGAGCCCCCCGAGCGTCAGGAGGATGTCGTCGCAGCCCGCCAGGTCGGCGAGCAGCTTCCCGAAGAGCGCGCGGTCCATCCGGCGCTCGGGGGCCTCGCGCGACCAGGGCGTGTCCGCGACCGGCACCCGGCCGGCGGCCGTCAGCTCGACGTCGACGATGCGCGGCAGCCGGCCGGCGTATAGCTCCGGATCGGCGGCCACCAGCGCGGCGGCCTCCTCGGCCGAGGGGCCCAGCCCGTCGGGTCCCGGCGCGCGCCGCAGGATCCCGGCCAGCATCTCCTGCGAGCGGGCCGAGTCCGCCGAGCCGCGGAACTCGCAGCGGCGCACCGGGGTCGGGGCCAGGAAGTTCTCCTGCCGGTGGACCGGGTCCTGCGAGGGCGCCGCGGGGGTCAGCGCCAGCTGCCGGCCGACGGTGGCCCCCCTGGCCCCCATGGCCTCCAGCCACGCCGCCGTGCCCAGCAGCCCGGCGAAGCCGCCCGGCGCCTGGCAGAAGGCCGCGGCCATGGCCGGAGTCCCCTGCGGCGCGGCGTGCTCCACCAGGCCGGCCAGGATGCCCGGGTCGAGCAGGACGGCCTCCGGCAGCGCGGCGACGATCGCGTCGGCGCCGAGCCTCCGGGCGGCGGCGGCCAGGGCGGCGAAGTCGCCGGCGCTGTCCAGCTCCATGGACTGGCCGAGCCCCCCGCGCCAGGAGTCCTTGGCCCACTTGCGGGAGCGCCGGATGGCCTCGCGCCCGGGGATGTCCGGCCCGCCCAGCTCAAGCACCTCGGCGCGCGCGGAGCCCAGCCAGGCCCGGGCCTCGGCGGCCAGCCCCGGCTCGGCCAGCACGGCCACGCCGGCGATCCCCGCGGTTCGTCCGGCCCGGGCGACCGCCCGCTCCAGCACGGTCCGGCCGGCCAGGATCTCGCCGGCGCGGCTGGGCAGGCCCAGCGGTCCGGTCCGGCGGAGCTCCATGCAGACCCAGACCTTCACGGCCGCTCCTCCCCGGCTCCGGAGGGGGAGCCCGCCGCGGCGGACAGCTCCGCGCAGCGCCGGCGGGCGTCGCGCAGCGGGGGCTCGAGGAAGTCCGCGGCGCTGGCCAGCTCGCGGATCAGCTCGTCGTCGCGCCGGAAGCGCTCGCGGAGCTTGTCGGCCTCCCCGCCCCCGGCGGCGTCGGTGTCGCGCTGGGCCACCCCGGCCCGGTAGAAGCCGCTGGAGGCCAGCTCCTGCATGACGGTCAGGATGCGCCGCTGGCGCTGGATGCGCTCGCCCAGCTCCACGACCGTCCGGAGCAGGCGGTCGACCGGCTCGCCGTCGGCCAGGGCCTTCTCCACCCGGCGGTGGGTGCGGAGCTTCTGGTCGATGGCCGAGCGGACCTCCAGGAACTCCATGATCCGGCGGTCCAGGTCGCGCGCGGCCGCCGAGAGCCTGGCGCGGTCCAGCCCCGAGGGCCCGGCCCCCGGCGGGGGCATCTCGCCCGGCGGGCAGTCCGCCAGGAACTCGGCCAGGCGGCGCACCCGGGTGCCCTGCTTGAGCGAGCCGCCCTCGGTGCAGTCGACCACCGGCCGGCCCGACTCCCGGATGGCCAGCTCCAGCTCGCGCAGGTAGTGGTACATGCTCCGCTCGGTGAAGACCTCGCCGCCGTCCTGCGAAGGGACCTTGAGCATGCTCTCGCGCCGGCGGAGCAGCACCTCCAGCTCGCGCATTTCCAGGGTGTAGAAGCGGTTGCGCTCGTTCTGCCACTCCTCGTGCTTGGGCGTGCCGGGCAGGTGGCCGATGTTCAGCGGGAAGGACAGGTCCTGGCCCACGAAGGCGATGGGCGAGAGCCCCAGGTGGCAGGCGATCAGGAAGCAGAAGTGGCCGACGTTGCCGCCCCCGAAGAAGCCGCCCATGTCGCGCCGGGCCTCCTCCAGGAACTGGTCCATCAGCGGGTCGCCGGCGAAGGCCAGCGGCCCGGGGTAGAACCGCACCGTGTCGTGGAAGGCCGGCCCGATGGCCACCAGCCGGGTGGGCACCCGCTCCGGGAGCGTCTCGAAGAACTTCCGGGTCTGGCCCTGGAAGTCGACGATGGCCGTGAAGTCCGGGACGATGCCCCGCTCCAGGAGCGGCTTGAGGACGATGTCGCAGGCCACCAGCACCGCCCGGCCGCGCGCCGCGCGCAGCCCGTCGATGTTCCGGCGCAGGCTGGGACCGGCGGACACCACTATCCCGGGCCGGCCGGCGAAGAGCGGCCGGAGCTCGGCCAGCGACGGCGCGCCCACGTAGAGCGGCAGGTTGCGCAGCTGGTTGACCAGGGTCTTGCGGCCGAGCATGAACTGCGAGACCATGGCCATCTGCCCGGAGATGGCGAAGTCGCGGATGGCCTGGCGGGCCTCCTGGTAGTAGTCCGGGGCCAGCGCCGTCGAGGGGGCGTGGGGCAGGATGATCAGCTGCGAGGACATGAGCACGACCTGCAGCGAGCGCAGCCCCTGGTAGAGCCCCTGGCGGTCCAGCCCGACCAGCCAGGAGATGCGCCGGTCGGCGAACAGCCCGCGCAGGTCGCGCCGCGACGCCGCCAGGCGCAGCAGCCCGGGGTCCCGCTCGAGCACCACTATCCGGGACTCGTGGTTGGCCCGCCCGGCCAGCGCCTGCAGGTGGTAGCCCAGGCCGAAGCCCAGCACCAGGAAGCCCTGGACCGCGCCGGGGTCCGCGTCGCCGACGAAGCGCAGGGCCTCGCCGCGCGGGTCGAAGCGGCTGTGCAGGGTGGCGGCGGCGCCGCCGGCCAGGGGGATGCGCGCCGTCCAGTCGCCGTCGCGGGTGGGGATGGCCTCGGCCCCGGAGGGCTCGGCCGCGAGCTCCACGGCGCGGGCCAGGGACGGGTGGCCGGTCCTGAGGGCGGCCAGGTTCCCGGCCAGGAGCTCGGTCATTGCCCGCCGCGCCCGCCGGAGGAGGCCAGCGCCCGGACCCGGGCGGCCAGGGCCTCGAGCTCCTCGGGCAGGCGGTACTCGGCGATGTCCGCGGCGGCCACCGCGTCGCCGGAGCGGACGGCGCCCTCCAGCTCGCGCATGGCGCCCACCACTCCCTCGATGCCCGACCGGAGGTCCCCGGCGCTGGCCGCCCCGATCAGTCCGAGCGAGGTGGACAGGGCCTGCAGCACGCTCATGAACAGGCCGATGACCTCGTTGGCCCGGTCGAGCCCCTGGGATAGCTGCCCGGCGCGGAAGAGGTCGGCCGAGACCCGGAACTGGTCGCCGAGCTGGCCCAGGGCGCTGGCCACCTCGCCGAGGCCGTGCAGGCCCCACTCCCGGGCCGGGGTGCTGCGTAGGTCCACCCGGCCGAGTTCCCCCGCGGGGCGGGCGCACAGGGCGTTCTCCTCCTCGACGGAGAGCTCGGCGCCGTTGTGGTGGATGCTCATGATGGCCCGGCCCCCGGCGGACAGCTCGCGGCGGATCGCCTCGAGGGCCTTCGAGAAGGGCTCGCCGCCCGGAATCTCGCGGGCCTGGCCGTCGACGAAGAGTTCCAAGCGACCTCCTGGCGTGCGGCGCGCCAGCCGCACGCCGGTCATTTTTCACACCCCCCCCGCCGGCGTCAAGTGTCGGGGGGCCGCCCCGGGGGTCAGCCGCCCTTCCGGTCGCCGGGCGCGGGCACCGGCCGGCCGAGCAGCCTGAGGACCATCTTCATGTCCTCCCAGACCTTGGCCTTCTCCGGCGGGTTGCGGAGCAGGTAGGCCGGGTGGTAGGTGGCGACCAGCGGCGTGCCGTGGAAGTCGTGGACGGCCCCGCGCAGCCGGCCGATGGGCTCCTCGGTGCCGAGCAGCGTCCGGGCCGCGGGCGAGCCCAGCGCGCAGATCAGCCGGGGCCTGATGATCGCTATCTGCTCGCGCAGGTACGGCCAGCACTCGGCGGCCTCGCCGGGCAGCGGCGTGCGGTTGTCCGGCGGCCGGCACTTGAGCACGTTGCAGATGTAGACCTCCTCGCGCTTCATGCCCATGGCCGCGATGATCTTGTTGAGCAGCTGGCCGGCGCGGCCCACGAAGGGCACGCCGCTGGCGTCCTCGTCCGCGCCGGGCGCCTCGCCGACGAAGAGCAGCTCCGCGCCGGGGGCGCCGTCGGCGAACACCGACTTGTTGCGGGTCTTGTACAGGGCGCAGCGCCGGCAGGCGTCGGCCAGGCTCGCGAGCTCCGCCAGGCGCTCGGCCGCCGGCCGGGCCGGGTCGGTGAGCGGCTTGGTCTCGAGCAGGCCGGCGTCGCGCGTGGAGCTGAGGCCCTTCGGCGGCAGCCCGGCCTCGGCGTTCGACGGCGGCGGGGGCGGCGCGGAGGCGGCCCGCGCGGCCTCGGCCGCCTTGGCCTCCCGGTAGCGCTTCAGGCGCTCGGAGACGCCGGCGTCGTCGGAGTCCGGGGTGGGCGGCGCGGGTCGGCCGAGGACGGCGCCGGGTCGGCCGAAGCGGAGGCCGCCGCAGCCGCCCCGCGTCCAGCGGCCCGCGGTCCCTTCCCGCCGCGCGGCGCCAGCAGGTAGCGCCCCCCGGCCAGTTCGTCGCCGAGGAGCTCGCGCGCGGCGCGGCGGGGGTCGCGGCGGTCAGCGGCCACGGGCCCGCTTCGCGGCGCGCCGCCGGGACGCCCCGGGGCGCGCGTCGGCGATCCGGAAGACGCACAGCGGGCCGCACATGGTGCAGGACTCGTCGCCGGCCCGCCGCGACAGCGCGTGGCCGCGGCGCACGGCCTCGGGGTCGAGGGCGTTGTCGATCATCCCCGGCCAGTCGCGCCGGCGGCGCATCTCGCTGAAGCGGCGGTCCCACTCCGCGGCGCCGGGGAGGTTCCGCGCGAGGTCCCCGGCATGGGCGGCGATGCGCGCGGCGATCACCCCCTCGCGGACGTCGCGCTCGTCGGGAAGCCGCAGGTGCTCGGCGGGGGTCACGTAGCACAGGAAGTCGGCGCCGGAGGCGGCCGCCAGGGCCCCGCCGATCGCCGAGGTGATGTGGTCGTAGCCGGGGGCCACGTCGGTGACCAGCGGTCCGAGCACGTAGAAGGGCACCCCGCCGGAGAGCTTCTTCTCCAGGCGCATCTGTTCGACGACCTGGTGGAGCGGCACGTGCCCCGGCCCCTCGATCATCACCTGGACCCCGGCGGCCACCGCGCGCCGGGCGAGCCGGGCGAGCGTGCGCAGCTCCTCGTACTGGGCCTCGTCGCCGGCGTCGGCCAGCGCCCCGGGGCGGAGCCCGTCGCCGAGCGACAGGACCATGTCGAACTCGCGCGCCGCCGCGATCAGGCGGTCGAAGTCCTCGAAGAGCGGGTTCTCCCGGCCGGTGCGGCGCATCCACTCGGCCAGCAGCGTGCCGCCGCGGCTGACGATCCCGGCGACCCGCGGCCGGCGGTCCAGCGCGGCCAGCACCCGGCGGGTGACCCCGGCGTGGACGGTGACGAAGTCCACGCCGTCCTGCCCGTGGCGGCGGATGGCCCGGAAGAGCCCGTCGGCGGTGAAGGCCGCGGCCGGCCGGCCGGCGCTCTGGGCCTCGACCGCCGCCTCGTAGACCGGCACGGACCCGAAGGCCAGGCCGGTGCCGGAGACCAGCGCGCGGCGGATGGCCCGGAGGTCGCCGCCGGTGGACAGGTCCATGACCGCGTCGGCCCCGGCGGCCTCGGCGACGCGGAGCTTGCGGACCTCGGCGGCCGGGCTGGCCCGGTCGCCGGAGGTGCCGATGTTGGCGTTGACCTTGACGCGCAGCCCGGCGCCCACCGCGCAGATCGGGCGGTCGCTGTCGCGGCGCAGGCGGTTGGCGCAGACCGCGGCGCGCCCGGCGGCCACGGCCCGGCGGAGCTTCTCGGGGTCGACCATCTCGGCACGCGCGGCGGCGGCCACGGGTTCCGGCAGGCGCCCGGAGCGGGCCAGATCGATCAGGGTCTTGGCGGACACGTTGGCTTTGCCTTTCCCGGCACGGAGCCGGAGCTAGCAGCCCGTTGGAAAAGTGGGCGGCGCTGACGGCTCAGTCATACCGGCTAGGGCGGACGACGGCAAGAGGAAATCGGGTGACCATGCCGCCGGGGGCAGCCAAGTCCGCCTACGGCTTCTTCTCCGGCTCCGGAGCGGGGGGCGGCGGCGGAGCCTTACGCTCCCCGCCGCGGGTCGGGTCCCAGACCAGCCCCTTGGCCTCGGAACGGTCCGGCTCGGTCAGCCGCAGGCAAACGCCCCAGGCGCCGGCGAACTGGGCGACCTTCACGACGATGTCGTTCCAGCCCGGCTCCAGGGTCACCTCCACCGCGTCCTGGTCGGGGACCACGCCGCGGGCCGCCGGGTTGGTGTGCACCATCTTGCCGTTGACCCGCACCTGGGCCGAGTCGTCGCTGCCCAGGAGCAGCAGCAGCTTGCGCGGCCCGGCGCCGCCCACCTGCACGGAGGACAGCGCATAGGCCACCGCGTACTCCCGGTGGCCGAAGACCGCGTCGAAGTCCACGGCACCCCGCGCCCCGGGCTTGAAGGGCCGCAGCCAGCGGGCCTCGCCCTCGGCGGTCTTGTAGACCGCCTCGGGCTTGACGGCCTCGTCGGGCGGCAGCGGGAGGTCGAGCGGCTTGGTCTCCTCGCGCTTGAAGGGGAAGGGCCCGCAGAAGAAGAGGTCCTTGATCAGGCAGCGCTCGGAGATCTCCCTCCGGGCGTTGGCCCGGACGGCGTCGGCCAGCGCGGCCGCGCGCGTGGCGATCTCGGCGTCAGGGCTCTTGAGTGCGGCCTCCACCACCGGCAGGGCCGACGCGCCCATTGCGGCGAGCGCCTTGCTGGCCGCCTCGCGCTTCTCCCACTCGTTGTCGCCGAGTTGGGCGACCAGTATCCGGGCCCGGGCCTCCTCGGGATCTGCGGCCTCCGGCTGCGGGGCGGGGGAGGGGGAGGGATCAGGCTCGCCGGCGCGGAGCGGGGCGGCGAGCCCCAGCGCGCCGCACAGCAGCAGGGACGGCAGGGCGCGGATCATTCCGGCACCTCCAGCTTCAGCCAGCGCAGGTACTTGGGGTTCTCCTCGGGCTCCGTCGCGACCGGGCCGACCTCGAGGTCGTAGCCGCCGGCGGCGGCCCTGCGGCGGTCCGACTTCGGCCCGGCCTTCTCGGTCCAGGCCCACTCTATGCTGAGTCCCGCGGCCTGCGCCTCGCCGCCGGCGTTTTCGAAGAGGACCCGGTTCTTCCCGGGCACCAGCCGCGGCAGCGTCAGGAAGTTGAGCTGGGTGACGATCCGGACGTCGAGGGCCAGGAGCGCCGGAGCCGCGTCGGCCGCGCCGCCGGAGAGCTCGACGCGGAGCTGCGCGGAGTACGGATAGCCGGCGGCCCCCATGTCGAGCTTGCCGGAGAGCTTCTGCTTCCCGCCCTCGCCGGCCGCCTCGGCGATGAGCGCGCCCTTGGCGTCGCGGCCGGTGACCAGCACCAGCTTGGCAGTCGCACCCTTGGGCAGGTCGCACTCGGCGGTGACCTCGCCGCCGACCATCACGTAGGGCGTGGCGAACGAGAAGGTCGCCGACGCCGGCTTGCCCGGCTCCTTGGGATGCAGACCCGGCTTGCCGTCGTCGGCCTGCGCGGCGAGGTTGTCGCTGGCCGAGAGCGCCTCGCGGAAGCCGCTCTTCGCCAGGTCCGGGCTGTAGAGGATCTCGCCGTTGCCGTAGTGGCGCCAGGAGGCCTCGGCGCCGCCCGAGCAGCGATGGACCGGGCCGTCCTTGGTGTACTCCGGGGACCAGTCGGTCTTCCAGGAGCCGGAGCGCTTGAAGTAGCCGCCGGGCAGCTTGTCGAAGTGGAGGACCAGCGCCTCCCCCGGCCGGACGGCCAGGGCCATCGAGTGATTGGTCTTCCGCTCGCTCGTGCCGATGCCGCCGCCGGCGCAGCGGTAGAAGAACTCCGGCCGGCCGCCGTCGCAGGGCATGAAGGGGTCGCTGGTGCGCACCGGATCGGTGACCAGCGTCGGGTCGCCGTTGATCTCCTCGAGCGAGGCGATGGACTTGCCGTCGGCCGTGTAGACGTAGAAGGTGGCGTGGGCGTCGAGGTAGTGCAGCCGCCCGCCGTAGCGGAACTGGGCCCAGGAGTGGCCCATGCCCGCGGGCGGCTTGGCCGCGTCCAGGCGCACCAGCGAATCCACCAGCCAGCCGCCGCCGGCGATTCTGTAGAGCGCCGGATCCTCGTAGGTCTGGCTCGAGACGCCGGCGTCGCCGGCGTTCTCGCGCCCAAGGGCCCCCTGGCCGAGCCACACCAGGGTCTCGCGGATCGTTCCGCAGAGTGCGTAGCCGTAGACGTTGAGCACCCGCTGGGGGTCGTTGTCGTCCGGCCGCGGGTTGTGCCAGATGCGGCGGTTGACGAACCGCCAGATGGCCACGGCCTTCTCCTCGTCGCTCATGCCGTCCTTGAGCAGCGTCTTGAGCAGCGTCTCGCGGCTGAAGCAGTCCACCGAGCGGTCGGTCCAGATGTGGATGCCGGAGACGGTCTTCTTCCCGGCGGCGGGAGCCTCGGCCTCGCCGGCGAAGGCGGGGGCCAACAGTAGAGCCAGGCACTGAGGGACTAAGGCACTGAGGCACTTAGTACGGCGCAGTATTGCCAGGTTTCTCGTCGGCGCGGCCACGGCCTTCCTCCTATGTCGACTTAGTGCCTTAGTGCCTCAGTCCCTCAGTGCCTTCGCTTTTCATTTCTTCCAACCTCACCAGCAGCACGTCGTCGCCCCGGGCGGTGGCCACGAGCAGCTTGTCGAGGGCCACGGAGGACTGCTCGCGCATGGTCCCCACCTCGTCGGGGATGCGCCAGGCCCGGCCGCGGACGAGGTCGACGAGCACCGTGGCCTTGTCCAGGACCGGGCGCCAGCCGATGGCCCAGTCGCGGCCGGAGGCGTCGATGCGCTTGAAGATCGGGCCCATCTCGCAGAGGGCCTTGGGCGGCGCCGATCCGTCAACTGGCACCTGCCAGACGCAGAACTCGCGCCAGGCGTTGGCGGAGAGCTCGCCGGCCTTGGCGCCGCAGAAGGTGAGCGTCTTCCCATCGGCGGAGACGCGCAGCGTCGAGAAGTAGTGCCAGTCCCAGACGTCGACCAGCCAGTACGGCTTGCCTCCGCCCTCGGCGGGGCGGTCCGGGACGATCACGTGCACCTCGGGCTTTTCGGCGGCCGGGTCGATCCAGCCGACCCCCGCGCCGCGGGGGATCTTCGCCGGGCCGATCAGCCAGGGCACTACGTAGAGACGCTTGCCGTCGGGGGAGGGCACGACCGCGCGGAACTCGCCAAGCTCACACCTGTCGAGGAACCAACGCATGGTTCCTGACTGGCGGGCGAGGATCTGGGTGCCGCAGAAGCCGAGGTCGGCGAAGGCCGGGGAGCCCTTGGGCCGCCATTCCTTGCCGGCCGTGAGGAACTTCACCGGCTTGCACAGCGGCAGTGCGCTGTACCGGCCCAGTGCGGAATCGGTCGCGAAAGCCAATGACTCGCCCGTGCCGCTCCAAGCCACGGCCATCGCGCCTTCCGTGCCGGGTAGCAGCGTGGCGCGTCTCTCGCCGGCGGGGAGCCACACCAGCCCCGAACCGTTCTCTTCCTCGCCGGCCTTGCCCCAGCGGACGCAGGCCGCGAGGTCCCCGGTCGGGCTCCAGGCCAGTTCGTGGACCGCGCCCGGCGCGGGCGGCTCCCAGACGCAGCTCACCTTGCCGCTCTCGACATCGGCAACCAGGACCTGCCCGGCGCCCTTGGCCGGCACAGCCGGCGGCGGCGGGGCCTTGGGGTCAGCCTTGGGATCGGCGGCCGGCTTGCGGTTGCCGTAGGTGATCCAGGCGAGCTTCTTCCCGTCGGGGCTGAAGCGCGCCCGGCCGGACTGGCCGGTGTCCTCGCCGCTCTGCCAGAGGACCTTCTTCTCGGCGATCTTCAGCTCGGCGGTCGGGTTGACCTTAACTTCGCCGGCCGACGCCAGCGCGCCGGCCGTCAGGAGCGCCACGGCGACCAGGCTACTCCTTGGCATCGTTCTTTCCCTCGGCCGGCTCCTTGGCCGGAGCCTCGGGCTTGGCCGGCGGCGCGGCCTCGGGGGCGGCCTCGCCCGGGTCGAACTTCTTCGGCTCGAGCTTCTTGGGCAGGTCCTTGGTCAGGTACCAGAAGACGTAGGGCGTGTTGCGGAGCTCGTTGCCGAAGCTCTGGCCGTAGCCCCAGGGGCGCTTGACGATGCCCTCGCCGGCCTTGGCCACGCGCTTGCGGGCCAGCTCGGTGTAGTCGGCCCGGTCGAGCTGGGCGCCGAGGAAGGCGAAGGCGTGGAGGGTGCTCTCCGCCGAGTCCTTCTTCTGGAAGCAGTCCTCGGTCAGGAGCTTGAGGGTCTCCAAGGCCCGCTCGTCGCCGGTGTGCTCGTAGTACTCGCGGATGCCCTCGAGGGAGATGCCGCCCTGCCAGAAGCGGCCCTTGTTGATGCGCGCGCCCTTGGCGGCCTCGGCGGCGATCTGGTGCTCGAACTGCTTCACGCGGGCGAGGTAGCGCGGCTCGCCGGTGGCCTCCCAGGCGGAGAGCACGCCCAGCGGCCCGTGGCCGAGGCTGCGCGGCTCGCCCCAGCCCATGCCGTTGACCTTCATGGCGAAGCCGGCCGAGAGCAGCCCGGTCTCGCGCGAGCGCCGGTCGCCGGTCAGGTAGAAGCGCTCGAAGTGGCTGGCGGTCTTGAAGTGGTTGAAGGTCTCCGAGGCGTAGATGCCGCCCTCGGCCCAGCGGATGTGCATGGTGCCGTCGCAGTAGCGGTTCGAGCCGGTCATCTTGTCGTCGGGGTGCCAGCAGAGCATGTCCAGGTCCCCGACGTGCTGCTCGGCCTCGACCCCCGCCTCCAGGAAGTCGAGGTCGCCGGTGCGCGCGAACTGCAGCAGGTAGGCGTGGGGGAAGTCGTAGTAGCCGTTGTCCCAGGAGGTGTGCTTGTCGCCGGGGTCGGAGCGCTGGCTCTTGACGAAGTCCATGACGTCGCCGAAGTTGAACATCCCGTAGTGGTCGGTGTCGCCGAAGTTCACGTCCCGGAACTTGAGGATGTGGTCGAGGGTGGCCTTGAGCCGCGCGTCGTAGTCGGCGACGAGCTTGGCGGTCTCCTCGTCGTAGAGCGCCTTCGCGGAGCTGGCCACCCGGCCGAAGGCCTGGGTCTCCTCGCAGTACCACGACGGCGGCGCGATCGGGCGCAGCGGGCGGTTCAGGCCCGCATAGGCCCCGACGATCCTGGGCACGTCGCGCTTGCCGTGGAAGTAGAACATCGAGGTGCTGGTCTGGCTCATCCCCGGGTACCAGTTGGCCCGCGGGCCGCGCGGCCCGCTCACCAGCGGCGGCGCGCTCTCGAAGTTGGCGTGGAGCATGACCAGCACCGCCGACGGGTCGGCCTTGACCGCCCGCGGCCAGGTCTGCCAGAACCACTTCACTCCGGCGGCCATGCCCTTGGTCTCGTCGGAGAGGTCCAGCCACCCGGCGGTCTGGCAGCCGGCCTTGTCGAGCTTGCCGCGGCCGACGAGCGGCTCGCGCTTCCGGAAGAACTCGCCGTGGTACTCGATGCGGTCGCTGGCCTTGGAGACGATCCAGCAGTCCTCCAGGCCCGGCTGGTGGAACTTGGCCACGTCCGGCCCGGGCGGCTCGATGTCCTTGCGCCAGGGCGGGGCGAGCTTGTCGGCCTCCGGCGCGCCGGGGCCCAGCCACTTGCCGCCGGGCAGCCCCGCCGCCCAGGTGCGGGTCTTGGCGTCGAGGACCAGCGGCATGGACAACCACGCACGGTCCAGCGGCACGCCCTCGGCGATGCTCTTTCCCTGCCGGCAGCTCAGGGTGTAGACCACCCGCACCAGCGGGCTGCCCGCGAAGCAGTGGATCCGGCAGACGAAGTCGAGCAGCCGCTCGTCGCCGGGCTTGTCGTCCTTGGAGAGGTTCCGGCCCGAGAGGCGCAGCACCGCGCGCATCGGGCCGGCCTCCTCGACGTCGAGCGTGACCTCCGGGTCGTTGGCCGGGCTGTAGGCCTTGTAGGCCGGCAGGCTCGCCCAGGAGCTGAAGGCCCACGGCCCGGCGGTGTGGGGCTTGACGATGCGGTTGGCCTCGTCGTACTTGCCGGCGCCGGTCTCGTCGACCCAGGCCTCGTCGAAGAGGTTGAAGCCGGAGCGCTTCACGACCAACTTGAGCGCGCCGGTGGTCACGGTGGCGACGCCGTCCTTGAGCTCGACGGCGACCGGGGCCGGCGGGGCCGGGTTGGCGGCCGCGTCGGTCAGCCAGTAGGCGCCCTTGCCGCCGGCGGCCAGCGACGCCTGGAAGTCGACCAGCACCCACTTGGCGGACTTGCCCGGGTACCAGCGATTGGCGACGGTGAACTGGGCCGGCACGGGCTTGCCGTCCGGGCCGAGGAGCGCGAGCTTGGCGGGGTCCTCCAACAACCCTTCGGGCAGCGGCACGCCGCCGGTGACCGGCTCGGCGAAGCGCTCGACGCCGGCGCGCTCGGCGACGTCGAGCTTCACCCACAGCTTGGCGCCGGCGGGTTTGGCCGGGCCGGCCTCCTCGCCGGCCGGGACGCGCGCGGCGCAGAAGACAGATAGGAGAAGTGCGGTGGTCAGAAGGGCGAAGCGACTATCTCTCATTGCGGCCTCCAAGTCAGGCGGTCTAGCAGCCCGTTGAAGAAGTGCCGGGGATCGCGTTGCGGCCGGATGGCCCGGATGCAGGGCGCGAGGAGGAAGCCGTGTCCAAAGCGACACGGCGACGACGAGCAACGCCGCAGACGGGTCGTCCGGGCGCAACCCGAAGGGACACTTGATCTTGCGGCCTCATGCTTCGTCACTCCTCCTCGGCGTGTCTCTCGGGACACGCCTTCGTCGTCGTTCCTCGCCTGAGACCACAATCTCAAGTGTCGCGACCCCGGCACTCTTTTCAACGGGCTGCTAGGTTGCCTGTCCTTCGATAGTACACCGGACAACCCGCCGCCGCCAGTCGCCGGGGGAAGGCCACGGCTGTTTCTGGAAACCGCCGATGCAGGCCGATTAACGCCGATCATGACGACAACTACAGGACAGGGCGCCGTACTCAGATGCCCTTATCGAAGTTCATCTGCGTGCATCGGCGGTTCCCATGCCCCGCCCGCCGCCAGTCGCCCCGGAAGTTCCGGAGGTGCGCGGCGGTGGCGGCCCGGGCCTCGGCCGACCAGGCGTCGGCGGGGTCGTCGGACAGGAGCAGCGCCGGTTCGCGGAGCAGCTCGGCCCACAGCCAGTCGATGAACTCGTCCGCGCCCATCAGCTGACACTCGGCCCGGCCGACCAGGCCGCGGCGGCCGCGGCCGGAGGCGTTCCAGGCCCTCTCGACCTTCGAGTTCTGCTTGTAGAAGTCCCGCGGGCCTGCGGGGGCGCGGGGCACCGGGATCTCGCGGGTCCGGCCGCCGTCGTCGACCATGGCGATGGCGGTCGGCATGTAGGGCAGGGCCATCCAGTCCTCGACCACGTGCGCGGCCGTCTGGGTGCGCATGTCGGTGCCCAGCCACAGGATCTTCCCGCCGCGCTCGGCCAGCCGGCCCCAGGGACCGCGCCGGTCGAAGGGCGTGGCGTCCTCGCGCCAGGAGTGCCCGGCGCAGAACTCGGCGGCGCCGGTGCCGACCGCGGCCACTGAGTGGGTGGGGTGGTCGCTGCGCGCCGCGCCGGGGCTCCGGAGCACGTAGTTGGTGAAGCTGCCCACCCGGCTGGGCGTGGTCTTGGGGTTCCAGACCAGGCCGGCCGGGCCGTCGGCCTTGGCCTTGTAGGTGTTGCTGAAGGTCGGAACCGCCACCAACCCCTCGGACCCCACCGCGTCGCAGAGCGCGCCGAGCAGCTCGGCCAGGGAGCGGTCGGGGTCGCTCTCCGGGCCGCGGGGCAGCCCGAGCGCGCTGAGCGCGGAGTGGATGAAGAGCGCGTCGCCGGGGCCCACCCCCAGCCGGCGCAGGTCGGCGGTCAAAGTCGTGCGGTTCGGAACGGCGCTGTCATCGGTCACGCGGAGGCCTCCCGGTCCCGGAGCAGCCGGGCCGCGCCCCATCCTACCGGCCGGTCGGAAAAGCGCCAGGGCGTGCGGCCGCCATCGTGCTCCCCTCGTTCCAGGTTGCGGGGAACCTCCGCTGCTGCGGGGAGGAGGCCGGGAAGGTGAGCAGGCCCACCGCCTCCCGGGCCATGGCCTCGAAGTCCACGCACGGGCCGGAGAATCCCTCCGGCCGCGCGGTCTCGCTGGGCTGGAAGCAGGCCACGCTGAGGTCGCGAGGCACGGCCCGCCCCGCCGCCTTGGCCGCCTGGATGACTTTGCCGGCACCGCCGTCGTCCGAGGTCAGCACCGCGGTGAAGGCGGGCCGGGCGGTGAGCAACCGCTCCAGCGCCGGACTGGTGTCCTCCTCCCGGTGCGAAAGGGTGAAGACCACCGGCCGCCGCGGCGCCGCGCCCGCCCCGCGCAGCGCGGCGACGAGCCCCGCGGCGCGCTCCTTGGCGTCCAGCTCCACGTCGCCCTGCACCAGCGACACCCGCTGCACGAAGGCGATGTGGCGGTGGCCGAGCGCCATGAAGCGCCGGACGGCGTCGGCCGCCCCCCGGGCGTTGTCGACGCACATGGAGTGGCCCCTCCAGCCGGCGATCGGCCAGTCCACCAGTACCGCGGGCACGCCGCAGGTCTCGTAGCGGCGGAGCACCTCGCGCCGGTAGTGGCCCAGGAGCACGATGCCCCGGGGCGTGATCCGGGAAAAGCCTTCGGGCAGGCGCTTCTGAAGCTCGTTGCCGTGCACGGTCAGGAGGGGGGCGTTGGCATCGTCGGCGCCGGACCCCACGCCGAGGTGCAGCGCCCAGCCCAGCGGATTGGCCAGCGCCGGGGCGAGCTTGCTGTAGCTGACCACCTCCAGGATGGGGCTCTGCACCGAGGCGCTCGGCGCCCCCGGCGGGAGCACCCCAAGACGCCGCCCGGGGGTCCGAATCAGCCGGCCCTCGCGCCGGAGCGCGTCGACGGCCAGCCAGGCCGTGCGATAGGCGACCCCGTAGCGGGCCTGCAGCTCGCGCACCGGCGGGAGCACCGCGCCGGGGGGGAGGCGCCCCGAGTCGATCTCCGCGCGCAGCTCCCCGGCCAGCCGCCGGTGGCGGGCATCGGGGTTCGCCGGGCGGCCTCGCTTTCCTTCCGATGGCGGCGACACAGTTGGGGTCTCCCCCTTCCCGGAGAATTAAGGAATCATAAGTAATCATAAGTGGAAAACAACTCCGTTTGCGGCGGCGCCCCCGTGTATGTTAAGATGGGCAAGGAGCCCATGGCGCCGAGGGGGAGCACACCGATGAAACACCCGATAGCCCGGTTTACCCTGGTCCTGGTCGCCCTGGCGGCGCTGGCCCTGCCGACAGCGGCCGGCGAGGCCTCCGGCCCCGAGGCGGCGGCGGCCAAGGCCATCCTGGAGGCCTCCGGGTTCAAGAGCGGCCTGTGCCTGCACCTGGGCTGCGGGCGGGACGGCTCGGCCGGGTTGACCGCGGCGCTGACCGAGGCCGGCTCCATGCCGGTCCACGGCCTGGCGCTCGACGACGCGGCGCTGGCCCGCGCCCGCGCGGCCATCGAAGCGAAGAGCCTCGGCGGCCGGGCCATGGTCGAGAAGCTCGCGGGCAAGGCGCTGCCCTACGTGCCCGACCTGGCCACCCTGATCGTGGTCGAGGACCTGGCCGCGCTCTCCGCGGCGGGCATCGGCAAGGAAGAGATCCTCCGGGTCCTCGCGCCCGGCGGCGCGCTCTGCACGCTCGAGGGCGGCCCTTCGGCAGGCTCAGGGCAGGGCAAGTGGACCGCGACGGCCAAGCCCCGCTCCAAGGACATGGACGAGTGGACCCACCCGCACCACGGGCCGGACGGCAACTTGGTCTCGGCCGACAAGACCATCTCCTTCCCGCTCGACTTCCGCTGGATCGACGGCGTGGCCGTCAACCGCGGCGGCTGGGCGGAGTGCGCCTCCTGCCGGGCGGTGGTCCTGGCCGGCGGCCGCTGCTACACCGTGAACAACGACGAGTTGGGCTCGACCGGCACCGCGGTCCTCAAGGCCCGCGACGCCTGGAGCGGCTTCCCGCTCTGGAAGCTCGACTGCGAGGACGGCTACGGCAAGGTCGCGCTCGACTTCCGCAACGTCTGGCCGCTGGCCGCCGACGACCGGCGGGCCTACGTCGGCCGGAAGACCGGCCTGGCCATCCTCGACGCAGCCACCGGCAAGGTCGAGGCCGCGGCAACCACCAAGTTCCAGCCGCGCCGGCTGGTGCTGGCCGAGGGCACCGTGGTGGTCGGGTGCTGGGAGAAGATCGAGAACTGCGGCGCCAAGGTCGGCTTCGAGAACGACGACATCCGCACGGTCTGGTGGCCGGGCGGCGAGGGCAGCGTCGAGGCCTTCGAGGCCGCCACCGGCAAACCCAAGTGGACGCTGCCGCTCGCCGCGCTGACCCTGGTGGCCTCCGACGGGACCCTGTACATCCTCACCAACAAGGGCGCCCCGCCCACCAAGCGCACCTTGATCGGCGTGGAGCTGGCCACCGGCAAGGAGAAGTGGCGCTTGCCGCACACCGCCTTCGGCGAGGAGCCCGACACCATCCTGGTCTCGGCCGGCCCGGGCTGCGCGGTGCTCACCAACAGCAAGGCCAAGGGCAAGCGCGGGGCCTACGTGGTCTCGGCCGCCGACGGCAAGATGCTCTGCACCATCCCCGGCGCCGTGCCGCGCGACATCGTCGGCAACGAACTCTGGTGCTCCGACGCCCGCTATGACCTCAAGACCGGCGCCAAGCGGCCCGGCCAGGGACTGGGCGGGACCTACGCGGGCAGCAACGTCGTCGGCGGTTGCGTGCCGCCGGTCGTGGTCGGAGGGCGGCTGGTCACCGGCTCACGCGGCGGCGGCTACTCGCTCTTCGGCGAGGACCCGGCCAGGCCGCCGACCAAGCTCAGCTACATGGCGGTGCGCGGCGCCTGCCTCCAGGGCATGGTCCCGGCCAACGGCATGTTCTACACCGCGCAGAACATGTGCGGCTGCTTCCCCATGCAGGTCGGCGGGTTCATCGCCTCCGGGCCCGGCGCCGGCGCGCCGCCGGCGGCCGCGGACTTCGAGAAGCCCCGCCCCGTCGAGAAGGGCCCGGCCTTCGGCGCCGTCGAGGCGGCCGCCGCCGGGGCCGACGACTGGCCCACCTACCGCCACGACACCGAGCGCGGCGCCGGCACTTCGGCCGCCGTCCCGGAGACGCTCAAGCAGCTCTGGAAGATCCAGGCGGTCAAGCCCGGCGAGGGTCAGTTCGCCGAGGCCTGGCACGCGCGCATCGGCGTGCCCCAGCCGCTGACCGCGCCGATCGTCGCCGCCGGCATGCTGGTCGTCGCCGGCCTCGACGCCGGGCAGGTCCTGGCCCTCAAGCCCGAGACCGGGGCCACGATCTGGAAGGTCTCGCTCGGCGGCCGCATCGACACCCCGCCCACCTACCACGCGGGACTCCTGCTGGTCGGCTGCCACGACGGCTGGGTCTACGCGCTCCGCGCCAAGGACGGCGCCATGGCCTACCGCGTCAGGATCGCGCCGCTCGACCGGCGCCTCTGCGTCTACGGGCAGGTCGAGTCCTTCTGGCCGGCGGCCGGCTCGGTGCTGGTCCACGACGGCGTGGCCTACGCGACCGCCGGGCGCTCCACCTCCTCGAGCGGCGGCGTGGCCCTGGTGGCCTTCAAGCCCGAGAGCGGCGAGACCGTCTGGGCCAAGCACCTCGACGAGAAGATCTCCGGCTTCATCGACGTCCTCTCGATCCGCGACGGGGAGCTGGCCTGGCACTCCCACCGCCTCGACCCCAAGGACGGCAAGGTCCTGCCGCCGGCCCAGAAGTACAACGGGCACGTCGGCATGCTCGACGGCGCCTGGATGGGCGGCTACGGCCGGCGCAGCGGCGGCGGGCAGATGCTCGGCCGGATGTGCGGCAGCACCATGTCCTGGAACAAGGACCTGGTCATCGCCCCGGCCTTCGCGGTGGCCCGCGCCAAGGTCGAGACCCCCAAGCCCGATCCCAAGGCCGGTCCCAAGCACCCCGACGCGTTCAAGGCCGAGGACTACACCTGGCGGACGGAGTTCGAGCCGCAGACCCCCTGGGCCAGGATCTACTCGACGGCCCTGACCGGCAACAGCGCCTTCTTTGCCGGCTCGGTCTACAACGGCTGGCAGAAGGGCAGGTACGACGGCAGCTTCGTGTGGGTCAAGTCGGCGGCCACCGGCAAGAAGACCCAGGACGCCATCAAGCTCGAGGCCGCGCCGGTGCTCGACGGCCTGGCCGTCGCCGGCGGCCGGGTGTTCCTCTGCCAGCAGGACGGGACGGTGGTCTGCTGGGGGAAGTAGCCGGCGGCAGCTCCGCCAGCGCCGTCTTGCCGGCCAGCAGCACGTAGTGGTGCCGGTAGAGGTTGTAGGCCTTGATCTTGCGGAAGCCGGCCCGGACCAGCATCCTCCGGGCGGTTTCGCGGCCGATGCGCTCGGCCTGCGGGGGGCCGTGCGGCGAGGGCCGCCAGTTCCAGTCGATGAGCAGGAGCTGCCCGTCGGCGGTCAGCACCCGCCGGATCTCGCCGAGCAGCCTGATCGGAGCGGTCATCTCGTGAAGCACGTCGACGACCAGCGCCCTGTCGACCGAGCCGGTGGCTCCCGGGATGCCGTGCTCGCAGTTCCGCATGGTGCGCACGTTGCGGAGCCCGGCGTCGGCCGCCGCCTTGCGCACCAGGCGGAGCATCTCCGGCGAAATGTCCAGCCCCCAGGCCTCCTGCACGCGGGCGGCAGCCGGCAGCAGGAAGTACCCCGACCCGCAGCCCAGGTCGATGAACACATGATCCGACCTGAGGCCGAAGAGCTTCAGGGCCGGCCCGGCCGGCTGGAGCCTGAGGCGCTCGGGGCTGTGCAGTTGGCGGTGGGCGCGGTGATCGAACTTGTTGACCATGGCCGGCGGACCTCGATCCCATGCAGACTGACCGTGAGGCCCGCCAGTGTAGCCTTCCTCCGGCCAACTTGCCGGACATTTCGCGGCGGAGGCGCCCGGCGGCACCGGGGATCGGTTTCACCTCCCCGGCAGACCGCTTCCTCCAGGAGCAGACTGAGTTTGCGCCGGCGGAGCCCGCCGGCGCTGGAATCAGGGGTGTCCCCATGAGAAACGACTTCAAGCCCAACCGTCTCGTGCTGGCGCTGGGCCTTCTGACCGCCCTCGCGCTGGCCGCTCCGGCGCCGGCCGGCGAGTCCTCCGGCCCGGAGGCCACCGCGGCCAAGGCGATCCTCGACGCCTCGGGCGTCAAGGGCGGGCTCTGCGTTCACCTCGGCTGCGGCCGGGAGGGCTCGGCCGGACTGACCGCGGCGCTGGCCGAGGGGAGCGAGCTGCTCGTTCACGGCCTGGCGCTCGACGACGCGGCGCTCGGACGGGCCCGCGCGGCAATCGACGCGCGCGGCGTGGCCGGCCGCGCCCTGGCCGAGAAGCTCTCGGAGAAGGCGCTGCCCTATCTCCCCGACCTCGCCCGGCTCGTCGTGGTCGAGGACCTGGGCGCGCTGGCCGCCGCGGGCGTCTCCAAGGACGAGGTCCTGCGCGTCCTCGCCCCCGGCGGCGCGCTCTGCACCCTCGAGGGAGGCAAGTGGACCGCGACGGTCAAGCCCCGGCCCAAGGACATGGACGAGTGGACTCACCCGCACCGCGGGCCGGACAACAACCTCTCCTCGAACGACAAGGTTCTCTCCTTCCCAATCGGCTACCGCTGGATCGAGGGCGTGCCCATGAACATGGGCGGCTGGGCCTCGACCCGCGCGGTGGTCTCCTCCGGCGGCCGGGTCTTCGCGCTCAGCGTCAATGAGCTCGGCCGCAAGACCAAGGGCGGCGTACTCACCGCCCGCGACGCCTGGAGCGGCCTGCCGCTCTGGCGCGCCGAGTGTGAAGCCATCTACGGCGGCGCGGAGCTAGACTGGCGGAACGTCTGGCCGCTGGTGGCGGCCGAGCGCCGGGTCTACAGCACTCAGAAGGGCGTCCTGACCGTCTTCGATGCCGCGCTCGGCAAAGTCGAGACCACCTGCCCGACCAAGTTCCCGCCGCGGCGGCTGTTGCTCGCCGGCGGGTCGCTGGTCGCCGGCTGCTGGGAGAAGTCCGAGTCCAAGGGCGGCTACGAGGCCGATGACCTGCGCGCGACGTGGTGGCCGGTCGGCGAGGGCAGCGTCGAGGCCTTTGATCCGGAAACAGGCAAGCCGCTGTGGACGCTGCCGCTCGTTGCCCTGACCATGGCCGCCTCCGACGGCACGCTCTACGTCCTGACCCACAAGGGCAACCCGCCGACCGAGCGCAACCTCGTGGCGGTGGAGCTGGCCACCGGCAAGGAGAAGTGGCGCGTGCCCCACACCGCCTTCGGCCCGGAGGCGGACATCTACCTGAACCTGGCCGGCCCGGGCTGCGCGGTGCTCACCAAGAGCCGCGGCAAGGCGGCGGCCTTCGTGGTCTCAGCCGCCGATGGGAAGATCCTGCACAGCCTGCCGACCAGCGCGGCGCGGATGATCGTCGGCAATGAGCTTTGGTGCAGCGACGGGCGCTATGACCTCAAGACCGGCAAGAAGAATCCGGGCGGCGGCGTCGGCGGCGCGCACGTCGGCGGGATCGTCGGCGGTTGCGTGCCGGCCATAGTGGTCGGCGGCCGCTACGTCACCGCCTCGCGCGGCGGGCAGTACGAGCAGCTCTACGAGGGTGGCTCGCGCCCGGCGACGCGGCTCTCCTACCAGGGCGCGCGCGGCGGGTGCATCCAGGGGATGGTCCCGGCCAACGGCATGTTCTACACCGCCCAGAACGCCTGTGCCTGCAACCCGACGCAGGTGGGCGGCTTCATCGCCGCCGGCCCGTGCGGCGAACTGCCCGGCGCCGCGGAGTTCGCCGCGGCGCGTCCCGTCGAGAAGGGACCGGCCTTCGGCGCGGCCGACTCGAGCGCCGCGGCGGCCGACGAGTGGCCCACCTACCGGCAGAACGCCGAGCGGAGCAGTGGCAGTTCGGCGCTGGCCGTGCCCGACGGCCTCAAGCAGCTCTGGAAGGTCCAGCTGGCCAAGCCCGGCGAGGGCCGCCTCGGCGAGGCCTGGCTCGCGCGCATGGGCATGGCCCAGCCGCTCTCCGGCCCGGCCGTCGCCGGCGGACTGGCGGTCGCCTGCGGCACCAACTCCGGGCAGGTCTTCGCCGTCAACTCCGAGACCGGTGCGAAGGCCTGGACGGTCTCGCTCGGGAGCCGCATCGACTCGCCGCCGACCCTCCACAAGGGGCTGTGTCTGGTCGGCTGCCACGACGGCTGGGTCTACGCGCTCCGCGCCAAGGACGGGGCGCTCGCCTACCGGGTGCGCATCGCTCCGCGCGAGCGCCGCATGGTGGCCTACGGAATGGTCGAGTCGGTCTGGCCGGCCGTCGGCGCGGTGCTGGTCCACGACGGCGCCGCCTACGCCACCGCCGGGCGCTCCACGCGCTCCGACGGCGGCATCGCCCTGGTGGCCTTCAAGCCCGAGAGCGGCGAGACGCTCTGGGCCCGGGCGCTGGGCGAGGATATGGCCAACCTCAACGACGCCCTCTCCGTCCGGAACGGCGAGCTGGCCTGGCACCACCACCGCATGGACCTCAAGACCGGCAAGCCGCTCGGGCCGGTCCAGCCCATCCAGTACCACGGCAGCATGATCGACGGCTCCTGGCTCAACGGCTTCGGGACGCGCTTCGGGCGGGCCTACATGTTCGGCAAGGCCTGCTCCAACATGATGGCCTGGGACGACAAGCTGGTGGCCTTCCCGGGCATGGCTGTTCCGCGCGCCAAGGCCGAGATCCCCAAGCCCGAGAAGCTCGCCGGCGGAGTCAAGAATCCCGATGAGTTCAAGAAGGACGAGGTCCTCTGGGGCACGGAGCTCGAGCCGGCCACGCCCTGGGCGCGTCCCGGCACCATGGCGGTGACCGGCAACGCCGTGCTCTACGCCGGCGGCGTCTACACCTACTGCGACGGAAGCAAGTACGCCGGCAGCTCCCTTTGGATCAAGTCGGCGGCCGACGGCAAGAAGCTGCAGCCGACGATCAAGCTCGAAGCGGTCCCGGCCTTCGAGGGCCTGGCCGTGGCCGGGGGCAGAGTGTACCTCTCTCAGCAGGATGGAACGCTGGTCTGCTGGGGCAAATGATCTCATAAGTGTCGCATTATCAACGTATTGCACAGAAAACTGAATTCCTGCGCCGATAAGGCTTGCGTGGTGTATGTCAATCAGGAGGCAAGCACGATGCCAATCACGACTAAAGCACGCGGGCCGGGAGCCGGGGGGCGGACTTCAACCGAGATCTGCGCGGAGCTGCGCTCCGAGGTGGTCTCCGGCAAGTTCGCGCCGGGCCAGTACCTGCCCACCGAGCGCCAGCTCTCGGCGCGGTACGAGGTGGCGCAGAACACTGTCCGCCGGGCGCTCAAGGCGCTCGAGGCCGAGAAACTCATCGCCGCCGAGCCGCGCCAGGGCTACCGGGTGCTGGCCCGGGCCAACGATCCGGAGCGCGGCTGCCCGCTGGCCTTCGTCAACTGGAACTCCGCACCGGCGGAGAGCTGGAGCAACATCGACGCGGAGCTGCTCAGGGAGCTCCAACTGGCCGCCGACGAGCGGGGCTGGCCGCTGCTGAGCATGGCCGCTGGCGAGCTCGCGCCCGAACAGGTCCTGGAGCGGCTGGGCACGGCGCGCTCCTTCGGGGTGCTGACCTCGACGCTCGATGCGCAGACCCTCGATGCCATCCGGGGCACGGGGCTGCCGGTGCTGATGCTCGACCAGTGGATCGAGGGCTCGGGGCTCGACTCGATCATGCAGGACGGCCACCAGGGCGGGATCCTGGCCGCGCGCCACCTGGTCGCGGCCGGCTGCAAGCGCATCGCCTGGTTCGGGTGGATCAGCCCCAACGCCCACAGCATGGCCCGCTTCGGCGGAGTCTCGGCCGGACTGACCGGCGAGGGGCGGCCGCTGACGCCGGAGCTCACTTTCAACGCCGGTCCTGGTGAGGACCTCGCCGTCGCCCGAAGGATGCTCAAGGGCAAGGGGCGTCCGGACGGGATCATTGCCCTCTGGCAGGGCAGTTGCGCGGCGATCAAGCAGGCCGCCGACGAGCTGGGCCTGGCCATCGGGCGGGACTTCCAGCTGGTCGGCTGGAGCATGGAGGAGACCTTCGAGAGCCGCTACTCGAAGATCTTCGGCTCCGGCCCGGTGCCGCCGACGATCACCTGGAGCGTCCGGACCATGGCCCGCACCGCGGTGGCCCGGCTGGCCCAGCGGCGCGACGATCCGGACATGCCCGCGCTGCAGATCAGGATCCCGGTCCGGCTGCGGCTTACGGAGTGAGCAAACCAGGAGAACTGCCATGCACAGAACCGTAATGACAGCCTTGGTCGGAGTGACGCTGGCGACCTGCCTGGCCGCCGGCGAGCCGGCCGTTCCGTCCGAGGAGTTGGCCGGCCTGGCGCTCTCGAGCGCCAAGGTTCCCTCCGGCGGGCTGTGCCTGTACCTCGCGCCCTCCGACGCCGCCGGTCTGGCCAAGCTCGCCGCCGGCTGCCGGCTGCAGGTGCAGGGGGTGGTGGCCGACCGCGAGCGCGCCGAGCGGCTGCGGGCCAAGCTGCCGACCGATGAGACCGGCGACCGGCTCTCGGTGGTCTGGCGCCGGACCGCGCACCTACCCTACCTCGACAACCTGGCCGATCTGATCGTCGCCGAGGGCTGGGGTTCGGGCGACCTCCAGGGCATGGCGCTGGCCGAGGTCGTCCGGGCGCTCTGCCCGGGGGGCACCGCGGTGGTGGGCAGCGACGCCGGGCTGGAGGCGCCAACGCTCCTGGCCGAGGCCGGCAAGGTGAAGCTCGTCAAGGCCGAAGCGTTACCGCGCAAGGGCGCCTGGATCAAGATCGTCAAGCAGTTCGATCCGGCCTTCGGCCGGCTGGCCGGCGGAGACACCCTGGGGCTCGACCAGACGGTGGCGCCCAGCAAGGAGGTGCGCTGGGTGAACACCCCGCTGTGGGGCGGGTCGTGGTCGGGATACGGGGGCAACAGCTCCGGCAGCTACAGCGGCGACACCTTCGGTGGAGGACGGAGCTTCCATACGGAGGTCGACTGGATCAGGCCGGGTCTCAATCGGTTCACGCTGGTCGCCCGCAACGCCTTCAGCGGCTGCGTGCTCTGGAGGGAGAACGTTCCCGCGCTCAGCATGGTGGTGGCGGCCGATGAGACCCGGGTATACGTTCGCGAAGGCGGTCTGGTTGCCAGGGATGCGGCCAGCGGGAAGGTCCTCAAGAACTACGGGCCCATCGCGGGCAGGTTCACCCAGCAGGTGCGTGACAGGCTGATAGTCTCGGTGTATTGCTCGCCCGGGGTCATCGTCGTCGACAAGGAAACCGGCAAGACGGCCTGGACCCGCCCGTACAGCTACACCGATTTCCCGCCGGCGTTCAAGGACGGCGTGGTCTTCGTGCCCGGCTCGACCATCGAGGCTGTCAACCTGGCCGACGGAAAGACCCTCTGGAAGGCCGCCCCCAAGGAACTGGCCGGCGGGAAGATCCGCTCGTTTCAGTGCAGCGCGGACACCCTGTACGTGATGGCCGAGGGCCAGCTGGTGGCCATGGACCCCGGCAACGGCAACGTCATCTGGTCGGACAAGAGGCCCTGGATGAACAAGTTGCAGGTGATCCCCTTCTCGGACCAGGTGGGATATGCGTACGAGGTGGAGTCGGTCGACGATAAGGGCAAGAAGGCCTCGAAGCCGATGCTCACCCTGCTGGATGCGAAGACCGGCAAGGAAGTCAAGACCGGGCCGGGGATCGGAGGCGGCCCGTGCTACGGGGTCCGCGCCGCGGATCGGTACCTGATCGGCGCTCGGGCCTCGTTCATGGACAGGAAGACCTTCGAGGTCAGCGACGTGTTCGGCGTCCGGGGGATGTGCGGCATAGGGTCGGTTCCGGCCTACGGCCTCCTGAACTTCGGGACGCACACCTGCAACTGCTACAACGCCCTGCGCGGAATCTACGCTCTCGCCGGCGTCAGCGGCATCCCCAAGGGAGAGGTGACGCCGCAGCTGATCAAGGGCCCCGGCACGGCGGTCGCCGGGGCGATGGCCGGGCCCGCCGACTGGCCGCTCTACCGTGCCAATCCCGGCCGCGGCAACACCTCCGCCGCAGAGCTTCCGGCCGAGCTCAAGCCGCTTTGGTCGGTGAAGCTCGGCGGCAGCTCCATCCCCCAGGCCACCGGAGCCGGCGGCCTGGTCTTCGTGGCGGCCGCGGAGCAGCACCGGATCGCCGCGCTCGATGCCGCGACCGGCAAGGAGAAATGGTCATTCGCGACGGAGGGCCGGGTTTCGATGGCCCCGACCTATCACAACGGCCTGTGCCTGGTCGGCGACCACGCGGGCTGGGTCTATTGCCTGGAGGCCGTGGGCGGACGGCTGGTCTGGCAGCTGCAGGCCGCGCCGGAGCAGAAGTACATGAGCGCTTTCGATCAGTTCGAATCCGCCTGGCCGATCAAGAGCGGCGTGCTGGTGTTCGGCGACGTGGCCTACTTCGTCGCCGGGCGCTGCGGCACTATGGACGGCGGCATCTATCTCTACGGCGTCGACCCGGCCTCCGGTGCGGTGCTGATGAAGAAGAACTTCCTCGACAACCAGAAGTGGGAGCGTTCGCCCAAGACCGCCGACCTGCTTCTGAGCGATGGGCAGAACCTGATCGGCTGGGGCGCTCGGCTCGAGACGGCCAAGCCTCCGGCCAAACCGGCCGGCGCCAACGGGACCGCGCTGCAGCCCACGCTCAAGTTCGGCGGCACCTGGCAGGGCCCCAACGCCATCCTGGACATGCTCGCCACCATGAACCCGGCCGGCACCTACATGAAGTCGGTCCCGTCCGACGGTCGCGCTGGTGGCGAGACCATCAGCTTCGACAAAGACCGCACCATCACCGGCTGGCGCGAGCTCGACGGTCGGAAGGTGAAGGAGGAAGGCTTCGGCCGCTGCCGGGTGACCTGCACTCAGGGCGACAAGAAGGGCGTCGTCGCCTGGACCAACCAGGACTCCAAGCTGCAGATGCGTGCGCTGCTCCTGGCCGGCGGGCGGGTCTACTGCGCGGGCATCCCCGAGTTCCAGAACCCAGAGGAGAAGCCGGCGCTGGTGGTCCTTTCCTCGACAGACGGCAAGGAGCTGCAGCGTCTGCCAATGGAGAGCGCCCCGGCGCTCGACGGGCTTTCCGCAGTGGGCGGTCGGCTGGTGTTGACAACGGTCGATGGGCAGGTGATGTGCTTTGGGGCGAAGTGACTCCAAAGGTCTGCGCGGCAAGCCTTTAGGAGAGCTAAGCCCTGGTTCCCACGTTAGTTATTGAGGTATCATCCAGACCTGATCTCCGGCTTTTGTCGTGGAATCATGCCGACAAGAGGCCATTATCCGTGTAAGATACACTGGACATCACCGGAGGCATCACCATGACGTCACCGCGCGAGGGCGCTTTGGGTCGGGCCGGAGCGGATCTCTTCGCGAAGATCAGCGCTGAGATCGCGAGCGGCGCAGTGCCGGGCGGCGGATACCTGCCGACCATTCGGGCAATAGCCGCCAAGCACTTGGTCGGAACCAAGACGGTCTGGCGCACGCTCAAGGCTATGGAGGCCCAGGGCCTGATCGCCGCCAAGCCGCGCCGGGGATTCCGCGTGCTGGCCAAGGCCAACGATCCGGAACGGGGCTGCCCCATCGCCTACATCGGCGAACGGGACGAGGCGGCCAGCCTGTGGGACGCCTTCCAGCGTCCGCTGGTCGGCTGCCTGCAGGACGCGGCGGCGGAGCGGGGTTGGTCGCTGCTCGCGGTCAAACCCGGCGGGCTGACCGCCGGAGAACTGGTCGAGCGCCTCAGGGCGGTTCGGGCTTTCGGGGCGATCATCGACAGCACCAGGCCGGAGACGGTGGAGACCGTCAAGAGCGCGGGGATCCCCTGCGTGCTGGTCGACACCTGGATCGACGGCGCCGGCCTCGACGCGGTGGTCCAGAACGGCTACCTCGGCGGCCTGCTGGCCGCCAAACACCTGCTGGGTCTCGGCTGCCGGCGGATCGCCTGGTTCGGAATGAGCGGCGACGACTTCCATCCGCTGGACCGGCTGGGCGGGGCGCTGGCCGGGCTTGCCGCGGCCAACCCGAGCGTTTCCCCCGAGCTCCGGTTCGCACCGAGAGGCGGCGACCTCGAGGCCGAGGCCAGGCGGATGCTCTCGGGTGCGAAGCGGCCGGAGGCGGTCATCGCCCTGTGGCAGGGCTACACCTTCGCCGTCAAGCGGGCGGCGGACGGCCTGGGCCTCAAGCTGGGCCGCGACTTGGAGCTCGTGGGTTGGTGCGCCGAGGAAATGTACGACGGCTTCTACCGCCAGTCGCTGGGAAGCGGCCCGCTGCCGGCCACGGTCACCTGGAGCCTCGAGACCATGGCGGCCACGGCGGTCTCGCGCCTGGCCGAACGGCGCGAGGCTCCGGGGCTGCCGCCGCTCTGGCTGAAGATCCCGGTCCAGCTGCGACCGGCCACGGATGCCGGTGCGGAGGCGGTCAGTTCGGCGGCGCGGGGGGAATCGAAGCGGGGGGCGCGGCGATGATCGCGAATGCGTTTGGATCGATGGCCCTGGTCTGCGTCCTGTGTGCGACCCGGGCGCTCGCGGCCAACGGAGGCCCCGACGCCCTGGCCGCGGCGGCGGCCAAGGCCGCGCGGTGCGATCAGGGCCTCTGCGTCGTGCTCGGCGACGCCGACGGGAAGCTCTCGACCGCCCTGGCCAAGGGCAGCCGTTTCTACGTGCAGGCCCTGTCCGGAGAGCGCGAAGGCGCCGAGAAGATCCGGCGCACGCTTGACGAGGCCGGTCTCGCCGGGCGCTCCTCGGCAGTATGGCGGCGGACGCCGCACCTGCCGTACCTCGACGATCTGCTCAACCTGGTGGTGGCCAATGGCTGGGGCCGGCCGGAGCTCAAGGGCCTGACGCTCTCCGAGATCGCGCGGGTCCTCTGCCCCGGGGGCGTCGCAGTCGTGGGCGCCGACGCCGGACTCGACGCCGATGCCCTCCTGGCCGAGGCCGGCAAGTTGAAGCTCGTCAAGGCCGAGAAACTCGCCCTGCCCGGCGCGTGGATCAGGCTCACCAAGCAGATGAACCCGGACTTCGGCGAGTGGACCGGCGTAGGCGGCGGGCCCGGGCTCACCCTGGTCTCGCCGGACAAGGCCTTCACCGCCCCGTACCGGGAGATCCGCTGGTGCCAGGGCCCGACCTGGGGCGCTTTCGGAACCGCCGCCTACGCCGGCGGGCGCTCCTTCCATCTGGAAAGCACCTACATATCTCCGACCGCCAACCAGTTGTGGCTGGCAGCCCGCGACGCCCACAACGGCTGCGACCTCTGGCGAGAGAAGATCACCGGCGGCGCCGGGCTCTGCGCCGACGAGAAGCGCGTCTACTGCGCCGACGGCAAGGAACTGGTCGGCCGCGACGCGGCCACCGGCAAGGTCGACCGGCGCTACGGGCCGCCCGCCGCCACCAGCATCGGCGTCATGGTCAGCTCGCTGGAAGACTGTCTGATCGTCAGCGGCCAGGTCATCGAGAAGGAGACCGGCAAGGTCCGCTGGAGCCGCCGCGCGAGCTGCCAGCCGGCCGGCGCGGACGGCGCGGTCTACGTCTACGACGGCCAGGGCGTGGAGGCGGTGAAGCTCGCCGACGGCTCGACGCTCTGGAAGTCCGCGCCCGCGGAGCTCTCCACGCCCAAGAACGCCTTCCGCGTCGCGATCTCCGTCAGAACGGATACGGTTTTCCTCCAGCGCGACTCGCTGCAGGAGCCGCAGCACGTCCTCTCAGCCCTGGACCGGGCCACCGGCGCGCTGCGCTGGTCGCGCCCCTACGCCGGCACGGTGCTGCCCTACGCCGACGCCGTCTACATGATGGGCCAGGTGAACATCAAGGGCAACCCCGGGCCGACCTGGACGGAGTTGGACATCAAGACCGGCCAGGAGAAGCGCAAGCTCGATCCTCAGGTGGTGACCGGCGCGCGCTGCTGGGCGCCCACCGCCACCGAGCGCTTCATCACCAGCATAGAGGAGTCCTTCTACTTCGACCGGATCGCCTTCAAGGAGGTGCGCACCGGCCGCGGGGTGCGCTCGGGGTGCAAGATCGGCCCGGCCTTCGCCTACGGGCTGATGTACGACCTGCCCCACACCTGCAACTGCGGCACGGTGCTGCGCGGGGTCTCGGCGCTATCCGGAGGCAGCGCGCTCCCGAAGGTCGAGGCCGCTCCGGCGCTGGTGAGCCTCGGGGCAGCCCCGGCCGGCGCGGCCGCCGCCCCCGGCGACTGGCCGCTATACCGCGGCACCCCGCAGCGGAGCTCCGCGACTGCCACGGAACTGCCCGCCGAGCTCAAGCCCGCCTGGTCCGCGGCGGTCGGCAAGTCGGCGCTGAGCCAGGCGACCGGAGCGGCGGGGCGCGTCTTCGTCGCCGAGCCCGACGCCCACCGGGTGGTGGCGCTCGACCTGGCCACCGGCAAGCCGGCCTGGACCTTCGTTGCCGAGGGGCGCGTGCCGCTGCCGCCGACCTATCACAAGGGCCTGGCCCTCTTCGCCGACAACGCCGGCTGGGTCTATTGCCTGGACGCCGCCAACGGCCGGCTCGTGTGGCAGCTCCAGGCCGCTCCGGAGCAGAAGTACATGGGCGCCTTCGGCCAGCCCGAGTCGGCCTGGCCGGTGAAGAGCGGCGTGCTGGTGCTGGGCGAGACGGCCTGCTTCTCCGCCGGCCGCACCGGGATCACCGACGGCGGGATCACCGTCTACGGCGTCGACCCGGCCACCGGCCAGGGGCGCTGGAAGAAGACCCTGGCGCGGCTCATGCCCAACGACCTGCTGGTCGGCGACGGGACGAACCTCTTCCTGGAGCGGGTCCGCCTGAGCGCCGCCGACGGGAACGATGCCAAGCTGGGCCGGGGCTGGGACGAGATGGTCCTCCAGTCCCACGGCTACGAGCAGAACGCCGGCAACTCGATCCTCGACCTGCTCAATTCCTCCGACCCGGGCCAGATCTGGATCCGCAAGAGCCAGCCGGGCAACGCACGCGGCGGAGGGCAGGCCGTGGCCTTCGATAAAGAACGTACAGTCATGACCGGCCGAGTGGCGGTGCCGCCCAAGTTCACGCTGACCGAAGCCGAGGTGCGCGCGGCTGGCGCCTCGACCTGGACGAACCGGAGCTACACCCATCAGATGCTGGGCCTGGTCCTGGCCGGACCGCGGGTCTACTGCGCGGGCATCCCCCAGTACCGGGACAGCGAGGACAAGCCGGCGCTCTGGATTCTGTCCTCGGCCGATGGCAAGGAGCTGCAGAAGCTCCCGCTCGACGGGACACCGGTCATCGACGGGCTCTCGGCGGTCGGCGGCCGGCTGCTGCTGAGCACCGCCGACGGCCGGCTGATGTGCTTCGAGAAGAAGTGAGTGCCTGGTGCGCTGGGTGTATGTGGGTGTGTGGGTGCGCGAGTGTGTGGGTGGGGAGGCCGACGTCCGGGCTCCGATCACTCACACACTCACATACCCACAACTCACCCACGCTCTGAGCACTGGCCCACGCGGAGGTTCCCCATGCATCGAGTCCTGATCTGCGCACTGTCCCTCGGCCTGGCGACGGCGTCCGCCACGGCGGCGGAGCCGGCCCCGCCCAAGTTCGTCAAGAAGCCGGCCGTCGCCAGGGCCGGCGATAGGACCACCATTAGCTTCGCCGTCGACCGCGAGACCGACGTGGCCGTCTACATCGAAGACGCCAAGGGCACGATCGTCCGGCACCTGGTCGCCGGCGTCCTCGGGAAGAACCCGCCCGAGCCGCTCAAGGCCAACTCGCTGGAGCAGTCGCTGGAGTGGGACGACAGGGACGACGACGGCAAGCAGGCGGCCGGGGGCCCCTTCAAGATCCGCGTGGGCCTGGGCCTCAGCGCCAGCTACGCCGGCCAGCCCTTCGCGGCCAAGGGACAGTCGGGTCCGGACGCGGTCGAAAACGTTGCCGGCCTGGCCTGCGCCGGCGACGGGCGGCTCTTGGTCCTGGACAGGGGCGTGGCTTTCGAGGGCGACCACTTCTGGATGTACAAGCTGCACGCATTCCTGCGCGACGGCTCCTACGAGCGAACCATCAAGCCCTTCCCGCCGGGCACGCCGCCCGAGCGCGCCAAGGGTGCCTTCGTCAACGCCTACGGCAAGTTGAACCCACTGGTCCACTCCGTCCCCAAGATGTCCTTCTACACCCACGACGAGGTCCCGGGCCAGCCGGCGGTGCTGCCCGACGGCCGGCTGGTGCTGGCGGTCACCCCGGGACTGGCGAACCTCTCGCCCAAGGGCGGCATCGCCCACCTGGCGACGCTCGACGCCGACGGCGGGATCTCCAGCGAGACCTACGCCGGCCCGGTGCTCAGGGCCGGCCAGGGCTGGACCGGCTTTCCCTGCCTGGCCGCCTCTGGGGATGGCAAGGCGGTCTACCTCACCGGCCTCGGTCCGATGGATCACTACGGGCCATCCAAGCCCACCCACGCGGTCTACATCGCGAAGCTGCCCGAGCGCGGCCCGGCGGAGGTCTTCTTCGGCGACCCGGCCAAGGCCGGCGCCGACGATGCCCACCTGAGCGACCCGCGCGGCCTGGCCGTCGACGGCAAGGGGCACCTGCTGGTGGCCGACCGCGGCAACAACCGGGTGCTGGTCCTCAACGAGAAGGACCGGTCGGTGGCCGGCTCGATCCCGGTCGACGCCCCCTTCTGGGTCGCGGTCCATCCCAAGACCGGCGCGCTCTACGTCGCCTGCAAGGAGACCAGCCTGGTCAAGCTTGCCGGCTGGGACAACCCCAAGGAGCTGGCCCGCGCCGACTTTGCCAGTCTGAGGGCCAAGACCCCCGAGCCCTACCGCTGGAGCTACCGGATGATGTTCGCGCTGGATCCGTCGGGCGCGGCGCCGCGCATCTGGGTCGCCACCAGCAGCGCTCTGCCCCAGGGCCGCGCACTGGCCGGCCTGGACGACCAGGGCGAGCGCTTCTCCGAGCCGGCTCCGGCCAGGTTCTTCATGCCTCCGCTCTTCCGCCGGCCGGCCGCCGACCCGACCCGCCGGGAGGTGGGCACCTCAACCGACAACGATTTCCGGATCCTGGACGAAACGACCGGCGCCTTCCGCACGCTCGCCGGCCTATCCGCCCAGGGCCGCAGCCATCGGATCGGGCCGGACGGGGCCATCTACGCTCAGGATCACTGGGGCAAGGGCGGCGGCGTCTGCCGCTGGGACCGCAACGGCAAGCCGCTGCCCTTCGCGGCTACGGCCTCCGACCCGTGGCTGCGCGGGCGGATGCCCTATGGCAGCAACGGGTTCACCGACTGGGAGCGCGACTTCTCGGTGGCCCGCAACGGCGACATCTACGTCAAGGCCCAGGGGCCGGTCTACCACGGGCTCAGCACCGTCCGGGTCTACGACCGGGACGGCAACTTCAAGCGCGTCGCCATCCACTCGGTGACGGAGGGCGGCTACGGCCCGCGGCTTGACGCGCGCGGCAACCTCTACTTCATGGAGGCCTGCAAGGAGCCCGGCCGGCTCTGGCCCGACGAGTTCAAGGGGCGCCTGATCAACTCGGCACACGAGGCCTGGATCGACAACATCTACGGCAGCATCGTCAAGTTCGGCCCGGAGGGCGGCGCGCTCTGGTACCAGTCCGATTCGCTGTCGCCGGTGACCTACGAGGGCTGGGGCGTGGCCTTCGAGAAGGGCCGGCCCGGAGGCAAGAAGACGCTGTCCGAGCTCAAGACGACGGGCGGCGCGCTCGTCGGGACCATCGCCCAGGCGCCGGTGTGGCTGGCCTTCCCGCGGATGGGCATCGACGCCGCGGCCCACAAGAAGGTGACCCTGCGGCTGAAGAACGGCACCGGCGGCGACAAGGCGACGCTCGCCTGGCAAACGGTGTCCGGGGACGGCAGGGAATTCACCAAGTCCGTGGAGATCAAGCCCAACAGCGACTTCACCGAGTACGTCTTCGACCTAGCCGGTGAGGCCGGCTGGAAGGGCGCCCTCTGGAACCTGCAGCTGAGCCCCACCAACGCGGCCTCGGGCTCCTTCCAGATCGCCTCGGTCCGGATCGGCGAGGCCGACTCCAAGCTGGCCTGGAACTTCGACGCCGAGGACTCGCCCGAACTCCGCCTGCCGGCGGCCATGAAGAAGGAGAAGGTGGCGGCCAACCACCGGAACTCCGCGGTCGAGCTCCAGGGTGCCAAGTGGTGGCGGCCGGGGTTCTCGCCGATCGCCAGCGGGGCCACCGGCTTCTGCGCCTGTACCGCCTCGGACTTCGACGTCGACGACTTCGGCCGGGTCTTCGCGCCGGACACCGGCCGTTTCCGGGTGGGGGTGCTCGACGCCAACGGCAACGAGATTGCCTCCATCGGCGAGTACGGCAACCAGGATTGCTGCGGGCCGGACAGCTACGTCCTCGACCCGGCCGGCAGGTTCCTGCGCCCTCGGAAGGCCGACGACCCCAAGGAGATCGCCAGCCCATCGGCCAAGCCGGAGATCGGCCTGGCCTGGGTCATCGGCGTCGCTGTCACCGACCGGCACGCCTACGTGGACGACCTCATCAACAAGCGCATCCTGCGCCTCCGGCTCGGCTACGCCGCGGAGGAGACGGTCGGAGTGCCGTGAAGGATGGGTGGAAGGCGGAATGCCCTTCTTCCGCTCAGTCCCCCTCTCCCCTTGAGGGAGAGGGAATCTGCAAGGAAGACTTAATTCCTCCCCGCCTTGACCGGGTCCGGCCGGGCCCCTACAATCCGGGCCATGATCGATCTGAAGAAGCTGCTCAAGGACAGGCGCGTCCTGGTCTCCGACGGGGCCTGGGGCACGGAGCTGGCCAAGCGGGGCCTCGGCGCCGGAGAGGTGCCCGAGCGGTGGAACGTTGAGCGGCCGGACGAGGTCCGCGGCGTGGCCGCGTCCTATGTGGCGGCCGGCAGCGACATCATCCTCACCAACAGCTTCGGCGGGACGAGCATCAAACTGGCGCGCTCGGGGCTGGCCGGCCGGGCCGGTGAGTTCAACCTCGCTGCCGCGGAACTCTCGAAGAAGGCGGCGGCAGGGAAGGCGCTGGTCTTCGCCTCGGTCGGATCCTGCGGGGAGATCCTCGAGCCCTACGGGGAGCTCACGCCGGAGAAGGCCCAGGCCAGCTTCGCCGAGCAGGTCCGCTGGCTGGCCGAGGGCGGGGCCGACGGCATCGTCATCGAGACCCTGGCCGACCTGGGCGAGGCCAGGATCGCGCTGTCCGCCGCTAAGGAGTCCTGCCGCCTGCCCGTCGTGGTATCGATGACCTTCGAGAAGGGTCCGGGCGGGATCGCCACCATGATGGGCGTGCGGCCCGAGCAGGCCGCCGCCGAGCTCACCGCCGCCGGTGCCGACATGGTCGGCGCCAACTGCGGCGCGGGCATCGAGCAGATGATCGAGGTGACCCGGGCGCTCCGCGCCGCCACCAAGCTGCCGCTCTGGATCAAGCCCAACGCCGGCAAGCCCGAGCTGGTCGGCGGCCGGACCGTGTACCGCGAGACGCCGGCCGAGTTCGCGGCGCGGGCAGCGGAACTCGTCGCCGCCGGTGCCGCGGTGGTCGGCGGCTGCTGCGGCACGACGCCCGAGCACATCCGGCTGATGGTCGAGGCCGTGGCCAGGCTGCGGGCGGCCAAGAGATGAGCGGCCCCGCGCCAGCCGAGCCCCGGCGCAGCCCCTGGCGCCGCACGCTGCTCATCGTCGCCGCCAACGCCGGCCTGCTGCTCCTCGGACTGGCCGCGCTGCTCTGGCTCGACTGCCGCCGCACCGGCGGGGTCGCGCTGGCCTTCGCCTCGGACGATCCGCCGGTCCCGGCACGCGACTGCATCGCGCGGCTGGGGGGGCAGGAGTGGGCACTGCGGCATCTGCGCCTCTACCTGGCCATGCCCGGCTGGGTGGCGCCGCACCGCGCCCAGGCGGTGGGGCTGCTCGGACCGTGCGGGCCGGCGGCCCGGGAGCGCCTCCTGGCAACGCTGGCCGACGACGACCCGGCGGTGCGCGCCGCGGCGGCCCGCGGAACCGGGATGCTCGGCCGCGATGCCGCCGATGCCCAGCCCGGGCTCGCCCGCATGCTCTCCGACCCTTCGGCCGAGGCCCGCGCCGCGGCGGCCGGGGCCCTGGGCCTGGCCGGCCCGCCCTTCAGTTCCGCCGTCGGCCCCCTGGCCACCACCCTGGAGATCGACCCCGACGGGCAGGCCCGCGCCGCGGCGGCCGAAGCCCTCGGCCGGATCGGGCCCATCGAGCCCGTGGCGGAGACCGCGGTCAAGGCCCTGGCCGGGGCCCTGGCCGACCGGGACTGGCTGGTCTGCGACGCCGCCGCCGAGGCCCTGGGGCGCTTCGGGCCCGCGGCGCGGCCGGCGGTTCCGGTGCTGATCCGGGCGCTGGGAGCGCGCCCCGAGGGCCGCTCCGAGCAGGCCGACGCCCTGGCCCGCTCCGCGGCCATCGGCGCTCTGGGCCGGCTCGGCCCGGCCGCGGCGGAGGCCGCGCCGACCCTGACCCGCCTGCTGGGCGACCGCAAGCCGGTGGTGCGCGCCGCCGCCGCCGAGGCGCTCGGCCGGATCGGCCCGTCAGCCGTTCCGTCGCAGGCGGCGCTGGAACGCACGCTCATGGACGAGTCCCCCGAAGTGCGCGCGGCCGCCTCGGCGGCGCTGCGGGCGCTGCGCGGCGGGAAGTGACCGGCGGCACCGTCCCCGGACGAAACGGAACCGATTATGCTGGTGATTCTCAGCGATCTGCATTTCTCCGACGGCACCCTGGCCCCCGAGGGGGCGCGTGAGGGCTGGAACATCCCGGCGCGGGCCTTCCGGTACCTGGCCGACGACCTGCGGGCCATCATCGGCAACGAGCGGATCAACGTCCGCGAGGTCCGGCTGGTGCTGCTCGGCGACGTCTTCGACCTGCTGCGCTCGGCCTCCTGGGGCCGGCCCGGCCCGGCGCCCTGGGACGCGCCCTACCCGGACCTGGAGGCCCGCGCGGCGGAGATCCTCGAGGGCGTCGTGCGCGAGAACGACCTGGCCTTCTCCGAGATCCGCGACTGGAAGGAGATGCTCGGACTGCTCCCCGAGAGGGTCCACGTCCACTATGTGCCCGGCAACCACGACCGGCTGGTCAACCTGTTCCCCTCGACGCGCCGGATCGCCGCCGGGGCCCTGGGACTGGACCCGGGCGTCCAGCCCCCAGACGCGCCCTTCGCCCACGGCTTCTCCTCAGCCGAGTACGGCGTGCTCGCCAGGCACGGCCAGCAGTTCGACGGGCTCAACTGGGGCGGCTCCTTCGAGGCCGCCGGCCTCGGCGAAGCCGTGGTGGCGCGGCTCTTCAACGCCTTCCCGGAGCGGGCCCGGGCGCTCCTCGATCCGGCCGACCCGGAGACGGCTCCGATTCTGGAGCGGCTCGAGGAGCTCGACCACGTCCGGCCGCTCTGGGCCGTGCCACGCTGGTTCCAGGGCATGCTGGCCTCCGCGGGCCGGGAGTCGACCCGCGCGGCACTGCGCGCCGCCTGGTCCGAGACCGCCGCGGCCTTCGCCGCCGAGCCGTTCGTCCACGGGCAGATGAGCCCCTGGAACCCGCTGGCCAGGGCCAACCTCGCCGCCCGGCTGATCCGCACGCCCTGGGGCCTGGCCGAGCGCCTCTGCCGGCTCAGGCCCCTGCGCTGGCTGATCGACGATTCGGACGCGAAGTACGCCAGGGCCGCGGCCGAGGAGGCGGCCGCGCAGTTCCCAGATCGCAGCTCCCAGTTCCCAGCGGAACATGGGGTCCGCACACTGGGAACTGAGAACAGGGAACTGGGAACTGGCCACTCCGTCGTCTACGGCCACACCCACGTCGCCCGACAGGTGGCCATCGACGTCCGCGGCGACGCGCCGCTGATGTACTTCAACTCCGGCACCTGGCGGCGGGTGGTAGGCCCCGCGGAGCTCGGCCCCTCCGGCGCGACCGCGCGGCCCTTCGCCTCCTGGCAGGTGATGAGCTACCTGCTCTTCTACCGCCCGGAGGAGAACCGCGGCTACCGCTTCGAGACCTGGCAGGGAACGCGCGGGTAGCGCACCGCCGCCCCCTGCTGTTGCTTCAGCCCCCGGCGATGCTAGAATCCCGGCCATGATAGAGTTCCATCGGACCGGGCCGGACGCCGGCCGGAGCCTCCGTCCGGCGCGGCGCCCATGGCTGCTGCTGCCCGCGCTGCTCGCCCTGGCGGCGGGCTGCGACCCGATCATCATCACCTGGGGCGCGCCGAAAGGGCCGGTGCCCCGCGAGGAGCAGGCCTTCCGGAAGGTCGAGGCCGAGTACCTCCGGCACATCGCGCGCAACCCCGCGGACCCGGCCGCCCCGGCGGAACTGGCCGAGCGCTACCGCGCCCGCGGGGACTTCGCCCGGGCCGAAGAGTACTTCCGCAAGTCGCTGGCCGCCTCGGAGCGCTTCTACTTCGCCCGCGCCGGGCTGGCCCGCCTCTACCTGGACTCGGGTCGCCCGGCCGAGGCCGCGACGGAGGCCGAGAAGGCCGCCGCCGACAACCCCGGCGACGCCCGGGCCTTCGCCCTGCTGGCCCGCGCCCGGCGCGCCAACTCCGATGCGGCCGGCGAGCGCAAGGCGCTCGACGACGGGCTCCGGCTCGACCCGGAGAGCGTCGAGCTGCTCCTCGACAAGGCCGGCCTGGAGCTCCGCGCGAAGCGCCCCGCCGCCGCCGAGGCGCTCTGCCGCCGGGCCGTCAAGGTCGCCCCGGACAACGCCTCCGCCCGCGCCGACCTGGCCATGGCGCTGGCCGCCGCGGGCCGCCCGGCCGAGGCGGTCGCTTCCGCCGAGGAGGCCGCCCGGCTCGACGCATCCTCGCCCGCCGTCTGGGAGACGCTGGGCCGCTGCCGGGAACTGGCCGGCGACGGTCCGGGCGCGGAAGAGGCCCTGCGCCGGGCGCTGAAGCTCGACCCCGACCTGGCCTCCGCGCGCGAGCGCCTGGCCCTGCTGCTGGAGCTCTCCGGCCGGCCGTTCGAAGCCGAGACCGAGTTCCGCGAGCTGGTCACCCGGGCGCCGCAGCAGCGCCTGCCCCTGGAACACCTGGCGCTGCTGTGCCGCGCGCGGGGCTCGTCCGCCGGAGAGCTCGACGCCCGGCTGAGGCTGGCCCGGGCCTTTCCGGATGACGCCGAGGCCCAGCGCGAAGCGGCGCTGGCCCTGGAGCGCTGCGGCGACCTGCCCCGGTCCCTGGAGCTCTGGGAGCGCCTGCGGAAACTGCGCCCCGGCGACGCCGAGGCCCACCGGGCCCTGGCCCGGATCTGGACCAGGCTCGGCAAGGCCGGCACGGCCACGTTCCACCACAAGGCGGCGCTCGAAAAGGACCCCAACGACTGCGACGCCCTGGCCGCGCTGGCGGCCATGGCCGTCGAGGAGGGGCGCCTGGACGAGGCCCGCGCCCTCTGCGAGCGGTGGGTCAAGGCCGACCCGGACGGCGTCGGGGCCCGCCTCGCCCTGGGCGCCGTGCTGGCCGCCGCCGGCGACAACGCCCGCGCCGCCGAGGAACTCGAGGCAGCCATCCGGCTCGACGCCTCGGTGGCCGTCGCCCACCGCGAACTGGCCGCCGTCCTGCGCAAGCTCGACCAGCCGGAGCGCGCCGCGGCCGAGGCCCGCCGGGCCGTGGAACTGGCCCCCCACGATGCCGCAGCCTGGGCGGTGCTCGGCCGCATCGAGAAGGACGCCGGGCGCAAGGCCGAGGCGGCCGCCGCGCTGGCCCGCGCCGTCGAGGAGTCCCCGGCCCCCGGCCCCGATCGGCTCTGGGCGGCCTTCGACGCCGCCTCCGAAGCCGGCGACTCCCGCGCCGCCGCCGGCTTCGCCCGGAAGCTGGCGGTCATGGAGCGCGAGCGGCCCGCGGCGGCCCGGGCGCTGGCCCGGATGTCCGCGGCGGGCTCCGCCCCCGGCGAGGAGCTTTACTGGCTGGGCACGGCCCTGGCCGCCTCCACGCCGGCCGACCCGCGCTGGCGCGGGGACCGCCGTAGGTTCGATGAACTCTGCCGCGAGGCCCGCGCGGCCGAGGCGGCGCTCGGGCTCTACCGGGCGGACCTGGAGCGCGACCCGCGCAGCACGACGGCCCTGGCCGGCATGGCCGCCGTCGAGCGGCTGCGCGGCAACCTGGCGGCGGCCGCCGGCCTCTACGAGCGCTGGCTCGCCGTCGAACCGGCCTCGCGGCCGGCCGCGGCGGCGCTCTCGGTGATCTACGCCCGGCAGACCCGGGATGCGGCCGCCGGGAGCCGTCCCGAGGAGAAACGCATGCGCGAGAAGGCCCTCGGCGCGGCGCTGCGCCTGGTGGCCATCGACCCGCAGAGCGCCCCGGCCCGGCTGATCCTGGCCCGGGCCTACGGCGCGACCGGCGATGCCCGCCGGCGGGAGCTGGAGCTCCGCGCGGCCATCAAGTTCGACCCCAAGAACGCCGCCGCCCGCAACAACCTTGGCGTCGCCCTGGCCGGCTCCGGGCGCCTGGCCGAGGCCCGCGCGGAGTTCGAGCGGGCCGCCGAGCTGGCCCCCAAGGCCGCCTGGCCGCCCCACAACCTGGCGGTGCTCACCAGCCGGGACCTGGCTGATCCCGAGGTGGCCGGGCGCCACCGGGCCAGGGTCGCGGCGCTGACCGGCGCCGGCGCCGAGGCCCCGCCCGACGCCGACGGCTACTGGGAGTTCGTCCCCGAAGAGGAGCGCTGAGGCCGCCCAGGCGGAGCATCCGTCCATGAGCCACCGACAACCCGGGGAGTTCACCGACCGCAGCGCCTATCGCCGGCGCATGGAGCCCTCCGGCCTGGCCGCGTTCGTAGTCCGGGCCGGCGAGAGCGACCTGCACATCTCCGCCTCGCGGGAGCTGCCCGGACTGGCCGGGAGGGAGCTGGAGTCCGTCCGCGCGGCGCTCGAGGGCTACATCCGATCCAACCCGAAGTTCCGGACCACCCTGGAGCCCTGGCCCGAGGACCCGGCCGCGCCGCAGATCGTGCGCGAGATGATCGCCGCCGGGGCGACCGCCGGCGTCGGGCCGATGGCCGCGGTGGCCGGGGCGGTGGCCGCGGCCGTGGGCCGGAGGCTCCTCGGGCAGTGCCGGGAGGTCATCGTCGAGAACGGCGGGGACATCTTCATCGCCGGGCGCGAGGAGCGCATCGCGGCGATCTTCGCCGGGGATTCGCCGCTCTCCATGAAGCTGGGCCTGAAGCTCCCGCCGGCGCCGGCCGGCTGCGGCCTGGCCACCAGCTCCGGGACGGTGGGGCCGTCGCTGTCCTTCGGCAAGGCCGACGCAGCCGTGGCCTTCGCCGCCGACGCGGCGCTGGCCGACGCCGCGGCCACGGCCATCGGCAACCGGGTGAAGCGCCCCGAGGACCTGGCCGCGGCCATGGAGTTCGCCGAGGGCATCCCCGGCCTCGCCGGCGCCCTGGCCGTAATCGGCGAGAACCTGGCGGCGTGGGGCGAGATGGAGCTGGTCGAACTATAGGATGCCGCGGAGACGCGGAGGCGGCCGCGGAACGACGTCTCAACAGTCAACAACCAACGATTGGCGCAAGAGGCCGATCTCCAATAAGAACGGCGCGGCCACCAGCCGCTGAAGCGTCCATTGTCATCGATGAGATCACTCCTTGGTTGTTGGTGGTTGGTTGTTGCATGTTGCGTGTTCGTGCTGTCCACGCGTCCTCGCGTCGCCGTGCCGCTCCGTTGCTCTCCGCGGATTTTCCCGTGCCCTGACCGCTCCACGGGTGTTTAGCTTCCCTCATGGCCGCTCCCGCCCCGCCGGATGGGAGCCGAAGGAGACGAGGACATGATGCCACGCAGAGCGATTATCCCCCTGTTGGCCCTGGCGCTGCTGACCGGAGCGGGTCCGGGCCGGACCACCGCCGGCGAGGAGGTCGCCGTCGGCAGCGCCGACCGGGTCATCCGCGCCACGGTCAGCAAGGTCGAGGAGAAGGACGGCGTCCTGGCCGTGACCATCCCGGCCGGCAAGGCCGACGGGGTCCGCGAGGGGTTCGAGTTCATCAGCCAGTGGCGGGGCTGGACCGGCAAGGTGATCGCGGTGACCGAGGGCAGCTCGGTCCTCGAGGTCAAGGCCGAGCTCAAGCCCAGGGTCTCTGTCGGCGATCTCGCCGAGACACGCCTGACTACCGTCCTGGCCGAGGCCAGGCCCGGCGAGAAGCCGCCCGAGCCCGCCCCGGTCAGGGCCGAGGCCGTCGAAGGCCTGCAGCTCGTCCTGATCAAGCGCGAGACCGTCACCAAATTCGCGGCCTACGTCGACAAGGACGGCAACCCAGTCAGACCCGCGTGGGGCCAGCAGAAGCCGCCGGAGGGAGCCGTGGAGAAGGTCACGGAGACCAAGTCCTACGAGCTCTGCGCGCGGCTTAGAAACGTCGGCGACAAGCCCGTCGCCCTGGGCTGCAACCGGGGCCAGTGGGGCCTGGCTTGGTCCGCGCCATCCATAAAGCTCTCCGCCCGCGACGCGGAGGGCAAGGAGGTGCCCCGCGCGGACATGGGCATGCCCACCGGCGAGAGGACCGGACCGTCGGCCGTCGTGGTGCTCAAGCCCGGCCAGTTCCTGGAGCAGCAGTTCCAGTGGCTGCCGTTCAGGTTCCCGGCCGAGGGCAAGTACGTGATCTGGGCCACGCTCGAAGACCAGCCCCGCCCCGAGGCTCTGCCCGGGGTGACCCCCTGGAGCGGCAAGCTCAAGAGCAACGACGTGGACTGGGAGTACAAGGGCAGGATGGCCGTTCCCGGCGGCGGCCCATGGGGCGGTCCGGGCGGAGGCCAAGGCGGAGGCCCCGGCGGGCAGCCCGCACCGGCCCCGGTTCCGCTGCCGGGAAAGGAAGTGTTCTGACGAAGCCGGACGGAGTAAGGCAGCCGCTCTTCCGCCGCGGCGGGGACCAGATGGGACGCCTGCCTATTCCGCCCTGGCAGCCGGCCTGGTCAATCTGCACCCCGCCGGCACCTCGAAGAGCCCCGGGTCGAGCTTCTCGGGCAGCTCCAGTCTGGTGACCTCGAACTCGGAGAGCCGCGGGATGCCCGAGCCGGGCAGCCGGCCGATGATCCGGGCCTTCAGCGCGAAGCTCTGGCGGCGCCTGAGCTCCTTGAGCAGGCCGGGCGAGAAGTCGCCCGTCAGCGCGCGGATCTCGCTCATGTCGCAAGGGATGAGCAGTCCCTCGGCCGCCCATTCCTCTATGCGCAGCTCGCCGTCCTCAAGGTAGCTGATGTGCCGGCATTTGCGGCCGAGGATCTCGACGGTCTGCGGGTCGGCCCGAACCTCGATCCGCGGCTGGCGCTGGCCGAGGACCACTTCGTAGGCCCTGCGCTTCTCGGGAGGCAGCCGCTCCTCGCGGAGGCGCCTGGCCAGCAACTCGCGAACGCCGCGCACGCTTTCCGCCGCTTCGGCGAAGGTGACCTCGGCATAGGTGCCGTCGGCGGCGTTGATCTGCCACATGAGCTTCCGGTCCAGACGGAGGATGCCGACCGGGGCCGGGGCTGAAGGCCGTGCACCGGAGGCCGGGCTCAGCGTCTCGGTGCGCAGCCCCTTGTCAGAGGCATAGATGCGCTGCGCCAGTCTGGACTCCGAATCGTTGCCCAGGGCGTCGGTCATGACCCGTCGGCCGGTCGTCTCATACACCAGGAAAGGCGGTCGGAGCGCCGCGACGTCCGGCACCGGTCCGGCGGGCGCCTGGCCGGCCGCTCCGGGGCCGTCCGGGCCCGCGGAAGCCTCCTGGCCACGGAAGCAGCCGGCCGGGGCCAGGAGCAGGATCATCACAAGCGGCAGGGCGATGGCGGAGCACAGTTCACGCATGGGAAGCGACCTCCGCCGGGCAGTGTAGCGCCGGGACACCCGCTGTCAAAGCGGGGAGCGCGGATCCGAGGTACGGCCGCCCCACCCGTCGCTGGAGAATCTGCCTTGACAACGGGGGGGGGCGGGCGTATCAATATCGAACCATGGCTACCGACACCAGCAAACTGATCGAGAAGGCCCGCGAGGCGGTCCAGCGCCGGAACTACGCCTACGCGCTGGACCTCTACCAGCAGGCCCTGGTGCTCGATCCCGACAAGGTCGACCCCCGGCGCGAGCTGCGGGCCACCGCCAGCCGCTACGTCAAGGAAAACGGCATATCCCCCAGCTCGGCGTGGATCAAAGGCCTGGGCTCGGTCTTCAAGATCCTGCTCATGGGCTCCTCGCCCAAGAACGCCGAGAAGCTGATGATCGAGTGCGAGAAGTTCCTGGTCAACGACCCCGGCAACCTGTGGGTCTCGACCAAGCTGGGCCTGGCCGCCCTGCAGCTGGGCTACTACAACGCGGCCGTGGCCGTCTTCGAGGACGTCCGCCAGAGCCACCCCGGCAACGTCCCGAACCTCTACCACCTGGGAGCCGCCTACGAGGCCAAGGAGGACAGCAAGGCGGCCATCGCCGTCTACGAGGCCGTCGTCAAGCTGGCCCCCCACGAGCACCTCGCACCGCAGAAGATCAAGGACCTCTCGGCCATCGTCACCACCGGGGTCTTCACCAAGGGGGCCATGCAGGGCGCCAAGAGCATCGTCAAGGACGACAAGGCCCACGAGAAGTTCGAGGTCGAAGCCCACGAGATCCGTTCGCTGGAACAGCGCTCCAAGGCACTGGCCTTCCAGCAGGAGGCCCTGGCCAAGGCCGGAACCGACCCGCGCCACCAGGCCACCTACCAGATGAAGATCGGCGACCTCTGGCTGCTGGTCGATCCGGACTTCGCGCAGGCCGAGGCCGCCTACCGCAAGGCCAAGGAGCTCCAGCCCACCGACAAGACCTACGACTTCCGCCTCGACGACGTCGAGATCAAGCGGATGGACAAGGCCCTCAAGGAGCTGGAAGCCAGGCAGGCCGCCGCCCCGTCCGACGCGGGCCTGAAGGCCGAGGCCCAGAAGCTCAAGGCCAAGCGCAACGAGTTCCGGATGAAGTCCTACGAACAGCGCGCTGCCTTCCGCCCCATGGACATGAACGTGGCCTTCACCCTGGGCAACATCTACTTCGCCCTGGGCAAGCTGGACGAGGCCATCGGCCAGTACCAGCGCACGGTCGGCGACCCGTCCAAGCGCAGCGATTCGCTCAATTCGCTGGGCATCTGCTTCTCCCGCAAGCAGCAGTTCGATCTCGCCGCCAAGCAGTTCCAGACCGCGCTCGACGGCATCGAGGTGATGAACGAGCGCAAGAAGGCCATCCTCTACAACCTGGGCGACTGCCTGGCCAAGATGCCCGGCCGGCACGACGAAGCCCTCAAGATCTTCACCCAGCTGTACGAGGCGGACATCGGTTTCAAGGACGTCGCCAAGCGCCTGGAAGAGCTGCGGAAGTCCCCCAGCCCCAAGGCCGGCTGACCGTTTAGAGAAGAGAGGAAAGTTCCAGGATGCCCCACACCAACAGCGCCATGAAGCGGGTTCGCCAGAACCAGCGCCGCAACGCCACCAACCGCGCCGCCCGCACCCAGCTGCACACCGTCCTCAAGAAGGCCCGCGCGGCCATCGCCGCAGCCCCCAAGGATGCGGCCACCGAGAAGGTCCTGCGCACGGCGTTCGGCGTGCTCGACCGCTCCGCCCGCAAGGGGCTGATCAAGAAGAACGAGGCCGACCGCCGCAAGGCGCGGCTGTGCCTGGCCCGCGACAAGGCCGCGGCCGGCTCGCGTCAGGGCTGACCTCAGACGCTTCGCAGGCAGGCCTCCGGCCCGGGAATGCCCCGGCGCCGGAGGCGCTGTTTTTTCCGGCGGCCGCCAGCCCGGACGTCAGCCCCTGTCGAACGGTTTCTGGCGATCGAAGTCCGGGTTCCAGTCGTCGGCCGACTCCAGCTCCTGGCGCCAGCCGTTCTCGAAGCCCAGCCGGTCGGCCTCGTCGAGGACCGCCTGGTACTCCTCCGGACGCAGGCGGCGGCCCAGGTCCGGGTCGCCGGCCACCTCCGGCGTCGGCCGGTACTGGGACATCAGCGAGAGCCACACCGCCGGTGAGAGCTCCCTGGCAACGAGCCGCAGCGCCTCGACGGAGTTGTCCACGTGGCCGGGGATCACCAGATGCCGGACGATCATTCCGCGCATGGCCACGCCGGAGTCCGGGTCCAGCACCAACTCCGCTCCGGTGCGCACATAAAGCCCCCGGAGGGCGGTCATGGCCACCTCCGGGTAGTTGCCGGCGCCAGAGAGCCGCGCGGCCAGCTCGCCGTCCGCATACTTGAAATCCGGCAGGTAGACATCGATCAGCCCGGAAATCCCCCGCAGGCTTTCCGGGCACTCGTAGGCATTGGTGTTCAGCACGAAGGGCACGGCGGCACCGCGCGCACGCAACGCCGCGGCCAGGGCCTCCACCTGCGGGCCCACATGCGCGGTGGACACGAAGCCCACCCCGGATGCGCCGCCCTCGAGCAGCCGCAGGACCTCGTCGGCGGCTACGTCCAGGGATCCGATCCGCGCCGGGGAACCCGGCCGGCTGATCTGCCAGTTCTGGCAATAGACACATTTCAAATTACAGCCGGCGAAGAAGACGTTGGCAATGCCTCCCGGCCCGGAGATGGCCGGCTCTTCGCCGCGGTGCAGGCAGATGGAGGCCACCTCGGCTCCGGCGCCGGCCCCGCATCGACCGCGCCCGCCGGAGCGGCGGTCAACGCGGCACTGCCGCGGGCAGGCCGCGCAGCTGGCCAGGCGGCCGTCGGCAGACAGCCGCAGATCGGGGCTGGGCATCGGCGTCAGGGTCATGCCGTCAGGATACGGCCGCCGGCCCGGAGGTCAAAGGCAGGCGACGGGTTCAGGTGTCAGGTGTCAGCACGGGGCTCGGCTCTGACACCTGACACCTGACACCTGACACCTGACACCGGGGACTCCCGTCTTACTTCTTCGCCGCTCCCATCGCCGGCTCGAAGGTCTTCAAGCTCGCCTTCTCCAGCCGCGCGGCCAGGATCTCCTGAGAGTTCGAGTGGAAGAGGGCCAGCTTCATCCCGGGGTCGTAGGCCACGACCAGGTTGATGTCCGAGTAGGGCTTGTCGTTGACCCGCGGCTGCCCGTCGCTGCAGGGGAGCGCGAGGCCGACCCACTTCTTCCCCTCGATGTCGTAGGCCAGGTTGCCGGTCGAGCCGCCCGAGGTCTGCCGGCCGGCCGACAAGACCATGTCCAGCTCGGGGATGTAGGCGCACCCGCGCATGTAGATGCCCACCGGCGAGCCGGGCGACTCGGAGGTGACTTCGCCGGTCTTCATGTCGTAGCGGCACACGGGGTTGCCGCCGTTCGAGATCCACAGGCAGTCGCGCTTGGCGTCGTGGCAGACGCCGGCGGTGTCGCAGTAGGCCGACGGCAGCTTGCCCTTGACCGGCAGCTTGCTCCAGCTCTTCGCCTTGGCATCGTAGAGCTGGAGGTTGCCGTTGTAGTCCCAGTAGACGACTCCCCGGGGCGTGCCGGTCATGTTGACCTTGGTCCCGCCGCCGTTCTCCTGGAGCGGCGGGTACTCCCACTCGCGGCGGGCCGGGTCGTAGACCCAGGTGTGGCCGCGCACGCAGTAGACCGCCTTGCCGGAGGCCTCGTCGAAGGCCGAACAGTCCCAGACGTGGGTCGGCACGGTCGGCCGGTTGCGGAAGGTCTGGTTGAAAAATGCGCAGAAGCTGGCCGCCTGGTAGGGGAACTCCTCGCCGTAACCCTGGCTCCAGGCCGCGGTGCGCAGGCTGTAGTGGGCCACGTCGGTGAAGTGGCAGACGCTGTGCCCGCCGCCGAAGGAGATCCACTGGTGGCGCCCGGTGTCGTAGAGCGCCTTGCCCCAGGGGTGCGAGTTGGCCGCCTTGGGCGGCTTGGGCAGGGCGGTCCACTGGTTGGCGGGCATCTCCTTGAGAAGCTTCCCGATGGCCTCCGGGTCGGGCTTGGCCGCCCGGTCGTAGTCGGCGGGTGTGTCGAAGACGATCCTGGCGGAGCCCGGCGCGACGCCGGCCTTGTCCGACCCGGCGTCGGCGGCGCCCGGGTCGACCTTCATGCCGCAGGTGATCCGGGCGTTCTTGTTCTTGGGATCCACTCCGGCCACGACCAGCACGTCATCGGCGCCAACGTCCCCGTAGGCGTCGACCGGACCGTCCTTCGACGGGCCCGCCAGCTGCTTCCACTCGTTGGCGTCGAGGTCGTAAGTCCAGAGATCCTGAGGCGACGGCGCGTTGCCGTGCGGCGAGCCGTAGCCGCTGGTGAAGGCGATGGCGCCGTAGAGCACCACGCGCTTGCTCTTGGGGAGCCAGGCCATGACCTGGCCGGAACGCGGCGCGGGGGCGACCTTGGGCCAGCGCTGCTCCCAGCTGCGCGTCTTGCAGTCGTAGACCCAGGTGTCGGCCAGGTACCCGTCGAGGCGGCAGCCGCCGAAGAGGACGAGCCTGTCCTTGCCGGCGCAGGCCACCATCCCGGCCGCGGCCCGGCCGCAGGGCTCGACGTCGAGAGCCCGCTCGGCGAAGTCCGCGGTTTCGACCAGGGCCTGGCCCTCGGCCAGCGTCTCCCCGGAGATCTTGCCGCCGACCTTGCCGGCCAGCGCCTTGAAGCCGGCCGCGACCTTCTCCAGCATCGGCAGCGCCGCCTTGGGCGCGCCGGCCTCGCCTCCGGACAGCTTGGCCGCGCCAAGCTTGCCAGCGAGCTTCTCGGCGGCGGCGGCAACCGCGTTGGCCGCGGCGGCTAGGTCCGCCTTGGCCTCGGCCTCGTTCTCGGTGACGTGGTAGCGGTTGCGACAGGCGTTGAGGCACGCGGACGCGGAGGCCAGGAGCGCGCCGGCCTCGGCGTTGAGATCCTTCATCTCCTTGGAGCCGGGCGAGAGCTTCTTCCATTCCTTGCCGGCGGGCGAGAAGGTCCAGGTCCCGGGCGTGCCGCCGGCCTCGTCGCTGGTGCCGCCGATGGAGACGATCTCCTTGTTGACCGGGTCCCAGGCCATGGTCCCGTAGATCAGCCAGCAGTTGGTGCTCTTGCTGAACTTCGGCACTTTGAGATTCGTCCAGACGCCGGTCTTGGGGTCCAACGTCAGGGTGGCGTCGAAGTGGTAGGCGTAGAGCTTGCCGTCGTCCGGGTTGTAGGCCCACTGGCGGAAGAGCCCCGGATCCCACTCGTAGGGGTTGTACCCGCGCACGATGCGCATCACGCCGTCCTTGGCGGCCTTGAGCGGGACGTCCCGGCGATCGAAGCCGGCGAACTGGCCGTCGGAGGGGCCGCTCTCGGCCTTGCCGGCCGAGCCCGGCGGATAGACGTTGGTCCACTTGCCGGCGGCCGGATCGAAGTGCTCGGTGTCCTCGTGGGCGGTCTTCTTCGCGCTGCCGCCGGCGACCACGAACCGGCCCAGCGCCGGATCGTGGAAGAAGGCCGGCCAATCGCGGGCCCCGGTGGCCTCCTGGGACAGCTTAACCCAGGTGTTCGCCGGAGCGGACTTCAGGGCCGGGTTGTCGGCCGCGCCTCCGCCGTCCGCCGCGCGTGCCGCCTGCATCGCGGCCAGCAACACCGCCATGACCAGTAGGGGATGTGATTGCGACCTCATGTCTTTGTCCCTCCAAAACAACTTCCGTTGGCAGGGCAGGCAGAAGATTGCCTGCTTCGGCTCCCGTCGCAGCCTCAGCGCGCCCCCCCGATGGCCGCCCCGACTTCCCCGGCTACGACCAACAGCCGTGCGTCAGCTTCAGAGCGCCCCACCTCCCAGCGCCGGATGACGGCCTCGGAGCGCGCGTCGAGCAGCCGGTTGACCCGCTGCTCCAGGTCGCCGCTGAGCCGCTTCTCCTCTATCGCCCGCTGCAGGAAGATGAGGGCCTCGGCGAGCTGCACGCCCTCGCGGAGCATCTCGAAGCGCTCGGTGGCGATGGCCCCGGCCTCGCCGGGGGCCAGTATGGCCCGGGTGCTGTTGTTCGGGCCGCCGGTCCCGCGGCCGCAGCCGACGGAGTAGAACCGCCCATTGGCGCCCTTGATCGGGAAGAAGTCGGCGCCGAAGTCGCTCAGCCCGTCGTGTCCGCGCATGATTTCGCTCTCGGGAATGTCGCGCAGCACGGTCAGCTCCGAGTTGTCGTAGAAGCCGTTGCGGAAGGTGTAGCAGCAGAAGCCCGGGCGCGGCTTGAGCAGCGCCCGGTACCCCCGGGGAGCCACCGGGCCGGCAGTCCAGACGGCGTCCGCCTGGCGCACCGGCATGGAGACGTCCTTCTCCGACGAGACGAAGCGCATCCCCAGGGTCCCATTGTGCGCGGTGTAGCTCCACTGCGCGTCAGGCCAGATCTTCCGGCAGACATCCACGACCCGCGGGTCCGGCGGGTAGCAGTAGCTGTTGTGGCCCACAGCCGTCACGTCCCACCACCCGCGCGCCTCGATTCGCTTACGGACCTCGTCGAGCACCGGCTTCCAGAACTTCAGGCTCTCATCCGTGCCGGGCATGGGCTGCTCCAGGGACTCGAGCTTGCCCGAAGCCGGGTCGAGCACGGTGACCGGCATGCGGTCGTTGCAGACCATCTGGCCGTTCTTCATCTTGATCCCGGGCCAGCAATTGACCCGCAGCAGGGTCGGCTTGCCGATGGTCTTGGTGACGAGGTCCATGTACTTGTCGAAGGCGCCGAAGTCGTACCGGAATGAGCCGTCCGGCTGCCGGACCCAGCGGACCAGCGACTGCTCGTTGCTGCAGTCCGCCCGGTTCTCGCTGTAGAAGTTGACGGCCAGGTTGACGGCGACCTGTCGCGAGTTGATCTCGGCCATCAGCTCCAGGGACTTGGCCATCAGCGCCAGGTGCCGGTCGCTCCAGAGTTCGGCGCCGTAGTGCTTGGCGATCGCGTCCTCGGAGAGGAGGGCGAAGTTGTGAGTCCGGAAGTCCCGGGGATCGGGCAGGCACCAGGCGGAGACCTCGACCCGCAGCGGAACGGTAGTGGGCGCCAGGCCCTGGGCGGAGACGGTCACGGAGCCCTCGTAGCGTCCGGGCTGCGCGTCCTTCGGGACCCGCACGCTGAACCAGAGCGGGGCCAGCGCCCCGCAGGTGCCCCGGAAGCCGGCGCCACGGCGCTCCCGGGGCACAGGGGCGTTGACCACGGCGATCTCGGCGGGGACGGCATCGAGGAGGCCGTCGAAGCGGTGCGGCGGCGCCCAGGACTTGCCGGTCTCGGCCGGAGCGGCATAGCGCACGCGCACCGCGGCGGCCGGGATGCTCGCGCCGCCCCCGCCAGGCCCCGAGCCGGTCGACGGGACTCGGACCAGCTCGGAGACCTGCACCTTGAGGCCCCTGATGGCCCGGTCCGAGCTGACCACCAGCCGGCCCGAGAAGACGCCGTTCCTGGCGGCCGCCACCTCGATGGGCAGAGGCCGGCCCGGATCGCCGTAGTCGAAGGCGGTCACCGTCTCGTAGGCGGCCACGTTCCAGACCTGGATGCCGCCGGGGCGTCCGATGTTGGGCGTCGCGCCGCCGCCGGGTGCGGTCAGGCTGATGCTCTTGAGGCCGGCGTAGGCCCACATGCCCGGAACGGTGCCCATCCCGCTGCCCGCGCGGGCGGCGCGCCGGGCGGCTATGGCCGGCTCGTTTATCGCCGCCCGATGAATCCGGACGGCCAGGACGTTGCCCCCCTTGACCAGGAGCCTGGCGGGAACGGTTACGTCGGTCAGCCGGCGGTAGCGGCGCTCGAAGCCGGCGGGATTCCTGGCCGGATCCTGCAGATAGGTGCCGTCGGCCTCGCAGTGCAGGTCGTCGGGGTACTTCTCGGCCAGGGTGTCGACCTTGAGCTCTCCAGCCGGCAGGTGGCCGCGGGTCAACTCCTGGCCGTTGACGTAGACCGCTGCACCACCTACGTACTCGAGCGAGAGCTTCAGGTCCCCGGCTTTCTCCGGGTCTTCGGCCATGAACTTCCAGCGCAGGCAGATGATCGAGTTGGGCGCCGCGGTGTAGCGCGCAGCCTGGCTGTGGCCGGTGGCGCTTCCCGGGGCCAACTCCACCGGAGGGTTCTGGCGCTCCCAGCAGGAGTCGTCGAACTCGGGCTTCATCCAGCCGTCGGGGGGCGGCGGCGACTGGTAGGTTTCCAGCGGCTTGGGGTCCTTGCCGACCGGCTCGAGGGGAACACTGAGCTTGCCGTCCCGGGCGATGCAGACGGGTGTCCGGAAGACCAGATAGGAGCGCAGGTAGCTGTCGTTGCTCAGGACGGTCGCTCCGGCCGACGCCGGGACCGCCTTGTCCTCCGCGGACCGCGCCGGCGGAGCGGCCGCCAACAGCGCTGCGGCCAGGACCACCCGCACGACGAGGTAGCAGATGCGTCTGAACTCGGTCATCGCGCCCTCCGCTCTCACTTGGCGTCAGAGCCTGTAAAGAACCTGGCACGCTCCTCGGCGCCCGGCGCCTTGCCGCCCGCGGCGGCCGCCGCCGCGGCGTAGAGATCCCAGCTCCGCTCCTGCCAGCCGCCGCAGTACTCGCCGATGCGCGTCGAGGGCGAGCCCGGCGGCAGTATCAGGGTCTCCTCAATGCGCCGGTCGAGCATGGCCTGGGCGGCGCGACCGGGCCCGGTCTGGCCCCAGGCCTCCTCCAGCTTGCGCTCCAGGAAGATGCGCGCTTCGGTCTCCTGTACGCCCTCGACCAGACACTCGAAGCGGGCGGTGCTCTCCGCGCCCTCCGGCCCGGGGCCGAGCACGGAGTTGACCGTGGCCCCGACGTGGCCGCCCTTATAGATGCCCGCCCAGTAATCCGCGCCCATCCGGCCGATGCCTCGAACCCCGGCCAATTCCGCCCGCTCCGGCGCGATCCGGAAGCAGAACGGCACCGAGTCGGTGTACAGCGTTATCGCCGAGCTCAGCACCCGCGGGAAGACCAGGCGCATCGCCGGGTTCTTCCAGCCGCGGTTGCCGCAGACGACCCAGCGGCCTGTCGCCTTGTCCTTGGCCAGGGGCTCGCGCAAGTCGTAGATGCTGGTGACCAGCGTGAAGGGATCCTTGGCGGCCTTGTTCATGCCCTTGGAGTGAGCGTGGCAGCCGCGGGCCCAGCCGACCTCGGGGGCCACCTCGCCGAAAGCCTTGACCATCCCGAAGAAGTTGGCGTCGAGCCCGTCCCACGGGTAGCCCCAGCACCCGGCTTTCTCCAGACCGCGCTTCTTGAGAACCTCGACGAAGCCTTTGGCGAACGGCTCCAGCACCTTCTTCGCGTCGGGGGAATCGAGGGCCGGCAGATCGACCCCTTCGGTCTTGCCGGAGGACTCATCCCGGGCCAGAACCCGCAGCTTGACGATGTTGGACGCGCCGTAGAAGGGGTCGTTGTAGACCACCGCGCAGACCGCCCGGGGCGTGCAGCCGGCCTTGAGCGCGACGTCCAGGTACTTCTCGAGCCGGGAGAGATCGCAGCCCCAGCTGCCGTCGGCCTTCTTCACGAATACGACCGGCGAGTCCTGGTTGTTGCCGAACTCCGAGCCCATGGCCACCGGCACGATCACGATGGCGTTGTTGACGCGCGAGAGCTGCCGGAAGCTCGCGGTCATCAGCTTGAGGTGCTCGTCGGACCAGGCCGCGACCTTGTACTGCTTGGCCACTCCGTAGGGCGACTGCTCCAGCGCCACCACCGTCTCGAACTTCTGCGGCTCGGGCAGCGTCCAGTCCATGACCTGGAGGCGCAGCGGCACGCGGACCTCCTCGGCCCCGGCCTTGAGGGCGAGCGCGCCGGAGTACTCGCCCGGCGCGGCGTCGCGCGGCACGGCCACGGTGACCCACACCGGCTGGCAGCTGCCGGCCGGGACGGACGCGGGCGCGGCGGCGCCGAGCTGGTCGAAGACCAGGGTTTCGGCGGCGGTCTTGGCGTTGGCCGCCTTGTCGAGAAGCAGACGGTTGCCGGCCAGGCGCTGCAGCTCCAGCGTGATGTTCGCGCTCTGTCCGGACTCGGTATCGAAGTTGTTCAGGCCCGCGGTGGGCACCGGCGTGGACAGGGGCAGCCCCCGGGCGAAGCGGACGGAGACGGCCGCCGCCGGGATCTTCCCTCCGCCGGCCGAGGTCAGCTCGGTGACCGAGGCGGAGAGGCCGTTGATCGCCTTGTCGGTGCCGAGCACCACCTGCCCGGAATAGGTCCCGCCGCGCGCCCCGACCAGCCGCACCGGACTGGCCGCGGCGCTGCCGCTGGGGCCGAACTCGGGAGAGAGGTAACGGCGGTGCAGGTCGTCGGACCAGGCCTGCAGTCCGGCCGGCCGGCCCTCCAGAGCCACCGCGCCCGGCGGGTCGACGGCCGCATCCATCTCGAGCAGGCCCCCGTGCAGCCAGGAGTAGCCGCCCATCGAGTCCCAGACGTCGCCCAGGCGCTTGCGGTCGGTAACGATGGCGTTGAGGTCGCTGCGGTGGACCTCCACCGCCACGACGTTGACGCCCTTCCGGAGGAGACCGGCCGGGACCTCTAGCGGCCCGAGCGTCCGGTTGCGCAGCTTGAAGAGCTCGTCCCATTCCGGCCTGGTGATCTGGTAGTTGCCGCCGTTCCACCAGGAGTGGTAGCCGATGGCCTCGGGGTTGGACTTGTTCTTGACCGGCTCGCCGGTGCGGTAGTCGCCCTTGCCCCAGGCCCGGGAGAACTCCGGCAGCGGCCGGCCCTGGAGCGTGTATGCCTCGGCGGGGTAGACCACTCCGCCGACGTCGGCCGCCACCTTGCCGGCCGGGAGATGGCCGCGGCCGATCTCCTGGCCGTTGACGTAGACGACCGCACCGCCGCGATAGGCGAGCCTGATGGTCAGGCGCTTGACCTTGGCCGGATCGTCGACCAGCAGCTGCTGGCGGAAGCAGGACAGGCCCACGCCGTGCGAAGGCGCGCAGCCCTCGGAGCTGAAGCAGGGCGGCCGCGGGTGGCCGGCGGTGAAGGGCAGGCGCGCGCGCTGCCAGGCGGAGTCGTTGAACTCTGCAGCGGCCCAGTCCGCCGGCGGCGGCGCCGATTTGATGAGCAGGGTAAGCGGCGACCTCTCGCCGTGCCCCGAGTATACGAACTCGTAGCAGCCGGTGTCTTTGCCGGTCGCCGCGGGGGCCGCCGGATCGGCCGCCAGCCGCGCCGGCGAGAGCATGAAGTAGTGCCGCCAGTAGCCGGCCATCAGGTCGAGGTTGCCGGCGGCTGCCGGGGGCTCACCGGCCGGGGCCGTGGCGCACAACAGCGAGCAGAAGAGCCCGGTGATCGCGATGCGTCCGAACATGGTCACTCCCCCCGCTACTTGCTGCCGAAGAACCTGGCCCTGTCGTCTGCCGACGGCGCGCGCCCGCCGAAGGCCGCCGCGGCAGCGGCGTAGAGGTCCCAGCTGCGCTCCTGCCAGCCGCCGTAGTACTCGCTCATGGCCGTCTCCCCGTCGCCGCAGGGCACGGCTGAGAGGGCCCGGATGCGCGCCTCGAGCACCGACTTGGCCGGCTCGGCCCCGTCCTTCCCGGCCTTCTCGAGCTGGATGCGGGCCTCGGCCTCCTGCAGCCCCTCGCGCAGCGCCTCGAAGCGCGCCGAACCTTCGGCCCCCTCCGGGCCCGGGTACAGCAGGTAGGTCTGGAAGGGCGCGTACCAGTTGGAGAAGACCAGCGGCGGCCAGTAGTCGGCGCCGATCCGGCCGAACCCGGAGACGCCGTTGACCAGGCAGTTCTCCGGCATCCAGCGCATGGCCATGGGCGTCTCGAAGACGCCGGCGGCCTGGATGGCTGAGGCGCACCGCGGGAAGAGCACCAGGCCGGGCTTCTTCCAGCCCTGCCGGCTGACCACCTGGCCCTCCCGGGTGAACGGCTCCTGGCCGGTGCGGATGACCATGTCCAGGTTGGCCGTGGTGCTGCCCTTGGGGAACGCCTGCCCGCGGAAGCCCTCGTGGCTGGCCCGGGCCCAGCCCACGCCCGGGCACTCGGCCGCCAGCGCCTCGGCCATGGCCATCACGCCGTTGGGCGAGTCGTAGAACCAGGCCCAGTACATCTTCTCGAAACCCTTCGACTTCACACGGGCGCTGACCGCCTTGGCGAAGGGCACGAAGAGCTTCTTCCACTCGTCGGAGTCGCCAGGCGGCAGCTTGAGTTCGCCCTTCTGCCCGCCGTCGAGGGTGGTCACACCGCGGTAGGTCATCGCCCAGCCCTTGCCGCTGTTGCTCCAGCCGAGCTCGAGCACCACGCTGGCGTTCTTGCCCCAGTGCTTGGCGACCAGGTCGAGGTAACGGTCGAGGTTCTTCCAGTCGTAGTCGTAGCCGCCGCCCGTCTTCACCCAGGGAACCAGCGACTCGGTGTTGTCGGACTCGCCGCCGGTCACCAGCGGCAGGATGACCAGGTCGTTGCCGACCTCGGCCAGCATCCGGACGGAGCGCTCCAGGTGCTTCCAGTGGTCCTCGGACCACGGCGCGCACTTGTACTGGGCAGGGGCGCTCCAGGGAGAGCTCTGCAGCCCCGTGAAGGTGGCCAGGTCCCGGCCATCGGGCAGAAGCCAGTCCATGACCTGGAGCCGCACCTCGGCCTTGAGCGCCTGACCAGCCTGGATGGTGAGCGTGCCGCGGTACTGCCCGGCCGGCGCGTCCTTCGGCACCCGGACCGTCACCCAGACAGGCTGGCAGCTGTTCGCCGGGACCGAGACCGGGGGCTTCTCGGCCAGCTGGTCAAAGAGGGCGATGACCTTGCCCTCGGCCCAGACCTCCTTGCCCGGCCAGCCGCGCCCGAAGCCCCAGCCCCGGTAGTCGCAGCCATCCAGGGCGTTGAAGGCCAACAGCCGGAGGGCGTGGTCGTCGTAATTCTCGCGCTTGCCGTAGGCCCAGGCCCGCGGGAGGTTGTCCAGGGGCGTGCCGAGGCCGTAGCGCAGCTGGACGGCCGAGGCCGGGATCTTCCCGGCGCCCCCGACCTGCTCCAGGTCGCTCATCTGCGCGGAGACGCCGCCCAGGGCCGCCGAGGTACCGACCACGGCCATCCCGGAGTGGACGCCGTTGCGCCCGCCGACGATGCGCACGATTGCGGGGGCGGCGCCCGTCTCGCCCCAGTCGCGGCTGACGACGCGCCGGTGGATGTCCTCGGCCCACACCTGCACTCCGGAAGGCCGGGACGGACGGACCGCCGCGTCGGCGGGCGTTGGCTTGAGCGAAAGGTTGAGCACGTACAGGTGCGGCCAGGGCAGATCCTTGTAGCCGTTCATGGAGCCCGGGCTCCACTTGTTCGCCAGAGGCTGGTAGCCCGAGCGGATTACGGCCAACGCCAGGACGTTGCTGCCCTTGACCAGCAGCTTGGGGTCGAGCGACAGGGTCACGCGGCGGAAGCGCTCGGCCGTCTCGGAGGGGGCCTTCCAGTCGTTCATGTCCGCGGGGTAGTTGTGCTTGTTGACGGGGATGCCCCAGGCATAGGCCTCCGGCGGATAGCCCTCGGCCAGCGTCTCGGCGGTGAGCGCCCCGGCGGCCAGGCCCTTGCGGGCGACTTCCTTGCCGTTGAGGTAGACGACCGCCCCGCCGATGAACGTGACCGCGAACTCGAGCTTGGTCACCCGGGCCGGGTCGGGGACCTCGAAGCTGGCGCGGGCCAGGGCCATGCGGACCCCTGGGTCGTACATGTAGCCGCCCTCGTGCGGGCCGGCCTTCTGCCTGACCCAGAGAGAGTCGTCGAAACCCGGCTCGGCCCAGCCGGCGGGGATGTCCCCGGACTGGACCCGCGCCTGGCTGGCGCCGATATGCCAGCCGCGGTAGTAGTTGAGGATGCCGGTGGGCTTGCCGGCCGCATCCACGACCATCGGCGGGCGCAGCACCAGGCGGTAGCGCCAGTAGCTGCCCTCCCACTTGAGGATCGCGCCGTCCGAGGCGGCCGCGGGTGCGGCTGGCTCAGCGGCCCGGACGTTTCCGAAGAGGATCGCGGAGAAGGACAGGAGCACCGCAGCCATCGCGTGGATCTTCATTTCTGTGCCTCCCTCAGGGTGACCGGAATCTTGATGAGCACTGGGCGCAGCTTCGGCTCGGCGCGCCGCTCGGACAGCCGCCGGACGGCCGCGCGGCCGAGTTCCGCAGCGCTCCAGACCATGGTGGCCGGCGGCCCGTCGCCGCCGAATAGCGGGCGGTAGACCCGCTCGTACTGCTCCTCCGGAGACCAGCCCACGATCTCCAGGTCCCTGCCCGGCACCATGCCGCGCTCGCGGGCGGCGCGGTGCAGCGCCGCCGCCGACTCGTGCCACAGGCCCAGCGCCGCGGTCGGCCGCTCCGGCCGGGAGAGCATCTCCCGGGCCGCCTCGAGCGCCCCGGCGCGCGCGGTGTCGGCCAGCAGCTCCGGCTCGATCCGCAGCCCGGCCAGGGCCAGGCCCGCTACGGCTCCGCCGAAGCGCTCGGCGCCCTGGGCGCTTTCGGAGATCGGACCGAGCCAGCCGATCCGCCTGTGCCCGCGCGAGGCCAGGTGGCTCACGGCCAGCAGCGCGCCCTGGAAACCGTCCTGCACCACCGCATCCATGCCCATCTCCGGAACCCAGGCATCGACCATGACCGCCGGCAGCCCCATCCCCCGAACCGCCGCCGTCAGCTCCGGGCGGTTGGTGTCCAGGATCATGCCGCACGCGCGGCAGCTCTGGAGCTGCGCGGCGACCTCCTGCACCGGCCGGGCGCCGGCATCGATCGTCAGCAGCGACCACCCCCGGGCCGAGGCGGCCTGTTGGAGCGCAGCGAGGAGCATCTGACGGAAGAGATCCCAGGACCCGGGGCCGGCCGGATCGCTCATGACGAAGGCGACCGGCAGCCCGCGGTCCGGGTCGTTCGCCATGGCCTGGGCGCGATGCCCATGGCGCGGCTCGCAGGCCACCAGCCCCTCCGCCTGCAGGCGTTTGACAGCGCGCCGCGCCGTCTCGCGGGAGACGCCGTACTTGGCACCCAGCTCGCGCACGGTGGGCAGGACCTGCCCGGCGGCGATGGCGCCGGAGTAAAGCATGCTCTTAAGTTCATCGGCAAGGGCTGCGTATCCCTGTCCGCAGCTCACTTGCGACAACCTTTTGACACGCATGGTGACAACCTCCGGACAACATTACACCGCAGGGATGACATTGTCAATGGAATTTGGAAATGTGCGATCGCTCACCACAAGACGCCTGATTATGCCACTTGCTGATGCGCGGCCTTGGCAATGATGGAGTTCAGCGATAGCACGTAGGTCATATCAGCTGCACACCAGAGGAGGTTGTCAAGGAGTCAGGGCGCCGGGTGAGCGTAGAGGAGGGCTGTGCTATGGGTCTGGCTCGGAATGGCTAGGCCGGAATTGACAGGGTACTCGTTCGCTGCTGACCGACCTCGTTGGTCTGCCAGACCTTCCTGGTCTCAACATCCAGACATGACAGCCAGCCGCCGTCGGAGGCGTTGGTGTCAAGGCAGACGGCAAACCCTCTGTCCACCGGCAGCCCGGAGCGCTGCCTGGTATGGCCGCAGACGATGATCTTGCCGGAGACGTGCGGGGCGGCGGTTTCGAAGAGTGCCCAACGGAGTGCCTTGGGATCCTGCTCGACGAGAGGCCGGTCTGGTGCGCACATTCCGTGGACGAAGATGTGCTGCTCGGTCTCGAAGAAGTCGACGCAGGATGCGACGAACTGCCAGTGGGCGACCGGCACTGCCCTGAGGTCGTTGCCGCCGCCCGGGGGCGCATAGGAGGCCAAGGTCCGGTCGCCGCCGAAGTTCATCCAGGTGCCGACGGCGCTGAACCCGTCCCGGGCCGCAAGCATCAGTTCCTCGTGGTTGCCCAGGAGGGCGACGAGGTTCGTTTGGCTCTTCAGCGCGATGAGCCGGTCAATCACCCGGCGGGAGTCTGGCCCGGTGTCGACGAAGTCCCCGAGGACCACGACGGTGTCCTCCAGCCGCGGGGCGACCGCATCCAGCAGGGCCGAGAGCGCGGTGTGGCAGCCGTGGATGTCGCCGATGGCCAGGAGTCTGGCCCCACCGGGCCTCATGTGCATGCGTTGCCTCAGTCTTCTTCCACGGGAACGACGCGGATTCCGGCCTCGATCAACATGGCGGCTATTCGCTCGGCTTCTTCTTCGTCTTCCAGGAGCAGGGCTTGTTGTGCCGTAAGGTCCCGTGGTTGCCAGATGGTGACGGAAGCATCCTTTGCCACGATCTTCAGGCCTTGCAGATCCGCGTTCTTCATCAGCCGTCTGGCTTCCATGCCTGACCGTACGCCCAGATCCACCTGCCCGATTCCGCGTATGGCCGCGACAACTTCTGCTGCGGGCTTCTCTCGATACTCCGGGATGACCCGGCGCAAGGCTGCTATCTCATCTGTCGTCGGGGATGCACCCCTGAAACACACCGCAAGTGCCAGTTGGTCGCGGTTGTGGCGGACGAGCTCCCACTCATGGGACGGATCCATGCCGCACTGCTGCAAAGCCCGTCGCAGCTTATCTGTCACGCATGCCTTCTCCCGCCGAGCCAGATGAGATTCTAGCGTTACATGGCCTGTTCGTCATCGTCATGATCCGCGTTCATCTGCGCTTGCCGCGGCGCAGCCGAAGGCGAAGCCGGGTTCATCTGCGGCTGATCCGTCGCCGTTGTTGTGGTTACTGCGCGCCCTTGCTGATGCTCTCGTAATACCTCTTCACCAGCTCCTCGTACCCCGCCGGCACGCCGCCTTCCATGGCGTCGTAGAGCTCGTCTCTGAGGCGCTTGGGGATCATCGCGGAGTTGTCCTGCCGGACCTGGCTCTCGGCCGCGGCGAAATCGCGGGTGGTCTTGAGGCCCTCGAGCATCACGTTGCGCTTCCGGGCGATGTTCTGGTAGCGGCCGTCCTTCATGTCCACGGAGGTCTCGCGCATGAGGTTGATCACCCGGTCGAGGTCGGTGGTGGGCTGGTTCCGGACCTTGAGGTCCAGGGCCAGCCGCTCGGCGCGGGCGAGCAACTGGGCCTGCTTGCCGGCGAGGCGCCCCACGTCCTTCTGGACCTCGGGGGGCGGGGGACCCTCCAGCCCCTCGCCGCCGCCGCCGCCGACCTTGCCGCCGCCGGTGGCGCCGCCGGCCGGGTCCTTGGACGTGTCCTTGATGTCGCCCTTGAGGAATGCGTCGGGCGTGAGCCTGGTCGGCGTGTTCCGGCCGCCCTTGCCGGTGGCGGTGTCCTCCACGAACTCGCCGGCGGCCTTCCCCGTGCGGCCCTCGCCGGAGCGGCCGTTGATCTCCGAGGAGTTGGGCAGGCGGTTGCCGGTCACGCCCTGGGCGGACATGTTGCTGATCGGCCCGTCCATGGCGTCCCAGCCGGCGCCCTTGTCGAGCGAGTCGGCCCAGGCCGAGGTGGCGTCCTCCATGTCCTCGAAGATGTCCTCCTGCTCCTCCATGAGGTCGCCGATCAGGTCCTCGAGTTCGTGGGGCAGCTCGGCCATGGGCGTCTGGTTCTCGCCCACCGGCTCCTCCATCTTCCACTGCTGGCGGTCGGGCGTGTCCGGCAGCCACTTCTCGATGTGGGTGGTGAGCGCCTCGGCCAGCTCCAGCCCGGCCTGCTCCAGCGGCACGGCGACCTCGGCCGTCTTCTGGGTGAGCGCGTCCTTGGCCATCTCCACTTCGCTGTAGGTCTCCACGAGCTCCTTGAGCAGCTGGGCGTCGGTGAAGTCCTGCTTCTGGAGCTTGGAGAGGTCCGAGGCCGCGTCCTTCATGAACTTGGCCCACTTGTCCTCAGTGGCGGCCAGGGCCTCCTGCTTCTTCTTGTCGGCCTCGGTCATGTCCTCGACCGGGGTCTTGGCCAGGTCGTGGGTGGCCTCGATGACCTTCTTCTGCTCGTCGATGAAGTTCTTGAGGAGCTCGTCCAGCCTGGCCAGGGCCTTCCTGGCGTCATCGGGCAGATCCGTGCCGGTCTTCAGATCCTCCTTGGTCGCCTGGGCCTCGAGCTTCTCGACCAGGGCCAGGAGCTCGCGCAGCGTCTTGATGACCAGGTCCTGGGCGCCGGTGAGCCTGGCCTGGGCGGCCGGCTCGCGCGCGGCCTTGGCCGAGCCGGCCAGCGCCGCGGCGGCCTTCTCGGCGTCGAGCTCCGGGCCGGCGGCCAGGAGCAGCACCGCGCCGCGGATCCTCCGGGCGGCCGCGTCCTCCTGCGGCGCGGCGTCGGCAGCCGAGATGGTCTCCCGGCGGACGGCCTCCTGCGCCGCCCCCAGCGCGGCGCAGCCGGCGAGCAGCGCCTTGTCGTCGGCCGGGGGCCTGCCCAGCAGCGTCCCGGCCTCGGCCCGGGCGGCGGTCTGGCGCTCGAGGACCTTCTTGAGGCGCGCCAGGAACTCGGCCAGGTCCTTGAGGCGCTCGGCGCCGGCCTTCTTGGGATCGACCAGCTTGACCTGGAAGGTCGGGCTCTGGCCGGTCTGGAGGCGATCGGAGGCCTCCAGGTGGTAGATGATGACGTCGCCGGGGTCGAAGTCCCGCGCGGAGAGCGTCCAGCTGCGCACGAGCTGGGCGGACTTCCGGTCCGGAAAGTCCTTCCACTCGGTCAGCGTCTGAAGCTCACCGCCGCGGTTGCGGCGGTAGCGCAGCGCCGCCGACTTCAGCCCGTAGTCGTCGGTGGCCACGGCGGCGACGGCCAGCGTCGCGCCGACCGGCAGCTCCACGTCGCGCCCCGGGGCGCTGACCCGCACGGCCGGGGGGGCGTCGGGCACGGCCACTATCGGGTAGCTCGGCGGGTTGAGGTTGCGCGTGCCGGCCTCATCGGTCACCGCGATGGAGTAGCTGCCGGACTTCTCCACCAGGAACCGGCCGGAGAGCCCCGCGCCGCCGGGGAGCGGTTCGAGCCGCACCGACTCGGCCCCGGCGATGTCCACGCGGCCGTCGACGACCGGGTGGTTGGCGCGCACCGCGATGGTCACCTCGGTGCCGACCGGCACGCGGATCTCGCGGTTCCGGGTCCGGGGGAAGCTCACGGGCTCCAGTCCGGCATAGGCCGGGTAGCGGTAGGCCAGGTCCACCTCGCGGACTTCCGGCCGCTCGACGACCGTGAGGGTGTAGCGCCCGGTCTGGCTGTCGCCGACTTCGATCCGATAGCGGACCTCGCGCTCCAGACGGCTGAAGGTGTAGGTGTAGGTCTCGCCGTCGGCCGACTCCATGCGCCGGACGAACTCCGGACCGCTCCGCTCGCGGTAGACGATCCGACCGTCCGGGGCGCGCCCTTCGCCGGCCGGCGCGATCCTCGCGGTGACGGTCACGTCCGAGCCGGCCACGACGGTGGCGTCCCCGGGCTCCACGCCCAGGATGCTGACGCTGCCCTTCTGGGGTATGAAGGTGCCGGGCATGGCCAGGCGCGCCAGGGCCGAACCCATCCGGGCGGGGGCCAGCGCGAAGACCAGGGCCAGCAGCAGGAGACTCGCCCCGGCGAACTGCACGAGGCGCGTCCGGCGCCGGCGGTCGACGATCACCGCCGGGTCCAGCGCCGCGGCCGACTCGGCGGCCAGCGCCACCGTCGCGGCCACCAGGTCCCCCCCGACCGGTCTGACCTGTCCGCCTTCTTCGTTGCCCAGCTGCAGTCCGGCGATGAGCAGGTTGCCGAGCTCCGGCTCGCTGGTCTCGGCCAGCCGGGCCACGCGCTCGAGCGGGATGCGCTCGAACATGGGCCGGCCGACGAGCCAGCCGATCCCGGCGGCCAGCGCGGCCAGCGCCAGGACGAGCAGCGCCCAGCGCACCCCGTCCGGGAAGTGGAAGAGGGCCTCGGCTCCGGCCAGGAGCAGGACCAGCGCGGCCAGCCCCGCCGCCAGCTGGAGCAGCCCGGCCAGCACCAGGCTGGTCCGCCAGCGGTCGCGCACGACCGCCAGGCGGTCGGCGAGGATCAGCCTGGAGCGCTGGGCTTCCGGGGACATCGACCCTCCGGCGATCAGTCCTCCACCCCGACAGCCGGCCCGATGGCCGCCTGCCCGAGCATACAACTATTATAACGGGAGCTGCCGCGAAATCTTTAGCGCCCGGGAACCGGGCCTGGCGGCCCGTATGAGTTGAATGAGTGGCGGGGACCGCGTTGCGCCCGTACCGTCCACTTGCTCAGCGGGCCGCCAGCCTAACCACCGCAGCCGCCGCAGCCCCCACCGCAACCGCCGCCTCCGCAGCCACCGCCACCGCCTCCGTCCCCACCCCCGCCGATGTCCAGCCCTCCCCAGCCACCCCCGCCGCAGCCGGAGCCGCAGCCTCCGGTCCAGCTGCCGCCGTCGCTGCCGGACTTGACCGCCTTGGGATAGGCCGTCTTCACAAACGGGAACTTGATGGCGGGCAGGGCGGCCAGTCCCCACAGGGCCGCCAGAAGCACAACCTCACTGCTGGCCCCTCCGGCGGCGAGATCCCGGGCCCGGGCCCTGAGCCCGCGGAAGGAGCGCCGCAGCTCGCTCAACAACCGGTCGCCCAGGGCCGTCCTTGGACGACGGGTCACCACGCGCACAGAGAAAATGGCTATGCCGGCGAGGACCAGCAGGAAGATGACGTTGTGGTGCCCACGGGACACGGCCACGCAGATCTTGACGGCAGCCGTCCCCAGCAGGACGACCAGCGCGACGGTTATGGCGATGGCCCGCGCGCGCCGCCGGTCCGCTCCGGGGACGAGATCCAGCCGTTCCAGTTCCTCCTGGTACTGCTGGCATACGGCGCACACCGAGAGGGGAGGATGCTCGAAGATGGAACAGGCCGGGTTCCTCGTCTTGAAGTGCGTGAGGACGATCTTCTCCAGAGGACGCCGGACCATGGCCTCCGACCACTCTAGGGCCAGGACCTCCCCGTTGCTGGCCTTGAGCAGACCGCGGTCGATCAGCGACACGGTGGCCACCCGCAGGGCCTCGTCCCGTCCCCCGCGCAGATAGGCTATGGCATAGGGGTCGGTCAGGCGCGGCAGTTCCTGGTCTCCCGACTCGCTCCCCCAGAGCCAGAACCGCAGGGCGACCAGGACGGCGAATCCCAGGCCAACATAGAAGGCCAGAAATTCAGGCCCGGACAGGTCGAAGGGGTTCATCGCAGGTTCTCCCGCGCGAGGAATTCCTCCGCGCGGGCCTGGAGCGCTTCGGCCAGTTCCATCAGACGGAAGACCAGGCGGGGCCCCGCGCCGGGAGGAAGGCTCTCCCGTTCCCGCGCCTCGGAGATGCCGGCGAGCGCCTCGTCCCAGGGGCCGCCGGGCAGCCCGGAAGCCAGACGCCGGAGCGACTCACGGGGGGACGCGGCCGGACGACCCTCCAGGCAGCACAGGGCCGCGGCTCCGGAGCGCAGAGGACCGGCCACTCCGGCCACCACGGCGGCCAGCTGCTCCTCGCGCGCGCCGGCCAGAGCGTAACTGGCGCGCAGCCTCAGGCGCAGGTTGAGAAGCACCTGCCGGGCGTGGCGGGCCAGCAGGGCCGGGGGAATGCACCGGCCCTCGAACGGATCGCGGCCGAAGATCACCTGCCGGCGGACCAGCACGTCAGCGAACTTGACCGGGAAGGCCTCCATGGCCGCGGGGACCTCGGCCTCCAGCAGGAACATGATCTCCAGGCGCACAGCGGCATGGGCCAGGCTGCAGGCCTCGCGCAGGCCGTCGGCCAGCGTCCTATCGAAGCGCTTGAGCACCAGGATGAGGTTCACATCCGAGGCCGGCCGTATCCGGCCCTCGGCCGCCGAGCCGTACAACACGGCGGCGAGCAGATCCCCGCCGAGCGCGGCCCGGGCCGCGCCGAGAAACTCGTCGAGATGCTTCCGGACCATTTCCGTCATCGAACCGTCCCGACTCATGGCTTCCTCCCTACGACGGCCATCACGCCCCAGCCCCGCTGCGAATCAGCGCCGCAACCTCCGAGTCGAATCCGCCCTGCGGATCATCCGCCGCATCCTGCCGGCGGGCCAGCCAGCATCCCGGATCGGCGCGGAAGGCGTCGCCGCCGGCCGCCAGGGCCAGGCATCGCGCGCCGCCGCGGCATTCCAGCGAGTGGAAGCAGCGCTCACATCCGGCCGGCACTCGCCGGCGGTCGCGGAGCTCCCTGAGAATCGGAGACTCGAAGTACAGGTCGCGCAACGATGCATGCCGGACGTCACCAACCGGGAGCGGCAGGCGGCGGCAGGGCAGAACTGCTCCGTCGGGCAAAAGGGCCAGCAGGGACTCGCCGGCAACGCAGCGGTACGGGAGGCCGCCGGCGACCAGGAACTGCAGCGCCCGGCCCATGGCGATCTCGGTGCGGCCGGCCGGCCGGCAGCGGCGCTCCCGCAGCATCAGCCGGAAGAACCCCTCGGCCTCCTCCGGCCCGAGGGTCGCACCCGAGAGGTCCGCGCCGCGACCGCAGGGCACCAGGCGATCGGCCCAGACCCGCCGGACGCCGAGCCGCCGTCCGAGGCCGGCCACGTCCGGGAACTCCCGCCAGTTGCCACGGTGCGCGGTGAAGGCGATCACCGCGTGGATCCCGGCGGCCACCAGGTGACGCAGGCCGGCGGTGGCCGCCGCGTGACTGCCGCGCCCGCGGATGCGGTCGTGGGTCTCCTCTCCGCCCTCGACGCTCACCTGGACGAACGCCGGGCGGAGTTCCGCCAGGCGCCGGGCCAGGCCTCCGTCGATGAGCGTGCCGTTGGTCAGGATGGCGAAGGAACGGCGCGGAGAGGAGCCGGCCAGGAGCTCAAGCAGCCCCCACAGGTCGGGCCGCAGGAAGGGCTCGCCGCCGGTCAGGGTTATGTGGCCGCGCGCCGGGCGTCCGCCGAGGCGGCCCATCTCCGCCAGCAGCAACTCGAACTGGGCGAGGACTCCGGGCAGTTCCCCGAAGGGCATCTCCGTGCCGTCCGCGTCGTCCTGATAGCAGTGGGCGCAGCTCAGGTTGCAGCGATCAGTTAGGTGCCACTGAAGGAGAAGGCGGCCGACCGCCGGCTGGGCATGTTCCGGAAGCGGCATTCGGCCCTCCGCCACCGCGCCGGCGGCATCGCCCGCCCCGCGGCACCGGCGCGGATTATCCGCCGGCTCCGGAGGAAAGCAAGGCTCGGAACCGAGGCATGCTCCGGGCCAGGCACAGTCCACTCCCGGCGCCCAGGCCGAGGCCGGTCCGGGTGGGGAAGGGGCTTACCGGCCGACTAAGATCCGCCGCCGGACGAAGCCGGCGTTCGGTCGTCGGCCGGGCCCGGCCGGCCCATCTCCCGCAGCCAGCGGTAGTGCGCGGCCACCCCCGCCCAGAACGAGCGGTGCTCACGGTACTTCACCCCGAAGTCCCGGCAGGTCTCCTCGACCACCTTGGACAGGGCCGGATAGTTGATGTGGCAGACTATCGGCAGCAGGTGGTGCTCGCAGTGATAGTTGAGTCCGCCCAGGGCCCAGGTGGCCACCGGGTTGCGCTTGGAGAAGTCCAGGGCCACCCGGGCCTGATGGACCGCCCAGGGCGTTTCGATGCGGCCGTCCCGCGGCAGCGGGAACTCCGACTCGGCCACGCAGTGCGGCAGCTGGAAGACGACGCTGAGCAGGATGCCCAGGACCAGCACCACCACCCCATAGTAGAAGGCCACGACCCAGACGGGATGGAAGAGCAGCGGCATCCCGAAGGCCAGCGCCAGGAAGACCGCCTTGCCCCCCAGGAAGAGGGCCAGGTCCAGCCCCTTGGGCCGGGGGAAGCGGTGCGGGCCGAGCTGGCCGCTGAAGATGATCTTGAAGTCTGTGACCAACTGCAGTTTGACGGCCAGCAGGCCGTAGAGCGGCCAGAGGTAGAGATGCTGCCAGCGGTGGAACCACAGCCGCCGCTTGTGCGGGCTCAGCCGGCCGATCCCGCCCAGGTCGATGTCGGTGTCGTAGCCGGTGATATTGACGTAGCGGTGGTGGATGACGACGTGCTTGCGATGCCAGACATAGGAGCTGGCCCCGATCAGGTCCATGGTCATGGCCGCTAACTTGTTGACCCATGGGTGCGCCGAATAGGCCTTGTGGCCGCCGTCGTGCTGGATGTTGAAGCCGATGCCCGCCGTGCAGATCCCCAGGGCAACGGCCAGCGACAGTCCCTGCCAAAGGGTCGAGGCCGCAAACACCAGGAGGACGTAGGAGGCCGCGAACGCGACGAGGATGACCGCTGACTTGAGGTACATCTGCCAGCAGTCGCGCGGCCGCCGCCCGGTGGTGCGGAAGTACTCGTCGACCCGGCGGCGCAGCTCGAGTTCGAAGGCGTTGTCACCGGCGAATTCCAGGCGGACCGGCTCCGCCCCGGCTGGCTCGGGCCGGCGGGGAGGGCCTTCGCCCAGCATCTGTTCGTCCGACATGATGGTTCCCGGCAACGGTTCCAACACCCGCTCCCCAGACGGTGTCGCTCTGTCATTCCTGGTCCCCGCCAACGACCAAGGCCGGGGGCCGAGACTAGTAACGCGTTCGAGGGCAATACTCATCCCGAGTTCGTCGCCCCAACCGCACGCTGCGACCGGCCCGGACGCCGGCGCAGTAGAGCGGCTATGGCTGGGCGGTCTTCCTGTCCAACACCTCTCGGATCTTCGCGGCCAGCGCCTCGGCCGTGAAAGGCTTGCCGATGAAGTCCACGCCGTCGGCCAGAATCCCGCGCTGAACTATGTGCTTCTCGGCGTGGCCGGACATGAACAGCACCCGCTTGACCTTGCCGCGGTCCTTGAGCATTTTGACCAGCGTGGGCCCGCTCACCCCGGGCAGGACCACGTCGGAGAGCAGCAGGTCGACCGGCCCCTCGCGCGCCTCGGCCTTGCGGATGGCGTCGCCCGCGGTCCTGCAGGGCAGCACCATGTACCCCAGCTCCTGGAGCTCGTCGGTCAGGAGCTGGCAGACGGAGGGCTCGTCCTCCAGGAGGAGGATGGTCTCGGACCCGCGCGGCGTGGCGGCCTTGGGTTCGTTCGGGGCGGCGTTGGTCGCCCCTCTCGCGTTCTCCGTCCCCTCGGCCGGGAAGTAGATGCTGAAGGTCGTGCCTCGCCCGGCCAGGCTGTCCACGCGGATGTGGCCGCCGCTCTGCTGAACGATCCCGTATACCGAGGACAGCCCCAGGCCGGTGCCATCCCCGACCTGCTTGGTGGTGAAGAACGGCTCGAAGAGATGCTCGCGGGCCTCCGCGCTCAAGCCCGCCCCGGTGTCGGCGACGGCCAAGAGCGCGTAACGGCCCGGGGGAATGTCCCCGTGACCCCCGCTGGCGGCGGCCGGGATCCGGATGTTCGCCGTGCGGATGATGAAGCGCCCCCCGGCGGGCATGGCGTCCCGGGCATTGGCGGCCAGGTTCATGATGACCTGGGCGATCTGGGTCGGGTCGGCCAGCACCGGCCAGGGGTCGGACTGGAGTTCGAAGGCCACGGCGATGTCCTCGCCCAGGACCGTGGGCAGCATCTTGCGCATTCCGTCCACGGTTTCGTTGAGATCCAACACCACCGGGTTGATGACCTGCTTGCGGCTGAAAGCCAGGAGCTGCCGGGTCAGGTTGACGGCCTGTTCGCCGGCCTTGGTCATCTGTTCGACGGCGGAACGATGCCCGGCGCCCAGCCCGCCGTCGCGCAGCACCCGCCGGCCGTAGCCGGTGACCACCGTCATCAGATTGTTGAAGTCGTGAGCCACGCCGCCGGCCAGCCGCCCCACAGCCTCCAACTTCTGGGAATGGGCCAGCTGCTCCGTGGCCTTCCTGAGCCCCGCCTCGGCCCGCTCGCGCTCGGCTATTTCCTCCCGGAGGGTGCCGACCAGCCGCTCCAGCTCATTGGTGCGCTCACGAACCAGCTCCTCCAGGCGCTCCCGGTGCTGCTGGAGCGCCTGCTCCGCCCGCTGGCGTTGTATGGCGATGGACACCAGGTCGGCCACCGCTTTCATGAGGGACAGCTCGTCGGCGGCAAAGCGCGGGCGCGTCCTGGTGCCGAACGACAGCGTGCCCAGCACCTCCCCCTGGGCCATCAGCGGGTGGCAGGCGTAGGCCTGGATGCCGTAGGACTTGACCAGTTCGGTGCGCGGGTCGGGCGTCTCCTGGATGTTCTCGGCCACGATGCGCTGGGCGCTCTGCGCCGCGCACCCGCAGACGGCCACGCCGTAGTCCAGCCACTGGATCTCGCGGGCCTCCTCCTCTGGGATGCCGGCGCAGGCGTTGAGGCGCAGCCGCCCGGAGGGTTTGTCGGCCAGGAAATTGAAGAAGGCCTGGCAGTCCAGGAAGGCCATGACCTCCCGGCAGAGGCCCTCCACCGTGGCCTGGGGGGAGCCGGCCTTGAGGAGCTCCCCGGCCGTCTTGGCCAGGACGTCGTTGCGCCAGTTGCTGCGGCGCAGGTTCTCCTCAGCCCGCTTGCGTTCGGAGATGTCCATGCCCGTGGCGACGGCACCGCGCACCCGACCATGAGCATCGAAGAGCGGCACGGCGCTCATGAGCAGGGATAGCACACGCCCGTCCGGGAACCGCAGTTCGATCGTTTCGTTGGCCACCGGCCGGCCGGTGGCGGCCGCAACCTGTGCGGGCAGTTCCTCGGGTCTCAGCTCCACCCCGTCGCGGAACGCCTTGTAGGTAGTGGCCGCATCACCCGGCGAGGCACTGGCGGAGATGTTCGCGCCCCGCGGCACCCGCATTACCAGCGCGTCGGCATAGCTGTTGCCGGTGATCCGCAGACACCGGGGGTCGTGCGCAATCCACACGGCCACGGGAGCGGCGTCCAGCAGCGTCTGGACCTCCGCGGCGCGCAGTTCGGCCTCGGCCCGGGCTGAGGCCAGCGCCTCTTCGCCCCGCTTGCGCTCGGTGATGTCGAAGCACAGGCCGGACATGCGCACCGCTTTGCCGTTCCCGTCCCGGCTGGTTTCGCCGACGGCACTGATCCAGCGCACTTCCCCCGAGGGCAGGACCACCCGGTACTCATTGTTGAGTCTGGTGCCATCGCGGATGGCGGCGTTCCCCCGCTCCTCTGCAGCCTGGCGGTCGTCCGGATGCATGATCTCGCGCCAGGTGTCGAAATCGGCCACCTTCCTGGACGGGTCCAGCCCGAACAGACGGTACAGCTCGGGAGACCAGTCCAGCCTGGCCGTGGCCAGGTCCCAGTCCCAGGCTCCGGCTCCCGCCGATTGCTGCGCGATTGCCAGTTTGCCGTGAGCGGCCTGCAGCGCCTGCTCGGCCCGCGCGCGCTCCGCTCGCGCGCGGAGCGCGGCGATCCCTTGGGACAGGTCGCCGGCCAGTTCAGCCAGCAGTCGGGTCTCGTCCTCCGAGAACGCATCCGGTTCCTGCGAGTAGACGTTGATGGCTCCGAAGGCCTTGCCTCCCTCCAGGAGCGGCAGGACCACGGACGAAGCATAGCCGCGCCTGCGGGCATCCTCGCACCAGGGCGCAAAGGCCGGGTCGACGAGCATGTTCCGGCAGCCGGTCGGCCGGCCCGTGCGGATGGCCGTGCCCGTGGGGCCGCGGCCGCGCTCGGTGTCGGCCCAGGTGATCTGCAGGGTTGCGAGGTACCCCGCCTCCATACCGGCCCAGGCCACCGGCCGGACGGTCTTGGCCTCGTCGTCATCGGCGTAGCCGATCCAAACCATGGCGTGGCCGCAGTCCTCGCTGACGATCCGGCAGACCTCCCTGAGGTACTGGCCCTCGTCCTCGGCGCGCAGCATGGCCTGATTGCTGTTGCTGATCGCCCGCAGGGCGCGGTTGAGCTTGCGGAGTTCGGCCTCATGGGCGTCGCGCTCGGCCAGCAACCGGGCCAGCTTGATGTTGCCGTAGCTCAGCTGCGAGATCATCCGGGCCAGCTTCAGGAAGAAGCGCATGCCCGTTTCCACCGCCTCACGGCTCAAGCGCGGCACCCGGTCGAGCGCGGCCAGGTAGCCTGCCTCGTCGAACCCGTAGCGCCGGGACTGCGATCTGAAGAGCTCGCGATCGGGCTGTTCGTCATCGAAGAAGAACTGGCCCATGAACACGTTGCCGACGTGCCGCTCGCCGATCATGATCGGCGTCGAGACGTCCCACATGTGGTTCTTGCACTTGTAGAGCTTGAACTCTCCCGCCGGCACGTCCTTGGTCAACAACAGGTCGCTCTCGACGCAGTTGCGGCAGGTCTCGGGATGCACGCGGTGGAACTGCGTGCAGATGTCCTGCCAGCCCTCGCCGACCAGCACCTTGCCCTTGAGGTCGATGATGGCCATGGGCACGCCGACCAGCTTGTGGAACTCGTCCATCAGCGACTGGATGGCCCCGGCGTCGATGATGTCGGACAGCTCCAGATGGCCAACATCGCCCTCGGGGGTCAGGATGCTCTCGAGTTTGCGGCGGACACGCTCCTCGCTCTCCCGCAGGGCCTCCTGCGCGCGGCGCTTGTCGGTGGCGTCGTGGAAGACCAGCACCGCGCCGGTCACGACGCCGGCCGCGTCGCGAATGGGGGCGGCGCTGTCCTCGATGGGCACCTGGCGGCCGTCGCGGGAAATCAGAGCGGTGTGGTTGGCCAGGGCGATTACCTTGCCCTCACGGAGCACGCGGGTGAAGACGTCTTCGCCAGGCGCCCCGGTCTGCTCGTCGACAATCCGGAACACCTCCTGCGCCGGCCGGCCGATGGCCTCCGCCTCGGGCCAGCCGGTCAGTTCCGAGGCGCTCGGGTTGATGAACGCGATCTTCCCGGAGGAATCGGCCGCCAGCACGGCATCGCCGATGCTGACCAGCGTGACCCGCAGCCATTCGCGCTGCTGAGCGAGCGCCTCCCGGCTCTCGCGCAGCGCCGCTTCGCGGTCGTAGGCCGCCGCCTTGGTCCGGTCGCGCCGGTAGAGCGCGGCGACGGCGCTCATGAACAGGCCCATGCCGGCGAAGATGACCAGCCCCAGGCGTTCGACGGGTGACTCGACGGCCAGCCCTTCCGGAGGAAGGATCCACAGCGCCGTGGCCAGCATGGACAGGGCGGTGGCCAGCAGGCCCGGCCAGAAACCGGCCAGCAGCGCCGCGGCCATGACCATGGGATAGAACGTGATGTAGGTGGGCAGTCCGGGGCCGACCCAGGCGGTCAGCGCCAGCCGCAGGCCCAGCCCAGCCGCCGCCGCCGCCGCCGCCAGGCCGAAGCGCCACGCCCACCCGAGCGGCGCCTGCGGCCGGAGGCCCGCCGGGAACGGAGCGATCAGCCCGATCCATCGGCTCAGGACGTTCTGGTCGGACGATCCGGGTGCTTCTGAGTCAGGCGTCATGCTGTTAGTAGCCCAGACTGCCTGGCAGCGTCGGCCGCCCCTATTCCAGATGGTCGATCATGCAGGACCAACCCGATGTTTCAAGCGCAACAGATTCAGGCCCGGAGACCGTTGGCCGTGGCGTAGCCGGCCAGCTGTCTCTTGAGCATCTGCCGGCCCCGGAAGATCCGGCTCATGACCGTGCCTATCGGACACCGCAGGGCACGGGCGATTTCCGCATAGCTCAGATCCTCCACTGCGGAAAGCAGCAGCGGGATGCGGAAGTCCGCCGGAATTGATGCCACCGCCCTGCTGACCTCGTCATCCAGGCCCTCCGAGAAGGAGCGGCCTCCGTCGGGGAGGGAGTCGCCCTCACCCGTACCCATGAAGGGCTGCACGTCCTCGTAGCGGACGTTCTCAAACCTGGCGGAGCAGCGGCTGAAGCGGTCCACATTGAGGTTCGAAAGGATCTTGAGCAGCCAGGCCTTGCAGTTGGTGTCCGCCCTGAACCGGTGGAAGGCCCGGAAGGCCCGATAGTAGGCCTCCTGCACCAGATCGTCGGCATCGTGGTCGTTGCGGGTCATGTAGCGCGCCACCCGATACACCGAGTCGAGATGCGGCAGCGCAATCCTCTCGAAATCTGTCTTGGCATCCGACTTCTCCGGGGCTTCCTTCACGATCGCTCTGATCACCGGCAGCTCCTTTCGTCGTTTTCCCTTATTGGCGATGGGCCATTGAGCAACGCTCATGCCACCTGCGTCGACCGCCAGCGCCATAGCGTTTGGCTCTGAACCGGGGCTACAGTCGACTTGCCCGGCATAGCCGATTGCGATGGTCGGGTGGGTGGACCATAGCGTTTGGCTGCGGTCACGGCATGGTCGGCTATCGGCTGCAGACCGAGCGGACCTCCTCCATGGTGGTGTGGCCGGCCAGGTGCTTCTCGATCCCATCCTGCTTGAGGGTGCGCATGCCCTGGCTTGCGGCCACCTTGCGGATCTCCGCGGCGCTGGCCTGGCGGCAGACCAGCTCCTTGATCTCGTCGGTGGCCACCAGCAGTTCGTGCACCGCCATGCGCCCGCGGTAGCCCAGGTCTCCGCACTCCGGACAGCCGCCGGGACGCGCGGAGCAGACCGGCCGGGCCGGCGGAAAGCCCAGCGCGTCGAAGGCCTCGTCGGCCCGGTATTCCTGGCGAAGGGCCCCCAGCCGCCCGGCGGTCAGCGGCCCGGCCAGGCGGCAGCGCCGACAGAGGGTGCGCACCAACCGCTGAGCGAGCACCCCCAGGAGCGCATCCGAGAAGGAGTAGGGATCCAGGCCCAGATTCAGAAGCCGCACCACGGTCTCCGGCGCGCTGTTGGTGTGCAGGGTGGAGAACACCAGGTGCCCGGTGAGGCTGGACTCCACGGCGATGCCGGCGGTCTCCCGGTCGCGCATCTCCCCGATCATGATCACATCCGGGTCGGCGCGCAGGAAGGAGCGCAGCGCCGAGGCGAAGGTCACGCCCGCCTTGGGATTGACCTGCACCTGGCGCAGGCCAGGCTGGCTGATCTCCACCGGATCCTCCACCGTGAGTATCTTGACGTCGTCCCGGCTGATCTGGGCCAGGGCGCTGTGCAGCGTGGTGGTCTTGCCCGAGCCGGTCGGCCCCACGCACAGGACGATCCCGTAGGGCTGGTGGATGAGTCGCAGGAAGGCCTCGCGGTTCGCAGCGGACAGGGCCAACTCGTCGATGGGCCGGGCCTGGGCGGCCGCCAGGAGGCGCAGCACGGCGTCCTCGGCGCCCGCGACCGTGGGATAGGTCTCCACCCGGATGTCCAGGTCCAGCTTGGCCCAACGCCGGAACTTGATCTTGCCGGACTGCGGCTTGCGCCGTTCGGCGATGTCCAGGTCGGCCATGATCTTGAGCCTGGAAATCAGGGCCTTGCCGTGCTTACGGGGCAGGCTCCCCGTCCGACGCATGATCCCGTCGACCCGGTAGCGCACCGCGCCATCGCCCTGCACGGCGGGTTCGAAATGGATGTCCGAGGCGCCGAGGGCGTGGGCTTCCTCGATCCGCTGGTTGACCAGCCGGGCGACCTCGCTGTCGTCCTCCAGGATGGAACGGTCCTCCTCCTCCTGGAGCGATGCCAGCTGCTCGGCGGACAGGCTGTCGACCAGATCGCCGGTGCCGGCGTCGTCCCGGGCGGGCTCCACCCCGGCCAGCCGGTCGAGGGCCGCAAGGATGTCCTCGGCCAGGGCCACGCGGCACTCCAGGGCCCCGCCGTCCAGCAGCGACCGGACGTGGTCGCGGGCGACAACGTCCTTGGGGTTGGCCATGGCCACCACGGTCTTCCAGCCAACGGTTGCCACCGGCACGCTCAGTGTGGACCGGAGCTGGTCGATGTGTTCCAGCACGGCCTGGCGGGGCGGTTCCGGCGGACTGGAGAAATCGTGGGCGGCGCAGCCGAAGAAGTCCTCCAGGCTGGCCAGCAGCTCAGCCTTGGGGACCCCGTAGGCCCCGAGCAGGACCTGGTCGGCGGAGATGCCCTCCTCCTTGGCCACGCCCATGGCCATCTCCACCTGCCGCTCGGTGAGCACTCCGCGGTCGATCAGACCCTGATGGCGGCTGCGGCGCCGGCCGAAGTCATCGATGCGATGGCTGTGGGCCTCGGTGGCGCTGCCAAGCTCGCTGAGGATCTTCGCGGCGGGCCCGGAGGGGGCGACGAAGTGCTCGAACAGCCGCGCCTCGATCATGAAGGTCTCGATCTCCTGGGCCATGGCCAGGGCCCGGAGCGCCGAGACCCCGTTGGCGTCCACGTCCTCCAGGCGGGAGCTGGTCTGCTCGACGGCCCGCAACACCAGGACGGTCAGCCGCCCGACATTGGCCGCGGTCAGCGCCTGCTCGTCGGCAATGGTCCGGAGCTGGCGGAGCAGCCTGCCGTGGCCCGCCTCTTCGGCGGCCAGCCGATCCCAGAACTCGCGCTGGCCGGAAAGCTTGGTGGCGAAGATCTCGTAGAGCCGCTGGATCGCCTCCTCGTGGGCGGCGAGCAGCTCGATCAGCCGCAGGACTTCAGCGTTGCCTGGCATTCAGGTCTTCGCGTCCCCTCACGGCCCGGCTTCGGGCGGGCGGACTCAGCGCGGCACAGGCTGCGGCCGGAAGCGGCTGGCGCCCTGGACCATGCAGGTGCGCACCCAGGCCTGCTCGTTGCCGTCCGGGAAGTGGTCGATCTGGCAGTGCAGATGGTGCTCACCCTCGTACTCGACGGGCTCGACCCGCTGCGGCGTGCACCCCATGTTCAGGGACCGGTTCAGGCTGGGGCAGTCCACCTGGATGTCCATGCGCAGGGCCTCCTCCGCGATGCGCCCGGCGCTCACGCCGCCGGGCAGCGGTCCGACCAGCAGGAGCTCCGAGGCGGATATCTCGCGGGTCAGACCGAAGCTGGGCCCGTTGTCCACCGGGGCCTTGCGTTGGCTGTCCAGGAAGCGGTACTCCGCCCGGAGTTGGGCGGGGAAGCGCAGCAGATAGCGGGCCGGGCCCTCCGTCTGGTTGTAGACCAGCTTGCGCCAGGCGGCCATGGCCGACTCGGGGGCCACGCACACCCGGATCCGGCGGCCCAGTCCCGCGCGGAGTTCCTCGACCGCGGCCGGGGCGGGCGGGACGCCCATGGCCAGGGTCACGGCGCCGTCCTGCTCGCCGAGCGGGATGGAGTGGTGCTTCATGAGCAGGTGCCGGGGCAGCGCGGCGGCCAGCTTCAGGTCCGGCTTCTCGACACCCGGGTCGGCGAAAGGCAGCCGGGCCTGCTCGGCCAGGGCCCTGGCCACGGCGGCCTCGTCGACCAGGCCGCGCTGGACCAGTTCCTGCCCGATGGGGTGTATCCCGGAGAACTCATCCTTGAGAAACCGCTCGAAGCGCATCGGGTCCAGAGCCCCGTTGTGCAGCAGAATCTCGCCCAGGAAGAGCTTGTCCCGGCCGGCGTCCGGCGGCGCATCCGACCCGGTCGGGACGGAGGACGCCCGCTCCGCGGAGCTTTCCGGTTTCCCGGAATCGGAGAGGGCCTTCTCCGACCGGCCGGGCTCGTGCTGGCTGGCCCCTGTCGACAGAGGCTCCGTGCGCCAGACGCGCAGTTTGGTCATGGCCAGCGAGACCAGCACCTCCTTGAGTCGCTCGCGGATGCCGGCATCCAGCCCCAGGAAACTGACGCCCACGCCCACCCGCCCACGGCGGTCGCGCGGATCGATCCGGTGGACGATGCTCCAGACCTCGAAACCCCGACTCTCGCCTTCCACCTTCAGATGGAACCCCATTCCGTCGCCGATCTGCAGGGGGAAGCGGGCCTCCTCCGGCCAGTCGAAGAGCAGGTGCACGCCGCCATCGCTGATGTCGGCCACCAGCGCCTGGTCCGGCAGCGTCCCGCAGCGCTCGCAGGTGAACCCCGCGGCGCTGCTCAGCTTGGAGGTCAGGCGCACACCCTGGCGCCGCTCCGCCCTCGATTCGATCATGGCTGGCCCTCCCGGCTGCGGACTCACGATGACGTCCTGGAGCAAGGCTCGTGCCATCGGAGCCCTGCCTGGAAACCGGGCGGAACGGCCGTTATGCCTCATCGATTGCGATGGTGGACGGCAGCGCCTCTAGTCTTTGGAATCGGTCCTTTGACAAGGGGAGGGAATAACTTACACTGCGAAGCCGTAAAGCACCCGGAAGGCGGGATAGCGATCTGTGGACCAGGCCATAGTGAACAGCGGCGACACGGCGGCGAAATTCGCTGGACCCCGGCGGCGGGAGCGCGATGTGCAGGCCCCTGGCCGGGAGCAGGCTCTGGTGCTTAGCGAGCTGGCCTCCAGCCTGGCCCACGAGATGAAGAACCCCCTGGCGGGCATGATGCTTTCGGCCGGCCGCCTGGAGCGGGCGCTGCACCAAGACGAGAAGCTCGGGCTCATCGCCGGATCCCTGTGCGCGTCCATCCGCGCCCTGTCCGATACCGTGGACCGCATAACCGGGGCGATGGGCCAGCCGGAGCCGAACCTGGAACCGATGGATCTCAACCGGGCCATAGAGGATGCGGCCGGGGTCATCGAGCGCCAGGCCGAGGCCCAGGGGATCAGGATCGTCCGGGCGCTGGCCCCGGGAATCCCCGCGGTCCGCGGTGACCCGGCGCTGCTCGGGTGTGCGCTCCGGAACATCCTGGCCAACGCCGTCGAGGCCATGCCCTCCGGGGGCGTCCTGCGCCTGGAGTCGCGGGCCACGCCGGAGGGCGGGGCCGAGGCGCTCGTCGCGGACAGCGGTCCGGGCGTGCCTCCCGAGCTGGCCGCCAATCCCTTCAAGCCGTTCCGCTCCACCAAGCCGGGCCGGGCCGGGCTGGGGCTGAGCTTGGTGCGCCGGGTGCTGGAGCTGCACGGCGGCGAGGCCGGGCTGCGCCCGGGCGCGGGCGGCGGGACCGAGGCGGTGCTCGCGTTCCCCGCGGCCGGAGAGGGCGGTCGACCGGCATGAGGACTCCGCCCAGGATCCTGGTCATCGAGGACGACACCGACGTCCGCGAGCAGTTGCTGGCCACCTTCCGCGACGAGGGCTACGAAGTCACGGCCTGCGGCACGGTCCGGGAGGGCAAGGCCCTCCTGAAGAGCACCGGCTTCGCCCTGGTGACCACCGACCTGCGCCTGCCCGACGCCAGCGGCCTGGAGGTGGTGCGGCACATCCAGGCCTCCTGCCCGGACTGTCCGGTCCTGGTGCTCACCGCCTTCGCCAGCGTCGACTCGGCGGTCGAGGCCATGCGCCACGGGGCGTTTCACTACCTGGCCAAGCCCTTCTCGGTGAACGGCCTGTTGGTCGAGGTCGAGCGGGCCCTGGAGCACGCGCGGCTGCTCCGCGAGCGGAGCCAGCTCCGGGAGCGGCTCTCGGCCGAGAGCGGCCTGGGCCGCATCCTGGGCGGCAGTCCGGCCATCGAGTCGGTGCGCGGGCTGATCCGCGAGGTGGCCAGGACCTCCACCACCGTGCTGATCACCGGCGAGACCGGGACCGGCAAGGAACTGGTGGCCAACGCCCTGCACTACGAGAGCCCCCGGGCCACCGGTCCGCTGGTCAAGCTGAACTGCGCTGCGCTCACCGAGACCCTGCTGGAGTCGGAGCTCTTCGGTCACGAGAAGGGCGCCTTTACCGGGGCCGAGCGCTCCCGTGCGGGCCGGTTCGAGCGGGCCGACGGCGGGACCCTGTTCCTGGACGAGATATCGGAGATGGGCCCCCACGTCCAGGCCAAGCTGCTGCGGGTGCTCCAGGGCGAGGCTTTCGAGCGGGTGGGCGGCGACCAGCCGCTGCGGCCGGACGTCCGGTTGGTGGCCGCCACCAACCGTGATCCGCAGCAGGCGGTCGCGGAGGGCAAGCTGCGCCAGGACCTGTTCTTCCGGCTGAACATCGTCTGCGTCGAAGTCCCCCCGCTCCGGAAGCGGCCCGAGGACATCCCGCTGCTGGCCAGGCACTTTCTGGGGATCTTCGCGGACCGGTTCGGCAGAGGCCAGGCCTCCCTGGACGACGAGGCGCTCAACGCCCTGTGCGCCTACCCGTGGCCCGGGAACGTCCGGGAGCTGGAGAACTGCATCGAACGGGCGGTGATCGTGGCGCAGGACGGCACCGTGCGCCGGCGGAACCTCCCCGCGCCCATCAGCGGGATCGAAGCAGAGCCGCCCGGCGCGCCCCTGAACCTCGAAGCCCTGGAGAAGCGGGCCATCCTGCAGGCCCTGCGCGAAACGGGCGGCAACAAGTCCCAGGCCGCCGCCAAGTTGGGGATCTTCCCCTCTTCCCTTTATAAGAAGATGAAACGCTTTGACATACCTCTGCAGCCTGAACCGTAGCCTTCGGCCATGGCCGCGTCTGCCGGACACAGCTGAAGTGTACGCTCGTAGCCTCTGCGCAGCACACCCCCACCGCAGCCTGATTCCGTGGCATGGAGCTTGCGAATCCGCGCTGCGTGGGCGAACTGACAGCTAAGGAGGGCCGATAGTGGCGAAGATCCTGGTGCTCGACGATGAGAGTCAGTGGCTGGAGCTGGTTCGGGACAAGCTCCTCGCCATGGGCCACGAGGTGCGGACCACGGCCGACTGCCTGGACGCCCTCAGACAGATCGAGGCCGACCTTCCCGACCTGGCAATCATAGACCTACGCATGCCGGTCAGCGGGAGCACCATGCTCCGAGCGATGCGCGAGGACTGGCCGGAGCTACCGGTGGTGATGCACACCGTCTACAGCGGCTATCGCGACGCCCCCAGTCTCAATGGCATCGCCGGCTTCGCAGTCAAGAACCCGGAGCTGACCGAGCTGATCAAGGTGGTGGAGAACGTGCTGGCGCAGAAGCAGCGCTGCGCCGAGACGTCTTCGACTTGATGCCCTGGAGGTTGGACGCGACTGCCTGGCCATCGCGATGCGCGCACCAGTGGCCATGCGGCCCATTGGGGAGCTCGCACGAAGGGAGGATCCGATGAAGGTCCTGGTCGACGCCAACCTCTGCGAGGGATGCGGCCCGTGCGAAGAGGTCTGCCCGGAGGTGTTCCGGATAGTCGACAACCTCGCCCGGGTCATAGCCGATCCGGTGCCCCCCGAGTCCGAAGGGGCCTGCCGTCAGGCGGTCGAGAGCTGTCCGACCAACGCCATATCCGTTGTGGAAGAGTAGGATCACATCGAGCCGAAGAGGCGTCGGGACCAAACATGCAGGTAATTGGCCCGTTGATGATCGAGCACCGCCTGATCGGGCGCATGCTCGCGCTCGTGCGCCTCGAACTGGAGGGTGTCCGGCGCGGCCGACCGCTGAACCCCGGCTTCGTCCAGGCGGCGGTCGACTTCATCCGCGTCTATGCGGACCGGGTCCATCACGGCAAGGAGGAGGACCTTCTGTTCCGCGAACTGGCCCGGAAGAGCCTGACGCCGCCTGACCGGGCGGCGATGGATGAGCTGGTCAGGGAGCACGCCTGGGCGCGCAAGCGCGCCGGAGAACTGGCCGGCGCCTCCGAGCGGCTGGCCGGGGGTGGTTCGGGGGCTGCCGACGATATCGCCAAGGCTCTCCTGGACCTGGTCGAGTTCTACCCGAAGCACATCGAACGCGAGGACCGAAGGTTCTTCCCCGCTGCCACGGCGTACCTCTCCGAGCAGGAGCAGCAGGCCATGCTCCGGGAGTTTGCGGATTTCGACCGCGGTCTGATCCACGAGATATACAGGGGGCTGGTCGCCAGCCTCGAGATGGCCCGATTGCCGGGGCAAGAGCCGGAATCAGATTAGCCAGGAATTACCTGCGTCCGAGTCCCGTTGACCTTGCGCATCCTGAAGAAGGAAAGCTCCGGCCGCGACGGGCCGGGAACGAGTTGGAGGAAGGGGGCCAGGCAACCCGCGGGCAAGGCGACGCCCCGATGCCAACGCACGTGGCTCCGCCCGGTGGCGGCGCCTGACGGATACGACCTGAGGCACTCTGACGGGAGAGACTGAGATGGAAAGCGCCACGAACAAGACCGAAACCCAGGAGCTCCGCGAGAAGCTGGACGTGCTCAAGCAGGACTTCGTCGATGTCGCCAGGACGGCGAAGGCCCGCGCGGTCGACGGCACCACCCAATGGGTCAGGGAGCACCCCCTGGCAGGCATGGGCATCGCAGCGGGCCTCGGCGCAGGCGTCGGGCTGGCGATCGGCCTGTTGGTCGGACGCAACCGCAGTTAGCACAGGCATAGCGGCCGCGGGATCATTCCGCACGGGACGTCCGAAATGTGCGGGATAATCGGCTGCGTGGGCCGCACGCCCGCCGCGGCCATCGTGCTCGACGGTCTGCAGGCCCTCGAATACCGCGGCTACGATTCGGCGGGCCTGGCCGTCCTGGATGGCGACAAGCTCCTGGTCGAGCGGGTCTCCGGCCGGATCGCCGACCTCCGGGCCCGGCTAGCGGGCCGCCGGCTCCCGGGCACGACGGCCATCGGCCACACGCGCTGGGCCACCCACGGCATGCCCAGCGAGGCCAACGCCCACCCTCATGCGGACTGCGCCGGCCGGGTGGCGGTCGTGCACAACGGGATCATCGAGAATCATCGCGCGCTCCGCCGGGCGCTGGAAGCCGATGGCCACAAGTTCAGCTCGGAGACCGACTCGGAGGTGCTCGCCCACCTGGTGGAGCGGAGCCTGGCCGGCGGGGCCGACCTGCCCTCGGCGCTCCGGCGGGCCATGCGCGAAATCGAGGGCTCGGCGGCGGTGGCCTGCATCTCGGCCGACTCGCCGGGCGTGATCGTCGCGGCGCGCCGGGGGAGCCCGCTGGCCATCGGCGTGTCCGAGGGCCGGCAGTTCGTGGCCTCCGACGCCCTGCCCATCGTCGAGCACACCCGCCGGGTCATCTACCTGGAGGACGACGAGCTGGCGGTTCTCGCCTCCGACCGGGTCGAGCTGTTTGACCGCGACGGGCTGCCCGTGCCGCGATCGCCCACCGTCATCGTCTGGAACGCGGTGGCCATCCAGAAGGAAGGCTACGCACACTTCATGCTCAAGGAGATCCACGAGCAGCCCCGGGCCATCGAAGACACGCTCCGCGGGCGGGTCGCCCCGGGCCTCATTGGCGTCGAGTTCGGCGAGGAACTGCCGGCCGGGCTCCTCGCCGGCATGCAGCGCATGGTCATCGTCGGGATGGGCACGTCCTGGCACGCCGGCCTCATCGGCCGGAACATGATCGAGCGCCTGGCCCGCCTGCCCGTTCAGGTGGACTACGCTGCCGATTTCCGGTACCGGGATCCGGTGATCGACGAGCACACCCTGGTGCTGGCCATCTCCCAGTCCGGGGAGACGGCCGACACCCTGGAAGCCGTGCGCCTGGCCAAGTCCCTGGGAGTCCGCACGGCGGTCATCGCCAACGTGGTGGACTCGTCACTGGCCCGCGAAGCGGATGGCGTCCTCTACACCCGTGCCGGGCCCGAGGTGGGGGTGGCCTCCACCAAGGCCTTCACCAGCCAGATCACCGCGCTCTGCATGCTGGCCATCCGCCTCGGGCTGGAGCGCGGGGCGCTGGCCAAGGCGGAGGCCGTCCGGCGCATCAACGACCTCTGCGCCACCGGCGGGGAACTCCGCAAGGTGCTGGATACGGGCGCGGCGGTCGAGCGGCTCGCCGGGAAATACGCCCAGGCGCGGGACTTCCTGTTCCTGGGGCGCGGCGCGGGGTACCCGCTGGCCCTTGAAGGGGCGCTGAAGCTCAAGGAGGTGGCCTACATTCACGCCGAGGGCTACCACGCCGCCGAGATGAAGCACGGTCCCATCGCGCTGGTCGACGCCAACATGCCGGTGCTCTTCCTGGCCCTGAAGGGCCGGCGCTACGAGAAGATCATGAGCAACATCCAGGAGATCCGGGCCCGCGGCGGCAGGGTCATTGCCGTGGCCTCGCTCGGCGACGAGGAGATCGTCAACCAGGCCGACGACGTGCTCTACGTGCCCGACGAGGTGGGCATGATGAACGCGGTCCTGGCAACCGTGCCGCTGCAGCTGCTCGCCTACCACGTGGCGGTGGCCCGCGGCTGCGACGTGGACCGGCCGCGGAACCTGGCCAAGAGCGTTACCGTGGAGTGAGGCCGAGGACGAAGGCAGCCTGCCGGGCCGTGTTGCGCATGATGCTCCAGGGCCTCAGCGCCTCACCCCGTCCAGGACCTCGCGCACGCGGCCGATCAGCGCCTCCGCCGTGAAGGGCTTCTGGAGGTAATTCGTACCCGGCGGAAGCGCCCCGCTCCGGACGGCCGCGTGTTCGGGGTAGCCGGACATGAAGAGCACCTTGATGCCCGGGCGCGCGGCGCCGAGCCGCTCCGCCACCTCCGGCCCGCCCACCCGGGGCATGATCATGTCGGTGACCAGCAGGTCGATGGCCCCGCAGTGCCCGCTGGCCGCATGCAGAGCCTGATCGCCGTCGCAGGCTTCCAGGATGACATAGCCCTGACCGGCGAGGGCCTCGAGAACCTCCGCCCGGATCGAGGGCTCGTCCTCCGCCAACAGGATGGTCTCCGTGCCACGCAAAAGCACGACCGGCTCGTCCGGAGACTGGGGCGATCCGACGCGACCATCGGCGCGGGGCAGGTAGATTCTGAGGATCGTGCCGTGGCCGGGCTCGCTGTAGAGCCAGATGTGCCCGCCGTTCCGGCTGACGATGCCATGGACAATGCACAGGCCCAGGCTGGCGCCCTCGCCCGGCGTCTTGGCGGGGAAGAAGGGCTCGAAGAGCCGGCTACGGGTCGTGGCATCCATGCCCGCCCCGGTGTCGCTGATCGTCAGCATGACGTATTGCCCGGGCGCGACCCGCTCGTGCCAGAACGCGCTCTTCTCGTCAACTTCGGCATTGCCGGTTTCGATAGTGAGCTCGCCGCCCTCGGGCATGGCATCACGGGCGTTGGCGGACAGGTTCAGAAGCACCTGCTCCATCTGGGCGGTATCGGCCCTGGCAGCCCAGAGATCGGCAGCCAGGCACATCCGGAGATCGACGCCATCGCCGATCTCTCGCCTGATCATCGTCTCCATGCCCTTGAGTATGGAGTTGAGGTCCAGCGGGCCTGGCCGGACCGCCTGCCTGCCATCCGGGACCGGATGCCGCCGGGCGGGCGCGGCGGCGTGGTCGCAACGGCCCCTATGAGAGCTCGCGTCACCAGCGCGCAACCGTTCGTCGGTCAGACTGCTTTCGGCAACGCTCATGGTCGCGCCTCCGCTCGCCCGATGCCGCCCCTGGCGCGACGCGTTCGACAGCCCGCGCCCCAAGGCACCGGGATCGGGATCATCAGGCAGCTACTTAATGGCCTGGGGTCCGGATTTATTCCGGCGGCCCGGAAGTGCCCTATCTCTGGACGCCCCGGGGATCGCTCCATACGGGTCGCTTGCCCTTTGCAGCCACCCAGGCATGTCCTTTGGCTAGATCTGGCCGGACAGGTCATAGCCTGAGTGTCTGCAGGTCCTCAGTGCGGGCCGGACGGGCGCCGAGGTCCGGCCAGGGGAGGACGAGGCAGGCATCATCCCTGGCCCGCCAGTTGCTGGACCGCCAGCCATGCCCCGACTCGCGAACCTGCCGCTGAACCCCGAGACCATCGTCTACCCCGGCGGAGACCTGGGGAAGGCCAGGGCCAGCGCCTATCTCAACGTCCTGATGCGGATGCTGGCCCTGCCCGGCATGAGTCGGCTCGGACTGGTGACCAGGCTGCTGCGCCACGGGCTGGGAGTGCCGGCCTCGACCTCCATCAACCCCGGGTTCCACTGTCACGCGGGGAATATCCATTGTGGCGAGGGCGTGGACCTCTCCGACACCCTTTTCATCGACTATGCGCCGGTCTACATCGGCGATGGCACCTGGTTCTCCTATCGCAACATGGTGATCACCGCCGCTCGGGACTACGAGAAGGTCACCGCCCGGCCGGTGGTGCTGGAGAGGAACGTCTGGGTCACCAGCAACGTGACCATCCTGCCCGGGGTGCGCATCGGCGAGAACAGCGTGATCGGCGCCGGCAGCGTGGTCGTCCGGGACATACCCCCCAACGTCCTGGCGGCCGGCAATCCCTGCCGGCCGATCCGGGCCGTTCAGCGCACCCGCCCCAAGCGGTCCCGGCCGGGCAGCTAGCAGCGGAACCTGGCGTGTGGACCTCAAGGCCCTCGGACGGAACACCCTGATCTACGCCGTCGGCAACATCGGGCTGCGCGCCGTGGCCTTCCTGCTCATCCCGCTCTACGCCCACCTGCTTTCCCAACCCGACTTCGGGATGCTCTACACCATCTTCTTCACCATGCAGATCATGCTGGTGCTCATGAACCTGGGCGTCCGCGAGAGCCTGGTCCGCTTCGCCAGCGAGGCCGGGCGCGCCGGCCGGATGGGCACACTGCTGGGCAGCTGCCTGCTGGTCAACCTGGCCGGCGGGGCGCTGGTGACCGGCGCAGCCATGGCCTTCCTGCTCCCCTTCCTCGGCGGGCTGCTCCACGTCGAAAACCCCGGGCGCTATGTGCTGCTGGCTTCGGCCATCACCCTGGCCCAGGTGCTCACCAACCAGATGCTCAACTACTTCCGGGCCATCAACTCGGCCCTGCGGTTCATGGCCGCCGGGCTCTGCGTGGCCGTCGCGCTGGTCATCGCCAACGTCCTGCTGCTCGGGGTCTTCCACATGGGCATCATCGGGGCGCTGGTCGCCCAGCTGATCGTCTACGGACTGGCCTTCGCGGTGCTGGCGGCGCTGATCCTCCCCCGACTGGGCCTGGGCGCCTCCCGGCAGGTGCTCCGCCAGGTGCTGGCCTTCGGCTCCCCCCTGGTGCTCTCCGAGTTCGCCTGGTCGGTGATGATCGCCGTGCCCGCCTACTTCCTGAGTTACCACGTGGGTCTGGCCGAAGTGGCCACCTACTCGCTGGGCGTGCGCCTGGCCCAGGTGGTGACCATCGTGCTGATCCTCCCGTTCCAGCTGGCCTACGCCCCCTACGTCTTCGCGCACCTGGACAACGCCGCCATCCGCCAGTCCATGAGCCGGGTGCTGACCTACCTGGTGCTGGCCTTCGGCGCGGTGGCCTTCGCGGTGCTGACCGGCTCGCGCTTCCTGGTGCCCCTGATCGTGCCGGCGGGCTATTCCGGGGCGGTGCTGGTGCTGCTGATGATGCTGCCGGCCGTCGGCTTCGAGGCGCTCTATGCCTTCTCGTCGACGCTGCTGCTCATCAGGCGCCGAAGCCGCGTCGCCGGGGGGCTCGCCGTGCTGGCCGGAGGAATCAGCCTGGGGCTGAATCTGGCATTGGTTCCGGCTTTCGGCCTGTACGGGGCCATCCTGGTTGTGAACCTGGCCACCGGCTTCATGGCCCTGGCGGTGCTCATTGCCGGGCTGCGCACCTACCCCTTGCGGCTGGAGGTGAAGCGCATGACCGTGGGCCTGGCCGCCTTCGCCGGGCTGGGCCTGCTCTTCCTGGCCGCGCGCGAGGCTTCCCCCCCGGCTTTCATCGCGGCAGTGGTCCTGCCGGGCCTGGCCGTTCCGGTGCTGCTCTACGTCAGCGGTTTCTTCGACCCGTCCGAGAAACGCGGCATCCGCGACGTTCTCGGGAGGAAGATCTCCTTCTGGAGACGCCCGGCCGCCCGGCCGGCGTTGCCTTCGCGGCTGGCGCAGGTTCTGCCTTCGGACCGGGTTTGATGTCCGATCATTTCGTTTGACCAGCTCGCGAGCATCGGAAGTGTATGCCCACTCGGGCTGCGGCGGCCGATTGGGAATGCCGCGGACCTGCATCCCGAACAATTGCCAGCTCATCCATGAACACCCCGGAGCCGCGACCGCCATGGCATGGACCTTGCTCAACGGCCCCCTCGGGAAAGGCGGTGCTCCGACCATGCATCCTCAAGGCAGGGCAATCATCCGGAGCGCCGTCGTCCCCGTGGCCGAACCATCCTCGAGTTCCGGTTCGGCCAGGAGCGCGGCATATCTAGTATGCGTCGCCGCGCTCTTGCTGGCCGGGGCGGCGGGCTGTCGCGGGTCTTCGGTGGCGTCGAATCCCGCGTTGCCCGTCGACCCCGGCCCTATACCGACTGTCCTGGTGCCGGGCGACACCATCGAGGTCAAGTTCTACTACACTCCGGAGCTCAACGACGTCCAGACCATCAGGCCCGACGGCAGGATCATGCTCCATCTGGTCGGCGAGGTGGTCGCCAGTGGCAGGACGCCGGTCGAGCTGGCCAACGCGATCCGGGACCTGTACCTCAAACAGCTCCGCGAGCCCATGCCGGTGGTGCTGGTGCGCAGCTTCAGCACCAGGCGGGTCTACGTGATCGGCGAGGTGCTCACCCCCGGGGCGGTGGCCGTCCCCGGCGCGCCGCTGTCGGTGCTCGAGGCCGTGGCCCTCGCCGGCGGCCCCAATCCGCGGACCGCCGAGACCCGCAGCGTGCTGGTCATCCGCAGGATGCCCGACGGCCGCTGCCGGGGCTTCGGGGTCGATCTCAGCGGGACCCTGGCCGGCGGGTCCGCCGATATCGGCAGCCTTCAGCCGCAGGACATCGTGTATGTGCCGCGCACCCGGATCGTCGAGATCGACCAGTGGATCAACCAGCACATCAACCAGATCATCCCCCGGCTGGGGCTGATCTACACGTACACCTCGGGCGGCGTGACTTCCGGGGTGAACCTGAGCAACGGAGTGGCCGGCCCCTGATGGCCCGTCGGCGCGGTGCCGGGGCGGTCAGAAGTCCGGTTGGAGGCGACCATGGCCACCGACAGTGAGCAGCGCGGTAGAGCCACGGCCGGCGACCTGCGCGATGTCGCCGGCGTGCTCTTTCGCCGCGCGTGGCTGATCGCCGGCTCGATCGCCGTGGTCGTGGGCCTGAGCGCCGCGGTGCTGGCCGTGCTGGGCAGCGTCTACCGCTCGGAGGCCAAACTGCTGGTGCGCGTCGGCCGGGAGAGCGTGGCTCTGGACCCCACCGCCACCACCGGACAGATGGTCAGCCTGGCCCTGAACCGCGTCAACGAGATCAACTCGGAGATCGAGATCCTCACCAGCCGGCAGCTGGCCAGCCGGGTGGTGGCCGACATCGGCGCGGGGAACATCCTCCGGCCGGCAGGCCGCTGGTCCGGGATGGCCGCGGCCGTCGCCGACGAGGGGGCCGCCCCGGGCGATCAGCAGGACGACTCCGGGATGCAGCGCGCTGTGGACGCATTCGCCAAGCGCCTGGAGGTCCGGGCGATCAAGGACAGCAGCGTCCTGACCGTCTCCTACGAGGCGGCCGACCCGCTCATGGCCCAGGAGGTGCTGCAGAAGCTGCTGGCCAACTACCTCGATGCGCACATCACCGCGCACCGCACAGCCGGGTCGCTGGGATTCTTCGCGCGCGAGACCACGGCGCTCGGCGAGAGCCTCGGCCGCACCGAACTGGCCCTCCGGGACCTCAAGAACGAGTCCGGGATCGTCTCCGTAGAGGCCCAGCGCGAGACGCTCTCGCAGCGCCTGGCCGAGCTCAACCAGGCCTCCAGCCGCAACCGGACCGCCCTGGCCGTCTCCCGGGCGCGGCTGGCCGTCCTCTTGAAGCAGCTGGCCGCGCAGCCTGCCATGGTCCTGGCCCAGGAGAACACCGGCATGGCCGGCACCGCGGTGGAGTTCATGCGCCAGAAACTCTACGAACTGCAGACCGAGGAGCAGGCGCTCCTGATCCGCTACATGCCGGAGAGCGCCCCGGTGACCAGCATCCGCAGGCAGATCGAGGAGTCCAAGGTCATCCTGGCGCGCGAGGAGTCCGGCCACAAGGAGATCCACCTGGAGGCCAACGTGGTCCGCCGGGAACTGGAGCTCAAATCCCTGGCCGAGCAAGACAACCTGGCCGCGCTCGAGGCCGAGGGCGCCGCACTGGCCGGCAACCTGGCCGCGGCGAGCGACACGCTGCGGACGCTCAACGAGGTCACCCGGCGCAGCGCGCAGCTCGAGCGGCAGCGGGACTTCGAGAAGGCCATGCTGGAAGGCTATGCCGGCAAGAGCGAGCAGGCCCGGATCGACCAGGAACTGGAGGCCCAGCGGATCTCCAACATCAGCGTGCTCCAGGCGGCAACGCTCCCGGACAAGCCGGTGCGCCCTAACAAGTCGCTGGTGCTGGCCCTGGCCCTGCTGCTGGGCCTGACCGGCGGGCTGGCCCTGGCCTTCACGGTTGACCGCCTGGACCACTCCTTCCACGGCCCCCAGGACCTGGAGCGGGCCATTTCCGCCCCGGTGCTCACCGCGGTGCCCCGCGCCGGAACGCCGGTAGTGCTGCTCGATGCTCTGGTCGCCCAGGGCAAGCCAGCCGCCAAAGCGCCGGCCCTCACGGTGCTCGCCCTGGACGGTCCGCCTGCACCTTCCGCACCGGCCACGTCCGCCGCCGGTTCCCGGCCCACGGACGGTACGGATCCCGGCGCCAGCAGGAGGCACCACCGCCACCATCGGCACATGCGGCGCCAGTTGGATGCCTACGACGAGCTGCGCGACGAACTGATGATCCTGCGGGGCGGGACCCTGCCGGCCACCTTCGGTGTGCTCGGGCCCACCGGCGGGGAGGGTGCCAGCACGGTGGCCACCAATCTGGCCATCAAGCTGGCCGGCAGCGGCGACGGCCCGGGGCTGCTGGTGGATTGCCACCTGGACCGGCCGGCCATGCACGACATGTTCGACCTGCCCCTGTCACCCGGCTTGGGCGAGTTGATCAGCGGGCGCGTGGCCGACGGGGCGCTGATCCGGTCGCCCCTCCCGCACCTGGACGTGCTGACCGCCGGCCGGACCGGACGCTTCCTGCCCATGACCCAGAAACTGCAAGCGCTGAGGCTGCTCCTGGGCGAGTGGAAGAAGCGCTACCGTTTCGTGGTGCTGGATCTGCCGCCCGCCTGTGGTGCGGGCAGCGCGGTGCGCAAGGCCAGCCTGCTTGACGGGGTGGTCATGGTGGTCCAGGCCGAACGCTCGCGCCGCGAGATCGTGGAGCGCGCCTGGCGGCTGCTGACCACGGCCAAGATCGAACTTCTCGGCCTGGTCCTCAATCAGCGCCGGTTCCCGCTTCCCCAGTGGCTGTACGAAAGACTCTGACCGGCCGGGCAGGAAGGAGACCAGCGCATGTCATTCTGGAGAAGTATCCACGGCCTCCTGCCCACCGCCCCACGGCGCGAGGAGGAGGGCCTCGCCTCCGGGGCCGCGATGCACCGGTTGCTGGAGCAGGAACGCGCCCGCGCCGAGCGGACCGGGTTGGAGTTCTCACTGCTGACCTTCCATGTTCCGGCCGGCGAGGAGGGCCGGCGGCTCGTGCCGCGACTGGCCGCCGAGCTGTCCAGTCGCGTGCGGGCCACCGACACGGTCGGCTGGCTGGACCAGGGCCGGGTCGGCGTGCTCCTGCCGGCGACCATCCCGCCGGGCGCCCACAGGTTGGGCGACGAGACCGTCAAGCGCATGGCGGCGCTGGGCTGGCCGGTGGAGTACCATGTCTGCGTCTTCTCCGCGCACTGCCGGCCCTGGAACCCCGCCCGGGGCTCCGGAGACGGCAATGGCGACAGCGGACACCTTCGGGACGGCGATGCGGCCGAGGCCCTCCGCGGCCAGCCGACTTCGGACGCCGGCCACCTCCGCCCGGAGGACGACGAGCCCATGGAGCCGCTGTTCGCGGTGCGCACACCCCTATGGAAGCGGACCATGGACGTGGTCGGCGCTGCGGCCGGGCTGATCGCGCTCGCGCCGCTGATGCTGCTGGTGGCGCTGGCCGTGAAGCTGACTTCGCCGGGACCGGTGCTCTTCCGGCAGGAGCGGGTGACCGTGGCCGGCCGGATCTTCACCTTCCTGAAATTCCGGAGCATGCGCTCGGACAACGACGCCTCCGGACACCGCAACTACGTGGCCGGACTGATCCACTCCGACCGGCCCATGAGGAAGCTCGAGGACGACCCGCGCATCCTGTCCCTGGGCCGGTTCCTGCGCAGAACCTGCCTGGACGAACTGCCCCAGCTCATCAACGTGCTCCGCGGGGAGATGAGCCTGGTCGGCCCGCGGCCCTGCCTGCCCTACGAGGCGGCGGAGTACGCCCGCTGGCATGCGCGGCGTTTCGACCTGCTGCCAGGCATGACCGGGCTCTGGCAGGTAAGCGGCAAGAACGAGTGCACCTTCCGGGAGATGGTCCGGCTGGACATCGCCTATGCCCGGAGACTGTCCCTGTGGCTGGATCTAAAGATCCTGTTCAGAACCCCCCTGGCGGTGCTGGGCAGCGCCGGAGGCGCTCGCTCCCAGGCCAACGCGATGAAGGGAATGGTCCATGAGCAATCGGCTTAACCTCGCCGTGGTCGGATGCGGTTACTGGGGGCCCAATCTGGCCCGCAACTTCGACTCCCTGCCGACCTGCCGGCTGGGGGCCATCTGCGACTCGAGCCGCGAGCGCCTGGGCAAGGCGCTGGTCCGCCATCCCGCGGCGCGGCCGCTGGCGTCCTTCGACGAACTCCTTAGCGACGGGGATCTGGAGGCCGTGGCCATCGCCACCCCGGTGCGCACCCACTATGAGCTGGCCCGGCGGGCGCTCGAGAGGGGCCTGCACGTCTTCATCGAGAAACCCATGACCTCCTCAACCGCCGAGGCCGAGGAGCTGGTCGCCCTGGCCGACAAGAAGGGCCTGGTCCTGATGGTCGGGCACGTCTTCGTCTACTCGCCGGCGGTGCGCAAGATCAAGAAGCTGATGGCCGACGGGGAGCTCGGGAAGGTCTTCTACATCAGTTCGCAGCGCCTGAACCTGGGGATCCACCAGCAGGACATCAACGTGGCCTGGGACCTCGCCCCCCACGACATCTCCATCATCCTGTACCTGCTGGACCAGCTGCCTGAGCATGTCAACTGTTCCGGACAGGCGCACCTGGCGAGCGGCATCGAAGACGTCACGGTGATGACCCTGAAGTTCGCCGACGGGCCCTTCGCCAGCATCCAGTCGAGCTGGCTGGACCCCAACAAGGTCCGGCGCACCACCATCGTGGGCAGCAGGAAGATGATCGTCTACGACGACATCGAGCCGCTGGAGAAGATCCGGATCTACGACAAGCGCGTTGAAGCACCCCGCCAGTACGACTCCTTCGGTTCTTTCCCCTTCGCCTATCACTACGGCGACATGCTCGCGCCGCACATCGAGCAGGACGAACCCCTGCGCGTCGAGTGTCAGCGCTTCGTGGACTGCGTCCGCAACGGCGAGCGCAGCGAATCCGGAGGGAGGGAGGGGCTCGCCGTGGTGCGCGTGCTGGAGGCGGCCAACGAATCACTGCGCGACGGCGGCCACGCCATCCGCCTCCAGGCCGGCTAGCCGCCGCGGGATTCGGAGGGAAGGAAGCCCATGCCGACAGACCGCGCGGTGCTGGCGCTGCTGGCCGCCAACCTCGCCGTGCTCGGCGCCGCCGGGGCGATCTGGCTCAGCAGCCGGCCGGCCGCCACGGTCTTCATCGCGCTGCTCTCCCCCTGCTGCTCCTCGGTGCTGAAGGGCAACACCCCGGAGGCGGACTTGGTCGAGGGCGGCCTGGGCGGATACCTGCGCGTGGGCCTGCTCTGCGTTGCCGGGATGGCCGGACTGGCGGCCTGGGCGCGAAGCCGGACGGTCCGCCGGGACAGCCGGTTGCCCTGGCAGTTCCTGCTCCTGGGCGCGTTCCTGGTTGCCGCGCTGGCCTCCGCGACCTGGTCGGTGGACCCGTTCTACACGCTGATCAAGGCCGGATCCTTCGTGATGCTGGCCTTCTTCCTGCTGGGGGTTCTGGCCTGGAGCCGGCAGCCCGGGGGCTTGCCCCGGATCCTCAACGCGGTGTTCATATTCTTCTCCGTCTGGGCGCTGGCCAACCTGGCGACGGTATTCCTGTGGCCGGCCAGGGCCTGGTGGTGGAACGCCCCGGACCGGTTCCAGGGCCTGACCGACCATCCCAACAGCCTGGGCGGCTGCTGCATGGTGGCCTACACCATATTCCTCTGGCAGTTCCTGCGTCAGCACGGCCTGGCGCGACTGGCCGTCGGTGGGCTGTTGGCCGTTGCCGTGGCCATGCTGGTCATGTCCGGATCGCGCACCTCGATAGTGGGGGCGGCTGCGGGCGTCCTGGTGTTCCTGCTGGCCGTGGGGAAGCGCCGCTGGGCGCTGGCTTTCACCGTCGCGGCGCTCCTGGGCCTGGCCGTCCTGGCCGCCAGACCGCCGGATAGCTTCCAGCGCCAGTTCGGCGACGAATCGGCCGTCGGCCTCACCGGCCGCCCGGACATCTGGAACGCCTCCTGGCGGCTCTTCGCGCTGCGGCCGATGACCGGCTACGGCTTCGAGACCCAGAACAAGCTGCTCCAGGACCCCGAGTACCAGAAGGTCGCGGGCGTGAGCTGGACGGTGATCGCCAACCAGTCCACCCACAACGGTTACCTGTCGGTTCTACTGGGGGCCGGACTTCCGGCCTTCCTGGTGTGGCTGGCGATCCTGCTGCTCCCCTACGTCCGCGTCTGGGGCCTGGCCGCCGGGCCGTCGCGCGCGGTGGTCCTGGCCATGATGACCATGAGCCTGCTCACCAATTTCGTCGAGTCGCTGATCACCGGAGGGTCCAGCATGCCCGCGCCGGTCTTCTGGATCGCCTGGGCACTGGGCGCAAGGCTCTGTGAACTGGCCGCGGCCCACCGGCCTGAACCCGCCGCGGAGCCGGAGCAGGAGGCCGCCTATGCTGCTTAGACACGGGCCGTGGCGGCCCCCCCCCTCTCGCAAGTACGTGCTGGTCACCCCGGCCCGCAACGAGGAGGCCTACCTGCCCAGGACCATGGAGTCGGTGCTGGCCCAACGGGTCAAGCCCGCGCGCTGGGTCATCGTCAGCGACGGCTCGACCGACCGCACGGAGGCCATCGCCCGGCAGTACGCAGCCGGCAGCGATTTCGTCGAAGTGCTCCACAGGGAAGGCGGCCCGGACGCGGGCTTCGACTCCAAGGTCCGGGCTTTCCGGGCCGGCTGGCGGAGGCTGCGCCCGCTGGAGTTCGACTTCATCGGCAACCTGGATGCCGACGTGACCTTCGGGCCGGACTACTTCGAGCGGCTCATCGACGAGTTCGTCAGAAACCCGCGCCTGGGAGTCGGCGGCGGCTGGGTCTGCGAGAAGCGGCGCGGCGCCTTCCGCCCGCGCCCGGGCAACACCACCAGAGACGCCTCCGGCGCGGTCGAGATCTTCCGGCGCAGGTGCTTCGAGGAGATCGAAGGCTTCCCGGAACTGCGCTACGGCGGCGAGGACGCCGCCGCCCAGGCCGTGGCCCGGATGCACGGCTGGGAGGTGGCCTCCTTCCCGCACCTGCGCGTCCAGCACCACAAGACCCCCGGGTCGCAGCTGGCGCTCAACTGCCGCCTGCAGTTCCGGGAGGGGTTCCGGGACTACGTCCTGGGCTATCACCCGCTGTACCTGGCCGGCAAGTGCGTCCGGCGGGTGACCGTGCGGCCCTGGCTGCTGGGGAGCGCCTTCCGGCTCGGGGGCTACCTGTGGGCTCTGATGCGGCGGGTCAGGCAGGGGCTGGACCCGAAGGTCGTCGCCTTCGTCCGCCGGGAGCAGTTGGAGAGGATCCGGGAATTGTGGGGGCAGACATGATCCGCGCCTGCATGGTGGTCTTCTCGCACTATCCCGCTGATCCGCGGGTGCGCCGGGAAGCCGAGGCCCTGGCCGACGAGGGAACCGAGGTGGACGTGGTCTGCCTCGCCGGGCCGGGTGCTCCCAGGCGCGAGACCGTCCGCGGGGTGCGGGTATTCCGGCTGCCCGTGACCCAGCGCCGCGGGGGCAAACTCCGTTACCTGTGGGAGTACGCCAGCTTCCTGCTCATGGCCTTCTGCACGGTCTCCTGGCTCCACCTGGTCAGGCGCTACCGGCTGGTGCACGTTCACAACATGCCCGACGTGCTGGTCTTCACCGCGCTTCTGCCCAGGCTGACCGGAGCCAAGGTGGTCCTGGACCTGCATGACCCGATGCCCGAAGTCTTCATGACCAAGTACGGCCTGGGTGCGAACCATCCGGTCCTCATGCTGCTGCGCCTCCTGGAGCGCTGCAGCATCGCCATGGCCAACCTGGTGCTGACCCCCAACATCTCATTCCAGAACCTGTTCGTTTCGCGGGGCTGCCCGGAGCGCAAGATAGCCATCGTCATGAACAGCCCGCAGGAGACCGTCTTCCGGCCGGCCCCGGCCGGCGACGGCGCCCGGCCTGGCGGTGATGGCCGGCGCGTGCTCATGTACCATGGGACCATAGTCGAACGCCACGGGCTGGACACCGCGCTGGAGGCCCTGGACCGTCTGCGCGAGGAACTGCCCGGGATTTCCTTCCAGGTCTACGGTGACGGGGATTTCGTGGAGGCCTTTCAGCGCCGGGTCGGGGAGCTTCGGCTCGAGGGCGCAGTCGCCTATCACGGCCGGGTCAGCCTGGAGCGCATAGCCGCCGCGATCCCGGCCATCGATGTCGGGGTGATCCCCAACAAACGCAGCGTCTTCACCGATCTGAACCTGCCCACCCGGATCTTCGAGTACCTGGCCATGGGCAAGCCGGTGGTCGCCCCGCGCACCCACGGAGTGCGCGACTACTTCGACGAGAACTCGCTCTTCCTCTTCGAACCCGGGGATGCCGGCAGCCTGGCGGCCGCCATCCGTCGGGCGCTGGCCGCGCCGGAGCGCGAACGCGCGGTGATTGAACGCGGTCAGGCCGTGTATCGCCGGCACCGCTGGGAAGTCGAGCGCCGGCACTTCGTGAACCGCCTGAGCCTGCTGGCCCGGGGGGCACCGGGGTGAGCGCCGGCGAGCTCCTCTATCGGGTTCTGTTGCTGGCGGTCAGCGCCGGCTGGTGGCTGCCGATGTGGCTGTCCGGGCGCCTCCGGGCGCTGGCGGGCCTGGACGACTCCCGCTGCGTGGCGCTCTACTATCACACCGTGCGGCAGACCGACCGCGCACGTTTCGCCTGGCAGATGGACGAACTCCTGCGCCTGGCCCGGCCGGTCGCGGCGGATGCCGCCGAGTTCCCCGCCGACGACCGCCGGCCATGCGCCATGGTCACCTTCGATGACGGCTTCCGCTGCGTGGTCCGCAACGCACTGCCCGAGCTGCTGCGGCGGGGGATTCCCGCGGTGCTCTTCGTGCCGGCCGGCTGCCTGGGGACCGGCCCGGCCTGGCTGGCCGGGAGCGCCCACTCCGACGCCGGCGAGGAGGTCCTGAGCGCCGACGAACTCCGCATGCTGCCCCGGGAGCTGGTCCGGGTGGGCTCGCACTCGCTCGACCACGTCCGCCTCCCGACCCTGTCCGACGAGGATCTCCGGCGGCAGTTGCGCGAGTCCCGCCTGCGGCTCGAGCACGCGGTGGGCGGGCCAGTGACGCTCTTGAGCCCGCCGCACGGAGCCTGCGACGCCAGGGTCATCAACCTGGCCCGCGAGGCGGGTTACACCCGCGTCTTCACCATCAAGCCGGAACTGGTCCGCCCCGCCAACGGCCGGATCGATTGCGGACGCTGCCTGGTCAGGCCCACTGACTGGCGCCTGGAGTTCCGGCTCAAGGTGCTGGGCGCCTACTCGTGGCTGCCGGTGGCCGGAGGCATCCATGGCCGGCTGGCTTCGGCACTCGGAATAAGGAGCGATCATGCTGAACGAACTCAAGGTGCAGGATCTTGGCCAGGGCTATCGGGTGCAATGCGGAACCTGCGATGAGGCCGAGTGGAACCCGATCCTGCTGGGCTTCGACGACGCGGTGCTCTATCAGACCTGGGCTTACGGCGCGACGCGCTGGGGGGCGCGTAACCTGGGCCACGTGGTGGTCAGCCGGGACGGCCAGGCCATGGCCGCGGCCCAGGTCCGCCTGACCCGGGTGCCCGCGCTGGGCGTGGGAGTGGCCTACTCCGCCTGGGGGCCCATGTGCCGGCCGCGCGGCGGCGGCGGCGACCTAGGGAATTACCGGCGGATCCTCCGCGGGCTGCGCCAGGCTTACTCGCGGCAGCTGGGGCTCAGCCTGCGGCTGCGGCCTCAGGACCGTCAGGACGGAGGCGATGCCGAGGCCGTCCGCCGGCTGCTCACCGAGGAGGGCTTCGCCCACCAGGGGGCGGTGGAGCACTACCAGACCATCGAGATGGACGTGTCCGGCCCGCCGGACCGGCTCCGCGGCACCCTGGGCCGCTCCTGGAAGCAGCAGCTCAGGCGCGGCGAAGGGGAGGGGCTGGAGATCCAGGAGGGGACCGGGCCCGAGCTGTACCGCGCCTTCCTGCGGCTCTACGCCGAGATGAAGGAGCGCAAGCAGTTCGTGGCCTTTGTGGACTCCCGCGAGATGGAGTCCGTACAGGAGCGCCTGCCCGAGGCGCTCAAGATGCGCATCACCCTGTGCTCGGCCGGCGGCGAGCCGGTGTCCGCGCTGGTCTACTCCGCTCTGGGCGACACGGCGGTGGGCATCCTGGCCGCCACCGGGCCGAGGGGCCGGGAGTTGCGCGCCGGCTACGTCATGTGGTGGCGGACGGTCGAGACGCTCAACCGGCGCGGCTTCCGACGGTTCGACCTCGGCGGGGTGGACTTCGAGCGCTCACCAGGTCCGGCCCGGTTCAAGCAGGGCCTGGCCGGCAAGTCCGGCAGGCCGGTGGAGCACCTCGGGCAGTTTGACGCGCCCGGCGGCGCCCTGAGCCGCCTCTGCCTGGGGGTGGGCTCTGCGCTGCACAGCGCCTACCGGCGGATGCGTCTGCGGGTCAATGGGCGGCCGCACAACGTGGCGGGGGCGCCCGCGGCGGCCGTCGCGGCCGAGGCCGGCGGAAAGGAGGGCGTCGATGGATAGCCAGCTGCAGACCTTCCAGCGCGTGGCTCCGGACGTCAAGCTGGGGCACAACGTGCGCATCTTCGGGTTCGTCAACCTCTACGGCTGCGAGATCGGTGACAACACGCGCATCGGCACCTTCGTGGAGATCCAGAAGGGCGCGCGCGTGGGGAGCAACTGCAAACTGCAGAGCCACTCCTTCATCTGCGAGGGGGTGACCATCGAAGATGACTGTTTCATCGGCCACAACGTGACCTTCATCAACGACCTCTACCCGCGGGCCACCCGGGCCGACGGCGGCCTCCAGGGCGATGACGACTGGCGGTGCGTGCCGACGCTCGTACAGCGCGGGGCCTCGGTCGGCTCGAGCTCCACCATCCTGGCCGGAGTGACCATCGGCCAGGGGGCGATAGTCGGCGCCGGCAGCGTAGTCACCCGGGATGTGCCTCCGGGGACCATCGTGGCCGGCAATCCCGCGAGAGTGCTCCGGAAAGTCCCCGCCGGAAACCCGAATGAGGAGGCGACCCATGCACGTACCGTTTCTTGACCTCAAGGCGCAGTACCAGACGATCCGCAGCGAGGTTGGACCGGCGATCAGCCAGGTGCTGACCGACGCGGCCTTTGCCGGCGGACCGTACGTCGAGAAGTTCGAGAGCGAGTTCGCGGCCTTCACCGGGACGGCCCACGCCGTGGGCGTCTCCAGCGGCACCTCGGCGCTGTGGCTGGCGCTCCTGGGGCTGGGCGTGGGACCGGGCGACGAGGTCATCACCGTGCCCAACACCTTCATGGCCACCGCCGAGGCCATCAGCATGGCCGGGGCCCGGCCGGTGTTCGTCGACGTCGAGGCCGAGACCTGCACCATGTCTCCCGAGCAGCTTCGGGGGGCGATCACCCCGCGGACCGCGGCAATCATCCCGGTGCACCTCTTCGGCCAGACCGCCGACATGGGCCCGATCCTGGAAATCGCCCGGGAACATGATCTGCCGGTCATCGAGGACGCCGCCCAGGCCCACGGGGCCGCCTACCGGGGGCGCCCGGCCGGCTCGCTCGGCCGCGCCGGATGTTTCAGCTTCTATCCGGGAAAGAACCTGGGCGCCTACGGCGAGGCCGGAGCGGTGGTCACCAACGACGCCGACCTGGCCGGGCGCCTGCGCATGCTCCGCGACCACGGCCAGTCCCGCAAGTACCATCACAGGCTGATCGGCTGGAACGGCCGGATGGACGGCATCCAGGGCGCGGTGCTCAGCGTCAAGCTCAAGCGCCTGGAGGGCTGGAACGAGGCGCGCCGGGCCCATGCCCGGAGCTACGGGGAGCTGCTCAGGGACCTCGACGGGCTGGTCGCGCCCCGGGAGGCCGCCGGCCGCAGGCACATCTACCACGTCTACGCCGTGCGCGTCGGCGGCCGCGACTGGCTGATGAAGCGGCTGGCCCAGGCCGACGTCCACTGCGCCATCCACTACCCGGTGCCGGTGCACCTGCAGGAGGCCTACGCCTTCCTCGGCCTGGGACGGGGCAGCTATCCGGTGGCCGAACGCTGCGCCGACGAGTTCCTGTCGCTGCCCATGTTCCCCGAACTCTCCGACGAGCAGGTGGACTTCGTCTGCGCGGAGCTGAAGCAGGCGTTGGCGGAGTCGCCCCAGGTGCCGTGCGCCGCGGTCGCCTCAGGGGCACTGGTGCACTGAAGACACAACGGTCATCCGGGGAATGCCGATGGGATGTCTGGAGGAGAACTTGCTTCGGAAGAATGAGAGCGTCAGGCACGATTATGTCGTCGACAGGGAGATCATGCAGCATTTCGGGGAAACGTTCGATGATTTCACCCTGCTGCATTACAGCGACGACTACGCGAGAAGGGTGGGCTTCGAGCGCACTCCCGTCCAGGGCGCCCTCGTATCCGCCATCATCGTGAAGTCGATCGTGCGGGCCTTCGGCGATTCCGCGATACTGAGGGTGCACAACCTTGAGTTCCATAGACCCATCTATCCGGGCAGCAGGATCGTTGTGGAGCTGCACGTTCTCGAGAATCTCAAAAACAAGCTGGTCACCTTGAGGTCAAGGGTCTATGTCGGGGACAAGCTTCACTTTGAAGGCATGACGAAGATCAAGACCTTCGAGGACATTGGAGCGGCCTCAATGGATCCGGCCAGGGCCGGATGCCGCACGTTCTGCTCTTGAGACCGCGGGACGGAAACGGCGGGAGTGGGAGTTTGATGAACGGCTGAAGAGGAGACGAGCCATGGACGCCAAATTCGAGCGCGAAACCACCGCGGTGATCGGCGAGGCGATGCACTGCACCGAGATCGACTGCATCCAGGTCAACCTGGGGCTGCGCTGCAACCAGTCCTGCGGGCACTGCCACCTGGAGGCCTCCCCCGACCGCAGCGAGGCGATGGACTGGCCGGCGATGGAACTGGTGCTGGAAGCCGCCAGGGCCTCGGACTGCCGGCAGGTGGACATCACCGGGGGCGCGCCCGAGCTGCACCCGCTCCTGCGCCGCTTCATCGCCGCGCTCCGCGAGGCCCAGCTGGAGGTCGCGGTGCGGACCAGCTTCACGGCCCTGCTCGAGCCCGGCGCCGAGACGCTCCCGGAGTTCTTCCGTGAGCACCGGGTGGCCCTGATCGGTTCGCTGCCCTGCTACCTGCAGGCCAATGTCGACGCTCAGCGTGGAGAGGGCACCTACCAGCGAAGCCTCAAGGCCATGCGGCGGCTCAACGTCCTGGGCTACGGGCGGGAACGCGAGCTCCCGCTGGACCTGGTGCACAACCCGACGGGCCCCTTCCTGCCTCCCAACCAGGAGACGCTGGAGGCCGACTACCGCCTGGAGCTGGAGCGCAGCTTCGGGCTCTTCTTCACACGCCTGCAGACCGTCACCAACATGCCCATCGGCCGGTTCCTCACCGCTCTGCGCGCACAGGGGGTCGAGCCCGCCTATCGCCAGATACTGGAGAGCACCTTCAACCCCAACTCCCTTGATGGCCTGATCTGCCGGCACGGGCTGAGCGTGCGCTGGGACGGAGCCCTGTTCGACTGCGACTTCAACCTGGCGCTGGGGATGGGCGTGCACCACGGCGTGCCGAATCATCTGGACCGCTTCGAGCCCCTGGAACTGGCGGGCCGGAAGATCGTTACCGGCGCCCACTGTTTCGGCTGCACCGCAGGACACGGCTCAGGGTGCCGAGGAGCGATCTCCGCCGTTGCCGCCGCGCAGGCCTAGCGGCCCGCCCAGAACGTCCCGGACCCTCCTGGCCAGTTCGCCGAGGCCGAAGGGCTTCTGGATGAGGGGAGCTCCGGGCCCCATGTTGCGCCCGTGCCGGATGACCCCCTCGGGGCGCGCGGACATGAACAGCACCTTCAGGCCGGGGCGTGAGGCCGCCATGCGCCGGCAGAGCCGGGCCACGCCCGTGCCGGGCGGTGGACAGTCAACGAGGACCAGGTCCACGGCACCCCCGGCCTGCCGGAAGACCGCCGCGGCTTCCTTCGTTCCGGAGGCAGCCAGCACCACGTACCCGCACCTGGTCAGGCATGCATGGAGGATCGCCCGGACGGCAGCTTCGTCCTCCACGAGCAGAATGGTTGCGGAGCCGGCCGGGGCGGCCGCTGCCGGGGCCTGATCCGCCGACCCCCGGACGTCCTGGTCCGCGCCGCTGCCGGAACCCAGGCGACACCGGTCGGGCCTGGTCAGCATCCTGGTTGCCCGCCACGCGCTCCCGCCAGAGCCGTGAGGATCCGCGTGATGGCCTCGTCTTCGGATGGGCTGGCCATGACCGTAACGGCCTCGGCGGTCTCCAGCTCGGCGGGGGATTCGTCATCGGCGTCGCCCACCATCAGCACGAGGGTCTGAAGCCTGGTGGCGGCCAGTTCCTGCAGCAGCGCGGCACAGCGCGAGAAGAACTGCCGCACGCCAACCCTGCAGGAGAAGAACGGTCCGGCCTCGCGATATGCTCCGGCAGCCGAGGCCGTGTCGGCCTCGGCCACCAGGAATCCCTTGGCCTCACACAGCACCGCCAGGAATCCACGGGCCACGGGGTCGCGACCCACGACCAGTATCCGCCGGCCCCGTCCTGCCTTTGCGGGCGCGGCGGTCTGGGTGTGAAACCCGCATCCAACCCCTGCAGCCATGGCCTCTCCCTCTCCGCAACCCCGGGTCCTCAGTGCCCGGCCTGCCTGGCTCCCGACGGTAGCAATGCCCGGGCCAGGAAGCCCTCTCCCTCCCGGCTGGCTCCCTGACAGAGGGGAACCCCGGCGCCCTGGCGCGCACCGCTGGAATGCCGGGGGCCCGGAGGAAGGAAGGTTGTCTACCAGTCCGGCCATAAGCGGCGACCAGCCAAGGGGCTGCATCTGATGGCCGGAAACCGACCGTCGCAACCGGTTGCCCACAGGCTGCCGGCGGCAGGCAAGCATCGGTTCCGCGGGTCAGGGCCCGCGAAGCGTGGAACAGGGGGCAGCAGGCGCGCAGCGGCTGGCGCAAGCCGCGATCCCGGCTGCGCGTCGCCAGTTCATCCCCGCCTGTTCAGCCGCTGTTCTTAGCACCCGCTCCAACAGGCCGTCTGCCAACGGCCTGATGGAGCCCGTACTTGGCTATCTTCTCCCTAAGGGTGACACGGGCGATACCGAGGATGGCGGCCGCCCTGGTCTTGTGGCCTCCGGAAGCGTTCAGGGCGGCGACAATGGCTTCCTTCTCGACCTCTTCCAGACTCCTGCCCCGCAGACCCTGCGCCGGATGCCGGCTGGCGCTCCTTATATCCGGGGGAAGATGCTCGGGCCGCAGGGCCGCCTGGGTCCCGGAGAGAATGATGGCCCGCTCGACCACGTTGGCCAGCTCCCGGATGTTGCCGGGCCACTCATAGGCCTCCAGGCACCGCAGGGTGTCCGCCGGAAAGTGCTTCCTGCCCTTGAGCGTGATCCGGCTGTTCTGCAGGAAATGCCTGGCCAGGAGAGAGATGTCCTCAGGGCGCTCGCGCAGCGGTGGCAGAACGATTGAGAGCACGTTGAGCCGGAAGTAGAGGTCGGCGCGGAAGCGGCGCCTCCTGACCTCTGCGGCCAGGTCCCGGTTGGTGGCGGCAATGACCCGGATATCCACCTTCTCATCCAGGACCGAGCCCACCCGACGGTACTCGCCGCGCTCCAGCACCCGCAGGAGCTTGGACTGCAGTTCCAGCGGCATCTCGCCGACTTCGTCCACGAAGAGCGTGCCGCCGTCGGCCACCTCCATCAGCCCGGCCTTGGCTTCGGTGGCCCCCGTGAAGGCGCCCTTCTGGTGACCGAAGAGCTCGCTTTCCAGGAGCGAGCCCTGCAGCGCGGCACAGTCCATGACCACGAAGGGCTTCTCCGCCCGCGGGCTGTTGGCGTGGATCGCCCGGGCTACCACCTCCTTGCCCGTGCCGCTCGCGCCAAGCAACAGAACCGGCGAGGGCGCGCCGGCCGCATCGCTCACGAACTTGCAGATGCGCCCGTGAGCCGCGCCCCTGCCCACCAGCGTCCCCTGCGGGCCGGCCGCGCGCAGGACGACCTGCGCGTAGTCCTGGGCGCGCCGGGCCTCGTCCTCCATCTGCCGGGCGTGCTGGCGCTGCTCCTCCTGCAGGTGCACGCGGTCGGTGATGTCCCGGACGACCAGGACCATCTCCGGAACCGCGGCCCCCACGGGCGGCAGGAGCGCGCAGCTCAGGCTGACCGGCACGGTGCCGCCGTCGCACCGCTTGAGGATCGCATCGTAGTCGTGGATTTCGCCCCGGCCCAGCGCGCGGCGTAGCCTGGCCGGCTCCCGGTCCGGACCGTCCGCGCCGTCCGCGAAGATGGCCCCCAGGGGGCGGCCCACCAGCTCCTCGTCGCGGCAGCCGAGGAGTTCCAGTGCCCGCTGATTGCAGATGCGGATGACGTCGTTGCCCGAGACAACCAGCAGGGCGTCGACCATCGAGGCGATGACGGCCCGGCTCCAGGCCTGCTCATCCCGGAGGGCCTGGCCGGCGACCCGCTCGCGCCCGGCGGCCTCGTCGCCCACGCGCTTGACCTTGAGCCAGGCACGGACGCGCGCGACGGTCTCGGCCAGGTCCAGCGGCTTGAAGAGGTAGTCGTTGGCGCCCGCCTCGAGCCCCGCGACCACCGCTTCGCTCTGGTCGGCGTCTTTGACCGCGCCGGTCATGAGCACGATGACCGCGTGGCTCAGTCTCGGCTCCTCGCGGAGCCGCCGCGCCAGCTCCGCGCCGGTCATCTCCGGCATCATCAGGTCCACCAGGAGGACGTCGGGGCAGCAGGTCCGGACGATCCGGAGGGCCTGGTCCGGGCCGGCGCAGGGCACGGGCAGGAAACCGGCCCGCTCGAAAGCCCGGCACAGCACCCCGCGCACGTCCGCGTCGTCGTCCACGATGGCGATCAGGGGCACCGCTTGGGGCGCCTCCTGAACCGGGACCGGAGCCCCGTCCGGGGCTGGACCGGAAGGCACCTCCCCCGCATCGGACATGGGCGGACCGTCCACGCCTACCCCGCGCCGAGCAGCTCATGCACCTTGGCGGCAAGGTCGCTGGTGCTGAAGGGCTTCTGGAGGAAAGGCGTGCCGGAGTCGAGCGCCCCGTGGTGGACGATGGCGTCGTCGGTGTAGCCGGACATGTAGAGCACCCTCAGGCCCGGCTGAACCCTGCGCAGGCGCTCGGCCAGCGCCGTGCCGCTCATCCCCGGCATGACCACGTCGGTGATGAGCAGGTCCGGCTTCAGCCCCTCCTCCTCCAACGCGATGAGCGCCTCGCCGCCGTTGGCGGCCGCCCTCACGCGATAGCCGAGCCCGGCCAGCATCCTCTGGAGCAGCTCCCGGATGGTCAGCTCATCCTCGACGACCAGCACCTGTTCTCCACCACCGCAGGCCGGCACCGGTTCGCGCCTGGCCGGCGGCGTCGGCTCGGCCTCCACGCGCGGCAGGTAGATCTTGAAGCTGGTGCCCTTGCCAGGCTCGCTGTAGACCCAGATGTTCCCGCCGGACTGCTTGACGATGCCGTAGACCGTCGCCAGGCCCAGGCCGGCGCCGTGGCCCCGCACCTTGGTCGTGAAGAAGGGCTCGAAGACCCGGCTCTGCGTGGCCTCGTCCATCCCTTCCCCGGTGTCCGAGACGGCGAGCATGACATACCGGCCGGGCACGACGCTCACGTGGCTCCGGGCGTACTCCGCGTCCAGGTCGACGTTGGCGGTCTCGATGACGAGCTTGCCGCCGTGCGGCATGGCTTCGCGGGCGTTGACCGCCAGGTTGGTGATGACCTGCTCGATCTGGCCGGGGTCGGCCCTGACCCTGCCCAGGTCGGCGCCCAGCACGGTGGCGAAATCAACGTCCTCGCCGATCAGCCGCCGGAGCATCTTCCCGATGCCAGCCACCACGGCGTTGAGGTCGAGGACCTCCAGCTGGAGGGGCTGCTTGCGGCTGAAGGCCAGCAACTGATGGGTGAGCGCCGCCGCCCGCTCGGCGCAGGCCTTGATCTGGGCCAGATCCTTGGCGAGGGGGTCGTCGTCCTTCAGGCTGCTCTTCATCAGCTCGCAGTAGCCCAGTTGGGCCATGAGGATGTTGTTGTAGTCGTGGGCCACGCCCCCCGCCAGGAGCCCGATGGCCTCCAGCTTCTGCGCCTGGCGCAGCTGGTTCTCCATCTGCGTGCGTTCGGTGAGGTCGGTCTGCACGTTCAGGATCACCGGCCGGCCTTCCCATTCCGCCGTGCGCGCGTGGACCCGCAGGGGAAACGCGGAGCCGTCCTTCCGGACGTGCACAACCTCGTAACAGCCTTGTCCGGATGTCTGGATGTGCCGCAGGCGCGCCGGCATCAGCTCCCGGGCCTCGGCCGACAACAGGTCACGCAGGTTGAGGCGCAGGAACTCCTCCGGCGAATACCCGTGAAGCTCGGAGGCTTTGCGATTGCCGTAGAGGATGCCGCCGGAGGCGTCGTGCACCACGACCGAGGTAGGCTCCACATCGAGTATGTCGGCCATCAACCGCAGCCGCCCCTTGGCCTGGGCGCGCTCGGTGATGTCGCGGATGTTGCACTGGATCACCCTGTGGTGGTCCACCATGTAGACGTTGCTGACGAACTCCACCTCGATCCGGCGCCCGTCGGCCGTCTTCATGGGCAGGTCATCATAGCGGACGTATCCCTTCTCCTGCAGTTCCGCGAAGCTGGCCTGGTTGGCGGCGATATCCCTGAAGAACCCCAGCTCCCAGAGCTGCTTCCCGAGGAATTGAGCGCGCGAGAACCCCAGCAGGTTGACCAGGAAGGGGTTCACGTCTTCAATCATGCCCGTATTGGCGTCGAGGATCAGGATCCCGTCTTGCGCCGCCTCGAACAGCCGGCGATAGCGGGTCTCCGAGGCGCGCAGCACCTCCATGAAATTGTCCTGAGGCCTGGGCTTGTGCCTGGTTTTGAGCATGAGCTTCTCCCGCCATGCGGTCCATTGGGGATCACAAGGCGCCAAACAAGAGGGTAACTGCGGAGCGCAGGGCAGCATTCCCGGGTTGTCGGACGCGCCAGTTGCCTGCCGGCAGATATTCTTTCGGGAACCGCAACGCCTTCCGTTGCCGTCATTTGCGGCTTCGTCCGGCAGAAACTCTGCCATCTTCTTAATGGCGGTCATCAGCAGCGCCGCGCCGCCCTGACACTGAATTCACCTTCGCAGTCCTGCTAACCCGAACCGGACCACGGGTTTGCGCGTCAGTTCCGGCACCCGTTCGCCCGGGGCTTTGGCAATGGCGCGGGACGTGCTCTCTCCGCAGGCCGGAACAGACCGATGGACCCAGCCAGTGAACGTGGAGGGCGAGTGATGATGATGACGCAGAGAGTCGGACAGCGTGGCGCCGTCGCGGCCGGAGCCATGCTCCTTCTGGGGCTGTGCGTTCTGACGTACTCCGACGCGGCCGCGGCAACGTACTACGTCTCCAAGGCGGCGGCCGGGGCCAACAACGGAACGTCCTGGGCCAACGCCTGGAGCGAGCTGGATAAGATCGCCTGGCCGGCGATCAGGCCGGGGGACACCATTTACCTGGACGGCGGCGCCAGCGGCATGACCTACCGGACCGCGCTGGCCCCGAAGGTCAGCGGCGCGGCCGGCGCGCCCATCCGCGTCTGGCGCTCCGAGGAGGCCGGCCACAACGGCCCGATCGTCATCTTCGGCGGACGTTCGGCTCTGCTGCCCTACTCCGCGCAGGCCGGCTACACATACCAGACGGCCGGTGTGCTGGCCTACGGCATCTACTTCGACAACGTCCAGCACATAGAGGTCGACGGCCGTGACTGGATGAAGATCGCCATCTACGGCACGAACGGCCACGGCGTGCGCATCAGCAACAGCAACACGGCAGTCGCCGCCGCCGGGAACATCACCGTCAAGAACCTGCACATCTACGACTGCGGCACGGCTTACCAGGCCGGCGGAGTCTGGTATCCGGACCAGAAGGGCGTGGAGATTCGCGGCAACGGCCACACCATCGAGCGCTGCGTGATCCACGACTGCGGCCAGGACGGCATCCAGGGCCGGAGCGTCAGCAACTTCACCATGCGGCGCTCGTGGGTCTACAACAGCCGGCCGCACCCGACGGCGACGGGCCTGTCCTTCAACTACACCGCCCACAACGACGGCATGCAGATCTTCGACGGCGGAACCATGTCCAACTACCTCTACGAGGACTGCATCATCGGGCCCAACCACAACCAGGCGCTGATCCTCGGCGAGACCAGCGTCGGCGACGCCGACTACGTCCACAACGTGACCATCCGCAACAGCCTGCTGATCGGCAACATGGGCGACTACCAGTGGCAGGGCGCACTGGAGAAGACCGCCGGCAACAACTGGGTAATCGACGGCTGCACCTTCGTCGGCCACAAGCCGCCCAACAAGACGGAGACCAACTGCACCGTGCTGCGCGGCACCGGCCACAGCTTCAAGAACAGCATCTTCTACGGCGGCCGGGTGATGCGCACCGAGATCACCGAGACCCACGCCAACAACATGCAGTACCCGGCCCCGTCGGCCATCGGCGGCGGACTGACCGTGGGCGCGGTGGCCGATCCGGCCTTCGCCAAGGGGGCCTTCAAGCACCTCGGCGCCGACGCCGGCGCCATCCCGGACCCCCTGGTCTTCGCCAGCGACTGGGACTTCACGCCCAAGAACGCCGCCGCCGGCACCATGGGCACCAAGCTGGTGACCACCGCCGCCTTCTTCGGCCAGGCCCCGCCCAAGCCCAACCAGCCCCCGGCGGTGGGCCTGACCGCCCCGGCCGGCGGGGCGGCCTTCACGGCGCCGGCCTCCGTCGCCATCAGCGCCAGCGCCTCCGACCCGGACGGCACGGTCGCCAAGGTGGAGTTCTTCGCGGGCGCCACCAAGCTGGGAGAGGACGCTGCGGCGCCCTACGCCCTGACCTGGGCAGGCGTTCCGGCCGGGACCTACGTACTGACCGCCCGGGCCACCGACAACGCCGGCGCGGCGACGGTCTCCGCCCCGGTGAGCATCACGGTCCGGTCCGTCAACCAGCCCCCGGCGGTGAGCCTGACCGCCCCGGCGGCCGGAGTGGCACTCAATGCCCCGGCCTCGGTGACCATGGCCGCCAGCGCCTCCGACCCGGACGGCACGGTCGCCAAGGTGGAGTTCTACTCGGGGGCCACCAAGCTGGGTGAGGATCTCGCCGCGCCCTACACCCTGACCTGGGCCAACGTCCCGGCCGGGAGCTACGCCCTGACCGCCAGGGCCACTGACAACTCCGGCGCGGCGACGACCTCCGCTGCGGTGGCGATCAAGGTCAACGCCCTGCCTGCAGTGAGCATCACCGCTCCGGTCGACGGCACCAAACTCGGCGCTCCGGGACCGGTCACCATCACCGCGGCCGCCTCCGATGCGGACGGCACGGTCGCCAAGGTTGAGTTCCTGGTTGACGGCACCAAGCTCGGCGAGAGCGCGGCAGCGCCGTACGGCTTGGTCTGGAATCCGGCCCCGGCCGGCACCCATGTGCTGCTCGCAAGGGCCACCGACAACTCCGGGGCCACGGCCACCTCGGCAGCGGTCACGCTGAAGGTCAACGCCCCGCCGATGGTCAGCATCGGCCAGCCCGCGGACGGCGCGGCCCTCAGCGTCGGCGCCGCCATGACCATCGCGGCCGACGCCGCCGATCCGGACGGACCGGTGACCGACGTGGAGTTCTTCGTGAACGACCAGTCGATAGGTCGGGTTTCCGGCGCGCCCTTCGAGCTGAGCTACACGCCGCAGACGGTCGGCAGGATCGTGCTCACCGCCCGGGCCACCGACGACTTCGGGGCCACCGCCACCTCGGCACCCGTGACCGTCGAGGTGGTCCTCGGTGGACTTTGGTGGGAGGCCGAGAACTGCCAGCTCAGCGGGCCCTTCGCCATCGCCAACGGCGCGATCTCGCAACCGGTGCAGACGGTGGACCCGCTCAAGGGTGGGCGCGCCGTCTACAAGTTCAATCTCGCCGCGGCCGGCAACTACGTGGTCAAGGCGCTGGTCAGCGCGCCCAACACCGCCGCCAACTCGCTGTTCGTCAACATCGACGGCGAGCCCGCGTCGCCGGGGATGGCCTGGGACATTCCGGTGACCACGGGCAGCCAGGAGCGGCTGGCCTCCTGGCGCGGCACCGGCACCGTCGATGCCAACCAGTACGCGCCCAAGGTCTTCGCCCTGGCCGCCGGACCGCACACCCTGATCGTGGTCGGGCGGGAGGCCAACGTCCTGATAGACAAGATAGGAGTCGAGAAGCGCTAGGCCGCCGTGCTCGCAACGGGGCCAAGCTCTTCCAGAGGAGATCGAGACATGCGATGGATGATCTGCCGTTCAGCCTTCGAATCGGCGATACCGAGCATCTTGGCCGCCCTTCGGGCGCTCTGGCGCACCTTCGGCGGAAGGTTGCCGGCCTCGAGGCTGGTCCCCGTGCCAGTTAGAATCGCCACGGGTTCGGCCATTTCGCGCCCAAGGTCTTCGCCCTGGCCGCCGGACCGCACACCCGGATCGTGGTCGGGCGGGAGGCCAACGTCCTGATCGACAGGATCGCGGTCGAGAAACGCTAGCGGCCCGCGGTCAGAAACTGCCCGGCCGCGGCACACTGGCTCGGGCATACGCCCGCCCAGGGCCGCCCGGCCGCGGCCAGCCAGTCCAACAGCATGCCGGCCAGCCGCTCGGGGCAGCCCGGCATGACGAAGTTGTGATCTGCGCCCGGCACGGTCTGCAGGCGCAGTCCGTCCGCTCCGCCCGGCGGGGCCGCGCGCAGGTCCGGCAGGGCGGCCTCCAGTTGCTGCCGCCCTTCCCCTTCGGCGAACACGCAGAACACTGGAATCTCGCTGGCGAGCACCTGTCCGAGAGCCGCCAACATCTCCAGGTTGGCATCGTCACCGAGATGCCTTAGGAACCGGTCCCGGTGGCCGGCCGGGCCGCCGCCCACGGGCCTGAGCGACCGCACAACCTGCTGCCGGAGGTGCTTGGCCCTGGCCCGGAGGAAGCGCAGCGCGCGCCAGACGGCCAGCAGGGGAAGCGTGCTCTGCCGGAGCGAGAGCATCCCCGCCCAGGGGAGCCGCCGCCACCCGCGGGAATGCGGGGCCGGCTGCGGGGGGCCGTCGAAGTGCAGGCGCAGCTCCAGCGGAGCGATCCCGGCAACCCGGCGATCCCCGGCCGCGGCGAACACGGCTGTGACCGCCCCGCCGCAGAGCCCGGTGAGCACGTTCGGGGCCGGGCCCAGCTCTCCGTCCAGGAAACTCATGGCCGCCAGGACGTCGGGCACCAACAGCCCCCGCTGAATCCTGGCGAAGCACTCGGCCACGCTGGTGACGTCGATCTCGCCGGAGCTGTCGCCGATCCCGCGGGGATCGAAACGCAGGGTTGGCCAGCCGGCCGCGGCCAGCGTCCGGGCCAGGCCGGAGTAGAACACGGCTGAACGGGGGGTCTCCCCGGCCGCCAGCATCAGCACCCTGGGCCGCCCCGCCGCCGGGCTGGCCGGCAGGTGCAGGACGCCCCAGACCATCCGGCCGTCGACGGGAAAGCCCACGGGCTTCTCGCGGATGCCGCCGCACTCGGGCCCCCTGACAACCTCCGCGGCTTCCGGCACGGCGGCGGGCAAAAGCAGGGGCCTGGTCTCGGGGCCGGCGGCCGCCCCGATCCAGCGCAGGGTCTTGCCGAAGAGCTCCGGCGGCCGCCACAGATACTGCCTGGTCCTCATCCAGACCAGGGGCGCCTCGGCCGTCTCCAGGCTGGCCTCTCCCCGCGCGGCGAAGGCCCGCCTGAGCTCCTCAAGCTCGCGCCTGGGCGAGCCGCCTGCATTCGGGTTGACCTGGACGATGAGCACCCGGGCGGCCGCCTGCCGGGCGCAGCGCCCGGGCGTGACCACGGCCAGGGAGTTGTACATGGCCGCCCTGAGCGGGAAGCCGTCGACCAGAACTTGGCCGCCAGCGGCCAGTTCCCCGCGGATCGCGTCCCGGGACCAGTGGCGGACGCCGGCGTGGGCCAGTTCGTTGGCCATGGTGACGCGCAGCAGCTGGTCGCGGTAGGCCCGGCCGTCGGTCACCGGCTCCCACAGGACCAGCCGGCTGACGCCCCCCATCCTGGCGGCAGCCAGGGCCGCAAGGCTGCCGCCCAGCCGGAGCCCCAGGAGCCCGCCGCAGGGCGCCCCGGTCCAGCGCTCGAGCTCGGCGACGGCCGAGGCGACGTCATCGAGGTGGTAGCCGGCGTTGAAATCCTCGAACCGCCCGTAGCTGTCTCCGGTGCCGCGGTAGTCAAAACGCAGCACCGGATAGCCGTGCCGGCAGAGTTCCCGCGCCCACTCCACCAGCAGGCGGTGGGAGTTGTTGCGCTCGACCCCGAAGGCGCTGCAGAGGACCCAGCCCGGCCCCCGGGCCGGGGACGCCGCGGGGCGGTGCAGGACGCCGAAGATGGCGGCGCCCTCGCCGAAGTAGAAGGGGTGCTCGGTCGGGCCGGTCATGGAACCACGCCTGCTTCCAGCCCGAGCTTTCCGGCGACCGCCTCAGCCTGCTCGATGCTGCCCAGGTCCTCGAGTTTGGCCAGGCCCTCGGCCCGGCTCATGAATCCGCCCCGGACCAGCCCGGCGATCTCGAACGCATAGGGATGAAAGCCGAACTGCCGCAGATGGAGCCGGGTGGCCAGCAGATTGAGCCGGCAGTTGGTGGAGTTGCCGTCGGTGTCGGCCGGCGGCTTCCAGCCCAGGACGGCGATGGCCGCGAGGATCTTCCTCTCGTCGTAATCGAGAAAGGACAGCGGGTTGGCGCTGTACGGGTAATCGGACAATCCCGTCAGGGACAGCTCGTCCAGCAGGTAATCGTGCAACTCGTCGCCGGCGATGGCGGCCAGCGGCGCCAGCCGCGACTCCTGCATCTCCCGGACCATGGCCGCGTTCAGACGGAAGAGGCCGGCCCGCGGCGGCGCCTGTCCCGGAGACCAGCCGTAGGCCAGGATGGGGATCTGCTTCTCGATGGCGAGCTTGAGAAAGATGCCCTTGGCCAGCCCCATGCAGACGTTGCAGACCGGGCTGGCGCGCGCGATCGCCCTGGCCGGAAACGGGTTCTCGACGGCCACGGCGGCGAACAGCTTGCGCAGGAACTCGATCCGCGGCTTGACGATGAGGTGCTCGGTGTCCAGGGCCTCCACGGTGCGCCGGGCGTTGTCGAAGGCCGCGGGGCTGAGGAAGCCGTTGTCGAAGGTCACCGCCAGGACCCTCAGCCCGTACTTTCGGCGCAGCAGCATGAGCGTGTAGGTGCTGTCCTTGCCGCCGCTGTAGGCCATTAGACAGTGGTGGCCGCTCCGGCCGCGGACCTGCCCGACCAGCTGCTCGAACCGGTCCCGGGTGCGTTTCCTGACGGCCTGGTCATCGGTGCCCGCCGGCCGGGCCCGGCAGAAAGCACACTGGCCGCCGGGGTCGAGGTCGCTTCCGGGGAAGGTCTCCGGCAGGACGCACCGCTGGCAGAGCGTCATGCTTCCTTCCTCTCCTCGGCGGCGACAAGCCGCCATTCCTCGCGGAGGGCGGCCTTTCTGATCTTGCCGGTCGAGGTCTTGGGGAGGCTTTCGCGGAAGATCAGGCGCTTGGGGACCTTGTGGCTCTCCAGCCGGCAAGCGGCATGGGACAGCACTTCCCGCTCGCTGAGCACCGCGCCCTCGGCCAGGACGACGTAGGCGATGACCGCCTCGCCGAGGATCGGGTCGGGCCGGCCCACCACGGCCGCCTCGCGGACCTGGGGGAGCTCGTAGATGGCGTTCTCAACTTCGCGGGGGCTGACCTTCTCCCCGCGGCTCTTGATGATGTCGTCCTTGCGAGACACGAAGTAGAGGTAGCCTTCCGCGTCGGCCGTGAAGAGGTCGCCGGTGTAGAGCACCTTCTCCCACGGATACCGGCCGGGCCGCAGTGCCCGGGCGGTCTCCTCCGGACGGTTCCAATAGCCGGCCATCACGTTGGAGCCGCGCACGACCAGTTCGCCGACGGTGCCCGGCGGGACCGGCTGGCCCTGCTCGTCCACCACCGTGACCTGCTCATTGGGCATGCCCCGGCCGACGGAGGTCGGGCGCCGGTCGAGCTCGTCGGGCGGGAGATAGGAGACCCGCTTGCACTCGGTGATCCCGTACATCGAGTAGATGCGCGCCTTCCTGAAGATGCTCCTGAGCCGGAGGATGTGCGCGGGCGGAAGCGCCGCGGCGGTGTTGGTGACGTAGCGGACGCCGTCGAAACGCCCGCCATGGAGGTCCTTCATCTGCAGGAGCAGGGCGAAGATGGTCGGGACCCCCGGGAAACCGGTGACCCGCTCCTCGCACACCCGCTGGACGATCTGGAAGGGGAAGGCGAAGGACTTCTCCAGCACCAGCGTGGCCCCGACCTTGGCGGCCATCAGCAGCTGGTAGAGCCCGTAGTCAAAGGACAGGGGCAGCACGTTGAGGATCACGTCCTCCGGGACGTTTTCCAGGTACTGGGTGATCGAGTTGGCCGCCGAGATCATGTTCAGGTGGGTGACCGTGACCCCCTTGGGGAAGCCCGTCGATCCCGATGTGTAGATGAGCGCCGCCAGGTCCATGTCGATGGCCTGCCGCGCGGGCGGCTCGGACGGGTAGGCCGCCAGGTCGCGGTCGAAGTCGAGCAGCCGCGGGGAGGGGGCCAGGGGCTGCCCCCCGCCGCAGGAGACCAGCAACTCGACCGAGCCGACGCTCAGGGCGGCCGCCTCCATGGCCCCGTCAGGCTGACGCCCGAAGATGAAGGCCCGGGCCGCGCAGTCCTCGAGCATGAACCTGACCTTGTCCGGCTTGGTGGCCGGGTTCATGACCACGAAGGCGGCGTCGGCCTTGAGCGCGCCGAATATCGAAACCGCGCACTCGATCCCGTTCTCGAGGCAGACGGCCACGCGATCCCCGCAGCGGACGCCGCCGTCCCGCAGGGCCCCGGCCAGGCGGTTCGATCTCCGGTCGAGCTCGGCGTAGGATATGCGCTCGCCGGCCGCGACTATCGCCGTCTTCTCCGGGAACCGCGCCGCGCTGCTAGCTAGGAAGTCTTGGAGCTGCATACTCGTCCTCCGCCCGGGGGCGGGCGGCTCCTTCCGCGGAGGTGATGCCCTTCCTGCGCAGGTAGGAGCAGATCCGGCTGATGGAATCGAGGTTCTCGGGGACCAGTTCGGAGTCCTCCACGGTGACGCCGAATCTGCCCTCCAGGAACTGGACCAGCTCGAGCACGCCGGTTGAGTCGATTATGCCGGACTCGAGCAGCGAGGTGTTCTCGTCAAGCTTCCGGTGCGGCGAGCCCGGGGGGAGGGATTCGCAGACGAACGCGGTGATCACCTGTTGCATGGCCGTAGGTCTCCTCAGGCCGCGGGAAATCACGGGCAGACGGCAGCCGGCTCGGCCGCGAGCAGGCTGGGTGGCGCGGTGCGCAGGTGCCAGCTGGCCCGCTTGCGGGCCTCCAGCTCCCGGAAGGCCCGCGCGGTCTGCTCGGGTTCGAGCCCGAGGGCGGAGGCCGCCTCCTGTGACGTGGCGCCCCCGTTCCAGGCGCAGAGCAGGCCATCGAGCTGCTCGTAGGGCATGCGGAAGAAGAACTCCTCGTCGCTGACCCCGCCGGACCAGGTGTCCGGCGAAGGCGTCCTCTTGAGGATGTTCGCGGTCACCCCGAGGTGCCTGGCCAGGGCGAAGACCTGCCCCTTGTAAAGGTGACAGATGGGTTCGAGGTCCACGGCACCATCGCCGTGCTTGACGAAGAAGCCCTGGTCGAACTCCGGACGGTTGGTCGTTCCGCAGACGGCGTAGTGCAGCCTCTCGGCGTGAAGGTAGAGCTGGATCATGCGGCTGCGCTGCTTCATGTTCTGGGCGGCGGCCAGTGCGCGGAAGTCCTCCGGCCCCAGCCGGCAGGAGAGGCGCGAGCCGTCCGGCTTCTCCACGGTCAGGGAGTAGACGTTGAGGCCGTCCCGCCTGAGCAGGTTGGGGGGCAGCGTGATCTTGGTCCGGTCGGTGTCCGGGTTGTAGACGGGACAGATGCGGGTGATGACCCGGGCTTTCTGCTCGTACACCCCCAGGGCGGAGAGCACCGGGGTCAGGTCGATGTGCAGGGCCTCGATGCCCAGGGCCTGGGCCTGCTCGAGCGCGTAGGGCGTGCTTACCGGGCTGGACTCCTTCTCGGGGAGCATCAGCCCGAGAACACGCCCCGCGCCGAGCGCCCTGACCGCCAGGGCGGCCACCAGGGCCGAGTCCACCCCGCCGCTCAGGCCCACCACCACGCCCTTGCGCCGGTACCGGGCGAGGACCTGTTCCCTGATGAAGTCCGCTATTCTTTCGGCCTCTGTCGACGGATCGATGGCGAGCGCGTTCCTCGGGAAGTCCACGGGCTCATCCCTCCTGGGTGGAATCGGGCCGCATGGCCTGCGGCCGGAAGCAGCCGGCGCCCCGGACCATGCAGGCGCGCACCCAGGCTTGCTCGCCGTTGTCCGGGAAATGATCGATCCGGCAGTGCAGGCGATGCTCCCCCTCGTACTCGGAGGGCTCGACCAGACGCGGCGTGCAGCCCATGGTCAGCGACCGGCTCACGCTGGGGCAGTCAACCTGGATGGCCATGCACAGGGCCTCCTCCGCGATGCGCCTGGCGCTGACCCCGCCGGGCAGCGGCCCGACCAGCACCAACTCCGCTGGGGATATCTCGCGGGTCAGCCCGAAGCTCGGCCCGCCGTCCACCGGGACCTTGCGCCCGCTGTCCAGGAAGCGGTACTCGGCCCGGAGCTGTGCGGGGAAGCGCAGCGACTGGCTGGCTGGACGGTCCGAGCCCCAGTCCTGCTGCCCAGCCAGGGCTCCGGTCATGGCCGCCTCGTCGAACAGGCCATTCCGGAATGATTCCAGTCCGACGGGGTGCATTCCGCAGAACCCATTCGTCAGAAACGGCTCGAAGCGCTCCGGAGAGGGCATCCCGTTCTGCAGCAGGATCTCGCCCAGGAAGAGCTTGCCCCGCCCGGCGTCCGGAGGCCCCCCGTTGCCGGCTGGGCCGAAGGCCGGCTGAGCCGCCGCACCCATCGGGGCCTCGGAATCGGACCGGTTGCTCTCCCACTGGCCGGGCGCGCGACGGCCGGCTTCCGCCGGCTGCCCATCCGTGCGCCAGACGCGCAGCCTGGTCATGGCCAGCAGGACCAGCACCTTCTTGAGCTGCTCGCGGACCACGGCGTCCAGCCCCAGGAACTTGACACCCACGCCCACCCGCCCGCGGCGGTCCCGCGGGTCGATCCGGTAGACGATGCTCCAGATCTCGAAGCCCCGGCTCAGGCCCTCCACCTTCAGATGGAACCCCAGCCCGTCGCCGATTCGCAGGGGGAACGGGGTCTGTTCGGGCCACTCGAAGAGCAGGTGCACACCCCCTTCGCTGATGTCGGCCACCAGCGCCTGGCCGGGCAGGGTGCCGCAGTGCTCGCAGGTGAACCCCATGGCGCTGCTCAGCTTGGAGTTCAGGCGCACGCCCCGGCGCCGCTCCTCTCTCGCGTTGATCATGGCCGACCCTCCCGGTTGCGGAACGCCTCGATCTCAGGACGCACTTCCCCGCGGTTGCCCAGGAGCAACGTCCGTGCCATCTGTCGCTTACTGCCGAGTGCGCTGAGGCGGCGGTGCCTGGGATTGGGGTTACCCATCACGAAAGACGCAGAAGCCGCGTCAGGCAGCCGGCGGGTGGGCCGCTGTGCCTCATCGATTACGAGGGCGGGCGGCACTCGCCCCTAGCTTTTGGCTTCAGCTGAAGCACCGGTCCATGGCCAGGGCGCGGACCGCGCCCTCTGAAACGACCGGCCCCACCATTGGACAGCCCGTGGCATGGTGCTTGCGATTCGCACGGTGGGAATTGGATGGCTTGAGGAGTTGGCTCGCAACCAGGTTGGGGCGCATAGGCCGTGGCGCGGAGGAGTGAGTACCCCGTGGCGGCAGAGTGATACGGTGACAGCCGGCAGCGCGAGTCTGCGCCCGGTCGTGCCAAGCTTGGGCCGCGCCTCACCCTGGTCTGTGGATGCCTGAGGAGGGCTGACCGTGGCGAAGATCCTGGTGCTTGACGACGAGCAGCACTGGCTGGAGCTGGTTCGGGACAAACTCTCCGGGTTGGGCCACGAGGTCCAGACCACGGCCGATTGCCTGGAGGCGCTGAGGCAGATCAAGGCCGACCGCCCCGACCTGGTGATCCTCGACCTGCGCATGCCGGTCAGCGGGAGCACGATGCTGAACGTCCTGCGCGAGGACTGGCCGGACATCCCCGTGGTGGTGCACACTGTGTACGGCGGATCCCGCAACGCCTCCAACCTGAGCGGCAAGGCCGGCTTCGCGGTCAAGAACCCGGGGATGACCGAACTGGTCGGCACGGTGGAGGGCGTGCTCTCGAAGAGCGGCCAGGACGGTGGGGCTCTGCCTTGCTGTACCTAGCGGCGATCCTGCTGCTCGCGGCCACCGCGGTCGCGGTGCTATCGGCGGCTTTCCTGGAAAGGACGTTCCTGGAGGGGCTGGCACCGCGCTGGCGCAGTCCTGACCGGCTGAGGACCGCAGATCCCGCGGGGCGCGCACGAACCGCAGCGGCCAGGCTTTGGAGAACGCTGCGGGGCATCCGGCTCCGCACGTGAGCCGGAATCGCTCTGACCGGAACTCAGTGTGGCCCGAAGGCATACGCACGAAAGGAGCATTACCATGTTGTACTACGCATTGACCTTTCTGCTCGTGGCCATCTTGGCCGGCATCCTGGGTTTCGGTGTCGTCGCGGGCACGGTCAGCTTGGCCGCCAAGATCGTCTTCGGCATCTTCATGGTGTTGTTCATACTCACGCTGCTGACGCACACCAGGCGGCGGCGGGCCTAGAGTGCGTCCGGAAACCGGGGCGGGGCGCGCGGGCGGGACCGAAAGCTGATGGCGCCGTCTCGGTCACCGGCGGAGACCCGGCCCCGCCAAGGAACGCGGCCGGTCCGGAGGAACTCCAAGGGGCCCATGTCCGGGTGATGTCCCTGTTCGCGGTTCTGGCGGTGGTTGGCGAGTTGTCGGCGGCTGCGGTGGGCACATCGCCGCAGGCCTAAGGAGATCCAATGAGCACTGACGTCGTGGTGAACAACATGGGTACCGCGGCCGGAGCCGTGTGGGAGGTCCTGGCCGCCAACGGACCGGTTGCCCTGGACTGGCTGTGCCGGGCAGCCAGGCTGTCCGAGAGCGACGCCAACCGCGGAATCGGCTGGCTGGCCCGCGAGGGCAAACTGTCCCTGGAGCGGAGGGGGCACCGGCGGGAGGTCCGGGTGTCCAAGGCGGCCGAACGGGTCCGCCAGCTCCTGCTCTCACGCGGGCCCATGCTGCTCGTCCGGGCCACGCAGGCCGCGGCGATTCCCGAGGACCTCGCCCAGCAGGGCCTGGGCTGGCTGGCCCGGGAGGGACGGATCGAACTCAACAGGGTGGCCGACGGCCGGAAGGTCGAGGTCGGCAGGGCGGCCGCGGCGGTCTGGCAGCTGGTGCGCTCGCGCGGGACCGTCGCCAGGAGGGACATCCCCCGGGCCACGGGCCTCACCCCGGGACTGGCCAACGCGGCGATCGGCTGGCTGGTGCGCGAGGGCAAACTGGTGGTCGAGGACCGGTGCGAAGACCGGTCCGCGGGTTCGGAGCCGGCCGTCCGGGCCGCGCTGCCCTCGCCTGCCGACGGGACGCTGACCCTGGAGGAGAAGGGGCGGGGGACGGGGGTGCCGATCGGCGAGGCCGCCGGCGTCATCTGGCGGGCCCTCGATCTTCAGGGGTACCTCACCGCAGAGGAACTCAGCCTGGAGACCGGCCTGGCCGAGGACCGCCTCAACCAGGGCATAGGCTGGCTGGCTCGCGAGGGCAAGCTGTCCGTCGGTCGCGACCGGAAGGGGCAGGAGTGGTTCAGGCTGAACGGTGCCTGCTGACCACTTTGGCCACCTGGCTGCGCGCCTGATCGCAGCCGAATGTTCGCCGAAGACCTTCCTGGCGCAGCGCCCCTTTCCGCAGGCAGGGCGGATCGTGGCACTTGCGCGCCCTGACGCTCCATGGGATCCGTGGCGCGGAAGTTGCTTCTCCCCGCCGTGAGACCCCGGGCGGCCGCGGGAGCCGCGCAGTGACCGGCCGCCCGGGGACCTCGACAGGCAAGAGGAGAAACCGCCATGTCCCCCCCGGACGACGCATCGCCCCCTCCCGCGGACCCCGGCATCGCGCAGCAGGAGGAACTGCTGACCGAAACCACCTTGCCGCTGGACCTCGTCTCCGCCCTGGCTGGTGATCGCCAGCTGAGCGAGGCCGACCGGCTCCTGGTCGACGACCTGAAAGCGGCCCGGGGCAACATGTTCTATTCCGACCTCCTCTACGCCGTCACCCACCAGCGCTTCCCGCCGGAGACGGCCGAGGGCCTCTGGGGCCGCATTCTGCGGCACAAGTACGAAATGTCCTTCGCGATGCAGCGGAACATCCGCATCGCCGTCGCCTCGCTGGACTACCTTTCCAACCTCACCGCCGAACTGACCTCGGCCACGGTCATCTGCGAGGCCCGCGTCTCCGATATGGTCCGGATCGCGCAGCACGACAGCCTGACGGGGCTCTACAATCACTCCTGCTGCTATCGGCAGATCGAAATGGCCTTGGCGCGCCACTCGCGATGCGGCGCACCGGTCTCCATGATGATGCTCGACATCGACGACTTCAAGGCCATCAACGACCGGTACGGCCATCAGGAGGGGGACCGGGTCCTGGCCGCGATGGGCAAGGCCATCGCGGAGACGATCCGGGCGACGGACAGCTGCTGCCGCTACGGCGGGGAGGAGTTCGCGGTGATCCTGCCGGCGACCGATGCCCAGGAGGCCGGCGTGCTGGCCGAAAGGCTGCGGGCCAGAGTCACCCAGAACCTGCCGGCTGGCCGGTCGGTGACGGTGAGCATAGGCGTGGCCTGCTGTGCGCAGAACACCTGCACGGCCCAGGAGTTGGTCAGGCAGGCGGATGAGGCCCTGTACCGCGCCAAGGCCGAGGGCAAGAATCGCGTGGTGGTGGTCCCCGCATAGCGAGGCACCGCCTCCAGAGGATATTCCCGAAAAGAAATAGGCGCGGCAAGCCATCGGCGGCCGGGCGCACAGACACGGCCAGATTCCACGTTAGAGTCTTGTGCCCGGGCCTTTCTGTGCTATGATGCCTTCGATAATTAACTTTCCAGATCGTAGTGGAAGGGGCGACAATGAAGCGCTCGAAGGTATCTGAAGGGGCATCGAAGCCCGTTTCGACTCATGAGGCCGGAGCCGCATGTCGCGGCGTCGTGGGCATCGGGGCCTCGGCTGGCGGGCTGAAGGTTCTGCAGAACCTGTTTGCGACCATGCCCGCCACCAGCGGGCTGGCTTTCGTCGTCGTTCAGCACCTCTCTCCCGGGCACGAGAGCCACATGGCCGAGATCCTCGGCCGGCACACGACCATGAAGGTGGGCGAGGCGGCCGATGGCATGGCGCTGGAACCCGACGTGGTCTATACCGCGCCGCCCGGGGTCTTCGTGGCTCTCCGCAAGGGCCGGTTCCGCATGTCGCGGCCCGCCGCCGACCACGAGGTGCGGATGCCCATCGACTTCTTCCTCGGCTCGCTGGCCCGGGACCAGGGGGCTGGGGCGGTCGGCATCATCCTGTCCGGGACGGGCACGGACGGCACCTACGGGCTTCGGGCCGTCCGCGGAGCCGGCGGCCTGGCCCTGGTCCAGGAGCCCGGCACGGCCGAGTTCGACGCCATGCCCAGGAGCGCGATCGCCACCGGGCTGGCCGACCGGGTGCTGCCCGTCGAGGCCATGGCCCGGGTGCTGCTGGCGTTCGCCGGGCGCACTCGCGACGAGACCTTGTCCGAGGAGGACGAGGCGCTCATCGGGCAGATCCTGGACCTGCTCAACCAGCGGACCGGCAACGATTACCGCCGCTACAAGAAGGGCACCGTCGGACGTCGGATCCTGCGGCGGATGGACCTCCACCAGATCGCCAGCCTGCCGGACTACCTGGACTTCCTGGCCGGGCACCCCGACGAGGTCGCGCACCTGTCGAAGGACATGCTCATCGGCGTCACTTCGTTCTTCCGGGACCCCGAGGCCTTCCAGGTGCTCCGCGAGACGGTCATCGGGCCGCTGGCGGCGGCCAACGGCCGGACGATCCGCGTCTGGGTGCCGGGCTGCGCAACGGGGGAGGAGGCCTATTCCCTGGCCATCGCGCTCAAGGAGGAACTGGCCGCGCGGGCGATCGCCGGCTGCACGGTCCAGATCTTCGCCTCCGACATCGACGAGGGCGCCCTTGCCATCGGCCGCGCCGGGATCTACCCGGCGAGCATCGCCGGGGACGTCTCGCCGGAGCGGCTGGCCCGCTTCTTCGTGCAGAAGGACGGCGTCTGGCAGGTCTCCAAGGAGCTTCGCGACTCCGTCATCTTCTCCCTGCACAACCTGCTGGCCGATCCGCCGTTCGCCAAGCTGGACCTGGTCAGCTGCCGGAACCTGCTCATCTACATTGAGCCGGACATGCAGAGCAAGATCCTTGCGCTTTTCGCCTTCACCCTGAATCCCGGGGCCGGGTACCTCTTCCTCGGCAAGTCGGAGACGATCGGCAAGGCCGGCGACTGGTTCGAGTCGGTCAACGAGCCTTGGCGGGTGTTCCGGCGCAACTTGACGCGCGTCCAGGCCGGCGACTTCCCGCTGGGATCTGGCCGCCTGCGCGGCCTGGCGAACGGCAGGGCGCTGCCGGCCAGGCCCCGTCCCGTCAACCTCGGGGACGTGGTCCGCCGCGCCGTGATCGAGGCCGCTGCGGTGGGCGTGGCCCTGGTCGATGCCCGGGGCCGGGTGCTGTATCTCGACGGCCCGATAAACCGATTCCTGGACCTGCCCGCCGGCGAGCCCACCCTGAACATATTCGCGATGGTCAGGAAACGCACCGCGACCGCACTGCGGGCCGCGGTCCGCAAGGCGACCGAGACGGGCGAGTCCTCCATCCTCAAGAAGGTGCGGCTCAAGGACCGGGACGGCATGGTGGTCGCGAACCTGGCGGTCCGCCCAACGGGCGAGCCTGGCCCCGACCACGAGAACCTGGCGGCGATCCTCTTCGAGGAGGTGCGCGCGGCGGAGAGGGCCCTGCCCGGGGACAAGCGGGGCGCCCTGGAGGTCAGGGAGGCGCCGCTAGTCGAACAGCTCGAGGCCGAAATCGGGACGCTCCAGAACGAGCTCCGGGCCACGGCCGAGGATCACGAGTCGTCCACCGAGGAGTTCAAGTCCGCCAACGAAGAAGTCATGGCCATGAACGAGGAACTCCAGTCGGCCAACGAGGAACTGGAGAGCTCGCGTGAGGAACTTCAGTCGGTCAACGAGGAACTGGGCACGGTCAACACCCAGCTGAACGACCGCCTGCGGGAGCTGACCGCCGCCAACAACGACCTCTCCAACCTGATGGCCGCCACGGCCATCGCCACTGTGTTCCTGGACCGGGAGCTGCGCATCAGGAGCTTCACACCTTCGGCGACGGAGCTGCTGCACCTCATTCCCGCCGACGTCGGGCGGCCCATCGGGGACATCGGCCACGCCCTGGCCGGCGAGGACATCACGTCCGCGGCCGGGAAGGTGCTGCAGAGCCTCTCGCCCGTGGAGCACGAGGTCCGCGCCAAGAACGGGGGCTGGCACCTGATGCGCGTCCGTCCCTACCGCACGCTGGACGACAAGATCGACGGCGTGGTCATCACGCTCACCGACGTCAGCGTCCTGAAGCTCAGGGAGCAGGAGGCGCTCTCGGCCCGGGCATACGCCGAGAGCATCGTCGATACCGTCCACGAGCCGCTGGTGGTGCTCGACCGGGGGTTCCGGGTGGTCTCCGCCAACCGGGCCTTCTACACCGCTTTCCGGACCGGCAGGGCGGAAGCCGAGGGCCACTACTTCCTGGGACTGGGCGGCGGGCAGTGGAGCATCCCCGGGCTCAGCGAGATGATCGAAGGGGTCTTTAATGACGGGGCGGCCGTCGACGGGTTCGCCATCGAGCACGAATTCCCCGGGCTGGGCTTCCGCGCAATGGTGCTCAACGCCCGCGCGGTCGCGTGGGCGCCGGGCCATCCGCCGTTGGTCCTGCTGGCCATCGAGGACGTCACCGAGCGCAAGCGGACCGAGGAAACCATGCGGGAGAGCGAAGCGCAGTACCGGGGCCTCTTCGAGAACATGAGCGAAGGCGTGGCCTACTGCCGGATGATATTCGATAACGACAAGCCGCGGGACTTCGTGTATCTCGCGGTCAACGATGCGTTCGAGTCCCTGACCGGCCTGAAGGACGTCGTCGGCAAGAAGGTCACCGAGGTGATCCCGGGGATTCGCGAGACCGACCCGCAGTTGTTCGAGGCCTACGGCCGGGCTAGCCTGACCGGCAGTTCCGAAAAGCTCGAGATCTTCATCCGGGCGCTCGAGATGTGGTTCTCCGTCTCCGTGTTCAGCGCGGAGCGGGGCTGCTTCGTGGCCGTCTTCGACGTGATCACCGAACGCAAGCGCTCCGAGGAGAACCGGCGCCTGACGGCGGAGGCGCTGCAGCTCCTCAACGACCCGGGCGAGACGTCCTCCCAGGTCGACGGCCTGCTCAAGTTGATCCGGCAGTGGGCGGGCTGCGACGCCATCGGCCTGCGCCTGAAGTGCGGGGAGGACTTCCCCTACTACCACCAACTGGGGTTCTCGGAGGAGTTCGCCCGGACCGAGAACTTCCTGTGCGCCAGGGATCCTCACGGGGCCGTCGCCCAAGACGCCGCCGGCCAACCGGTCGTCGAGTGCACCTGCGGCCTGGTCCTCACGGGCAGGACCGATCCGAGCAAGCCATTCTTCACGGCGGGCGGCAGCTTCTGGACCAACGAGGCCTCCAAGCTTCTGGAACTCAAGGCGGAAGAAGACCCGCGAACCAACCCGCGCAACTACTGCATCACCAGCGGATACGAATCGGTCGCCCTGATCCCGCTGAAGGCCGGTGGCGGGGTCATCGGCCTCCTGCAGATCAACGACCGCCGCAAGGGGCGGTTCTCGCCCGAGACGGTCAGCTTCCTCGAGGACCTTAGCCACAGCATCGGCATCGCCCTGGACCGCCGGCAGGCCGCGGAGCGGCTGCTCGAGAGCGAGATGCGCCTGCGAATGGCTCAGGATGCCGCCAAGGCCGGCACCTGGGAGTGGGACCTGCGGACCGACGAGAACTTCTGGTCCCCCGAGCTGTGGAAGCTCTACGGATTGGAGCCACACAAGACCACCCCCTCCTACCGGACGTGGCTGCAGCTCGTGCATCCCGACGACCGGGAGAGGGTCAACCACGCCATGAAGGAGACGGTGCAAGCCGGGGCGGAACTGGTCATCGAGTGGCGGGCGTGCGACCACGACGGCGCGGAGCGCTGGCTGATGTTGCGGGGGCAGCCGGTGCGCGACGCCCGGAACAGGGTTATGCGCTACATCGGGATCGTCATGGACATCACCGAACGCAAGTGGATGGAGGCGGAACTGAAGAGGGCCAGCGACGGGCTCGAGAGGAAGGTCCTCGAACGCACCGCCGAACTGAAGGTCAAGAGCGACCAACTGCTGCACAGCCAGAAGCTGGAGGCCCTGGGGAAGCTGGCCGGCGGGGTGGCCCACGACTTCAACAACCTGATGACCGTGGTCACGGGCTACGGCCAGCGCTTGCTGCGCGACGACGGGTTGTCCGCTGCGCAACGCTCCGCCCTGGAGCAGATCAACAAGGCGGGCGAAGGGGCCGTGAACCTGACCAGGCAACTCCTGGCCTTCAGCCGCAAGCAGGTCACGGAGCCGGTGGTGCTGGACGTCAGCGAGCTTGTGGACAGCATGCGCAAGATGTTGCCCCCGGTCCTGGGCGAGGACATCGCGGTGTTCTTCGAGCTCTCGCCAGCTCCCTGGCCGGTGAAGGCCGACCCCACTCAGATCAGCCAGGTGATCATGAACCTGGCCGTCAACAGTCGTGACGCCATGCCCACGGGGGGGGACCTGACCATCCGCACGGCCAACGTCCAGGCCCCCGCCACCGACGGCGAAGCGCACGAGGACCTCCCGCCCGGGCGCTACGTGCTTCTGTCCGTCTCCGACAACGGCACGGGCATGAGCGCGGAGGCCCAGGAGCACATCTTCGAACCGTTCTTCACCACCAAGAGCTACGGGGAGGGCACCGGCCTGGGACTGTCCTCGGTCTACGGGATCGTGCAGCAGAGCGGGGGCCACATCCGGATGGACACCCAACTGGGGCGGGGCACCACGTTCAGCCTCTACTTCCCGGCATCCGACGAGGAACCTGGGAAGCGTGCGGCTCCCCGGATCCCCGGTGCGGAAGAGGCGCCCACGCTGCGCGGATCGGAGACCATCCTCCTCCTGGAGGATGATCCCGCGGTCTGCGACCTCCTGACCACCGAACTGCGGGAGCTCGGATACCGCGTGTTGCCCTGCAAAACCGCTGGCGATGCCATCAGGCAGGCCGAGGCTTTGAAGGTGCCGGTGGACCTGCTGCTCTCCGACGTGGTCCTGCCGGGGATAAGCGGCCCCACCATGGCCAAGATGTTCAAGGATCGCTGCCTGGTCAAACGCGTGCTGTTCATGTCCGGCCACACCGAGAAGCACATTGTCAACCACGGCGTGCTGATCAAGGGCGTGGCCTTCATCGGCAAGCCCTTCACCACCGAGGCGCTGGCCCGCAAGGTGCGCGAGACGCTGGACGGGCACTCCTGAGACGGGCCTAACAGCTGTATGGCGATCCGCGCCAGGCATGGTGCAGAAGCGCGGATCGCGGGAATGCATCGCGCGCCTGCCGAGTTTCCCTTCACACCAGCGGAAGGAGCTGCACCATGCCTGACGTAAATGGCAGCCTGTCCGGGTCCAAGTCGGCCAACGTGGGTCTGCTGATCCTGCGCGTCGGCATTGGCGCGGTCTTCGTCGTTCACGGCGTGCCCAAGCTGCTCGGCGGCCCTGCCAAATGGGAGGAGCTGGGCGGGGCCATGGGCGTCTTCGGGATCACCTTCGCGCCGGTCTTCTGGGGTCTGATGTGCGCGATCGCCGAGGCGGTCGGCGGGCTGGCCCTGGTCCTGGGCCTGCTGGTGCGGCCCTTCGCGATCATGATGTGCATCACCATGGTGGTGGCCACCGCGCTGCTGATAAGCCTGGACAAGGGCTGGGGCATGGTCGCCCACCCCCTCTCGCTGGGCATCGTCTTCCTGGCCCTGGCCTTCACCGGCGGCGGCCGGCTGGCCCTCGGGACGCTGGTCACCCCGCTGGCCGGCAGGTGGTACCGGTGAACCTGCCCGCGGGGCTCGTCGCCACCTTCGACGCGCGGCTGCTCGCCTGCCTTGAGGAGATCGGCCGGGAATGCGGCCTGCGCCAGACCGCCCCGGAGCTGTGCACCGCGCTGCGCGAGTTCCTCAAGAGGGGCGGGAAGCGGCTCCGCCCCTGGCTGCTGCTGCTGGCCTACGAGGGCTATTCGGCGCGGAGAGAGACATCGGTCTGGAACGCGGCGCTGGCTCTGGAGCTCTTCCACGTCTTCGCCCTGATCCACGACGACATCGTGGACCACAGCCCGGTGCGCCGGGGCGGCCCGGCCATGCACGCCATGCTCGACGGCCCGGGTGGCGCTGGCCGGGAGCTGGCCATCCTGGCCGGCGACGTGGTCTACTCCATGGCCGTCCGGAAGTTCCTGTCCTGCACCGACGACCAGCGGAGGAAGTTGTCCGCCCTGGACGAGCTCACCCGCACCGCGGTGCGCACCGGCTCCGGGGCCTTCGCGGAGCTGCGCGCCCGCGAGCGGCCCCTCGGCTCGCTCTCCGGCGAGGAGATCCTGGGCATCTACGACCTCAAGACCTCGCTCTACACCTTCGTCTGCCCGCTGCGCGTCGGCGCCATCCTGGGCAGCGCGCCGACGCCGGAGCTGGAGCGTCTCCAGGAGTACGGCCTGCACCTCGGCCGCGCCTTCCAGCTGCGCGACGACCTCGACGACCTGGCTGCGCTGCTGGAGGCCCCGCCGGACGCCGGGGCCGCCGGCCTGGCCGAGCTCAAGATCACCCTGCCGGTCTGGTTCGCGTGGCGCGACGCCCGCGAGCCGGAGCGCCGGAGGCTGCAGGAGATCTGCGGGAGCCGCTCCGTCGACCGTGGGCTGCTCGACGACCTTCGCACCATCCTGGAACGCACCGGCGCCCGGGGCCTGGCCCGGCGCGAAATGGACCTCATGATCGAAAGCGCGGTGCGGGCCGGCGAAGCGCTGACCATCGGGGAGACGTCCCTTCGGGCCCTTCGCGGATGCGCCGAAGATGCCCTGCGGCCGGCCCAGGCAGTGGGCGCGTGATCGCGTCCCCGGCCACCATCGTTCGCGCCCTGCGCCTGCCCTTCACGACCGCCAGTCTGCTGCCCTACGTCTACGGAAGCCTCCTGCCGGAGGGTGCCTTCCGGCCCCTGCCCTTCGCCCTGGGGCTGACGGCGGCGGTCTGCACCCACCTGGCCGCCAACCTGGCCAACGACTTCGCCGACTCGGCCAGCGGGGCGGACGACCTGGACCCCACCTACTACGGGTTCTTCGGCGGCTCCAAGCTGATCCAGGAGGGACGCCTGACCCCGCGCTTCTACCGGAACGCGGCCGTCGGTTTCGCCCTGGCCGCCACTGCGGCCGCCGCCGGCCTGGCCTCCGTCCTGGGCCGGCCCGAGGCGCTGTTCCTGTTCGGGGCGGTCCTCTTCCTGGCGTTCTCCTACTCCTGCCGTCCGCTCCGGCTGGCCTACCGGAGCCTGGGAGAGGCCGCCGTCCTGGTGCTCTTCGGGCCCGTTGCCGTCGTCGCCGGGGCCTACGCGCAGACCGGCTCCTTCCCTTCGCCCGGGGTCTGGCTGCTCTCGCTGCCGTTCGGGCTGCTCACCGCCGCCATCCTCCTGGCCAACGAGGTCCCCGACGCCCGCGAGGATGCGGCCGTCGGCAAGCGCAACCTGGTGGCCTGGACCGGGCCGGCCCGGGCCTTCCGGCTTTTCGCCGCCCTGGTCACGGCAGCCTATCTGGCGATCCTGGCGGCCATCGCGTTGGGGCTGGCGGGCCCGCTCGCCATGGCGGCCCTGGCCACGCTGCCCCTGGCCTGGTGGGCCGGCCGCGTTCTCCGCGATGGTCACGAGGTGAAACCCCAACTGCTGCGCTCCTCGCGGATGACCATCATCCTGCACACGACGGTGAGCCTGGCGCTCATCGCGGATGTGCTGGCATCGAGGGCTGGCGCGTGGCCCGCGTCCTGATCATCGGTGGCGGCTTCGCCGGACTGGCCGCGGCCGGGCGCCTGTCCGGCCCGGCAGCGCATGGGCGGTTCCAGGTCACCCTGGCTGACCGGAGGGACACACACCAGTTCCTGCCCGTGCTCCCCGACCTGGTGGGTCGCGACATTCGTCCGGAGGACGTCCAGTATCCGCTGGCCGAGGCCGCGCACGCCTACGGCTTCCGATTCGTTCCGGAGGCCGTCAAGTCCGTGGACCTCGGGGGGCGGACCGCGGTTACCGATTCCGGGGCCACGCTGCCCTTCGACTTCCTGCTGGTCGCCTCCGGCTCGGAGTCCGATTTCCACGGCCGGGAGGACTGCCGCGGGCAGGCCCTCACCCTCCATTCCGTGGCGGACGTCCTCGCCCTGCGCGCGGCAGCGCGCGACGAGCGGACTGCGGCCATGGTGGTGGCCGGTGGCGGTTACACCGGAGTGGAGGGCGCGACCAACCTCTGGCGCGCGGCCCGCGGCCGGGAAAGCCCCCTCCGCATCGTCATCGTCGAGACCGGCGCAGCCCTCTGCGCCGCGCTGCCGCCGCGTTTTCAGGCCTACATCGGCCGGAACGTGTGTTCCCTGGGCATCGAGGTGCGGACCGGGACGGCCGTCGCGGAGGTCTCCGGCGGAACGGTGCAACTCAGCTCCGGCGAGTCCCTGGATCGCGCGCGGCTGCTCTGGGCCGCGGGGGTCTGCACGAGCGCGTTGGTCAGGGCGCTGCCGGCCGAGAAGACGCCCAACGGCCGCCTCCTGGTGGATGAGTCGCTCCGCTTCGCCCCAGGTTGTTTCGCGGCCGGGGACGCCGCAGCCTTTCGCCGGGACGGGCAGCCGCTGCGCATGGGCGTGCAGTTCTCCCTGAGCGAAGGCGCCGCAGCAGCCGACAACATCCGCAGGGCCGCCGAAGGCCGGCCCCTGCGGGGCTTCCGGCCGTTCGACCCGGGCTACCTGGTGCCCATGGCCAACGGCCGAGCCTGCGGGAAGGTGCTGGGTGCCGGGCTCCGGGGCCGGCTGCCCATGGCGCTGCATTACGCCATGTGCCTCTTGCGCCTGCGCGGCATGGGCCGGCGGTGGGGACTGCTGCGCTCGCTGCTGCGGCGGGAATAAGCCCGGTTCCGCCCGGGAGACGCCTCATATCCGGCGGCTGCGCGGTCCCCCAAGCATGAGAGCCGGCCTGCCTCCTAGCACCTCCGAGGACAGGCCGGCCCGACTATAACTTCTTGCGCCCTCTGTCGATCAGTTCTTGATCTTGAGGACCGTGCCTTTGGGCGTGTCCTGGGCCACCACCTTGCCCTCCCGGGCCAGCCAGCCCAGGGCCTGATTGGCCAGGTCCACGGGAAGCCCCGTCACCTTGGGCAGCTGTCCCAGGGCCAACGGGTTCCTGCTCAGGACCTGCCAGACTTTGCCAGCTGCTTCCCCGATTTGACGTTCCATGCGAAGCTCCTTTCTCTAGGCTCGGCTCAGAGCCGCTGAAGAAACGGCCGGATGCCCTGCGCTATTTCGGGAAAGCGCGGCGGCTGGAGGCACTCATCCTCGCCCCGGCCCGAGTGAATGACGGCGGGGCGCCGGCCGCCCCGAAAGCACCGCGCCATCCTTGCCCCGCCCATCCCACCGCCTATAATCCGCGTGGAACGGCAAGCGAGGAGGTCCCATGCCCCACTCCGTGAAAGCCGGCAAGGTGGTCCTGGGCCGCGGGCGGCTCTTCCTGATCGGCGGGCCCTGCGTGCTCGAGAGCCGGGACCTGGCCTTCCGGGTCTGCGAAGGCCTGCAGGCGGTCTGCGCCGAGCTGGACATCGCCTACGTCTTCAAGGCCAGCTACGACAAGGCCAACCGCACCTCGGTGAAGAGCTTCCGCGGGCCGGGCCCGGAGGAGGGCCTGGAGCTCCTGGCGCGCGTCGCCGCGAAGTTCGGCGTGCCGGTGCTCACCGACGTGCACTCCCCGGATGAGGCCGAGAAGGCCGCCAGGGCCGTGGACGTGCTCCAGGTGCCGGCCTTCCTCTGCCGCCAGACGGATCTGCTCCTGGCCTGCGGAGAGACCGGCCTGCCCGTGAACGTCAAGAAGGGCCAGTTCATGGCCCCCTGGGACATGCGCCAGGTGGTCGACAAGATCCGCTCGACCGACAACAGCAGCATCATGCTCTGCGAGCGCGGCAGCAGCTTCGGCTACAACAACCTGGTGGTGGACATGCGGGGCCTGGCGGTGATGAAGAGCTTCGGCTACCCGGTGGTCTTCGACGGCTCGCACTCGGTGCAGCTGCCCGGGGCCGGCGCCTCCGGCCAGAGCTCGGGCGGCGAGCGCGCCTTCGCCCCGCACCTGATCCGCGCCGCGCTGGCCGCCGGCGCCGACGGGCTCTTCCTCGAAACCCACCCGCACCCCGAGAAGGCCCTCTGCGACGGGCCCAACATGCTGCCGCTCTCGGAGATGAAGGGCCTGCTCGCCGGCGCCAAGCGGGTCTTCGAAGCCGTCCGGGCTGACTGATCTTCAACGCAGAGGACGCAGAGGTCCGCAAAGGGCGCAGAGGACAACTTTCAGGGTTCTGGACCACGGATGAACACAACCGAGCTCATTGGCCGTTGTCCTCTGCGGACTCCGCGTTCCTCTGCGGCCTCTGTGTTGAGTTTGAAGGTGGCTTGTGAACTACGCTGAAGCGCTGGCCTACCTCGACGGCTTCGTCAACTACGAGCGGGCCATGCCCGACAAGGCCGGGCGTTCGACCTTCTCGCTCGACCGGATCCTGGAGCTCTCCGCGCGGCTGGGCGAACCGCACCGGAGGTTCCGCTCGGTGCACGTGGCCGGCACCAAGGGCAAGGGCTCGACGGTCATCTTCGCCGAGAACATCGCCCGCGCCGCGGGGCTATCGGTCGGCACCTACACCTCGCCGCACCTGATCGACCTGCGCGAGAGGATCCGCCTGGACGGCCGCATGGTGAGCGAGGAGCTGCTGGCCCGGACGCTCTCCGGGTGCCGGGACGCCTACGACGCGGTGCGCGAGTCGGCCAGCGACCGGCGGCTGACCTATTTCGAGGCGCTGACCCACCTGGCCTTCCAGATCTTCGCGGACCGCCCGGTCGACCTGGCGATGGTCGAGGTGGGCATGGGCGGGCGGCTCGACGCCACCAACATCATCACGCCTCTGGTCTCGGTCATCACCCCGATCAGCCTGGACCACGTCCGGCAGCTGGGCAACACCCTGGCAGAGATCGCCGGCGAGAAGGCCGGCATCGCCAAGCCCGGCGTGCCCCTGGTGGTCGGCGAGCAGCCGCCGGAGGCGTTCGCCGCCATCCGCGGAAAGGCGGAGGCGGCCGGCGCCGCGCCCCTCATGGCGCTGGGGCGCGATTTCCGGATCGAGCCCGGCGAGCGCCGTCCCGGAGAGTGGCGACGGATGACCCTCTGCACCCCGGCGAGGACCTATCGCGACCTGACCGTCAGGATGCTCGGCGCCCACCAGCTGGGCAACGCCGCCGCGGCCGTCGCCGCCATGGAGCTGGCCGCCGAGCGCCGGGGCTTGGCGCTCCCCGAGGAGGCCGTCCGCCGCGGGCTGGAGGCGGCCGAGTGGCCCGGGCGGCTGGAGGTCGCCCGCCGCGAGCCGGCCCTGACCGTCCTCGACGGCGCCCACAACGCCGACTCGGCCGGCAAGCTCCTGGCCTCGGTGGACGCGGAGTTCCCGGGCCGCTCGCCGCTGGTCCTGATCTTCGCTGCGGCCGCCGACAAGGACGTGGACGGGATGCTCCAGGTCCTGGCGCCCCGCGCGGCGCTGGCCGTGGCCACCGAGAGCGGCAACCCGCGGCGGCTCGATCCGCGGATCGTCGCGGAGCTGGCCAAGGCGGCCGGCGCCCGCAGGGTGGTCGTCAAGCGGGACATGGCCGAGGCCTTCGCCGCCGCCGACGAGGCGGCCGGAGCGAAGGGGCTCGTGCTGGTTACGGGTTCACTCTATCTGGTGGGAAGGGCGAAGAAACACCTGGGATAGGGGCGGTTGCGGTCTGCGGGTTGCGGGCGGGCAGTCGCCGGCAGGAACTCTACAGCAGCTTGGTGCAGAGCGGGACGGCCACGGCGGCCCCGACGACCAGCAGGCCCCAGAATGCGGCCGGCAGGTAATCGCGCCAGGCGCGCAGCTCGGTGGTCATCTGCTTTCTGCTCATTGCCGGATTCCCTCCCCCGGTGCGCCTCTCGGCTGAACTTCCGGGAGGCATTACACCGGCTTGGACGGGGAAGGGTCACCGGCGGTTTCGGGGAAAATCCTAGGGGACGATGCTCCCCATGATCACCGGGTGCCTGGCCCCGGTGGCGCTGGGCAGATTGTTGGGGTGGCCGCAGAGCGTCTCGTTGGCCAGGACCGCCACGCACAGCGCCTCCTTGGCATCGACGGGCAGGCCGAACTCGTTGGAGAGCTGAACCGAGGCGCCGCGCGGCATCCCCCGGCGGATCATCTCGACCAGCGCCGCGTTGTGCGCGCCGCCGCCAGAGACCACCACCTCGTCGACCGGCCCGGCCGGGAGGACGTGCTCCCGGACGGCGTCGCCGATGGCCTGGGCCGAAAGGGCCGTCACCGTGGCCACCAGGTCCTCGCCGGAGAGGCCCAGCCGCCGGGCCTTGCCGAGGGCGTTGACCGCGAAGCGCGCGCCGAACTCGTGCCGGCCCGTGGAGCGCGGCGGGCGCCGCCGGAAGAAGGGGTGGCGCATCAGATCCTGAAGCAGCTCCGGGGATACCCGCCCGGCCGCCGCCATCCGGCCGCCGGCGTCGTAGTGCTCGCGCCCGCCGGTCAGCGCCCGGACGGCCTCGTCGACCACCATGCTGGCCGGTCCGGCGTGGAAGGCCAGGACCTGCTCGGGCGCCGCCGCCGGCGGCAGGTAGGTCAGGCTGGCGATGCCTCCGAGGCTCAGCACCAGGCGGCCGACCTTCTCGTCGGTGAGCATCAGCCAGTTGACGTAGGGAGCCAGCGGCGCGCCCTCGCCGCCCGCGGCTATGTCCCGGGCGCGGAAGTCGTGGACCACCGGGGCGCCCAGCCTCTCGGCCAGGATCGCGGCCGAGCCGGCCTGCCAGGTGCCGGCGAGCTCCGGGCCGACCACGCTCGGCGGCGAGTGCCAGATGGTCTGCCCGTTGCTGCCGGCCAGATCGAGCTCCCCGGCGGAGAGCCCCGCGCGGCGCACCGCAGCCAGGCCGGCCTCGGCGAACTCCGCGCCGACGCGCGCCTCGAGCTCCACCAGGGCCGAGAGCCGGGCCTGCCCGGTCTCGAAGAGCTCGAAGATGTCCGCGCGCAGGTCCTCGGGGTAGGGCCGCTGCACGAAGGCGCGCAGCGCCCAGCGCAGTCCCCGTCCGCAACCGGCGATCTCCACCAGGGCGGCGTCCACCCCGTCGACGCTGGTGCCGCTGGTCAGGCCCAGCACCCGGCGCGGGTCCTTGCCGGCGAGCTCGACGAGCCGCAGGCCTTCCGGCGCGGGGCCCTTGGTCTTGCGCGGGCGGGGCATGTGAGGGAAGCCTAGCCGCCAGTGACCGGAGACTGTACTGAGTCGAGCAGGCGAGCAGTGGAACAGGAGACCGCAGTCGAGCCGGGGCCCGCGCCTGCCACCGCTGCCGATTCCGGTCTTCGCGGGGTTCTCACCTGGTCACCTCTTCTCCTGCTCGACTGCTCCAGTGCTGCCGGTCAGGCAGCACTAGTTGCCCTCGTCCAGGATCAGCCACTGGCTGTTCTCGTGGACGAAGGTCATCTCCACCGAGCGGACCTCCGTGGCGTCTGTCCGGCTGGCCGGGTCGGTGACGATCACCTGGATGCGCACCGCCGCGGCGGCGGTGGTCTTGTCCTTCTCGTCGACCCGGTCGCAGAGCACGTTGATGGTGCCCGGGTAGGTGGCCATGGTCTTGGCCAGGGCCAGCCTGGCCTCGGGACCCGACTCCCATTTCTGACGCCAGGCGCTCCTGCGGCTGTAGCAGGCCACCAGGGCCTCGATCTCGGTCTTGGTGTTCCAGGCATCCATCCAGGTCTTGATGGTGTCCCGGACCGAGTCGTGGCCGCCGATGTTGCCGATCATGCCCAGGTCGCGCAGGCGCTTCTCGGCAGCGGCCGCCGCGCCCAGCTTGGGGGCCAGCGCCCCGGCCTCGCCGGGGACGTACCCGCGGTAGGGGGAGATCAGCCGATAGGCCCCGCCCTTCTTCTCGCGCAGGAAGAAGAGGGCGGCCTCGCCCACCTTGGGCGCCAGCGGCTTGAGGGCGCCGCCGACCGCCTCGGCCTGCACCGCAGGCACGTAGACGTGGACGACCCCCGGCTGGCAGTCGCCCTTGAAGCTCCGCTCAGCCCGGAAGGCCAGCACCACGGAGCTGCCGGCCGACTGCGACTTGGGATCGGGCAGCGAGACCTCCTGGATCGTGCCCAGCACCACGTGGGCCGCATCCAGAGCCATGCCCTCCAGCGAATCGGGCGCGGGCATGTCCGCCCGGGCGGCCTTGGGCGCCTCGAGGAGCTCCGGACGGCCCTTGGCCGCCAGGCGCACCACGGCCAGGCGGCTCTCGGTGGGCGCGGCCAGCGCGCCGGCATCGGCGGTCAACCGGAAGGTGGGCAGCGCCCGGGAGAAGAACCCGGCCTTGGCCGGCGGCGCCTTCTTCAGGAAGAACACGGCCTCGACCCGCTTCTGGGGCCAGACTCCGCCGAAGGTCCGGGAGTAGAGCACCCGGATGGTCTGCTCCTTGAGCTCGCCCTTGAGCACCTGGCGCACGCGGCAGTCGGCCGTGCCGTCCTCGCGGACCTCCATGGGCTCGGCGATGCAGACCAGGTCGGCTTCGCCGGTCCTGGCCGCCAGGGACTCGAACTCTCCGGAGGGCAGCCGGGCCTTGAGCAGCGCCAGGTCGGGAGCCTCCTCCGGAGCCGCCGCGGCGGCGTTGGCTGCGGCGGCCGCCTTCTTGGCCGGGACCTCCCCGGCCGAGGCCAGGGGCGTCACCGCCAGAAGCAGAGCGATCACCAGACGCATGGACACCTCCAGGCGGGGGATCGTGGGTTCCCTCCGCACTACCTTCCAACGGCCCTGAGGCCGTGGCTTAACAATACTTTATCGTCCCGGGAGGGGGCTTTCTTGACGGCGGAGGTCAGCGCCCTTCAGCCGGGGGCGGAGCCGCGGGCCCCGCGTCGCCCGGCGCATCGGAGCGCGTGGCGCGGGCTACCCAGGCGCGCAGCGGCAGGATGGCCAGGACCATGGGGATCTCCAGGAAGATGGCCGGCAGCACCGCCTCGCTCTGGTTGGCGAAGAAGGTGGTGGCGAAGACCATGCCCAGTCCGTTGTTGACGTAGGCGGTGTTGACCGAGAGGGCCGCCCGGTCGCGGACCGGCCGCCAGGGAGCCAGGAAGTAGCCGGCCAGGTGCATGCTCGCCGAGAAGAAGGCCATGAAGAGGATCAGCCAGACAGCCGACCAGGGGTCCCGACGCACCAGGTCCTTGAACTGGTCGCTGACCGAGGCCATGATAGAGATGATCAGCAGGGACAGCGACAGAATTGATAACCCGGTCAGGCCCTCGCGGTGGCGCTCGACCAGCGCAGGGAAGACGCGGCGCACCAGCGCGGCGGCGGCCAGCGGCAGGAAGAGCAGCAGGGCCAGCATCAGGGCCTGCTGGCCCATCAGCAACCAGCCGGCCTCGCCAGCCCCGCCGGTCCCGACCCGTACGACCAGCGGGGTCACCAACGGGCAGACCGCGCTCGTGACCATGGTCACGATCAGCGCCAGCCCCGTGTTGCCCTTGCAGATGTCGGTGAGCGAACTGCCGGCCAACCCCGCGGGCATGGCCGCCACGATGAGGATGCCGAGCGCAAAGCCGGGGAGCAGCCACTTGGCCAGCCCCCACAGGCCCAGCGGCAGGACCACCATGACCATGACCGAGACGTAGAGCAGGAACCACGGCCGGGAAAGCTCCCGGAAGGCGGTGCGGAAGTCGATCTTGAGCCCGGTGAAGAACAGGATCCCGCCCAGGAACACCTTGGTGGTCCAGCCGTACTTGAAGAGCGGCAGGTTGTTGGGGTCGTGGACGTCGGCGGTCCAGGGATACCAGACCAGCAGCTTGGCCGGGGGCAAGAGCAGGCCGACCAGCACCGCGCCGACGCAGAAGGCCCAGAACCACTTCTCGACGTGCTTGACCAGGTGGAGCATGGGGATTCCTTGGAAACACCCGCCCTTGGGTCGGGGGGATTATAGCTGCCCCAGCGGCGATTCCAGCGTCACTCCGTGACCAGCTTCCCCGTATCCACCGCCTCGAGGTCCGAGCCCTTGACGCGCTTCAGGGTGTTGAGCTCGTCGTCGCTCCACTTCTCGTGGGGCGCGCCGGAGATGAACCAGTCGCCGCCGTTGTCGGCCAGCAGCATCCCGTACTTCTTGAGCCCCTCGAGGATGGTCCGGGCCGAGGGCGGGAACTTGGTCGTGTCGTAGTCGGCCTTCAGGCGCACGCGCAGGCCCATGGGCGGCAGCTTGCGATCCTTGGACTTGGAGGCCCAGTGGGTGGCCGGACTGATGTAGCCGCGCTGGGTGCGCTTGACCGTGAAGCGCAGCGCGTGGCGGACTTCCTTCTGCTCGACGACCTCCTCGTAGCGCGTCAGACCCGGGAAGACGGGCAGCCCGGCGGCGTCGGCCGAGGTCCAGCCGGCCGGGCGGAGCTTGTTGGAGGTCAGGTCGAAGATCGCGCCGGAGCCGGCCTTCCAGCCGGCGCCGTCGGGGCGGGCGCTGAAGAGCTCGTAGAGCTTCTTGCCCGGAACGTCGATCACCAGGACGTGCCGGTCGCCGTCGGCCTTCGGCCCGCCCTCGATGGGCGCGTCCGGCGGGATCGGGTACGGCCCCTTGTCGCTCTCGTCGGCGTACTCGAAGGTCACCGGCACCCGGGCTTGCCCGGGCCCGACCGCCACGTAGGGGATGCCGTTGGGCGCGCCGTTGTAGACCGTGCCGAAGTCCGGGTGGAGCGGCTTGGTCTCGCCGATCGACTTGATGTAGTCCGCCGAGTTGGGATGCACCGGCAGCTTGGAGACGTCCTGGTTCCAGGGGTTGTCGGCTGGGAAGACGGCGACCTCGCCGAACCTGGTCTTGAGGACCGGTCCGGAGCCCGCCGCGGGAGCGGGGGAGGGGACGGGGGCGGCCGGTTCGGCGGCCAGGGCCCAGGCCAGCGCCAGGCCGGCGAGCGCGCTCAGCCCCAGGATGCCCGGACGTCTGCCCATGGCGGAACCCTCCTGAAAGAAGCGGCGGCCGCGGACGCGGGGGCTGCCCGCGCTCGCGGCCGCTGCGCTAACTGCCTTCGAATCGCGCGGCGAGGAGTTACTGGATGCCCGCGGCGGCCTTGGCCTTGCGGTCTTCCTCGACCAGCTTCTTGATGGTCTCGTAGTCGTAGCCGTTGCCCGGGGCGCCCGGCCTGGTGAACTGCAGCTCCTGGTCGTAGTCGTAGCCGCGCACGACCACCAGCCCCATGTCGTTGCCGGTCAGCTTGTAGACCAGGATCTTCTGCTTGGTGGTGTTGACCAGGATCAGCCGGTTGCTCTCCATGCCCTGGCCGTCGGTGGTCACCGCGATGAGCTTGTCGTTGCCGCCGCCGCCGGCCAGCGCCGCGCCGCCGCGGTCGGAGCCGCCGATCATGGCCCCGCAGAAGCCCGCCACCAGCACCGCCGCCGAGATCACCGCAATCCGCTTCCAGTCCACGCCGCACCTCCCGGTCCAAAGGCGGCCGAGCCCCGGCCGCGCCCCGCTATGCATCCCAGGACAGGGACGGGCCACCGGGCCCGCCCGTCACGCCGCAAATTATAGGCGCCCCCCGGCGGAGTGCAACCGGCCCCGCGCTTCCGGAGCTTGCATTTTGACCCCGGGCGGCGAATCTATGGGACACTCCCCCGGCGACCGACCGGGGCTCCGCCGGGCTGACATCGGGAGGCCACGGATCATCATGGCGGATTCCTTCAGAGGCAGCGCGCTTTTCGTGCAGTCGGGCGTGCCCACGGCGGTGATCAACGCCTCCGTGGCGGCCGCGGTGCAGGAGGCGGCCAAGACCGACTGCATCGACCGGCTGCTGGCCGCCCACGGAGGGCTTCTGGGCGTGCTGCAGGAGGACCTCTTCGACCTGCGCAAGGAGCGCGCCGAGGACATCGAGAACCTCAAGCGCACGCCCTCGGCGGCGCTGGGCTCCTGCCGTCACCAGGTCGAGTCCGCCGTCGACCTGGAGCGCATCCAGGAGGTGCTCGCCGCACACAACGTGCGTTTCCTGTTCTTGGCCGGCGGGCGGGAGGCGATGGCCGCCGCGGACCGGATCGGCGCCGCGGCCTCCGCGCGCGGACACGAGCTCCGCGTCCTGGGCATTCCCGCCGCCTCCGACAACAGCCTGGCCTGCACCGATCACTGTCCGGGCTTCGCCTCGGCCGCCAAGCTGGTGGCCACCCGGGTCATGGAGGCCGGCCGCGACACCGAAGCGCTCCGCAACCACACGCCCTGCACGGTGCGGGAGATCACCGGCCGCTCCTCCGGATGGCTGGCCGCCGCCACCGGGCTGGCCCGGCGCTCCCCCGAGGACGCCCCGCACCTGATCTACGTTCCGGAGCGCCTGGTCTCCCTCGATACGGTGACCAGCGACGTCCGGGAGTGCCTCCGGCTCCACGGCCGCTGCTTCGTCGCCGCGGCCGAGGGCCTGCGCGACGCACGGGGCGAGCGCCTGGCCGAGTCCGGCACGGCCGACTTCCTCCGCGACCTCATCCAGCGCGAGGTCGGCGTCCGCTGCCGGGCGGTGCGGGGCACCACCGCCCAACGGGCGGCCATGCACTTCGCCTCGCTGGCCGACGTCAGCGAGGCCGCAGAGGCCGGACTGGCGGCGGTGCGCAAGGCCGCCCGCGGCCAGAGCGGGGTGATGATCACGCTGGTGCGCGAGCCCGGCCCGGTCTACCGCTGCTCGACCGGGACGGCCCGGCTGTCCGACGTCGCCGCCGGCGAACATCTCCTGCCTCCCGAGTTCCTCGGCTCCTCCGGCAACGGCATCAGCGAGGCGATGAAGGAATACGCCCGTCCGCTGCTCCGCGGCGAGGCGCCCATCAACCTCGGCCCGGAGGGCCTGCCGGTCTTCGTCCGGCTGCAGAAACGGCCGGTCCCCAAGAAGCTTGCGGAGTGGAATCATCCGGTAGCCGCCGGGTAGCCGGATCGGGGTTTTGCACGGATGGAACTGCGCTTCTGCGACGGGTGCATGCGCCGGATCGAGCAGGAGGATTTCTCCGCCGGCCGCGCCGCGGAAGTCGACGGTCACTTCTTCTGTCCCAAGTGCCTGAAATCCAAGACCGGGGCCTCCGGCCCCCGGGCTGCCGCCTCCCCCGGAGTGCCGGCCAGCCCGCCCAAGCGGGCGACGCCCGGCCTGGGCGTGCCGGCGCGGCCCATGACCCCCGGCGGGAGCGTTCCCGCCCGGCCGGTCACCCCCGGGCAGGTGTCGCCGCTGCGCAGGGGCGTCACGCCGGGCGGCAGCCCGGCGCTGCCCAGGCGAACCCCGGGCAAGGGCTCCGTTCCGGAGATCCCGGCCAGACCGGCTCCGGCGCCCACCCGCGCGCCGGCCCCGCGCCCCACGCCGGCGGGCACCGGCGCGCAGCCGCGCACTCCTCCTTCCACGAAACTGCTGACCAGGAAGCCGACCGCGGCGGCGCCCCCACCGTCACCCGCCCGGCCGGAACCTGAACGTACCGAGGCGGCCCCGGCCGAGAAGCGCGCCACGTCCGGCTGGCTGCCGGTCATCCTGCTGGGCGTTCTGCTCTTCGGCCTCTTCGGACTGGGCGGCTACTACGGCGCCATGTACCTCGACGAGAGCAGCGGGCGCTCGGCGGTAACTCCGCCCGCCCCGGCGCCCACGCCGCCCCCCGTCCTGCCGCCGTCTGGTCCGGCGCCGACGCCCATTCCTCAGCCCGGTCTCCAGCCCGGCCCCGCGCCCGAGGACGGCGTCCTCGGCAAGTTCTCGCTGACCGGCGTCACCCCGGCCGTCGCGGAGTTCGCCTGGAAGGGCCGGCGGCTGGATGGTGCGGTCTACGTCGTCGAACGCCGCGAGGAGGTCGGGGCGTGGGGATACTACCACGGGCTGGGCGCCGACGGGGTCTTCAAGGACTCCGGCGTCAAGCCCGGCAAGGTGGCCTTCTACCGGGTGAGGATCTCCCGCGACGGGAAGCCCCTGGGCTACTCGAACATCGTCGAGGTCACTTTCCCGGCGGCGGAGCCCGGAACCGAGCCCAAGCCGGAACCCAAGCCCGAGCCGAAACCAGAGCCCAAGCCGGAGCCGGCTCCCGAGCCCAAGCCGCAGCCGAAACCCGAGCCGACGCCGGAGCCCAAGCCGGAACCCAAGCCCGAGCCGACTCCCGAACCCAAGCCGGAGCCCAAGCCGGAGCCGAAACCCGAGCCAAAACCGGAGCCCGGCACCGAGCCCAAGCCCGAGCCGAAACCGGCTCCACCCAAGGCCGGAGCCCCCGCGGCGCCCTCCGCCCTCAAGGCCGAGATGATCTCGGCCACCGAGGCGGTGCTCACCTGGAAGGACAACTCCGACAACGAGACCGGCTTCGAGATCGAGCGCTGCGTGGGGCTGATCGACACCCTGGTGGTCCAGCCGCGGGACTGGAAGGGCGCCAGCCAGGCCCCGGCCATCACGGGCTTCCAGCCCGGCGTGGCGCGCTTTCTGGAGGGCCCCAGCCAGGGAGTGTGGCGGAAGGTCCCTCCGGAGCTCGCCGGCCGGGCCATGCTGACCCCGTCCGTCAAGGACCACGGCGTGCTCCACGAGAAGACCCGTTACACCGTGGCGGTCTCCGGGCCGTGCACCGTCTACGTGACCGTGTCCGACAAGGAGAAGACCGGCTGGCTGGGCAAGGGCTGGTCCGATTCCGGGCTCAGCGCCGAGACCGGCAGGGGCAGCACCGTCTCCCTCTACAAGATGCCCGTCACCGCCGCCAACGACAAGCTCGTCCTGCCGCTCAACGACGAGAAGACCGGCAACTACGCCATCAACTTCATCTTCGCCGGCCAGGGCGAGAAGCGCTGGAGCTTCGCGGCCTCGGCCGACGCCAACGGCACGACCCGCCGGGATTCGCCGGGCGTGGCCGGCCAGAGGGTCTGGTACCGGGTGCGGGCCTCCAACCTGGCCGGCAAGTCGGAGTGGTCCAACGAGGCCGAGGCCGCGCCGGGTGCCCAGGCCGCCCCTCAGAAGCAGTGATGCGCGGATCCGGCCGGCTGGCACTGACCCCGGTCCTGCTCCTGTCCGCCCTCCTGGCGCCGGGCGCGGCCGGATGCCGCCCCGAGCCCGACTATCTGCCGATGGCCGTCGGCAATCGCTGGGACTACCGGCTGACCTACGACGACGGGCGGACCGCCGCGGTCCGGCTGGAGCTGACCGGCCGCAGGTCGGAGCAGTCCTGGGAGGGGGTCGACGGGCGCCTCGCCTGCCTGTGGAGCAAGGAGGACGGGATCGTCTCCGTGCAGCAGGAGGGCAGCCGCATCTACCTGCTCTGGCTGCCGCCCTTCACCGGCGCCGGCTGGTGGACGGTCACCCCCGCTGGCGAACGCGTATGGTGCCAGGTGACCGGACGGGAGACGGTGACCGTCCCGGCCGGGACCTTCCGGAACTGCGCGGCGGTGCTCATGGAGCAGCCCGGCAGCCGGTCGGAGATGCGCCACTGGTTCGCCCCCGGCGTGGGCTGGGTGCGCTACTCCTGGGGCCCGCGCGGCGGCCGCCCCTGGCTGGTCCGGGAGCTGACCGCCTGGCAGCTCAGGCCGCCGGACCGCTGGACGCCCGGGACGGCCGCGGAAGACCGGGAACAGGAAGTGGACGCGGATGAGCGCCGGTGAGCCCGTCGGCCGCGGCTCCGGCGCCGGCGCGGAGCGGGAGCCCGAGCGGAACTCGCGGCTGGCCTCGGCGCCGGCCTTCCTGGTGGCGCTCTTCGGGCTGATCGCCGCGCTCCTGCTGCCCGGCTACCTCTCGCGCGGCCGCCGGGCCGGGCCGCAGGAGCCGCGGCCGGCCGGGCGCATCGTCTCGCTGTCCCCCTCGACCACCGAGACCCTCTTCGCCCTGGGGGTCGGAGACCGCGTCGTCGGGGTGAGCACCTGGTGCGACTACCCGCCGGAGGCCAAGGCCCTGCCCAAGATGGGCGACTACGGCACGCCGGCCACCGAGGCCATCCTGGCCGCCAGGCCCGACCTGGTGGTGGTCAGCGGCCGGGGCATGCAGCGGTTCCTGGCCGAGGTGGAGCGCTCCGGGGTCCGCGTCTACTACGCCCCCGACGACACCGCGGCCAACATCGCCGAGGGCTTCGCGGAGCTCGGGCGCCTGGTCGGCGCCGACGACGCCGGGCGGAGGCTGGCCGGCGAGATGCGCCTGGCCTTCGCCGCCGGCGCGCTGCGGCCGGTCGGAACGGAGGACGGCCGTCCCACGGTCTTCCTGGTCACCCAGAGCGACCCGCTCGGCACGGTCGGCGGCGACACCTTCGTCGACGAGCTGATCCGCGCGGCCGGCGGGCGCAACGTGGCCTCCGACCTGGGCCGGGGCTACTTCACGCCGACGGTCGAGACGGTGATCCGCCGCGACCCCCAGGTGATCGTCGTCACCCAGATGGGCGAGGAGGGTGCCGCCGCCGCCCGGGCGCTGGCCGTCCGTCCCGGCTGGGGCGGGGTCCGCGCCGTGCGCGACGGCCGGGTCTGGTCGGACCTGGACCCCGACTGCCTGCTCCGCCCCGGGCCCCGGCTGATCAAGGGGCTCGACGAGCTGCGCGCGCGGCTGGCCCGGGTCCGCGCCGAGGCCGGGGCCCGGCCGGGCGGAGCCCCGCGATGAAGCGCCGGGGCGACCTCCTGCTGCTCGTGGCCCCGCCGGCGCTGCTGGCCGCGGCCGCGGCCGGAATCCTGCTCGGCCCGGAGCGCCTGTCGCCGTCGGAGCTCTTCGGGGACTCCGGCCGGAACATCCTGGAGACGCGCATCCCGCGGGTGCTGCTGGCCGCGGCGGTGGGCGCGGCGCTCTCGGTGGCCGGCGTGCTCTTCCAGGCCATCCTCCGCAACCCGCTGGCCGACCCCTACATCCTGGGAGCCTCCAGCGGCGCCGGGCTGGGCGCGGCGCCGGCCATCATGTTCGCCCTCGGGACCTGGGCGGTGGCCGGGGCGGCCTTCGCCGGCACCATGGTCGCGACCCTGCTCGTCTATCACCTGGCCATGGTCGGCGGGCGGCTGCCGCGCATGACCCTGCTGCTCTGCGGAGTGGTGGTCGGCTACCTCCTGGGGGCCTTCCTGCTCTTCCTGGTCTCGCAGCAGGCCGGCGGGCGGCTGCACGACGTGATGTGGTGGCTGATGGGCTCGCTGCAGGCCGGCGAGCCGCGGCTGGTGACCGCCGTGTGGACCTGCATGGTCCTGGGCACGGCCGGGGCCTGGATGCTCTCCCGCGACCTGGACCTGCTGGCCATGGGCGAGGAGCAGGCCGAGCACCTGGGCCTCTCTCCCGAGCGGGCCAAGACCGTCTTCTTCGCCCTGGGCAGCCTGCTGACCGGCGCGGCGGTGGCGGCCAGCGGGCTGATCGGCTTCGTCGGGCTGGTGGTGCCGCACCTGGTGCGCCTGCTGATCGGACCGGGCCACCGCCGGCTGGTGCCCTGCGCCGCGCTGACCGGGGCCGCGTTCCTGGTGATCGTCGAGCTGGTCAGCCGCACGGCGCTGCCCGGCAGGGAGATTCCGGTCGGTGTGGTCACGGCCTTCACCGGCGGGCCGTTCTTCCTGTGGCTGCTCAGGAGGCAGCGGAAGGTGTTCTGGGGGTAGCCGTGGCTGAACTGCTCTCCGCCCGCGACCTGCGCTTCGCCTACCCCGGAGGGGCCGGCGAAGGGCCGCGCGACGTGCTTTCCGGGGTGAGCCTGTCGCTCTCGCCCGGAGAGCTCGTGGCGCTGGTCGGCCCCAACGGCGCGGGCAAGACCACGCTCCTGAAATCGCTCTCCGGGGTGCTCTCCCCGCAATCCGGCTCGGTGGAGCTGGAGGGCCGCCCGCTGTCCGGCTTCGCGCCGCGGGAGATCGCCCGGCGGATCGCCTTCGTCGGGCAGGAGCTCGCCGCCGACTTCTCCTTCACGGTGGAGGAGGTGGTGCTGCTGGGCCGCGCGCCGCACCTCGGCCGGCTGGCGGTGGAGTCGGAGCGCGACTACGAGGTGGCCCGCTCGGCCATGCGCGCGACCGGGGTCGAGGGGCTCTCCGCGCGGACCATCGACGGCATCTCCGGCGGCGAGCGCCAGCGCGCCTTCCTGGCCATGGCCCTGGCCCAGGAACCGAAGCTGCTGATCCTCGACGAGCCGGCCAGCCACCTGGACCTGACCCACGAGATCGCCTTCTTCGACCTGCTCGCGGGCCTCGCCGCCGGCAAGGGCCTGGCCGTGCTGGTGGCCGGACACGACCTTTCCGTGGCCGCCGACTACGCGTCGCGCCTGGCGGTCCTGGCCGGCGGCCGGCTGGTCGCCGACGACCGCCCCGAGAAAGTGCTCACCGCCGAGCTGCTGCGGACCCACTGGGGCGCCAGCGCCATGGTCATCCCCAGCCCCGCCACCGGCCGCCCGCACGTGGTGCCGGTGCCGGGGAAGACCCGGAAATAGGCCAGCCGCAAAGAGGCGCAAGAAGCGCAGAAGTAACCGGCCGTAGGCTGAAGGCCGCAGACTGCAGGCTGCAGACTATTGGGGAACGACCCGGTCTGCCCTCCGCCGCTTCCAGCCTGCTCTTGCCCCTTGCGCCTTCTGCGCCTCTTTGCGGCCGCTCAGCTGAGCTTCGGTGCGGACTATGCCGCCTTGCGTTCCTCCGGCTGAGCGCCTGGTTGTCGAAGACCGTCCGCCCCGCCCGGATCAGCCCAGGAAGAGGAACAGCGCCCCGTAGAGCACGGGCACGCCCACGAAGACCAGCTTCTCCGACAGGCGGTGCAGGCGCTGGGCCGGCTCCTTCTTCTCCCGGCCCTGGAGCACGAAGATGCCGATGTTCAGGAAGAAGCTGACCAGCAGGATGAAGTAGGTCAGCATCATGAATTTGTCGGCGAAGGTCAGGTAGCCCACCGGCGGGATCTGGCTGGCAATGGAGATGTGGAACATGGCCGAGGCCACCAGCGACGAGCTGATGGTCGCCAGGCGGGTGACGATCTGCTCGGGGTTGAGGATGAAGCTCGAGATCATGATCAGCATCAGGAAGAGCACCGGCAGGAAGGTCTTGAGGAACGAGTTCATCCGGATGCGCTCGATGCCCACGCTGAAGACGTACTGGGAATAGGGCTTGTCGAAGCTGCCGTAGTCGTGCACCGCGACGGACGGGCTCCAGCCGTGCATCTTCCAGCCCGGGAAGGTCACCGAGGGGTCGAAGCCCGACTTCTCCGGGTCGACCGCGTAGACCAGCTCGGATGCCGGCTTGGCCTTGTCCTCCATGATGACCTGGAGCCTCTGCCCGTCGAAGGGGAACTGGCGGAAGTCGATGGGGCTCGAGAGGTTGGCGAGCACGCGGTAGACCTTGACGTGCAGCCCCGTCTCGGCGTCCTTCTCGTCGGTGATCTTCTCGACGCCCGCGCGCCCGTTCATGAACTCGAAGCTGTTCTCGGCGATGGGCTGCTCGGAGCGCAGCGTCAGGTAGTAGTCGATGGTGAACGAGCCGGTGGTCACGTCCAGCTTGCCCATGCTCAGCACGTAGACGCCGACCCTGACCACCTGCGGGCCGGCGGCGGGCTTGTCGGCGGCCTTGCCCTCCGGGGCAACCGGGGCGGCCGGGGAGGCCGGTTCGCCGGCCGGCGCCGCGGCCACGGCCGCGGCCAGCACTGCCCCGGTCACAACTGCCAGGAACTTCCTCATGGAACTCGCTCTCCTCGATCGGATGTGATCGGGCGGCTCCGACCGGCCGACATGGCCGGCGGCACCAGCGCCCGAAGCTTTCCCGGGGGCCATATGATATGCCGCCCGGCGGGCGGCGCAACCGCCGCGCGTCTTGACCCCGCCGCGGGCCGGCCTTAGAATCCCCACCCGGCCGGAGGGACCGCCCGCAGTGTTCAAGCTCATCGCCGTCCGCCTGCGCATGCTGGCTCACACCGTGGTCGGACTGCGCGAGGGCGGGTTCTTCAAGTTCGCGGTGGTCATGATCTTCGGCGCCGGGCTGGTGGCCTCGCTGTTCTACGCCATCTCCCAGGCCTTCATCTTCCTGCGCGGCTATCCCGACTTCCAGGCGCAGCTGGCCGGCTACCTGTTCTCGGTCTACTTCATGACCATGCTGCTGATGCTGACCTTCTCGAACGCCATCATCTCGTTCGGGGCGCTCTTCCGCTCGGGCGAGACGCGCATGCTGATGTCCATGCCGCTGGCCCACCACACCCTCTTCAGCTACAAGACCGGCGAGTCCCTGCTCTTCAGCTCCTGGGCCTTCCTGGTGCTGGGCGGGCCGCTGACCGTGGCCTACGGCCTCTACGGCGGGGCGGGGCGGATGTCGTCGGCCTTCTATCCGGCGGCCTTCGGGCTGATGCTGCCCTTCGTCTTCATCCCGGCCTCGGCCGGCTCGCTGCTGGGCATGCTGCTGACCCGCTACTTCCCGCGCAACCGCGGCAAGGTCATGGGGCTGGGCTTCGCCCTGCTGGTGGCGGCCGGCGTGGTCCTGTTCATCCGCTCGGGGCTGGCCAAGTACCGCGACGCGGCGGCCATCGACGAGGTCCTGGTGGCCGACATCTTCAAGAGCCTGAGCTTCAGCCAGAGCACCTGGTTCCCAAGCTGGTGGGTCAGCGAGGGCATCATGGCCGCCGCCGAGCAGAACTGGCCGATGGTGGCCTTCCACGGCGGGCTGCTGGCCTCCACCGCGCTCTTCCTGTGGCTGCTGGCCGAGTACGTCGCCGAGAAGCTCTACGCCTCGAGCTACAGCCGGGCCATGGGCACCTCCACCCGCCGGATCTACCGCCAGGGCGGGTTCCTGGACTGGGCGGGGCGGAAGGCGTCGGGCTTCGCGCCCTTCACCGCCCGGCTGGTGGTCAAGGACATCCGCACCTTCCTGCGCGACCCCGTCCAGTGGTCCCAGGTGGTGATCTTCTTCGGGCTGCTCTTCCTCTACGTGGCCAACCTCCGGAACCTCGGCTACCAGAAGATCATCGTGGACCAGCTCAAGGGCTCGGAGCGCTGGGCCAACTTCGTGGCCTTCACCAACCTGGCCGCCGCCGGGCTGACCCTGGCGACGCTCACCACCCGCTTCGTGTTCCCGCTGATCTCGGTGGAGGGCCGGCGCTTCTGGGTCCTCGGCCTCCTGCCGGTGGCCCGCAGCCGGATCCTGTGGGGCAAGTACCTCTTCGCGCTGCTCGGCTCCTTCCTGCTGCTGGTGCCGCTCGTGGCGCTGTCCAGCCGGATGCTCGGCTCGGTCCCCAAGATGGCCTGGATGCACGTGCTCACCGCGCTGGCCATGTGCCTGGGGCTGCCCGGCATCGCCGTGGGCATGGGCGCGCTCTTCCCCAACTTCCGGGAGGAGACGCCCTCCAAGATCGTCTCCGGCTTCGGCGGCACGCTCTGCCTGATCCTCTCGGTTGGCTTCGTGGGCGCGATGGTCGGGGGCATGGGCTTCTTCTGCCGCCAGGCCAGCCTGGGGGCGACCGAGGGCCTCAAGACCATGAGCCACCCGCTGCTCATCGGCGGGGCCCTGGCCATCCTCTTCGCAGTCCTGACCGCCGTGCTGCCCATGTGGCTGGGCGCCCGGGCGATCAACAAGGCGGAGCTGTAGTCGGGCTGAGCGGCGGGGTGGGGGGGTGACACTCGCAATACATAACCTCAAGGCACGCAAAGTGGCGCTTTGGGGTTGGCGAGTATATCGGTGACAGTGGGGATGTTGAGGAAGGCACGAGGCGAGGAGGCACCAGGGCAGGTTGGTCGTCTGGCCCATCTACGGAAAGGGGGGGACTTGGCGGCGGCCATGTCGAAATCGCCCTTGATCGCCGGCGCTTGCGCTGGATATAATCCAGCTTGCCGTTCAGCCTGTCGCCTGGGTTGGCCCTGGTAGCCGGAGCCGCAGGAGCGACCATATGCCGCCGTCAACTTCGCTCGGTTGTCCGGGTCTCGTCCGCGCCGCGTTGACGATCGCGGCCGCCGGGGCGCTGGCCCTCTCGCTGGGGCTGCCCGCACCGAGAGCCTGCGCCGGCGAGGACCTGCGCAGCCGCTACGGCACCGACAACCTCCAGGCCGCGCAGTTGCTCGGCCAAGCGCACAGGCTTCTGATCGAAGAACGCAACAAGGAAGCCGAACCGATCATCGAAGAGGCCATCAAGGCCGATCCGAATTGTCCCGCAGCCCACTACTTCAAAGCCGAGCTTCAGATCCGCCTCGGCCGGGTTGACCCGGGCCTGGAAAGCTACAAGCAGTGCATCGCGCTGGGAGACAAAGCCGGCGTGACCAACAAGTTCAAGGTGGAGGCCGAAGTCAATCTGGCGTTGATCCTCTGCCGCCTAAAGCGCCTGGAGGAGGCCGCGCCGTGGTACACCCGCGCCATCCTCGAGGACAACGCCAACGAAATGGGCCTGCGCGGCAAGGCCTGGTACAACCTGGGGCTGAGTCTGCTGGAGCGCCGGCACGGTTTGGCTGCCCGTGCAGCCCTGCGTAATGCCGAGGCTGACGTGCCCGGCACCGTCCCCTGGCAGGTGGCTCAGGAAGCGGCCAAGGCCGCCGAAGGGCAGGAGGCAGCCCACATCCTGCACTTCCCAAGCGAAGATAAGCCTCCGGCCGCACGCCAGGCACCGGGCGAGCCTTCCGAGGAGCCCTTGGGAGGAGCTCTCGCCGCAACCATCGCTTGGCTTCTCCCTGATCCACAGGGCCAGTACGTGTTGGCCGTGCCCCGCGGCGAGAAGAGCTATTTTGTGATCGGCACTGAGGCCAAGTTGCCGGTCACGGCACGGGAAGCCCCCGGAGCGATCCATGCCGCCGCTTTGGCCGAGGGCAGCTTGTTCCTGGCCTGTGGGGCCCCGCCGGAGCTCTGCCGGACCGAGCCGACCACCGGTAAGGTCCATCAGCGCTGGCCGCTCCAGGGCACTCCGACTTCGCTGGCCGTCTTCCCTCGCCTGGGCGTGGCCTTCTGCGTCGCCGAGAAGCGCGTCCGGGGTTTGAACCTGTCCAGCGGCAAGTCCTTCGACACCGACCTGGCCGCTTGGGCGGTGGCGGCAGACACCGGCGGCAGCTTCCTGTACGGTTACTACAAAGAAGACCGTAACAGAGAAAGCAGGTGGACCCTGGGGGGCGACGGCGAACCGATATTCCTCTGGAACCAGACGCTGCTCTGGCGCGCGGTGGTGGTTGGCGACAAGCTGGTGATCTCCGACCTGCGCGGCAACGCCGCCACCAACGGCCTCCAACTGGGGGTGAGTCCCGACGGGCGCTGGGTGTCCGCGGCCGGCGGCGGCGGCTGGCGACCACCGGGCGGCGCCGGCGGCGGCGGCTACGGAGTGGCCGTGTTCGCCGGAGGAGACTTCGAGAAGCAGATTGGCTACTACCACACGGGGGCGTATCCTCGTGGAGTCAGCTTCAACCCGGTCACTGGTCAGCTGGTGGCCTTCACCGAGAACGACGCCTACGTCTTCCACATCACCGACCCCAAGTCGTCGGTGAAGCTCAAGGGCCAATTCCTGGGCCCGGCGGCCTGGAGTGGTGATGGGGCGTGGCTCTTCCTTGCCCGAGTCGGCGCCGGGGTCACGGCCTACCGCAACCCACTGACTGCCGAGGAGCAGGCCGCGGCCGGGAACTGGGTGAAGTCGTTGTCGCGGCCGGTCTTCGTCGCCCGCAGCGGCCCGACATTGGCGAAGTTCGAAACGTTGCCCGGCTTCGCCGAGTTCCAGGTCCAGCGCACCGACGCGGCGGTGCGCGCCGCGCTGGCCGCCGCGCTGCGCGCCGTCCGCACCGCCAAGCCGGCCCACTGGACCGGCTACGCTCCCTACGTGAAGGACCCCGAGGTGAACAGCGTGGTCGCGGCGGTCCGCAAGGACTTCACCGAGCCGGACGGCGCCGGGCTGGCCATCTACAAGCTCCGCAAGGCGCTGGAGAAGGACAAGGCCAGCCCGCCGCTGAACTTCTACCTGGCCGAGGGACTGAGCCGGAGCGGCCAGGGCGAGGAGGCCGAGCCGGTCCTGGTCCAGGTGGTCCGCGCCGATGCCGGCCGCTCTGACCTGACTCCGCTGGCCCTGGGCAGCCTCGCCCAGCTCTACAAGAAGAAAAACGATGCCGGCGCCGCGCTGTACTGCCTGGCTCTCTCGCTGCAGGCCGACGTGGCCGATCCGGCAGCCCGGGAGGAGGTCATGCCCCTGCTCGAGAAGAGCCCGGCCCTGGCCGAGGAGGCCAAAGCCCTCCGGGCGCTGGCCACGGCGGGCAGCGGACCAGGCACCGGGACGCCGGCAACTGCCTCCGGGCTGCCGGAGCTGCCCAAGGCCGACCCCAACGCCAAGGCGCTGGCCGCCGCCGACTTGTACGGCCAGGCGGCCGAATCGGTGGTGCTGATCACCACCGCCCAGGGCAACGGCTCGGGCTTCTGCGTGGGCTCGGGCCAGCACATCCTGACCAATGCTCACGTGGTCGGGAACAGTGAGGAAGTCACGGTGGTCCCGTTCGTGGTCCGCAAGGGGCGACCGGTGAAGCTGCCGGAGATGCGCGCCAAGGTGCTGTTCAAGTCCCGCGACGCGGACCTCGCCGTCCTCCGGCTGGCCGCCGGCTCGGATCCCCTCGATCCCCTGCCGGTCGCCAGCGAGACCCCGGCGGCGGGCACCAAGGTCTTCGCCATCGGCAGCCCTGGCCTGGGCGACAAGATCCTGGAGCAGAGCATCTCCGAAGGAATAGTTAGTGCGCCGGCCCGGAAGCTCGATGAGCAGACCTACCTGCAGCACACCGCGGCCGTCAACCCCGGCAACTCCGGCGGCCCGCTGCTCAACGACAAGGGCCACGTGGTGGGGTTGGTCACGCTCAAGGCCAGGCTGGAGAACGTCAGTTTCGCCATCCCCGTGGAGGTAATCCGGGCCGAGTTCAAAGGCAAGTAGTCGGCGGTCGACCGGCAGACGCGCGCCGGAGATCTCACGAAGGAGGCGGTGGACATGGTTGGGAAGAGAGCCTCGATGTTGATGTCTGCCGGAATCGTTGGACTGCTCCTGGCCGCGGTGCCCAAATTGGCGCGGCCGGCTGAGGCCCAGCCGAAGGCCGACCCGAAGGGCACAGTTACGGTGCGCACGGAGTATGCCCCGGACGTCTTCTCCGACCTGCTTCCCAGGATAGGAATCCGTGTGCTCATGTTGGGGGACTGGGGGGAGTGGGGCTCGTCGAGCCCGCGCATCCCGGAGGACATGCGGTTCCGGCCCGTGGATGCGCGGCAGTTGGTCGAGGCATCGGCCGCGACCGTTGGCCTCAAAGTGGTCTGGGCCGAGGGTGACCACTACGCCATATTCCAGAGGGGGGCGAAGAACGAGGAAGTTGCCAAGTTCAAAGCGGGATTGGGCATCGACGACGTGAACACAGCCCACCTCTTATCAGACACCAGGGTGATCCCGCCAGTGGTGGCGATGGCCTCTGGCACCAAGGACCTCAAGGTCGAGCTTGCCGCCGTGGAAGAGCTGTCTGTGCTCAATTGGGCAGCGGTGCTGATCATAGCCCCGGAGGCGTGGACGCTGGCGGAACGCGAGTACCAAAGGAAAGTGGGCATCGGATATCGCAGGCATATTGCCACAGCTTTGGGCGACGTGAATGACGACAGATCGTTGGCGTTGCTGGAGAAGGCTGCAGCCGACAAGGAGGATACGGTAGTAGAGGCAGCCGTCAAGTCCTTGGGCCGTCTGGGTAAGGAAAAGGCGTACGCACAGAGATGCCTGGATATCCTGACAAAGGTTCAGACAGGCCCGTACAACAGGAGATTCCTCGATGGCGCCCTGGCCAGGGCGTTAGGCCGCATCGGAGGAGAAGGTGGGGAGTTGAGCGACAAGGTCCTGCCCCTACTGGAGAAGTTGCTGGCCGGTGTCGATAAGCGCAACGAAGCCGACGTCATCATCTCCCTCGGTTACTTGAGGACCGATAAGTCCTTCGCGCTGCTGGAGAAGCTGGCCAAGGAAAAAGACGCCAAGGTTCGCAACGACGCTGCCTATGCGCTATGCCTGGACCGCAGCGAGCGGGCCCTGGCGCTGGTGGCGCAGCTAGCCGAAGATCCGGACCCCAAGGCCCGCCGCGGCGCAGTCCATGCCGTACGCACCGTCGGCGGGGAGAAGGCCTTGGAGCTGGTGGCGAAGCACGTGGCCGACCCCAGCCCCATGGTGCGCAGCAGCGCCGTCTCCGCGCTGGCGGTCTTAGGGGCCGAGAAACCCTTGGCGGACAGATGCCTGGCCCACTTGGAAACCTTGGTCGGCGACGGGGACGCCGGAGTGCGGCAGAGCGTAGCCAGTTCCTTGGGCTCTATCCGCCAAGAGAAGGCGCTGACGTTGTTGGGAAAGTGCGCCGCCGACGTCGACAAGGAGGTGCGTAACCGGGCATCGCGTGCGCTGGGCGATTTCGGCGGCGAGAAGGCCCGGGACCTGCTGTTGGCGCGCCTCTCGGTCGAGGATGACAAGTCCGTACTTAAGACGGTAACCGACGAATTGCGCGCTCACTATCCCAAGGATCCTCTGGTCCTGGACGCGCTGAAGAAAGTGGCACCAGCGCCGCCCAAGCGTAGCCCCCAACCGAACCCGTCACGCGGAGAGGCGTTCTGACCAAGCTGTTGCGCCGAATGCAGGGACCATCAGAATCCGCGCAGGGTTCTTCCGGGGACGGCAGGCTGTAGGCGGGAGACTGCAGGCTGTAGGCTGTAGGCTGTAGGCTGCAGGCCGGAGGCTGGAGCCCCCAGGAACCCCGACGAACCCACCCCCTCGCCCCTCCACCCCCAACCCCCAACCTCCAACCTCCCACCCGTTCTTCCTGGCAAGGTTTCGCCCGCGTCGTAGAATGACGCCCATCGCATCCGCACAGTCTGCGGAGCACCTCACGGGAGAACGCCGATGCCCGTCCTGGACATGCCCCTGGCCAAGCTCAAGGAATACAAGGGCACGAACCCCCGCCCCAAGGACTTCGACGCCTTCTGGGACAACTCGCTGGCCGAGATGCGCGCGGTCGACCCCCAGGTGGAGTTGGTGCCCCACAAGCTGCCGACCGGCTTCGCCGAGTGCTTCAACCTCTACTTCACCGGCGTGGGCGGGGCCCGGGTGCACGCCCAGTTCATGCGGCCGAAGGGCGCGAAGAAGCGCTCCTGCCCGGCGCTGCTCATGTTCCACGGCTACTCCGGGAACGCCGGCGAGTGGAGCAGCAAGCTCGGCTGGGTGGCCCAGGGCTTCGCCGTCGCGGCGCTGGACTGCCGCGGACAGGGCGGCAAGAGCGAGGACGTCGGCGGAGTGGTCGGCAACACCCTGCGCGGGCACATCGTCCGCGGGCTGGCCGACTCGCCCGAGAAGCTGCTCTTCCGGCAGATCTACCTGGACACCGCGGAGCTGGCCGACATCGTCCTGAAGATGCCCGAGGTCGACCCGCAGCGGCTGGGCGCCACCGGCGGTTCGCAGGGCGGGGGCCTGACCCTGGCCTGCGCCGCGCTCGAGCCGCGGGTGAAGCTCGCCGCGCCGGTCTTCCCGTTCCTGTGCGACTACCGCCGGGTCTGGGAGATGGACCTGGCCAAGGACGCCTACGAGGAGCTGCGGGCCTTCTTCCGGCTGTTCGACCCGCTCCACGAGCGCGAGGACGAGATCTTCACGCGCCTGGGCTACATCGACTGCCAGCACCTGGCCCCGCGGATCCAGGCCCGCATCCAGATGCACACCGGGCTGATGGACGCGATCTGCCCGCCGTCCACCCAGTTCGCGGCCTACAACAAGATCGCCTCGAAGAAGGAGATGGTCATCTACCCGGACTACGGCCACGAGGGCCTGCCCGGGCAGTCCGACCGGGTCTTCGAGTTCATGAGCGAGCTGACGCGCTAGCAGCCCATCCCGGCGTCATCGCGGGCGGAGGCGACCCCTCCGCCCGCGGTCATTTCCGGACACCCGTCCGCTCCGCGTGCGAAGCGGCCATGGGTGATCGGGGCCGTTGTTCTCTGCGTCTTCTCTGCGCTCTCTGCGTCTCTGCGTTGAAAGTGCGCACCCGCAGACGGAGCACGTGACGATTCCTGCAATGGCCGTGCCCTCCGCCCGCCTTACTTGCGCCCCGCGCCGGCCCCTCATACAATCGCCGGGGTGAACCGCCTGGAAGTCCGCGACCTGCCCCGGCTCCCCAAGCGCCGCCCGGACGCCCACAAGGGCGACTTCGGGCACGTCTTCATCATCGCCGGCTCGCGCGGGATGGCCGGGGCCGGGTGCCTGGCAGCCATGGGCGCGCTGCGCTCCGGAGCGGGGCTGGTCACCGTCGGCTGTCCGGAGAGCCTCTACCCCATCATGGCCGGCAAGCTCACCGAGGCCATGACCCTGCCGCTTCCGGAGACCTCCGGGGGGGCGCTGGCCGAGCGCGCCCTGGAGCCGGCCCTCAAGTTCGCCGAGAAATGCACCGTGGTGGCCGTCGGGCCGGGCCTGGGCCAGGGCGAGGAGACCGCCGCCTTCGTCCGGGGGCTGGCCGAGCGGGTCGACCACGTGCTGATCGTCGACGCCGACGGCCTGAACGCCTTCTCCGGGCGGGCCAAGGACTTCGCCGGGCGCAAGGGGCCGACCCTGATCACCCCGCACCCCGGCGAGATGGGCCGGCTCGTCGGCAAGACCGCCGCCGAGGTCCAGATGAACCGCGAGGGCGTCGCGGCCGAGTTCGCCGCGCGCTTCGAGGCCTTCGCGGTGCTCCTGAAGGGCGCCGGCACGCTGGTGGCCGAGAAGGACCGCCTGTTCGTCAACGCCACCGGCAACCCGGGCATGGCCACCGGCGGCTCCGGCGACGTGCTCACCGGGGTCTCGGCCGCCCTGGTCGGCCAGCGCCTGGACCACTTCGAGGCCGGGGCGCTCGGCGCGCACATCCATGGGCTGGCCGGCGACCTGGCGGCCCGCAGGTTCGGGCAGATCTCGATGATCGCCGGGGACCTGGTGGAGAGCCTCCCGGCGGCCTTCGAGAACTACCGCACGACGTCGGTGCTGCCAGCCCGGCGTCCGGCGAACCGAAAACCCGAATGATCAGGAACGGCTCAACGCAGAGGACGCGGAGGTCCGCAGAGGCCGCGGGGAAACGGCGTTCTTCCTGTTGTCATGGAAGATCCCCTGCGGTTGTCGCCCTCTGCGCACTCTGCGCGCCTCCGCGTCCTCTGCGTTGAGCCCGTGAAGGGAGACCCGATGAAGGCCCTGAAACTGGTCATCGACACGCAGCCCAGGTTCTACCGCTGGGAGCAGGATCGCGATTTCCTCCGCCGCGGCGAGACCGTCTCCGGCCACGTGGAGTTCGACCCGCCGGGCGTCCGCCCGCCGGCCGCGGCCCGGGTGGTCTGGACCGACAGCTACGGGCGCACGGTGCGCACGACCGCCGGCCGCTGGAGCGCCGAGAAGGGCTGGCTCGAGTTCGAGTTCGCGCCGGAAGGCCAGGTGGCCATGGCCAACTGGCTGGAGGTCGACCTCGCCGGGGAGCGCTCCTGCCGCGAGCGCTTCGTGGTGGCCCGGCCGGTCGGGCCCTGGGACGAGTTCCTGGTCTTCCCCTGGGCGCGCTACCCCTACGGCAGCTACGGGACGCTGCGCGAACTGGGCATCGGCGGGATGATGGTCTACAAGCGCCAGCCCTTCGACCACGTCCTCGAGAACGACTTCGAGTGCTACGTCGACCAGGTCTCGCCCGACGAGATCTCGCTCTACCACCGGCCCTACTGGATCTACTGGGAGAAGCCGGAGAAGCTGACGAGCAAGAACCCCAACCAGAAATGGTTCCAGCTCTGCTGGGACATGGTCCGCCAGCGCTACAAGCGCGCCCGCGAGCGCCTGGGCGGGGCGTCGGTGACCTCCGACGCCGAGGCCATCAAGACCCTCTGGCGGGCCAGCTGCCCCTCGGACCGCGGCGTGCAGGAGAAGATGCGCGAGCGCATCCTCAACACCGTGCTCCAGCACAAGGCGGTGCGCCCGGCCTTCTACAACCTGGCCGACGAGGCCGGCACCGGCGACCAGGGCGCGCCCTTCGACTTCTGCTACTGCAAGCACTGCCTGGAGCGCTTCCGGGTCTGGCTGGAGAGGCGCTACGGGACGCTCGCTGCCCTGAACCGCCAGTGGGCCACCGCGTTCCGCCACTGGCACGAGGTCGTGCCCCGGACCACCGACGACACCCTGCGCCGCCAGGCCCACGAGAAGGACTTCAACCTCTCCAGCTGGGCCGATCACCGCGAGTTCATGGACGACGTGGTCACCGGCACGTACGCACTGATGCGCGAGTTCGGCCGGGCCGCCGACCCCAACGCGCTCTACGCCACCACCGGCGGCCAGGGCCCGCTGGCCCACGGCGGCTTCGACTTCGCCAAGATCGCCAGGTCCGTCGACCTGCACGTGCCCTACAACATCTACCAGAACGACGAGATGCTCCGCTCCTTCCGGCCGCGGGTCCTCAAGATGGCCCCGTACTTCGGCGGCGCCGACGTCCGGACCATGCGCGAGGTGCTCATCCCCCGGATGTGGCAGCAACTCTTCCACGGCGACTGCGGCCAGATCCACTGGGACCCGGACCTGGCCTACGTCGGCAAGGGCGGGCGGCCCACCGCCCCCGGGCGGCTGGTCGGGAAGGTGCTCCGCGAGCTCACCGGCGGGATCGGCAAGCAGATCCTGGGCATGGAGGCGCTCGACGGAGAGATCGCCGTGCTCCACTCCCAGGCCTCGGTCCGGGCCCACTGGTTCATGGGGGCGCTGGCCGAGGGCGAGAAGTGGGTGGACCGCAGCTCGGGCAACACCGAGAACGAGGAGAACGACATCCTCTTCCACCTGCGCGACTCGACCGTCAAGCTGATCGAGGACCTCGGGCTGCAGTATCGCTTCCTGGCCTACGACGCGCTGGCCGCCGGCGCCCTGCAGAAGGACGGCTTCAAGGTCCTGGTCCTGCCGCACGCCCTGGCCATGAGCCCCGCGGAGTGCGCCGCGGTCCGCGCCTTCGCCGAGGCCGGCGGCACGGTCATCGCCGACGCCCTCCCGGCGGTGATGGACGAGCACTGCCGGATGCTGCCCGAGGGACAGCTCGACGACTTCTTCGGAGTCAGCCGGAAGCGCTTCGACTACCGCGTCTCCGGGGCGGCCATCGACGTGCCCGGCGACGGCGGCCCGCTGGGTCTGCCCAAGGGCCGGCTGGCGGTCCGCTGCTGCGAGCCGACCCTGCGGGCGACCGGGGACGCCATCGCCTGCGGCCGGGCCGGAAAGGCCGCCGCGCTGGTCGTCCGGCTGGTGGGGCGGGGCATGGCCGTCTACCTCAACGCCGAGCTCCGCGACTACTTCCAGGGCCGCTGCTTCCCGGGCACCCCCCGGGGCGACCACCCCCGTACGCTGGCCGCCGCCGCGCTCGCCCTGGGCGGGGTCAGCCGCCGGGTCAGCCTCTGGACCGCCGACGGCCGCTCCGGCACCGGACGCCGCCAGGTGCCCGGCGCCGAGGTGGTGCGCTTCGGCTCCGGCCCGGTCCAGCTGGTCGGGGCGGTGGCCAACTTCATGCGCCGGACCACCGGGGTGGGCGAGGAGATGGCCATCGGCCTGCGCACCATGAACCGCCCGTCGGCCCTGACCGTGGAGCTGTCCGCTCCGGCGCACGTCTACGAGTCCCGGACCGGCCGCTACCACGGGCTGGTCCGCACCTTCCCCGGGCGCTTCGACCCGAACGACGCCAACCTCTGGGCGCTGCTGCCCTACCGGGTGACGGCGCTGACCGCCCGGCCGCTGGGCCCGGCCCGGACGCGCTCGACCGCCCGGGTGGAGGTGCTGCTCGGCTCCGCCCCGGCCGCGGCCGCCGGCCGGCACGTGGTGCGGGTCGACGTCTACGACCCGCGGGGGCGGTGGTGCGGCCACTACTCGAAGAACGTGGTCACCGCAGGCGGCCGCGGCGAACTGGAGATCCCCTTCGCCGAGAGCGACCGCCCGGGCGCCTGGCGCCTGGAGCTCCGCGACGCGGTCACCGGCCGCAGGGCCGCGGCGCGCCTGCGGGTGGCCGGCGGCAAGTGACGGAGGTTCGACCTTGTTCGACGAATTCATGGGCCGGAACCAGGGGCGGATCTTCGCCGACCCGCTCACGGTCCGCGGCTGCGAGTTGTGGCTCGAGCGCGTGCTGGGCTACTACGGCGAGCGCGGGACCGGCGGCGTCGACGTGCAGATCATCGACGGCCAGCTGGGCCTGTGCGCCAGGACCGCCGAGTTCCTCTACTCCCGGTTCACGCCGCCCGAGATCCGCTACGTCCGCGGCTCGCGGCCGATGCTCGAGGCCGCCGTCGCCGAGGTCGTCCGGCCGGGCATGAGCGGCCGGGAGAAGTCCCTGGCCATCATGCGCCGCTGCCGCGACAACCGCGACCGCGGCCTGGCCCGCCCGGACCTCTTCTGCGGCGGCACCGAGGAGGAGCTCCTCAAGCGCGGGGCGATCATGTGCAACGAGATCTCCCGCGTCTTCATCTGCCTCTGCCAGGTGGCCGGGATGCCGGCGCGGGTCTTTTCCTCGCACATCTCCGGGCACATGATGGCCGAGGTCTTCGCCGACGGCAAGTGGGCCTGGGTCGACCCGCTCTTCGGGCTGGCCCCGGTGCTGGACGACGGCCGGCCGGCGGGTGCCTGGGAGCTGCTCTCCGACCCGCGGCTCTTCGAGCGCCAGCCGAAGAGCGTCTGGGACGACCTCCGTCCGCCGCGCTCGGCCTTCGGCCCGGAGCTGCGCTCCGCGCGCAACCTGTCCTACTGGATGGCCCGCTTCCGCGACTGCTACTTCAACCCGCGCGAGGCCGCGGCCATCGGCAACTACTTCGTCTGGGAGCAGGACCGGTACTCCTACCCCTGGCGGATCGACCCGGTTGACCCGGTCCGGATGAAGGAGGCCCAGCGCCTGGAGGCCCTGAACCGCAAGGCCCTGGCCTGGCCGGACTACTACTCCAACGAACTCCTCTTCGACGAAGAACTCAGGCCGAGGTAGCCGGACATGGCCGAACGGACCAGCGAGGAGCTCCTGATCGCCGTGGGACGCGGCGACGAGGGGGCTTTCGAGGAGCTGGTCCGGCGCTATCAGCTGCAGCTCATCAACTTCTTCTTCCCCCTGGTCTGGGACCGGCACACCGCCGAGGACCTGGCCCAGGAGGTCTTCGTCCGCCTGTACACCAGCGCCGCCGGCTACCAGCCGACCGCGCCCTTCACCAGCTACCTCTTCCGCATCGCCCGGAACTGCTGGATCGACCAGCACCGCCAGACCAAGAGCCGGCGCCTGGAGCGCTCCATCGAGGCCGCCGACGAGGCCACCGGCGCGTCGCTGGGCGACGTGCTCAGCATGCTCATCGAGCAGCCCGAGGAGACCGCCCGCAAGGAGGAGTTCGTCAAGGGCCTGGTGGGGGCCATCGACAACCTGCCCACCGAGCACAAGGTGGTCTTCATCCTCAGCCAGGTCGAGGGCCTGCGCTACAAGCAGATCGGCGACATCCTGGAGATCCCCGAGGGGACGGTCAAGAGCCGGATGCACGCCGCGCTCAAGAAGATCCGCGAAGACCTGCAGAGCCAGGCCCGGAAGTCGAAGAACCCCTGAGCGGGGCTACCGCACCGTCGCCCTGCCGTTGACGATCTCGAATCTGGCGCGGAAGAGCTGGGTGGCGGTCACCGCCTTACGGCCGTCGGTTGCCGGAAGATACCAGGCGGTCCTGAGGCCGTTGACCGCGGCCTCGTCCAGGTCGGCGTGTCCCGAGGATTCCGCCAGCTCCACCCGGCCGGCCCGGCCGGAGGCCAGCACCTCCACGCGCACGGTCACCCCGCCGGTGCGGCCCTCGCGGAGGGCGCTCTCCGGATAGCGGATGTTGTGGCGGCTCCAGGCCGCGGCCCGGGCGCCGGCGTCGGGAATCGACGGTTCCTGGTTCCTGGTTCCGGGTTCCGGGTCCGGGCGGGGGGAGGGCGGAACCGGCAGGGCCAGCGGCAGCGGCTCCGGCGCAAGTTCGGGTTCGGGCTCCACCGCGGGCTCGACCGCCGGCTCTTCCGGAACGGGCGCTGGCGCCGGCGCGGGCACAGGCGCGGGGTCCGCGACCGGAACCGGCTGCGGGGCGGCGGCCGGGGCCGGCGCGGAGAGGGCGATCTCCAGGGAAGTCACGCCCGGGCTCTGGCCGGCCTGGGCCGGGGCGAGGATCAGGGCGACGGGGATGGTCACGAAGAGCAGGACGTGCAGCCCGAGCGCGACCCCGGCGGCGAGGAACAGGTCCTTCCGCCCCTGCCCGCATCCTGGCGACACGGCCCGGTTACTCACCGGCACGCCCCGCGGATCAGCTCGGCCAGGGCTTCCTGGCCGGCCTCGTTGGGGAAGCGCCCCGTGACCCGCCCGGTCGCGCCCTTCGGCGTCCAGTACTTGTCGGCCAGCAGGCTCTCCGATTTCACCAGCGCGGCGCCGCGCTCCCCGTAGACCCGGGCGGAGTCGGCGCAGGCGGCGGCGTAGGCCGCCAGCTGCTTGTCGGAGACGCTGCGGGAGAGCGGCGGGACCACCGCCACCCCCTTGGCGCCGGCGCGCAGCAGCCGCGAGACGGCCCAGTCCAGCCCCTGCCGGTAGGCCCGCCGGTCCGTGCCCATCTCCGGGTCCGACTGGGGCATGACCAGCACGACCAGGTCGGCGCCCTTGGCCGCCGCGGTGACGCGCGTCTCCACGGCCTCGACCAGCGCGAAGATCCCGCGCGTCGCGCCCGACGCGGGGACCGCCGCCGCCGGCGCCCTGCCGGCGGGCGCGGCGGGGGCCTCGCCGGCCGGCGGCGGCGCGAAGAGGTCCAGGGCCTGCAGCCGGGCGTCCTTCGGGCCGCCGAGGACCTCGAGGTAGCTCCTCTCCCCCTCGCCGGCCATGCGCGGGCCGACCACCACGACGCGCTCGGGCCTGGGCCGGCTGCGGCTGAAGACGGCCTTGATCGGCTTCCAGCGCTCGTCCACCTCGGCCACGCGCTCCGGGAGGCGCAGGATCAGGCGCTCGCCGCCGGCGCCGACCATGCCGGTCAGGGCCGCGGCGGCGCCGGCCGGCCAGGGATCGTCCTCGCCGACTATCTCCGCCCGGCCCGAGCCGAGCTCAAGCCCGCCCGACTGCAGGGTGAACTCCAGCCGCCGGGCGGCGTCGGGCAGGTCGATGAAGGCGCGGACGATGGCGAAACGCTCGCGCGCGGCACCGGGCTCCTCGCCCTTGGCCAGCTCCCGGCCGGCCCCGTCGAGCAGCCGCCACCGGACCGTGAACTCCGGCTGCTCCTCCAGGGCGGGGTGCTTCTCGACCCGGAAGGAACAGGCCAGCTGCTCGGTCCGGCCGGTGCGGGTGTCCACGTAGACGAAGGGCGGCAGATAGTCGGCGATCAGGCAGAGCGCCTCGCGGGGCGGGGGCGGAGGCCGCCGCGGCTCAGAGGCCGGGGGGCGCGGTTCGTGGACCGGCGCGGAGACCGGCCCCGAGGGGAAGCCCTGCGCCGGCTGCCTCCCGGGCGGCAGGTTGCCCGGCTCCGGCGCGCCGCCATTCCCGGCCGGCGCCGGCGTGCCGGTCTCGGGCCTGCGGGCCTCGTCGCCGGCCCGCGCCCGCGGCGAGCCGGCGGCCAGCCCGGCCAGGACCAGTAGGACGGCGAGCGGGCCAACCCGCATCATCGGCTACTTCTTCTCCGGGGCCTGCTCTTCTTCCGGAATGACGATGCCCAGCTCCTTGAGCTGGCGCTCGGAGACGTCGCCGGGCGCGCCGGTCATGGCGTCGATGGCCCGCTGGGTCTTGGGGAAGGCCATGATCTCGGCGATGGAGGAGAGGCTGAGCATCCGCGCCAGCAGCCGGTCGAGCCCCGGGGCGATGCCGGCGTGCGGCGGCGTGCCGTAGGACAGCGCCTCGGTGAAGAACCCGAAGCGCTTCTGGATCTCGTCCTCGGAGAGCTTGAGGATCTCGAAGATCTTCTTCTGCAGTCGCGAGTCGTGGATCCGCACCGAGCCGGAGGCCATCTCCCAGTCGTTGATGACCAGGTCGTAGCTCTGCGAGCGCACCTTGGCCGGATCGGTGTCGAGGTGCTGCAGGTCGTCCCAGTTCGGGGCGGTGAAGGGGTGGTGCTCGGAGGCCCAGCGCTTCTCCTCCTCGTCCCAGGCGAAGAGCGGGAAGTCGGTGACCCACAGACAGGCGAACTCGCCGTCCTTGGCGAGCCCGAGGTCGGCGCCGAGCTTGGAGCGCACCGCCGAGAGCGAGTTGTTGGCCACCTTGGCGCTGTCGGCCACGAAGAGCAGCAGGTCGCCGGGCTTGCCACCCAGGCGCTCGACGAGCCTGGCGGTGAGATCGGCGGCGAAGAACTTGGCGATGGGCCCAGAGGCCTTGCCGTCGGCCTCGAGCTTCAGCCAGGCCAGGCCCCGGGCCCCGAAGACCGCCGCGGCGGCGGTCAGGTCGTCGATCTGCTTGCGGCTGTAGGCGCCGGCGCCGGTCGCGGCCAGGCCCTTGACGATCCCGCCCTTGGCCACCGCCTCGCGGAAGACCTTGAACTCGGCGTCCTTCACGAGGTCGGAGACCTCGCGGAGCTCCAGGCCGAAGCGCAGGTCCGGCTTGTCGGAGCCGAAGCGGTCCATGCACTCCTTGTAGGTCAGCCGGGCGAAGGGCACCTTGAGGTCGTAGTTGATGCCGGCCTTGAAGGCCGCGGCCATCATGCCTTCCGTAACGCGGAAGACGTCCTCCTGGCCGGCGTAGGACATCTCCAGGTCGATCTGGGTGAACTCCGGCTGGCGGTTGCCGCGCAGGTCCTCGTCGCGCATGCACTTGGCGATCTGGAAGTAGCGGTCGAAGCCGGCGACCATCAGCAGCTGCTTGAAGAGCTGCGGGCTCTGCGGCAGGGCGTAGAACTTGCCGTGGTAGAGCCTCGAGGGCACCAGGTAGTCGCGGGCGCCCTCCGGAGTGCTCTTGGCCAGGATGGGCGTCTCGATCTCCACGAAGCCCTGGGCCGAGAGGTAGTCGCGCACGGCCAGCGCCACCCGGTGGCGCATGACCATCCGGGCGTTCATCTCCGGCCGGCGCAGGTCCAGGTAGCGGTACTTGAGGCGCAGGTCCTCGTTGGCCTTGCAGCGGTCGGTGATCTCGAAGGGCGGAGTCTGGGCGACGCTCAGGACCTCGACCTTCTCGGCGATCACCTCGATCTGGCCGGTCGGGAGGTTGGGGTTCTCCTTGCCGGCCAGGCGCCGCTGGACCTTGCCGGTGACGCCCAGGACGAACTCCATCCGGACGCTCTCGGCGGCGGCGTGGGTCTCCTTGGAGGCCCGCTGCGGGTCGACCACCACCTGGGTGATGCCGTAGCGGTCGCGCAGGTCGATGAAGATGAGCCCGCCGAAGTCGCGGCGGTTGGCCGCCCAGCCGGCGAGCTTGACGGTCGCGCCCACGTCGGCGGCGGTCAGCGCGCCGCAGGAGTGGGAGCGGTAGAGGGTCTCGAGAGACTGGTGGGGGGTGGAGGCTTGAGGGTTGGAGGTCACGGAAGAGCACCTTTCTCTGCGGCCCGGCCAGGCGGTCCAAACCGGCGGCGGGGGCGGCGCGTCACGGCCCCCGGCGGCCGGCCGGAGGACGGGGAAAGAGTATAGTTGGGGGGCAGCGGGGGCGCCACGTCTGAATGGGCTTGACGGGAGAGTCCGCATGGGTAGATTCGAGAGACCTTGCATGGACGTTGGGGGCAATTGCATGCGATCATGGCTCCGAGCAATTGTCAGTTGGCTCCTGTCTTTGATGGATTTTGGGCGGACGCCATCCGTGGCGATGTTCGGCAAGATCGGTGATGCCGTATCAAAGCTGCAGCTGCGCGCGGCGAAGAACATCTTCCCCTACACTCCTGGCGAGGAGATCCGCGGGTTCAACCCTGATGCCATGCAGGACCTAACCATCTGCGTCGAAGACACTATTCGTTTCGTCTACACGATCGAGAAGCATCCCCAGGGGCTGGTCCACATAATCTCCTCACAGCTGTGTAAGCCGAAGAGCAAGAAATACCACGTCCAATGCATGCTTGTCGTGATGGCGAGTCTCCTCCGCCAAATTGGCGATGCTGGCATCAATCAGAACGAGGTAAAATTCGAGATCACCGAGTCAGACTTGGGCACGCAGTATGTGAATATGCTCGTATCGCTGGAGCACCAGGAGAAGCTGGATGCCTGTGCGGCCAAGACCGCGGAAGCGAGAACAGGCGCGTCCCGACAGGCAACCTTGGGCAAGAGCAGCCTTGTCGACTCTGAGCCATCCCTGAAAATCCCCCATTGACTGAGGGATTTTCAAGGATAGATTCCAGTCAGAAACCGGTCCGGGCCCCGGGTCTCTGAGCTGGACCGGACTTACCCGGCGCCGTTGATCGTGGATGTCGAAGAACTGATCTCAGAACTCTCTCCGGGTTCCGACAACCAGGGGGAACGCCAATGATCGTCCCGCAGTTCTGGGCCGAGAGCCAGGTGCAGGACCGGGTGAAGGGCCGGCTCCGGACCGTGCGGCGCTGGGGCTGGTCCGACGAGAGCCCGGAGGCCGCGCAGGCCATGGCCGACGCGCGGGCCAGGGAGGCCTTCGAGCGGGTGTCCTCCGGCCAGCGCCTGCCCTGGCGCGAGCCCAAGGTGGCCTACAACGGCGCCGAGGGCGTGCCCATCCGCGAGGAGGTCGTCGGCCGCCACGGCGACGCGCTGGTCACCCGCAACTCCTACGGCGCGCGCTGCCTGAACACGCCGGACGTGCTCTTCGCCGACGTCGACTTCCGCCAGGAACCGGCGACGGCCCTCACCTGCCTCCTGGTGCTGGCCCTGCCGGTCTGCGCCGGCGTCGTCTGCCGGGCGGCGGGGCTCTCCTGGGGGCTGACGGCCGCGGCGGCCGTCGCGGGGCTGCCGCTCGGGTACGCGGCCGCCGTCGGGCTGCACCGCCTGAGGCTGCTCCTGGCCGGCGGCGCCGAGCGCCAGACCCGCCGCCGGGTCGAGGCCTTCGTGGCCGGGCACCCCGGGTGGCTCCTGCGCCTCTACCGGACCCCGGCCGGCTTCCGGGTGCTGGCCATACACCGCACCTTCCGGCCGGACGACCAGGAGGCCGCCGAGCTCTTCCGGGCCCTGGACACCGACCCCGTCTACGTCCGGATGTGCATCAGGCAGCACTGCTTCCGCGCCCGCCTCGGGCCCAAGCCCTGGCGGATCGGCATCGCCGCGCACATGAAACCCCGGCCCGGCATCTGGCCGGTGAGCCCCGAGCGCATGCCGGACCGCGCCAGGTGGATCGAGGGGTACGAGCAGGCCGCCCGCGGCTACGCGGCGTGCCGCTTCGTCGAGGCGCTGGGCAGCGCCATGACGGTGGACGCCAAGGCCGAGGCCGTGCGCAGGGTCCACGACGAGCTGGCCAGGGCGGACAGCGGCCTGCCGATCGCGTAGCCGGCGCGAGGCCGGGGAAGCCCGGGACCGGTCGGGGCCAGGCTCGGGTCAGCGCGTGGCGGCCCCAGGGCTCTGCGCAGTGTCCGGGTTGCTCAGAACACTTCAGGCGTCGGGGGCACGGGCTGGGGCAGAGGCTGGGGGCCGGGCTGCTTGCCGCGCATCTTCTTCAGGGCCCGGGCGGCCGACCCGCGCACCCAGTTGGCCGGATCATTGGCGGCGACCTTCTCCAGCGTCGCGACCGCCTCGGCGGCTTCGGGGCCGTAGCGCTCCAGATCGTCCACCGCCTTGCCCCGCACGTTGGCATTTTCGTCGGCCAGCGCCGCCACCAGCCTCGGGATCATCCTGCGGTCCTTGAGGCCCACCAGGGCCGCGGCGGCGGCGTTGCGCACCTCCTCCGCCTTGTCCTCCAGGGACCTGGCGATGGTGTCCGCGTTGGCCGGATCCATCTGCCCCAGGGCGCCCACTATGCTGGCGCGCACCCGGGGGGATTCCTCGACCGCCAGCCTGGCGAGCATCTCCGCCCCGGCCTCCCTGGCCGCCGCGCCCATCGTCCCCAGCTGCGAGGCGACGGCCGATCGCGTCGAGGCCTCCTCGTCGTCCAGCAGCTTGCGCAAGACCGGCAGGGCCGAGGCCGGCAGGGGCCTGCACCTGTAGAGGACCTCCCAGGTCCACGGGCCCCTGCGCATCTGGCGGTCCTTGCCCACGAGTTCCAGGATCCTGGGGACCGCCGGCCGCGCCACCTTGTCGAGCAGGAGCAGGGCGGTCATGGCCGAGAAGCGGACCGAGGACTCCTTGTCCTCCAGCAGCCCGGCGACGGCCAGGACCGTGGCCTCCGCATCGGCGCCGATCTTGCCGATGGCCACGGCGGCCTCCATGCGTACCTCCTTGCGCTCGTGCCGGAGCAGCTCGACCAGCCTGGGCAGCGCCGGCTTGCCCTCGCCCTTGATCTCCCCCAGCGAGTGGCAGGCCCCCACGACCGCCCATGGATCCGGGTCGGCGAGGCGCTCCATCATGACGGCCAGGACCGTCTGCGGCTCGGCCTCGACCCTGGCCAGGAAGGCCGCCGCGGCCGCGCGCACCGCCGGGTCCTTGCTGGCGGCCGCCTCCCGGACGGCGGGGATGGCCTTGACGCATGGATCGGCGGCCAGGACCTCGCCGCTCATCTTGCTCTCCGGAGTCAACCTGCCGATCAGCGCCGCCTGGGCTTCCGGCCGGCACTCCCGGAGCGCCCGCAGGAGGACGGGCATCGCCGACTTCCTGTCGATGCCGCCCACGTAGTCGAGCAGCTTCGCGCCCGGGCGGCCTTCGCCCCGGTCGTCGAGGCCCCGGACGACGGGACCGGCCGCCTCGCTCTCCGGGCCCATGGCACAGGCGATCTCGGCAAGCGCCCACAGGGCGCAGAGCCGCTCGCGCTCATCCTGGCGAGCGGCCATCTTCACCAGCGCCGGCACGGCGGGCGCGGAGCGTGCCTTGAAACGGCCCAGCGAGAAGGCCGCCGCTTCCGGCAGCCCCTTGCGCCCGCCCTCCAGCGTCCTGACCAGCGCCGGCACGCTGCGCTCCGGATCGGCACCGATCAGGCCCAGCGCCCTGACGGCGGCCTGGGCCGCCTCGGCGTTGGGGTCGTCCGCGCAGGCGATGAGCCGGGGCACGGCCATCGCCGCCTTGGGGCCGATGCGGGACAGCGCCTCGGCCGCCGCCTTGCGCAGGGCGGCCTTGTCGGACTCCAGCAGATCCGTCAGCCGGGGGGCGGCCTTTCCGGCCTTCTTCTCCCAACCGCCCAGCACGGAGACGGCCTCCAGCCGCAGGCCGTCGTCGCCTTCGTCCAGCACGGCGATGACGGCGGCCAGGATCGCCGGCGTGCAGAAGCCGTCGCCCCGCGCCATGTGCAGCGCCGCGGTTCGCACCTCGGGCGCCTCCTTGCGGAGGCAGGCCTCGACCAGGGGAACGGCCTTGATGTCCGTCGACCAGCAGGCCATCCGCAGGGCGGCGGCGCGCACCCCGGGCTCGGGGTCCTTCTGAAGCAGTTCGCCGGCCCGCGGGCCCAGCGACTCCAGCCAGGCCCGCTCCTCCTTGGTCGGCTTCTGGCCCGAGGGCACGCCCCACATGAAGCCGAGGGCGACGCCGAGCTCGAAGGCGTAGCGGGTCAGCACGCCGGCGCAGCCGGCCCGGACGCGCGCGTCCTTCGAGTCCAACCCCGTCAGCACCGCCTCGCGGGCGGCGGCGTTCCTGGCCCCGTACGCCTCCAGCAGCTTCACGGCGCCGGAGCGCACCTCCGCGCTGCCGTCGGCCAGCGCCGCTACCAGCCTGACCGGCCCGTCGGGGGGCGGCGGAGGAGGCAGCCTGTTGACGGCCGCCGTCGCCGCGGAACGCACGCCGGGATCCTCGTCGGCCAGGAACTTCAGCAGGAAGAGCCCCAGGGTCCAGTCCTTCTGGCCGTCGCCGGAGGTCAGCGCGCCCAGTGCCTGCCGGCGAAGCTCCGGGGGACGGCCGGGGAGCAGCAGGTAGAAGCGCAGCCTGGCGGCGGTCTCGGCGCGGGCCAGCTGCTTCTCGACGTCCTCGCGCCTGGCGGGGTCGTCGTCGGTCAGCAGAACCTCCAGGGGGAGGCGCGGGGCGTGCTTCGACGCCAGCAGCCGGCCGACCGGCCCGACCGCCTCCGGGCCGATCCGCGCGAGGGCCTCCTCCGCCGCCGCGGCCAGCCGCTCGTCGCCACGCCCGAGCAGCTCGATCAGCGGCTCGATGCCCGGCGCGCCGCAGCAGCCGAGGATCGCGGCCGCGGCAGGCTTGTCGGGGGCCAGGGCGTCGGACAGGCGGATGTGGAGCCGGAGCCGCGTCGCAGCGCGCCGGTCTCCGCCCAGCCGCACGACCGCCTCGGCTGGCTGCAGCCGGTCCTGGGCGACCGCGCGCACCACCACCGCGGACGGCAGGCCCGGCGCGCCGGGCCTGGAGAGCTCCGCGGCCAGCGGCCCGACGGCCTCTCCCCCCGCCAGCGCCAGTCCCTCCTCCGCCCGGGCACGCTCGTCCTCCGAGCCGTTCGTGAGCAGTCTGACCAAGTCGGGAACCCGAGGGGCGGTAGCCTCCTCGGCCCCGAGACCGGGGCCGGCCCAGGTCAGCACCAGGAGCAGGAAGGGGAACGGAACCGCCATAGGGGCACGTCCGGCCATGCGCAGCCTCCGCGGAAACTGCCAGATCAGGCCGCCCAAGGCGGCCGCGACGGCAGAATATGCCGGACGGGCGGGACTGTCAAAGCCCGAACCACGGTCGAGGCTGAGCCCCGGCCGCGGCCGGCCTCGCGGGCTACTTCTTCGCCCACACCTCGTCCCAGGGGTGGGGCAGGAGCTCGCGGAGCTTCACTGCGCGGTCGGGGGCCAGGACCACCTCGGTCTCGTCGAGGTTGCGGTGGTCGATCTGGTGCATGAACTCCCGGCAGCGGCCGCAGGGCGACAGCACCTTGCCGTCGCCGAGCACGGCGACGATCTTCTTGATGCGCTCCTCGCCGGCCGTGACCATGGCGGCGATGGCCGCGTGCTCGGCGCAGAAGCCGATTCCGCAGCTCGTGTCCATGCAGACGCCGAGATAGACCTTGCCGCTGCCCGAGAGCAGCGCGCAGCCGACGTCGCCGACGCCGTAGTCGTGGGCGATCCGCCGGGGTTTGACCACCGACTGGGCGTGCTTGATGAGGTCTGCGTTGGTCATGGGGCGACCTTCTCCGTCCTGGTTTTGCGCGGTCCCGGGTCAGCCCCGGCCATCCTCGAGTTCCTTGATGCGGGCCTTGAGCCGGGCGTTCTCCTCGGCCAATGACTCCCCGCGCCCGCCTTCCGGAGCTGGAGCCCTCTGCACAATCTCGTCGTTGGTGAAGTACACGCCGCTGAGCATCGAGGTCTTTACATGCGCCCGGTGCACGTTGCCCTGGCGGTCCTTGTATACCACTTGGTAGATGCGCGAGTCCTTCTCGCCGAACCAGCCCGGCCCGAGAGGATCCCAGCTGCGGTCAATGAGCTCCCAGCCGTTCTCCTTCACGTAACTCTCGATGCGTCCGCCGTCGAGCGAGCCGGCCAACAGCCGGATCACGACGACCAGGACTATAAACCCAATGACGACCAGGATCAGTTCCATGCCGCTGCCCCTCTTCATCTAACAAGGGACTGAGAGCGCGCCTCACCCCAGCGTCTTCTTGACCTCCGCCAAGGCATCCGCCGCCTTGATCCTCCGCTGCTCCCCGCCGGCCATGTCCTTGACCGTGGCCTCGCCGGCCTTGAGCTCGTCCTCGCCTACGATGACGGCGAGCCGCGCGCCGAGCTTGCTGGCGCGCTTGAGGTGGTTGCCGACCCCGCGCGCCGGAGCGGAGAGGTCGAAGTCGGTGCGGATGCCGGCCTGGCGGAGGCGCACTGCGAGCTTGTAGGGTTCGGGCGAATCCACTGCCGCGGCGACGTAGACGAGTGCGCCGGCCGCCGGGGCTTCCGGAGAAGCAGCCTTGGCCGCCTCCTGTGACATGAGCACGCGTTCGAGGCCGAGCGCGAAGCCGGTGGCGCCGAGCTTCGGGCCGCCCATTTCCTCGATGAGGCCGTCGTAGCTGCCGCCTCCGCCGACCGCGTCCTGGGAACCCAGGCCCTCGGCGGTGAACTCGAAGACCGTGCCGGTGTAGTAGTCGAGCCCGCGGACCAGGAACTGGTCGTGCGCCGCCTCGACGCCGGCCGGCAGGAGCTCCTTCACCGTCGGGGAGACGAAGTCCATCTGCGCGCGGCACTCGGCGCAGAACTCCTGCGGCACATTGGCGAGCACCGCCGCCGAGACCTCGCGGCAGTTGGGCTTCTTGCAGTCGAGCACCCGGAAGACGTTGCGGTCAATCCGCCGCTGGCAGTCGCCGCAGAGCTTCTCCTTGCCGGCAGACAGCGCCGCTTTGAGCTTCTCGCGGTAGCCATCGCGGCAGCCGGGCTTGGCGCAGCCGACGCTGTTGTAGCGGAGCTTCAAGCCTTTGAGCCCAGCGCGAGAGAGGATCTCGGCGGCCATGAGGATCACGTCGGCGTACGCGGTATAGGGCGCCGCGGGCTGGTCGCCCTTGGCCTCGCGCAGGAGGCCGAGCACCTCCGCGCCCATCTGGTGGAACTGGCGGAGCCGCCCGGCCTGGGGGCGCTCGCGGCGGAACTGCGGGCCGATGTAGAAGAACCTGGCCAGGCCCTGGGTCTTGTGGAGGTTGTGCTCGAGGTAGGCGCGGACCACGCCGGCGGTGTTCTCCGGGCGGAGGGTGTAGCTCTTGTCGTCGCCCTTGTCCTCGCGCGGCGGGACGGTGAACATCTCCTTCTCGACGATGTCGGTGGCCTCGCCGATCGAGCGGACGAAGAGCCCGGTGTCCTCGAAGACCGGCGTGCGGATGCCGGCGTAGCCCCAGGTGCGGGCCACGCCCGAGGCCAGCCGCTCCAGCGCCTCGAAGCGGTCGAACTCTGGGCCGAAGAGGTCCTTGGTGCCCCGAGGGGCCTGGATGCCGTTGGTCATGATTCGTGATCCGGTCGCGCCGGCCCCGTCCCGCCCCTACCGGTAGACCCGGTAGTCGATCTCCTGGAAGATGGTGTCCTTGCCCTCGATGTCGGCCAGCCAGCCCTGGTCGATCCGCCCGGCCTTGATCTCCTCGTAGAGCCGGGTGAAGCGGGCCACGTGGTCGCGGGTGCGGCGCTCGGCGTAGGCGGCCATCGTGCCGGTGGTCATGATGAAGGCCCAGTCGGAGCTCTGGGCGAGCAGCAGCTCGCGCGCCGCCTGCTTCAGGGCCCGCTCCTCCCAGCCGGAACTCGCCGGGCGGGTGCGGGCCAGCTCGACCATGCGCTCCTCGGCCTTGTGCAGGTGGCGGTAGATCCAGTCGTTGGTGCCGTTGAGCCAGACCTCGAAGTAGCCCTTGTCGCCCCAGGTGGAGGCCGCCGGCTGCAGGGTCTGGTGGGTCTGGAAGCGGTCCAGGAACTCGGCCGGGGTGGTCGACTCGATGTCCTTCTGGTCGAAGTGCATCTTGCGGTAGAGGAACTCCAGGAACTGCGGCCCCTCGTACCACCAGTGGCCGAAGAGCTCGGCGTCGTAGGGGCTGGTGATCACCGGCTCGGTGCCCAGCAGGTCGCGCAGGTACCTGAGCTGGTGCTGGCGGTTGAACAGGAAGTTGCCGGCGTGGCTGGCGGCCTTCTCGCGCGCCGCGCGCGGGTCGTAGAAGGCCTTCTCGTGCAGCTGGACCTGGCCGGTGATGCGGTGGTACTTGATGCCCAGGTTCGTGCGGATGCCCGAGGGCAGGTAGGGCCCGACGTAGGTCTGCTCGCCGTCGTGGCCGAGGTCGCGGTAGAACTCCCGGTAGTCGTAGTCGCCGGGGTAGCCCTCCTCGCGGCTCCAGACCTGCTTGGCGCTCTCGAGGTCGCGCGCGAAGGCGGCCACTCCGCCCGGCGCGTAGGCCGGCCGGAAGACGCCGTACTTCGGGCGCGGGGTGGCGAAGAGCAGGCCGTGGGCGTCCATGATGAAGAAGCGGATGCCGGCGGCCTTGAGGTGGGTCTCGATGCCCGGGCGGTAGGCGCACTCCGGCAGCCAGATGCCCCGCGGGTCGCGCCCGAAGTGCTTCCGGTAGTTGGCCTTGGCCACCTCGATCTGCGCGCGGATGGCCTCCTCGGTGCGCATCAGCGGGAGCATCCCGTGGGTCGCTCCGCAGGTGATGATCTCGAGATAGCCGGCGTCCTGGAGCGCGCGGAAGCCGCCGATGATGTTCCGGCCGGCCGCCTCGAAGCGCGCGCGGCAGGCCCGGAAGTTGTCCAGGTACATCCGGGCCATGGTGCCGATGGGCGTCTCCGGCTTCCAGGCGGCGGCCTCGCGCTCGGCCAGGTGCTCGAGCTTGTCCAGGTTCTGGATGTAGCGGCCCTGCAGCAGCGGGTCGCACATCATCTCGCACAGCGGCGGGGTCAGGCTCATGGTGATCCGGAACCTGACGCCGTCGTTGGCCATCCGCTCGTAGGCCAGCAGCAGCGGCAGGTAGGTCTCGGTCAGAGCCTCGTAGAACCACCCCTCCTCCAGGAACTCCTTGTGCTCGGGGTGGCGGACGAAGGGCAGGTGGGCGTGCAGGACCAGCGCGAAGTATCCGGCAGGCACGGGCGCTACCGCCCCTGCTTGCCGGCCGCGCCGGCGCCCGGACCGCCGCCCCTGGGCGAGGTCATCCAACTGGAGACCGCCGCCGAGCTGATGCAGCTGGAGATGTTCCAGGGGAACTCGGCCACCTTGCGGCGCAGGGCCTCGCGTCGCCGGCGCAGCTCGCCCATCTGGGCCGAGCCCGGCGCGCGGCCGTGCAGGCTGACGGTGTAGTCGACCAGCCGGTCGAACTCCTCGCTGACCAGCATCCACTGCTCGTCCTGGCGCTCGCTGACCGAGTCGGGCGGAGTGCGCACCACCCGGCTGGCGGCCAGCTCGATGAACGAGCCCGAGGCCAGCACCAGGCCGATCCGCACCTGGTAGGAGCCGTCCGGGTCGACGTGCAGGTACCAGTTGCCGACGCCCGGGTCGACCGGGATGTCGAAGAAGTTGTCATCCTCCAGGCGGCTGACGCGCAGCACCCAGACCGCGCCGGCCAGTTCCGCCTCGCTCCGGTTCGCGCAGGCCCGGGCGTGGGCGCCGCCGGCCAGCTCCCAGTAGACGTAGATGGCCCGCGGGTCGCGGACCAGCGCCTCCAGGACATCGTCGCCGTAGCCGGCGGGCAGGTCCGGGCCGCGGTCGATGTACGGGCCGGTCCGCTGGGCGGCCGGCGCGAAGAGCGAGGGCAGCGGGATGCCGGAAGACGACGAGGTCAGCTCCGGCAGCGCGCCCTCGGGCAGACCGACGGGGGCGTTGGCGGCGCGGACGGCGCGGGACTCGCGGGCGGGCGCAGGGCGCCGCGCGGGCGGCGAGGCCGGAATCTTGCGGCTGGACGGCCGGCGGGAGCGCCCGGGCTTGGCACCCAGGCCGAGCTCCTCGTAAAGCTGTTCCTTGCTCTTCCGGCTGCGGTACTTGAGGTTCACCCGCTCGGCCATGAGCATCAGCTCCTCGCGGGTGTATTCCTCCGGACCCCTGGGCTTCCTGGCCATTTCAGAGCCCCCCCTCCGGCCTCGCGGCCGGAGCCTCGAAACGCATCTCCTTGGGCACGGCGACCACTCCGCCGGCAGTCACCGTGAAACGCGCGCGGTCCGCCTCGGGATCGTGGCCGATCTTCTCGCCGGCCGGGATCTTAACGCCCTTGTCGATGATCGCATTCCGGATTCGGCAACCGCGGCCGATGTCCACGCCGTCGAAAATGATCGAATTCTCGATCTCCGAGTAGCTGTGCACGTGGACGCCGGGGCCGAGCACCGAGCGCCTGACGGTCGAGCCGGAGATGATGCAGCCGGAGGCGACCATCGAGTCTATGGCCGTTCCGCGCCTCCCGTCGGGCTCGTCCAGGACGAACTTGGCGGGGGACATCTGCGGCTGGGCGGTGCGCACCGGCCACTCGCGGTCGTAGAGATTGAAGGGCGGATCGACGCTGACCAGGTCCATGTTGGCCTGCCAGTAGGCGTCGAGCAGCCCGATGTCCCGCCAGTAGTTGCCCCACTTGCTGGCCGCGAAGTTGTAGGCGAAGACCCGGTGGGTCTTGACCATGTCCGGGATGATGTTCTTGCCGAAATCGTGGGCGGTCTGCCGCTTGGCGTCGCGGACCACCTCGCGAACCAGGGTCTCGGTGCCGAAGGCGTAAACGCCCATGCTCGCGAAGCACCAGCCGGGCTTGCCGGGGATCTCCGGCGGGTCCTTGGACTTCTCGTGGAAGGCCACGATGCGCAGCTCGGAGTCGACCTCGGCCACGCCCAGCTCGTGGGCGTACTTCTTCTCGACCTCCAGGCACGAGACGGACAGGTCGGCCCGCTTGGCCGCGTGGGCCTCCAGCAAGGCCCGGTAGTCCATCTTGTAGATGTGGTCGCCGGAGAGGATCAGCACGAGCTTCGGCCGTTCGCGGTCGAGCGCGTAGATGTTCTGGTAGATGGCGTCGGCGGTGCCCTTGTACCACTCGGCCGCGCCGGTGCGCTGCTGCGGCGGGGTGGTGCGGATGTACTCGCCGAGCTCGGCGTTGAACAGGCTCCAGCCGCGGGCGATGTGCTCGTTGAGCGAGGCGCTCTTGTACTGGACCAGCACGTTGATCCGGCGCAGCCCCGAGTTCAGGCAGTTGGACAGCGTGAAGTCGATGATCCGGTATGGGCCGCCGAAGGGCACGGCCGGCTTCGCCCGGTCACGGGTCAGCGGATAAAGGCGTTCACCCTGGCCACCGGCCAGCAGCATGACGATCGTGTCATTCACAGGATCGGCAGCGGTGCTCGATGCCATCATCCTCCCCCCGGCCCTTCAGTATACCCGGTGCAGTCGGCGCTGCAATGGAAATCCACGTCTTTTGCGATTGCACATGTGCAATCCCGCAAGGGTCGTGATGAGAGCGCCTTCCGGAGAGCGGACCGCGCTACTCGCCCGCGGGCATGAACCAGGTCTTGATGATGAATGCTATCAGACCGGCCCACAGGAGGATGCCGACGATCCCCAGCAGGCGCTTGCAGTCTAGGCAGTACGGAGCCAGCAGCCGGTCGGCGGTCTTGAGCGTCTTGACCGCCAGCCCGGCCAGCGCCCGGCGGGCGGAGGCCAGCAGATCTCCGAGCGTCATGCCGGGACGCTCCGGAGCCTTGCGGCTGATCTGCCTAGTCGGATCCGAAGGATCCACCTGGTTCTCGATGTAGCGTTCCATCTCGGCGAGCTGCTGAACGGACAGGTCGGCCGCGTTCTCCGCGGCGGCCATGGGCACCGCGCCATCCGCCGCAGACGGCGGCTGAGCGCTCCGGCCCGGCTCAACGGAGCGGTCCACGGCCCGCTCCAGGGTGACTAGATTGCCCGGCCCGGGCCCGGCCGCGGCCGCTGCCGGCGCCGTGCTGGAGGGAAGGGCGGGGAGCTGCTCCTCGGCGAGCCGGTCCCCGTCGGCCTGGGCGGAGCGGTCGGTGCGTCCGGAGGGATCGGCCGCCGGGCCGCCCGGACCGGCCGGCGCTGGCGGCAGGTCATCCAGCGAATACTGCCTCTGGGGCTCTGGCGCGGGCGCGGGAACGGGCTGCGCCGGCGGAGGAGCGGCCGGCGGCGCCTCGGCGGCCGCCGGGGCCCGGCGCGAAGCGACCTCGGCGGCGGCCAGTGCCTCGCTCAGGGCGGTGTCATCGAGGCGGTCCTCCGGCAGCGGCGGCTCGGCATCGGAACCGCGATCGAGCGCCTCGTCCCCGACGGACAGGCCCTCGGGGGGCCGGTCGGGCAGGTCCTCGAGTGAATAGTCCTGGTGCGCCAGCCTGGCCGGCAGGATGATCGTCCGGCGGGCGGACTGCGGCTCCTGACCGGCTACGGATTCCTCCGGCTCGAAGTCCAGCGCGGGACCGCCGCGGTGCCGCCGCCGGCCCAGGGACTCGAGCGTGCGGGCGAAGGACCCCTCGGCCGGCTCGGGCTCGAAGGCCGGCCGAGCCCCCGGGTCGCCGGGCATGCCCATGGCCACGATCCGCGACCAGGCCTCGGCCATGGGCAGGGACAGCGTGCGCCGGCCGGCCTCGGCGGCAGGAGAGTGCGGGTCGTAGACACCAGCCCGGAAGGTCTGCTCCGGCTCGACCCAGTCGGCCCCCGAACGGACCTCCGAGCCGCCCTCGCCGGAGGCGAAGGGGGCCGGCGGCTCCGGGGACTCCGATGCCCCAGGCGGCTCCGGCTCCGGCTCGACCGGGAGGGCCCCCGAAGGGCCGGAGGCCCCTGATTCCAGCGCGTCCTCGGACGCCGACCCGGGGGCCGGCTCAGCCGTGCCAGCCTCGCCAGCCTCGCCCTCCTCGTCGACGGTCCCGAGAATGTCGTCCAGGAAGTTGGAGACGTCGTTGGTCTGCGCGCGCCGCTCCTCCTCACGCTTGGCGGCGGCGGCCCGGGCCTTCTCGGCCAGAAGCTGCTCTTCGGGAGTGAGCTCCCGCTCCTTGGGAGGATCGGGCGGCTCCGGCTCCTTCGGCTTGCCCGAGCGGAAGAGGGCGGTCATGGCTCGCTGCCTCCGGCGGCGCTCAGCCCGCCGGCGCCCCCCGGGCGGCTCCGGACCAGACCGCCGTGGCCTCCTTGGCAGCCATGGCCACGACCTCGGGCCCGACCGCCTTCAACCCCAGCCCGAAGGCCGCGGCCAGGGCCAGGTCGGCCAGGTGGTTGATGCGGGAGGGCAGGCCGCCGGAGAGCCGGGCGATGTCCTCCGCGGCCCGGCGGGTGAAGATGCCGCTGGCCGAGCCGGCGCAGGCCAGCCGGTGGAGGATGTAGTCGAGGCTCTCCTCGTCGGACAGGGGCACCAGCGTGGTGCACACCCGCACCCGCTCGCCGAAGCCCGGGACGGCCGCAACCCGCTCGAGCAGCTGGGGGCCGCCGGACAGGATCAGCGTGAGCGCGGGCCCGTCGGCGCCGGGGATGGCCAGCATGCCCCTGAGCGCCTCCCAGACCGCCGGGGAGTCCACGGCTTGGGCGTCGTCGATCACCAGCACCGGACGCGTCGATTCCGCGGCCAGCGCCCCGAGGTGCTCCTCCAGCCGCCCCCGCAGCCTTTCCTCGGAGACCCCGTCGGCGAGGTCCTCGACGCCCAGGGCCCGGGCGGCGGCCAGAACCGTCTCGGCCGGATCGGTCAGCCGTCCGGTCAGTACCGCCGTGCGGTAGCCGCCCGCCCCGGAGAGGCCGCCGAGCAGCGCGCGCAGCACCAGGGTTTTGCCGGAGCCGAACGGCCCGGTCAGCAGCGCCACCGCCAGGCGCTCGTCAACGGCATAGAGCAGCTCGGCCAGGGCCGCGTCGTGCGTCCCGGAATGGAAGAAGAAGCGGGTGTCCGGGGCGTCCCGGAACGGCCTCAGGCGCAGCTTCCAGTGGTCCAGGTACACTTCACTTCTCCCGGCCCGGAACGCGGTTGAGGACGGTGCCGATCAGCCTGGTCCCGAAGTGCTCGAGATCCCGTCCGGTTCGGCGCACCTCGCTGGCGCTGCCCAGGCCGGAGCGGACCACCAGCACCGCCGCGCCAGCCGCGCCGGCCAGCATGGCCGTGCCCCGCCAGGCGCCGTCGCCGGCATCGAGGATGACGGCATCGAACAGCCCGCGGCAGGCCCCGAGCAGCCGGCCGGGCGCGGCGCCCTCCAGCAGCCGGAGCATGCCGGACTGGTCGTCGGCGGCCACCCGGCTGTCGCCCATGGGCAGCACCGCCAGGCTTTCGCTTCCGGAGCAGACCAGCGCGTCCTGCAGGCTGGCCCCGCCGGCCAGTACGTCGGCGAAGCCCGGACCGCCGCCCTCGCCAGCCAGCGCGTCGAGCCCCGGCGCGCGGAGGTCGGCGTCGACCAGCAGCACGCGGATGCCGGACTTCGCGGCCAGTTCCATGGCCGTGGCCGCGGCCACCGTGGTGCAGCCCGCCCCGACCCCGGCGCCGCAGACCGCCAGCACCGCCGGCGTGCCGGCCCGCCCGGAGAGCAGGGCCTGAACCACGCCGCCGACGCCGCGAACCAGTTCGGGGTGGCGGTAGGCCTCCGCGCCCGGTAGCGATGGCAGGCGGCGCGAGTCGGTGATCTCCTCGGCGAGCGGGCGCCGCTCGGGCCGGTTGACCAGCAGCGCGTCGGGAGTTCGGACCGCGCCCCTGTCCGCACCCTTAGCCGGCGCGCGCAGCTGGCGACGGATGACTCCGCTGGGCGCGAACGGAGCGATCGGCTCCAGGCCACCCGACCGGCCAGCCGCAGCGCGACTCTCCCGGGTATTGGCGGGAGACGGGCTGGCGGCCGCCGGCGCCGGAGCAGGGGCAGGGGCCGCAGCCCGCGGCCTCTCGGGAGCCCGGGCCGGGACCGGGTCGGGAGCCGGCTCCGGCGGCGCTCCCGCCGGGTCGTCCGCAAGTTCGGCGAACAGGTCGGGCCGGGGCAGTTGTGCGGTCTTGGCCGGATCCGGGCCTCCCGACCCCTCCGGGGCCGCGGCCTGTCGGGCCCCGTCCAGCGGCACCACCAGGAACTCGCGCTCCTCCGGGCTGACCGGGCCGGCAGCGGCCGGCCGGTCCGCAGCGGGGGGCGGCTCCGCTCCGTCCTGCTCGGTCTCGTTCTGCGCGGCGCGGCGGACCAGGTCGTCCAACCCGCGGCGCGAATCGTCCATCGCCTTGCTGAGGGCATCTCCCAGGCCTGGCATTTGTCTGTGGCCTCCTATTCCTGCTTGGCGGCCAGGTCGGGCAGGTCGGGGATCACGCCGAGCACCGGCAGGTGCAGGCAGCGCGCGAGCCCCGAACGGCTGTCGAGCCGCGAGTGGCGCAAGAAGTGGTAGCGCCGGACCAGGACCATGAGCACCAGCCCGGCGGCCAGCCCGCCGCCCAGGCACGGCCAGATCAGCCAGGAGCGCTCCAGATCCTCGGATATCCCCCCGGCCATCGTGACCGTGACCGGGATCGCCGGCACGGCCGCGAGCCGGTCGACCTCCGTCCCGGCGGTCTTCACGTCCACGGCGATGCGCGCGGCTTCGTTGGAGGCCGCGTCGGCGGCCTTGCGCTCCTGCTCGAACTTGTCGGCCTCGCGGCCGGCCGCGTCCCGCCTGGCCTGGGCGGCCTCCAGCTGGGACTGCACGAACTTGAGCTGCTCCTGCCGGCCGTCACACTCGGCCAGCTGCCGGGCGAGGTCCGCCTGTTTGAGCCGGGCGGCGATCTCGTCGAGCCGGCGCACCACGGGATGGTCCGGGGTGCAGTCTTCGCGTGCGGCGCCGGTCATGAGCCGCTCCAGGCGGCTGCGCTCGCCAGCCAGCTTCAGCTCCTCGGCCGGAGTCGGCGGGGCGGCCTTGCCAACCACGGCGGCCAGCTTGTCGATCTCGCCGCGCAGCGCAAGGCGCCGCTCCTCACCGACCGCGGTCCGGGCGCGCTCCATCTCCGCGCGGCGCAGCCCGACCTCGACCTGCGCCTTGGCGAGATCCGCGTCCGCGGCGGCCTTGCGCCCCGGCCAGTCCTTGCGGGCGGCGGGCAGAGCCGCTTCCGCGTCCCTGGCCGCCTTCAGGGCCGCCTGGTACTCGGCCAGCCGCTTCCTGGCGTCGCCCAGACGCCTGGCGTGGCCCTCGGGCTGCAGCGGGGCGATGCCCGAGGTCCGGGGGTCGGTCAGTCTGTCGCGGGCCCAGGCCAGGGCGCGGATGGCGGCTATGCGCGGGCGGCCGTGACAGACCAGGCGGGCCTCTCCGGCCGAGGCGTCCACGATGTCGACTTCGAGCCGGCCGCTGCCGGAGAGCCCTTCCCCCGCCTCGGCGCTGCGGCGCCAGGCGGACTGGAACTCCGCATTGCCGACGCGGTCGGACAGGGCCGCCGCGGCCTCCTCGGCGCGGGCCGCCGGACCGAACCGCAGGCCGGTCTCGGCGCGGTACTCGAGGACCGCGCCCTTGATGACGGTCCAGGTCAGCGCCCCGGCCAGGATTCCCGAGACCAGCGCCGCCGCGGACAGGATCTGGCCGGTGCCCACGCCGCGCTTCTTCAGCGAGCGCCGGACGGCGCGAAAGACTCCCGTGGCCGGCATGGCTCAGTCCCCCCGCCTGGTCAACTGGGTGACTTTGACGACCGGATCGCTGACCAGGTAGGACCGCAGCGCCCCGGCGATGCTCTTGCCGGCCTGCTCCGGATCGAGCCTGTCGACCGCCCCGACCCGCCGGGCGAAGGCGCTGCCGGGCAGCAGATCGGCCACGAACGCTCCGCCCTCCGGGATATCCAGCAGGCCGTCGGACCGCACCCGCCAGCGGCCGCTGAACTCGGGGTGGCGCTCGACCTGCACGTCGATGGTGTCTCCCGGCAGCAGCCCGGTCTGGGGACGATGCCCGGCGACCGGCGGGTCCAGCGGCTTCGGCGGCGCCGGAACGGGCGTCGGAGCCGGCAGCGGCGCCGGGATCGGGGCCGGCGCGACCTCGTCTCTGCCCAGCGACCGCGGCGGACCGTCCCAGGGACGGTCGGGCTTCCCGGGCAGGCTGACGGCCGGCGGCGCATCGACGGGCAGGGTGGTCACGACCGGCCGGCGCACGGTCGGCTCGGGGCGTCTCTCGGCGGTGTAGCTGGCCAGGATCCGCTTGCCCTGCTCGCTCGGAACGGTGTCCGGACGGACCTGCCGGTAGCGGGAGTCAGAGCCGATGCAGCCCAGCGCCGGCAGGGCGCTCGCCAGGCAGACCAGCAGCCGCGGCCACCGGGGGCGCGGCAGAAAGCTCGAGCCGCTCATACCGCCACCTGCTGGGCCGGGGCCTGCCCCGCGGCCGCCGAGGAGCGCTCGGGCGGGGGCGACTGCCGCTCGGCGAAGGCCTTGATCCGGCCGATGTCCTCGGGGGAGAAGAAGCGCCAGCCGTTCCGGTCGCGGCGCACGTCGGAGACGCGGCCCTCCCGAAACCAGCGCAGCAGGGTATTGCGGGATACCCCGATGCGCTCGGCGGCCTCGCGGGTGCTCAGTCTCATGGCTCGAGAACCTCCCTTGGGGGTTGGCACCGGCCTGAGTGTATCCAGGTATACTCAGGTGTGTTTAAATATCGTCAAAAGCGGGCGGGAGCTTGAAGGCCCGCAGCCGCGGCCGCCGCTCAGTCGTGAGGGTTCCTGCGCCTATCCTTATAGAAGTCCCGCAGCACACCGAAGGCCAGCTTGCGCCGCCCGCCGGGCGCGATGAGCCCCTTCTGGTTCCAGCCCTTCTGCCAGCGGTTGGCGCGGCGCAGCGACCGGAAGTCGCAGAGGATCCAGGGGGCCAGCCCCCGGCACCAATCGAGCTTCCGGATCATGGCGAGCTGCCGGCGGTAGACGTCGGCCTGGTCCTCCTCGGTCCAGCGCTCCCCCGGCCGGCCGTGGCGCCCGGCCAGGGCCTCGGCGCCGAGCTCGCTGAAGATCACCGGGCGCTCGACGGGCGGCTCCCAGCGGACCCGCTCGAGCTCCCCGCGGCCGGGGGCGCTGTACCAGCCCATGTACTGGTTGATGCCGATGAGGTCGAGCTTGCGGAGCACCGGCCCGAAGACGCCGCGCAGCCGGCGCGGGTCGTTCGGGTCGGAGCCGGGCTTGCGGTCGGAGTAGAAGGCGGCCGCGGTCAGCCGGGTCGGGTCGAGCCGCCGGGCCAGGGCGGCGAGGTTCGCGAAGAAGCGGTCGCGCTCCGGGACGTTGGGCGTCTCGTTGCCCACCGACCAGGCGACCACCGAGGCCCGGTTGTAGTCGCGCCGGATCAGCTCGGCCAGCTGCTGCCGGCAGTTGGCCAGCGTCGCCGGGTTCCGGAACTGGATGCCCCAGTAGACCGGGATCTCCTCCCAGACCAGGAGCCCCAGCCGGTCGGCCCGGCGGGCCATCTCCTCGGTGTGGGGGTAGTGGGCCAGGCGGACGAAGTTGCAGCCCAGGGCCTTGGCCTCGCCGAGCAGCCGGTCCATGTCGGCGGGCCGCAGCGCCCGGCCGCCGCCGGGGACGGGCCGCTCCTCGTGCATGCAGATGCCGCGCACGTAGACGGGCAGGCCGTTCACGAGCAGCTCGCGCCCGCGCCGCGCCACCGTCCGGAAGCCGACCCGGTCGGAGACCCGGTCGGCGCCGGCCGAGACCTCGACGGCGTAGAGCTTGGGATTCTCCGGGCTCCAGCGCTCCGGATCGGCCGGGATCCGCACTGCACCGCGCCCGCCCTTGAGCGCGATCCGCGCGTCGACGCCCAGTTCGCGGATGCGGAGCCGGGCCGACTTCGGACTCCCCGGCCCGTCGGTCTCGACCTCGGCATGGACAAAAGACCGGCCGCGCTCCTCGGCGAGCGCGATCCTGAAACCGCGGATGAAGGTCCGCGGCACGCGCAGGATCTCCACCGACCGGGTCAGGCCGCCGTAGTTGAACCAGTCGTAGTTGCGGGTGGGCGCGCCGTCGAGGCGCACGGTGGCGTCGACCATGACCACGAGCAGGTTCTTCGCCCGGAGCTTGCCGGTGACCTCGAACTCGAAGGGGGTGAAGCCGCCCTCGTGGGCGCCGAGCGGCTCGCCGTTCAGGAAGACCTCGGCGATGTAGTTGGCGGCGCCGAAGCGCAGGAAGCAGCGCTCGCCCCGGCGCGGCCGGAAGGCGAAGCGCCGCGCGTACCAGGCCGGCCCGTCGTAGTGGGCCAGCTCCCGCACCTGGGTGTTCCAGTCGCCGGGCACCCGCACCGGCGTCCAGTGGTCGTGCTCGAACTCGACCGGCGGGCCCCAGACCTCCTGCCGGCGCTCGACCCAGTAGCGGGAGACGTAGCCGGTGCGCATCGGGTCGATCTGCAGCCGCCACGCGCCGTCGAGGCTGACCCGCTCGCGGCCGTGGCCGAAAGCCGGCATCCGCCCGGCCGGCACCGCCGGCGGGCGCTGGGGGTCGAGGGCCTGGTAGAACGGGGGAGGGCGCTTGCTCATGGCCGGACCCGGCGCTACTTGACGCCGCGGAGCGGCTCGATGGCCTCGACGTCCTCCTTCTTCCATCCGCACATGGCCAGCTTCTCGCGGACGAAGTAGCGGTAGGTGTCGTAGCCCACGTCGGCCTGGACGCGGTGGTCGACGTGCGGGATGAAGCCGCCGTCGGCCACCGTGGGTTCCAGGCGCTTGAGCTCGGCCAGGATCGCCGGCTTGCCCTTGAGGAGCGCCATCTTGTCGAAGCCGCCCACCAGCAGAATGTCGTGCCCGTACTGCTTGCGGAGCGCCACCGGGTCGGTGCCGCCGCGGACCTCGATGGGGAACATGCAGTTCTGCCCGGCCTCGAGCCAGAGGGGCACCAGCTTGGTGATGTCCCCGTCGCAGTCCGTCCAGATCACGTCCACGCCGTGAGTCCGGAGCAGCTTCAGCACCGGCCGGAGGTGGGGCATGACGATCGAGTTGAACATCTCCGGCGAGCAGATCGGCCCGCTGTTGTAGCAGACGTCCTCCCAGCCGGCGGCGAAGTCGGCGGAGACGTGGGGCAGGGCGCGCTCGAGCACCTTCAGGGTGATGCCGGAGCAGTGCGCCACCATCTCCTCGACCAGCTCCGGGTCGTCGTAGAACATCAGGGCGATGTTCTCGAAGCCCACCCAGTTGCGGATCCAGCCCAGGTACGAGCCGATGGACACGCCCACCGGCACCTCCGAGCGCAGCAGCTTCGCGCCCAGCGCCGGCAGCCCGGAGCCGGCGGAGTCAGCCGCGGCGGACTGCTTCCCGGCCTTGGCCGACTTCTGGGCCTCAGGCGTAGTCAGCGAGCGGGCCGCGTCCTTGGCGGCCTCGGCATTGGCCGCGGGCAGGCGCTTGTCCAGGTCCAGGGTCAGGAACTCGTCGCGGAAGGCCTGCCAGCTGGCCCGGTCTTTCACCGGGAACTCCAGGTAGTGCGGGATGGTCCCGGCACCCTGGCTGATCACCTCCTGGAGCGTGCCCAGCCCGTCGCGGACGATCTTGGTGTTGCCGCGCTCCTCGACCACCACCTGCTTGCGGGTGTTGATGGTCCCGAGCTTGAGCGGCACGTAGGTGGGGTGCTCGCAGCCGAAGTACTCCTCGACCGACCAGTTGTCGTTGTACTTGGCGGGCAGGCCCTCGGCCTGGAAGCGCCGGATGGTCTCGTCCCAGTAGCCGAACTCCCAGTGCGGGATGCGGTCGACCGACTGGAAGTGCATGCAGCGCAGGAAGCGCTCACGGGAGGTCATGGTGCCGGAGACCTTGGCGCCGCCGCCGGACTTGGCGGAGGCCTGGATCAGGGCTTCGAATTCCTTCTCGAGCACGGGGTCTTTTCTCCTTTGCGGGTGCTGGGCCCGCCGCTGGTTCCGGGTGATGGATGAGCGGTAAGTCTAAGATCCCGCCGGACGGGTGCAAGGGCGCAATCAGTTGAATCACTCCCAGTTCTCCGCAGCGCCGAGGAGAACCGGGGATGGCTCAAGATCCCAAGCGCCATTATCCGGGACTATCCATAGCGCGCCGCGTCGCCATCTCGTGCGCCGCGACGGTGCCCGGGACGCCCCGGGCACCGCTTCAACTGCCCCCTACCCCGCCTTGCGCTCCTCCAGCGCCGCGACCAGGTCGCCGACGTTCCGGAAGGCCATGATCTCGTCGGGGCTGAAGCGGGTCTTGAAGCCCATCTCCACCGCCAGGATCAGGTTGACGTGGGAGATGGAGTCCCAGCCGTCGACGTCGTTGGCGGTGGTCTCCGGGCCGATGTTGAGCTCCTCGTTGTCGAAGACCGTCCGGAAGATGCCGTTGAGCTTCTCGAGGGTGGTCATGGCTGCTCCTTGTTCGCGCCGTCCTGGAAGTCCAGGGTCGAGACGTCGCCGACCGAGCCCCCAGTATACCGGGCCTTCAGCACCCGGCGCATGATTTTCCCGCTCTTGGTCTTGGGGATGTTCTCCAGGACCCGGAACTCCTGGGGCGTGGCCACGGTCGAGACCCGGTTGGAGACGTGGATGCGGGCCTTGAGCTCGAGTTCCGGCCCCCAGGCCGCGCCCGGGCGCAGGGCCACGAAGGCCACCACCTTCTCCCAGAGCAGGTCGTCGCTCGCGCCGATCACCCCGGCCTCGGCGATGCCGGCGACCTCGAGCAGGGCGCTCTCCACCTCGAAGGGGCTGACCAGGTGGCCGGAGGTGTTGATCACGTCGTCGCTGCGGCCCTGGAACCAGTAGTAGCCGTCGGCGTCGCGGTAGGCGGTGTCGCCGGTCAGGTACCAGCCGTGCCGGAACTTCTGCCGGTAGACGTCCTCGTGGTGGAAGTAGGAGATGAACATCGAGTCCCAGCCGGGCTTGAGGCAGAGGTTGCCGTGCTCGCCGTCGGGGAGCACCGTCCCGTCGTCGGCCACGATGGCCGCCTCGATCCAGGGCAGCGGCCGGCCCATCGAGCCCGGGCGGATCTCCAGACCCGGCCGGTTGGTGATCAGGATCCCGCCCGTCTCGGTCTGCCACCAGGTGTCGTAGATGTCGTGGCCCAGCACCTTCCGGCCCCAGCTGATCACCTCGGGGTTGAGCGGCTCGCCCACGCTGAAGATGTGCCGCACCCCGGAGAGGTCGAACCTTCCGAAGAGCGCCGGGTCCTCGCGCATGAGCATGCGCAGGGCGGTCGGCGCGGTGTACCAGACCGAGACGCGCTCGTCCTGGAGGAGCCGGAACCACTTCTCCGCGTCATAGGCCCCGCCGAAGTGCAGCTGGGTCACGCCCAGGCTCCACGGCCCGATGATCCCGTAGGAGGTGCCGGTGACCCAGCCCTGGTCGGCGGTGCACCAGTAGCGGTCGTCCGGCTTCAGGTCGAGGACCTCGGCGGCGGTGCGGCTCTGGTGGAGCACGCTGCGGTGGTGGTGGAGCGCCCCCTTGGGCTTGCCGGTCGAGCCCGAGGTGTAGTGCAGCACCGAGGGCGTCTCGGGGGGCGTGAGCGCGGTCTCGAAGCGCTCCGAGGCCGCGGCCATCAGGCGCGGGTAGCTGAGCACGTCGGGCGCGAGGTCCTTCTCGGCGTCGACCAGCAGGATGTGCTTGAGGGTCGGGAGCTTGTCCCGGATGCGCTGGAACTTCTTCAGGTAGCTCTGGCGGGTGAGGATCGCCTTGCAGCCGGCGTCGCCCAGCCGGTCGAGCAGGGCCTCCTCCCCGAAGTTGGCGAAGAGCGTGCCGGTGATCGCCCGGGCCTTGAGGCCCCCCAGGAAGGCGAAGAAGACCTCGGGCATCTTCGGCAGGAAGATGAAGAAGACTTCCCCGGGTGCGACGCCGAGGTCGCCGACGACGTTGGCGAAGCGCGAGCTCTGGCGCTCGAGGTCGCCGAAGGTGTAGTCGGCGCGCTCGCCGTGGGCGCCGAGCCAGCGCATGGCCACCTTGTCGCCCAGGCCCCGGTCGCACTGCATCCGGGTGCAGATGTGGCCGATGTTGTACTGCCCGCCCTGGATGATCTCCGGTGTCGCGTTCATCTTCTACTTCCTCTCTTCGCCGCAGAAGGAGTCCAGCCCGAGCAGGACCTCCGCGTCGCCCGGCGGCTCCGCGCGGTTGAAGGAGCCGTACTTGGCCTCGACCTTCGACCAGGGCACGAGGCCGAAGCGCAGGGTCTGGCCGGGCTTGGCCGTCGCCGCGGGCGTCCACTGGTTGTTGCGCATGCCCCAGGCGTAGACCAGGATCTCCCCGGCCGGCAGGCTGCCCTTGGTCGCCTTGGCATCCTTCAGATGGATGCCCACGAAGCAGTCCTTGTAGGGGACCGTGCCCGGCCGGGGCGTGGCCCCGATCGCCTGGATCCGGCCCTCGATCTCGATCTCGGCCTCGATGGCCGGGGGCGCCGGAGCCACCGGCTTGGCGCCTCCCGCCGACGGTGCCGGCAGCGGCAGGAGCTTCCAGTCGCCGACGCTCAGGTCGCGCATGGCGAACTCGTAGACCACCAGGCGCTTGCCGACCAGGCGGTCGCGCTGGGATGCCTTGGCCAGCTCCTGGCGGGTGGTGTAGGAGCCGCCGGCGTTGATGGTGATCCGGTCGAGCGGCCGCTGCAGGCGGAGAGCGAGCTGCTCGACGAAGCCGGCGCCAGCGCCCCAGTTCATGGCCTGGAGCGAGTAGATGTTGAAGAAGCTGTCGCCGAGCACCAGCACGTCCGCGGAGCGCTCCGGCTCCCAGGGGCTCCCGTCGGCGCGGACCACCGGGCGGATCGCGACCCTCTGCGCCGGGAAGAGGCCGCTCTCGGCGGGGAGCTTGAGCATCTCCTCGATGTCGCCGCGGTTCGTCGCCTCGGCTTCGCGCGCGGCGTAGCCGGCCGGCTCGCGCGCCGGCAGCCAGCCCCGGGCCCTGATGAGCTCGGCGAGCTTCCCGGCGGCGAACTCCATGGCCTCCGGCGTCCAGTGGGTGTCGGTCGCCAGGAACTGCTCCCGGCCGGCCGCGCGCCCGGCCGCGGCCAGGTCTGCGGAGACGTCCAGCACCGGGATGCCGTGGCGCTCCATCTCCGCCAGGAACTTGGCATAGGAGGGGTTGTAGATCGGCCCGTCCTCCGGGCCGTAGCGCCGTGAGAGCCGTCCGGGGTGGACCGAGGGCTTCATCGGCGCGGGCATGACCACCAGGGCAATGCCCCGCTCGCGCAGCTCCCGGTCGAACTCCAACAGGGCCCTGACCGGGTCGGGCTGGACCGCCTCGGAGCTCGAGTCTCCGCTCCGGGCGCGCCGCTGTAGCTGTCGCGGATCGAGGAAGCCCGGGGCGGTCAGCGCGTCGACCTCCGGCCGGTAGAAGAGCCAGCCGTCGCGCCCCGCGTAGGCCTGTTCGTTGCCCACGCCGCCGAAGCGGGTCATGAGGTACTGCATCCGCGGCAGGAGCGCCCTGCCCACCGCGGAGTTGCGCTCCAGGGCGTCGTCGAAGCCCTCGATCTCCCGGACCGGCGGGAGCATGGCCCACAGGCGGCGCAGGCCGCGCGGGGCCTCGCCCGCGGGAGTCCCGGCCCGGTCCGCCCAAGCCGGCCCGGGGCACAGGCGGAAGACCTCCAGGGCCTGGGGCATGCGCGAGCCGTCGGCGGCCGGCCGGCCGCGGAGGTCGAGCGCCGCCTGGAGCAGCGGTTCGCCGAGGATCACCAGGAGCAGCGCGGCGACCAGCGTCCAGGCGACCGCCGGCGTGAGCACGGTGTGCTTGAGGGAGAGCTCCGCCTCCTCCTCCCGGCTGTGCTTGTCGTAGAGCGCGATCTGCGGCGTCTCAGGCATGGCTCACCTCAGAAGATGAAGTAGATGAACGGGTTGTACTCCTGCGTGCGCAGCACCACCAGCGCGAGCAGGAACAGTCCCAGCACCAGCGCCACCTTCCACCAGGAGAGCTTCTGGGTCGCCTCCCAGGTGTCCGGCACCCGCCAGACCACGTAGCCGGCGATGATGAAGCTGGCCAGGTAGTAGGGCTGGTAGATGATCCCGCCGAGCAGTCCAGCCCCCGGAGCGGCCTGGCCCAGGCCGAACATGGTGCCGAGGTAGCCCATGATGTGGCTGAGGTCGCCTCCGCGGAAGAAGACCCAGCTGACGATCACGATTAGGAAGGTCACCGCGACGCGCAGCGGCACCGGCAGCCAGTTGTAGAAGCCCTTCTTTCCGCGGATCTGCTCCGCGGCCATCATGGCGCCCTGGATCCCGCCCCAGATGACGTAGTTCCAGCTGGCCCCGTGCCAGAGCCCGACCAGCAGCATGGTGATCATGAGGTTGACCGGGGTGCGCCAGGCCGGCGTCATGCGGTAGCGGGTGGCCACCTCCAGCGGCGTGAAGAGGTAGCCGCGGAACCAGGACGACAGGGACATGTGCCAGCGCCGCCAGAACTCGGTGATGTTCTGCGAGCGGTAGGGGCAGTTGAAGTTCCGCGCGAAGACGAAGCCGAGCATCAGGCCCAGGCCGATGGCCATGTCCGAATAGCCGCTGAAGTCGAAGTAGATCTGGAAGGCGTAGGCCACCGCCCCGAACCAGGAGTCGAGGGTGCCCACGCTGCCGGAGTCGAAGGCCAGGTCGGCGATCTTGCCGCAGGGGTTGGCCAGCAGGATCTTCTTGGCCATGCCCAGGCCGAAGAAGGCCACCCCGCGGGCGAACTTGTCGAGGGTCAGCCGGCGGTTCTCGATCTGGTCGGCCAGGTAGGAGAACTTCAGGATCGGCCCGGCCACCAGGTGCGGGAACATCGAGACGAAGCAGGAGAAGTCGGCGAAGTTGCGCATGGCCTTGGCCTCGCCGCGGTAGACGTCGATGATGTAGCTCATCGACTGGAAGGTGTAGAAGCTGATGCCCAGCGGCAGGACCACCCGGAAGAAAGTGTCCCAGCGGGCCGCGCCCAGGCCGAGCCCCTCGACCAGGGCGTTGTAGCTGTCCACCCCGAAGTTGAAGTACTTGAAGAATCCGAGCATGGCCAGGTTCGAGACCACCGAGCCGATCACCGCCCAGCGCTGGGTCCGGGTGCGCGCGCCGCGGGGCAGCGGGCGGCACTCGCCGCCCCAGTCCCGCCAGAAGCGCCAGGAGTCGTAGGCGACCACCAGGGAGAGCAGCCAGTCCAGGAAGGTGGTCCCGAACATCAGGAAGATGAACTTGGGGTTGGCCCAGCCGTAGAAGACGTAGCCCATCAGGATCAGCGAGGCGTTGCGCCAGCGCTGCGGCGCCCGGTAGAGGGCGTAGTAGAGCGCCAGCGCCGCCGGCAGGAAGTAGTAGACGAAGATGTGCGAGCTGAAGACCATGGCCCGCTCACCCGCCCTTCTTCACGGGGAGCTTGCGCCACCCGTTGGTGCACTCGGTGAAGTTGCGGGCGCTGAAGCACCAGATCATGACCTTCTTGCCGGCGAGCCAGGCCGGGTCGGCCTTGGCGCGCTGGTAGAGGTCGATGCGCACCTTGGTGACCCCGTCGCCGCGCGAGGAGACGGTGTCGACGGCGAAGCCGAGCTCGAACGCCAGCTGGTCGGGCAGCCCCGCGCCTCGGGCGAAGAGGTCCTCGCCGATGCTGAAGACCAGCCCGTGGCTGTCGGAGACCAGCAGCACCGGGCTCTTCGGATCGGTCTTGACCGGTTTGAGCGCCGGGCCATCCTTGGTTCCCACGAAGCGCAGCGCCAGCTTCTCCTCGGGCGGTTCGGCGCCGCCGGCGGCCTTGAGGGCCTCGACCAGGTCGCCGCGGAAGGCGACGGCCCGCTCCTCGCCCTCGAACTTCGTCTTGGGGGGGTCCTTGAACCAGGGCCGGGCCCCGAGCTCCGCGGCCACCGCCCGGGCGGCGATGACCGTGGCCAGCCCCGACCAGTGGGTGTCGGTCTGGCAGTAGAGCGGCCCCTGGCCCTTGGCGCGCTCGGCGGCCAAGGCCGGGACCAGGTCGATCACCTTGACGCCCTTCTCGCCGAGCAATCGGTAGAACTCCTGGTGGTGGACGTCGAGCCGCGGCGGCTTGGCGCCGGCCGCGTCGGAGATCATCTCCGGGTAGACGACCGCCTTGGGCGGCACGGGCACGAGGACGAGCTCGATGCCCGCCTTGTCGAGCTGCTCCTTGTAGTGGAGGATGGCGGCGAGCGGGTCCCGGGCGTCGGCCTGGGCCGAGGAGGAGGTCTTCTCGGCGGCCGGGCCCCAGAACTCGCCGAGGCCCAGGTGCTTGAGCTCGCCCTTCAGGAAGAGCCAGCCGTCCTTGCCGGCCACGGTCATGGTCTTGGCGTTGGCCGCCTTCGTGGCGCAGTCCTCCAGGAAGGCCCGGGCCGGGGCGGGGGCCGCCGGTTCCTCGCCGCCGCGCGCGCCGGGCGCAGCCGCCGCCAGGAGCCCTGCCGTCACCAGGAGCAGTCTGATCGTAGCCATGGCCGTTCCTCTCCGGTCACTGTGCGGGCACAACCGCCTCGGCCGCCCAGGCCATGTCCAGGCGCAGGGCGCGGCGGTGCTGGGTGTCGTTGACGTAAATGTGCTCCTCGCTGAAGCCGGCGCCGGTGGGCCAGGCCAGCGGGATCTCCGGAACCGCGACCGTCGGCTTTCCGGCCTTGCCCTTCGACGAGCTCAGGGCCTCAGGCGGTGAGCCTGTCGAACCGCCCGCCTCGGTGTTGGGGTTCACGTACTGGGAGTCGAAGTTGCCGTACTTGCCGAACTCGGCGATGAGGTTCCCGGCGTTGTCGTAGAGCAGCACCGAACTGGTGATGGCGTTGGGCAGGACCACCCGCCCGTAGCGGTCGAGGTCGAAGCGCGGCGCGCGGCAGACGCAGCAGGAGTTGCCGCCGAAGGCCTCGGCCGCGCTGCTGTAGGGCGCCAGGCCCGGGTAGGCCCGGAGGGCGCCCTCCATCTTCTCGGCGAATTGGGCGCCGCGGCCGCCGCGCCCGCTCATGGTCCCGCCCTCGGGCCCGAACTTGACCACGCTGCCCACCGAGACGCGGTAGGCCTGGTCCTTCTCGAAGCCCTTGGGCGGCACGGCGGCGAGGCCCTTCTCGCTGCAGATCATGCCCACGTAGAGGTTGCCGGCCAGGTCCACGCGGATGCCGCTGTTGCACTGCGGCACCGGCCCGATGACCGCGGCTGTCCAGCCCGCCGGGTACTTCTTGCGGACCTCGTCGGCGACCTTGGCGTTCGCCGCGTCCTTCTCGTGCTTCACCGGGAAGTCGCCGCCCAGGTCGTACTTGCCGTTGAGCGGCGTGCCGTCGCCGTTGAAGCCGCCGATGCAGTAGGCCCCGAAGAAGAACATGAAGGAGACGTAGCACTTGCCGTCGGGGCCCACGCCGTGGCCGCGCCCGTCGTAGGCCACGCCCATCCGGCCGTAGACGTAGGGGCTGAGCACGTGCGTGCCGGTGGCCGGGAACGGCGCCGGCGCCAGGTCGCGGGTGTAGCGTTCCAGCGGCCCGCTATAGTCGTTGCGGGTCCGCACGTAGAGCAGGCCGTCGTAGCCCACGGCCACGTCGGTGGCCGGAAAGACCTTGCCGTCCTTCTTGAGCCGCCCGCCGGCGCCGGTCAGGCCGTCGAACCGCCAGGTTCCGCCGCCGCCGTCGTTGGCGTAGACCTCGTCGCGGGCGAAGTCCACGGCCATCCGGTTCCAGTCGGTGGGCAGGTCGGCGGCCAGGCGGATGGCCTTGCCGTCGGCGCGCTGGAAGCCCTTCTTGTCCGGGGCCAGGGACCACGCACACGGCGCGGGGTTGTCAGCGGCCGCATCGGCCGCGGCAAAGGAGGCGCCGGATACCGCCCCGGAGACATCCAGCTTGAAGCACTTCTTGCCGTTGGTGAAGAGCAGGCCGTCCTTCTTGGAGGCCTTGAGCAGCCGCAGCGGGCCGGCGTCGAAGTAGCCCTTGGCGTTGTAGACGCCGTAGAAGTCGGGGTTGAGGTTGCGCTGGTTGCGCAGGAAGAAGGTCTTTCGCTCTTCGTCCCAGCGGGCGAAGTCCTTGACGGCCCCCGGCGGCAGGTCCGCCGGGAAGGGGGCGACTTCGCGGAGGTAGCGGCCCTCGGAGTCGAAGACCCGCACGGTCATCGTCCCCTGGTTGCCCATGGACCGGCCGGAGGCCAGGTAGAGGTTGCCGTCCTCGTCGGTGGCCATGCTGTGCGACGCCGGCCAGGCGGCCGTGTCGCCGAAGTTGCAGGGATCGGCGCCTATGAACCGGCCGAACCTGGCCCCAAAGCCGGCGCGGACGCGCACCTTGAAGGGCCCGCCGGCGGCGGGCTTGCCGAAGTCGTCCTTGCCATCCCAGGCCAGCTCCTGGGCCAGGCCCTCCTTGAGGGGCGCGGGCGGCGGGTTCTTCGCCCCGAGGACGCCGGCGGCCAGGTGGCGGACCACCTTGCCGTCGGCTCCGAGCACGGCGACCTCCACGTCGGCCGGCACGGCCAGGGTGAAGGCGATCTTCACCCCGTCGCCGGCTTTGGCCGCGGTGGGCTTCGCCGAGAAGGATGCGTCTCCAGCCCGGGCGGCCGCCCCGGCCAGCAACAGGGCACAGAGGCAGCCGGCAAGCTTCCTCCGAGCGCTCACGGCTTCTGCTCCTTGGCCGCCTCGCCCGCGCCGGAGTGGACGTACCCGCCGCCGAGCAGCGACTGCTTGATGCCCGGCCCGGACCAGAAGAGCTGGCAGATCACCGGCTGGCCCGGGTCGCCGACGCTCATCACCTTGATGGCGTGCATCCCCTTCTTGAGCGCCACCGGCGCGCCGGCCTTGGGCTTGGACCAGGGGTAATTCCACTTGTCGGTAATCGTGACCACGACCTTGCCGTCGACCCACACGCCCCAGCCGGCGCTCTTGGTGCCGTCGGCGGCCTTGACCCAGCGGTCGTTGCCCTCGCCCTGCAGGAAGGAGAAGACGTAGTCGCCGTCGGTCTGGATCTCGAGCATCCCGGTCCACACCACGGCGTAGGGCGCGCGGCCCTTGTTGATGGCCGGGTCCGGCGCGCGGCCGCCCTCCCAGCGGAAGTCGACGCAGCGGTCGACCCGGCTCAGGACCTTGTTGGTGCAGGCGTAGTCCGAGAAGTACTCGCCCTTGAACCCGTCGCCGGTCAGGGCCGGCAGCACGGCCACGTCGAACGATGCGGTCTTGCCCTGGTACTCGGCAGTGGCGGTGACCTTGGCGGCCTCGGCCACGCCCTTGAACTCGGTGGCGGTGAGCGCCACCTTGGCGGCGTCGACCTTCCAGGTCACCCCTTCGCGGATCTGCGGGGTGCAGACGCCTTCCTTGGTGCGGTAGTGGCCCACAACCTTGAGCGTCCGGGCGGCTCCCGCGTTGATCACCTCCTGGGCCAGGGGCTTGTTGGCCGGCCCCTCCCCGCAGATCGTGATCTTCTCGAGCTCCGCGCCGGCCGGCAGGACGTCGGTCTCGTCGAAGTAGTCCTTGATGCAGTGCTTCTTGGCGATCTCGATGTGCTCGTCGGTCCGCCAGTAGGCGATGTAGGCGATGGGGGCGACCTTCTCGGGACCCTCGACCGTGTAGCAGACCCACTCGTCGGTCCGCCCGAAGAAGAATCCGTTGATGGCGTGGTCCCCGAGGGCCGCCACGTTGACGATGGGTTTGGGCGACGGACCGTTGTCGCCGAAGGTGAAGATCCCCATCAGGTTGTGATTGGTGGTCAGGTTGCTGGTCAGGTACCTGCCGCTGGGCGATACCGCCCCGCCGCAACCGCCCATGATGCCGTAGGTCTTGCCGCCGACGGCCGCGCAGACCGGGGGCATGACCCAGGCGACGCGCTTGCCGTCGAGCGACATGGTCGTGCGCCCGGCGTTGCCCTTGTAGACGCTCTTCTTGTCCTTGCCCTCGATGTCCATGCTGAAGATTTCGCGGAGCTCCTTCTCGCCGTCCGACCAGCAGATCCGGTCCCCCTGGCACCAGTTGAAATAGGTGAACTCGGCGGTGTACTGGCCGATCTCCCGGGACTTCCTGGTGGCCAGGTCGAGGATGAAGATCTTGCCGCCCATCCCGTAGACGGCCTGCTTGCCGTCCGGCGAGAAGCGCGCGTCGACCACCGGACCCTCGACCAGTTTCTCGAGCTTGCGCTCGTCGCCGCTGATGGTGCAGAGCACCAGGTTGCCGGGCTTGACCCGGCTGGGGCCGTCGGTCAGCAGCGCCCGCCCGCGGACACCGGCCGAGGCGTCGGCGCCGCCCAGGCACAGGGCCACCCCGACCGCCAGCAGCAGGAACTTCAAGGTCGCACTCGTCATGATGGTCCTCCTTTACTCCCTGATTTCCGCGCCGGCCGGGGGCTTGGGCTGCTCGGCTTCCGGCAGCGCCTGGAGCGGGCCGTGGTCGTAGTAGACGTCCCGGTCGAGGCCGCGTTCGGGGTCCAGGTCGACGGGCAAAGCCCGCTCGACCTTGTTGAACTGCGGATGGGTGCTGAACAGCTCCACGCTCAGGCGCCGCTTCGAGCCGATCTCCCTCCGGCTGCCGGCCAGGAAGATCTTGTCCACGTACATCCACTCGGTCACGTAGATCTTCGGCTCCTTGCAGTCGCCGGCGATGACCTTGTCTACCTGGTACTCGCAGATCGCCAGCACCTCGCGGTAGGTGAAGCCCTCCTTCCAGGGCATGGGGTACGTGGGGCGCGAGAGCAGCTTGCCCTCGAACTCGACGCGCGCCACGGGGGCGCGCTTGCGGACCTCCTCCAGGACGGACGCAGCCGCCTTGGCGACCTCGTCCGCGCTCAGGGCCCGGTTGTAGAGCGCGGCCTGCTCGACAACCCCGCGCCAGGGGAGCTTGCCGGCGCGGTCGTTTCCGAAGTAGAGGATGCCGTTGGCCCAGCCGGAGAAGTCGCCCTTGATGCCCGGCAGCGCCGCGGCCTTCACCCCATCGCGGTAGCAGAGCACGGCGCCCTTCGCGACGGTAACTGTCAGGTGGAAGGGCTTGGCGTCCTTCAGCCGGCAGAGCTCGACCTTGACCGGCTCGGCGCCGCTCGGGCTCGCCCGGAAGGTCAGGGCGTCCTTCTCCTGCGTCACGGCGAAGAGCAGCTCGCCCTTGGGCGGCGCGTAGCCGAGGAGGCAGCCGGTGCCATCCTGGCTGGCCGTCGCCGGCTGGATGTGGGCCGAGAAGGTCAGTTCGCCCCCGGCGTTCTTCAGGCTCGGCCCGAGGTGGTCCTCGACCGCCCCGCTGAAGAAGCAGCCGCCCTCCAGCCGCATCCCGTAGTCGCTAGTCAGGAGCGCCAGGCCTTTCCGGTCGAAGCTGCCGGTGAACGTGAGCACCGGCTGGCCGTCGGCGCCCCAGACCTTCACCGGGGGGTCCTCGGCGGTCATCTCGACGATCTTCCCGCGGAAGGGCCCCTGCCCGGCCGTGGCCCCTTCCCCCGCCTCCGCCCAGGCGACGCAGCCGACCAGCGCGGCCAGGGCGAGGGAGAGGGCCAGGGTCCTGAGCACCAGAGCCCCGGCGCCGGACCGGCCACGGCACACCGCCGCGCGCAGCGCGTCGCCACGGTGCCCCCAGCGCGAGGCCTGCCAGCGGCGAAGAGCCGTCGAGAGCCGCGGCGAGCGGTCGTGAGGCCTGGCCGGCACGCAGCTGCGGATTGTCGTGGTGATCATGCCCGCTCCTCCTTGATGCCCTCGGCCGGCAGGACCAGCCGCGTGGGGATGGAGATGCGCAGCGGCCGGAGCTCCCGGTCGCGCAGCCGCCACTCCAGGCGGGCCACGGCGACGCGGGCCATCTCGTCGGTGCTCCAGACCACCATGGGAGGAGCGCCGGCCGCCCCGAACTCGCGGACGATCTGTTCCCGGTACACCTCCTCGTTGCTCCAGCCGACGACGTCCAGGTCCCGGCCCGGGACCAGCTTCAGGCTGCGCGCCGCGCGGCATACCGCCTGGACCTCGCCCAACCACATGGCCAGCACGGCCGTCGGCCGGTCCGGCCTGGAGAGCATCTCCCGCGCGGCCGCCTCCCGGTCGCCGGCCGGCGGGACGATCAGCCCGCGGGGCAGCTCGGCGCCGTGCCGGGTGAAGGCCGAACCCGCGCCGGCGAAGCGCTCCAGGCTCTGCGGGGTCTCAGCCACCGGCCCGAACCAGGCGATCCGCCGGTGTCCTTTGGAGAGCAGGTGTTCGGCGGCCTGGGCGGCGCCGCCGAAGTTGTCCTGGTTCACGTAGTCGATGTCCAGGGCGCGGCTGGCGCAGTCCACCGCGACGCAGGGCAGGCCGGCCTCCTGGATGGCCCGGTGCATCTCCGGATCGTCCAGGGTCAGGACCACGCCCCAGACCTTGGCCTCCACCAGCGAGTCGCTCACGCTGCGGGCGGATAGCTCGGCCGGCCCGAGCGACAGCACCTGCGCGCCCTGGCCGAGGGCCACGCGCTGCAGCGAGGCGGCCAACTGGTCGCTGATGCCGCCCGAGCCCAGCGGCCGCAGGATGGCGATGCGGCTGCCGGCCGCCAGCGCCGACGACTTCGGCAGCCGGCGGTAACCGCGGCCGTGCTCGGCGCGGATCAGGCCCTCGGTTTCGAGCAAGCCCAGAGCGTGGCGCACGGTGGTGCGGGATACGCCCAGCTTCTTGGCGAGGTCCCGCTCGCTGGGGAGAAACTTGACGGCAGCGTCCGCGCCGGCCAGGTGCTTCTTGCGGATTATGCCGGCCACTTCGGCGGTCAGGGCTGCTCCGGACTCCTGCTCGACTGGCATGCGATTGGTCTCCTGACTGGTTTTCTAGTGGCATAGTACACTCTTGGCGCAATTCGGTTGGGGACTTTCCTGGAAAAATCATGGAACGCTGAACACGCGGCCAATGACGATACTTAAACCGCGCAGTAGAGCCACATAAGTCGCATTACAGCAACTGCCTCTGGTCCCGGATTCAGGCCTTCTCAGCCGAGCTCCCGCACATCGGACACTTCTTCATCCTGGCATCGATGCTCAGGCCGCACTGCGGGCAGCTGCGCATGGAAGCTTTGGGGGCGGAGGCAGCCGCCTTCTGCTCAGGGGTGATGCGCAGGTCCTTGCGGCGGACTTCCAGGTAGACCCCGTAGCCGGCGTTCGCCAGGACGCAGATGCCCACGGCCATCAGCGACTGCCAGTTGGGCCGCCCGCCGGCGACCAGCGCCAGCGCTCCGCCGATCAGCGCCCAGAAGGCGGCCACGTAGCCCAGGGCGGCCAGCGAGCCCCAGCGCCGGAAGAAGAAGCGGGTGGTCAGCACCGCCGCGGCCAGGGCCATGACCAGGAAGAAGCCGCCCACGGCCAGCCCCAGCCAGTCGGTCCCCGGTACGGCCCGGCCGCCGAACATGACCCGCTAGCCTCCCGCCAGCTTCCGCGCCGCGGCGACCGCCGCAGGGATGTTCGCCGCGTTCGGGCCGCCGGCCTGGGCCATGTTGGGCTTGCCGCCGCCACCGCCGCCGACCTCCTTGGCCGCGGCCTTGACGATGTCGCCGGCCTTCTTGCCGGCCTTGACCAGGTCGTCCGAGACCGAGGCGACCAGCAGAGCCTTGCCGTCGAAGCTCGAGGCGAGGAAGACGACCCCGGACGGCAGCGCCGTGCGGACCTCGTCGGACAGCCGCCGCAGGTCGTCGGGGCCGATGCCCTCGAGCGCCGCCGAGGCGAAGAGCGCGCCGGAGGGCAGCTTCTCGGCGGCCGCGGCGATCTCCTTGCCGCGGCCGGCCAGGTCCGAGGCGCGGGAGGCCTGCTGCTTCTTCTCCGCCTCCTTGGCGAGCTTCTGGAGCGCCTTGACGCGCTCGATGGCATCCGCCGGCAGCGCAGCCAGGGCCTTGGCGTCGGCGCCAGAGCGCTTGACCAGCTCGGTGACGCGGTCCTTGAGCGCCTCGCGCTGGCACTTCACCAGAGCACACAGCTCGCCAAGCCGGTCGCGGCTGGCCGCGCCGGCGGGGTCGCCGGCGGCGTCGAAGCCGCCGGGGAGCCCGAGCAGGGCGCCGATCTCGCCCAGAGTCCGCCGATCCGCCTCGGCGTTGGCCTCGGCCACCGCCCCGGTCGTCGCGGTGATGCGCCGGATGCCGGCGGCCACCGACTCCTCCTTCTCGATGCGGAAGAGCCGGGCGTCGGCCGCCCGCTCGAGGTGCGTGCCGCCGCAGAGCTCGACCGAGCGCTCGCCGCCGCCCAGATCGGTCTCGACCATGCGGACGCGCTCGCCGTACTTCTCGCCGAAGAGCGCCATGGCCCCGGCCTTGCGCGCCTGGTCGACGGTGGTCTCGGTGGTCCTGACCGCGCCGCCCGAGCGGATGGCCTTGTTTACGAGCTCCTCGACCCGCCGGAGCTCCTCGGGCTTGGTGCCCTCAAAGTGCGTGAAGTCGAGGCGCAGGCGCTCGCCGTCGACCAGCGAGCCGGACTGCTCGACGTGCTGGCCCAGCACCTGCCGCAGGTAGTGGTGCAGGATGTGGGTGGCGGTGTGGTTGGCCTCTATGGCCGCGCGGCGGGCGGGGTCCAGAACGGGTTCGACCCCGTCACCGGGGCGGAGCACGCCGCCCTCGACCCGCACGTGATGCAGGACGATCTCGTCCACCTTGGTGGCATTCAGCACCAAGGCCTTGCCGCCTGAGGCCCGGAGCGCTCCGGTGTCGCCCACCTGCCCGCCGGACTCGCCGTAGAAGGGCGTCCGGTCGAGAACGACCTGCACCTCGCCGCCGCTGCGGGCCTCAGCGAGCAGATCGTTGCCCTTGATGATGGCCAGGACCTTGGCCGTCTGGCCCGCCGGCCACCCGCGCTCGAACCTGGTGCCCTTGGTGATACCCTTCACCTTGGCCATCACCCCGCCGAAGATGTCGACGCCGACCATCTTGGAGCCGGCCCGGGCGCGCTCGCGCTGCTCCTCCATGGCCTTCTCGAAGCCGGCGCGGTCGAGCTTCATGCCCTGCTCGGCGAGGATCTCCTCGGTGATCTCGACCGGGAATCCGTAGGTGTCGTACAGGGTGAAGGCGTCGCGGCCGCCTAGGGTGCCGCCGGCGGCCCCGGCGATCTTCTCGCGGAGGATGCCCAGGCCCCGCTCCAGCGTGGCCTCGAAGCTCTCCTCCTCGGCCCGGACCAGGCGAGCGAGGTTGCCGGCGCGCTCGCCGACCTCCGGGTAGGCCCGGGCCATCAGCCGCGCGACCGGCGCGACCAGCGTGTGGACAAAGCTCTCCTTCACGCCCAGCGCCCGGCCATCGAGGACCGCCCGGCGCAGCAGCCGCCGCACCACGTAGCCGCGGCCCTCGTTGGAGGGCAGCACGCCGTCGGACAGGCAGAAGGTCACCGCCCGGGCGTGGTCGGCGATGCGCCGGGCGCGGCGGAGCACGGGCAGCAGCTCGCCGGCCGGGGCCTTGGCCTTCCTCAGCTCGGCGTAGCGCCCGACGTACTTCTGCCCGGCGGCGGCGTCGGCCAGGCGCAGGGCCTCCTCGACCAGCGGCAGCAGGCTGTCGATCTCGAAGTTGGTGGCGGCGCCCTGGAGCACGGCGGCGTTCCTCTCCAGGCCCGCGCCGGTGTCGATGTTCTTCTGGGGGAGCGGCACGAGCTCGTTGGCGGCGGCGCCCTTCTCGAACTGCTGGAAGACCAGGTTCCAGATCTCCACGTGCCGGCGGCAGTCGCAGGCCGGCGAGCAGTTCGCGTTCCGGCAGTCGTTGGGGCCCAGGTCGAAGAAGATTTCGCTGCACGGCCCGCAGAGCGTGCCCTTGGGGCTCTCGGTCGGCGCGTCGGCCGGCCAGAAGTTGTCGTGGGCGTCGAAGCGGTAGATCTTGGAGGCGGGGATGCCCACCTCCCTGGCCCAGATGTCGTAGGCTTCCTGGTCGTCCTTGTAGACCGAGATGCTCAGCTTCTCCTCGGGCATCTCCAGGACCTTGGTGTAGAACTCCCAGGCCCACTTGATGGCCTCGCGCTTGAAGTAGTCGCCGAAGGAGAAGTTGCCGAGCATCTCGAAGAAGGTGTGGTGGGCGGCGGTCACGCCGACGTTGCCGATGTCGCCGGTGCGGATGCACTTCTGGCTGGAGCACCCGCGCTTCAGGGGCCGCTTGCCCTTGCCCAGGAACTCGTCCTTGAACTGGTTCATGCCCGCGCCGGTGAAGAGCAGCGAGGGGTCGTAGGTGGGCACCAGCGAGTCCGACGCGACCAGCGTGTGGCCCCGCTGGACGAAGAAGTCGAGGTAGGACTGGCGCAGCTCGTCGACGGTCAGGCGTCTCATCTCATGGCTCCCAAAAGCGCAGAAAGAACCGGAGCCGGCATTATAGGCCGTCCGAGGGCCGGGGCAACCGGAGAGCCCACAACGGGGATTCTCGCGCCAAGCCGCCAAGTGCGCCAAGAACAACGGCCGGGATTCTTCACCGCGGAGGGTGCAGAGTCCAGAGCCCAGCTGCGCCGGGCTCGCGCTTCCTCGGGTTGAGAGGAAGCGCGCGGCCGTGGCCGCGCAGGGAGCCGCAGGCTCCCGGAGGAGCTGCACTGCTGCTTCAGACCGAGCCGGCTCGGAGCTGAAGCGGCAGAGCAGCGCCACCTCTCCGTTCCCTGCCGTCCTCCGCGGGACTCTGCGCCCTCCGCGGTGAAAGCCCTGCCGTTCTTGGCGTCTTGGCGTCTTGGCGGCTTGGCGCGAGGCATCGGGCTCCCAATCGACTTGCGCCGGTGCGCGCACCGCTTACGATAGCCGCCGGCGTCGCCCGGGTGGCGGAACGGCAGACGCGCCGGTTTCAAAAACCGGTGAGGGCAACCTCATGCGGGTTCGATCCCCGCCCCGGGCAGTATATGACACTGGACGTGGCAGCAACGCACGCTGCGACTCCAAGCAACGCCCCCGCAAGGGCTATGACAATGCAAGTTCTCAGTTCACGTACGACCTCAGCATCGCCTATTACTGAGCCGCCTGGGTCTGTGGCTTAATAGTCTTCTTGGACAAGGCTGCTCGAACAGCATCAAGCTCATTCCTGTCCGAGTCTTTGAGCTTGTTGTCCCCGCTTACCTTCAACAACTTATCCATGGCAGCAAGAAACCGAGGAACGGACTTCGCTTCCACAAGATCATACGATGACGCCTCTCTTTCTCGCTCAATATTAGTACGCACTCCCTTTGGCTTTGTGATCACATCTAACAGGTCCACCCCCTCTGGAAAGGGGGCTTCCTTTTTGCCCCACTTCTCGTATGCGTCACACAATAATTCGAAAGCCCCAGGCAGGTGCCGCCTTTCCTGTAACGACAAGATCAAACCAAGATTCTTCGCCTCCCTGTAGTCAGCAAGGAGTCGTTCCCACAATATGCCTTTGGCCAATTCATCAACTTGTGACCCCAAAAGAGTCAGCACAACTCGGGTGGCTGCTCCGCAATACGGGGCGTTTCTATCCAGGACCTGTGCCCGCAAGAACGACATGGTATCTTTGCTCGGTTCCATCAAGACGCCGAGCACTTCCACACGACATTCATTACGCAGACGTCTCAACTCCGAAGCACCTGACTCCTCGCCCCCCTGCCGCGCTAGTAGGCGGTCAAAGACTCTCGCATCGTCGAGAGTCTTCACAACGAACTCTTCTCCGAACGCAGGATTGCCTCTAATGATAGCACGCAATACAGCGTACAGATCGGATCCTTGATTTGGATGCCACAGATATGGCTTCCATCGTCCTCGGTATTTGCGATCCACTACGTCAAACGACTCGCCCCTCCAACCGGGGACCACATTGGGTTTCCCATTCGCATTCGTTTCCAGTTTCTCTACAACCTCTTCTGCATTCAGGAAATCCAGAAGAAGCTTATCCGCCGATACATTCTTGGCGCTTACCACCGTTCTCACTGCTATGCAGACTTCATTGATGTCGTCAGTCTTCCCAAGCGCCAGAATCTGCTTGGCTGCGTCTACACTTAAGGCTTCATGCGCTGACTGCGCCTGCTCCGAAGCGGCCCCACTGGACCGACAGGCTGCTACACAGAGCAGCGTGATCCCACACATCCTCAGCCTTCTTGACAACACGACCGCCTCCTTGTGGGCTAACCTGTTTCGTCCCCATATCCGGCACGCCGCTGCCCCCTATCCTACTTCTCCTGTCCCTCCGCCGGCCGCCGGACCTTGCCGGCGTGCACGTTCCGGAGCGCCTCGGCGGCGCCGGCGCGGACCTGGGCGTCGGAGCCCTCCTTGAGCTTCTCCAGGCGGGGGATCAGCCCCGGGTCGCGCTCGGCCAGGCAGCCCAGGCTCCAGGCGGCCGAGTCGCGCACCGGCTCGTCCTTGTCGGCCAGGGCGCCGATCAGGGCCTCGACGATCGGGCCGGAGTCGCTCACGTGCCCGTCGAGGTACATGGCGGCCAGTTCGGACGCGGCCCGGACGCGCACGTCCGGCACCACGTCGGTCTTGAGAGCGTTCGCCAGCGGGGCCACGGCCTCGCGGCAGCCGTGCGCGTCGCTCAGCAGGTGGAGCATGCCGCTGCGGAATAGCCGGCCCATCTCGAGGTCCCCGGCCAGCAGCGCCAGGCCGGGCACCGCGTCGCCCCGGTCGCAGCGCTCCAGGATGTCGGCGATCCTCCGCCGCTCGTCGACCGAAGGGCCGCCGCGGCGCAGGTGCTCGGCGAGCCTGCCGGCCGCCGCCTTGCTGCCGCCCAGGCCGGCGATCCAGTCCCGGCACTCCTGGCCGGTCGCGGCCCGGCCCGGAGAGGTCAGGGCCCGGGTCACCACCTCTTCCGCGACGTAGGGCGGGGCGCGGTCCGGCTCCGGCCGGTTCGCCTGGCCAGTCGGCGGGGGCTGCGGCCCGGCCCGCTCCGGCCCGGACGGCTGGCTCCGGCACCCGGCGGCTGAGAAGGTCAGGGCGAAGGCGGCGGCAAGGGGGATGAGGGTTGAAAGCGTCCGGCGCATGGCGCGATCCTCCGGGCGGCATTCTCGCCGGACCCGGAAGTGGTGCAAGCCATACTTCCGGAAAGGACGGCGTGGCCGGCTTTCGGCATTCGGCTTTGGGCTTTCGGCACGTTAAGTCAGCGTTGTTCCGAAGGCCGAAAGCCGATAGCCGATCTTCGCGCCGCCCCCGGCGTCACTTCGCCGCGTAGGCTTCGGAGTGCTCCTCGTGCTCGCGCCAGCTGGCCGCATAGAGCTCCGCCAGCTTCTTGTCGCGGATGATGAGGAGGTTCTCGGCGTTCCTCTCCTCGGCCGCCTTGGTGAAGTTGAAGCTGCCGGTGATGACGGTCTCGCCGTCGATGACCATGACCTTGTTGTGGGCGATGGCGTGCCGGCTGTCGACCCGGGTGGGAATCCCGGCGCGGGCCAGGAAGTCGAGCTCGCTGAACTTCTCGGAGCGCTGGCTCTTGTCGAGCACCGCCCGGACCTTGACGCCGCGCCGCTGGGCCTCGACGGCGGCCTTGGCGATCCGGTCGCTGGTGAAGCTGTAGGCCTGGATCAGGACCGACTCCCGGGCCTTGTCCAGCTCGGCCACGATCGCGTCGGTGCAGCCGCCGCGCGGCGAGAAGCAGACGCGGATGTTCGCGGCCTCGACGGCGACCGGCGCGGCGGGAGCGGCCGGCGCGGCCAGCCGCGGGGCTCCCGGCGACGGCGCCGGGCCCGGGACGGAGGCCGACTGCCGGCCGGCGACGAAGGCGCCGGCGGCCGCCAGGGCCACGAGCAGGGCGATCGGTCCCGCCTTCCCCGCCGCCATCGTCCGCGCCTCCGCCTTCCGGAGACCGGCCGGCGATCCGCCGCCCGGCCCCCGGACCGCAAGCTGCCCCGCGACCCCGCCCGGGGCGCACGATGCGCCCCGACGCCGGAGTGCCGGGCCGACTGCCGATAAGTCTGGAAGAGGACGTTCCGGAGAGGAAGCGCCCCGGGCTTCGCGCCGCCCCGGGGCTCGCCTACAACTTGCCGCGCCCGCGCCGGTCTGTCAATGCCCCGGGCCCGTCTCCTTGACCCCCGGCGGGGGCCGCGCATAATGGCCGGCGATGAGCCCGGAACTCCCCCCGACCAGAAGCATGCCCGGAGTCCACGGCCCGGACGGCGTGGTCGTCGACCGGCTGACCGTCCGCTACGGCGGCACCGTGGCGGTCGACGCCGTCTCCCTGTCCGTGCGGCGCGGCGAGCTCTTCTTCCTGCTGGGGCCCTCCGGCTGCGGCAAGACCTCGCTGCTCCGGGCCATCGGCGGGCTCGAGCCGGCGGCCGCGGGGACGGTGGCCATCGGCGGGCACGACGTCACCGCGCTCCCGGCCTACCGCCGCGGCGCGCCCATGGTCTTCCAGGGCTACGCGCTCTGGCCGCACCTCAGCCTGGCCGAGAACGTCGGCTACGGCCTGGAGGCCCGCGGGGTGCCGGCCGCCGAGCGCCGGGCCAAGTCCCTGGAGGCCCTGCGCATGGTGGGGCTGGCCGAGCGCGCCGACGCCCGCCCCGCCCAGCTCTCCGGCGGCCAGCAGCAGCGCGTGGCCCTGGCCCGGGCGCTGGCCTGCGAGCCGGAGGTGGTGCTGCTCGACGAGCCGCTCTCCAACCTCGACGCCAAGCTCCGCCGCGAGATGCGCGGCGAGCTGGTCCGGCTGCACGCCGAGGCGCGCTTCACCGCCATCTACGTGACCCACGACCAGGAGGAGGCCCTGTCCATGGCCGAGCGCGTGGCGGTCATGCACGCCGGCCGGATCGTGGAACTGGGCACCCCGCGCGAGCTCTACGAGCGGCCGCGCGAGCGCTTCACCGCCGAGTTCCTGGGCGAGGTCAACTGGCTGCCGGCCGAGGTCCTGGGGCCCGCCCCCGGCGGCGCCCACCGCGTCCGGACCGCCCTGGGCGAGGCCCTGGTCCCGGCGCCGGCCGGGGCCGAGGTGCAGGGCTCAAGGTCCAAGGTTCAGGGTTCCCTTCCCTCTGGCAACTGGCAACCGGGAACTGGGAACTGGCTCCTCGGCTTCCGCCCCGAGGCCGCCCGGCTCGGGCCGGCCCCGGAGGGGGCGCTGGCCTGGCGCGGACGGGTCGAGGCGTCCAGCTTCCTGGGCTCGGAGGAGCGGGTGGAGCTGGACGCCGGCGGCGGGCGGAGACTGGTCCTGCGCCTGCCGGCCTGCGGGGCCAGCCCCGGACAGGAGCTCTCCGGCCACGTCGGGCCGGACCGGCTCTGGCTCTTCCCGGTCTGAGAGTGCGGCCGGCCCCTTGAGCCATCTGCCCCCGCAGGTCCCCGAAGTGCCGCCCCGGACCGCGCCCGGCGGCTTCCCGGAGCCGGACCCCGGCGCGCCGCCGCCCGAGCCGCCCTTCGACTGCGACCACCACATCCACACCATCTACAGCGGCCACTCCGGCCCGGAGATGTTCGTGCCGGCGCTGATGCACCACGCCGCCGCCCTGGGGCTGCGCCGGGCGGTCATCCTCGAGCACGTGCCGGTCCTGGACAGCGAGGCCTACCTCCGGCCCGGCCGCTGGCTCTCGGCCCGCGGGGACCGCTCGACGGTCGCCGCGGTGGCCGGCGAGCTCGACCCGCGCCGGCCCATCCACCCCGGCACCCGCTTCCTGCTGGGCGCCGAGGTCGACGCCGACCCGGTGGCGCTGGACGGCTCGCTGATGCTCCCCGACCTCTCCGGGATCGAGTACGTGCTGGCCGCCACCCACGTCCTGCCCGGAGGCGCGGAGTTCTGGTTCGACCGGCCGCTGATCCCGGAGGACGAGCGCCCGGCCGCCCAGGACCGCTGGCTGGGGTGGATGGAGCGGGTGGTCCGCAACCCCGCGGTCGACGCCCTGGCCCACCCGGCCTGCGAGATGGCCGCCTGCCGGCTGGCCGAGGGTTTCGGCCCGGGCTTCCTGCGCCGGTTCGCGCCGGTGGCCGAGGCCATGGCCGAGTGCGCGGTGGCCTTCGAGCTCAACGAGGCGGCCGTCAACCGCCTGTCGACGGAGGAGGCCGTGGGCTACGCCGAGCTCGTGCGCCTGGCCCGGGAGTGCGGGGTGCGCTTCGCGGCCGGGTCCGACGCGCACCGCGGCCCGCAGCTGGGGCGCTTCGTCACGGTCCGCGCCCTGGCCGAGGCCGCCGGGCTGGAGCCGGGGGACTTCTGGGAGCCGGCCGGCCCCGATGCCTGAAGGGCTGGCGGCGGCAGCGGCGCTCTATCTCGGGCTCTGGCTGATCGGCAGGATCGTCCGCAGGCGCGCCTTCGCGGCTCTCTCCGAAGACGAGGCACGGCGCATAATCGCCGGTTTCGCCGACATGAGGAAGGTCACCAGCCTGCCGCTGCCTCTGGGGATGCTGGCCCTGATGGGGCTTCTGCCCTTTGCCGGACTGCCGGTGGCGGCTGAGCACGGCATCATCACCGCCGTCAGCTTCGCCGCCTTGTCGCTCCTCTATTGGCTTGTGCGGCGCCGGCTGGTCAGGATGCGGGCGCCCCGGGCCTTCACCGGGCGCTTTCTGCTTTCGCGGGCCATGGCCACGGCCAGCGCCTGCGTGCTCGGCTATGCGGCGTATCTGTCTTCCGCGCAGTTCCGCGCCTGACCACGTCGCCGCCCGGCTCTCCGGGCGAGCTCCCACATCCTAGGTCGGCGGGCGGCGGCGGATCTGGCCCGGGCGGAATGGCGGTTTGGCCCCGCCGGCGGCCCCGGCGCCGCCCATCGGCCGGATGACCCCGCGCCGGACCTGGGCGCCGGGCTGGGCGGCAGCGCCGCCGGAGACCTCGGGCCCGTCAGCCGGCGGCTCGCCGGCTTCCTCGCCGGCCGCCGCCGGCTCCTGACCGGCCGCGGCCACCTCGCGTGCCCTGGCCCGGGCCTGGTCCAGCCTGGCCTGCCGACGCTCGGCGGAGCGCCGTTCCTCCTCGCGCTTCGACCTGGCCAGATACCAGGGGATAGCCCCGGCCGCCCCGGTGATGCCCAGGCCGACGATCATGATCATCAGCGCCAGCAGTATCGAGGTGGGAGTGCGGCCGCTCTCCAGGATCAGGACTTTGTCGAGGTTGACCTGCGGGAAGCTGCCGTGAAGCAGCTCGGCCTCCTGGCCCTCGAGCTTCTTGATGCGGTTGATGACCGTTCCCTGGACCCGATCGTACTTCGCGTCGGAGGTCGGGATGTTCCCGACCGTGGCAAAGCCGGAGGTCTTGACCAGCACCGCGAAGCTGCCGATCGAGGGCCACTCCTTCTCGGGGACCTTGTCCGGGCCGCCGTACTTCTTGAGCACCTCGTCGCACTTGCGGACATAGGGATGGTCCGGGGAGATGATCGGGTAGTAGGCGAAGTCGACCCTGGTGCTCGGGGTGACGGTACTGGGGCCGTGCTTGCGGACTTCGTACTGGAAGATGGTCTCGGTGAAGATGGCCACGTGCTTGCCGATCAGCAGGTGGGTGTTGTCGACGGCCTTGCCGGCCTCGAGGTCGGCCAGGGCCACCTCCTGCGGCTTGGAGGAGGCTCCGAAGCTGACCCGCGCCTCGTTGAACCCGTAGACCAGGACAATCACGCCGACCACGGCCATGCCCAGCCAGATTCGCCACATGACAGATACCCTCCCGGCGCCTTGCCGGGCGGAGAACCGGGGCAAAGCCGGCGCTCCCACCCGGACGGCCGGATTCTCCCCCCTGCGGCGGATGGCGCAAGGGATGATTTCTTTGAATCATCCCCACTTTCCGAGGAGTGGCTGTATGGGGAGGGTCCGGCGCACGGGGTGGACCGGTCTCTACCGCTCGGAGGGCATCCTGCCCTCCGAGCTGCGACGAAGCTGCCCTGCCGCCTTCCCTGGCTCCGGGCATCTTCGACGCCGAGCCCGGCCACCCCGTACACCGGACCCACGACGGCCGGATGACGGAGGTCCAGTGCGGGGGGGCAGCCCGGGGCGGCGTTGGAAAACGACGAAGGCGAGGAGGCCGAAGGCGTTTTCCCACGCAGTGAGCGGGCAGGGATGCCCGCGAACGGTAGCCCTGGGCTGCCCCCCGCGCTGGACCGGGCCGCCATCCCAACACCACTGAAGGTGGGGATGAGTCAACTGATTTCCCACCGGCAGCTCACCGGGGCTTTTCAGTCCTTCGGCGCCGTCTTCTGGCTATCGTTCTCGTTCTCGCCCCCGGGTGAACTCGGAGTCCGAGAACGAGGACCGCTCGGCTCCGCCTCGCTGAGAACGAGAACGATGGCGATTCAGCTCCGGGGACCCCTGGCGCTTTCGCGGCCTGCCGCTAGAATCGGAACCGTCGGCGGCCGGTGGTTGTCCCGGCCGTTCGGATGGAATGGAGCGTGCCGGATGTGGAACCTGATCATCGGGATTGTCTTCATCATCGGCGGGCTCAGCGGCAGCCTGGCCCTGCGCGGCACCGGCAGCAGCCTGGCCCTGGCCGGGCTGGGCCTGATCCTATGCCTCTGGGGCGGCTATCAGATGATCTCCGCCCGGTCCGCCAACAAGGCCGGAGCGCGCCGGACGATCCTGCGCTCCCGGTCGGCGGCGACGCCCGGCAGGAAACCCCCGCCTCGCGACCCGAACGCCGGACGGGGCTGAGTCCGCGGCAGTGTCCCCCGACCGCCACGTCTTCGGCCCCGTGCCTTCCCGGCGCCTGGGCGCGTCCCTGGGCGTCGACCTGATCGACTTCAAGACCTGCAGCTACGACTGCGTCTACTGCCAGCTGGGCCGCACCTCGCTGCACTGCTCCGCCGCCCCGGAGGCCGTGGCTCCCGAGACGATCGTCGCCGAGGTCCGCGAGCGGCTGGCCTCCGGGCCGCGCCCCGACTGGATCACCCTGGCCGGCTCCGGCGAGCCCACGCTGCACCCGCGCCTGGGCGAGGTGCTGGCCGGGCTGCGGCAGTTCGGCGTGCCCGTCGCGGTGATCACCAACGGCTCGCTGCTCTGGCGCGAGGAGACGGCCGCGGCCTGCGCGGGCGCCGACCTGGTTTCGCCCACGCTGGTGGCCGGGTCCGAGGAGGTCTGGCGGCGGGTCAACCGGCCGCACGGGTCGCTGGACTTCCGGCGGATGGTCGACGGGCTGGTCGCCTTCCGGGGCCGGTTCCGCGGACAGCTCTGGCTCGAGGTGATGCTCGTGGCCGGGGTCAACGACTCCGAGGACGAGGTCCGGCGCATCGCCGCGCTCGCCGGGCGCATCCGTCCCGACCGCGTCCAGCTCAACACCGCGGTCCGCCCGCCGGCGGAGAGCTCGGTGCGCCCCGTGCCGCCGGAGCGTCTGGCCGAGCTGGCCCGGCTCTTCGACCCGCCGGCCGAGGTCATCGCCGAGACGCCGCGGGCCGGAGACGGGGGCGGCCGCAGAGAGGCGCCGTTCGACAAGCTCACGGCCCAAGCCCTGAGCAAGGCCGAAGGGCAAGGGGCGCAAAAGGGACTGGAGGAGCCGTCAACCCAAGCCCCTTGTGCTTCTTGCGCCTCTTTGCGGCAAGACCGGTCGTCCTCGGCGCTGGAGGAGGTCCTGGCGCTGATCGGCCGCCACCCGTCCACCGAGGACGACGTGGCCGCCGGGCTGGCCATTCCGGCCGCCGAGGCCCGGCGACTGCTCGCCGAACTGGCCGCCGCGGGCCGCGCCGTCCCAGCGGAGCGCTCGGGGCGGACTTATTGGAGCCGGCGCTCTTGACCACGCGGCGGGCTGGGATAGTATCGGCGCCCGTTGCTGCTACCCTACGCCAAGAAGGCCAAGCCATGACATCAGGGCGTACCGTGCGTTGGTGTGCCGTGTCCGGCGTGCTGGCTGTGATCCTGGCGCTGGCTGGGTGGTATCTCTACCCGGCCATTCTCCTGTCGTTGCGGCCCTCCGACGAGGACGTCAACGCATACGTGGGATTGCTCTCCCGTCCCGGATACGGTCCGAGGATGTTCCTGGAGGCAGTTGACCGGCAATCGGATCTGTCCAAGCAGGGGGTTCTGATTTCCTATGCGTTTGGCATCAACAGATTCGCGTGGAGGAAGGGATCGCGCGTGTTGTGCGGGGTGCAATCCACCAAGGTGTCGCCAGACCTTCTCCTCCTTGTGCAGATCGTGGATGGGAAGCACCCGACCATAAGCGACGATGCCGCAATCGCACACTTCCGCTGGGCGGCCCCGCGGTGCTTCTTTTGGGATCGCGGGCGCCTTCCGGATGACGCCCAGCCGGAGGACGCGATCCTGAACGCATACTGGAACTGGCTGCGCTCGTTCCGGCCTGAGGTGCGCGAGAAGATGCTGTTTTCTCTTGAGCCGGAGGACTTTACGGGCCTGGCTCAGAACGCATCGCCGGCTACAGGGGGGCGAAACGCGTTGTACCGAATGCCGGGGCCAACGAGTACGATGATCGGTGTTGAAACGTGCACGATGCTCGCAGAGTCTTCCGATCCCAAATCCTTGTGGACGGCCTGGGGGAGCAAGAGGCCGCTCTCCGTCGCGTTTCAGTGTGTAACCGCCAGGCTGCTGTCGGCGGGCGTGATTGATACGACGGGTGTAGACGGACTGCATAGATACTCCGAGGAACTACGAGCTCTAAGGGGCGCCGAGGAAGGAATGGCTAGACTCCTGCGGGATGGTCGCTGGAATAACGCTCGTCTGAAGGATGCATGCGTCCACTTTGAGACCACGTTGCTTTCCGACCGCCCATAGTGATGACTGGCTGGCCAGCCGGCCGGCGTCCGAACGGAGCGCGGTTCTCGACTGGCTGGTGGCCGGCGCCTGCTTCTCGGAGGACGCGGCCATGAACCGCGAAACTCTCTCCAGCCTGAAGGGCACGGACATGGAAAGCTCCATCGAGAGCCTGGCGACTCGCGGCGCAGAGGCGGCCAGGCGCTTCTCGCTGGAGACAACCACGAAGCCATAGGGGAAGGACCATGCATCGCATCGTCGTCTCGGTAGCGGGGGTACTGGTGATGGCAGTTGCTGTCGCCGGGGAACCTGCCGGCGTCTCGCCGCAGGACGAGCAGTACGTGGAGGCCATGTGGCAGGCTTATTTCTTCCGCGCTGAGAAGACGCTTCCTGCGCTGGACGTGGAATTATTGCGGAGGGTTGCATCTGCTCCCAAGTCCGGCCTGCTACAAACAAAGGCTTGGACGGTCTTGGGGCAAGCAGGCCGTCCCGACCAGCTTGCGTTCTTTGTTGAGCTGGCCAAGACACGCAATGGCACCGAGCTATGGGGCAACCTTTCCATGGAAATTGTCAGGCTGGTAGAGACCCCCGCCGACGAAAAAGTCATCCGCCCGCTGCTTGACAATGAGAAGCTGTTCCCTGCTCTCATGAAGGCTCTGGTGCGCACGAACGACGACGAGTTGCTCAAGCGCATCTTCGCCGAGAAGAATGCCGAGACGGACGCCCTGGGGGGGCGTGTGATGAATTTTGCTCAGGAACGGCGCCGTCTTGGCTTTCCCATCGACCCCCTAATGGCCGAGCCCTTCTGCAAGGCCTGGGTTGCCCGGATCTACAAGATGCGCGCCAACTTTCCCCGCGAGGCGCTTCTCACTGCCGACCTGGGTTACGCTTGGTCCGCCAGACTGCTGATGGATGTGATCAAGTCCCGGCCCTCCCCGCAGCCCGTTGCCCCCGGTCGGGAAATGACGCCCCAGGACATCGAGCATGCCCAAAAGGCCCACCGCGAGACGCTGGCGCTGGCCCTCGTTGCTCTGCAGAAACTCGTCAAGCAGGACTTTGGGGCCGATGCCGCCAAGAAGCCCGAGGAGTTCGTCGAGGCGGCGGCCGTGAAGGCCAAGGCATGGTGGTCGGAAAACTCCAAGGACCCCAGGTACAATACGCTCCCGGAGATACCCAGCATGCCGGAACTGGCGCCAGGTACTGGCAGGTAACCGCTCGCCGTCGCCGGTGTCCGCGGATGAGCCCTGGAGACAGGCCGATGAAGCTCGCCCTGATCGCCGCGCTGCCGCCGGGCTGCGAGCCCGAGTCGGAGCACGCCCTGCGCCTGGCCGAGGCCCTGGCCGCCGGCGGCGCCGAGGTCCGGGCGCTGTCCGGCCGCGGGTGCGCCGACCCCGGCATCCCCGGGCTGACCGTCGAGCCGCGGATGCGCGACTGGACCTGGCGGGATCTGCCCCGCCTGGCCTCCTTCCTGCGGAAGTCCCGGCCGGATGCCCTGCTGCTCCACTACCTGGGGTGGGTCTACGGCGAGCACCCCATGGTCACCATGGCGCCGGCCCTGGCCCGCGCGCTCGTGCCCGGGGTGCGCACGGTCACCTGCCTCACCGGGTGCAGCGGCGCGAGCCTCTACTCCTGGCTGCGGCCGGCGGGGACGAGGACCCGGAAGCTCCCCGCGGCCGGAGCGGCGGCCGGAGCCGGACCCGTCCGCCGGACGGACGCGGTCCACGGCGGAGGCCGGATCCCCCGGCTGATGCGCGCGCTGAGCCTCGGGCGGCTCGACGGCCGGTTCGGGTCGATCCTCGAAGCCAGCGACCGGATCGTGGTCATGTCCGAGGCGCAGCGCGCGGCCTTCGCCGCCTACGCGCCGGGCGCGGCCGGCCGGCTGGCGATCGTGCCGCCGGGCCCGGCCGTCCGCGCGCTCCCCGCCCCTACGCCCGACGAGCGCCGCCGCTGGCGCGAGAGCCTGGGAGCCGGCCCCGGCGACTTCCTCTTCGTCCACTTCGGCTTCGTCTATCCCGGCAAGGGCCTGGAGACGCTCCTGCGGGCCATGAAGCTGCTGACCGCGGACCGCCCCGAGGCCCGCCTGGCCGTGGCCGGAGGCGTGCACCCCACCGCGGGGCCGGCCCACCTCGGGGCCATGCGCGAGCTGGCCGCCGGGCTGGGCATCGCCGGGCGCGTGGCCTGGACGGGCGGCTACGACTGGAACAGCCCCGCGCCGTCGGAGTGGCTGCGCGCCGCCGACGCCTGCGTCCTGCCCTTCGACGCCGGGCTGCAGCTCAACAACAGCTCCTTCGCCGCGGCTGCGGCCCACGCCCTGCCGGTGATCTCCACCCGGGGACCGGGATCGGGCGCGCCCTTCGCCGACGGGGAGAACGTCCGGCTCTGCCCGCCGGGCTCGCCGGAGGCGCTGGCCGGAGCCATGCGCGAACTGGCCGGGGACGCCGCGCTCCGTGAGCGCCTGGCGGACGGCGCCCTGCGGCTGGCCGGCGACGTCCTGTCCTGGCCGGCAATCGCCCGGCGCTTCCTGGAGCTGCTGGCCGGGAAGTAGCGCCGCTCAGACCGCGGCCGCCGCGGCGGCGACGTTCCAGTCGCCCGCGCCGGGGTCCCGGTCGAAGTCCGGAAAGGCCCCCAGCCTGATCAGCCGGAAGCCGGCGGCCGCGAGGAAGCGCCCGAGCTCATCCGGGAAGAAGTAGCGCAGGACGTGCTCCTCGACCGTCTCGGCCGGGGGCTCGCCGGCCACCTCGCGGCGCAGCCGGAAGGTCACCCGGCAGGTGTGCGCGGCCTCGTCGAGCTCGCCGCCGGCCGTCCGCACCAGCCGGCCGCCCTCGACCGGCACGACCTTGCTGCGCTCCTCCGGCCGCATGGCCAGCACCGCCGGACCGTGCCAGACGTCGAAGAAGAGCGCGCCGCCCGCGCCGAGGTGCCGCCGGGCGCTCCGCAGGGCGGCCAGGACGTCGGCGTCCTCCAGCTGGTAGCCGAGCACCGCGAACATCATCAGGGCGGCGTCGAAGGTCCGGCCGAGCTCGACCGTCCGGATGTCGCCCTGCCGGAAGTTGATCCGCAGGCCGCCGGCCTTGGCCCGCGCCGCGGCGAGCATCTCCGCGCTGCGGTCCACGCCGGTCACCTCCCAGCCGCGCTCGGCCAGCGGGATCGCGTGGCTGCCCGTACCGCAGCCGAAGTCGAGGACGCTCTTCGCCGGGCCGGCGGCGTGCGCGCCCAGGACGCGTGCTATCAGGTCGCACTCCGCCCGGTAGTCCTTGTCGCGATAGAGATCGTCGTAGGCCCCGGCGTAGGCTCCGCCGAAGACCGGGGTCATCCCAGTATCCCGCGGACGGCCTGGCAGACCCGCTCGAGCTGCCCGTCGCTCAGCGCCAGGCCGGACGGCAGGTAGAGCCCCCGCCGCGAGAGCCGCTCGGCCACCGGGTGGGCCTCGCCGCGGAAGAGGCCCCGGCGCAGGAAGACCGGCTGCTCGTGCATCCCCAGGAAGAAGGGGCGGGTCTCCACGCCGCGGGCCAGGAGCTCCTCCGCGAAGCCGGCGGCGTCGCGCCCGGCCGACTCGGAGAGCACCAGCCCGTTCATCCAGTGGACGCTCCGGGCCCACTCCCGCCCGGCCTGCAGCTCGACGCCGGGGGCGCCCCGGAGGCGCGCGGCGTAGGCCTCCCCGACCTGCCGCTTGCGCGCGACGATCCCGTCCATGCGCTCGAGCTGGGCCACGCCCAGCGCGGCCTGCAGGTTGGTCAGTCGGAAGTTGAAGCCCAGCTCCTCGTGCCGGAAGCGCTGGCGGCTCCCGAAGGCCAGGTTGCGCAGCAGCCGCAGCCGGTCGGCCAGCTTCGGATCGTCGGTCAGGACCATCCCGCCCTCGCCGGTGGTGATCAGCTTGTTGGCGTAGAAGCTGAAGCAGCTCATCAGCCCGAAGGAGCCGCAGCGCCGCCAGGAGCCGTCGGGCATCCGGTACTCGGCCCCGTGGGCCTCGGCGGCGTCCTCGATCACCGCCAGGTTGTGCCGCGCGGCCAGCTCCAGCAGCGGGGCCATGTCCGCGGGGTGGCCGTAGATGTGCACCGGCATGATCGCCCGGGTCCGCGGCCCGATCCGGGCCTCCACCTGGTCCACGTCCATGCACCAGGTCCCGGGGTCCGAGTCGACCAGCACGGGCACAGCGCCGTTGAGCACCACGGCGTTGGCGCAGGAGGCGATGGTGAAGCTCGGCAGGATGACCTCGTCGCCGGGCTTGAGGTCCAGCGCCGCCAGGGCCAGCTGCAGCGCCGCCGTTCCGTTGCTGACCGCCACGCCGTGGCGCCGCCCGCAGTAGGCCGCCCAGCCGGCCTCGAACTCCCCGATGAACCGCCCGGCCGACGAGACCCAGCCGGTGCGCACGCACTCGGAGACCAGCTCCAGCTCGCGAGGCCCCAGCTGCGGCTCGTTGACCGGGATGACCGGCTCCATCAGAACCGCTCCTTCTCGTCCAGGCCGGTGTAGGGGCCCTGCTTGACCTCCAGGAACACCGTGTCCTCCAGCATCCGGAACCCGTGTCCCCCGCCGACCATGAGCATCAGGTCGCCGGGCCCGAGCTCGCGGGTGGCCGCCAGGACGCCGGCGTCGTCGTAGACGTCGGCCAGGCAGCGGCCCTGCTGGACGATGAGCACCTCGGAGGTGCCCACCAGCCGGCGCTCGATCTCGCGGTGCAGGTGCCGGGCGACCTCCCCGCCCTTGGGGTAGACCACGAAGCCCACCTGCTGCTTGAACTCCGGCGGTGTCAGGAAGGTGGTTTCCTTCGGCGCCCCGGCGGTGCGGATGATATAGGCCAGCGGCCGGCCGCCCTTCTCGATGCGTTCGACATCAGCCATGAGGGAACCTCGCTCTCAGCCGCAAAGAAGCACACGAGGCACAAGGGGTCAAAATCGGCATCGTCGTTCAGTCGCCCTCTGCGCTTCTTGCGCCTCTTTGCGGCTACGCTTCTACCCCCGCACCCGCGCCTTGGCCTCCTCGATTATACCGCGGAGCCGCGCGCAGTAGTCGCCGAAAGTGTACGCCGAGCGCCGCCGCCGGCCCTTCTCCGCCAGGTCGCGACGCAGCGCCTCGTCGGTCCAGACCCTTCGGATGCCCCCGGCGATAGACTCGGCCGACCGCGGGTCGACCAGCACCGCCGCATCCCCGCACTGCTCGCGGATCCCGCGGATGTCGGAGGTGATCACCGGGCAGCCCAGCGCCCAGGCCTCGAGCACCGGGATGTTGGTCGGGCCGAAGAAGGTGGGCATGACCAGGGCGACGGCCCCGGCGTAGAGCGCGGCCATCTCGGCGTCGGGTACGTAGCCGAGGTGGCGGACCGCTCCGCCCAGGCCCAGCCGGGCGGCCTCCTCCCGGACGGCGGCGAAGGTCCGCTCGCGCAGCTCGCCGCTGTGGCTGCCGCAGAAGGCCGCGCAGACCTCCAGGCCCGCCTCCCTCCGGAGCCGGCCGAGCGCCTCGATGATCCGCAGGTGGTTCTTGTGCGGCCAGAACTGCGCCGGGTAGAAGAGATAGCGCTCCGGGAGACCGCGGGCCTCCCGGACCCGGCGCACCTCGGCCGCGGACACCTCCGCCGCCAGGCCCGGTCCGGGCAGGAACGGCAGGGCCATAACCCGCCCGGGCTCCGCCCCGGCCGCGCCGTAGCAGGCGAGGATGTCCTCGCGGCCCACCTCGGAGTCCGCCAGGAGCAGCTCCGCCGAGCGGGCCACGCCGGCGTAGAGCCGCTCCCGCCCGGCCCACTCGCTGCCGGCCGACACCTCCGGGAACTCCGGCTGCAGCCGGTGCTGGAGGTCGTGGATGCTGGCCACGAAGGGGATCCCGGCGAGCAGCGCCTCGTCCCGGGCCATGGGATAGAGGGCCAGCTCCACGCCCAGGCTCCCGAACCAGGCGTGCAGGCGGGGGCTGACCGCCGGCGCCTCGGCCGCGCCGGCGCCGGCCGGCGCCGGCCGGCTGCGGCCCAGGGCGGCCCGCAGTCGCCGGAAGGCCCCGCGCACCGCCCGATGGCAGCCCTCGCCGAGAAGCCCGAGCACCGGCGCAGCCAGGGCCCCGGTCAGGGAGATCGGCGGGAACGGGCGGACCTCCCAGCCCCGCTCCCGCAGCGCGCGGACCTCCCCGGCGTCGGCCTCCTCGGCCACGACCACGAAGCGGTCGGTCAGGCGGCCGTCGGCGAGCATGGCCCGGACCGCATCGAGCATCGTCTGGCTGTACTGGTACTGGCCGCCCAGCGACCGGTTCAGACAGGGGACGATGGCGATGAGCATGGAACGGGCCTCAGCTCCCGGACGTCGCCCTGGGCGCCGCCGGGCCCCCGCCAGCGCGCCGCCCGCCCAGCAGCCGCCAGGCAGCCTGCGGCCGGAACGGCCAGGCCAGCGCGCCGCGGAGCAGGCAGCGCAATGCCGCCCACCGTCTGGCGCCGCGCCAGTACCATCCCGCCTCGAGCCAACTGTGGCCAGCCAGGGCACCGCCGCCGGCCTGGCGCAGCATGTCGAAGGCGTGCTTGCGCACCACCCGCTCATGGCCGGCGGCCGCGCGCAGCGTGTCTCGGGAGATCGCCTCCCGGCCGCTGCAGTCGTAGACGAACGTGGGCGCATCCACGAAACCGAACTCGAAGTGTCGGGCCAGGCGGATGGCGGTGTCCCACTCCTGGTACGCCGGAAGGCTCTCGTCCAGACCGCCGACCCGGTCCAACGCCCGCCGGGTGACCAGCAGGGCCGGGAACATGGGGCCGGGATGGATCAGCAGCTGCCGGTGGACGTCGCCCTGCACAGCCGGGACGCCGTAGCGCTTCCGGGAGCCGTCCGGCCCGAGCACGAAGCAATCGGAATGCACCACCTGGACGCCGCGGTTGCGGGCCTCGGCCAGGCGCAGCTCCAGGCTGTCGGGTTCCCACCAGTCGTCGGAGTCGAGAAAGGCGATCCACGGCCCCCGACTGGCTCTTATGCCGGTGTTGCGGGCGGCCTGGGCCCCGAGGTTGCATGCGTGCCTCGCCAGTCGAAGATGCCCGATATCGGCGGCCCGGGCCTCAACGGCCTGCGCGGTCCCGTCAGTTGAGGCATCGTCCACGACGACGATCTCCCAGTGCGGATAGGTCTGCCGGGACACGCTCTCCAGGGCGCGGCCCACCTGCCCGGCTCGGTTGTATGCGGGTATGACGACGGAAACCTGGGCGCTTGGAGACACCTCTTCGTCCGTCAGGCTCACCCGCGTCATGCCTCATCAGTCCCATCATGCTCGACCGCGCCGCCTGCCGTCGCACGGTGGATCCAGTGCCGCCGCTCGCTCATCTCCTCGACCACGTCCACGTTCTGGCCGGCAAGTTGCAGCAGACGCTCCCGGCTGTCAGCCAGCAGCCTCTTCAGTTCCCCGGAGCGCTCCAGTACTTGTCGAACCAGGGCCGGGCACTGGGCTTCGAAGCTGCTCTCGATCAGCTTCACCGGATAGCCGATCAGCGCCATCAGCCCTTCCGTCTTCAGGGTGTTGCCTCTGAGCGGAACGAATGGCGTGCCCGCAATCATCGAGAAACAGATCGGGTGATACCTCGAGCTGACGAGCACCGAGACATGGCGCAGCAGCATGATCATGTCGGAGTAGTGTTTGACGCCCTCGATGACACGCAGGGGCGCCCTGCTGGCTATGGAACGCGCGAAGGCCAGATCCTCGGCCTCGCTGGAGCAGATGAACACCACCGCCTTCTTATGTTCTTCGGCCAGCGCCCGGACGATCCCGGCCCAGACGTCGACGCTGTCCCCCATGTCTCCGCGGATGGCCAGGGCGATGGCTCCTTCCGGAGCACCAACCGCCTTCCAGAGCTCTTCGGCGTGGGCGCTGGCCTGCGCCGGAGCGCACAGCGCCGCATCCGCGCCCAACAGGATCCTGCCGGGCGCCACCCCCATGTCGATCAGGTGCTGCCTGGAGCACGGCTCACGAACAACGACACCGTCCATCTGATTGTAGACTTCCGCCAGCAACGAGCGAAGCCAGGGCGTCTGGATTGAGACGGAGTGGTTGACCACGAAGGTCTGGGCCCCAAGGCGCCGGACCGCCAGCCACTCCGCCAGTATCCTGATGGCCTGTTTCCTGGACCAGTCCCAGGCGTCCGCCAGCGCGCCATCGCCATCGCAGAAGGCAACGTCGGTCCAGGCCATCGCGGCCAGTCGGCAGAGACTCGCATTGCTGATCATTCGCCACTGCCGCCTCAGCAGCGCCGCAGCCAGCCTGGGGTGCCTGCCGCCCAGCCAGGAACCACACTGTCGGACGAGGAACCGCCGCGGCAACAGCCTCCGCTCGATCTCGATCCAGCCATCATCGAGGCGCTCTGCGCCATCGGGGAGCTGCGGGCGCGGAGGGCACCGACCCATGATCAGGGGATCGTTGAGGCCGGGCACGTAGGCCACGCTGGGCGGCTGCAGCGGCCGCCGCAGAACCGCGCCGGCCACGGAGAGAAGCAAGCGCGAGACCGAGTTCGCCTTGGGGAACCGGCCCGGTGCGCTGCGGTCCTCACGCAGCATCAGGCCGACATCCACCAACTGGTTGACCGCTTGGTAGAAGGCTGCGCGCCGCCGGGCATCGGGCAGGGCCTGGAGCGAGTCAAAAGACGGAAAGCCGGGCCACGGCTGATGCCAGGGATACTCGATGAAGGCGCGGTCGGAATCACGGAACGCGGTCTCGATCAGGCGCCTCATCCCCGCCGTGAGCGCCTGGCTGCCCAGGTTGTCGAATGTCGGCAAGTGACCCCCGAGCAGCAGCACGCGCGGCGGAGCCTCCAGCAGGCAGTCGCGCACGGGGCTCCGGCGAATTCGGCGGCGGTGATGCGTCTGGCGGTCGAGGTCCACGGTCTGGGCCGGATAGCCGACGAAAAGGGCGCTGGTGATCCGCTGCGTGTCCGCAAGCCGGAATCTCCGGAGAAGGCCGGCGTGACCGCGCGAGTTGATATGAGGGGACAAGCTGGCCCAGCAACTGGCCAGGCCATGGGAGTGAAAGACAAGGGCCATGTTCTGGGCTGCCGCACCCGCCTCCAGAATCGGGTTCTGTCGGGTGTGCTGATCGTTATGCCAGCGCTGATACCACTCGGAGCCCAGCTCCAGCACAAGAAGAATGACCAGCTGCGGATTGGCAATGTTGAGCTTGCACTCGTTCACAACGCGGATGTCGCTCTTCTTCCTGAGAACGACGAAGCGCACAGCCTGCTGATTGCACGCGGAAGGCGCCCATACCGCAGCCTCCAGGGCCTCCTGAACCACGGCTTCAGGTACTGGCGCGGACGTGAACTTGCGGATGCTGCGCCGCCCCTTGATCAGATCCAGGAGGTGCCCTGCAGACTCCGTCCCGGGAGGCCTAGCGTCCATCGCCATCGTCCCGTAGCTGCCATGAGTGGTCAACCTGAACCCTGCAGTCGGAGGCGGGAGGGATGCGCCCGGTCTTGTAGAAGTCCCCCGGCACAACGTCCAGCGTGGCCGCCCCCACGACGTGATCGATGTAGACGCCGTCTTTGTGCATCGACACGTTCAGCCGGTATCGCCCGGGAGCCAGGGGCAGCCTGGGTATCGTGCAGCATATCACTCCTTTGGGCGGCAGCCGCTTCTCCCAGACACACGTGTACATGCTTCCGAAATGAACCAACGGGTCTCCGCTGATGCCGTAGAACGTCATGCCCCAGTCAACACGATCCTCTTCCCCGGGGATCTCGTACCGCATGCAGATGGTGAGCGGGTCACCGCAGACCGCCGTGAGTTCGCGCCCCTGCGGGCCCTCAAACCACACGCTGTCCACCCCCGCGGCACTCCGGCATCGGCTCGGAGGCCCCAGACCACCATCCCCGTCCTCCCCGGACGTATGTGCCCGAACGGCAGTGGCGGCATCCGCGTCAAGGAAGACGCGCCCTTCCGACAGGACCACCGCGCGGCTGCATAGGTTCTCGACCGCCATCATGTTGTGGCTCACAAACAGTATGGTCCGCCCGCCCCGGGCCACCTCGCCCATCTTGCCCAGGCACTTCCGCTGGAACTCGGCGTCGCCGACCGCCAGGACCTCGTCGACCAGCAGGATCTCCGGGTCGAGGTGGGCGGCCACCGCGAAGCCCAGGCGCACGTACATGCCGCTGGAGTAGTGCTTGCAGGGCGTGTCCAGGAACTTCTCCACGCCGGCAAAGGCCACGATCTCGTCGAAGCGCCTGGCGATCTCCGCGCGGCGCATGCCCAGGATGGCCCCGGACATGAGGATGTTCTCGCGGCCGGTCAGTTCCGGGTGGAACCCGGTGCCGACCTCCAGCAGCGAGCCAACCCGGCCGCGCAGCACCGCCCGGCCCTCGGTCGGCTCGGTGATCCGGGAGAGGATCCTGAGCAGCGTGGACTTGCCGGCGCCGTTGCGGCCGATGACCCCCACCACTTCGCCGGGCCGCACCTCGAAGGACACGTCCCGGAGCGCCCAGAGGTCCTCGGCGGGGGCCCCCAGGCCCCGGCCGCGGAGCGCCCCGGCCAGCCTGCCGGCCGTCCCGGCCACGGCGTCGCGAAGCGTGAAGTAGGCCGCGCGCCGCCCGCCGAGGCGGTAGCGCTTGCCCAGGCCGTCAACGGTGATGATGGCGTCCGGCATGGCTCGCATCACGCTCCACGGCGGATTCTAACGCCATGGAGGGGCCGCCGCTACCGGCAAATGACTCTTCAACCCCCCGGCCGGTACCTGACCGTCAGTTCGTCCAGGCCTTCCTGGAAGACCCTGGTGATCCATGGTCCCACCGGGACATCCGCCACGGCCCGGGCGGTCACCGTCGCCCCCACGGGCAGGACCAGCTCGGTGCCCGGCGCGAAGGGGGAGCCGGCCACGTCCCTGACCCGGATCAGCACGCCGTCCACATCCGCCCCGTCCCGGTCCCGGACCCGCAGCACGGTCCTCCAAAACGGCACGCTCACCTCCGTGTCGCCGACCGCCACGGTCCGGCGCACCTTCGGTCCGGTGACGCCCAGTGCCCGGCCCCGCAGGACCAGGTCCTTTCCCGCCTCGACCCGCAGGCGGTCGCCGCTCACGTACCAGGCGGACCGGGACGGGACGTAGATGGCCGCGCCCGCCACCTCGGCGCCGTGCTGGTCCCGGGCCCGGAGGATCACGGCATTGCGCACGCGGATTGTCCAGGTCTGCTCCGCGGCCGCGCCCCATATGTCCGTGACTCTGACGACCAGCCGGTGCTCACCGGCTGCGGCGAAGTCCGGGGAATAGTCGAAGCTGGCCGCGGCGGCCCCGGCGATCGGGGCCCCGTCCAGGGTCCAGGCATAGGCCAGGGCGTCGCCGTCGGGATCCCAGCCCTCGACCGAGAAGGTCTCGGTCTGGCCCTCGTCCATGGTGAAACTCGCCTCCGGCGAGGAGCTGCTGATCAACGGTGAGCCATTGACCGAGCTGGCGGCGAGGGCATAGTCCACCCAGGCGTAAGTCTGCCCGGCGTCGGCGGTCCGCGGCGTGTTGGCGGCGGTGCCCTCCAGGCGGTCGCCCACGTCCAGCACGCGGTAGAGGCTCAGCGCGCGGATGGTGCCGGCGCTGCCGGCGGCGCTGTCGTCCAGGCCCAGGTACCAGCGCCGGGCCGAGCCGGCCGGCGGAACGATGTCCGAGAAGTCCATGTAGAAGGTGCCGTCCACGGCGGTCGCCGTGCCGTTGAAGGCCAAGGCCCCGCCGGCATTCTGGAAGACGTAGGCCGGCAGCCAGACGGTCGACGGCGTCTCGGCGGCCTGGTCGGAGATGCCCAGCGACAGCGCCATCTGGCTGCGCAGGGCGTGGTTGACGGTGAACCTGGCCACCACCTGCGGCCGGTAGGCCGTCCGCGCGGTGACCCAGTCGGCCTCCGGCGGGTCCCAGCACGGCCGGCGGTTGAGGCTCGGGCCGCCCGCGACCGCCGAGACGCTGCGCAGCGCGTCGTAGGCGATCCAGCAGAACCCGGCCTCCTGCCAGAGAGTGCCCCAGGAGTTGGCGATGCGGAAGGCGCCCTTCTCGCCGGCGTCGACCGTCCCGTTGCCGTTGACGTCCACCCAGATGCTGTCGTTGTAGCCGACCACGGTCATGGCGTGGTAGCCGGAGGTGCCGTCCACGAAGTAGCAGCAGTTCCTGCCGGTGAAGGCGTTGTCGTCCCCGGTGGCCGGGTCGTCGCCGATCACCTTGTACTTCCAGGAGTTGATGAAGGTCGCGTAGTTGAGCACGTAGCCGTTGGCCAGCAGCGCCTTGACGGCGGCCATGCCGGCGTCCGTGTCGGTGTCGCTGACGTAGCCCTGCTGGTCGAAGCGGCGGTTGATGGCGCTGCGCCAGACCTCCGGCGCCAGGCACCACTCGCGGTAGTTGGTCGCCGGGCTGGTCGAGCCCACGTAGGGGAACTCCGTCCAGGTCGAGCAGCCGTTGCCGCGGCCGATGCCGAAGGCCCAGAAGTACCAGGTGCCGGCGTTGGTTCCGCCGTTGACCATGTTGTAGGTCCACTTGGGGCTGAAGCGGAAGGCGTCGCCGCCGTCGCGCGCGTCGAGGTCGTTGGCCAGGGCGTGCATGTAGGTCATCGTGTAGTAGGTGCCGGAGAAGACGCCGCAGGAGTTGAGCGACCCCTGGCTGCGAATGGGCGGGAAGAACTTCAGGGCGCTGTTGTCCACGTAGGCCGGCAGCGCCGGCGCGGGACCGCCGCCCCCGGCGTCCCCGCCTGCCGCCTCGGCCGGCACGACCTCGGCACCGACCCCGGGGGCCTCGGCGCGCCCGCCCGCCAGCGCTGGCATGCCTCGCTCCCGGCGCTCGGCGTTGACGCGGTCGAGCCCCAGCTGGTTCAGCCGGACCCGGCCGACCCTGATGGCATGGCGCTGCTTCCAGGCGCGGTCCTCCGCCGTGAGCGCCGGCAGCCCGGTCATGTGCGGGTCGCGGTCGGCGGGGTTGGCGGCCTGAAGCTCGAGTTCGCCGAAGTCGGTCCTGCCAGCCGGCGCTCGGGACGCGGAACCCGAAGCCGGAGCCGAGCCCAGCACCGCGGGGCGGGCCGCGAACGGCTCAGTCGACGCGGATCCGTCCTGCCGAGCGACTCCACCGCCGACAGGCCGCTCGACCGGACGCACCGACTCTGCAGCTGACGTCTGCGCTGTGGGCTCCAGGCCTCTGGTTCCCACGACAGCGGAACGAACCTGACCGGCTGGACAGACGGCGTCAGCCTCCACCCCCCGCGACACAGGCGGGAACTCCGTGGCAGCCACCTTCGCCGGGGCAAGACTGGTTTCATGTTTCTTGGCCGGTGCAGCGGAGAGACACATCATAGTAATGAATAAGGCTGTAGCGACAGGCCAGATGATGTGCGCTCTGGATCGCGTGAAACTCATTCTGAAATCTCCCCCGAAGTTAACCAGTATAAAATAGCACGTATTCCTGGGGATGTCAATGCACCAAATATATCATATTTCTGGGGGTTAACCGGTACTAAACGATATGCACCAGTTGGTGTCAGATTGACTATTTGCGAACCGTTCTGGCCGGCACGCCAACCACCACCGCGCCGGCCGGAACGTTGCGAATCACCGCCGCACCAGCCCCGGCCGAGGCCCAGTCGCCGATCGCCACTCCAGGTATGGCAGTGCCGGAGATGCCCATGAAGGCGCCCTGACCCATCCGCACGTCTCCGGCAAGGTGGGCGCCGGGCGCGACGTGGGCGAAGTCCCCGACCGAGCAGTCGTGGTCCACGGACGCCCCGGTGTTCACGATGGCGTGGGCGCCAACTACGGACTCGGCCTGGATCACGGCGCCGGCCATGATCATGCTGCCTGGTCCGAGCTTGGCGGACGGATCCACCCAGGCGGTCGGGTGCACGACGGTGACCCAGGTCACCCGGCGGAAGCGTCCGGCCACCGCCTGCCGGGAGCGGTTGTTGCCGATGGCCGCCACCGCCAGGGTCGCCGGCTCATCGGGCAGCAGGGCAATGGGCCCGAGCACCGGCACGCCCAGTATCTTCTGACCGGCCTTGGCCGGGTCGTCATCGAGGACCCTGGCGACTTCGTGCCCGGCGGCGCGCAGCGTGCTCAGCACCACCTTGGCATGGCCGCCGGCGCCGAGGATGGTGATGTCCTTGAGGCTCATGGGCGGCTCCGGTTCTTCACGTACCACCCGACCGTCTCGCGCAGCCCCTGCTCGAGGCCGACCCGGGCCTTCCAGCCGAAGAGCCTCTCGGCGCGGGAGGTGTCCAGACAGCGCCGGGGCTGGCCGTTGGGCTTGGTGGCGTCCCAGGCGATCCTGCCGGAGTAGCCGACGATCCCGGCGACCAGCGGCGCCAGGTCGCGGATGGCGATCTCCTGGCCGGAACCGAGGTTGACCGGCTCCGGGCCGTCGTAGCGCTCGGCCGCGGCCAGGATGCCCGCGACGGAGTCGTCGACGTACATGAACTCCCGCGAGGCCGAGCCATCGCCCCAGCAGACCACCTCGGGACTCCCGGCCTCCTTCGCCTCGACGAACTTGCGGATGAGCGCGGGGATGACGTGCGAACTTTCCAGGTCGAAGTTGTCGCCCGGCCCGTACATGTTCACCGGCAGCAGGAAGACGGCATTGAAGCCGTACTGCTGGCGGTAGGCCTGGGCCTGGACCAGCATCATCTTCTTGGCCAGGCCATAGGGGGCGTTGGTCTCCTCCGGATAGCCGTTCCAGAGGTCGTCCTCGCGGAAGGGCACCGGCGTGAACTTGGGGTAGGCGCAGACCGTGCCGATGGCCACGAACTTCGCGACGCCGGCCTTCCAGGCCTTGTGCATCAGCGGCACGCCCATCATGAGGTTGTCGTAGAAGTAGTCGGCCGGGTGGGCGCGGTTGGCGCCGATGCCGCCGACCCGGGCAGCCAGGTGGATGATCAGCTCAGGCCGGAACTCGCGGAGCGCCCGGTCGACGTCGGCGGCCTCGAGCAGGTTGAACTCGCGCTCGTCCGGTGCGAAGACCTGGCGGCAGCCGAGCTCGGCCAGACGCGCGGTCAGGTGCCGCCCGACGAATCCCCGGCCGCCGGTGACGAAGATGCGCTTGGAGGGAAGATCCATCATGGGCGTTTGTCCTCGGAGTCGTGCGGGTCAGCCTTCACCCGGTCGAGAACCTGGGACCAGGTCTCCGCCAGACCCATCTTCCCCACCCACCCGCTTATATAGTCGAGATCCAGGGAGGCTCCGGAAATCTTGATCATCCCGGCGATGTCGCGGAGGTGTTTGTCGGAGCCGCCCTCCCGGTAGAAGTCCAGCTTCTTGACGATCATGTCTTCAGGCGAGGAGAAGATGGCCTCCAGGTCCTCCACGGGCCGGACTTTCCGGGCACGCGCGAACCGGGAGTCATCGAACGAGCTCCGCTCCGGGATGATCACGTCCGCCTTCAGTCCCGAAACCGGATGGATGATGTTGAACTGGCCGCGGCGCCGGATGGCCCGGCCGACGGCCTCCGCACTCAGGCAGAACTCCGGATGGGGGAAGCGCTCCAACAGGGCCGGGGTGTGCTCCTCGCGGAGATCGGCCACGACGTCGATGTCGTTGGTCAGCCGCGGCTCGCCGTAGGCCATGGAGGCCACCGACCCGGTGATGAAGTAACGGACGCCCAGGGATTCAAAGCAGCGGACCAGCAGGCCGAGGAGCTCATACTGCTCCATGCGAGAGCCTCCTGGCGACTTCCCGGTTGACCTGGTCCTCGCTCCAGTCCGGGTGCATGGAGCGCAGCATGGAAGTCAGCATTCGCCGAGCCGAACGCCACAGCCCGAAGGCGATGCCCAGGCGCTCGGCCGGGGTCTTCCGCCGGAGGACATCGGCCATGGCGTCGTCCAGCATTTCCAGGCGGGAGAGGTCGGGACTGAGCGGGGCCTTCTTCATGGCACCTGGTTCCCCACGCCCTTGGCCGCCTGCTCCTTCCTGGCCAGCTCCATGTCCGCCTGGACCATGATCCGGACGAGGCCGGCGAGATCCGTGCGAGGCCGCCAGCCAAGGATCTTCCGGGCGCGCGAGGCGTCGCCCTTGAGCATGGGCACCTCGGCGGGGCGCAGGTAGCGCTTGTCGAACTCGACGTGCTTCCGCCAGTCGAGCCCCAGGTGCTGGAAGACCAGCTCCAGGAACTCGCGCACCGTGTGGGTCTCCCCCGTGGCCACCACGTAGTCGTTGGGCTTCTCCTGCTGGAGCATCAGCCACATGGCCTCGGCGTACTCCGGGGCGTAGCCCCAGTCGCGCGAGGCGTCGAGGTTGCCGAGGTACAGCTTCTCCTGCAGGCCCAGCTTGATGCGCGTGGCCGCGCGGGTGATCTTGCGGGTGACGAAGGTCTCACCGCGCCGCGGGCTCTCGTGGTTGAAGAGGATTCCGTTGCAGGCGAAGAAGCCGTAGGCCTTGCGGTAGAGCTGCGTGTACCAGAAGGCCGCGCACTTGGCCGCGGCGTAGGGGCTCGAGGGCTGGAAGCGGGTGTCCTCGTTCTGGGGTACTTCGGGGTTGTCGCCGAACATCTCGCTCGACGAAGCCTGGTAGAAGCGCACCTGCCTGCCCGTGTCGCGAATGGCCTCGAGCAACCGCAGCGTGCCCACCGATACCACGTCGGCGGTGTACTCCGGCTGGTCGAAGGACACGCGCACGTGGCTCTGGGCGCCGAGGTTGTAGACCTCCTGTGGTTCGGCAATGGTGAGGATGCGCCGGAGCGACGAGCTGTCGGTCAGGTCGCCGTAGTGCAGGAAGAGCCGCCGGTGGGTCTCGTGCGGATCCTGGTAGATGGCGTCGAGCCGTTCGGTGTTGAAGGTGCTCGAGCGCCGGACCACCCCGTGCACCGCGTAGCCCTTGGAGAGCAGCAGTTCGGCGAGGTACGAGCCGTCCTGCCCGCCGATGCCGGTGATCAGTGCGCGCCGCTGAGAGCCCATTCCGGAGTTCCTCCGAGGTACAAACGCCAGTGTAGCCCGGGGGAATGGGGTGTCAACCGGCGGGGCGGAGCCCGGGAGGCCATTGCAGGAAAGGGCAACGGATGGTTCGACCGCCGAGTCGCTGAGACGCTGAGCGGGGATTCGGCAGGGAGACCGTGATCGTTCTCGTTCTCGCTATCGGCAACTCGGCATCGCGCGGCCCTCTCGGGGCAGACGGGCTGGATCGAGAACGAGGACGAGGACGAGAACGATCTCGCGGGGCTCACGGTGAACCTCGCCGCCCCCGGACCGTTCATAGACGGGCAGGAGGGCGGCAGGATGCACTTGGGACTTGGGGCGAGAACGGAAGCTGGTATCCCCACGGACCTTCGCAGGCAGCTGCCAGCCGTGGCCAGCCACCTGCGGCTCAGCCTGACGCTGGCCGCCGGGGCAATGCTCCTGACATACTGCTTTCGGCAACTGTGCTTCTTCGGCGACTTCGGCTGCGAGCAGCCGGTGGCCGGGTGGCCCGACTGGATGGCCGCGGGTGTCGGCGCCGGCACCTTCCTGCTCCTGACGCTGCCGGCGCTGTGGCCGCTCTGGTCCGACCGCAGCCTGCGCCGGCAACTTCGCAACCCGGGGCTGCTGCCCGGGCGGATGGGAGCCGAGATCATTCCACCACATCTCTCGTTTGTCCTGAGCATCACTGTGGCTGCCGCGGCCTGTCTCGCTCTGATGTTTCATCACGTGGCAGGGAACTTGTCCACCGGTGCCTTCGAATCAATAACCCTGCCGATCGCCTACCGGGCCACAAATGGGCTGCCCCCCGAGCCCCGCATGATCGTGAACGTCATGCGAGACGGAACCCTCCGCATCAACAGCGCCGTCTACGCAAACCTCCCATCGGGGCCGGGAGGAGATGGCCCGGAAACCAGCGCCGACTCCTGGAGCTGGAAACAGGACGAGGGTTGGGGCTGGCACGTTGCCCCACCGGCACACAAGCCACCCCGCCGCACTGAGGAGTTCTGCGCCTTGGTGGCTCGAGAAGCCCGCGAGCACCTCGGGGCCGACGGCTATTCATCCCTGGCGGTGCACATCCGGGTGGACGCCAACGCCCCGGCCAAATCCTTGCGCGTTGTCCAAGACGCCTGCCGCCGAGCCCGGGTCTACCGGGTATACTTCGGCGTCAGTCCCAGGGACGGCTATGCCGCAGCCCCTCGTGCCGAATAGTCACTCCCTCAGGTCGGCGGATAGCCCCTCCACAAACCCCCGGATCTCATCCCGCACCCGCCGGTAGTGGCCCAGCGCCTCCTCAGCGCTTTCGGACCCTTCGGCCAGCGCCGGCGGGTCATCGAAGCCGCGGTGGATCACCTTGGTTCTCCCCGGAAAGACCGGGCAGGCCTCGTGGGCCGCGCCGCAGACTGTGACCACCAGGTCGAACCCGGTCCCTTCGGAGGCCAGGAGGTCGGCCAGAGTCTTCGAGCGCTGGCCGGAGATGTCCACGCCGGCCTCGGCCATCACTCTGACAGCGCGCGGGTCGAGGCCCTTGGCGACCGTGCCGGCCGAGAAGGGCTCGATCTCGGCGCCCCGGAGCGCCCGGGCCCAGCCCTCGGCCATCTGGCTCCGGCAGGAGTTGCCGGTGCAGAGGAAGAGGACGCGGAGCTTCCTTCCTGCAGTACTCATGCCGCGGACTTCTCCGGAGCCGGTGCCGCCTCCGGGAACCAGCGGCGTTTCAACCACAGGCTGACGTGCACCAGCCCGATCAGGACGGGCACCTCGGCCAGCGGGCCGATGACCGCGGCGAAGGCCGCGCCGTGGCTGATGGTGAAGACGCCCACGGCCACGGCGATGGCCAGCTCGAAGTTGTTGCTGGCCGCCGTGAAGGACAGCGTGGCGGTCTTGGCGTAGCCGGCCCCGGCCCTTTTGCCCATCCAGAAGCTCACCAGGAACATGACCACGAAGTAGATGAGCAGCGGCACGGCCACCAGGAAGACCTGGCCCGGCTGGGCGACGATCTTCCCGCCCTGCATGGAGAACATCACCACGATGGTGAAGAGCAGGGCGACGAGCGTGAGCGGGCTGATCCGGGGGATGAACCGGCCGTGGTACCACTCCCTGCCCTTGGCCTTGACCAGGGCCAGGCGGGTGAGCATCCCCGCCAGGAAGGGCACGCCCAGGTAGATGAAGACGCTCTTGGCGATCTGGCTGATGGTGATGTCGACCACGGCGCCCTTCAGCCCGAAGAGCGGCGGCAGGACGGTCACGAACAGCCACGCGTAGACGCTGTAGAAGAACACCTGGAAGATCGAGTTGAAGGCCACCAGTCCCGCGCAGAACTCCGTGTCCCCCCCGGCCAGGTCGTTCCAGACGATGACCATGGCGATGCACCGGGCCAGGCCGATCATGATGACGCCGATCATCAGCTCCGGCTGGTCCCGCAGGAAGAGCAACGCCAGGCCGAACATCAGGGCCGGACCGATGAGCCAGTTCTGGACGAGCGACAGGCCGAGCAAGCGGACGTTGCGGAAGGCGTCGCCCAGCTCCTCGTACTTCACCTTGGCCAGCGGCGGGTACATCATCAGGATGAGGCCAATGGCTATGGGGATGCTGGTCTGGCTGCCCTCGGGCCGGAGCGAGCCGATCCAGGCGCCGACGCCCGGGGCGAAGTGGCCCAGGAGCACCCCGACCGCCATGGCCAGGAAGATCCACAGCGTCAGGAAGCGGTCCAGGAAGGACAGCCTACCGGCAATCTTCTCTTGTCCAGCAACTGGCTCGCTCATCGCATCCTTCTCCGCCTATCACCAAGCCCCCAGGCAATCCAACGGACGGTCGCATCTGGCGTCGCAGGTCGCCGACTGGCCTGCCGCGCCGCTGCGCTAGCCACCGGCCGACTGGTTCAGCCCGCGCAGGTAGTCGGCGAAAGCCGCACCGGGCGGACACGGAGCGCAACCCAGACAGCCGTGCATCTGCCCCGCCGGGACCTTGAGCGGCGCAATCAGGGCGGCCGCGGCCGGCTCCGCGTCCAGCTCGATCTGCGTCAGGAACCCCTGCAGGCAGTCGCAACGCCAGCACTCCTCCCGCGGGGCGGCCTGCCGCAGGCCGGCCAGCAGGGCTTCGACGTCCTTCGCGGTCAACGCTTTGCTCATGTTGCCTACCCTCGACGGAGCTTGCGCGCCGTGACCTCCAGGCTCACCACGTAGTCGGCGACCTTCAGGCCGGCCGGAAGCGACTTCAGGACCTCGCGGTAGAGCGGGTCGTCGCTGGCGAACATGGCGTCGACGTGCCCCGGCTTGGGCGTGAGCGCCACGTCGGCGAGGCCAGCCTCCCGGGCCATCCGGCCGGTCTCCTCGACCAGCACCGCCCCGGCGACGCACCCGACCAGGGCGTTGACCGACTCGCGGACCGCCGCGGGCAGGGGCTGGAGCAGCGCCAGGTCCGAGACGGCGACCCGACCACCGGGCCGGAGGACCCGGGCCATCTCCCGCCAGACCTGGGGTTTGTCCGGCGACAGGTTGATCACGCAGTTCGAGATGATGGCGTCGACCGAGGCGTCGGCGACGGGCAGGTGCTCGATCTCGCCCAGCCGGAACTCGACGTTGGCCAGGCCCGTCCGGGCCGTGAAAGCCTCGGCGTTGCGCCGCGCCTTGGCGAGCATCTCCGCGGTCATGTCCACGCCGATGGCCCGGCCCTGCGGGCCGACCTTCTGGGCGCAGACGAAGACGTCGAAGCCGCCGCCCGAGCCGAGGTCCAGCACGGTCTCGCCCGGCTTGAGCGCAGCGACCGCAGCCGGGTTTCCGCAGGACAGGCCCAGGTTGGCGCCCTCGGGCAGCGCGGCCAGTTCTCCTTCCGAGTAGCCAAGACTCCGGGCGAGCGCGTCGGGCTGGCTCGAGCCGCAGCAGGCGCCGCCCGAGGCCGGCTTCGAGCCGCAGCCGCAGCCCCCGCCGCCGCCGGCGGCTATCCTTCCGTAACCCTCGCGGACCTCCTCGCGCACGTCCCGCTTCCTGTCGCCGCGGCAGCAGTCAGCCATGGCCCGGTCCTCCTCCCCTATGGTGCCGTGTAGATCAGGTAGATGCCGCCGAGCATGACAAGCACCCCGCAGACCACCTTGAGAACGGTTGCGCCCCTGGACCTCTCGTTCCAGTCCAGATAGCGCTGGACAACCTCGGTGAACGTCCCGGCCAGGACGATCACCGAACAGTGCCCCAATCCGTAGGCCAGCAGCAGAATGATGCCGTAGAACAGGTTGGTGGCGGCCAGCTGGAAGGTGACTGCCAGCATGGGCGCCATGAACGCGAAGGTGCAGGGCCCAAGCGCGATCCCGAACACCAGGCCCAGGATGAAAGCAGCGAGCAGGCCCTTGCGCTTCATCCCCACCTGCCCCGGACCTGACCAGGGCATCGGGATTACGCCAACCAGGTGCAGACCGACGACAAAGAAGATCGCCGCCACGAAATAGTTGCCGTAGCGGCCGACGTCTCCCATCATCCGGCCGGCGGCGGCGGTGATCGCCCCGATGATGCCGATGGTGATCAGAATGCCCAGGGCAAAGAGCGCGGAGATGCCGAAGGCCCGGCGGGCGGTCATCGGCCCCTGCTGCCCGATGAACCCAACGATCAGCGGGATGCTGGCCAGGTGGCAGGGGCTCAGGATGATGCTCAGGATGCCCCAGACCAGCGACGCCCCGAGAGCGATGGAGCACGAACCCTCCACCGCCCGGGAGAGCGCCGCGAAGAGTTCCTGCACTTCTACCTCACCCCCACGGCCCTGAGCTGCTCGACGATTTCCTTCTCGGACATCAGCCCGTCGTGCCGGAAGATCTCCTTGCCGTCCTTGTCGAAGATGATCTGCGTCGGGATCGAGTTAACCCCGCAGCGGGCGGCCAGGATGGGGCTGGTCTTGGCCTCGACGTAGAGCACCGCCAGCTTGCCCTTGTACTTCTCCCCGACCGCCTCGATCACCGGCTGCATCTTGTCCGGCCCGCAGCAGCCCGCAGCCCCGAAATCCACCAGCGTCGGCTTGCCGCCGAAGCGGGCCTTGTCCACGGGGTTGTCCCGGACCAGCGGGGCCTGCTCCTTGAGCCAGGCCGCCGAGACGGCGATGTCCATGCGCCGGCCCAGCGTCCGGATGTGGGCCTGGACGACCGCCTCCTTCTTCTGCTGGAGCACGTAGGCCTCCAGTTCCTCCTTCATCTTCTCGAAAGGAGTGTCCCCGCAGATTGCCCCGTTCTTGTCGTAGAACTCCTTGGCTTCTCCCTCGGCGAGCCTGACCTCGCCGGCCACGGACCCGAAGTAGTCCTCGATGAGGTCGGCGTCCGACTTCTTGGACACATCGACCTTCTTCTCGGCGGCGCTCTTCCGGGCCGCCTCCAGCAGGAGCCTGCCGGTGGCCATCTGCTCCAGAACCACCGGGGCGTTCTTCTTCAGCTCGGCCCTGAGCATCTCCGGGGCCTTGTCCAACTCATCCGCGAGCTCCTTGGCTGTCACCTGGATGGCTCCGGACTTGAGCAGCACGCCTTCCGGCAACTCGGCCATCACGGCGCAAGCCAGGGACCCCGGGACGAGCCCCGGGTAGGCCTCCTCGACGCGCTGGGCCTTCTCGCCGGGCAGGGCCGGCAGGGCCAGGGTGGCGGCAAGCAGCAACAGACTGGCATGGCGGAACCCCATGGCAACACCCGTCCTTTCCGGCGGCCTCGGCCGCATCAGGGCTTGGCTTCGCCGACGCCCAGCTCCTGCCACTTCTTGAGGATGTCCTCCTTGGAGAAGAAGCCCTCGTGGCGGAAGAGCTCCTTGCCGTCGGCGCCGTAGAATATCTGCGTCGGGATCATCTTGATGCCGTACTGCTTGCCGGCGTCGGGGTTCTGCCAGACGTCGATGAAGACGACGTCGAACCTGCCGGCCTGCTCCTTCTTCAGCTCCTCCAGGATCGGGGCCATCAGCTTGCATGGTATGCACTTGCCCGCGCCCAGGTCGACCAGCTTGGGCAGGGCGACGGCCGGCTGGGGCTTCGGCCCGCCTGCGTCCGGCCGTGCGACAGGAGCGGCCGCCTGGCCGTTGCCGCTCGGGGAAGCGGAAGGGGAATTGCTCCTGCAGCCTTTCATCCACACTACCCCGGCCACCGCCGCGGCCAGAACGGCCACGATGGCCACCTTGCCGCCGACGCCCATGCCGGACGGTGCCGGCGCTTCCGTTCCGGGGCTCTTCTCGTCAGCCATGCCGCATCCCTCCTCGTTACGCCAAGAGCTTCTTGATCTCCTCCGGCGAGGGCACCTTGCCGGCCACCTTCACCTTGCCATCCACGGCCAGCGCCGGGGTGATCATCACGCCGAAGGCCATGATGGCGTTGATGTCCTTGACCTTGACCAGCTCGTACTCGAGGCCCAGCGCCTTGGCCGCCGCATCGGCGTTCTCGGCAAGCTTCTGGCACTTGGGGCAGCCGGTGCCCAGGACCTGGATCGTCTTCTTCATCGTCGCCTCCTCCCCAGTCGCGCCGCGATCAACCGACCGCCGCGCCGTAGACCCATCCGGCCAGCGTGGACAGCACCACCACCAGTCCCACGAAGACCACCGTCTTGCGCAGGCCCATCAGGCTGCCGATGACCAGCATGCTCGGCAGCGAGAGCGCCGGCCCGGCCAGCAGGAGCGCCAGCGCCGGGCCCTGGCCCATGCCGCTGCCCAGCAGCCCCTGGACGATGGGCACCTCGGTCAGCGTCGCGAAGTACATGAAGGCCCCCAGGAAGGAGGCCACGAAGTTGGCCAGCAACGAGTTCCCGCCGACCGCTCCGGCCACCCACTCCGAGGGGATCCAGCCCTCCCGGCCCGGCCGGCCCAGGAGCAGCCCGGAGGCCAGCACCCCGGCCAGGAGCAGCGGCATGATCTGCTTGGCCAGGCCCCAGCTGGCGCCGACCCACTCGCCGAACTCCGCCCGGGTGAACCACAGGGGGAGCATGACCGCCAGGCCGGCAAGGCAGGCGGCGGCCACGAACCACTTGGCGGCGTAAACCGCCGCCCAGAAGCCCTCGGCGCCCTCGGGCCGCCCCCAGTTGGCGAAGACCAGGAACCCGACCATGGCCGCGAAGAAGAGCGCGTTCTGCCAGAGGGGCCTCCGGACCTCCGGCTCGGGGAGCTCGGCCTGGGCCTCGGCCTTGGCAGCCTCCTCCCTGCGGAAGATGAAGTGCATGAGCACCCCGATGACCAGGCTGAAGGCGATGGCTCCTATCCCGCGGGCGGTCCCCAGGCCGATGCCCAGGATCCGGGCGGAGAGCACGATGGCCAGGACGCTGATCGCCGGCCCGGAGTAGAGGAAGGCGCAGGCCGGCCCGAGTCCCGCGCCCATCCGATAGATGCCGGCGAAGAGCGGCAGCACCGTGCAGGAGCACACCGCCAGGATGGTTCCGCTGACCGCAGCAACCCCGTAGGCCAGGACCTTGTTGGCCCGCGCGCCGAGGTACTTCATGACCCCGGCCTGGCTCACGAAGACCGAAATGCCTCCGGCGATGAAGAAGGCCGGCACCAGGCAGAGCAGGACGTGCTCGCGGGCGTACCAGCGGGTGAGCTGGAGGGCTTCCAAAACCGAGTTGTTGAAGCGCGGCGCGCCCGAGGGCTGCTCGCCGACCGGCAGGAAGAAGCAGGCCAGGAAGACCGCGACGATCGCGGCCAGCGGCTTCCACTCCTTCCTCCAGTCCACAGCGCCCTACCTTCCGGGAAGCCCGGACTCCAGGCAGTCCAGGAACTCCAGCACGCACGGCGCGGCCAGCCGGCAGTAGATCCACTTGCCTTCCCGGCGGGTGGCCACCAGCCCGGCGTCGGCCAGCAGCTTGAGGTGCCGCGAGACGGTGGACAGGTCCGAGCCCATAACTTCCTGGAGCTCGCAGACGCAGAGCTCGCCCTTCTTAAGGGCCCGCACCGCGGCCAGCCGGCCAGGGTGGGCCAGGGCCTTCAGGGCCGAGACCAGGTCGCGCCTGGCAGTCTTGGACATGGCGTCTCTCCCGCGCCGGTCCCGCCGGCTTGCACACTTGGCCAATTTAGCAAGTGTTGCGTCGGTGTCAAGCCGGAAAGTGCATTTTCCAGATCGCGGCATGGGGACTTCCTGACGGCGGCGGGCAGCCCCTACTTCCCGGGCGCCGGCTGGGTACCCGGGGCGGCCCCGGCCGGCCCGCCGAAGAGGCGGTACATCTCGACCCGCGGCTTTATGAAGGAGGGGTGGGGCTGTCCGACGATGGTGACGTTGTCGAAGGCGGTCCGCGAGTTCGGCCCCATGAGCAGCACGGAGCCGGGCTTCGTCTCTCCGACCGGGAGCTGCAGGACCTCCTTGCCCTGGAAGCAGGCCCGGAGCATCCCGGCGCGGAGCTCGAACTTCAGGCGGTAGAAGAGCGGCGGGTTGCGCCGGGCGAGCAACTCGGGGAGGCGGGCCGGCGGACTGGAGCGCACCTGGCTGCCCCGGCGGTACTCGACGATGGCGGCGCTGGCCTCCTCGCCCTCGGCCCGCGAGGCGCAGACCTCCAGGCGGTAGCCGTCGCCCACCCGGCCCTCATCGATGCTGTCGAGATGCAGGGCGAGTTCCGTGCCCTGGAGCAGAGCCGCATCGCACTCCACCGACAGGTCGCCGGGTACGAAGTACGGGATGTGGCGGCTGAACTTCCCGCTGACCAGCACGCCGCTGTTGGCCGTGCCTCCATCGCTCTCGACCCGCGAAACCGTCCCGCCCGGGACGTGCCAGTCGTTGATCTGCGGACAGGCGGAGCGCAGGTCGGCGGCGTCCGAGCGCATGGCGAAGTCGTAGAAGACCGTGATCGTCCCGGGCGGGCCCTCCTCGGCCCGGGCCCCGTTGAAGATTGCCGCCAGCGGGACCTGCACGGGCGCGACCGGCGGCGGCTTGCGGAGCTCAGGGATCAGCCTGTAGGCCACCACTCCCAGCACGGCGAGCGCGACGATCACGCCCAGGAAGATGAGGAAACTGTCGTCCGAGGCGTGTTCGCGGATCCATCCCCGGCGCTTGTCCCGGTACTCGTTGCTGTTCTGCGCGGAGCGCATGGCTTCGGAGACCACCTGGGCGCCGGGGCCGCGGCCGGGCGCGGGCGCCGCCGCTCCCTGCTGGTCCGCCGCCGGCGGGGAAACCGGCGAGACCGGCGAAGCCGGGGAAGTCGGCGGCCTGGTCTCGGAACCGGACTGCTCGTCCATGGTGCCCTCTCCGCCCATCCTCTGCCCTGGATAACGCAGGATCCGGGGGCGGGTGCACCGGAAAATCCCGGAGCGCCGCGGCGAGGGGCGCCAGATCCGGACCCGCCGCCGGCTCTTATAGCGCCGGCCCGAGGGGCCTGCCAGTGCCGTTTCGCGCCGCCGGCCGCGGCCCCCGCCGCCTTAGTGCTCCAATTCACAGTTCTGCGTGGGGTTGGCCGAGACAGCCGGGGCGCGGCGCAGCGCCCCGGACACCCGGCCACGCGTCGTCCTGCTTCGGGCCCGTCGAGAGCCACCCCCGGCCGGCGGGGATGCGCGGACCGCACACCGTTCCCGGACCGCACGCCAGCGATGTCTTCCATGGCCGACCACGGAACGGCGTCCGAGGCCTTCGGCGGGCCTTGGCCGGTCCCGTATCTTTGACGGGGAGGTTCGGATGGTGTACAATCCCCGTATCAGCCACGTGCTGATGACGGCTCCGCCTTGGCCGCACGCGGGGACGGTTGGCTGCAACGGCCACAGTCCGGCAACCGCGTGTGTCTCATGACCCAGTCTCTGTCCCGAAGACCGCCCGCGATCGTCGCCCAGCTCCGCCGGCCAGAGGCCCGCGGCTGCGCGTCCTGCCGGCAGGAGCGAGGCGCCTATGGACTGGGTTAGGTTCAGCTACCCCCACTCGGCGAGCCCGGCGGAGGCCGCAACCAAGGTGGCCGCGGCGGCCAGCGCCATCTGCTCCCGCTGCCAGCTGGAAATGACGACGGGGAAGAACCTGACCACCCTGTCCGGCAAGATCATGCGCGGCAGCATCTCCTCCCGCCGGAACGAACTGAACATCAGCATCGTGCTGGTCGGCCAGGTGACTCCCACCCGGGCCAGCGTCGAAGCCGGCATCCGGGAGGCGCTCGACCGTCAGTTCGCCCCCGCGCCCGGTGACGGCCGGAGCGCCGCGCCGCGCGGGAAGGCGACTGCAAGGAGGCCGCTTGGCGGCCGCTGATAGGAGCCGGAGGCCCCCTCGCCCAGACGGCGTGCAGGAGAAGTTCTGGGAGATCATCGCCCTGGTGGAACAGACGCGCATGGCCCCGGCGCTGCTCGCGGACAAGCGGAGCGCGCAGAACTGGCTGCTCCGGGCCGCCGGACCGGTCGGAGCCATCAAGAACGGCGGCGGTGACGCGGGCGGGGAGGGGCACTATGCGTTGGCCCTCTTCCGTCTGGCGCGGGCCGAGGCGCTGCTCCGCACCATCGGCAGCAGCCGGCTCGCCGACCGGCTGGAAGGCTTGATGGGCCGGCTTCGGAAGCTGCGGGCCGCCCGCTGGGGGCCGGCGTGATTGCCGTCCACCCCGCGCCCGGGCTGTACTCCGGCCGCATTTGAGAGCCTGGACGCCGATTCCCACGCACTACAGGCAGACATCCGGCCGCGAGGCGATTCGCGGCGGCATGTGCATTTGGACCCGACGCAAGGAGCATACTGAATGACCGTCAACCAGCAGAAATCCTGGAGCGTGGCGGAACTGGCCGCGGCCTGCGGGGGCAGGATCGTCGGCGATGGGACCCGCCGGATCACGGGCGTGGCGTCGCTCGATGCGGCCGGGCCGGAGGACCTGTCCTTCCTGGCCGACCCCCGCTGGGAGCGGCACCTGGCCGGGAGCCGTGCCGGCGCGGTGATCCTCCGCCGGGAGTCGCCGGGTGCGGGCTTCACCGCCATCCTGGCCGAAGACCCCTACCTGGCCTACGCTCAGGCGGCCGCGGTCGTGGCCGAGGGCCTCTTTCCCCGGACGGTCATGGGGGTCGCCCCCGGCGCGCACGTCGCGGACAGCGCGGTGATCGGCGCGGGCTGCTCGATCCACCCGGGCGCGCACGTTGGCGCGCGAGCCATGCTCGGCCGGAAGGTCACGCTTCATCCTGGCGTCTGCGTCGGCGACGACTGCCGGATCGGGGACGAGGCGGAGATATTCCCCAACGCGGTGATCTACCCGCGCTGCCAGATCGGCAAACGGGTGCGCATCCACGCCTGCGCGGTGATCGGCAACGACGGCTACGGCTTCGCGCCCGGTCCCGACAAACGGCTGGTCAAGATCCCCCAGCTCGGCTGGGTGGAGATCGGCGACGACGTGGAGATAGGCCCGTGCTGCACGGTCCACCGCGGGGCGATCGGCCCCACGCGGATCGGCCGCGGCACCAAGCTCGACGCCCTGGTGCTGGTGGCCCACAACGTCCAGGTCGGCGAGGATGTGCGCCTGGTCGGGCAGATGGGGATCTCCGGCAGCTCCACGGTCGGCGACCGCGCGGTCCTGGCCGGTCAGGTGGGGGTGGCCGGCCACCTCCGGATCGCCCCGGACGTGATCGTCGCCGCCCAAAGCGGAGTATCCGGCGACGTCGACAAGGCCGGAGTCTACTGGGGCCTGCCGCTCATGCCCCTCGGCCAGGCCCGGCGCGCCTACGCGACCCTGGCCACGCTCCCGGAGATGCGCAAGGAGCTGCGCGAGCTGGCTGCGAGCGTCGCAAGGCTGGAGTCCGGAAGGGTCCGGCCGTGAGCGCCCAGCCGGCCGCACGCTCCGTCGCCCCCGCCGGTGGCCGGAGGCTCTATCTGATCAACCCCTCCAATCCGCTGGTCAGCATGGTCCACGTCAAGGAGAGCCGCTGGAACCGCTACCGGGTGTGGAAGCCGCTGAGCCTGATGGTGCTGGCCGGGATGACCCCGCCGGAGTGGGAGGTCCGCATCCTCGACGAGAACCTGGGCCTGCCGGACTACGCTGCCCTGCCCCGCCCGGACCTGGTGGGCATCACCGCCTTCACCTCGCAGGCCAACCGGGCCTACGAGGTGGCCGCGCACTTCCGGGGAATGGGCGTGCCCGTGGTCATGGGAGGGATCCACGCCACCATGTGCCTGGACGAGGTCTCCGCCCACGTCGACGCGGTGGTCACCGGGGAGGCCGAAGGAGTCTGGCCGCGGGTCCTGGAGGACGCGCGACATGGGTGTCTGCAGCGCCGCTACAAGGGGGGCCTGGCCGACATCGCAACCGTCCCCGCCGCCCGTCACGATCTGACCACCGGGGGCTACGCCTTCGGCGCCATCCAGACCACGCGCGGCTGCCCGCTGAACTGCAGCTTCTGCAGCGTGACGGCCTTCAACGGCGCCCACTACCGGCAGCGGCCCGTCGACGACGTGGTCCGGGAGTTCCTGGCGATCCGCGAGAAACACGTTCTGGTGGTCGACGACAACCTCATCGGCACGAGCCCGGCGCACATCGCCCGCGCCAAGGAACTGTTCCGGGCCATGGCCCGGGCGGGGGCTCGCCACCGCTGGGTGGCCCAGGCCACCATCAACTTCGCCGACGACGAGGAGCTCATGGCCCTGGCCGCCGCCGCCGGCTGCCGGGGCATCTTCATCGGCTTCGAGTCCCCCTCGGTGGAGGGGCTCCGCGAGATCGGCAAGAAGTTCAACATCATCAAGAACCGGGACTTCCGCGCCTCGGTGCGGCGCATCCAGCGGCACAACATCATGGTGGTGGGGTCCTTCATCATCGGCCTGGACGTGGACGAGCCCGGCATCGGCCGGCGCATCGCCGAGGTGGCCGGCAGCTACGGGGTGGACAACCTCAACACCCTCTTCCTGACGCCCCTGCCCGGCACCCGGCTCTGGGAGCAGATGCGCTCCGAAGATCGCCTGGCCCTCGACCGGTTCCCGGAGGACTGGAACTACTACACGCTGACCTTCCCGGTGGCCCGCTACAAACGCCTTTCGATGGAGGGCATCATCGGGGAGATGGTCGCCTGCAACCGGAGCTTCTACGCCCTGCCGCGCATCCTGCACCGGACCTGGAGCAGCCTGTGGCGGCTGCACGCGCCGCTGATCAGCCTGATCGGCAACCTGTCGTACCGGAGCAACTTCCGCCGGGACTGCCGGGCCTACGCGGACTTCCAGCGCAGGTTCGCGGAACGCACACCGGCCGCAAAGCGCGCCGTGGCCCCCCCGCCGGATGATGCGGCCTGCGTGCCCAGCGGAGAAACGACGGCCAGCCGGTAGAGCCGCTCGGCTGCGGCAGGCTGGCACCCAGCCACGCGCTGGGCGCCGCTGCACCAGCCCCCCTTCTTCAGGGCCGGCCCTTCCTCCCGGAGCCCCTCCGCTCCCAGCCCAGCACCGTGTAGGTCGAGGCCCGATGGCCGGCGAGGCGCAGCCAGAGCTGCAGGCCGTAGCCGCAGTCGCGGCCGTGGACCACGTCGCGGGCGTGGGCGTAGTTGCTCTGGCCGTAGACCCCGCCGAGCATCCAGCGGTCGGGGCTCGACTTCTCCTGGAGCGAGAGGCTGAAGCGCGCCGCGCGCATGAGCGGCTCGAGAAGCTCCGCTTCGGGCATGATCTCGACGCCCTTGGCGGCGGAGTAGTCCAGGGCCTCGAGGAGCTCGAGCGCGGTCACGAAGGTCCCGCCGTAGCCCGGGAAGGCACCGCGCTCGTCCTGGCGCTCGAGCTCGGTGCGGACCCGCGAGGCGAAGAGCTCCAGGTAGCGCTGCTCCCCGAAGACCTCGTGGCCGGCCAGGAGCACGGTGTTGGCGAAGTCGTCGTTGCCCACCGAGATGGTGCAGTCGCCGTGGAAGGTATAGGCGGTGTCGCCCTTCGGCCCACCGGCACAGATCTTCACGAGCACATCGAGAACGCGCCTGAGGGCCTTCTTCCAGCGCGCGTCGCCGGTGACCATCCAGAGCTGGTAGTAGAGGAGCGCGCCGCCGGCCTGCCAGTCGCCGCGCTTCCGGCTGGTGCCCTTGCCGCTCGGGAGATCGAAGTCGTCCCAGGGGAACCCGTCGCGGTCGGAGCCGTGGGTCGAGTACCACTCGGCGAAACGGAGGGTCCGATCCAGGCAGTCCTTCTCGCCGGTCTCGAGGTAAAGTGCTAGCAGGGCGTAGGCCCCGGTGGCCGCGTCGCGCGGCGCGGAGTACTCGTGCCCCGGGTAGACCTCGTGGAATCCGCCGACCGCCTTCGGCCAGCGGGCGTCGAAGCACTGCAGGCTCTTCAGGTACTTCGCGCCGAGCTTCAGGGCGTTCTGGTAGAGGCCCTTGTCGAGCACCGGCGCCTCCGGCAGCTCGGCCAGGCTGCAGAGGTAGAGGCCGGTCAGCCACACCCCGGCCGGCTTGCGGTAGTCGCGCGAGGGGCAGGTCTTCTCCAGGAAGCGGCCGGCGTCGGCGCTGTCCTCCACGTAGTACGGGCCCCAGGGCCGCGCCGGCGTGTTCTGGGTGTTGACCAGCCAGTAGCCGGCCAGTCGCGCGGCCTCCAGGTACTCGGCCTTCTCGGATGCGGACAGCTTCAGGTCGTACATGCTCTCTCCTTGTTCTCCTCTGACTGGCCCACTCACAGCCGGCAGTCGGCGACCGGGACCTTGGCCACGGCCAGGACCCGGTCGGCCGCCCCGTAGTAGACGAGGTACTGGTCGCCGAGCTGCACCGCGCCGCAGGTGTAGGCAACGTTCGGGTAGTAGCCGACCCGCTCCCACTCGAGCTCGGCGCGGAGGATGGGCTCTTCCTGGACCCGAATGATGCGGCCCGGGTCCTCGAGGTCCAGCCACATGACTCCGAGCGAATAGGTGCCGTCCTGGGTGTCGGCCTTGCCGTGCCAGAAGAGCAGCCAGGCGTCGTCCTGGCGGATGGGCGGCGCGCCCAGACCCAGCTTCCGGCCGTACCACGAGCCGCGCTTGACCTCGAACATCAGCTTGTAGCCGCGCCAGTGGACGAAGTCCGGGGTGTAACCGATCCACATGTTGGGATCGGGCCGGAGCAGGAAGCAGTAGTCGTCGCCGAACTTCTCAGGGAACATCCCGGCGGTGCGCATCTCGTGTTCGGGCTTGATCAGCGCGCGCTTCTCCCACGAGCGCAGGTCCTTCGAGGTGTAGAGGATCACCCGGTCGCCCCAGGGCGAGACGCCGGCGGTCGTGGCGTAGAAGGTGTCGCCGATCTTCACGAGGCGCGGGTCCTGGATGCCCCAGCAGCCGTACTCGCCGGCCGGCTCCGGGCCGATCACTGGGCGGTCCAGGCGCTCGTCGATGTGCAGGCCGTCCCTCGACGTGGCCAGGCCCAGGTAGGTCTTCGGCCAGGTCTTGGTGTTCGGCCAGCGGTTCTCGAAGCCCTCCGATCGGTAGAGCAGATGCACCCGGCCGTCGTGGACTATGGCCGCGGCGTTCGAGACGTTCTGGGCCTCGAAGGTGTGCTCCGGGATCGGCCGGAGGATGGGGTTGCCGTCGTAACGGGTCAGCTTCACGGTCCTGGGCATGGGCTCCTTCTCCTTCCTGGCCGGGGCTTCACCAGCTGTCCGTGCGGAACGGCGCCGCCGGCAGCTTCTCCTTGTTGATCAGGTTGGGCATGGCGGTGTTGGACCAGCCGAAGCGCACCGCGGCCGGGGCGGTGACGCCATCGGCGGACACGACCACGCCCTCTCCGTCGATCTCCGCCTTGGCGGGGACGAACTTGCGGTCCTCGCCAGCGATCTCGAAGCAGTCGAGAGGCTTGCCGTCGCGCGAAGCCAATCCGCCGCCGACGCTCTCGAACTTCAGGCGAACCTTGCCGCCCTCAACGGCCATAGACTTGTAGACCGGCCCGGAGCACACCAGCTTGTCCTGGCCGTAAGTCCTGGCCAGCGCCAGCAGGGCCAGGCGGTGGCCGACCACGGACTGACCGCGGGCATCTAGATGGATATCCTCAGCATTGCCCATGTCGGTTATCACCGCCATCCCGGTGTTGGGAATCTTCAGCGCCTTCGTCTGGGCCTCCCACATCAGCGGCAGCATCTGCGGCTTGGCGGAGTCGTACTTCCATGGGGCGAGCTGCACGAAGTAGAAGGGGAAGTCGCCCTGCTTCCAGACTTTCCGCCAGCCGCCGACCAGCGCCTCCATCCTCTTCGTGTAGAAATCATGATCGGCGCCGTCGCAGTTGCTCTCGCCCTGGTACCAGATGACCCCCCGGATGGCGAACGGGGCGAAGGGCCGGATCCGCTCCTTGTAGCAGCCGCCGTCCTCGGCCCTGGCCTTGCCGATCCCGGCGGGCCCCTCGTACCCGACCGCCGGCGTCCAGTGCTCGATCCGCGTGCCGCCCGACGCGCCGAGGATCAGCCCCACTGGGACCTTAAGCTTCTCCTGAACCTCGCGGCCGAAGAAGTAGGCCGCCCCCGAGAAACGGGCCACGCTGTTCGGATCGCAGGCCACCCAGGAGACCCACGGCCCATTGAGCAACCGGAGATCGGGATGCTTGGCGTCGGGGATCGGGTGCCCGGCGTATGCGGGCTTCTCCATGTTCGACTGTCCGGAGCAGAGCCAGACCTCGCCAACCATGACGTTCTTGAGAGTCAGCGTGTTCCTGCCGGAGACCGTCATCTCGTGCGGTCCGCCAGCGTCCATGGCGGCGAGCTTCACCGACCAGTTCCCTTTCGCGTCGGCCTGGCCCTTGGCCTCCTGACCGGCGATCCTGACCGTCACCTCTCCGCCGGGAGCAGCCATGCCCCAGACCGGCACGGGCATCTCGCGCTGCAGGACCATGTTGTCCCTGAAGATGCCGGGGAGCCTGACGTCGGCGGGAGCCGCGGCCGGCTCGGCGGCGCAGAGAGCTCCGGTGCCAAAGGACAACACCGAAACCATGACCATGGCGAAATGCTTGGGGACCATGCCGACCTCTCTTCGCTAACTCCGCTTCAACTGGCTGAAGTCCGGGCGCATCAGCGCCGGGCCGCCGCTCCCGCCCCGTTGGGCGCGGCGGTCTCCTTGTCTTCCGGGGCCTTGCCCTGGGTTATCTCCAGCTGCACGGCGGGCGCCCGGTTGCCGGCCTCGTCGACCAGCCCAGCGGCGGGCGCGCTGCCCAGACCGTAGACCAGGGCGGCCGGCAGCTTGACCGGCTCTTCGAAGGTCAGTTTGACCAGCGTCCCGCCCAACGCCTCGGCCTTGGCCGCCGCCGCCTGGACCTCCGCGGCCTTGGCGCCTGTTCCCACCAAGCCGAAGTCGGCGGCCGCGAGCCCGGTCAGCTTCTTGACCTCGGCGAAGTGCGCAATCACGGTCTTGCCGTCGTCGCCCAGCACGGCCGCGTCCAGCACCGGCCCAGGCCAGCCGGTGTCGACCTTGTGCAACCGGGCGGCCAGCGCCCGGCCGATCTCCCCGCCCAGTTCGGTCTGCCCCTCGGTGCTGAGGTGCCAGTAGTCCTGCGTCTTGCGCCCCATGGCCGTGACCAGAATGGCCCGGTCGTCACCGAGGACGCACTGGCGCTGGGTCTCGCGCATGAGCATGATCTGGCTCTTGTCGCCCCTGGCCAAAGGCTTCTTCGCGGGCGGGTCCTTGCCCAGGTCGTAGCCTGCCTGGTAGGCGGAGAGTTGGACCACGACCACCGTCATCCCCGGGTTGTCGCAGCCCTTCCGGACGCGCTCGGTCAGGTCCTTGAACTGGGCCAGGTACCTGTCGGGCGCCTTGCCGCAGTCGGCTTCTCCCTGGTACCACAGAAGGACGCCGGCTCCTTTGCCGGCGCGCTCCAGCACGCCGGAGAGCGCGCGCCAGCCGCTGCCCTTGGCCGCGTCCCACAAGTCGATGCTGATGCCGCCCTCCGCCCAGCCGGCCAGCCGGACCTTGCGGCCGGTTCTGGCGGCGTACTCCGCCGCCGCCGCCTGCCAGGGACCGACGCCTGAGGTGCCCATGCCCGGAAGAGGATCGCGGGCCGGAACCCACTTGCCGCCCCTGGGGTCGAAGGCCTCCACAGCCGCACTGGCCGGCGGGCCCGGGGGTCGTCCCCGTCCGCACGCGTTGGACTGGCCGCTAGGGATCCAGACGTCGACGGCCTGATCCGCCGGGGCGCTCTCGCCGGCTCGGGTACGATGGCCCGGGCCATCGATGGCCAGCAGGGCCAGAACGGCTGCCGTCACGATTCTCCAGTGCATGCCCGTCCTCCCTGGTAGTTGCTCACGACTTCTCGCATGTCGTGTACACGGTCAGACTCATCGGGGACAGGGCGTCGGCTATCTCGATGGCCCCGCCCGAGACCGCCAGCGGCTCGCATTCGTGGTGCTTCCGGACCGGGTCGTTGACGATCTTGCGCACGACCGCCGCCCCGCCGGTGGGAAGCCTGACCGTGACCGGCGCGCAGGTCGCGTAGGAATCGTTGACCACCAGCAACGTGCGCGAGCCGTCGGCGTTGATCGTCGCCGTGGCGTGGATCGTCCGCGGCCCGCCGCCCGTTTCCTGTGCGACTTCCACCTTCACGATTTCCGGCCTCCGCGACACGTAGCGATAGAGCGTCCCGTAGCCATGGTACGGGTCCCGCAGCGGTGCGTCGCTGCCGCCAACCGTGTCAATCAGCTGCCACCAGCCGTCGTGCGTGCCGGGGTTGAGCCACGCCCAGCGCAGGAACCCGTCGGCGCCCTCGGCCATGCCGCGGACGATGAATTCGGCCTCCAGGACGGAGTTGTCGTGACGGGCGATGCCCGCCGGGTCGCCGGTGGCCCACCCGAAATGGAACATGCCGATCTCCGTGACCAGGTACGGCTTGCGCTTCCCTTGGGCGTAACGGCAATACCGCCTGAGGTGCTGCTCGACGGTCTCGGTCATGGGCTTGGAGTTGACCACGCCCGTCGGCGCGTCCCAGTCGAAGCGGCTCTGGTAGTGATGCATGCAATAGGCCTGGATCGCCGGATCGGGGTCCGCGCCGATCTCCAGCATGTGGTCGATCGGCCAGTAGTGGTGGGTGTGCGTGTCCGGTCCCATGTTGCCGATGCCGGACAGCCCCGCCTCGTCGAGCCCCTGCCGGATGGCCTTGAGCACCTCGACGTACCGGGCATGATCGTCGATGCCCGGAGGCGTGGCGCACACGGCCCCGCGCAGGGGCTCGTTAACGTGGTTGAACCACGTCACGGCCCTGCAGCCGAGTTCCCTGACCACATGCCGCACGTAGGGAACCACGAAGCGGCCGACGTAGGCGTCGATGTCGCGGACGCCCAGGTGGTAGCTCCCCTCGCGCCCCCAGACGCCCGGCGCCCCCGGCCACGGCTCGTACTGAAACGCCTTGGGAATGCCGAACGGATCCAGGACGATCGAAGCGCCCCAGCGTTCGGCCCAACCGTTCACGCGCCGGAGTTGGTCGAACGACAGGTCGTCCGGGCGGAACGTTCCGGCGTCGTCGCTGATCCTGCCCGCGGACTGACCGAAGCGGATGAAGCGCATGTTCAGCCATTCGGCGTGGGCGAAGATCCGCGCCCAGCGCCCGTCGTCGCCGGGTGCGGGATAGGTCTCCGGCCCGTAGCAGGAGTACCAGTTGAAGCCCAGTCCCTCGGCCATCCGGTGGAGCACCTCCCCGGTGACCTCGATGATGCCGCGGTTCCTGTCGGGTTTGTCCAGCGCGAAAGCCATGCAAGCGTTCTCCGCCTACTCCCACTTCATCTGGCTCACGTCCGGCCGCATCACCGCGGTGCCGCCGCTGGCGTAACCGAGGTTGACCAGCACCCCGTACTTCGCTGAGTAGACCGTCTGGGCGTAGGGCGTGGCGAAGCCCAGCTTGCCGTCGGACTCGAGCGGCAGCGGCGCCCATGCCTTCTCCTTGAAGGAGTATACCCACTGCGCGCCGCCGCGGATCACCGCGAAGACCGCGTCCTGGCCGGCGAGGTACTCGACGGTCTGCGGGTCGGCTGGCGGCTGGCGCTTGGGCTTCAGGTCGATGAAGGCGTTGGTCTTGATGTCGTAGACCCAGGTGCCCTGCTTCTTGACGGCCTTGTTCTCCATGGCGCACTCGTAGAAGAAGACCTGGTTCTTGTCGCCAAGGACGCAGAACGGCCGATCCTCGTTGGGATCGCAGTTCGGGCCGGGCGCGACCTTCTGCACGGAGAGCTGGTTGCGGAAGGCGTCGAACGCCGCAAAGTAGATCTCGCCGGGCGAGAAGCGCCCGTCGTAGGGCTCGAGCGCCCCGCCGAAGCCGAACAGCCGGCCGTCGGGCGAGGAGAGGTGCGTGCCGCCCCAGAGGCCGGCGACGCCCTCGCCCTTCTTCGCCTCGAGCGGCACCATCCGCCAGACGCCGCCGCGGTCCACGTCGTAGAACCAGGAGTAGCGCTGGTAGTCCCTTTTGGCGCTCTCCGCGCCCCAGCGCCGGCTCTCGGCGCCGAGCCCCGAGTACATCCGGCCGTCGAGCGCCACGTAGGAGTTGCGCTGGTGGCCGGCGTTCCTGCCGCCGCGCAGGCCGGGGTTGGAGCCGTCCCAGCCGGCCGGCGGGACCCAGTCGTTGTGGTCGCCGGCGGCGTAGAACCACTTGTTGACGCCCGGCGCGTAGATGGCCACGTCGTTGACCTGATAGGTGGAGTGCCCGCCGCCGAAGTAGTAGACGTGCCCGCGGACCGGGTCGCAGGCGGCGTTGCCCCAGTCGCGGGTGGGGCCGTCGTTGGGCGGCCGGACGTGGACCCACTTGTTGGCGGGCAGCGCCTTGAGCTTGGCGACCACCGCCGGATCGTCGGGCGGGATCACCTGCGGCCGGATGGGCTCGGGCTCCTTCCAGGCCGGCGCGGGGGCGGGAGTCATCTTCGATACGTCGAGCTTGAGCGCGAAGGTTTCCTGCGAGGCACTGTTCCCCTCACGGCGCACCTGTAGGAGAAGCAGCAGTCCGGCCTTGGCGTCGAGCGCCACCTCCTGCATGACCGTGCCCCAGCCGGTCCAGGCGTTGCCGCAGACCGGCCCCGGCCAGGCCTGCTCGTCGAGCTTGCTCCACTCCATCTTGGCGGCGTCGAAACCCCAGATGGCGGCCTTGCCTCCGGCCGCGGCGTTCCAGGGGTTGCCGGTGCGGGTGACGAGCAGCACCAGCCCGGAAACCGGGTCGTAGACCACGCCCGGCCAGAGCGTCGGCGGCGGACGGGTGCCCTTGGAGGCGTCGCGCCACTGCCGCGTCTTGCAGTCGTAGATCCAGGTGTCGTTCAGGCGCCCGGGCTCGCCGCCCTTGTTCTCGGGAGTCTGGAGGTCGAGGCGCACGAGGCCGGTGTGCCCCCCGAACATGACCAGGCACTGGTTCTTGGGATCGTAGACCAGGGGCGTGGCGCAACGGGCGGGCGGCTCGACCCGCAACGGCTTGTCGAGCGTCTCGTCGCAGACCCACAGGGCCCGCCCGCCGGCGGCCAGGGCCTCGTCCCACTTGCCGGCCGCGGCGGCGTCGGATGCTTCCTTAAGCGGCGCGGCTGCCTTGGCGAGCACCGCTTTCGCGTCGGCGGGCATCGGCAGCCTGTCTAACTCGGCGGCCGCCTCGGCGAAGCCCTTCTGGACATCCTCGGGTTTGACTGCGTCCTTGGTGCGCCGCAGCGTCCAGGCGCCGTCGGTCGCCGCGCTGACCTTGGCGATGAGTTCCAGGAGCGCCTTGCGGGCCTTCTTCACCTCCTCGGAACCGAAGGAGTCGCCCGCGCGGCGCCAGGTGTTGTCCTTGAAGCTGTAAACCCAGGTGCCCTGGTGCATGGTCACGTTGCCGTTGACCCGGGCAAGATCGTTGTTGTTGGCGTTGAAGTGCGGGAAGAGCACGATCTCGTCGTTGACCGGATCGTAGCCGGCGCCGGGGCCGTAGACGCGCGGCGCCTTTTCGGCCTTGAGGTCGCGCCACTTCTTCGCCTCGGGGTTGTAGGCGAAGGTCAGGCCGCCCACCGTGTAGACGATCTCGTTCCTCTTCGAGTCCCAGGTTCCCCCGCAGGAGATGGTCGAGGGCACGGGCGTGCCGCCGGGGAGCATGGCCGCGCGGCCGGCAAAGCCCACGCCGAGGTTGGCGTTGCGGGCGTCGGCCAGTTCCTTGCGCGAGGCGCTGGGGACGTCGGAGACCCACTCGCCCTTGGCGGCGTCGAAGGCGCAGATGTCGTTGCGGGCGATGCCCGACTCCCCGCCCCCGCCGCTGGCTCCGTCCCGACCCCAGAAGAAGACCTGCCCACGGCTCGGGGCGTAGACCGGCATGGCGTGCCAGTAGAGCGGCGCCGACTTGGTGGGCAGCAGGGTCCACTTGTTGACCGGCAACTCGGGCATGCCGCCGGATTCGCCGGCGGAGACAGCCGAGGCGGTCAGCGTGGCCAGGATCGTGGCGGCAAGGCTCAGGGCTCTCATCGGGTCTCTCCTATTCCCACTTCACCTGGCTGAAGTCCGGGCGCATCACCCAGGTGTTGCCGGCGAAGTTGACGAAGACACCGTACTTCGCGACCCAGACCATCTGACTGTAGGGATGCTGGAAGCCCATCTTGCCACCCTCGGTCTTCATTTCCAGCTCGGCCCAGTCGCCCTTCTCGAAGGAGTAGACCCACTGCTGGTCGCCGAGCACGGCGAGCAGGCATTTCTGGGCCTCGCAGTACTCGACTACCTGGACGGGCCGTACGGGTGGCGTCTTCTTGGCGGGCAGCTCCGAGAACTTGTTCTCCTTGAAGTCGTAGGCGTAGGTGACCTGCTTGAGCGGGAACTTCTTGGCGTCCTCGCTGTAGTTCCTGGAGGCATCCTCCGGCTTGCCGTTCATGAGAATGATCTGGTCGCGGTCGGAGGCGTAGCAGAAGGGCCGGCCCTCGCCCAGGCCGCGCTGCTCCGGGAAGGGCTTGGGCACGTCCTTGACGACGAGCTTGTTCTCATTGAGGTCCAGGCAGCTGACAAAGAAGCGGATGTTGTTGGCCGCGTAGTAGCCTGGGGCCTCCCCGATCAGCGTGAAGAGCCGGCCCTTCGGATCGGCGACCGAGACATAGAGCGCCGGCGGCACCTTCTCGGGCCGCTCGATGGCCCCGATCTTGAGGTCGCGCCAGACCCCGCCGCGGTCCAGGTCGTAGAAGCGGGCGTAGTCCGGGTCGGCGTGGAAGATGTAGTTGCCCGGGAGCTTGTCCTGCGTCCCGTAGAAGAGGTACATCCGGCCGTCGAACGACTGGTAGGTATTGCGCTGGTGGCCGGTGGGCGGGCCGCCGCGGTGACCCAGGGTCGAACCTTCCCATTCGTTGTTGGGCACGTGGCCGTTGTGGTCGCCGGCGCCGGTGACCCACTTGTTGCCGCCCACAGAGTAGACGGCCACGTCGTTGCACTGGTAGGAGGAGTGCCCGCCGCCGAAGTACACCAGGCACCCGCGCTGCGGGTCGACCGTGATGATGCCCCAGTCGCGCCGCGAAGGTTCCTGTGGCGGCTTGGCCGCCACCCAGGTGTTGGCCGGCAGGGCCTTGAGCTTCGCGACCCAGGCCGGGTCGTCGGTCAGATCCGGCGCGTACGGCTTGATCGGCGGCGCGGGCTGCGCGGCCGGGGCCGGCTCGGACGACAGCTTGGCCAGGTCCAGCTTCATGGCGCAGGTGAGCTGCCCGCCCTTGAACGGCTGCATGACCAGGAGCAGCCGGTTCTTCGCGTCGAAGCCGAACATGTCCATGGGCATCTGGGCCTTGGGCCCCTCGCTGCCGCCGCCGGAATTGGTGACGATCTCGCCGACCCAGGGCTGCTCGTCGCGCTTGCTCCACTCGCCCTTGGCGGCGTCGAGCGTCCATAGGGCGACCTTGCGCGGGACGCGCGAGTCCCAGACGTTCCCGGAGATGGTCACGAGCAGCACCAGGCCGCTCTCCGGATCGTAGGCGAGCAGCGGGATGCGCGTCCTCGGCGGGCGGTTGGCCTTGGCCACCTCGCGCCATTGCTTCGTCTTGACGTCGTAGAGCCAGGTGTCGTCCAGGCCGGTGTGGGCCAGCCCCGCGCCGATGTCGGTGCGCGAGACGGTGGTCTGCCCGCCGAACATCACGATGCACTTGTTCTTCGGGTCGTAGACCATCGACGCCGCGGTCCGCGCCGGTGGCTCGACGCGGAGCGCGCCGTCGAGGGCCTCGTTCACGGCCCAGAGCGCGTCGCGGGCCGGCTTCATGGCGTCGCCGGCCTTCCCGCCGGAGAGCGCCGCGGCCGCGGACTTGAGCAGCCCGGCAACCGGCGCGAGGCCCGCCTTGGCATCCGCCGGCACGGCGAGTTTCTCGAGTTCGCCCGCGGCGGCCTCGACCTGCTTGGCGGCCTCCGCCGCCTTGGCTGGATCCGGCTTGCGATTCAGGACCCACGCCGCGTCCATGGCGGAGCTGACCTTGGCCATGACCGCGACGAGCCCCTTGCGCGCAGCCTTGACCTCGTCCGAGCCAATCGAGTCACTCACCAGCGTCCAGGCGTTGTCCTTGAAGCTGTAGCGGAAGGTGCCGTAGTGGCCGGTGATCTGCCCGGTCGCGTCGCGGAGCATGCGGTTCTTGGCATCGAAGTGCGGGAAGAGCACGATCTCGTCGTTCTCCGGGTCGTAGCAGGTGCCCACGCCGTAGACCGGCGGGCCGCCGGGCGTCTCGGTCTTGAAGGCGATCGTGTCGGTGATGTACTCCACCGGCCAGGGCATGACCGTCTTGGCGCCGAGGTCCTTCCAGGTCTTGGCCTTGGGGTCGTAGGCGGCCATCAGACCCTTCATGGTGTAGACGAGCTGCTCGCGCTTGGAGTCCCAGCAGCCGCCCTGGATCACGTAATAGGGCCGCGGCCGGCCGGACTTGGCCATGCCGCCGACGCCGGCGTAGCTCTGCCCCGAGGCGCCGCTCGGCGGGTCGCTCTCGTAGTCCGAGGCCCAGTCGAGCGCCGCCGCATCGAAGGCCCGGACATCGTTGCGGCTGGGCTTGCCGTGCTCCTGCCCGCCCCAGTGCAGGAGCTGCCCGCGCGACGGGACCCACACCGGCCCGCTCCAGACGTAGCCGGGCTCGGCCTTGGTCTCGAGCCGGGTCCACTTGTTGGCGGGCAGTTCGCCGGCGGCGAGCGGCAGGGCCGCCGCGAAGGGGACTGCCAATCCGAGGATGATCGTAGTCGCGAGTTTCATGTCACTTCCCCCAATCCAGCTTCTCGAAGTCTGGGCGCATGACCCACATGCCGCCGTTCTCCTGGAAGCTCATGAGCAGGTTGTAGCGCGGGCTGTAGGCGATCTTGCTCCAGCCGGTGTGGTGCGCCCCCATGCCCTCGGGTCTCCAGGGCTGGCCGGGCTTGATGACCCGCTTCTGGACTTTTGTGGGGAGACTGGTCCATTCGTTCTTCTTGAACGAGTAAACCGCCTCCTGCCCATCGGGCGTCTTCTTGTCGAAGCCGGTGAAGCAGCCGGCGTAGACGCAGTCGTCGGCCTCGCAGTAGGCCAGCGCCGTGGGCCGGCCGGGCGGGACGCCCTTGGGGTCCACATTCTTCCAGGCGCCGGCGGCGATGTCCAGGGCCCAAGTCTGGATCGTGCCCTCCTTGCCGACCGGGCCGATGACCACCACCTGGTTGCGCTTCTCGATGAAGAGGTTCCCAGCCCCTTCGCCGGCGCCCGGGGGCGTCGGGCACTTGGCGTCGCTGGCCACCTTCCAGGTCCCCTCGACCGAATCCCAGTAGCGTGCGCCGCTGGCATCCACGGCCATCACCGTGTTCTTGGCGTTGTACGGGTAGCACATGCCGGCGGTCCCGACGGCCGGCAGGGGCATCCGCCAGCGCCGGGAGAACATGTCGAACTCGAAGGTGGTGGTCCGGCCCCAGGACTCGGGCTGTTTGAAGAAGGCCTCCGGGCCGTACCAGTAGGGGCTGAAGATTTGGAAGTTGATCAGCGTTTTGCCGCCGTTGCCGGACAGGCCCCGCCGGGCGTGCTCGTTGAAGACCCCGCCGCGCAGGTCCACGCCGCCGGCGTTGCCGCAGCCCTTGTTCCAGGGCGGGATGTCGATCCGGTGGTGAGGGTAGGCCAGGACCCATCGGTTGGCCCCGGGGAAGTACAGGCTGATCTCGTTGGCCTGGTGGGTGGAGTGCCCGCCGCCCCACATGATCGCGGCGTGCAGCCGGCCGTTCATGCCCATCATGCCCCAACCGTGCTCGCCCGGCTCCCAGCCGGGAGGGTCGGCCGGGACCCAGGTGTTGGCCGGCAGCGCCTTCCAGCGCTCAACGACCGCCGGGTCCTCCTTCGGCGGCAGGAAGGGCTCGATGTCTTCCGGCTTGGGAAAGGCCTCGGTCTTCGGGGCGGGAAGCGCTGCGCCAGGCGCCAGCCGCAGCGCGAAGGTCTCGCGCCCGCCGCGGACCATGACAATGGCATCGTCGGCCTCGCTGTACTCCGCGAAGTAGGACGGCTCCCCGCGCTTGAAGGGGAACTCGCCCAGGACCAGCTTCCAGTCGTCGGCCGCCGCGTCGTAGGTCCAGACCTCCTCGCAGACCTGGTCCTTACGCTCGAACCAGTAGCTGGAGTACCCGCCGGCCATGACCGCCGCCTTGAGCTTCGCGTCGTAGACCATGACCTGCATCATCCGCGGCCGGGGCAGCGTCTTGGGGCTCTTCTTCAGCCACTCGCGCTTGGTGCAGTCGTACAGCCAGGTGTCGTTGAGCATCTGGTTCTGGTCGTGGCCGCCGAAGAGCAGGATGGCCTTCTGCTCCGGCAGGTAGACCATCCGCGAGAGCGTCCGGTAGTGCGGGTGGCTCCAGAGGTCCTCGTCGACCGCGGCGGTCACGAGCTTCAGGGCCTCGAACTGGGCCTTGTAGATGTCGTCGAGGGAGCCGTCCTTGACGAGCTTGCCAGCTGCGGATTCGAGCTTGCCTGCAGCCGAGGCCAGCCGCGGCTCGGTGCCGAGTGCCTTCACGTCGGCGGCAAGCTTCTTGAGATCCGCAGCCGCCTTCTCGATGGCCACGGCCTGTCCGGCAACCTGCTTTCTGGCCTCCTCGGCCTTGCCATCGCGGTCCACGACGATGGCCTCGCCGGTGGCGCTCATCACATCCTGAAGTTGGATGCGAACCGGGCGGACCAGGTCGCGCGCCTTGTAGAACGCCGCCGGCCCGATCTTCGGGCGGGTCCAGAGGTTCTTCTCGCAGCTGAAGATCCAGGTGCCGAAGGCGCCGGTGACCTCCTTGTCCTTCTCCCAGTTGTCGAAGTTGTAGATGGCGCCGCCGGAGAAGCAGACGATTTCGTCGTTGACCGGGTCGTAGCACATCGAGCCCCAGGTCACCGGCGCGGCCCCCGGGTACTGCTTGCCGTAGAGCTCGACCTTGGCTCCGAGGTCGGTCCACTTCCTCTCCCGGGGGTCATAGGCGGCCATGAAGGATCCCGCGCCGGCGATCAGCCTCTGGCGCTTGGAGTCGTAGGCGGTCATGTGGTAAATGAGCATATTCTTATAGTTGGGCCGCCCCCCGGCGAGCGCGTAGGGCTTGAGGAGCGGCTGGTCGCCACCCTCGGCCCCGCCGGCCGGGGCCAGGCCCGGCTGCCACTGGCCCGTCGCCGGGTCGAGGTGCGCAGTGCCGTTGCCGCCGGCCAGGAGCATGACAATCTGCTTCGTCCCCGGATCGTAGACCGGGTTGACGTAGGGGTTCCCGGTGCCGGCGGACAGCTCGGTCCACTTATTCTCGGGCAGGCTCTTGAGCTCGCCGGCGGGGGCCAAGCCGGTCAGAGTCATCAGAACCGCTGCGCAGGTCGGAATCAGTCGCATGGTCGATCTCCACTTTCTGGGCGGTGGAAGGTGGAAGGTGGAAGGTGGAGGGCTGAGCGCCAAGTCCCCGTTGCCCTCCACCTTCCACCCTCCACCGTCCACCCATCCGCTTTCGGCACCGCCTCCGTCCTCTCACTCGACCTTCCGCGTGGTCTGCCCCTCGACCACCCGCATGGGCAGAAGCACGCCGGCCGGAGAAGAGCGCCGCCCGGCGAGCTGGTCCTCGACGAGCTGCAGCAGCTCGCGCCCCAGCGCCCCGTCCTCGTACTGGGCGGCCGTCAGCCGCGGGCCGTCCAGGGCCTGCTCGAAGAACCGGCCCACGCAGGCCACGCTGACGTCCTCCGGGCAGCGCCGGCCGAGCTCGCGGAACGCGCCGATGGCCGCGGTGGCCATGAAGCCGTCGCGCGCGAAGATCGCCGAAGGCGGCGGCCGGAGGCGGAACGCCTCGACCAGCGCGGCCTTTATCTCCTGAAAGTCCTCGCCCTGGCCCTGCTTGAGCCGGCCGACCCGGTAGAGCAGGCCGTCCGACTCGATGCCCGCGCGGTCCAGGGCCATTTCCCAGGCGCCCTGCCGGTCGGAGGAGGCCTTGGCGATCTTCCGCAAGTTGACCATGGCCACCTGCCGGTGGCCCAGGTCGAGGAGGTGCCGGGTGGCCGCCCAGGCGCCCTGGAAGTCGTTGGAGGCCACGAAGGAGAGCGGGGCCATCTCCTGGAATGGCCCGGCGACCACCACCGGAAGCCGGTCGGCGGCCATCGCCAGAAGCTCGGGCGCCCCTTCGGTCCAGTCCAGAACCATGAGCGCCTGGCAGCCGGCCTGGCGCGCGAGCTCGGCCGGGTTCTTCCCGTCGCCGGGCTGAACGGGGAGCAGCTCGAGCCCCACGCCGCGCCGGGCGCACTCGCGCTGCACCTCCAGGAAGGTCAGATGGTAGACCGGCGAGGCCTGCAACCGCTCCCAGTCGTAGGCGTGGATGACTCCCACCCGGCGGAGGCGCGCATCCGCCTTGACCGGCTCGCCGCCCGGCGGGACGGCGCCCTGACGCACGAACGTGCCCCGGCCCCGGCCGCGCTCCCGGATCAGGATGCCTTCCCTGACCAGCTCCTGCAGCGCGCGCCGGGCGGTCATGGGCGCCACGCCCAGCTCCTGGGCCAGGACCCTCTCGGGCGGCACGGCCAGCTCGGCCGAGTAGCGCCGGCCGGCGATCCGGTCCATGAGTGCCTGCTTGACCATCTGGTACTTGGGCGTGGCGACCAGTTTGCCGGCCATCGGGTGGATCCTCCGGTGAAAGAGGATACACCGGTCGGCCATAAATGTCTATTCCTTTGTTATAATAGCTATCTTATTTAGCCGAGTGGTTTCCGCAAGTCTCCAGAAACCACATATAGTTCTTAACTCGCATATATTGTGAGTCTTATGGAATTGTTCGCAACCACGCGCCGATATGGCAAGATGCCTTACCGCACGTTACCGTCGATGGCCAGATTTTCGGCATTTCATGACAACAGAATCTCTGCCTCAGGTGTATAGCACCACAACAGAACCACATGTTGGAGGTTGAGATGGCCAAGCGCACCGGGAAGGAACCGAAGCTGCTGCCCGCGGGGCGGCCGAAGACGGACGGCCGGCTGATGCTCGACTCCATGGCCGAGGCTCTGGCCGCGGCCATCGAGGCGGGCGGCGCGAAGCCAGGCGACCTCCTGCCGCCGGAGCGGACGCTGGCCGCCCGGCACCGGATCGGGCGGATCACGGTGCGTTCGGCGCTCCGCAAACTGGTGGCCGAGGGCGTGCTCGAGTGCTGTCCGCGGGTGGGCTACCGCGTGGTCAGCTTCCGGCGCGAGACCGCTAGGGGACGGCCGGTCGGGCTGATCCGGCAGGACGTGAGCAACAACGGCCGCGCCCCGTCCAGGTCGATCGGCGTCATCGAGAACCTTCTGGCCAGGTCCGGGCGGGGGCTGCTGATCTGCTCGTCGCGCCTCGATGGAACGCAGGAAAGCGACTGCATCCGGCGCTGCCGAGGTGCAGGGGCGGCCGGGCTGATCGTCACCCCGGCAACGGGCGGCGTCGCCTCTCTCGAACTGGCTGCGTGGATCCGCGCGAAACTGCCGGTCGTGCTGGAAGGCCACCCGGGAAGATGGCTGCTGCCCGACGATCTGGCCGAGCGCTGCGACCAAGTGGATATCGACAACCGCGGGGCAATCCTGAAGGCTGTGGAATACCTCCGCGGGCAGGGACACGTCCGCCTGAGCTTCTTCACCTCCGGGCAGCGCCAGGGCTCGGAGCGGGCGACCGCCTTCGAGGAGGCGCTCGGGGTCGGCGGGTGTTCCGGACAGGAATGGATCCTGACCGGGCTGGCCGACGGGCGCAGCGGCGGCGAGGAGGCCCTGATGCAAATGCTGGCCGCGCCGGAGGGTGAGCGCCCAACCGCGGCCATCTGCAGCGGCAGCGACGAGATCGCCCTGGGGCTCATCGCCGCGGCGCGGACTGCAGGGCTGCGCTGCCCTGGCGACCTCTCGGTGATTAGCTTCGGCGACAACCGGCTGGTCGAGGACCCGGCCGGGCTGGCCGAGCTCTCGGCGCTCGAGTTCAAGCAGGAGGACATGGCCGGCACGCTGGTCGGGCTGCTCCTGGAACAGATGGCCGGGGCGCGCCGGGCGCCGCGCAGGGAGCGGCTGCCGGTGGAACTGGTGGTCCGAGCCAGCTGCGGCCGGCCCGAGCCGACCGTGATGGCTGGCGGCGTCGGCGCGGGATCTCAGGGGTAGGCATTGAGGAAGGAGGAAAGGCTGTGCTGAACATAATCGCGAGACAAACCCGGCTGTCTCCGTTTTTGGCGGGACTGGTCTTCGTTATAGGTGGCTGGTGCCTGACTGGCTCGGCCGGCGAGGATCCAGATGCCAAGGCTCCGGACGTCAGCTTCGGCCAGGGCGTGCCGGGGCTGCCGCCGAAGGAGGGGGTGGAGTTCAAGGCCAAGCCGACGGCCAAAGCCGATGGCGACAAGGTCCGGATCGAGTTCGAGGTCAACAAGGCTACCGACGTGGCCGTGGAGATTCAGGATGCCAACGGCAAAGTGGTCCGCCACCTGGCCGCCGGGTTGCTTGGGGCGAACGCTCCCGAGCCGTTGGCCAGGGACAGCCTCAGGCAGTCGCTGGTCTGGGACCGGAAGGATGACGACGGCAAGCTGGTCGCCGGGCCGCTTGCCGCGCCGAAGTCGTCAGGCGACGTGTCCGCCGTAGCCTCGGCGAAGGCGGAAGGCGGGTGCAAGGTGCGCGTAGGTCTGGGCCTGGGCGTGAGGTATGCCGGCGAGAACGCGGCCAATGCCACCCGGGCGTTCTCCTCCCTGCCGGGCGTGCCCTGGGACGGCCGGAACATCCAGCGCATCCAGGACATCGCCGCCGGTCCGGACGGCAGCATCTACGTCCTGGGCGGCTACATCTGGAACGGGCAGAAGTCCGCCTTCGCGCATCTGATCGTTCTCGATCCGGAGGGCAACTACGTCCGCGAGGTCTATCCTCCGCCGGCCGCCAAGCTGCGGCTCGATCCCCAGCTTCCGGTGCTGAAGCTGGCGGACGGGGGCCTGATCCTGGAGCAGGAGGGGTTCTACTATCAGTCGCGGACCATCGGCGCACAGCGCCTGGCGATCGAGCCCGACGGCAAGCATCTGCTGCTGGCGATGGCTCCGCGGGAGCTGATTCGTCTGGGCAGCGACGGCTCCTTCCCGGAGAAGGACGTGTACCGCCCCCTGCCTCCCGGGAAGAGCTACAGCTGGGACGCCCGCGCCAACGCCCCGGGGCTGGCCATGGCGGCCGCCGGGCCGGACGGCAGGACGCTGTTCGCATTCGGGCAGGAGAAGCCGGATCCCAAGGAGCCGGGCAAGACGGTGATCTACCGGATGGACCTGGATCCGGCCGGCAAGCCCGAGATCTTCTGGAAGGGCGACGGCAAGGCGGGCTCGGCCTGGACGGACCTGGCGGCCGACGGCGCCGGCAACCTCTACGTCGCCGACTGCGGCGCGAACCGCGTCGTCAAGCTGAACGCCAAGGGCGAAGCTACCGAGCTGATCCGGACCGACCGGCCCTACTACGTCCGCGTTCATCCCAGGGACGGCTCGCTATACGTGTTACGGGCCAGGGCGGGGGATCTGGAGCACGCCACAGCCGAGAAGCTGCTGAAGTTCTCCGCGGACGGCAAGGAGCTCGCGTCGGTCGACGCCTATCAGGACATCCGTCCGAAGGGCATGCCCGCCTACGGCCCAACCCGGCTCTGCGGGATGGCGCTGTCGGTGGCCGGCAAGGAGCCCGTGGTCTGGCTGGGATGCACCTCGTCGGACAAGATGGTCTGGCCCAGGGGCTACGTGTGCGGTTTGGTGCGGGTGGCCGATGCCGGCAAGGAACTCCGCCAACTTCCCTACGTGGACATGAACAGCGCCGTGTGGAACGGCACCGAAGACCCGGACTCCCTGCCGATCGCCGGCCAACGCGCCCTGCAGCGGGACGGCTACGCCTATCGGTTCGTCGGCCCCGGGCTGGAGCACGAACGCCTCGGGGGATCGTGGCTGGCGCGGACGGACGCGGCGGGCAAGGAGGTCCCTTTCCCGGGGCCCGACGCGCGGATCTCCTCGAAGGATCGGGCGGGGGGCAGCCGCATCCACTGGATGGTGGACGAGGTCAGCAGCCAGAACGAGCTCTTGATCCGGTACTTCAAGAAAAACCCGTTTCCGGAGGAGGCCCACCCGACCTACAGTTCGCAGCAGACCGACGGCGTCGACAAGGTCCGCCCCGACGGCACGGTGGTGCGGGACTTCGTGTTCGGCCTGCCCGAATCGGGCAGCCGGGCCCGCAGCGTCCGCTGCGACCGCCGGGGCAACGTCTATACCACCGAGCACTTCTTCCCGGTGGGCAGGATTCTGCCCAGTGAACTGGAAGCGGCTCTGGCGGCGAGGGGGCACAGTGCCTTCGTCCCGCGGGGCCACAGCGGTCTGAGCCCCTACGGCTTCAACTGCAGCTCGCTAATAAAAATCTCCAACCAGGGGGGCGGATTCGAATGGAAGAAGGCCGCCGGCGCCAATCCCCAGCCGGTCACCCAAGAGGACCTGCTCAGGAAGCCGGAGACGGTGTGGTGCGGTCCGCCGCGCGCGGAGTGGCGAGGCCAGTGCCGGAACGTCGACTGGATCTTCATGGGGGCATCGCCGTATCCGGCCAATCTGGGGATCTGCCTGTGCAGCGGCTCGTGGCTCGACCTCGACCTGCACGACCGGATCTTCGTGCCGGACGCCTTCCGGATGTGCGTGCACGTGCTGGACACCGAGGGCAACCTGCTGCTGCGCTTCGGCCGCTACGGCAACATGGACGACGGCAGGGGCCGACTGGCCTTCGCCCGGCCCCACGTGGTCTTCCGCGGCAGCACGGACGGCCGGATCCGGGTAATGGACACCCAGAACTCGCGGGTGACGATCCTGGACGAAGTCTACGCCGCCGAGGAAACGGTGGCGGTGCCGTGAGCGGAGCATAAGGCATAAGCCGCCAGAGGTCTGCAAAGCGATGGACATCGCGCGTTTCCCGATCTTCATCCTATGCGCGGGCCTGTCCGGCCTGCTGCCTGGCCCGACTCGCCGGGTGCTGTCCGGTGAGGCCGAGCCGCCGGCGGCTGGCCCGATCGCCAGGACGCCGCCCGGCATGAAGAAAGGGGCTCTGCAGGAGGTGGCCAAGCCGCTGGGCCGACTGCTCTGCCTCTCCTGGGATAGGCAGGGGATCAAGCTCGACCGGGAGGTCCAGGAGGAGGGCGCCAAGACCAAGGAGCAGGCAGTCCGGGAGCTCACCAACAATTTCGTCAAGCAGGGCATGCCCGAGGAGCAGGCCGCCAAGATGGCCGAGATGCAGGCGGAAAATGGAGCCTCGGGCATCGACGGCCTCTTCGGTGAGATCTGCGAGGCCGGCGGCAGCCGCGGCGGGGGATTGTTCTCCAGCGGCGAGGATCGCTCCACCCACTTCCAGGGCGCCAAGCTCTCCGGGCGGATGGAGACCGGCCGGGGCCGTTTCCGGGTCATCCTTTCCGAGCAGAACGAGCCCGGCTGCCAGATCGACTTCCAGGACGACGGCGATGGCCGGGTGCGCTTCATAGGCTGCGACGCCGACGACACCTTCTTCCTGCGCCTGACCCAGCGGAAGGACGGCGGCGTGCGCGTCATCCTCGTCCGCGACAAGGACGTTTTCCAGGCCCAGGCCGCGTCCTTCGCCGCGCTGCGGAAGGAGCACCGCGGCATGGTGGAGAAGGACCTGCTGCCGCTGCTCCGCCACCTGGGCGTCACGCCGCCGCCCATGCCCAGCGACCCGGCGGTGAAGGCCCAGGTGCTCTCCAGACTGTGCCCGCCGGGCGACGGGGAGCGCAAGGCCTTCGGGGACGCCGTCCGCGGGCTCGACGACAACGACTTCCAGGCGCGCGAGGCGGCCAGCAGTAAGCTGGGCGAGTCCTACGGCCGTTTCCGCGAGGCCATCGAGAAGCTGCTCAGGGAGGGGAAGCTCGCTCCCGAGGCCAAGAACCGGCTGCAATCCCTGGCCGAGTCCAAGGGGCGCGAGTTCAAACGCATCGACGCGGCGGTCGCGGCCCTCGGGCTCCTCGAGGACCCCGGCTTCCTGGTGGGGCTGCTCGACGAAGCCAAGGGGCCCGACGCCGAGGCGGTCACCGCCCAGCTGAAGAAGGTCACCGGCCAGGACCTGCCCGGCGCGGCGGCCTGGCGGGAGTGGTGGGAGGAGAAGCAGAAGGTCGAGCGTGGCAATTCCCCGGGAAATGCGCCCGCCGCGCACGCGATTCCCAGCAAACGAACAATAACGGCAAGTAAGGCTCCGGTGCCATGATTGGTGGGCTTCGGTTCGGGCGAAGACTTGAAGGATAGGGAGAGCGACCTTGAGAAATGCGAGATGGCTGAGATTGATGTTAATCGCGGCGGGCGCGATGTTGTGCGCGGCAACGACGTTTTGGGGCTGTGCCCCCGAGGCGACCCCGGTGCAGGCCAATGCTGACAGCGGCGTGCGGATTCCCCCGCCCGCGGGGGTCCCGGAATTCAGTGCCCGGCCGACCGCCAGGGTCGATGGCGCGAACGCCCGCATCGAGTTCGAGCCGGACCGAGTCACCGACGTGGCCGTGGAGGTCCTGGACAATGGCGGCCGGGTCGTGCGCCACCTGGCCGCCGGGCTGCTCGGCCCGAACGCCCCCGAGCCGCTGGCCAGGAACAGCCTGAGGCAGTCGCTGCTCTGGGACCGCACGGACGACCGCGGGCGGCCAGCAACCGGAGGCCCCTGGCAGGTACGCGTCGGCCTCGGCCTGACTCCCCGGTTCGACAAGGTTCTCGGCTGGCATCCGCTGTCCGGAATCGCCTCCGTGCAGGCCCTGGCCGTCAACGCCCGCGGCGAACTTTGCCTCCTGGCCGGCGGGCGGCTGCTGGTGCTGAACCGGAACGGGGAGTATCTGCGCGCGGGGCTGTCGACCGGCGGCGCCGGGCTCCCCGTTCGGGGGACGGGCATGGCGCTGGCGCCTGACGGGGCCGCCTTCGTCGTGCAGGGCTACGGCGACGCCCGGCGGGCGGCGCGCATCGGCCCCGACGGAGCGGTCTCGACCCCACCCGACCGGTGGCTGCTCAGCCCGAAGGGCGACGTGGGCTTCATCCGGCTGGCGCTGTCGCCGGACGGCCGGTGGCTCTACGCCGCCGGTCAGATGTGGGGCCACGAGGACTCGGCCGTCGGCCGGCTGGCCGGCGTCCAGCACATCGTCACGCGGCTGGACCTCCAGGGGCGCCAGGCGGGCGAGGTCTTCCTCGGCGAGAACGAGAACGCCGGCGCCGGCGGCTCGAACGTCCGGGACCCCAAGGGACTGGCCACCGACGGACGGGGCAACGTCTACGTCGCCGACTACGGCAACAACCGCATCGGGGTGTGGGACCGCGAGGCCATCCCGCTCCGCGAGATCAAGGTGCCGAGCCCCCAGGAGGTTTATGTCCATCCGCGGACCGGCGACCTGTACGTCCTGAGCGGCCCGGAGAAGACCATCCCCCGCTGGGAGGGGCACAGCTTCTGGCAGTCGGCGACGCTGTTCAAGTTCTCGCCCGACGGCAAGGAGCTCGCGCGCCTGACGCTGGACCCGCCGTTCGTCCAGAAGAAGTCCGGGGAGGCCCTGCCGAAGTTCACCCTGACCGGCGCGCTGGACTCCTCCGGGGAGCAGGCGCGGGTCTACGTCGGGTCGAGCGGCGGGGACTGGGTCCTGGTCCGGGTCGATGACCTGGGCGACAGGTTCGCCGCGCCGGTCAATCTGCTCAAGTATGCCCAGGCGGCGCTCCAGACCGCCCGCCATCTCTCCCTCGACCGGGCGCGTGACGAAGTTTACGTCCGCGACAACGGGCTCTGGAAGCTCTGGCGGTTCGACGGGGCCACCGGGAAGGGCGAGGCGCTCCCCGTCTGGAAGCTGCCTCGCACCGGCAAGGGCATCCGCGGCTCCGAGATGTCCGTCGGGCCCGATGGCCTGCTCTACATCTCCAACTGGGACCAGGACTATACGACCAGCGTCCTGCGCTACGACCGGGCCGGCCGGCCGGCCGACTTCGCCGCTCTGGGCGGCAACGAGATTATCCAGAAGGGTCTTTTCGAAGGCTCATCGGGGCAGCGCCAGAAGGGGATCTGCGCCGGGCCGGACGGCAAACTCTACGTCATGTACGCTGACGACGGCCGGGAGGAACTGCCCGCGAGCCGCTGGGACCGGACCAGCCTGAAGACCTGTGCCGTCGACGTTTACGACCACGACGGCAAGTTGCTCAAGAAGCGGCTCATCGCCCACCTGCGGATGGGCGGTAGCTGCGTGCGCTCCGACCGGGCCGGCAACGTCTACGTCGGCGACAACATGAAACCGGTCGGCTACGCCTACCCCGCCGAACTGGCCGCCACCGCGCCGGACCCGTTCCGGCGCTCGTGCATCTACATGGACGACCAGGGCCGCTTCGACAGCCCGATCTACAGCTACGGCTGCCTGTTCAAGTTCCCGCCTTCCGGAGGCCGCATCGAGGGACTGGACGAGCGGACCGACAAGAAGGCTCCGGCGCCGGTCGGAGACCTGTGGACGCCGGCCCCGGAGATCCAGTGGTTCCCCTGGCACCGCCGCCAGGTGCGGCTGACCGGCGCGCTGTGGCAGTACCTGGGGGTCTCGCCGATGCCCGCCCAGGTGTGGAGCAGCTCGGCGGGGCAGTCCTGCGTGTGCGGCGCCGCCGCCTTCGACCTAGACGAGCACGCCCGGATCTACGTGCCCGACGCCCTGGCCGGCCGCATCAAGGTGCTGGACGCCAACGGCAACTTCCTGACGTCTTTCGGCGAGAGGGGCAGCGCTGACGACCGCGGCCCGGCGATCCGCTTCGCCCCGGCCCGCAGCGTGGCGGCCAGCTCCCGGGCCGTCTACGTCGGCGATGCGGGAAACGCTCGGGTGGTCAGGCTGCGCACGGACTACGCGGCCAAAGCCACGTTTCCGATCACGCCCTGACGACAGGACGACTGCCGGCATTTCGCCGCAGGCTTCCGGCGGTTTCTTCATGTCTCAATACATCGGCCGGAAACCGGGGTAGATCTGCAGGGTCAAGGCGCCCAGCGCAGTGGTGTAGACCTTCCCGCCGGCGATGTCGGCCTTGCTGCGCGGCTCCCAGGAGCCGTCGGCCTCCTGGCTGTCGGCCAGCCCTTTCAGGGAGGAGCCCTTCCTTGTGTCGGGGTTAGGCTTCGATTCGCCCGGCGCGCCGGCTGCGGGCTTCTCGGCCCCCGCGCCCTCCGGCGACAGAACCCTGATGACCACCTCTTTGGAGGTCACGGAGCCAATCCATTCCTCGGCCCGAACGCCGTACTCCGCGGTGTCGTCGGGACCCTTGTTCTCCAGAACGGCCTTGACGCGGTAGTCACCCGCGGGAATCGGCGGCCAACCACCACTTCCGTCGCCTTTGTCGCTTCCGGGCGTTAGCCGGATGGCGGGCAAGCCAGGGACATAGAGGCCCGGCAAAGCACTCACACTCAGGTCCTGCTCGCCGCCGGGAGCCACCACGGCAAAATGCCCGTCTTTCTTGATTGCCCGGGCGTCGCGGACTATAGCAGTTCTGGGCACTTGGGTAACCTGCCCGGCCGGGCCACGCACTTCCAGCCTGAGCCTTTGGTCGTAGTAATCCAGGCTCAGGGGCTCCTTGCGGACATTGACAGCCCTGGCGTCGAACTCCCAGGTCTCCTGGAGCTTGTGCGTCGCCTTGCGGGGGATCAGCACCAGCTTGATCCCGTTCACCGCCTCTCCGCCGGCCGCGGGGGCTGCCGCGACGACCTCGACCGTCAGCTTGTACTCTCCGCGCAGCGCCGTCTTTCCCCGGAGTCCGGAGAAGCCGTGCCCACCGGGGCGGACATACACGCCGCGGATCACGGCCACGCCGGGCTTGAGCGTGCGGTACCGGCCGATGTAGGTGCCGATGGCTTGATCCGTCGCCCCGGCGGCGGGCTCAAAATCTGTGCTGCGCTCCCGCGCCAGGATATCGCTGTCCCGGACAAACAGCTTGCCGTCGATGATGGTGCCGCTTTCCCGCGCGGCCTGGTCTTTCGCCTCTGCCAGGCTCTCGAACTCCCACCCCGTACCTGCCTCCCTGCCCTGCAGGCGGATTTCGAATACCTGGCCGGCCGGCATGCGAACCCGGGAGCCATTGTCCTTTTCGCCGAACATCACCGGTTTGGCGGCTTCGGGCTCGGCCGGCGGCTGCGTCAGCACCGTCCCGAACCGCGTCCGGGCCTTGTCGCCGACTTTCAGTTCGCCGGTGGCGCTGACCAGCTCAGCCGTCGAGCTCTTTGGCTCGACCGCGGTAATCCTGAGCGTAGCGACCTTCTTGCCGTCACGCTCCACGTCCAGCTCGAAGCGGGGCCTGACGCCCTGCTCCGCACCGGCCGAGAGCGTCACCTTGCCGCCGCCGAGCAGGGCGACAACCTGGCACCCGATGCCCTGTTCGGAGACGGATGACTTGGGCTCCGGGCTTCCTGCTTTGGGCGCCTCGGCCTGCGGGGATTCCGCCGCGGCGATGATCACGGCCGTTCCGCCCGCGCCCGCCATGGCCGCCCCGACCAGCACCGCCGCCGCCAGCTTCATCTTGACCCAGAACATGGCCTTTATCGCTCCTTCCGCCAATTGCAGGGCTACGGCCTGCTGCGCTCCCACGGCACCCACGATCCCGGCCGTCCCCCCCGCGGCTCCGGCCGCGGCGAACTTCGAGACCGCCACGATGGAAGGGAGAAGCGTGGTCGGCACGGCTGCGGCCGCCTCGGCGCCGAGCAGCCCGACGAGGGCCGCCGAGCCCAGGACCTGGCCGCGCCCGCAGAGCCGCTGGCGCAGGCGCTCCAAGCCCTCGCTGGCCCGCCGAGAGAGCGTCCCGCGGGGGCAATTGGCAGCCTCGGCGGCCTGCTCATGGGACAGCCCTTCGAGGTAGTGCAGGATCACCGCCTGGCGTTGGGCAACCGGGAGTGCCGCCACTTCCCGGTCGAGATCGGCCAGGACCTCGGACCGGCCAGACTCGGCCCCCGCGCCCGCCCCCCCGTCCCTGCCGCCGGCTGCCCGGACCATGATCGCCGCCTCCTCCCGCCTGGCGCGCTGGAGCCTGTCGCGCAGGTGCCGTGCCGAGATGTTCCGGGCCACCCCGTGAAGCCAGGCCGCCAGGCTCCCCGCCTCCCGGAGGGAGCGCGCCTTGCGGGCCAGGACCACGAAGACCGCCTGCGCGGATTCCTCGGCGTCGTGCTCGTCGCCCAGGACCCGCAGGCAGGAGCGGTAGACCATGGCGCCGTGCCGGGAGACGAGTTCGGCGAAGGCCGGCTCGTCGCCGGCCGCCGCGTAGGCCCTCAGGAGTTCGGCGTCGGTCCGCATGGCGGCTGTCCTACCGTGAGCCCCTTCCTTCCACAATAAGCTCCCGGGCCGGGCCCGGATTGCTCGATAATTCCGAACAAAGAGCGCGACCGGAAATCCGGGCGGGGCGGTTCCCCTCGAGAAGCATCGGCCTGTTCCCTATCGCGCCGCGCTCCTCGTTCGGCATCGGCGAGAAGCCGTCCATGATTTGTCCCCCGGCTACTGCGCGCTGCGGTGTCTACCGGTTCAGCTCCTTGAGCACCGCCTCGGCCAGGCGCTTGAGCTCCGGCCAGATGGTGTCGGCCAGGAGCTTGTGGCCCTCGGCGTTGGGATGCGATCCGTCGGGCAGGAGAACGTAGTCGGCGCCCTTCTCGGCGCGGACCTTGGCCATGGCCTCCCAGATGTTCGCGAAGGCCACCTTGCCCTTGGTCTTGGGATCGGCCTCGTAGTCGGCCACCAGCTTCTTCAGCGCCGGGATGTACTGCTCGCTGTGGACCTTGTTGATGTCCGTGCCCTTGGCCATGGTATCATCCACGCGCTTCTTGTCGTAGCTCAGCGGGGTACAGACCACCGCCCGGCCCCCGGGATTGGCCAGCACCGAGTCGACCATCTTCCGGAGGTTCGCGGCCACGTCCTCGGGCTTGATCCGGCCGACGTCGTTGTAGCATAGCTGGAAGACCGCCAGGTTGGGAGAGTAGTCCATGACCCGGAACTGCCAGACATCGAGGAACTCCTTGGTGGTCGCGCCGCCCCGGGAGGTGTTGAGCGGCCGGACCTTTTCGCCGAACTCCTGGATGAGCCGGCCGGCGAGGTGGCTGGTGTAGCCCCCGCCCTCGGCACCGACCGAGTCGCCGCAGAAGACCGCGCGCAGCGGCACGCGGTCCATCTCCGCGACCCACTTGCCGGCGAGGTCCCCGACCTGGCCCTGGCCGCAGTAGAGCCGCAGCCGGACCGGGCGGTCCTGGCCGGCCTTGGCGTCGCGCAGCACCGCGCAGAGCGAGAGCCTGTTGCCCTCCCAGCCGGCGGCGATGGCCCGCTCGGCAACCAGGGCGAGGACGTGCCCGGCGCCGTCGGTCCGGGCGACCGCGCTCACGTCGACGGTGGCGAGCGGGTCGGCCACCGCCTTGAAGCATTCGTCGCCGAAGCCGGTCCAGATGTCGTGCGAGCTCATCGCGTACTTGCTGAAGGATTTCTCGTAGAGCCCGGTGAGGCCGGTGGCCACCGGCCAGGCCCACGCGGCCGGCAGCGGCTTCTGCTTGGCGAGCAGCCCGGCGGCGCTCTGCCACTGCGGGCCCTGGCGCAGGAAGGTCTTCTGGCCGTCGGCATCGGCCCAGGGCGCGGCGCCGGACAGGTCCAGGTCAAAGCGGTAGATGCGGATGCGGTCGTCCTTGTCGAGCTTGAGCGGAATCGTAAACTCGATCCAGCCATCGCCGGCCTTGGCGGCGATGGCCGGGAGCTTCTCGCCCTCGGCCTTCCAGGCGGTGCCGTCGGGCCTGGGCTCGACGGTCCGGCCCCAACCTTTGACCAGGACGAGCTTGGCCGTCCCGCCGGGCAGCTCGACGGCCGCCTCGCGCGGGCCGCTCGAGCTGAGCTTGAGCTCGCCGGCCGGACAGAGGCCCGCGAAGGCGGCGACCAGAATTGCGAAGGTTGCGGTTCTCACTTGGACACCTCCCATCGATGCATGCCGGGGCTTTCGATCACGATCTCGAATCCGCCGGCCGAGCACTTCCCCGCCGGCCGACCGTCGAGCGTCACGGTTCCGCCGACCACCAGCCGCGGATCGCGGACGGCGAGCTTCACCGGCACCATCGGCGTCGGCTGCTTGTGGGGCCGGTCCGCGAAGACCGTCCCGCACCCGGCGCGGGCGGTGAGCATCACCGGCGCGGACGCCTCGAAGCCGAGCTGGCCGCCCGCGCCGTCGGACAGGCTGGCCCGCGTCGCGTGGTCCACCAGGTAGAAACCCCGTCCGCCGTCGCGGGTCAGCAGGGCGCCCGCGTCGGAGCGGATGCCCCCGAAGCTCAGCTCTTTCTCCCTGATCGGGCGGACCAGGAGCAGATCGCCGCCCGGGCCGCCGATGCGCAGGCCGAGGTTGCCGGACAGGTCCTCGGCCGACGGAAGCTCCTGGCCCTCGGCCGCCGGTCGGAGCACCGCCCAGAAGCGCCGCGGTCCTCGCCAACTGACATCGAGGTACTCGCCGGGCTGGAAGGAGCCGCCGACGAGGTGGTGTCCATCGGGCTTGAGTGTGCACTCCAACCCCTCAGGGGGCAGGCGGACCTCCAGGCTCACGTCCTTGGGCGGGAAGTTGAGGAAGTCGCAGGTGGTCCAGGAAATAAAGGGGTCAGGCCCCTTTACCGCGCAGCGCCCTTCAGGCCGTCCCGGCTCCGCCGGGCGGGTAAAGGGGCCTGACCCCTTTATTTCCCCGCGCGGGTGCAGGAACCAGTCGCAGCGCGCCTCGGGATTCTCGACCGGCACGACGTCGTCGACCACCACCAGGTATCCGGGCATCCCCGGCGCCGGCTCCACCTGGACGAGCGCGCGCACCACCTTGGCGTCGGTGCCCAGTTGGCCGATGCGCGTGTAGGAGCCGGCGATCCCGCCGTCGGCCCGCAGCGCCTGGACCCAACCGGTGTTGACCACGAAGTGCAGCGGGTCGGCGCGGCTGGTCCAGTGGTTGCCGCCGCCGCCGTCGACGGTCGGGATGTTGTGCATCTCCGGGGCCATCCGGAAACAGCGCTGCGCGTCCCAGCCCTGCCAGGTCGTCCAGGGCGCCGGCGGCTGGATCGGCGTCGGCGCGGGCTTCGCTCCGAGCGCCGCGTGGAGATGTCCCGGGATGTGCGGCGCCGGGTAGAAGAGCTCGTGGTAGCCAACGTTCTTGACCAGGTACGCGCCGTGGGCCCAGAAGTCGAAGGTCAGCGAGTCCCAGTGGGAGTGCGGGCTGCCGTAGAAGCGCGGGGCGAAGAGGCAGGTGTGCATCGACGCCATCGACCAGTCGGTGCGCAGGCACCCCAGGCCCGCATTCCTGGCGACGTAGCTGCCGGCCGGCGGCTCGACCGGCGCCGGCAGCGGGTCCGGCGTCATCAGCCAGAAGGACGGCTCCGCCCAGACGCCATAGGGGTAACGCCGCCGGCGCTCCGGTTCGGAGCGGTCTCCCATGGTCGAGGGCCGGTCGACGCCGCGGCGGCGCTCGTCGTCGCTGCCGCGGAGCGGGAGCCAGCCCGGGTCGCCGATGCGCTCGTACATCCAGACCGCCCAGCCGGCGACCTCGGGAGGCAGGAACGGAATCGAGGCCAGGAGCAGCTGGGCCGTCGGCGCAACCAGGCCGGCGTCGCTGTGGGTCGCGTCGGTGCCCAGCGGCCCGGCCCGGCGGATCCAGTGCTCGGCGCGCATGGCCCAGCGCTGGTTGGCCGCCGGGTTGCGGCCGGTCACGTTGCGGATTGCGGACATGAGCAGGATGGCCGGAGACTCCATGCAGGTCTGGTAGCCGCCGCCCTCGAAGTACTCGCCCTCGCCCCAGAGCACCTGGTCGACGTACTGGTCGAGGTAGGCCTCGACCTTGCGGACATAGTCCTCGCGACCCAGGAGCAGCGCGGCCACGCCCATGAAGGTCGTGCCCACCCAGGACGGGTTGTAGCGCGGGCTGAGCGGGTCGGTCTGGCAGTACTCCAGGTCGCGGGCCAGCCGGGCCTCGAAGCGCCGCCGCTCCTCGGGCGTGAAGGAGGCCGCCACCAGGTCGTAGCCGACGGCCAGCGCGGCGTTCCAGATCCAGGCGAAGGTCCAGCCGCTGTCGATGTCGTAGTCCTCGCCGCCCCAGCCGCCGTCGCCCCAGTTGGCCTCGGCGGCCTCAAGCAGCAGCTGCCTGGCCTTGGCCTGGAACTGCCGGTCCTCCTCCAGGAAGGCGACCAGGGCGCAGTTGGCGACAGATGCCTTCCAGTTGTCGCCCATGGCCTGCACCGGAGAGATCTTCGCCCCGCGGATCGGGAAGACCTTCAGGGCGAAGCCCGGCGACTGCAGCTCGGCCAGGTCCCGCGCGGCCAGGGCCAGCTCGGCCAGCGGCCGGAGCAGCGTCTCGTACCATTCCTTCCAGGGCTGCTTGCCGAGCCGGGCCCGGAGCCTCTGGCGGTCGCCCGCGCGGCAGAAAAGCGCCGGGTGTTCGGCCAGCGGGCGATAGCCCTCTGGGTAGCGCTCCTGGGCCCGGCGGCCGGCGAGCTTGCGCTCGTCCTTGTCAATGGGCTGGGTGTGCCGGAACTCGAGCATGTGCATCGGGGCAGGCTCCTATGGCAAGGGACAGGTGTCTTCCGCCGCACAGGTCAGCTTGAGGCGCATGGTCCGCCGGGCGCAGGGCGCGGCGTCGTAGACGTAGGCGGCCGCGTCCGAGACGCTCACGGACAGAGGGCACTCGAAGGAGATCTCTGGCCCGGGCGAGTTGGCCCTGCCCTGGGGTGCGTCGATGCTGTCGTAGCCGCCGAAGCTGGTGATCGGATTGAAGTTCGAGTCGAGCACCTGGACCCGGAAGCGCGCCGAGTCCGGCACGAAGAGCCGGTCGTGGGCGTCGAGGGTGAAGCCGGCCCCCAGGCACCAGCACTTCGACTTGAAGCCAGTGCGAAGCGGGGCGAGCGGGCTCACCCCCACGTAGCAGTCGATCAGGCCCTCGACGGCGAACTTCTTCTCGCCGGCGCAGATCTCCATGGCGCGGGAGCCCGCTCCGGCGGCCCCGGCCGTGATCTTCCCGCCCTTGGGCCCGAACTTGAGGATCGCGCCGTAGGCCTCGGCGTACTCGTCCCGACCCTTCTTGTCGAGCTTGGAGATGAAGGCGTCCATCTCCTTGGGCCAATAGACACCGGCGGGCTTGAGGTTGTCGGCGGTGTAGATGTTGCCCTTGCGGTCGACCCGGACGCCGATGGGCCCGAGCAGCCCGGTCACCGGCGTGCCGGCCAGCTTGCCGTCGGCCCCGTAGTGGAGGATCGAGGTCTTGCCGCCGCCCTGCTCGCCGTACTCCAGGTAGTACATCTCCCCGCCGGGCGTGACGAAGAGGTTGCCGCGCCGGCCGGCCCAGAAGGAGCCGATCGCCGGCTCGGAGAGCTTGTCGTCGGTGGCGAAGGGCCGCGGCTCGCCCCCCAGCGCGGCCCGAGCGATCCGAACGTCGCCCTTCTTGGGCTTGTCGATCTGGTAGGTGTAGACCAGGCCGTCGCGGCCGATCCCGACGCGATCGTAGTACTTCGGCCACCAGGGCTTCCTCTCGCCGGTCGCGCCGTTCTCGAGGAAGGAGTTCGCCGCCGAGGGCCCGGCGGCTTGGCGCACGTAGAGAGTGTCATCGGGCGTCACCGAGGCCACCGAGTCGCCGAAGCCAGCCGTGGCCGGCAGGAGCTCGGAGACGTCGCACTTGTCTCCCTGGTCGGCGAGCTTGAGCAGCCGGTACTTGTTGTACTCGCTGTTCGAGCCCAGGTAGACGACGGTCTGCGCGCCGCGGGTGTCGATGGCCAGCGATGGGTGCTGCATCGGCCGGCTGCGCGCCGTTGGGCCCACGGGCTGGCGCCACACCTGCTTGCCGTCGGCGTCGAGCTTGATCAGGCCGGAGCCCCCGGCCGCCGGCACCGAGAAGACGTAGAGGGCCTCGCCTTTGGGGTGCACGGCCAGGGCGGCCGGGTCGGGGACCTTGATCTCCCGGACGAGCTTGCCCTCCGGCGAGAGCACCACCACCCGGTCGTTCCCCAGGTCGGAGACGTAGACCTGCCCCTTGCCGTCGACCGCCAGGCCGCGCGGGTCGTTGAGCAGGTCCTGGCCCGCGCCGGCGGTCTTGTGCTTTCCGAAGAAGACCTCGGGCTTGGCGTCGACCTTGAGCTCCACGCGGAGCACGGTCTGGTGCAGGTTCTTGGCATACTTGTCCGGGTCATAGTAGCGCTCGTCGGCCAGCCCGGTCACGTAGGCGTACTTGCCGTCGGGGCTGACCCCGATGTGGGCGATGCCGCTGGCAATGCCATTGACCAGGACCGGGCCGTTGAACCGCTCGCGGGGGATGCTGCCGTCGGCGTTGATCACGAGCAGGGAGCGTGGCCCGAAGCCATAGAGCTCCGTGGCCCAGCCGCTCGAGAACACCAGCCGGTCGTCGGCGGTCATGGCCATGGTCTGGGGCGGAAGCGACTCGAACTGCGGCAGGACCGTGGTGCAGACCCGCTCGTATATTCGCGGAAACAGCCGGCCCGGCTCGGCGGAGATGAAGTCGACTCCGGCGAGCTTCTCGCGGGCGACGTTGGCCCGGAAGGGCACGGTGGTGCGCAGGTACTTGCCCTCCGGCGAGAGCACCACCAGCCGGTTCTCGGTGCGCCCGGCGATGCCCGCTGTGCCGTAAGTCAGGAGCACGTGGAGGTTGCCCTTGCTGTCGACAGCCAGGCCGTTCTTCTCGCCGGCCGCCAGCATCGGCTGGATCGGGCCGGAGGGCTTGCCCTCCTTGGGGTCGAGGATGAAGCGGTCGAAGTCCGCGCGGAGCCCGAGGCGCACCCGGGCCTTGAAGGGCCCGCCCGCGGCCGGCTTGCCGGCGTCGTCCTTGCCGTCCCAGGCCAGCGACTGCTTGAGGCCCTTGGCCAGCGGCTCGGGGGGATTGTCGCCGAGGACGCCGGCGGCCAGGTGGCGGACCACCGCGCCCTTGGCGTCCAGAACCTCCACGGCCACGTCGGTCGGCGCGGCGGCCTCGAAGCTGATACGCGCCCCGCCGGACTCGGAGGCGGCGGTCGGCTTGGCAGCGAAGCCCGGGGCCTCGCCGGCCGACGCGCTCCAGGAGACTGCCAGCGCGGCCGCCGCAATCAACAGACTGCGCATTCTCGGTTCGCTCATTGCCTTCCTCCGCGCTTCGCTGTCAGACACAGGATTTCCGGGCCGGTGATGAGCCAGAGCTCAGGTCCGACCCACTGGAGATGCTTGCAGACCCGGTCGAAGGCCCGCCGCGAGATCGTCGGGTCCGCGGCCGGCTCGATCCGGCAGGGGTCGCCGAGCACCAGCGGCCCCACGCCCTCGCAGCCGGTGGCCCACAGACCTCGACCGCCCGGGCCGGTGAGCACCTGGCGGAGTCCCGCGGGAGCCAGGCCCACGCGGCGGACGGCGTCATCGCGCGGGTCCCAGGTCCAGAGGACCGCGCCGGCCTCGAAGTTGCCGCCGTCCTGGAAGAGCAGCCGCCCGTCGGCCAGCAGCGCCCGCAGGAGCATCCGGGGCACCTGGCGGAACGGCGCGAAGGAGCGGACCACCCGGAGCTTGCGGGCGTCGAAGACCACCAGGTGCGCGCTCCGGGCCTCGACGATGGCCGAGCCGCAGTCGCCCTCCACGGTCATGGACAGATACATCGTGCGGCGGTCGCGGGAGAGCAGCATGGCCGTCGGCGTCTGGCCGGCGACCAGGTCGCGGAAGACGCGGACCCGGCCGGTGCCGAGCCCGATGCGGCTCAAGGCCCCGCCCAGCGTCCCGTAGTAGGGGGAACTGGTCATCCAGGCGAAGTCCCCGTCGTGAATCAACTGCAATGGCCGCATCTGGCCGTGGCCGACCCGGGCCAGCTCGCGCGGGTTCTCCGGGAAGCGCCCGCCGCGCGCCGGATCGTACTCGATCAGCGTGCAGGTGGTGTAGCTGCCCATGTAGACCCGCCGGCGCTTGGCGTCCCAGAACAGGTCGTTGATCTGCCCGCCGCCGGGCCCGGAGTCGCCCAGATCCCGGCCCCGGCCGGTGCCGAGGTCCACATCCCAGAGCCGCTGGTTGACGTGGGCCGAGCCGTAGGCCTTCTGGACCCGCCCGTCCCGGACCACCAGGAGCGGCGCGCCGTGGACCGGGCCGGCGATCTCGATCTGCCGGGTCTCGGCCCGGCGCGCGCCCTTCGCGATCCGGAAGAAGAGGCCCGTCGAGGTGATCCCGGCAATGGCCCCGTCGCCGAGCGCCGCGAAGGTGTCGCAGTTCTCCGGCAGCTCGGGATTGAGCGGCAGCACCGGCTCGTCGACCAGCGGCCGCCACCGGCGCCGCGCGGCGTCGAGGACGAAGAAGCGGTTGGTGCCGTGGCCCCAGGCCACGACGCGGCCGCCGAGAATCACTGTCTTGCGGCTCCAGGCGTTCACGCCGCGGGGCGCGGGGATCTCGGCGATCGTCTCGAAGCCGGGATAGCGGAGCAGGAAAGCGCGCGCTCCGGAGTGCAGATAGAAGAGGCTCGGCGCCAGGAACTGCCCGCCCTGGCAGCCGCTCATCCCCTTGATCGCGGGCGGCTCGAAGGGCTCGACCTCCAGGTTCGCCTGGTCGAGCAGGGTGAGGACCGCGTTGGGCAGGCTGGACATGACCAGCACCCGGCCGTCGGGCGCCTCCAGCGCGCGGTAGTGGTAGAAGGCCCGCGGGTGCAGCGGCGCCCACTGCTTGACGACCCGCCGGCTTGCCCGGTCGTAGACGCTGAGCATCCCGTCCGGCGTGGAGGCGCCGGCCACGATCAGCCTGCGCGTGACGCAACCGCCCCAGATCCCGGAATTGGCCTTCCGAGCCAGGATCGCGATGCGCCCGGTGGTCGGGTCGAAGCGGGCCAGATCCCGGATCCCGAACACCAGGCGGCCCCGCTCGTCGGCCTGGAGCATCATGCCAGCGTGCCCAGTGGCGATGACCCGGTGCTCGCGGCCGTCGGGCCGGATGAGCACGAGCTGGCCGCCGCGGTTGGAGTAGGCGGCGGTGGCCAGCCACTGCCCGGCGGCGCGGCGGCCGATGACCGCCATCTCGGTGTTGACGATGCGCAGGCGCACGTCGGGCACGCGGTAGCGGCGCTTGACCTCGAGGTGTGGCGTCACGAGTTGGCCCTCTCCCCTTCCCTTCCGACCTCAGGGCTTCAACCGGAGAACCCAGACCTTCTGCTGGGCGTAGCCGTTCCCGTCGAGCAGGTAGAAGAGATCCTGCTTCGGCGAGTAGATCACGCCCGCATCGGTCCCCACCGGCTTGCACTCGAGCTTCCTCATCACGTTCTTCTCGCAGTCGTAGAACCAGGTGGCGGCCTTCGTCGGGATGAGCAGCCCGTCGTGCTTCGGCGAGTAGCAGTAGTTCCAGGCCTCGATGGCCGGCGCCTCGGCGCCCTCGGGCTCGGTCTTGGGCTCGAGCTTCTCCCACTTGCCGCCCTCGACCGAATAGGCCCAGAGCGCGTTGCACCTGCCGCCCTTCTCCTTGGAGTTCGTGGCGCCGTAGAAGAGCACCCGCTTGCGCTTGGTGTCGAAGGTCGCCTTGGCGCGATCGTTGGTTCCGAAGGGCGTGTCGCTGCCCTTGAGCCGCGCGTTGGTCATGGCCTTGGGGTCGGCCAGCCACACGCCGAACGGCCCGCCGTACCAGTGCTGGGCGCTGACCGAGTAGGTCTCGGGGGCGCCGTTGCCCTCCACGCGGATGCCTATGCCCTGCCCCGGGTTCTCCTGCTGGATCTTGATCCGCTCCGGGGCGTAGCGCATCCGGTCCGGGTCGTAGAGGATCGAGCCCCAGAAGACGACCTTCTTGAGCACTCCGCTGTAGCTGTAGTTGTAGTAGCCGTGGCCCGAGCCAACCACGTGCTGGAACTGCGGTGCCCACCCTTCGCCATCGGGGCTACCGTGCGGGTGGCAAGGGTACTCGGCGTTCCAGGACTCCATCCAGAGGTTGCCGGCCAGATCGTACTGGCTGACCTCGTTGCCCATGTAGGCCGAGTGGCCTCCGCCCCAGAGGATGAGTTCATCGCGGTCCCAGTCGTAGCAGAAGGAGCCGTAGGCCCGGCCCCAGCCGCTGTAGACGTGGGGCAGCTGCGTCCAGGTGTTGTCCGGGACGGCGTCGAGCAGCTTCTTGTGCGCGGCGACCTTCTGGCGGTACTCCTCCTGGGTCTTGGGCAGGAAGCTCCAGGCCAGGTCGTACTTGTTGGCCGGGCCGCCCGAACCCGCGCCGTACTGGGGACGCCAGACCTCTTCGTTGCCGCCCGCCGGGGCCTCGGCGACCTTGGCCGACTTGAGGTCGAGGCGCAGCAGCTGAGTCCGCCGGGCCGGGCCCTCGTAGGCCGGGGGCATGTCCACGAGCACGTGGAGGTCGTCCTCCGGCGAGTACTCCAGGCTCATCCAAGTGCCGCCCTTGCCCTTCCGGGCGAACTCGCCGGCGACCTCGAGCTTCCTCCATTCGCGCTTGGCGGCGTCGAAGGCCCAGAGCCCGGCGGACTGGTGTGCCAGGACGATGACCTTGTTCTTCGAGTCGTAGTCCATCGCGACCATCGCCGAGCCGACCTCCGGCGGATGGGCGGCCGGCCGGCAGCGCTCCCAGCGCCCGGTGGCCAGGTGCAGCAGCCAAGTGTCGGCGAAGAAGCGGTCCTCGCCGTCGCCGCCGAAGAGCACCAGAACCTTGTTCCCGGGGTCGAGCACCATACGGGAGTAGTTCCGCGGCCGCGGGGCCACGGCCAGCGCCTCCTGGGCCATGATGAGCACCTGCTCGGCAGTGTCGAGCGCCCCCAGAGCCTTCCAGCCGTCGGCGGCCTTGAGGGCCTCGGCGGCCGCCCTGAGCCTGGTGGACACATCCTTCGCGATGAGCCCGGCGGCGGTCGAGAACTGCCACTTCTCGTAGGCGTCGGCGCCCTTGCCGCCCGAGTCCTTGGCGAAGGCGGCCAGGTCGGTGGCGAGCTTGTCGACGAGCGCGGCGAGATCCTCGGGCTTCTTGCCAAGGACCAGGTCGCCGTGCTCGAAGGCGATGCCGCGGGTCGCGCCCCAGAGCGTGCGCAACTCCTTGCCGGCGTCCAGGAGCTTCGCGTTGGCCTCGGCGATCTCCTTGGAGGCGGTCTCGAGCTTCCGCCAGGAGTTCTTCTCCGGGCTGAAGGCCCAGGTGCCGCGGCGGTCCCACTTGTCGGGGGTCCAGGCGTCGGGCTGCTTCTCCTGCTTGGTGTCGCTGCGCGATGGCACCTGGTGGGCCTTGATGTAGCCGCCGCCGAAGAGCACCGCCTCCTTGTTGACCGGGTCCCAGGCCATGGTGCCGAGCATCACGTCGGGCGGCGCGGCGGCCAGGCCGATCTTCAAGTTCTCGAAGGTCCGCTTGGCCGGGTCGTACTTGAAGGTCGAGCCGCCCCAGAAGTAGAGGACCTTCTTCTCGTCGGGCAGGGGGCACATCTGGTGCGCCGACCAGAAGCAGCAGTTGTAATATGGCAGGAAGGGCATCTCGTAGCCCTTCTCGGTCTTCCACTGGGTGTAGCAGGAGCCGCGGGCGTTCTGGGCCGAGAGCCGCCCGGCCTCGGGCACCCACTCCTCCCACTTGCGATCGGCGATCTTGAACACCTCGACCCAGTAGCGGTTGGCGTTCTTCCCGTCGCGCCGGCCGTAGAGCAGCATGCCCTTCTGCTCGGGCAGGTAGACGAGGCCGGCCGAAGTGCCGCCGCCGGGCTCGTTGCCGACCGTGACCCAGGTGTTGGCCGGGACGTCTTCGCCGGCGGACGCGGCCAACGCCGCGCCGAGGGTGAACGTCAGCCCCAGCGCCAAGACAGCCTTCATCGTCAGTCCTCCTACTCCCACTTGATCGCGCCGAAGTCCGGCCGCATCAGCAGCGTGGGGTGCCCGTAGTCGCCCTTGCGGACGAAGATCTTGTGGTGCGGGTCCCAGACGCACTGACCATAGAGGTCGAAGGTCTTCTTCTTGGCGCCCGGTTCATAGGTGTTGCCGAGCGGCTTCCAGGCGGAGCGGTCCAGGTCCAGCACCCAGAGGTCGTCGCTGGCCGGCATGGCGCAGACCATGTAGGGGGTTCCGGGGATGGCGCTGAGCTTGGCCATCCCCACGCTCGGGGTGGTGCCCTTGAGCTCGAGCTTCTTCCAGGCGGTCGGGGCCTTGAGGTCGAGCGTCCAGGTCTCGGTGTCGGTACGCTTGTTGTGGTCGCCGGCGCCGTGGAGCACTAGCAGTTCGCGGTCCGGGTGGACGGCCAGGGCGCTCCACTCGCAGTTGAGCTGCGGGACTGGTCCGGCCGGCTTCAGCACCTGGCCCTCGGCCTTATCCAGGTCCCAGACCAGCAGCTGCCGGCCGAAGTTGGCATCGTAGTACTCGCCCTTGCCGCCCTGGATGATCTGGCGCTTCTCGGGGTACAGGCAGAAGCCGTGGGCGAACTTGAAGGGCACCTTGACCGCCTTGAAGTCGAGCGGCCGCTCCCGGGTGACCCAGTCGAAGCCCGCCTGGCAGCCGTGGACCATGAGCCCGTCGAGCGACTCGTAGAAGCGACAGTGGAGCGAAAGGCCCATGCCGCGCTCGAAGGCCGGGTAGCCGCCGGCGCAACTCCAGTTGCCGAAGATCTGCGGAGTGTTCTGGGTCGGGAAGGCGTTGACCCACTTGTTCGACTCCGGGAAGTAGGCGCTGACCGTGTTGTCCATGGTCCCGGCGTGGCCGCCGCCCTGGTAGATGACGCAGCGGAGCCCCTCATCCCAGCTCATCGTGCTCCAGGAGCGCCCGGTGACCTCGATGTTGGGCTTGGCCGCGACCCAGGTGTTGGCCGGCATGGACTTGAGGCGCTCCAGCGCCGTCGGCTCGGCCGGCGGCGGGAAGGGCGTCTCGTCGGCCTTCTCGCGCTCGGCGGGCGCGGCCGCGGCCGGCGTCCCCGCAGCCGGGGTCATCACGAAAGTGGACTCGTCCGACCCGTAGCGATCCTTGCCGATATTGAGCACGTAAGCGTCGCGGACCTCGTCGTAGGCCATGTCGCAGTACTGCCCGGCCGGGCGGCCCGCGCCGACCTTCGTCCATTTGTCGGCGGCCGCATCGTAGGCGTAGGTCCCGCGGTTGGCGGCGTAGACGGTGACTCCGCGCTTGGAGTCAAAACACATCCCCGGCCAGTCGGCGGCCTCCGGCGCGGCGGCGCGGCGCTGCCAGCGACGCGTAGCGCAGTCGTAGAGCCAGGTGTCGGCGAGCTTGCGGTCGAGGTGGTCGCCGCCGGCCATGACCATGCCCTTGGCCTTCGAGTCGTAGACCACGCCCGTCGAGCAGCGCGGCAGGGGCTGGACGTAGAGGTCCTCGCGATGGACCAGGCGCAGCTCGCGGTAGCCGGCCCCCTGCTGCGCGCAGAGCGCCGGGAGCTCGTCGGGCTTTCCGGCCGCGAAGCCGGCAGCGGCCTTCTCAAGCCGGGCGGAGACCGTGGCGAGATTGGCGGCGGCGTCCTTGGCCTGACCCGCCTCGAAGCCCTTGAGCTCGCCGGCGAGCTTCTCGAGCGCCGTCTTCTCGGCGCCGAGCTTCGCGGCCAGCGCCTTCTGGGATTCAGCGGCGGCGGCCATGAGCTTGGTCGCCTCGCCCTTCTTCTCCTGGCGCAGGGCCAGGAGCGCCTTCCAGCCGGAGCGGGAGGCCTCGCGCTGGCCGGCGATGAGCTCGGCCAGCCGCGAGCGCGCGCCCAGGATCTCCTTGCCGCCGAGCTCCGGGTTCCTCCAGGTGCTGGTCTTGAAGTCGTAGATCAGCGTGCCGTAGTGCCCGGCGCGGACCCCGGCGTCCTCAGGCCGCTCGGGCGCGGCCGGGCCGAAGATGCCCATGTCGCCCCAGCTGGTGTGGGTCACCCACTGCGGGAAGAGCACGACCTCGTCGTTGACCGGGTCGTAGGCCATCGAACCCCACTGCACCGGCACCGGGCCGAACCAGGGCTGGGCGTGGCCGGCCGGAGCCTTGCCCTCGGTGCGCTTCCCTTCGCGGTCCTCGAAGGCGGCCTTCAAGTCCTCCCAGGTCTTCTTCTCGGGGTCGTAGGCCGCGGTCAGGTTGTGGGCGGCGATCACCATCCGGTTGCGCTTGGAGTCCCAGCAGGCCAGCCGGAAGATGAAGAAGGGCCCAGGCCGGGAGCTCCCGGCGAGCCAGGAGGCGTTGGACTGCCCGCCGTAGAAGTTCCCGCCGACGCCGGCCTTGTCGCCGGCGTAGTCGGGCGTCCACTTCTCTCCGTCGAAGGCCCGGACCTCGTTGCCGGAGCTCAGGCCCCCCCAGTTGAGCACCTGCTTGCGGGTCGGCGACCAGACCGTCGCCGCGCCCATCGACCCGCCGGACTTGCCGGCGGCGGTCCACTGGCCGGCCTCGCCGGCGGGGACCGCGGAGCTCGGGAGCGCCAGGAGGACCGGACTCAGCAGGAAGGCAAGGTGCTTCATGGCCATGGCTCCTCTCAAGGCAAAGCGCAGGTTTCTTCCGCGGCGTAGCTCAACTTGACCCTGACGACCCGCGGGGTGCAGGGCGCCGCGTCGAGGACGTAGGCGGCGGTGTCCGAGGCGCGCACGCTCAGCGGACACTCCATCGGGATCTCCGGCCCCGGCGCGTTGGCCGCGCCGCCCGGGGCGTCGGCGTTGTCGTAGCCGCCGAAGTCCAGGATGAGGTTCAGGTTGGAGTCGAGCACGTGGACGCGGAACCGGGCCGAGTCGGGCACAAAGAGGCGGTCGTGGCGGTCCATGTCCAGGCTAGAGCTCAAGCACCAGCACTTCGAGCGCTCCAGGCGCGGCGGCGGCCGCGGGCTGACCCCCACGTAGCTGGCCAGCAGGCCCTCGACCTCGAACTTCCACTCGCCCTGGCAGGCGTCCATGACCCGGGCCTTGCCGTCCCCGGAGGGCGCGGCGCCCTTGGCCAGGCGCTTGACCGTCCCGCCGGCCGGGCCGAACTTCAGGACCGCCCCGTAGATCTCGGCGTATTGCGCCTGCCCCGGCTTGTCCAGCTTGGAGACGAAGTCGTTGATCTCCGCCGGCCAGTGCTGGCCGACGGGCTTGAGGTTGTCGGCTATGAAGATGTTCCCCCGGCTGTCGACCTTCACGCTGGCCGGGGCCGGCAGGCTGCCGAGCAGCTTCTTGTCAAAGCGACCGTCGGGCGTGAGGTGGAAGACGCCGGTCTCCTTGCCGCCGCGCTCCAGGTAGCTGAGCAGGTAGATGTCTCCGGAGGGCCTGACGTAGATGCTGTCCCGCCGGCCCGGCCAGAGGTCCCGCGGGAAGACCTCGGTGAACTCGCCGGAGGCGGAGAAGGGCGCCGGCCTTTTGTCCACGGTGACCCTGGCGAGCGTCTCGCTGGACTCGCTCTTCCCCATCTTGTAGCTGTAGACCAGCCCGTCCCCGCCGAGCACAACGTTGTCGTAGTACTTGGCCCACCAGCCTTTGGCTGAGGCCCCGTCCGGATCCAGGATGCAGGAGCTGGCGTTGTTGTTGCCGGCAGCGACCTGCTTGGCGTAGAGCCGGCCCTCGGCGTCGACTCCGGCCATGCCCGTAATCCAGCCGTTGCCCTTGGGGGCCGGCAGCATGTCGGAGCTTTCGCACTTGTCGCCGCGGTCGACCGCCCTGAGGACGCAGCAGCGGGCGAAGTAGTCGCTGAACCCCAGGTACACGATCGGCGCCGGGGCGCGCCAGTCCAGGGCGATGACCGGATGGGTCATGACCCCGTCGCGCTTCCCGCCGGAGGGGAGCGTCAGCTCCCAGACGGGCTTGGCGTCGCCCTCCAGCTTCAGGAGCTTGTGCCCGCCGCCGGCCGGCATGGAGTGGACGTAGATCGCGCCGTTCCCGGGGTGGACGGCCAGCACCGCCGGCCCCTCCACCTTGATCTCGCGCTGCCGGGCCCCGTCCGGCGCCAGGACCACGATGCGGTTGTTGCCGAAATCGGAGACGTAGACCTCGCCCTTGGGCCCCACGGCGATGCCCCGCGGGTCGTTGAGGTGCTTGTCGTCGCCGCCGGCCTTGTTCAGTTCCCCGAAGGCGACCTCGGGCTTGGCGTCCGGCTCCAGGCCCACGCGGTAGACGACATGGTGCAGCTTGCCGGGGGAATACTCCCGGCCGGTGCCCAGGCCGCAGACGTAGACGCTCTTGCCGTCGGGATGGGCCGCCATGTGCAGGTAGCCGCTGTTGCAGCCCTGCAGCAGGACCGGGCCGTCGACCCGTTCGCGCGGCACCGAGCCGTCGGCGTTCAGGACCATCAGCCCGCGCGGCCCGAAGCCGTAGAGCTCGGTGGCCCAGCCGCTGGCGATCACCAGCCGGTCGTCGGCGGTGATGGCCACGGTCTGCCGGGCCAGCGCCTGGAACTGGGGCAGGAAGGCGGTGCAGACCTGCTCGTAGACCCGCGGCTCGATCCGCCCCGGTTGGGACGAGAGCAGGTCGACCCCGCGCAGCTTGTCCGTCGCGGTCTTGGCGCTGAAGGGGTACAGCCTCTTCAGGTACTTGCCCTCGCGGGATATGGCGATCAGGCAGTTCTCCGTGCGCGCGGCCAGGGGGGCGGCCCCGCTGGAGCCCAGCACCAGCAGGTTGCCCTTGGAGTCGACGGCCAGGCCCGCCGGCGAGACCCAGTTGGCCAGCGCGGCCGCGTCCGGGCCGATGAAGCGGTCGAAACCGGCCCGCAGCCCCAGACGCACCCGGGCCGTGCAGGGGCCGGTCACCGGCTTGCCGGCGTCGTCGCGGCGGTCCCAGACCACCGACTGGGCCAGGGTCCCCTTCCTGAAGGGCTCAGGGGCATTGGCGCCCAGGACCCCGGCCCCGAGGTGCCGGACGATCCGGCCGTCCTTGTCGAGCACCTCCACAGCCACGTCGGTCGGAGCCGAGGCTTCAAAGGTGATGCGCGCCACGCCGGCCTCCGAGGAAACCGACGGTTTGGCGACGAAGGCGGGTCCCTCGCCGGCCTGAGTCGCCAGGCCCGCGCTCCAGACGATGACGCAGATCAGGGCAGTGCGCATGCTGGGCCCCCTACTTCCCGCCGGCAACCTTCGCCGCCTCCGCACAGAGCGCGAAGAGCCGGTTCTCGTTCTCGCGCCACTCGCGGTGGCCGTCGCCGAGCTCGCGGATCATGTTGGTTGCGCGCTGCCTGAGCAGCTCGTTCATCCTCGCAGCCATCTCCGCCGGGAGCTTGCCCCCGTCGGCGGCCTGCTGCAGGAAGGTCATGGCCTCGCGGACCTGGAGCCCCTCGCGGAACATCTCCGAGCGGGTCGTGGGCACCGGGCCGTCGGGGCCGGCGCCCAGGAACCAGGACACGCCGGTGTTGAAGAAGAACTGCCCCGTCCCCTGGCCGAAGTCCAGCTGGCGCTTACGACCACCCTCGTCGGTGAACTCCCAGAAGTTCAGGCCCACCCGGCCGATGCCGTCCTGGCCGCACTGCATGGCCTTCTCGGGGAAGAGGCGGTACGTGCCGAGCGGCGAGGGCTGGTTGCTGCCCATGTAGCCGTAGAGCTCGCAGGCCCCGGCGCCCAGCCGCGGGAAGGCCACCGAGATGTAGTCCCTGCGCTTCCAGGGAGCGGGGTAGTTCGGCCCGCCCATGAAGCCCTCGCCGCCGGCCGGGTTCCAGATGCTGCCGGCGCCCCAGACCCACTCCATGCACTTCACCGGCGCGGCGCCGCCGGCGACCGCGGTGGTCTTGGGGTGACCGGAGAAGAGCCAGGCCTTGTCCGGCCAGATCTCCTTGAAGACCTGGGCCTCCTCCTTGCCGGGTCCCGAGTCCGAGGCCGTGCCGATCAGGGTCACGTCCCACCAGCCGCGCTTCTCCAGCCGCGCCTTGACTCCATCCAAGACCGGCTTCCAGAAAGCCACGCCGGTGTCGGGCTTGAGCGGCGGCTGACCCATGGGCTCAACCTTGCCGGTGGCGGGATCGAGCCGGCTGACCTTCACCGGACAGCTGCCGTCCTTGGGCCGGTTGCTCGAATGGATGGACACGCAGACGTCGACGAGTAGCACCTTGGGCTTGCCCAGCGTCTTCTCGTACAGATCCAGGTACTTGTCGAAGGGAGCGAAGTCGTGGTCGTACTTGCCATCGCCCTTGTCGATCCAGCGAACTATCGACTCGGTGTTGCCGATGCAGAAGGCGCCCTTGACCAGGTGCACGTTGCAGTACTTGTTGGCCAGCGGCGCGGAGAGCTCCAGGCACCTGCCCATCAGCTCGAAGTGCCTGTCGGACCAGAGCGGTACCTTGTAGCGCGCGGCCACGCTCTCCTGCGACTGCCAGAGGTTGTTGTGGGCGACGAGGTCCTTCGCGTCCGGCAGGCGCCAGTCATGGACCTTGATGGCGAGCGGCACCTCGACCGCAGCGAGCCCTTGAGCCTCGACGCGGACCTTGCCCTGGTACTCGCCGGGCGCCGCGTCGGCCGGGACCTTCACGGTGACCCACACCGGCTGCATGGCGACCTTCTGGGCCGGCGCCTCGCGGTGGGCCCGGTACTCGCGCACCGGAACCTGCGCCGGGGGCTTGTCGAGGAGCGCGTCGAAGCGGAGTCCGTCCGTCTCCGGATGGCGCAGGAGCACGCAGGAGGCCGGGAGCTTGGAACCCTTCTCCCCGGCCAAGTCCGTTGCGGTGACCGCCAGGCCGGAGAAGGCCTCGGTCGAACTGACCACCAGCTGGGCGGAGAAGGCCCCATTGCGGAATCCGACCAGCCGGAGCGGAGCCGCGCCCTCGCAGGGGTCGCCGTAGCTCAGACCCGTGACCGTGGCCCAGGGGTGCGGCCGCCAGAGCTGGATCCCGACCGGCCGGCCGGCGTTGGCGGCGACCGCGTCGGAGGCCGCCGGCGCCGCCAGGCGCGCCTCGATCAACCGGCAGTGCGGCCAGGGCCAGGGCCACTCGCAGAACCTGCCGCCCTGGTACTCCTTGGCCGGGGCGCGCCAGATCTCCTTGTAGGCCGCGCGCCGGAGCTCGACGGCCAGGACGTTGACGCCCGCGCGCAGCGCCGAGGCCGGGACCTCGACCTCCAGGCGCCGGACGCGCTTCTCGAACTGGGCCAGCTGCTCGGGCGTGCTTTTGGCGTTGGCCTCGCCGGTGCACGGCTTGCCGTCGGCGCCCAGATAGGCATCGTCCGGATAGGGGGCCGCCAGGGCATCGAGATCGAGCTTCCCCTCGGAGAGATTGCCGCGGGCGATCTCCTTGCCGTTCATGTAGACGACGGCGCCGCCCTGATAGCGCAGGGTCAGCTTGAGGTTGCCGGCCTTGGTGGGATCGGCCACCCGGAACTTGGCCCGGGCGTAGACCGCGTTGACCTGCGCCGGGCTTCCGTCGCTCCACATCGAGAAGCCGGGGTGCTGCCAGTCCTTGGCGCGATAGCCGGGCCCCTGCGGGCCGGCCGACTGCGGCCAGTCGCCGTCGTCGAACTCCGGCGCAGTCCAGCCCTCGGGGGCGGGAGCCGAACGCCAGTCGGCAAGGGGTTGGCCCTTGCCATCGATCCTCTCCGCCGCCCACCAGAAGTACTGCTGGCCGGTCAGCGGCCGAACCTTGCCGTCAGCAGCCAGCACGGCCGGGGTCTTCCAGACGACGAAGCTGCGCCAGAGCGTCCCCGAGCCGTCCAGGATCACCGGGCCCGACGGCGCGGGTTCGCCGCCGCGGGACGCGCCGGCCAGGCCGGCCGAGAGCAGCAGGACGAGCGGCAGCGTGAGCTTCATGGCGCGTTCTCCCTCGGGTTCCTACTTCAGGCCCATGGCCTTCGCCGCCTCGGCGCAGAGCGTGAAGAGCTTGTCCTCCTGCTCCTGCCAGTCGGCCCGGTAGGGCATGCCCACCTCCAGGTTGTAGGTCTTCGGCGCGAACGGCCTGTTGGCGGCCGCGCGGGCGCTCAAGTACTCGGTGCACTTCGCGGCCAGTGCCGCGTCGAGCTTCTTCTCAGCCAGGGCCTTGAGCAGGAAGCCGAGCGCCTCGCGGGCCTGCATGCCCTCCACAAAGAGCTCCAGGCGCGTGGTCGTGACCGGCCCCTGCGGGCCCGGCGCGGTGAAGGCGGTTATGCTGGCGCTCGGGCCGATGTGCATGCCCTGGTCGCCGCTCAGGACGGTCTTGCGGCCCGGGGGCAGCCAGAAGTCGGCGCCGACCCGGCCGATGCCGCTCTGGTTGCACTGCAGGCACATCTCGGCGTTCGCGCGGTAAGCGTAGATGTCCGTCTCCTGGCGCAGGTGACACATGCCCGCCCCGGCGCGGGAGAAGGCGAAGGTGCCCGAGGCCGGCCTCGCGATCATCGGCCACGGATAGGCCGGGCGCAGCGTCCCGGCGGCCCAGACCTGCTCGGCGCAGGGCACCGGCACCTTGCTCTTGTCGGAGAGGGCGAACTCGCCCGGGCGCGGGTGGCCCGAGAACATGATCCGGGGGCTCGGCCAGACCGCCTTGACCGTGTCGTAGGGCGCCGGGGTCTTGGGTCCGTTGTCCGAGGAGGTGCCGATGACCACCGCGTCCATCCAGCCCTTCTTCTCAATGCGCTGGAAGCACCCGTCGATGACCGGCTTCCAGAAGGCGGCGGCCTCGGGCGTGCCGTAGGCCGGAGCCTGAAGGTCCTCGATCTTGCCGGTGGCCTTGTCGAGCAGGCTGACCGTGGCGCTCCCCGTCAGCTTGCCCTCCTTGTCCTTGGCGTCGACGTAAGGGTGGTAGACGGTCAGCAGCAGAACGTTGGGCTTGCCCAGGGCCTTCTCGTAGACGTCGAGGTACTTCTCGAAGACGGAGAAGTCATGCTCGTACTGGTTCTCGCCCTTCTTCACCCAGCGGACCATGCTCTCGCTGTTGCCCTGGTGGTAGGCGCCCTTGATGAGGTGCACCACGCAGAAGCCGTTGCCCATCGGCCTGGTCAGCTCCAGCACCTGCCCGATCAGCTTGAAGTGCTCCTCGGACCACATCGGCACCTTGTAGCAAAGGGCGCTCGACTCGTGCGACTGCCAGATGTTGTTGCGGCAGGTGTAGTCCTTGGTCTCGGGCATGGTCCAGGCGTGGACCTTGAGAGCGAGCGGCACCTCGGTCGCGGCCAGGCCCTCGGCCTCGACGGTCACCTTGCCACTGTAGTTGCCCGGCGCGGCGTCCGCGGGGACCGTCACCGTGACCCAGATCGGCTGCATCGCGCCGGCGGGCTTCTTCTGAGCGTTGTAGTTCGAGTTGACCGGCACGGTCCGGGCCGGAGCCTCCTTCGGCGCCTCGGAGAGCAGCGCGTCGAAGCGGCACTCCGGCACGTACATGTTCTTGGGCATGGGCTCGCCGGGCAGTGCGAACCGGAAGGCCACCTGCTTGGCCGGGATGCTGCCCTTGCCGTCGGCGGTGGTCAGGTCCGTGGCCCTGACCTTCACGCCGCGGATGGGCTGCCCGGAAGCCAGGACGATCTGCGCGGCGAAACGGGCATTGCGCACACCCACGAGCTTAAGCTCCGGCTTGGCGTCGGCCGGGGCCTGGTCGAAGGCGGTGAGCTTGCCGGGCGCGTCGCAGGTCCAGACCTGCACGCCGGCCGGCCGGGCCGGGGCGGCGGGGCCGGTCTCACCGGCGAAGGCGACCATCGTAACAGTCAGGAGCAACGCGGCGATCGACACAATCTTAGGAGCACTCATCATCAATCCTCCCTCAGTCAGCCTTCCGGGTGGTCTGGCCCTCGACCACGCGCATGGGCAGGAGCACGCCGGCCGGCGCCGTCCGCCGCCCGGCCAGCAGGTCCTCGACCAGTTGCAGGAGCTCGCGGCCCAGGGCGCCGTCCTCGTACTGGGCGGCGGTCAGCCGGGGCGCGTCCAAGGCCTGTTCGAAGAACCGGCCGATGCAGGCCACACTGACATCCCCCGGGCAGCTCCGGCCGAGTTCGCGCAGCGCGCCGATGGCCGCGATGGCCATGAAACCGTCGCGGGCGAAGACCGCCGAGGGCGGCGGCCGCTGCCGGAACTGTTCAAGGAGTTCGGCTCGGATCTCCCGGAAGTCCTCTCCCTGTCCCTGCTTGAGGCGGCCAGCCTGGTAGAGCAGCCCCTCGCGCTCGGCCCCGGCGCGGTCCAAAGCCATCGCCCAGCCGCCCTGGCGGTCGGAGGAGGCCTTGGCCACCTTGCGGGAGTTGATCATGGCCACGCGCGGATGGCCCAGTTCGAGGAGGTGCCGGGTGACCGCCCAGGCGCCCTGAAAGTCGTTGGGGGCAACGAAGGAAAGAGGGATCATCTCCTGGAACGGCCCGGCCACCACCACGGGCAGCCGATCGGCCGCTGCGGCCAGCAGTTCGGGAGCGCCCTCGGTCCAGTCCAGGACCATGAGCGCCTGACAACCGGACTCGCGGGCGAGCTTCGCGGGGTTCCTGCCGTCGCCGGGCTGGGCCGGAAGCAGCTCGAGCCCCACGCCGCGCCGGGCGCACTCGCGCTGGACCTCGAGGAAGGTCAGATGATAGACCGGCGAGGCCTGGAGCCGCTCCCAGTCGTAGGCATGGATGACACCGACCCGCCGGAGCCGCGCGTCGGCCGATCCGCCGTTCGCCGCCCGGGCCGGGCCCTGACGCACAAAGGTACCGCGGCCCCGTCCGCGCTCGCGGACCAGCACGCCCTCCTGCACCAACTCCTGCAGCGCGCGCCGCGCGGTCATGGGCGCCACGCCCAGTTCCTTGGCCAGCACCTTCTCGGGCGGCACGGCCAGCTCGGCGGAGTAGCGCCGGCCGGCGATGCGGTCCATTAGCGCCTGCTTGACGATCTGGTACTTGGGGGTGCCGTTGGCGGGCTTGACAGCCATGTTGCGATCCTCCGGTGGGGGGTGGTACACCGGTCGGGCATAAATGTCTATTGGTTTTCATAAAATAGCTAGGTTATTAGAACATGAGCGCAACACATTCCGATAACCACTCTTAAACATCGTTATGGCGTGTCTTACGCTCGTTCAATAGCTTCTTTCTCCTTCTCGTCCTCGTTCTCGTCCTCGAACCTGGCGAGGAATCGAGGAATCATGGATGAGGACCGCTCGGCTCTGCCTCGCTGAGGACGAGGAGCACGGGCATCGGCCCATCTTGCGTTGGTCGGTTAGGGCTTGCTACAAAGCATGAACTTCCATATGATTGCGGCCGTGATGCGTTCGCTCTCATAGCCGCATGATTTTGAACGGCGAGGGTTGGGCAACGAGGTCGGAACTTCTGATGGACGGGATGTTGTTCAGGAACAAGATTCGTTGCGGAAGGGAGCAGCATGAACGCTAGCCTCCCTGGCGGCTCACGGCAGGAGCATAGGCGAGGACAAGAATGCCTCCGGCGTGGGCTTGTTGTCGCTCTGCGCAGGTTGTTGACGGCCGTGCCCTTGACCGCGGCAGTTGCCGTCACCTGCTGGTTCCTGGATTCGGCTCTTACCATGAAGGGGCGGTTGCAGATCGCAGCTGCTGCAGAGGAGGGTCCCGGGCAGGAGACTGTTGAATCCCGAACCTGGAATGCCAATGCCCTCTTTGATGGGCAAGCCTTTCGGGAGCGGTGCCGCGTGGCGGTGATGTTCGACTACCATGACCCTATTGTGCCCAGCCATGCCCGGTTTCGCCCAATGACCTCAAGGCAGCTGATTTCCGAGGTTGCAGCCTTCAATGGCCTTGCCGTGTGGTGGTCTCAAGACGGTCGTGGGGCTGTGCTGTACATGCAGGCAAAAGAGGAAGAGGTTCGGAGGGTGAGCGCCGGGTTCAAGTCCGGCGATCCTGCTGCCAAGCGAGAGGCTGCGTTCCTGGCCGGATTGGCTGGCGATGTCAGGCTCGTGATGCATCTTGTAGAGGCTGCATCACAACGGGAGGATGTCGAGCTTTCGCGCACGGCGATTTTGGGCCTGAGAAGACTGGGTTTTGTCGTAGCGGGACTCGTAGGTGGCGACAAGGGCATCGGTCTGCTGTTGGATATAGCACGTCATTATGAGGATGTGAGCGTACGCGAGGAGGCCGTGGCTGCTCTGGGAGTGATCGGTAACGCCCAGGCACTGCCGTTGCTTGAATTATTGGCAACCAGTCCGAACGTGCGGGTTCGATGCGCTGCAACCAAAGCCTTGGGAGGACTCCCTGCTGCAAAGGCGCTCCCCATCCTGGAAAGGCAGATGAAAGACACTGATTCGACAGTTCGCGCATCGACCGTCCAGGCGCTTGCCCGTGTTGGTGGAGGTCGTGCGCTGGAGATTATCAGGAACGCTACAGGCGATCCAGATCGGGCCGTGAGGCGATGCGCAATACGAGCATTGGGAGTCGGTGGCGCAACTGTGTTGCAATTGCTGGAGCCGATCGCGGCGGACGACGACCCCAGAGTGCGGCTAGACGTAATCGCCGCATTGGGCGAGGTCGGCGGGGATGGGGCGCGTCTTCTGCTGGAGAAGCTCTCGAAGAATGAAGATCTGAGGGCCGCAATCGCCGGTGAACTTGGCGCTATAGGTGACGAGCGGGCAACAGCGTTGCTTTGCAGGATGGTTGCCGATGAGGTAGAAGATAAGAGCATACGTTGTGCTGCCGTCATGGCGCTGGGGAATATTGGCAACGAAAAGGCCTTGGCGTCCATCAGGAAGGGCTGTTCGAGTCCCGAGGAGACTATTCGATGTGGCGCCGCATCGGCTCTCAGCAGAATTGGTGGCAAAGAGGCGCTTGTGCTGCTGGAGGGAATGACACGTGATGCTTCTGATGGTGTAAGGCGAGAGGTGTTCTGGGCGATCTACGGTATCAAGACAATAGGGGCTGCACCGTGGGTCCAGAAGGCCCTTGTGGACCCCGCCGATTCGGTACGAGGCGATGCGATTCTCCAATTGGGTCGAGTAGCAAAGGATGAGGCTTTGGCCCTTCTCGGCAAGCTCCGGCTGGACGATGACGCATCCACCCGGGCTAGCGTCTATACTGCACTGGGGATGGTTTCGGACCGTCGGGCCCGAACCCTACTGGAGGAGGCTGTGGCCGCAGAAAGCGTGGCTGCCAAGATTGCTGCAATACACGCTCTGCGCTTCTTCCCGGACGAGAAGACCATGAGAGTCTTGGAGGCCCTTGCCAAGGACGAGTATCGGGGTGTCCGTGCTGCAGCGGTATATGCGATGCGCAAGGCTGGAGGGGCAAGGGTATTGCCCGTGGTTGAAAGATTGTTGGATGATGGGGCTCTTGACGTGCGCGAAAGCGCGGTCATGGCGCTACGGGGGCTTACTGAAGAACGGGCCTTGGCGTTGGCAGAAAAGGCCGCTAAGGCTTCGGATGCGTCCGTGCGGTTTGAGGCTGCCAAAGCGCTCGGCGCTTCTGCTGGCGTGGAGAGGGCGTTACCTGTGCTGAAGAGTCTCCTAGAGGACGATAGCGCCATCGTACGGTCGGCAGCTCTTGAGGCCGTAGCGAATATTGGCGGGGAAGCCTCGCTGGATCTTGTCATTGAGCGAGCGAAAAACGAGCCAGACCCTGGGACCCGCGCGAAGATGATGGGGGTGCTCAAGATGCATTTTGGGGGGCACAACAAGGTCCTGGCTATTGGTACTATGTAGCTTGTAGCGGCCCGGCTAACTGTGACCGTTGTAGAGGCTCAGCGACCTGTGGCCGGTTCGGAGGCCGAGAAGAAGGCGCAAGATGACGCGGCTGGCGATCAGAAACGCGGAGACTGAGGGCCGTCCTGGCCCTCGTCCTCGTCGCCGCCGCAAGCCCCCAAGGGCTCTGCGACGAGGCCAGATCCGACCCCATACCGACCGTCCTGCTGGTTGCGCCGAGCAAGGATGATGCGCAGTGACCGATTTCGCGCGACTTCCTTTTGTTTTGGATGAGAAGGCTCTTGATCAGGCCATCAGGCGTTTCTTCATCGAACGCCCGGGGATGTCATCATCCCAGGCGGTGGGGGCGGTCAGCGAGTTGATTATGCGCATCGGATACGCCAAGGTCCGGCCCGATGTGCACGAGGAGATGTCGAAGGTGTTGGTCGGTTGCTGGGACGACGAAGACATCCCGCTCTGCGATGAGATCGCGTCGGGTCTGGTGAACTTCCCCCACCTCATCGGCCGATCCCTGCTGGATGAGAAGGCCAGGAGCGGCAACCCCGAATTGGAGGCGATAGCCCGCGATACGCTTCGGGAGTTCCCGCCAGTTTGGAGGCCTGGGGTCCGCCGGCTCCGTTCGAAAGCCGGCTTTTCCCGGTTATCGCCCGCGCCGGGCGCCCAATAGTCCAGCAGCCCGGCAGTGGCGGGGCATCGGTACATCTGGGCGTCCGCCGGCACGTAGACCGGCGGCTTTGACTTGAGCAGGGGAGGATTCCAGGCATGCGCGCACTCATCGGATCCTGGCAGCGGGTGTCGCTCGGGATGGCGTTCCTCGGTCTGGCCCTGGCGGCATCGCCGACGGGCGGCCTGGCGGCAGCCGGCGAAGGCCCGGCGGCTCCGGTCGCGGACAAGCCCGCGGCTCCGGAGGTCAAGGCGGAGCAGGTGGCCGGCGGTCTCCAGGCCACGCTGATCCTGAAGGAGCGCACCTTCCGGATGGGCGGAGGCGACAACGCCGTGGAGCGCAAGATCAAGCAGCCCACTCTCCAGCTCAAGAACGTCGGCGACAAGCCGGTGGTCCTGGACTTCCCGCTGCCCGAGGGCGGCGGCTTCGGCGGGCGCGGCGGCCCCGGCGGCAACGAGCCCACTGGCATGGAGGTCGGCCCGGTCCGCATCTTCGTGAAGCCCGCCGAGGACGCGAAGCGCGAAGACAAGCCCATAACCCTGGTGGTGCTCAAGCCCGGGCAGGTCGTGGAGCAGCCCATCGCCGGCCTGGTGCGCTTCCCGGCGGACGGCAAGTACGTGCTGCGCTTCGAGGTCGACGTGCCGGCCAAGGACGAGGTCCTCCCCGGCGTGAAAGCCTGGAGCGGCAGGATCAGATCCAACGAGCTCGAGTACGACTACCAGGGCGGACGCGGCAACTTCGGCGGCGGCCCCGGCGATGTCGGCGGGCCCGGCAACTTCGGCGGCCGCGGCAACCGCGGCAACCGCGGCGGCGCTCAGCCGCAGGCCCCGGCGCCGATCCCCGGAGACCAGGGCGAGGCGTTCTGAACCGCTCTCCGATCAGGTCTGAAACGAAGCCCCGGCCATGGAGGCCGGGGCTTTTCATTGGCGTCTCACTGCCCGGCTGGCAGCCGGCCGGGGCGGGCTCCCGGATGCGCCGTCAGCCGCCGGGCTTGCCCGCCGCGGCCCCGGCCTTGTCGGCGCCGGCTCCGGCGCCGCCTCCAGCCCCCGCTCTGGCCTTCTCCGCCGCAGCCTTGGCCGCCTTGAACTCCTCGATGGTCTTGGGAAGGTTGGCGAGCACCTTGCTCACGTCATGGTCGCCGGGGGAAACCAGCGAGCCGAGCACTTCGCCGTCGGAGGTCAGGAAGACGAGGGCCGGGCCGTTGGTCACTCCGTACCTGGCCAGCGTGGCCTGGTAGTTCTTGACCGTCGCGTTGAACTGCTCCTGCAGTTGGCGGACCTCGTCGGCGGTAGCCCCGGCGTGGACCCGCGGCGCCTCCGGCGGCAGAACGCGGATGGTGACGGCCCCCGAGGCGGTCAGGGCCTTGCGCAGCGCCTCTCCCTCGAACGTGGCCGCGCCCTTGTACTCCCTCGTGCAGAAGAGAACAGCGGCCGGCTTGCCGCCCCCCTTGGCCTCGGCCAGGCCGGGCTCGAGCTCGAGCCACTTGAGCGGCGGCAGCTGGTGCTTCTCCGCCTCCTCCTTCTGCCGCTTCAGCCACGCCTCCTGCTCCTGCGGCGTGAGCTTCCGACCATTGACGGTGACAGTAGTGGCCGCCAGGGCGGCGCTCCCCCAACCCAGCCATAGGGCGACCAGACTCACCACGGCAATTCTCGCAGAGATACGCACGGCACTGCCCTCCATTGCCAACGCGCCCTGCGGCGCGCAACGGGCTCCATTGTGCCCAGTCGGACCCGGCTCCGCCAGGGAATTTCCGCTTGGGTCATCATCGCTTTGGATCGCGCTGCAATGGCGCTCCGGTCCAGCTCGCCTATCCGGTGGCGGCCAAGGCCTTCTACAAGCACATCTACGTGGGCGACAGCGCCAACCGCCGCGTCGTGGGCCTCGACCCGACCTGGAAGGCGGAGGAAAGCTGCGGAGTGCAGTGAGGCTTAGGCACCAGGGTGCAAATGGCGAACTATAGGTTGAGACGCCGTCTTCATCGTCGCATATTACGCTAACACGTATCTTGGACGACTCGATACTGATTTCATGATTCCTGCAAACTACGCAGCTCATGCGGTGTATGTGACACCAGGAGCACACCGCATGAAAAGAAAAGGCACACCAGAGCCAGCCAGGATGGGCCGCGGGTCGGGGTCGCTGGTCGTGACGCTGCGCCAGCGGATCCTCTCGGGCAAGCTCTCGCCGGGGCAGTTCGCGCCGACAGTCCGGAGCCTGAGCGAGGAACACGGCACGTCGGCGGGGACCGCCTGGCGGGCGCTCAAGACGCTCGAGGCCGAGGGGCTGGTCGCGGCCCACTCCCGCCACGGCTACCGCGTGCTGGCCCGCGCCAACGACCCGGACCGCGGCTGCCCGATCGCCTACGTGTTATCCGCGCAGATGCCCGGCGGCGAGTGGACCGGCTTCAACCGCCTGCTGCTGTCCTCCCTCCAGGATGCGGCCGCGCGCCGCGGCTGGTCGCTCCTCGGCACCGGCGCCAAGGAGCTCTCCGCCGAGGCCGTCATCGAGCAGTGCCGTTCCAGCCGCGCCTGGGGCGTGATCGTTGACGTCCACAGCCCGGAGCTGGTCAGGCTGGTCCGCAAAGCTGGCCTGGCCGCGGTGATGGTTGACGCCTGGCACCCCGAGGCGGACTGCGACACCGTGCTCCAGGACAACGCGCTCGGCGGGATGCTCGCCGCGGGGCACCTCGTGGCCGCGGGCTGCCGGCGGGTGGGCTGGGTGGGGCTGGTAACCGAGAGCGTCCACAGCATGGACCGCTTCTCGGGCGCGAGCATGGCGCTGCGGAAGGCCGGCGTGGACCTCCCCGAAGCGAACATCGCCGAGGTGTCGGAGGCGGATGCGCGAGCGGCGGCGAAGAAGCTGCTCTCCCGCGCCGACCGACCCGACGGGATTCTGGCCCTCTGGCGCGGCGCCGCCCTGGAGGTCGCCGCGGCCGCCCGGGACCTGGGCCTGGAGATTGGTCGCGACGTGAAGCTAGTCGGCTGGTGCGCCGACGAGCAGTATGCCGACGGCTGGCTGCCGCACTTCGCGCCGGGCGCCGTCCCGGCAGCGATCAACTGGAGCATGGCGGCATTGGCCGAGGCCGCGGTGGCACGCCTCGCCGAGCGCCGCGCCCGCCCGGGGATGGCGCCGCTGCGCCTGAGTGTGGCGACCTGGCTGCGCCAAGAGGAGGGACGGAAATGAAACTCTCAGCAGCGCTCCCGACAATGCCAGCCCTGGCCCTGGCCGTGGCCGTGGCCGTGGCCGTGGTGTTGTGCGCCGTCCCCGCCTGCGGCGGCGATGCACAGTTCTCCGCCAAGCCCTCGGCCGAGAAGGCCGGCGACAAGGTGAAGATCGCCTTCACCCTCGCCGCCCCGACCGACGTGGAGGTGGCCGTGCTCGGCGCCGACGGCAAGGTGGTCCGCCACCTGGCCGCCGGCGTGCTCGGCGGCGCCAATCCTCCCCCCGAGCCTCTCAAGGCGGGGCTGGCCCAGGCGCTCGAGTGGGATGCGCGCGACGACTTCGGGAAACCGGCGGCGGGCGGACCCTTCAAGGTCCGGGTGCGCGCCGGGCTGGGCGTCAAATTCGGCCGGACGGTCTCGGACAGCCCCTACATGATCGCCGCGGTGCGGGGCATGGCCACCGACAAGGGCGGGCACCTCTACGTGGTCAGCCAGAGCTTCGGATACGGCTCGTACTACTGCCAGGTCTTCGACAAGGACGGCAAGTACCTCAAGACCATCATCCCCTTCCCGGTTAACCTGCCCCGCGAGAAGGTCGAGGCCTTCTCCTACTGGGACGAGGCCGGCAAGCGTCCGGTGATGAAGAACTACTCGGACGTCTACCCCTACTGCCTGCCTCTGGACTGGAAGAACGCCAATCTGATGATGGGCTCGACCAGCGCGGAGAACGGCATCTTCCTGGCCAATGGCAGCTACGTGTATCGCTTCGACCGGGACGGCGGCGCCTGGGAGGGCAGGATCCCGTTCTCGCGTCTGGTCGGCCCGGAGCGCCAGTGGAACGGCAAGAAGCCGCTCCCCGGCAGTCAGCGCGCCGGCGGCGACACCAACATGGCGGTCAGCCCCGACGGGAAGAAGGTCTACGCCACGCTGGCCTACTGCAAGACGGGCTCGGACGGCAAGCCGGTCAACCCCGACTGGCTGCCGGGAACGGTCTACTCCATGGACCTCGACGGCAAAAGCGAACTCCAGCCCTGGAAGACGCTCGAGACCGGTCCGCTCAGCACGGTGGCGGTCGACAGCAAGGGCAACATCTACCTCCTGGCCGTCGAGAAGAAGCAGATCGTGGTGATCGACCCCGATGGCAAACAGATCGGCTCGGTGCCCGCCGAGGCCGCCGACCAGATCGAGGTCCACCCGGCCACCGGCGAGGTCTACGTCTACACCTCGAAGCAGCTGGCCTACCAGCGCTACCAGAAGACGCTGGTCAAGTACTCCGGCATCAAGGACGCCAAGATCGTGGCCAGCCTGGACCTGGGTGTGCGCCCGGTGGCCGGCGGCCGGATGGCGCTGGCCTTCGACGGCAAAACCACCGCGGTCTGGATCGGAGGCGCGGAGGACGGCGGCGGACGGACCGGACGCAGCGACGTGACCCGCTACGAGGACCAGGGCAAGGAGTTCCTGGCCGCAATCAAGCTCCGCGAGAAGGACCCCGACGCGCTGGGCAACCACGACTGCATCGCGGTGGACCCCGGCACCGAGGATGTCTACATCAACGACGACTATTCCACGTTCTACCGCTACAACGGCCTGACCGGTGAGGGCGGGGCGCTGGCCAAGGTCCGCAAGGACTTCAGGGCCACCGACCTGACCGTGGGGCCGGACGGCTACCTCTACGTGCGCAGCGGCGCCGAGTACAGCGGACCCTTCGAGCGCCTGGACCGCAACCTCAAGCCCGTGCCCTTCGCCGGCAGCGGCAGCCACGTGCTCAGCCCCTACATCTACAGCCGCTTCGGCGCCGGCTACGGCGAGAAGGGCATCGGCGTGGGCCGCGACGGGAAGAGCTACCTGACCTTCATGTACGACTGGACCGCCTACTGCACCTCCGGGTTCGGCCCGGACGGCAAGGCCCTGGGCGGCAACTACCTCAAGGGCCAGGTCGGCAACAAGGGTCAGAAGCCCAAGGACCCCAAGCAGGCCTATCCCGAGGAGCTCTCCAGCGCGGTGGTCGGGCCGGTGCCCCGCACCAACGGCGGCGTGCGCGTCGACTCGAAGGGAAACATCTACCTGGGCGTCGGGCAGCTCCCGGCCGGCTACAAGTTCCCGGAGATGTTCGCCAAGGACAAGGCCTACCAGGCGCTGGTGGGCAGCGTGATCAAGTTCGGCCCGGAGGGCGGCGAGTGGATCCGGACCGAAGAGAAGACTTCCGCGCTCAAGGCGCCGGCCGGCAAGGCGCCCGACGGCGCCCTGGCCATGGAAGCCGGCCACTACATCGTGGGGGCGAAGCACGTCTACACCGGCATCGGGCCCTTCAGCGGCACCTACGGCACCGGCCGGCCGTCGACCGGCAAGGGGTGGTGCGACTGCCGCTCGGCGCGCTTCGACCTGGACATGTACGACCGGCTCTACCTGCCCAACGCGGTGGAGAACAGCGTGCGCATCTACGACAACGCCGGCAACGTGGTCCTGGACTTCGGCGGCTACGCCAACTACGACTCGCAGTTCGTGCCGGCCGGCGCCAAGGCTCCGGCGGTGCCGACCAACTACGTTCCGCTGGGCTGGCCGATCGGCACGGGCGTCAGCGAGAGCCACGTCTACGTCTGCGACCAGCTCAACCGCTGCGTGGTCCGCGCGGACAAGACCTGGGCGCTCGACGAGACCGTGGGCGTCAAGTAGGAGAACCGCCATGAGAACCACATGTATCGCGGCCATGCTTCTGGCCCTCGGTTGCCAGGTTGTCCTCGGCGCCGATGCCAACCCGGCGGGTGCGGCCAAGTTCGCGGGCGGCCCTATGGTCACAAAGGCCGGGGAGACCGTGAAGGTTGCCTTCACCGTCTCCGCGCCGACAGACGTGGAGGTGGCCGTGCTCGGCGCCGACGGCAAGGTGGTTCGGCACCTGGCCGCCGGCGTGCTCGGTGGCGAGAAGCCGCCGCCGGAGCCGCTCAAAGCGGGCCTGTCCCAGACGCTCGAGTGGGACGGCAAGGACGACGCCGGCAAGGCCGCGGCGGGAGGACCATTTAAGGTCCGCGTCGGGCTGGGCATGGAGGCCAAGCTCGGCCGGATCATCGGCGGTGACCCCTATGCCATCGAGGACGTGCAGGGCATAGCCACCGACAAGGACGGCCGGCTCTATGTCCTGCACAAGGCCTACCGCAAGGGCGACGGCCCCATGTACCTGCAGGTCTACGACCGGACCGGCAAGTACCTCCGGACCATCCTGCCGGCGCCGCCGGATACGTCCTTCGAGAAGGTCGCGCCCTTTGGCGCCGCGAAGATGGACGACGGTTCCTGGCTCTTCCAGAACCACTGGGGCCGCTGGCCGCACCTCTACCCGATCGGCAGCGGCAAGAGCACGACGCTGATGCTGGCGCCGCGGGCCACGGAAGACGGCAAGCTGATGCTCCATACCGCCGGCGAGATCTTCTTCCTGGGCACCGATGGGAGCGCACCCGGCGGAAAGTTCGAAGGCGTCCGCATGTGGCCGCCCGGCCCCTGGGGCGGAGGCGTGGCCGACCGCTGCGGGCCGCTCAACGTGATTCCCTCGCCGGACGGCAAGCACGTCTACATATCCGGGCCCTGCTCCGGTTACATCCCCGGCTGCGGCAACTCCAAGCCCAGCGCCGAGTGGCCCGACGGGCGCATCTACCGGGTGGCCATGCAGGGCGGCGACGGCAAGGGCTCGAAGCCCTTCGTCGACCTCAAGGTCCCGGAAGAGAGGCTCAAGGACCATCTCAAGCATGTTGCCCACCCCGGCTACGTGGGCGGGTGGAGTTCGGCGGGCGGGGTCGCCGTGGACGCGGCCGGCAACGTGCTGGTCTGCGACCGGGCCAACAACCGGGTGGCGGCCTTCGACGAGGCCGGCAAGCCGCTCGGCGGCCTGGAGGTGGCCGATCCGTGGAGGGTGGCGGTCCACCCCAAGAGCGGCGAGATCTTCGTCACCGTCAAGGAGCGGCCCAAGGATGCCGGCGCGCCGCACAAGACCGAGCTGCTGAAGTACTCCGGCTGGCAGCCGGGCAGCAAGGTCCTGGCCCGACTGGACCTGGGGCCGAAGGCCGGCGTGCCCTTCATGGCCATCGACACCTCCGGGGAGCAGTCGGTCCTGTGGATTGCCGGCGGCGGCAAACTGCTGCGGGTCGTCGACGAGGGCGGGGCGCTCGTCGTCAAGGAGAACCTCATGGAGCGCGCCCGGAACGCGATCTCCGGCGCGGACCGGATGGGCATCGACAAGGCGCGCAACGAGATCTACGTCAATGACGCCTGGGCGGCGCTCTACCGCTACGACGGCCTGACCGGCGAGGGCGGCAAGCTGCCTTTCGGCGGCATCGACATAGACGTGGGTCCGGACGGGAACCTCTACATCCTAGGCGCGGTCTCCGGGACCAGCGAGTGGATGGGCTTCAAGCGCCTGACCCGCGAGGGCAAGCCCGCTCCCTTCCCGGCCTGGGGCGGCAAGCACGAGAACAAGGATGCCCAGTACGGCCGCTTCGGCGCCGGCTACAGCACCAAGGGCCTGTGCGTGGCCCCCGACGGCCGGACCTACATGCTGGACATGTACGCCTGGAACCTGTACTGGGTGACGGTCTACGGCGCCGACGGCAAGCTGCTGGGCGGCCCCCGCGCCAAGGGCGTCAACAAGGAGCGCCCGGACGGCGCGCTCGTCGACAACGTCTCCAACGCCTGCGGCGGCGTGAAGGTCGACCGCGCCGGGAACATCTACATCGGGATGATCGGCACGCCCAAGGACTTCAGGTGGCCCGACGGGATGAAGACCCCGGTCAACCTCCAGCTGATGGGCAGCATCATCAAGTTCCCGCCGGCCGGCGGGACGGTCTGGGCGCCGGGCAAGGAGAGCGGCCCCAAGCCCGAGGGCCCGGGGGTGCAGCTCTACAGCGACACCAAGCCCAGCCACTTCATGGCCGGGGCGACCATGGCCTTCGGCGGTGCCGCGCCCTGCACGGTCTTCGGCAGCTGCGCCTGCCGCTCGCCGCGCTTCGACCTCGACGAGTACGGGCGCCTCTACGTCGCCGACGTGGTCACCTTCCGGATCCGAGTCTACGACGCCGCCGGCAACCTGGTGCGCACCATCGGCTCCTACGGCAACCCGGACACCTCCGGCCCGGGCAGCCTGGTCCCCAAGCCGGAGCTGGGCTTCGGCTGGCCGATCTCAGCCTGCGTCGCGGAGCGGAACCTGTACGTGTCCGACGTGGTCAACCGCCGGGTGACCCGGGTGGACCTGGCCTGCGCCACCGAGGAGACCTGCGAGGCTAAGTAGCGAGGGGGTTGTCCGGCTTCCGGCGTCACTTCGCGGGCTTGGCCGCCGCGGTCGCCGCCGCCTTCTCCAGGGCGCTCTGGGCGGCGCGGATGATGGCCATGCTGACCACCTCCGCCCCGGCGACCGGGTCGACCTGCGCGCTCTGCGCCGCCTTGATCCGCCCGGGCAGGGTCTTGAGGGCCTCGCCGGAGGCGCCATCGGCGCTCTCGCTGTGGGAGGTGACGCCCACGTCGACGATCTGGCCGCCCTTGATGGCCACCTGGACGGTGACGTCCCCGCGGGCCCCGCGGCTGCGGTCGGTGTAGGTGCCGTCGGGTAGCGCGCCCACCGCCACCGGCCGGGCCGAGGCCAGGGCGCTGGCCGTCGCGCGCTTGATGGCGTTGCTGGTCATGGTGGCGCCGGACACCGCGTCGGCCGAGGCGCTCTGCTTCTCCATGATCCTGGCGGGCATGTCGGCGAGCGCCGTGCGCGGCCGGCTCTCCTTCTGGTCGAGTATCTTGACCTCGGCGATCCGCCCGAGGACCACGACCACCTCCACCTCGACGTCGTCGATGCAGCCGCGGCTCTTGCCCCGGTAGGTGCCGTCGGGCGGCGACCCTGGCGCCGCGGGGCCTCCGACCGGGGGCTTCGGCCCGCCCGTCCCGACCGGCGGATCCTTGGGGGGCGCCTTGCCCGTCCCCCCGTCGTCGGGAACCTGCCACTTGTCCTTGACCTTGCGATGGCCCAGCAGGCCGCGGGCCTCGGCGTTGTCCGGGTCGGCGACGATGACCCTCTCCAGCTCCTGCTTCATGCGCATGGGCAGGTTGTGGGCCTTGCACCAGCGGGCCAGGTCCATGCGGCCGGAGACGTCCTCTGGCAGGAGCGCCTTGGCCTTCTCCTCGTAGACCTCCCAGGGCGGCGGGCCCTTCTCGACGCGGTCCACCTGCTCCTTAGTAAAGGATAGGGAGCCGCGCTCGAGCTTGACGATCACCGAGCCGTCGGGCTGCTCCTCGGCGGCGCCCTCGTATTTCAGCCCGCTCTTGAGGTAGACGACGTCGGCGCGGGCGGCCCCGGCGGCGGCAGCCAGGAACAGGCTGGCGGCGACGGCGGTCGCGGCAAACGAGCGCATTCGGATCATGGCCTGGCCCTCCGGGATGCCCCGGGGGGAATTATATGCCGCGACTCCGAGGCCGCAAACCGGCAAACGGGGAAGCAGGGGGGGGGGACAGGCACCCCCCGTCCGGGAATTTCCTGGACTTGTCCGAGATTCCCAATGAATGTAGAATTGCACCGGTCAAGACCCCGCCGGGAAAGCTTCAGGAGGGACCCCACCATGTGGCGCAAGACCGCCCTGATCACCGTCTGTCTGGCCCTGCCCGCCGCCGCCATGGCCCACCTCTGCAACGACGTCTTCGTCCAGGCCAAGGACAACCTGGCCGTGAAGGTCGACGTCCGCGACGGCCAGCTGCGCATCGGTCAGGAGGCCAGCTTCAGGGTCTACCTGCTGAACACCATGGACCGGGACATCGCCGCCATCAGCCTGTCGGTGACCAGCCCCCAGTTCACCGCCGAGGTCAAGCCCGACAACATGGTCCTCCGGACCGCCAAGAAGGGCGGCACCAAGGGCTCCTTCGAGGTCACCCTCAAGCGCAATCCCGGCGTGCCCGACGGCAAGTACAAGATCGACCTGTGCCTCTTCAACCCCAAGAACAAGGCCCAGGTCTTCAAGACCCTGGACCTGGACAGCGCCGCCGGCGTCGTGGAGCTGCCCAAGGGCGCGGCCGTCAAGGTCGACGGCGCCGCCGATGCGGCCGAGTGGGACAAGACCCCGGTCTGCACCGACTTCTACACCTACGGCAAGAAGAGCCAGTACCAGGAGAACCTGCCCTGCCAGGACCAGGCCCGCTGCCGCCTGGCCGCCGACGCCGACAACCTCTACTGCCTGCTGCAGTTCGGCGGCGGCGCCGGAGCGTCCGGCGACCAGGCCACCATCTACGTCTCGCCCAACACCGAGACCAAGCCGGTGGCGGTGACCATCGATCGCCTGACGGCCAAGGCCACCTGCGACAAGGGCACCGACGGGATCGAGGTCAAGCCCAGCGCGGACAAGAGCACCGTCGAGTGCAAAATCCCCCTGGCCCTCCTGGGCATCAAGGGCAGCAAGAGCTTCCACGCCAACTTCACCCGCACCCTGGCCGCGGCGGACGGCAAGAAGACCGAGTCCTACTGGCGCGGGAACAGCGCTTCCCTGCAGGAGCCGATTGTCTACGGGCAGTTCAAGCTGGCCGAGTAGGCGCCTGGCGCTCCCGGGGCTCGCCCTTGCGCTGACCTTCCTGGCCGCGCTCCCGGCCCTGTCCGCGGCCGGGGCTGAAGCCGTTGAGTTCGAACTGGCTCCCGCCGGCGAGGAGTTCTTCGCGGCCGACGGCCAGGCCGCCCCCACCCCGGCCCCCGGGCCCGGCTCCTGCCTGGTGATCTTCCGCTACAGCCGGCTGTCGGTCGCCGACCTCGGCCAGCTGGCCCTGATCGGGCCAGACGGCAAGGCGCTGCCGCTGCTGGTCGAGCCGCTCTTCGAGGAATTCGGCCGGATCGCCGACGCCCGCATGGTCTTCTCCCTGCCGGAGGCCGAGGCGGCCGCCGGCCGCGGGCCCTTCACCCTGAAGTGGGGGCCGGACACCAAGGGGGCGAGCAGCAGGACGGAGCGCATCGCCGCCGACCCCGCGCATCGCGAGCTCTACCGCAGCCTGAGGCCGCGCGCCGGGGCCGCGGCCGGCAACGTCGCCAGCATCGAGGTCATCGCCGACAGCACCGCGGAATACCACTTCCTCTGGTACCTGCTGCCCATGAGCATGGTCTTCGCCCTGCTCCTGGCCAGAAAGCTGCTCTCCCGTGGAGAAGCTGGTCCAAGCCGCTCTTGACCTGGCGGCGCCGCTGACCTGCCCCATCCTGGCGCTGCTGGTCACGCTGCTCGTCTCGGTCGCGTTGCGCCGCCGCTGGGGCGCGGGGCGGACCGCGGCGGCCATCGCCGGGCTGGTCCTGACCGCCGGCAGCCTGTACCACTGGGCCTGGGGCCACCCGGCGGCGGCCAAGTGGCTGGCGGCGCTCAACTCGCCGCTCTTCGCCGCCTACCTGCTCATCGTCCTGCCGGCCATGATCCTGCCCCGGAACCGCTGGTACCGGCTCTTCCTGGTCCTGCCGGCCGCCGCCTTGGCCGGCGCCGTGATCTCGGTGATCGGCGCCTACCGGGAGACGCCGCCGGGGTTCCACTGGTTCCTGATCCGGCCGGCCTGGCTCATCGCCGGAATCGCCGGGCTGCTGGTCCTGCTCCAGCCGCTGCTCGACCTGCGCCGCTTCCGCTTCGCGGTGCGCCTGGCCTGCTTCCTGGTGCTGGTCTACGGCGGCTTTGCCTTCCGGCAGGACTACGCCGACTACCAGGCAATGAAAGCGCGCCGCCCGAAGGTCAATCCCGGGATCATGAACCTCTCGGAGACCTCGCCGGTGCTCCAGAACGAGCGGCGGATGACCTACCTGCCCTCGGCGCCCTGCCGCTTCACCGCCGACGGCGGCTACGTCCAGGGCTGCAACATGGAGCTGGCCCAGCGCATGCTCCAGCTCAACGAGCGCAAGGTGGCCGCGCGCGACCCGGGCGAGATCAACGCGGCCGGCGTGGTCCTCGGGGCGCTGGCCATGTTCGTCATGCTCTCCTTCCTGATCGCCCGGGCCTCCTGCGGGTGGCTCTGCCCGCTGTCGGCGATGGGCGCCGTGCTCGACCGGATCAGGACCTGGCTGCGGCTGCCCTTCTGGCGCCCGGCGCGGCCGGTCAAGCTGGCCTATCTGCTCTCGGGCGCCGGCGTTTCGTCGCTGGGCCTGGCCATGGCCAAGGCCTATCCGCACCTCGACCCGGAAGGGAAGTTCCTGGGCTGCAAAATCCCGCTCTACCCCTTCTGCAAGGTCTGCCCCAGCCAGCAGCTCTGCCCGGTGGCCGCCGGCGGCCCCGGGGCCTACGCCGGGCTGCCCACCCCGGACTGGGGCTGGGGGCTCTTCAAGGCCGGTTGCGTGGCCATCCTGGCCCTCTTCGCTCTGAGCTTCCTGCTCGGCCGGCGCTTGTGGTGCCGCTTCTGCCCGATGGGCATGATCTCGGGAATCTTCAACCGCGGCGGGCTGGTTGCGCTGGTCAAGCAGGCCCGCAAGTGCAACCGCTGCGGGGTCTGCGCCGAGGTCTGCCCCATGGACATCGGCCGGGTCCGGGACGAAATGCGCGCCCCCGACGTCAGCTCCTACCACTGCGTCCTTTGCCTGAAGTGCGTCGAGAAGTGCCCCCGGGACGGCTGCCTGGCCATGGAACACGCCGGAGCCATGGTCGTCCAGTCCCGCTTCCGGTTGGACTCAACGCAGAGGCCGCAGAGGAACGCAGAGGTCGCAGAGTAGGCTTTGAAGGGATTGGGATGGAGCTGAACGAGATCAGTGCTGCAGTAGTAGATGCAGCCATGAAGGTGCACTCCGCGCTCGGGTCGGGGCTGCTGGAAAACGTGTACGAGGCCTGTCTGAGACGGGAGTTGCAGAAACGTGGGTTGAAAGTCCTCGCCGAAGTGGGCTTCCCCGTAACATATGATGGCGAAACCATCGATGTCGGCTACCGGGTGGACCTCTTGGTCGAGGACCAAGTTGTGGTGGAACTGAAATCCGTCGAGAAGCTCTGCGAAGCCCACAAGGCTCAGTTGCTGACCTACCTGCGCCTCGGCAACAAGCGCCTGGGCCTGCTGATCAATTTCGGCGATGCGCACTTGAAGGACGGCATCAAACGGATGGTCAACAACCTATGAAGAATGAACCTCTGCGTCCTCCGCGCGACTCTGCGTCCTCTGCGTTGAGTTCATCGCAGTTCGACGAGCGCTACCGCCTGACGCCGCCGAAGGTGGAAGACCCCGGCGCCCGGAAGCGGGCCCGCTTCGTCGCCGACCAGCAGAAGCAGCTCATGGCCGGCATCCCCAACCGGCCGGCGAACATCGCCTGGTTCCAGGAGCTCGTCGACCAGGGCGCCGCCGAGGGTCCCGGCCCGCTGGTGGGCTACTTCTGCAACATGATCCCGGTGGAGCTGATCTTCGCGCTCGGCGCCCGGCCCGTCCGGATCGACTGCGGCAACGCCGCGCTGGTGGCCGCCGGCGAGGAGGCCCTCTCCGGCGAGATCTGCCCGCTGGCCAAATCCAGCTTCGCCATGGCCATGGATCCCCAGGGCCTGCCCAACCGCTGCGCCGCGCTGGTCATGCCGGCCAGCTGCGACGCCAAGCGCAAGCTCGGCGAGGTCCTGGCCGACTACCGGCCGGTCTTCACCTTCAGCCTGCCGCCCGAGCAGGACGCCGGACGCCACACCGCGATGGCCGCCGCCGAAGTCGAGCGGCTCGGCGACTGGCTGGCGGCGACGCTCGGCCGGAAGCTCACGACCGGGGCATTGCTCGAGGCCATCGACCTCACCCGCCGGCGCGCGGCGCTGGTCCGCGAGCTCCAGGCCGCCCGGGCGGCCGAACCGGCGGCGCTCTCGGTCCGCGACTTCTTCCTGGTGATCCAGGCCTCCTTCACCGGCGTGGCCCTCGGGACGTGGCTGGCCGAGGCGGAGAAGGTCCTGGCCGGAGTGCGCGGGTTCAAGAGCGCCCGGAAGCGCCTCCGCCCGCGGCTGGTGCTGACCGGGGCCCCGATCGTCTGGCCGAACTTCAAGCCGCTCAACCTCATCGAGGAGTGCGGCGCCGATGTGGTCGCCGACACGGTCTGCACCGGCGCGCAGAGCTGCTTCGACCCCGTCGTGTACGAGGAAAAGGGCCGCTCGGCGCTGCTGCGGGCGCTGGCCCATCGCTACGTCTTCGCCAGCCCCTGCCCGTGCTTCGTCTCGCAGGGCACGCGCATCTCCCGGGTGCTCGACCTGGTCGCCGAGTTCAGGGCCGACGGCGTCCTCAACTACGGCCTGCGCCTGTGCCAGCTCTTCGACATGGAGGCCTACCGGCTCTCGCGGGTGCTCAAGCAGGAGAAGGTGCCGTTCGCCAACCTGCGCACCGACTACAGCCTGGAAGACACCGAGCAGCTCCGGGTGCGTCTGGAAGCCTTCCTCGAGACGCTGGGAGAGTGAAGCTTTCACCGCAGAGGACGCGGAGTAACGCAGAGGGATGTGCGATGTACAGTAAAGGACGAGGCCGGAGGTGCCCAACATGAACAGAACGGACTGTTGTTGTCCTCTGCGTAACTCTGCGCCCTCTGCGGTTAAGGAGCCCCGTTCGTGATTACCGCAGGCGTGGACATAGGCTCGACGACCACCAAGGCCGTCATTCTGGATGACGGGAAGGTGCGTTCCCGGACCGTTCTCCCGAGCGGGAATCTCCCTGGGGAGACGGCGAAGCGGGCCCTCGCCGATGTCTTGAAAGCCGCCCAGCTCGCGGAGAGCGACCTGGCCATGGTGGCGGCCACCGGCTACGGGCGGCGGCTGGTGGACCTCGGCGGCATCGTCATGACCGAGATCAAGGCCTGCGCCGCCGGGGCGCTGGCGGCCACGGCCGGCGCGGCCGTCGAGCGGGTCCACACGGTCATCGACGTCGGCGGGCAGGACACCAAGGTGATCGCCCTGGACGACGCCGGCGACATCGAGGACTTCAGCATGAACGACAAGTGCGCCGCCGGCACAGGGCGCTTTCTGGAGATGCTGGCCCACAAGCTGGACCTCTCCTACGGGGCCTTCGTGGACGAGGCCATGAAGTCCGACACCATGATCCAGATGAACGCCACCTGCGCAGTCTTCGCCGAGAGCGAGGTGGTGGGCCTGCTCGCGCGGAACATCTCCAAGGCGGACATCGCCGCCGCCGCGCACAACGCCATCGCCAGCCGCATCGCCTCGATGACCCGGCGGGTGGGCTCCCGGGGCAGCTACTGCTTCGTGGGCGGCGGGGCGCGCAATGCCGCGCTGGTCAAGGCCGTCCAGGAGGCGCTCAACAAGCCGGTGCACACACCGGCGGACCCGCAGACGGTGATCGCCCTGGGCGCGGCGGTGGGGGCGCGGCGGAAGGTGGAGCGCGCCGGCGAGAAGGACAAGGACGAGAACGCGCTGTGAGGAACGCCGCCGAGTCAGGCCGCGCGATCCGACGGATCCGTCGGATCGGTCGGATCCGTCCGATCTGGCTGGCCGCCGCCGTCCTGCTTCTCGCCGGCTGCGGAAGCGAGGCGCCTCCCGCCAAGGTGCGCCTCTTCCACGCCGCCGGGTTCACCCCGGTGCTCGACGCCCTGCGCGCCGACGCCGGCGCGCGCAATTTCGAGCTGGAGGCCGAAGGCTCGGGCTCGCAGATGGCCTGCCGGAAGATCACCGAGCTCGGCCGGCGCTGCGACCTGGTGGTCCTGGCCGACCGGGAGCTGGTCGCGGAGATGCTCGGCGGGGTCTGCTCCTGGCGCCTGGACTTCGCCACGGACGAGATGGTCCTGGCCGTCGGCGCGCGCGCCCCCAACAGCGAACTCGCCGAGCGCGACTGGCCGGCCGCGCTCCTGGCCGACGGCGTCCGGCTGGGCCGCGCCGACGAGAACCTGGCGCCGGTGGGCTACCGGACGCTCCTGGTCTGGAAGCTCAGGGAGGCCCACGGCGGCCCGGCCGGGCTGGCGGACAGGCTGCGGGCCAGGTGCACCAAGGTCCTCGACGACGTCGGCCGCCTGATACCGCTCCTCCAGAACGGCGAGATCGACTACGCCTTCGTCTACCGCTCGACCTGCATCGCCCAGGGGGTGCGCTTCATCGCCCTCGACAAGGCGGTCAACCTCGGCTCGGCCGACGTCGACTACTCCGGGGCCCAGGTGACCTTCGAGAAGCTCAGGGCCGGCGCCAAGGAGACGGTCACCGTCCGCGGCGAGCCCATCTGCTGGACGCTGACGATTCCGGACGGCGCGACGGGGGCCCAGGCCGCCGGCCGCTTCGCGTCGTGGCTGCTCGCCGAGAAGGCCGACGTGCTCAAGAGGAACGGCCTGCGGCCGCTGTCCCCGGCGCTGCTCTACGGCCCGGCTGAGAAGGCCGGGCCGTTCGGAAGCCTGGCCAGGCGGGCGGGGGACCTCAAGTGACCGAGCGAGGTGCGCGCCCGGCCCTGACCAGGTTCATGGTCGCCGTCCTGTTGCTGGCCGCCCACATCGGCTACTACCTGATCGCGTCCCTCCTGGGCCACCTGGACCCGGTGGGCTTCCTCCGCGGGCTCTTCGCCGGCGGCAAGGTCGACGACCACAACCTCTTCGAGCTGCTGCTCCTCCTCGCCAACCTGGTGCTCGGGCCGGTGCTCCTGGCCGGGCGCGGCAATCTCTTCCTCGGCGCCGGGAGCATGTTCCTGATCCTGGCCCACGCCTGGATCGGGGTGCGGGTGGTGCCCGACCCGCTCACGAGCGGCGCGGCGCTGATCGTCAACATCCTCGTCCTCTACGTGGGCACCCGGCTCTCCGAGCAGCTGCCCGCGCGGTACCTGGCGGCCTTCGCGGCCAGCTACTTCGTGCTCTTCTTCACCTTCGTGGAGATCAAGTGGGGCTTCCTGCTGCCGGGACTGAAGGCCCGCACCGGTTTCGGCAACGCCGAACCGCTCTTCCTGCTCTTCACGCTGGGCCTGTGCGCTGCGGCGCGGAGCTGGCGGCTGCTGGCCTACTTCTGGGCGATCACCGTCAGCTTCACCTTCCTCCAGCCCTACGCCTGGGAGTCGACGGTCGTCCTGTGCTTCGTCGTCACCGCGCTCTTCGGCGCGCGCGGCGCGCTGCGCGGCAGGACCGCCATGATCTTCCTGGGCGTCGGGCTGGCCCTGGTCTGCCTGGTGCTCTTCCCGGTGGTCGCGGCGATCATGGGGGAGAGCCCGCTCAACCTGGGCAACGTCGCCGCCCAGGCCGCGGTGCGCAAGGCGGTCAAGGAGACGCTGATCACCGCGACGGCCTCCACGCTCTTCCTGCTGCTGCTGGCCGTGCCGCTGGCCTACGCGCTGGCCCGGCTGAGCTTCCCGGGCCGGTCGCTGCTGCTCGCCGCCGTCGACCTGCCCATCATCGTGCCCCAGTCGGTCGCGGGCATCGCGCTGGTGAGCGTCTTCGGATCGCACCAGCCTCTGGGCGAGGCGCTCAACCGGACTCTCGGGGTGAGCTTCGACGGGACCCGCTGGGGCGTCTGCCTGGCCCAGGTCTTCGTGGCCATGCCCTTCATCGTCAAACCGGCCCTGGCCGCCTTCGAGGCCGTGCCGGTCGAGCTGGAGCTCTCCGCGCGGACGCTGGGGGCCTCCCCCTGGAGCGCTTTCCGGAGGGTGGCCCTGCCGCTGGCCGCGCGCGGCGTGTTCCTCGGCGCGGTGCTGGCCTGGGCGCGCGCAGCCGGCGAGTTCGGCGCGCTCTACATGATCGCCGCCACCCCCGAGACCGCCCCGGTGCTGGCCTGGAACCGGTTCAACGGACCCGGCGGACTGGCCGAGGCCGCCCCGCTGGTGACCGTGCTGCTGGGCTTCTCGCTGGTCATGTTCTTCCTGCTGCAGCTTGCCTCCCGGGCCCTGCCCCGGACGCCGACGACCCGCGTGGAGGAAGGCGCATGACCGACAACAGCCGGCCTTCGGCCTTCGGCATTCGGCCTTCGGAACAACCCTCCGAAAGCCGAAAGCCGATAGCCGATGGCCGACCTTCGTTCGCGTCATCCGCGGTTCTAGAACTCCGCGGCCTGGAGCTCGCGCTCGGCGCCTTCCGCCTGGGACCGGTCTCACTGGAGCTCGCCGCCGGCGACTACCTGGTCCTCCTCGGCCCCTCGGGCTGCGGGAAGACCAGCCTGCTCAAGGCCATAGCCGGGTTCCACGCGACGGCCGCGGGGCAGCTGCTGGTCGAGGGGCGCGAGGCCGCCGGCGCCCCCGTCCACCGCCGCGGCATCGGCTACGTCTCGCAGACCGCCGACCTCTTCCCGCACCTGGACGTGGCCGGCAATGTCCGCTTCGGCCAGAGCTACCTGCGCATGACCGCCGCCGAGAGGCGCGAGCGCTTCGACGCCGTGGTCGCGCTGCTCGGCCTGGGCGGCCTGCTCGACCGCGAGCCGGCCACGCTCTCCGGCGGCGAGGCCCGGCGGGTCGCGCTGGCCAGGGCGCTGGCCGTCTCGCCGCGGCTGCTGCTCCTCGACGAGCCGCTCGGGATGCTCGACGAGCAGGCGCGCCCCGAGATGCTCGAGACCCTGAAGCGCCTCCACGCCGAGCTCGGCACCGCCACGATCCACGTGACCCACGAGCGCGAGGAGGCCTGGGCGCTCGAGGCCCGGGCCGCGGTGATGCGGCAGGGGAGGATCGAACAGGTCGCCCCGGTCGGCGAGCTCTTCCGCCGGCCGGCCACCCGCTTCGTGGCCGAGTTCCTGGGCGGCGCCAACGTCCTGCCCGCGCGCTTCGAGGTCCGGCCGGGCGGAAAGGCCTTCGCCATCCTGGGCTGGGCGGAGTTCGGGCTGTCCGGAGCGCCGGGGTTCGCCGACGGCTGGCTGCTCATCAGGCCGGAGGGCCTGGCCCTGGCCGCGCCGGGCTCGCCGGGGGCGTTCGCCGCCACCGTCCGGACGGTCTCCGACCGGGGCGGCCACGTCGAGGCGGCCTTGGCCGTCGGCGGCGGGAACATCCTCCGCGCCCACCTGGTTGCAGAGAATGGCGCCGGGCTCAGGGCCGGTGCGGCAGTTACTCTGCGGTTGACCGCCGCGCCACACGCCATTCCGGGAGACGCCCGTGGCTGATCTGTTCCGCTGGCTCGGCGACCTTTTCGAGCGCGCCGTGGCCAGCATCAAGGTGCTGGATCAGGCCTTGAGCGGCCTGGAGGGCAGCTACGTCGAGCTGCTCACCGTCCTGGCGCTGGGCCTGCTGGCGGTGGTCCCAATGATCGTCCCGGAGCGCCACCGCCAGCGCTACCGACTGGCCAACCAGCTCTTCGGCATCGTCATCTTCATCTTCGTGATCTACACCTGCCTGGGCGTCTTCGGGATGATCCGCAACTTCCACCGGGGGTTGTCCGAGATCGGCCGGGAGAACATCGTCGCGCTCTACTACTGCTCCGTGCCGGTCACGATACTGGTGACCTCGATGATCTTCGGGCCGACCTTCTGCGGATGGATCTGCCCGACCGGGGCGCTCCAGGAACTCATCGGCCGGATATTCGGGCGCTGGCACCGCGCACAGAAGCGCTGCGGCCATCCCTTCTCCCGCAAGATGCTGATCATGACCCTGCTGGTCGCCGGCATCTTCCTGGGGTGGATGGCGTACCTGTCGGCCACCCGGGTCTTCTTCGTGGAGGACGCCAGCATCTACTGGTCGGAGGTGCTGGTCATCCTCCTGTTCATCCTCACCTGGCGGATGGCGCAGTGGGACGCTCGGCTGCGCCGGCTGCGGGTGCTGTCCTTCGCGATCATCGTGGCGGCGTCCATCGCCAGCCTGCGGATCACCTCGCCGGTGCACTTCGGCTTCAACAAGGTCTACGACCCGGCCTCGGTGCTGGCCACGGTGATGGTGGTGCTGGCCGCCCTCGTCGTGCCCCACATCTGGTGCCGGTACCTCTGCCCCTGGCGCGAGGCCATCGCCTGGGCCGGCAAGCACAGCGCCCGGAGGCTCGAGGCCGACCCGGCCAGGTGCACCCACTGCGGCCGGTGCGCCGACGTCTGCGGGGTCGACGCCGTGGCCGACGGGAAGGTCGACCGCCGCGAGTGCCACATGTGCCTGAAGTGCGTGGACAACTGCCCGACCAAAGCCATCGCCTTGAAAGAAGACTGGAAGCCGATGCCGTGAGAACGACAAGCAAGTCGGCATTCGGCCTTCGGCCTTCGGCTTTCGGAGCGGCCGTTGTTGTGCCGAAAGCCGAAAGCCGAAAGCCGAAAGCCCCGACCCGGTCCGCCGCCACGCTGGTCCTGGTCCTCGCCTGCTGCCTGACTGCCACGGCCGCCGAGCCCGATCCCTGGCCGTCATTCCGCAGGGACCCCGCCAACACCGCCGCCTGCCGGTGGGAGAGCTCCGACCCGAAGGCCGAGGTCCGGGAGTGGTCCTTCCGCGGCCGGCCGGGAACGCGCTACAAGCCCGGCGTGACCGTCTGGGCCTCGCCGGCGCTGGCCGTGGTCAACGGGCGGCCGATGGCCTTCATCGGCGGATTCGACCGGGCCATGCACGCCCTCGACCTCCTGGACAAGGAGGAGCGCTGGGCCAAGGGCACCAACGGCCCTATCGCCGAGAGCCCGGCGGTCGGAACGGTCGACGGCCAGCAGGTGGTCTTCTGGGGCTCGTCCGACCTGCACGTCTACGCCTGCCGCGCCGACTCGCAGGGCAGCGACGACGGCCGGAACTTCTGGGAGCCGCGGAAACTGGCCGAGGCCACCAGCACCATGACGGAGGGTCAGCTCTCCGCTCCGCTGCTCCACAACGGGGTCCTCTACATCTCCTGCTTCGTCTACGACCGCTCCATGGCCCGCAGCGAACAGAACGGCTGGCTGGTGGCGCTGGACATGAGGACCGGGCGCGAGCTCTGGCGCCACGCGGCCGCCCCGGGCATGCTCTCCTCGCCGGTCGGCTGCGAGATCGACGGCCGGTTCACGGTCTTCCTGGCGGCCCGCCGCGGGCTGCTCCAGGCCTTCGACGTCTCGGCCGGCCCGCCCCGCCGGACGTGGCATTACCAGATGCCCCATGAGGTGCTCGGCTCGCCGGCGGTCGACGCGGACCCGGCCGGCCCGAAGGTCTTCCTGGGCTCCAAGTTCGGCAACCTGATCGCCCTGGACGCCCGCACCGGCAGGGAAATCTGGAAGCGGATGGCCGGCAACTGGATCGACAATTCGGCGTGCGTCGGCGAGGTCGCCGGCGTCCGCGCGGTCTTCGCCGGCAGCCACGACTACAACGTGTGGGCCTTCCGGGCGGGCGACGGCCAGGTGCTCTGGAAGCGAACGCTGGGCGGCGAGGTCTACTCGGCGCCGGTGTACTTCACAAAGGTTGGGGGCGGGAGGTTGGAGGTGGGGGGCATGGAAGCCGGGAAGCCGGGCGCTCCGCCTGCGGCCTCAAGTCCCCAACCTCCAACCTCCAACCTCCAACCGCCAGCCTACGTCGCCGTCGCCGCGCTCGACAACCACCTCTACGTCCTGGAGGCCGACACCGGGCGGGTGCACACCGCCTACTTCACCGGGCAGCCCATGTGGGACAAGGTGGCCAAGGGCGAGATGCTCTGGGGTTCGCCGGCCGCGCTGGAGGCCGGCGAACAGACCGCCATCCTCCACGGCTCCTTCAACGGCGAGGCCTACGTGCTGCCGCTCGAGGGGACCTGTTCGCTCCGCACCAAGGTCCAGTCGGCGGCGACGCTGTGGTGGGGGCTGGGCGTCACCGCGGCGCTCTTCATCGGGCTGGTGCTGCCGGCCGTGCTCTGGCGGCGGCCGGGGGTGTCCTCAACGCAGAGGTCGCAGAGGAGCGCGGAGGGCGCAGAGGGGAAATCGCGCTGATGCACTTAGATCCGATGCGCGACAAGGGAAGAGTGATGCCGGTGGCCCAAGAGCCGGCCAAGATCGATAGCCTACGCGTATGGCACTGCAAGTATCGAACGCTCGCATCTCTAAGCGTCTTCGCCAATTTGCAGACCTTGGTGATAGCATCCCTCCCCGACGAGGCGTTATCGGTCATAGGGTCCCTTCGACACCTGCGATACTTGCGAATCGTTCATCTTCCGAAAGTCACCAGCCTGGCGCCCTTGGCGGCTTTAGAGGGCCTGGAGGTGCTTTCACTGGAAACGCTTCCAAGCTGGGACCCATCTGGCAGAAGGACTGAGGTGGATTCGCTCGATCCCATAGGCGCCCTCCCACGACTGAAGCACTTGTCTCTACTGGGTGTCATCCCTACGGACAAGTCACTGAGGTCGGTTGAACGATGCAGAAGTTTGGTTTCGGCTCACCTCATGGGGTATCCCAAGCAAGAGATCCAACGTTTCTATGCTGAGACCAAAGTCTCGGACGAGCCCGCACCGGAACCTGACTTCGGAGCAGGTTCTTAGTTGTCTCCTGGCAGGGAGTAAACAGCGGGACTGGCAAGCCGTTCCCCGCCTGCGCTGTTCCTCTGCGATCCGGTCATCCCGCCATATTTCTTGCCCAACTTCTCCACCACCGTCGCGATCCCGTGCGCCGGCAAACCCGATTTTAGCCTGTCAATTCCGGCGTCCCGGGCTACGATCATGGCATGGCCGTATTACGCAGCCCCCCGCGCCGAACACACCAGTCGACTGCTGTCCCCATAGCCCGCTCCAGGTCACCGCGAAGTGGTTCAGCCCAAGGCGTTCTTATCGGCAGTGCTTGCGCACCGCCGATAGGACACTCTACCTTCGGGGAAATACCTTGGATGTCGAGGGGCGGAGAGAATAAGGAAGGGGCGGAGACTATGCCAGAAGCCAGCAGTCAACTAGCCAAGTGCCGCACATGGATGTGTGTCCTCATACTTGTCCTCGTGGCAACTGTTGGCTGCCGAGAGCCTGGCCGCTCCAGCTTGGAAGCCTCTGCAGCCCAGTATACCCTCGGCGGAGAGTTGGGGGAGCGCGGGGACTTGGACGGTGCGATCGCGGCCTTTCGGGAGGCTATCCGGCTCAAGCCGAACTATCCGGAGGCACACTACGGCCTCGGCGTGGCCCTGGGAAGAAGCGGCCACACCGATGCTGCGACTGCAGCCTTTCGTGAGGCCGTCCGGCTTAGGCCCGACTTCTCGGAAGCCTATTGCGGCCTCGGTGTATCACTGAGTCACGAGGGTAGCTGTGACGAAGCGATCACGGCTTTTCGTGAAGCCATTCGACTCAAGCCGGACTACTCAGAGGCGCACAGAGGTCTCGGTCGACTGCTGAGCAGGAGTGGGGATCTTGACGGTGCGATCGCTGTCTTGCGCGAAGCCATCAGACTGACGCCGAACAACCCGGAAGCACACTGCGACCTCGCCCAGGCACTCATCTGCAAGGGTAACACTGACAGAGCTATTGCCGCCTGCCGCGAAGCCGTTAAGCTCAAGCCAGACTACCCGGGAGCGCACTGCAATCTCGGCATTGCTCTGGGAATGAAAGGGGACACGGACGGGGCCATCGCGGCCCTTCGCGAGGCCATCCGGCTTGCGCCAAACGACTCGGAAGCGCACTACAACCTAGGTGTGTCGCTGCGGAAGAAAGGCGACACCGAGGGCGCAATAGCCGCTTTTCGTGAGGCCACGCGGCTTCGCCCGAGCCTCTGGGAAGCTCATTATGCCCTTGGTCGATTTGCGGAGGACAAGCGCGACAACGATGGCGCCACCACCTCCTACCGGGAAGCCATCCGGTTTAATCCAAACTGCACGGCGGCGCACTATGGTCTTGGCGTGGCCCTTGGACGTAAAGGCGACGTAGACGGAGCCATTGCGGCTTTTCGCGAGGCCATCCGGCTTGAGCCGAACGCCCCAGAAGCGCAATATAACCTTGGCTTGTACCTGGAAAGGAAGCGGGATCTTGATGGTGCGGTTGCCGCGTACCGGGAGGCTCTTCGGCTAAAGCCGGAATTTCCGGCGGCTCGCCGGAAGTTGGATGCTGCGCTGTTGCTACTCAAGCAGGCCGGGAAGACGCATGGGTTGTTTGACAGCCGTGATTGATCTGATGTATGACAGCCAAACACCGACGGCCTTCTAGAAATTAAGTAGGCCATCCACGGGGACTTAGGATGCCATGCCGGACGTGACCGACCTGTCTGACAAGCCCGCGGATCGCCGGGATCGGCGCCTCTATATCTGGTGGGGCATCGCGTTCGCGCTGCTCGCGCTCCTCGGGACGTTTTGCTGGTTGATCGTTGCGCCATGCCTGAGAGTGCGCTCGGCGATCAAGTCGTGCCATGGGCAGAAAGAACGGTTTTGGCTGATGCCTCGCGAGAGTGACGAAGTCTGTTGGAGGCATTCGATTGCCCAGGAGCAGGTATCGCGCTTGGGTGGTTCGCAAGCGGCCTTTGGATCCTTGAAGCTGTATCTTAGGCTCCCCGAGCGGCTGGCTCCTGACAAGTCTACGGCTCGGGCTTTGCTCGCCGAGTGCGGCAGAAGTGCGGTACCCGAACTGGTCAAGGAGATGGAAAAGAGGGACCAGGACTGGGCAATGACCACCGGCGTTCTTGCTGAAATCGTCAACTCAGACTGTACCGAGGCGATCGATCCGTTCATTGCAGTTTTCAAGAATGGCAACCATCATGAGTTGTTCGAAGCATCTCGGGGTCTGGAGCATATCGGAAAACCGGCCGTGCAACCGTTGATAGCCGCCATGAACCATCAGGATTGGCCATGTCGTGAATTGTCTGCATCTACTCTGGGGGCGATTGGGGACAAGAGAGCCGTGAAGCCCCTGATTGCCGCCCTCAAGGATCCCCAGGCCAGGGTCCGGCAGGCAGCCGCTGGTGCCCTGGGGGACCTGAAAGACCCGAGCGCCATCAAGCCGCTTGAAGATGCCTTGGCAGACCCCGACAATTGGACACGCCACTGTGTGTCTGAAGCCCTGAAGGCGGTTCGGGGCGAGGAGGCGCCGAAGTGAGCAGGGAAGAAGCGTCGGCCTTCGGAGCGACCCCGGCCATTCCGAAAGCCTAAAGCAGCGAAAGCCGCCGTCACCTCTTGAGCTTGACCACCACCGTCGCGATCCCGTGCGCCGGGACTGCAACCGTGACCGCGTCGGCCCCGGCCTTCTTCGCTGAGGATTTCCCCAGCGGCCGCTCGAGGACGTCGGTCTCGGCGGCGCCGGCGGCCGCGCCGAGCACCTGGCGGTCGAAGCGCAGCCTGGCGGTCGTCTTCCTGCCGGCTGTCTCGTAGACCCGGACGACGAGACTGTCCGAATCCTCGGCCTTCTTGAAGCCGGACAGCACCACATTGGCCGGCTCGACCGAGAGGAGCGCCGCCTTCTCCGGGAGCTTGCCCTTGTGGACGTCGGTGCCGACGGTGCGGAGCGGGTGGTTGAGCTCGCCGCCGGCGCGGACCGCCCGGCTGTCAGCCAGGGCGCCGGCGAAGGGCAGGAGCATCAGGCGCACCTGGTGTTCGCCGATCTCCGGGAGGATGTCGGGGTCGTAGCTCGAGCGGATCAGCGTGAGCCGCAGGGTGCTGCCGTCGAGCGAGTGGCCGTGCTTGGAGTCGTTGGCCAGGACGACGCCGGCCCGGCCGCGCCGGCTGCGGCCGGTCACCATCGCCCAGTTGAGCGCGGGCAGCTCCTCGCGGCGGTTGAGGTCGCGTCCGACCGCGCCGAAGGGGATCTCGTAGCGCGCCTTGGCGTCGGCCAGGTCGAGCGGCAGGGCCAGCGCCAGGGCCGGCACCCCGGTCTCCGGCGTGCCCCGCTCGAACCAGACGCCGGCGAGATGGATGTGCAGCCGCGGGTCGCCGGCGCGAAGCTCGTAGGTCAGGGTGAACTTCGACTGGCGGACGGCCAGGTCGACTTCCAGCGACGCCCGGTGGGGCCCCGAAAGCTTCCGGCGCATGGCCAGCGCCTGGACCGGCTCGGGCGGCCCGGCGTTCTCGATGCACCAGGCACTCATGCCGTGGGGGCGCTCGACGGCGAACTCCAGGGCCGGGGCGGGGCGCTCCGGCGAGACGAGCTCGGCGCCGGAGGCCTTCTCCACCAGCGAGCGGATGCCGCCGGTGGCCGGGTCGAGCTCCATGCGGATCAGGTCGTTCTCGAGGCCCTCGCGGGCGCGCTCGTTGCGCGCGTAGGTGCAGTGGTGGACCTCGCCGGTCTGCCTGACTGCGTCGCCAGCGGCCGGCGCCTCGCCCTCGAAGACGGTGTAGAGCGCGTAGCCCAGCGCCGGGACCTCGACCGGGAAGGCAACCGCGACGTACTGGTGCCCCCAGTAGTCGCCGCTCTTCACCTTCTGGGCCGGCCGGACGACGCCGTCGGGGCCGCGCACCGCGAAGCTCCGGTCCTTGAGCGCCGTGCCGACGTTCTTCGGGCAGTTGTCCCAGACGGTGGCCTCGACCACCTCGCGGCGCTCCCAGGAGCTGGGGTTCCAGATCACGAAGGGGCGGTCGCCCTGGCCGGAGCTCTGCTCCGAAGCGTCGATGCGCCCGTCGGCCGAGGCGAAGCCGACGCCCGCGCCGAGGCCGCTGGCCACCATCGGGGCGGGCGTGCCGGAGAGGTCGCCGGCCTTCGCGGCGGAGGTGTCCACCGCGGCGGCCAGCGCCCGGAGCGCCTGGGTCTCGATCATGCCCGTGGCCGCGGCGGTCTTCTGGAAGAGGCCGTGGGTGTAGGTCCGGGTGTCGTGCACGCCGGAGCCGGGCAGGATGTCGTGGAAGTGGCTGAAGAGCGTGTCCCGCCAGCCCTCGGTGAAGGCCGCGCCGGGGTAGTCGCGCCCCAGGGCCGCCCAGGCCAGCGCCGCGGCCGCCTCGGCGTCGGCGAGCTTGCACTCGGCGAAGCGGTTGTCCTTCTTGATGAGCGTCTGGGTGGTGTAGCAGCCGGCGAACTCGGTGTTGAGCTCGGTGTCGAGGGTCGGGAGCTTCGCGCCCTGGGCCTCGAGCCGCTGGTAGAAGGCCCGGGCGGTGGAGAACTCCACCTTCGGGAAGACCGGCCAGTCGGCCATGTCCAGGCCGCGGAGGATGTCCCGGCGGGTCGGGCCGCCGCCGTGGTCGCCGACGCCGTAGACGAACATCCAGTCGCGGGCGCCGGTCTCCCGCAGGAAGGCGAGGCAGTGCGGGACGATCCCCGGCCCGATGGTCCCGTTGTAGCCGAGCTTCATGTCGTTGCGGACCAGCACCCTCGAGCCGTCCGGGGCCTTCCACCAGAACGCGCCGGGCTTGCTCTTGAGGTAGATGCCCGGGCGGTGCAGGTACAGGTACTTGACGCCGCCGCGGACCAGATAGCTGGGCACGGTGGCGGCGTGGCCGAAGGTGTCCGGCGACCAGTCGATGTTCACGTCCTCGGGCTTGAGGCCGAAGAGCTCCTGCATGTAGCGCCGGGTGTAGAGCAGGTGGCGGCAGAGCGCCTCGCCCCCGGCCAGGTTCTTGTCGCCCTCCACCCAGTGGCTGGCGGTGACCTCCCAGCGGCCCTCGGCCACGCGCCGCTTGATGCGCGCGAGCATCTCCGGGTTGTGCTGCTCGATGATGGCGTAGACCGAAGCCTGACTCTGCGAGAAGCGGAACTCGGGGTACTCGTCCATGAGGCGCAGCACGGTTCCGAAGGTGTCGTTGGTGACCGCCACGGTCTCGGGCCAGCCCCACATCCAGTTCATGTCGATGTGGGCGTGGCCGACCAGGTGGACGGTGCAGCCCCGGGCCGCCCTGCCGACGGGCGCGAGCAGCTTCTCGGCCTCGCGGACCGCACGCTGGAGCGAGGCGGCCGAGCCGCCCTCGACGGCCTTGGCGACAAGCTCCCGGGCGCGCGAGAGCAGCCGCTTCCAGCCAGTGGCTTCCCGGGGGTGGAGTTCGCAGAGCCCCCTGGCGAACTCCTCCTCGGCGAGGAAGCGCTCGAGCTCGGCGCGGGCCTCGCCGGAGGCCAGCTCCAGAATGCTCTTCAGGGACTTGGGGGTGTCGGCGGATGATTTCCTGGCCATGGCAGTGCTTCCTCCTGTGCCCAACAGCGGGCTGCTGGGGATTGTACACTGCCGAGCGGCCCGTCCAGTTGGACCGGGCTGCAAAGGTGGTGGACTTTTCTGCTGGGAGACGGGCAGCGCGGTCCCGGCGCGGAGCCGCGCCATTGGGTGTTGCTCAGGGCCGGCGGCGGCGGTCGTCGGCGGCCGGGGAACCGCCCAGCCGCGCGAGGAATCCGCCCAGCTCCGGGGAGCGCAGGGTGTAGCGCTTCTCGCCCGGAACGCCGGCGAAGAGCGCCGCGCGGCAGCCCGGTCCGGCGATGTCCACGATCTCCACGCGGGCGAAGTCCAGGGTGTCGAGCTCGATCCGCAGGGAGCCGGCGGCGTCGACCGCGCCGGCCGTGCGCGCTCCGGCCAGCAGCCGGCAGAGCTCGGCGATCTCCTCCGCGGTGAGGTCGCGCCCGGCCCCGCGCCCGGCCGGCAGGGGCACGATGCGGGCCAAAGTCACCCGGTCGGCGCCGAGCTGGGCCAGCGGATGGGAGTACTCCCACCAGATGATCCAGCCCACCGCGACCGCGCCCGTCAGGATGACGGCGGCCAGCAGGATGCGGGGAACCGGCCTCACACTCAGCCCTCCTCGGCCCGGGCCAGCAGGTCCTCGGCCCGCCTGGCGGCGGAGCCCAGGACCAGCCAGGGCACCAGCAGGTTGCCGACGCCGACCTCCAGGGCCAGCGCCGCCAGGACCAGATCCTTGCAGCGCTCGAAGGGATGGGCCGGCATGGTGCCCCGGACCAGCAGGGCGCCTGCCGCCTCGCCCGCCGCCGTCACGAGCAGGAACAGGGCCGCGAAGCCGGCCGCCCAGACGACGGCCCGCGCGGCGGTGCGGGTCCGCAGAGCGGCCGCCGTGCCGATGGCGGCCACGGCGAAGAGCCGCGAGGCGTCGATCGCGAGGGCCAGCGTGCCGCTGAAGAGGTTGTCGGCCAGAAACGACAGCCGTTCCGGATCGACATGCTCCGGCCAGCCATGGGCAGTCAGAGGCCCGATCAGGATCAGCCCCCGGCCCAGCGTCGAGGAGAGCAGCGTGTGGGACACGAACCAGGGTTCGAACAACTCCCCGGTGAGACTGAAATCGTGCGGGGCGAAGTAGAAGGGCGCCCCGGCCAGCAGAATGAGCAGGCCCGTCCGGAGCCGCGGGCGGAGAAAGGCGGACGCCAGGCTGCCGGCCTCGAAGGGGGCGAGCCGCAGGACGTCCAGGGAGCTGTCCTGCCGGGCGGAAGAGATGGCCACGCTGGTGGACAGGACGACCGCAGCCGAGGCCAGGATGGGCACCAGCGCCATGCAGAGCAGGCTCCAATGCCCGGGATTGCCGAGCGCCTGCCAGAGATGGGAGCCGGGGCCGTTGAGAACGGTGACGCCGGGTCGCTCCAGCACCCAGAACCGGACCGCGGCCATCCCCCAGCCGGCGTAAAGCAGCCCGAGGACGGCCAGGGCGCCTACCCAGATCACCCGGCGCAGGCGCTCCGCGCGCCATTCGCTGCGGGCCAGGGCGACCAGGGCTGACTTGCACGGGAGTGTCTGCGTCACCGGGCCTCACCCGTCTTCCTGCGCCTCCACCACTCGCCGGTCGGCCGGTCCGCCTGGCGCCAAAGCAGACCCATGGAGCCGAAGAGCAGAAAGCCGACGATCATTACTGTGACCGCGATTCTCGAACCTTGGAGGTCGTCGCGCCAGTGCGTAATCGCCAGGGCTATGCCACCGCCAATCAACGAGCCAACGGACATCAACCAGTTCCACCGTGCTGCGCGCCTTCTCCAGCTGCATGCCGGATCGTCGCCCCAAATCGCACCGCGCAGGCTCCTGCACCTCAGAAGCAGGATCACCAGCGCGACACCGATGAGCGCTTTGCCGACATGCGCCCACATGGAGGCGCTGGGCACCAGCGTCCGGCCATCGGTGTTGAGGTAGGGGGCGCAATTGAGCACGGCGCCGGCCACGAGACATGCCACCTGCAGTAGTCCCAACGCCCGCATCCACGGACGCTGCCGCGCACTGCCCGGCATCAACCGTCCCTCCCCGTTCCATGCGCGAAACGGGAGTTGCCGGACCGCACCTCGGCGATCACCAGCCTTCCGGCGCCGTGGGGGCCTTCGGAGGCGCAGGCAGGGCCGGACCCTGCAGGATCGGCCCCTTCGTAGGTTCTGGCACGCCGCCGCCCAACTTCAGCTTCTTGCGCAGCGCGGGGAGCTGCGCCTCCTGGTCGGCGATCTTCTGCATCAGGCCGGGGAGTTCCGACTTCCTGATCCACATCACGCTCGAGTCGATGCACAGGACGTTGACCCCGTCGCTGCCGTGGTTGCCGGGCTTGTCGTAGGCCAGGATGAAGTCACCCGGCATGGCCGAACTGCGCCCGGGCAGGTAGACGTAGCTGGAGCTGCCCTCGCCGACCGAGCCCGTCCGGAAGTCCATGTAGTTCGACGGCTTGCTCGGGCAGCTGAAGATCCTGGGTTGTCGGTGTAGGTGTCCCCGAACAGTCTGGCCTGATTGGGCGGGAACTCGCCATCGCTGTCCTCGGCGTACAGGTGGCAGGCGATGCCGATCTGGCGGAGGTTGTTCTTGCAGGAGGTGCGCTTGGCATTCTCCCGGACCTTGCCCACGGCCGGCAGCAGCAGGCCGAGGAGCAGCCCGACCACGAGGATCGCGGCAACGCCGCAGCCCACGGCCAGGCCGATCCACAGCCCGGTGTTGGAACTCTTCTGCGGCGGAGGCGGCGCCGGCGGCTGCTGCGCGGCTCCGGGGGGCATCGCCGCAGCGGGCGGTGGGGGCGGGGGAGGGGGACTCGGCGGCAGGGCTTCCTGATTATCCGGCATGGGCGTCTCCTTCCATCTATCCCAAATTCGGGCCGATCCGGCCGGCCCTGCCGGGATTCTATCCGCCCCCCGACGGAGCGCCAGCGGCCCTGGCGCTTTAACGCCGGGCGGCTAGAATCCGGCCATTGGGAGGAAGCCGCCTCATGACCCATGCCATGTCCCTGCGCATCCGCGTGGCCGCCCCGGCGCTGGCCGCGCTCCTGCTCGTCCCGGTCCTGGGCTGCCGCGCAGCCGAACCCGACGCCCCGCCGGTCAAGGCCGGAGAGCTGGCCGACAAGGCCGCCTCCGCCGAGATGGCCGCCCGGTCCGCCGAGGCCGCCGAGCTCTACCTCAAGGCCGCCATCGAGACCGCCGAGGCCGCCCGCAAGGCCGAGAAGACCGAGCCCGACCAGTCCGCCGCCTGGGCGGAGGCCGGCTTCCTGCTGGAGAAGGCCTGCGCGCTGGCCGAGCTCCGCCAGTGCCGCCGCCAGCTGGTCGAGCCGCTCGGCCGGCTGGCCAAGCTCGCCGAGCGCCAGCCGGCGCTGGAGGGCCTGATCCACTGGCGGCTGGCCGGCTGCCTGCGCGCCGCCGGGGACCGCAAGGCCGCCTCCAAGGAGTTCCGCGGCCTGGGCTTCGTCACCGACTGGCAGGTCATAGGCCCCTTCGACAACGAGCGCGGCCAGGGCTTCGCCCAGGCCTTCCCGCCGGAGACCGAGCTCGACCTGGCCAAGACCTACCCCGGCAAGAAGCGCAAGGTCGCCTGGCAGCGCAACCCCTGCCAGCCCGAGGACGGCTACATCGATCTGGCCGGCATGCTCCGCCCCAGCCAGGAGGCGGTCGCCTACCTGCTGGCCTACGTACAGGTCTCCGGGAAGAAGGACCTGCCCGCCGCCGTGCGCCTGGCCTCCGACGACGGCGTCCGGGTCTGGGTCAACGGCCGCGAGGTCTGGAAGCGCGAGGCCCGGCGGCCGGCGACCTTCGACCAGGACTGCTTCGGCGCCGTGCTGCGCCCCGGCGCCAACGCCCTGCTCGTCAAGGTCGCCCAGGCCGACGGGGAATGGGGCCTGCGACTGCGCCTGACCGCACCGGACGGCTCGCCGCTGAAGGACGTCGAGGTCCGCGCCGACCGGGTCTACCCGGCCGTCGAGCCGGCGGCCGGCGCCGCCCCGGAAGTCGACGCCGGAGCCCTGGGCTTCTTCTCCAGGCGCGCCGCGGCCGATCCCAAGGACGCCGCCGCCCTGCTGCGCCTGGGCTTCCTGACCTCGCGGCTGGCGGCCTTCGACCGCGAGAAGGGCGAGCGCGCCGACACCCAGCTGCTCGAGGCCGCGGCCCGGGCCGAGCCGAACAGCGCCCGGATCTGGTACGAGCTTTCGGCGGTGGCCGCCGCCGGAGGGCAGATGCGGGCCGAGAGCGACGAGAACCCGCGGCGCCGCGCGCTGGAGCAGTCGGTGAAGATGGCCCCCTCGGCCGCCGCCGAGCTGGAGCTGGCCGCCCACTACCTGCGCCAGTACCGCAACTTCGGCAAGGCCGCCGCGCACCTGGGCCGGGCCCGGACGCTGAGCCCTGACTCGCCGGAGGTCCGGCTGCTGGAGATCGAGCTCTCCGCCGAGCGCGGCGACGCGGCCGAGGCCTTCGCCGCCGCCGCGGCCCTGGCCAAGGCCGGATCGGCCGGCGCCCGCGGGCTGCTGACCCACTCCGCCGGACTGGAGGCCGCCGGCAGTCTGCCGGCCGCCGCCGAGGCCGCCGCCGCCGCGCTGAAGCTCGACTGCTCATCCGAGCAGGACACCGAGCGCCTGGCCCGGCTGTGGCTGGCGGCCGGGCAGACCTACAAGGCCCTGGAGACCCTCGAGGAGCTGCTCGAACGCCGCCCGTACCGCACCGACCTGCGCGCCGAGCGCGCCCGCTGGCTGGCCGGAAGCGGCAAGTACGACCAGGCCATCGAGGAGTGCCAGAAGGGTCTCAACGTCTGCCGCGAGGACCACCGCCTGCTGGGCCAGCTCGGCGAGTACCTGGCGGCCAGCGGCAAGCCCGACCGGGCCCGCGAGGCCTGGCGGCAGGCCCTGGAGCTCCAGCCCAACTTCGTGGAGCTGGAGCGCTACGTGGAGTACGCCGAGAACCGGATCAGCTACGACCGCAAGTACCGCGAGAACACCGCCGACCTGCTCTCCGCCGCCGCGGCGGCCCCGGCCGCCGGCAGCGGCCAGGGGGCCTTCCTGCTCAACAAGGTCATCGACCGGGTCTACCCGGACGGCACCAACAGCCGCACGGTCCACATGATGGTGCGGGTCCTCAACGACGCCGGCGCCAAGCGCTTCGGCGAGGACCGCATCGTCTACTACCCCGACGAGCAGCGCGCGGTGGTCCGCACCGCCCGGGTGATCCGCGCCGACGGCCGCGAGGAGCAGGCCCGGGTGCTGCCCGAGCAGGTCGTGCCGGTGGGCGAACGCCAGATCGCCCTGCGCGCCCTGCGCTACCCGCCGCTGGCCGCCGGGGACATCGTCGAGTTCGAGTACCGCATCGACGACCTGGAGCAGAGCTTCTTCGGGCGCTACTTCGGCAACGTCTTCCAGTTCCGCCAGGAGCTGCCGACGGCCCTGGCCAAGTACGTGCTCATCGTCCCGGCCGGGCTGGAGCTGCACACCCGCGCGGTGCGCTGCGAGCTCAAGCCGGAGATCGGCCAGGACGCCGAGGACAAGGCCACGGTCTACACCTGGGCGATGCGCGACCAGCCGGGCATCGAGGCCGAGCCCTTCATGCCCCCGGCCTCCGAGCTGTCCCCGACGGTGGAGGTCTCCACCTACAAGGACTGGGCGGCCTTCGGCAAGTGGTACTGGGGCCTGATCCGCAAGCAGCATGACGCCGGCCCGGAGGTGGGGCGCCTCTCCAAGGAGCTCTGCGCCGGAGCGGCCACCGAGCTCGACAAGATCCGGGCGGTCTACAACTACGTGGTCACCGACATCCGCTACGTGGCCTGGGAGTTCGGGGTCCACGGCTTCAAGCCCTACCGGGCCGAGCAGATCGTCGCGCGCAAGTTCGGCGACTGCAAGGACAAGGCCACCCTGATCTGCGCGCTGCTCGCCGAGCAGGGCATCGTCGCCCACCCGGTGCTGATCCGCGCCGAGATCCTGCGCCCCCGCCAGGACCTGGGCCTGCCGCTGATCAGCAACTTCAACCACTGCATCGCCTGGCTGCCGGCCGCCAAGGACCGGCCGGAGATGTGGCTGGACGGCACCGCCCAGCACTGCTCGATCGACGCCCTGCTCGACACCGACCGGGGCGCGCGGGTGGCGGTCATCCTGCCCGACGGCGCCGAGGTGCGGGACATCCCCCCGTCGGCCCCGGAGATGAACGCCACGACCAGCGACTTCCGGCTGACCCTGGGGCTCGACGGCCTGGCCCGGGGCACGGTGCGCTCGACCGCCACGGGGAACCGCTCCATGGTCTGCCGCTCGACCTTCCAGAAGGCGGAGTACCGTTCGAAGATCCTCTCCCGGCTCTACGGCCGGCGGCACCAGGGCGCCGCGGTGGTCGGCGCGACCGGCTCGGACCTCAAGGACCTCAACGTGCCGGTGAGCTTCCGCTACTCGGTGGACCTCCCCGGCTGCCTGCGGCGGACCGGCGGCGAGTTCCTGCTGGAGCTGCCCGACGACCCGCTGCGCGGCGTGCTCGGCTACAACGGCAAGGACGAGCTCTTCCCGGAGCACTTCTCGGTGTACGTCCCCGGCACCCGCCGCGAGCACGACGTGGTCCTGCCGGCCGCCTGGCAGCACTCCGTCCGCTACGAGGTGACCCTGCCGGAGGGCCTGACCGCCGCCGCCCTGCCGGCCGACGCCCGGCTGGAGACCGAGTTCGGCAAGGTGATCATCACCAGGAAGGCCGAGGGCGGCCGGCTGACCATCGAGAAGCAGCTGTCGCTGTCGGCCGTGCGCGTGCCGGCGGCCAAGTACGCCGAGTTCCGGAAGTTCTGCCTGGAGGCCGACCGGCTGGAGTCCGAGAGGATAACCCTGGTCCGGAAGGCCGCCGCTCCGGAGAAGGACCGCGGCAGGGAAAAACCAGCCTCCGAGAAGGAGGGCGGCTGACATGACCAGGTGCAGGGTGCAAGGTGCGAGGTTCAGGGCACTGATGACGGCAGGGGCGCTGGCGCTGGTCGCGGCGGCGGCCGTCGCCGGCGAGGCGGTTCCCGACAAGGACCGGAAGCCGCCCGCACCGCAGCCCGTCGTCGCCGGCTGGGAGGCGCTGACCGGCGCCGCCGAGGCCCGCGGGCTCTACGACAAGGCGGCCCTGGAGTGGCTGGAGGCCGCGCGCAAGGACCCCAAGGGTCCCGGCGCCGAGCTCGCCCTCCGGCGCATCCCCGAGATGCGCGCCCGGCTCACCGTCCTGGGGACCAAGCCGGCCCTGGAGGCGCTGCGCGAGATCTCCGCGGCCAAGGACGCCCCGGTCGCCGCGGCGCTGGCCCGCGAACTGCTCGTCGACGTGCTCCGCGAGACCGGCCAGGCCCGGGAGGCCGAGGAGGCCGCTGCGGGGCTGGGGCTGGTCGAGAACTGGATGATGATCGGGACGTTCGGCCGGAACATCCCCGCCACCCACGACCGGGTCTTCCCGCCCGAGGAGTGGATCGACCTGGCCGCCGAGTACGACCCGGGGCGCTACTACTACGTCGCCAAGAACAAGTGGCGGATCCTCCCGACCAACGGCCGCGGCGAGCGGCTCGAGCCCTACGACTACCTCCGCCCCGCCGGCGGCGCCTGCTACCTGCTGGCCCAGGTGGAGTCCGACAGGGAGCGGCGCGGCTGCGCCCTGCTGATCAGGACCTCGGCGGCCTTCAAGGTCTGGGTCAACGGCCGGCTGGTCCGCGACGGCGACCGTTTCCGCCAGAACCTGCCGCGGGAAGTCGAGACCCCGGTGGCGCTGGCCGCCGGCTGGAACCGCCTGCTCATCAAGCTCAGCGCGCAGGCCCCCGTCTCGGTGCGCCTGACCGACCAGGGCGCCCCGCTGGCCCTGGCTGCCGAGAAGAAGGACGCCCTGCACCCGCTGCCGGCGGGCGCGCCCGAACCAGTCGCGGCCGCTGCCGGCGGGCCCGCCGGCGCCGCCGAGAAGCCGGCCGCCTCCATCGCGGCGTCCGGCGTTCTGGCCAGGCTGCAGAACCTCGACGACGAGGCCATCCGCCTGCTCAAGGCGGCCGTCGAGAAGGAGCCGGCCCGCGCCGCCTGGCACTTCCAGCTGGCCGAGGCCTGCCACTCGGCCGAACACCTCTCCCCGCCGGCCCGCAAGAACCTGGCCGCCGCCGAATACGCCGCGGCGCTCAAGTGCGACCCGGGCTTCGTGCCGGCGCGGCTGCGCCTGGCCGAGGCCTTCGCCTCCGAGGGCCACGAGGAGCAGGCCCTGGCCGAGCTCAAGCTCGCCCTGGCGGCCTCCCCGGAGTGCCCGCAGGTGCCCATCGAGATGGCCGTGATCGCCCGGCGCCTGGGCTGGCGGAACGAGACCCGGGCCTGGCTCGACGAGGCCCGCAAGCTCTCCGCCGCGCTGCCGGCCCGGAGGCTGCTGGCCGCCGAGTTCCAGCGCGACAACGGCAACCTGGACCTGGCCATGGAGGAGTACCGCGAGCTGGGCAAGGCCCTGCCGGGCAGCCCCTTCTGCGCCGGGCTGCTGGCCGGGGTCCTGGCGGCCCGCGGCGAGTGGAAGGAGGCCGTCAAGCTCCGCGAGGCCGCGGTCCGGCTCCGCCCCCACGACCCGGGGCCGCGCGCCGACCTGGCCCGCTGCCTGGAGGCCGCCGGCGAGTTCCGCCGGGCCGCCGACGTCTGGCGGGAGCTGGCCGAACTGGTGCCCGGCGAGGCCGGCCACCCCCGGTCGCTGGGCGAGGCCCTGACCCGCGCCGGCGACGCGGCCGCGGCGCTCAAGGCCTACTCCGCGGCCCTCGAACTCAACCCCGGCGACCACCGCCTGCGCCGCCTGGTCGAGCGCCTGAGCGGCGTCGACGAGGACTTCTCCGCGGCCGTGGCCCTGGACATCCGCAAGGAGATCGAGACCAGCAGGAAGCGCACCTACGATCGCGCCAACGCCGTGCGGGTGCTCGACCAGACCGTGGTCCGGGTCTACCCCGACGGCGCAGCCAGCTCGTTCATCGCCGACGGCGAGCGGATCCTCACCGAGAAGGCCGTCGAGAAGCTCAGCGAGATCCCGGTCTACGGCGAGGTGGCCGAGGCCCGGACCATCGGCAAGGACGGTTCGGTCCTCGAGCCCACGATCATCCCCGGCGAGCACCGGCTGACCATGCCGGGGCTGGAGCCCGGCGCGACCGTGGAGTACAAGTACCGCATGGACGAACCGGAGCGCGAGTGGGGCGGCTTCTATCTCAGCAAGTGGTACTTCCGCTCGCCGCAGCTGGACGAGCCCCACCAGGTCTCCGACTACATCGTGATGATCCCCAAGGGCATGGCCCACAAGGTGGTCCGGCACAACTTCGACGTCGCCGAGCGCGTCGAGGAGAAGGACGGGCTGACCATCTACCGCTGGACCGCGCGGGACCGGGCCCGGGTCGACGCCGAGCCGCACATGGAGCACTTCGACCACTTCCTGCCGTTCGTGGAGATCGGCACCGAGCGCTCCTGGGGCGACGTGGCCGACAGCTTCAAGAGCCTCTACCTGGGCCGGACCCGCCCGACCGGGCTGATCGCCGAGGCCGCCCGCCAGGCGGTCGAGGGCTGCAAGACCGCCGACGAGAAGGCCCGGGCCATCCACCAGCTGGTCGCCGGGCGCGTCCGGCACCGCGCGGGCCAGGCCAACGCCCACCAGGTGCTGGAGAGCGGCTCGGGCGATCCGGAGATGCTGTACCTGGCGCTGGGCGAGGCCGTCGGCCTGGAGGTCCTCCAGGGCCGGGCCAACAAGGCGCCCGAACACCAGGACTCCGACGACGAGCCGCCCACCTGGGAGATGCCCGACGAGAACCTCTTCCGGGCCGAACTGGTCGGCGTGCGCCTGGAGGACGGCCGCATCCGCTGGATGGACCTGTCCAGCCGCTACATGCCCTTCGGGATGGTGCGCCAGGAGCTGGAGGGCGCCAAGGTGCTGGCCATCGCGCGCACGGGGACCTTCTTCGAGATCCTGCCCCGGACCGCCCTGGACTCCTCGGCCACCTCGCTGCAGGGCGACCTGGAGCTCGACGCCGCCGGGAACCTCAAGGGCACGCTCCGCCAGATCACCCCCGGGCCGGCCGGCGCCATGGCCAAGGAGCAGATCTCGGGCCTGGACGCCGCCGGCTGCCGGGCCATGGTCCAGAACGACCTGGAGGCCATGTTCCGCGGGGCCAGCCTGGCCGACCTGGACCTCGGCGCCGTCGCCGAACCGGGCACGCCGCTGACCGCCTCCTGCCGCTTCGAGCGGGGCGCCTACCTCCAGGCCGGCGGCGGCGGACGGCTGATCTGCCCGCCGGGGCTCAAGCCCGTGCGCCTGGCCTCCGACCTGGCCATGGACCCCTCCCGCAAGTACCCGCTGAAGATCGCCGAGCCGCGCGTGTTCCACGAGACCCTGAGCTTCCGGCTGCCGCCGGAGCTGGAGGTCGCGGGGCTCCCGGCGGACACGGTGATCTCCGGGCGGTTCGGGACCTACAACCTGCTCTTCGCGCGCACCGCCGGCGGCTTCAGCGTCACCCGCCGCGCGACGCTGCCGGCCCAGGCCGTGACCCCCGCCGACTACGGCCGCTTCACGGAGTTCTGCCGGCAGGTCGACGAGGCCGAGAAGGCCCAGGTCTCCCTGCGGCGCCGGGAGGCCGCCGCCGCCGGGGCCGGAGCCGGGGACAGGAAGTAGGAGCCGCCGCATGACGCTGCCCCCCGAGGTCGTCGCGGAGGTCCTGGCCCTCTACCGCCGGATGGACGAGGAACTCGCCGGCATCCAGCGCGGCTGCCGGGCCTGCGGGAGCTGCTGCGACTTCGGCACGCACGGCGAGATCCTCTACGCCTCGCGGCTCGAGCGCGAGGTCCTGGCCTTGGCCGGTCCGCCTCCGGCGCCGGCCGTTCCGCGGCACCCCGAGGACCTGATCTGCCCCTACCGGGTCGAGGGCAAGTGCACCGCCCGCCAGTACCGGCCCATCGGCTGCCGCACCTACTTCTGCGACGGCGAGGGCCGCGCGCGCGGCATGGAGCTCTACGAGACGTACCGAGCCGTGGTCGCCGACATCTCCCGCCGCGCCGGGCTCGAGTGGGACTACCGGCGGGTGATCAGGGCGCTGCGGGAGGGGTAGGCTTCGGAGCTGTCCGCCCGGCCGGACTCGTCGGACCAGTCGGGCCGGTCCGACAACTGACTCGGCCAAGCCTTCGCCAGCATCCATCCGCGTAGTGCTCGATCTCGACGCCGCCGTCCTTGACCGTGCAGCGCAGCGAGCCGAGGTCGGCGGTCGCCAGCGGCAGCATGCCCGCGCGGCGGCACAGGCCCGCCAGCTCGCGCCCGGCCGGCTCGGAGGCCTCGAAGGGGCTCAGACCCAGCACGGCCACCCGCGCCCCGGTGGCCCGGAGCATGGCCAGGCTCTCGCGGGCCGGGCGCCAGGCGAAGCCCAGCACGACCACGTCGGCGCGCAGCCGCCCGGCCGCGGCCTCCGCCGCCGCGGCGCGCACCGTGTATCCGTTGCTCAGGTCCGCGAAGAGCACCGTCCCGCCGCTTGGCCCGGGCGGCCCTTCGCCCGGGCCGGCCAGGAGCATCAGCGGCCGGGGCCGCGCCGACTCCTCGGCCCCGGAGCGCGACCCCGCCCCGATCGCCCGGAGGTCCAGCCCGCCGAGCCGGGCGCTCCAGCCCGGCCCGAAGCGCTCCGCCTCCGGCCGGGACCGGAGCAGCTCCAGCAGCTGCGGGGTGGCCACGGCCCCCTCCAGAGCGGCCAGCCGCCCGGCCCGCCCGGAACGGAATAGCAGCCCGGCCCCGGAGACCTGGCTCTCCCGGTCCGCGCCGACCGCGACGAGGTCCATGCCGCCGAGCCGCTCCGACCTGAGCAGGTCCACGAGCTCCCGGCTCCCGCCCGGCCAGGGGCAGGCCTTCCGGCCGGAAGGCGATTCCACGACGGCGGCCGCCCCGCGCCGCGAAGCCAGCACCGTCACCCGGGTGCCGTCCGGCGCCGGCGCCCTCAGCAGCCAGCCGGACAGGCTGGTCAGGACCGCCAGGACCATGGCCGCGGCAACCGCCGGCAGCCGCCAGCGGCCCGGCCGGCGCAGGGCCAGGAGCAGCGCCAGGGCCAGGGCGTGGAAGGCCAGCAGGGCCCAGACCGGCGGGGCGTCGGCTGTGACCGCGCAGGCCGGCAGGCGCTCGGCGGCCGCGACCAGGTTCTCGAGCAGCCACAGCGCGCCCCAGACCAGCGCCGCCGGCACGGGGGCCAGCGGCGGGACGATCACGCCGACGACCAGGAAGATCAGCCCCAGCGCCAGCGCCAGGCCGGCCAGGGGGATGGCCGCGAGGTTGACCAGCACCGCCCATGGCGAGATCAGCCCGAAGCAGCTGACGATCAGCGGCATGGTCCCGAGCGTGGCGGCCAGCGAGGAGCACAGCGACAGCCGCAGCCAGCGCCCGGCCCGGGCCCGCCAGAGCTCGCGCCGCTCGGCGGCCAGGTCCTCGGGGCGCAGGCCGCGCCAGGAGCGCCACGCCCCCTCCAGCACCGGGGTGACGACCATCAGGAAGGCCACGGCCATGAAGGACAGCTGGAAGCTGGCGGTGAAAAGCTCCCGCGGCCAGACCGCCAGGATCGCCAGGAAGGCCCCGCCCAGGCTGTTGACCCCGTCGGACTCGCGCTCGATGGTCATGCCTCCCAGGAAGAGCGCGGCCATCAGCGCGGAGCGCACCACCGGGGCGCCCGCCCCGGCCAGCTCGGCGTAGCCGACCGCGAAGAGCACCAGGGCCGCGGCCGACAGGCGCGGCGGGGTGCGCAGCATGCGCAGCGCCCACCACACCGCCCCGACCAGCAGCATCACGTGGATGCCGCTGACCGAGAGCAGGTGCCCGGTGCCCGTGCGGGTGAAGGCCAGCTCGTCCTCGGGGTCCATCTCGCTGCGCCAGCCGATCAGCAGGGTGTTGAGCAGCGCGCCCTCGCGCTCGGGCATCTCCCGGCGGACGATGCCGGCCAGGTGCTCGCGCAGCCGGGGCAGCCACCCGGCCGGCGACGCGCCCCCGTCCGCGGCCGGCTGGCAGAGCGCCGCGGGGGACGAGCCGACCGTCCAGATCCCGCGGGTGGCGGCGTAGTCCGCGAAGTCCATGCCGCCCGGCGCGCGCTGCCGCTCGGGGGCCCGGACCAGCATCGGCAGCCGGACCATGACCCCCGGGCGCACCCCGGGCGGGAGGTCTCCGGCCTCGCCCTCCAGCGTCAGCCGCACCCGGCCGGAGGCCGGCCGGCTCCGCCCCTCCGGGCCGACCGCGTCGACCTCCAGGACCGCCCGGATGTAGCCGCGCCCGCCGGGCGCCGACACCGGCAGCAGCTCCGCGATCCGCCCGGTGACCACCGTCAGGACCGGCCGGTCCTCCTCCAGCCCCAGCAGCGAACCCAGGTCGGCGGCCGGCCGCGAAGAGGCCCGGACCGCGAAGTCGAGCGCGCCGGCCAGGAGGACCAGGGCCAGCGCCCCGGCGGCCATCGCGGCGCGGCGCTTGAGCAGGCAGCCAGCCAGAACCGGGAGGACCGCCGCGGCGGCGGCGACCAGCACGCGGTCGGCGGGGAGATCGAGGAGCCTGGCCAGGGCCACGCCGGAGCCGAAGGCCACCGCCGCCGCCGGCAGATAGAGGCGCGGGGCGCGGGTGATCGCGGACGGTTCGGGTTCGGCCTTCAACATTACCGGTTCGCCTTCGTCATATTCCGGGTCGGCCCGCCCGGAGCGGGGCGCCCGGGACGCGGCCCGGGCGCGCTTCAGCCGGCGGTCACGGCCGCCAGAGGAAGAGCATCCTGGGGTGCAGCGCCATGCGGGCCATGGTCTGGGCCTCGCGGGGCAGCGGCCCGGAATTGGCCCCGCCCTGGAGCAGCGCCTCCAGCGGGCTGATCTTCCGGCGGTAGATCATCACCGCCGCGTCGCTGGAGCCGGCCAGCCTGCGGGCCTCGGCGATGGCCATGTCGCGGTGCCCGATGTCGTCGATGAGCCCGAGCTTCTTGGCCTCGTCGGCCAGGAAGACCCGTCCGTCGGCGAACTTGCGGACGTCGACCTCCTTCATGCCCCGACCGTCGGCGACGATGCCCACGAAGCGGGCGTAGAGCTTGTCGACGATGTTCTGCATGTAGGCCCGCTCCTCCGGGGTCATCGCCCGGAAGAGGCTGGGCACGTCCTTGTAGGGACCGCTGATCACGCTCTCGTCGCGGACGCCGAGCTTCTCGGTGAGCAGCTTGCCGGCGTCGAAGTGCATCATGAGCACGCCGATCGATCCGCAGATGCTGGTCGGCCGGGCGATGATCCGGTCCGCCCGGGCCGAGACGTAGTAGCCCCCCGAGGCGGCCAGGTCGCCGAAGAAGGCCACGAACTTGATGTTCTTCTCCCGGCACTTGCGGATCTCGTCGTCGATGATGTCGCAGGTGGTCACGTCGCCGCCGGGCGAGTCGACGTGCAGGATGACCACCCGGATGCCGGACGGCTGGTTCTCGCTGTGCAGCCGGCGGAGCTGCTGGATCACCGCCGGGCCGGCGCCCTCGTCGGGCACGATCATGCCGTGCACCGGGATCATCAGGATGCTCTTCGGCCCGTCGCCGTGCTCCTCGACGCCCAGGTCGTAGCCGGCCATCCCGTCCCCGCCGGAGGAGTAGTTGAAGGTGTTGATCAGGTGGCGGCCGATCAGGCCGAGCGCCACCATGCCCAGGACGCCTACGCCCAGGAGCACCAGGACTATCGTGCCCAGACGGCTGCGGCGCGGCGGGGGTGGCGGCGGCGGCGGGACATAGCGCCCGTAGCCGTAGGGGGGAGGAGCGGCCGGCGGCGTCTGCGCAGGCGCGGGCGGCAGCTGCCCGGCCGGCTGCTGTCCGAAGGTGGGCTCGGGGGACGGCTGGAGGTTGTCCACAGGGCGCTCCTTAACTAGCCGAGAGGCTGTGCAGCCCGGCCGGCAGGAAGCATAGACGGCCGGGGGGACAAGTCAAGCGGCGCGGGTCCACCACCAAGACACCAAGTCACCAAGAACGGCTGGTGGGAGTCGGCATTCGGCATTCAGCTATCGGAGCAATGGCTGTTCCCAAAGCCCAAAGCCGAAAGCCCAAAGCCGACCGTCGGTGGTCAGACCGTCTCCGTCCGGCCCGCCGCCGGCGTCACCACATTGCCGATGCCCAGCGCCCGGAGCGACTCGGCCATGGCCGCGGAGGCCGGCGGCTCGCCATGGACCACGTAGGCGGTCTTCGGCAGCGGCCCGGTGCTCCGGAAATAGGCCAGGATCTCCTCGCGGTCGGCATGGCCGGACAGCGCCTGGATGGTGTGGACCTCGGCGCGCAGGCGGTGCTCCTCGCCGAAGATGCGGATGAACTCCTGCTTCTCCTGGATGCGCCGGCCCAGGGTGCTCTCCGCCTGGAAGCCGACCAGCAGGACGATGTTCCGGGCGTCGTCCACCCCGTGCCGCAGGTGGTGGAGGATGCGCCCGCCTTCGCACATCCCCGAGGCGGAGATGACCGCGAAGGGGCCGGGCGCGTCGTTGAGCCGCTGGGACTCCTCCTTGGCGGTGACGTAGGTCACCCCGCGCATGGCGAAGGGCTCGGACTGGCCGCGGAAGAGCGCGGAGGCCTCGGCGTCGAAGCACTCCGGGTGGCGCTCGAAGACCTCGGTGGCCCTGTTGGACAGCGGGCTGTCCACGTACACCGGGATGGCCGGCAGACGGCCGGCGCGGTGGAGCTCGTTCAGGAAGTAGAGCAGCTGCTGGGTGCGACCCACGCTGAAGGCCGGGATGATCAGCTTGGAGCGCCGCGCGGCGGCCTGGCCGAAAAGCTCGACCAGCTTGGCCTGGACGTCCTCGTCCTTGGGGTGGAGGCGGTCGCCGTAGGTGCTCTCGGTGATGAGGATCTCGGCGCTGGTCACCGGCTCGGGGTCGCGCAGGATGGGCTGGCCCCTCCGGCCCAGGTCGCCGGTGAAGACCAGCCGGCGCCTGCGTCCGCCCTCGGTGAAGTCCAGGGCCACCAACGCCGAGCCCAGCAGGTGCCCGGCATCGAAGAGCGTGACGGTCACGCCGGGGACGAGCTCGCGGCCCGTTCGGTAGGGCAGGGGCTCCATGAGCTCCATCACCGGCGGGATGTCCTGGGGGGTGTAGAGCGGCTCGAAGGGCCGCTTGTGCTCGGCCAGGCGCTTCTTGTTGACGAACTTCACGTCCGACTCCTGCAGCCGGCCGCTGTCCTCGAGCATCACCGCGCAGAGGTCGCGGGTTGCCGGGGTGGTCACGATCGGGCCGCGGAATCCGGCCTTGACCAGCGAGGGCAGGTTGCCGCTGTGGTCGATGTGCGCGTGGGAGAGCACGCAGACCGAGAGCTCCCGGGCGCTGAAGGGCAGGTTGCGGTTCTTCTCGAAGGCCTCCTTGCGGTGGCCCTGGTACAGGCCGCAGTCGAGCAGCACCCGCCGGCCGCCCTCGAACTCCAGGACGTGCATCGAGCCGGTGGTGGTGCCCGCCGCGCCGTGGAAGTGGATGCGCATTTCACTCTCCGTATTCTAGGACCGCGGCAACGCCGAAGTGGTCCGAGGGGTACGCCTTCTGCAGAAGGCCGCCGATCACCCGATGTTCCTTCGCCGTCCAGGACTTCGCGGCGAAGATGGCGTCGAGGCAGACCAGGGGGATGCCATTGCGATGGAAGGTCGCGGTGCCGGGCTTCCGCCCTGCGGCAGCCTCGGCGTTGACCAGCCCGATGGCTTCCAGTGCAGCCCAGGCCGGGCTCTCCGGGCCGGAGTTGAGGTCGCCCGCGACGATAAGCGCATCGCCTTCGGGCGAACCCTTGACGCGTTCGGCCACGAGCCCGGCAGCCTTCTTTCGCGCTTCTTCTAGGAGCGGCAGGTGCACGTTGAAGACCCGCAGCGTGCGGCCCGCGGTATTGTCCTTGAGCCGCACCCAGGTGCAGACACGGTTGTACTGCTCTCCCCAGGACGGTCCGGGCTTGTCCGGGGTCTCGCTCAGCCAGAAGGTTCCGCCGGCGGAGCGCTCGAAGCGCTGCTTGTCCCAGTAGATGGCGCAGTGTTCGCCGGCCTTCCGGCCGTCGTCGCGCCCAACGCCATCGCGCGAGTGCCGGGGAAGGACGCCGTCCACGAACTCGAGCTGCCCGGCGAGCGCCTCCTGGACGCAGAGCAGGTCGGGACGTTCGTCCTCCAACGCCCTGCGGAGCAGCTCCTTGCGCTCGGGCCAGCCGTTGACCTCATCGCCCCGGTCGGCGCCGTACTGGATGTTCCAGGTCAGGACCCGCACCGATCCGGACTTGGCCGGTGGTGCGCCGGGCGGCGCCGCCGCCGGCCCGGCGCCAGCGCAGATCACCATCGCCAGCAACAGCCCCGCTCCGGACATGAGGCCAGCCTCCCGCTCTTCTGAGGAGTTTACCCGCTGGCATTCGAGATGCAACGGGCATAGAATGCCCGCCATGCACGACTTCATGACCTGGGTGATGGACGCCTTCCACCAGCTGGTGGCGGCCATCGACGCCCTGGGCTATCCGGGCATCCTCATCCTCATGGCCATGGAGAGCTCGGTGCTGCCCGTGCCGAGCGAGCTGGTCATGCCCCCGGCCGGGTACCTGGCCCACCAGGGGCAGATGAGCGCGACGCTCGCCATTCTCTGCGGGACGGTCGGCAGCCTGATCGGCGCCTACGCCAACTACTTCGTCTCCAGGTGGCTGGGCCGGCCGCTGGTCCTCAAGTACGGCAAGTACGTGCTGATCAGCGAGAAGAAGTTCATCCGGGCCGAGGCCTTCTTCCTGAAGCACGGCGAGGTGGCCACCTTCATCGGCCGGCTGCTGCCGGTGATCCGCCACCTCATCTCCATCCCGGCGGGGCTGGCCGGGATGAACCACCTCAGGTTCTCGCTCTACACGCTGCTCGGGGCGGCCATCTGGTGCACGGTGCTGACCTGCTTCGGCTACTTCATCGGCGCCGAGCAGGAGGTCATCAAGGCGCACTTCTCCAAGGTGATCATCGGGGCGGCGGTCTTCTGCGCCGCGGTGCTGGCCGTCTACGTCTGGTGGCTGCGGCGCCGGCGGTGCGCCGGTCCGGCTGCGGACGGAAGCACCGACGGCAAGCCGGCCTGAGCCGCAGGGGTCAGCCCCGGCGGACCTTCCGGTCCTTCGGGCTCTTCGGGTTCCTGCGGGGCTTCCCGTCGCTGGCGGGCGCCTCGGCGGGCGCGACCTTCGGCGCGGCGGGGGCGGGCCCGCCGGCGGCTCCGGGCGCGGCTGCCCGTCCGGCGGGCACCAGCACCTCCACGCCGGCGAACTCGCCGCTGCCGGGCACCAGCTCAGGGACCAGGTCCAGGCTGTCGACCCGCGAGGCGAACTCGATGTCCGCCTCCATGCCCAGCTTGGCGACGTTGCGGCCGCCGACCGCCAGGCTCATGGCCTCGCGCTCGCGGCCCTTCCACTCGGCGGCGACGGCCAGGGCCACGCGGGCCCCGTCGTCGAGCTCCCACTCCCCGCCGCGCGCCCCCAGGCGATCCAGGAGCAGCCCGGCGGCCAGGATGTCCTCGAGCGACGCGGACAGCTCCGTGCCGGCGCAGACCAGGGCCAGCTCCTCGTGCTCGCGCCGAGCGGTCTTGAGCAGCTCGCGGGCGAGCGCCCCGGTGTTGAGCAAGGCCCCGAAGAGCAGCCGGTTGGCCTCGGCCGCGCGGGCCAGGGCGTCGGTGCCGTTGGTGGTGGAGAAGAGCACGATCCGCCCGCGGACCCGCTGACGGGTGAACTCCCCGGGGCTGTTGCCCAGGTCGAAGCCCGGGGCGGCCAGGCCCCCGCGCTCGCCGGCCAGCAGGCAGCGCGCGGCGGCGGCGGCGGGCAGCCGCTCGCGGAAGTCGCGCATCTCGGCGATGTCGGCGAAGGGGATCACGAACTCCGCGCCGGCCTCGAGCGCCGCCGCCGCCGTGGTGGAGGCGCGAAGCACGTCGAAGACCACGGCGGTGTGGCCGCCGAGCCCCCCGTAGGGGACCATGTTGCGGTGCAGGTAGACCTCGGCGCGGCGCATGGGGGCGATTCTCGCCGGTGGGCGCGGGTTGTCAAAGGGAGCTCCATAGGTCCTATACGACCTATAGGACCTATGGGTCCAATGGCGTCACTTCTTATTGGCCGGCGGCTTGACGGTGGGAGTGCCCTCCTCGGGGAAGGGATCGACGATCAGCTCGGAGCCGCCGCCGGCGCCGTGGGAGGGCACCACCTTGACGCCGGAGGTCTCGTTCATGGGCCGCATGGTCAGCTTGCCGGTCTTCTTGTCGCCGGCGGCCTTGCCCGCGGCCTCGGCGGCTTTGCGGGCCTCCTCGGCCTTGGCCCGGGCGGCGTCGGCGGAGGTCTTGTCCTTGGCCTCGCCGGCCTTGCGCAGGAAGAAGGCCTCCACGTCGACGAGCGGCTTGTCGCTCTTGGTCACCTTCTCGACTATGCTCCGGGCGCAGCCGGCGTCCTGGTCCTTCTTGATGTCGATGTAGTTGATGTACTCGTCGGTCTCCTTGTATATCTGGCACTGGATGACGTCGCCGCCGAACTCCTTCTTGAGGGTGATCTCGTCGGCGAGCGCGGAGCCGGCGAGCAGGACGGCGGCGATTCCGGCGGCGATGCGCGGCATCATGGGGACACCTCCCGGCCACGGCCGCCGGCCCCCCGGCGGCGCTGACCGATTCATTATACCGGGCCGGGGGCCGGAAGTCACGGGTGCGCTGGCCGGCGCCTATGGCCGCCTTGCCACTCCCGGGTTACGGGCTATACTATAGCCGGTCCGGCCGCCGGCCGGGGGGAGCCGAGGAAGCAGGAAGAGGCCGCGCCTTGTCCGACAACCGCCTTCCACAGATCGGCCGCCTGGCCGTCGATCGCGGGCTGATCACGCCCGAGCAGCTCGACGCGGCCCTGGCCGAGCTCGAGGCGCGGCGCGCGGCCGGTTCGCAGCTGCCCCTCGGCGAGATTCTCGTGGAGCAGGGCTTCCTGACGCGCGTGCAACTCGACGTGCTGCTCGCCGCCCAGGGCTCCCCCGACCGGCCCAAGCAGCCCATCGAGGGCTTCGAGCTCATCCGCAAGCTCGGCGAGGGCGGCATGGGCGCGACCTTCCTGGCCCGGCAGCTGTCCCTGCAGCGCCTGGTGGCCCTGAAGGTCCTGCGCAAGAACCTGGCTCGCGGCGGGGACTTCGTGGAGCGCTTCCAGCGCGAGGCGCGGCTGGCCGGCAAGCTCAACCATGAGAACATCGTCAGCGCCCTGGACGTCGGCGAGTCCGGCGGCTTCCACTACCTGGCCATGGAGTACGTCGAGGGCCGGAGCGTCGCCCAGCTGATCCCCGACGGCGGCTTCCTGGACGAGCCGCGGGCGCTGGGCATCGCCCTGCAGGTGGCCCGGGCGCTGGAGTGCGCCGGCCGGCTGGGCATCGTCCACCGCGACGTCAAGCCGGACAACATCATGGTCAGCCCCGAGGGCAAGGTGAAGCTCTGCGACTTCGGCCTGGCCAAGCAGGCCGACTCCGACCTGAGCCTGACCCAGACCGGCACGATGATGGGCACGCCGCACTACGTCTCGCCCGAGCAGGCCCGCGGCGAGACCACCATCGATGGCCGCTGCGACATCTACTCGCTGGGCGCCACGCTCTTCCGGATGGTCACCGGGCAGACGCCGTACTCCGGTCCGACGCCGGCCGTGGTCATGATGAAGCACATCAGCGATCCGGTGCCCTGGGCCAAGGACGCCAACCCGGCGGTCTCCGAGAACTGCGCCCGGCTGATCGCCAGGATGATGGGCAAGAAGCCCGAGGAGCGCTACCCCGACGCCACCGCGCTGATCGCCGACCTGGAGCTGGTCCTGGCCGGGCGAGCGCCGAAGCTGGCCCCGCCCCGCGCGGCGGCGGCCGCCGGGACCGCGGGGGCCCCCGCGACCCGGCCGCGCGGCACCGGCGCCTACCGCCCGGTGGCCGGCCGCCGGCCGTCGACCCGCCTGGGCACGGGCATCACCGACAGCACCAAGGCCATTCCCACGCGGAGCCGCGGCGGGCTCCTGCGCGTCGGCCTGGCCGTCGCCGCCCTGGCCCTGCTGCTGCTGGGCGGCTGGCTGGTCGGGCGGAGCATGCGCAGGCCCGTCGAGACCGGACCCGGTCCCACCGCCGTGACGCCGCCGGTCCAGCCGGTGCCGCCGCCCCCGCCCCCGAAGGAAGGTCCGAGCTTCGAGGAGCAGTACAAGGCGGCGGAGCAGTGGTGGCGCGACCATCCGGGGTCGTACGACGAGGCCATAGCCGGGTTCCGGAGGATCGGCGGCCGGCCCGGCGCGGGGGTCTGGGGACTGAAGGCCGAGGACACCTGCGCGGAGATCGCCAAGGCCCGCGACGCGGCGGTCGACGCCGAGCTGTCCGGCATCCGGGAGCGCGCCGGTAAGCTCGCCGCCGCCGGAGACTACGACGCGGCCCTGGCCGAGCTGGACCGGCGCCCGGCGCGGCTGGCCGACCTGCTCGGGCCGAAGCTGCGCGCCGAGGGCGACGCGCTCCGGCGGGGGGCCGAGGACCGCCTGCGCGCGGCGCTGGGGGCGGCCGAGAAGCTCTCGCGGGACGGGGAGCCGCAGCGGGCCCTGGCCGAGCTGGACAAGGTGGCCGGCGTGAAATATGCCGCCTGGGCCCCGCGGCTGGCCGCGCTGCGCGCCCGGCTGTCCGAGGAGCTCAAGAACGTCGCGGAGCTCGAGCGCAAGCGGAAGCTCGCCGACGCCGGACGGCAGCGCGACGCGCTGCTGGAGGCCTTCGACGTCCAGGCCCTGGCCGGCCGGAACCGCGAGGCCGCGGCCCTGGTGGCCGCCGAGCGCGCCAGGATCCCGGCCGATCTCGGGGCGCTGGTGGCCGCCGACCTCCGGGCCCTCGACGGGGTGGCCCGGGAACTGGCCAACCGGGATTCGGCCCGCGAGGCGGCCCTCAAGGCGCTGATCGGCAAGGAAGTCGCGCTGCGCACCAGGGGCGACATCGTCCACAACGCCACCATTCGGACGGTGGCGGCCGACGCCTTCGAGGTGGAGCGCTGGTACTCCGTCGGCGGGGAACGCAAGAAGACGGAGTACCGCATCGCCTTCGCGGAGCTGGCCCCGGGCGAGCTCGCGCGGCTGCTGCCCGAGCCTGAGCCCGCGACCGCCGACGGGTTCGTGGCCCAGGCCATCGCCGCGCTGGCCAAGGGCGACGCCGCGGTCGCCGGCCGGGCGCTGGAGAGCGCCGGGGCCCACCCCATGGCCGGGCGCTACGCCGCGCGGGTCGACGCCCTGAGGCTCGGCGCGGTGGAGGGCGCGGCCAAGGCCGCCTGGGACCAGAGCGTCGCGCCGCTGGGGAAGGCGGCCAAGCCCTCGGCGGCGGAGGGCAAGGCGCTCCTGGCGGCGCTGGAGGCCTTCGCCAAGGCGCACGGCTCGACCAAGTTCGCCGCGGCGCAGAGGGCCGAGATCGACCGGCTGCAGGCCCTGGCCCTGACCGCGCTGGCCGGCAGCCCGGAGGGCATGCAGGGCAGGGTCCAGGCCCTCTTCCGGGGACGGCTGGTCCGCTTCGACCCCCAGACCCTGGCCGCCGAACTGGCCTACGACTTCCAGGATCCCCGCCAGGCCGAAGACTGGCCGGTGACCGGCACAGCCCAGGCCCAGGTCGAGAAGGGCCAGTTGCGCGTCACCCTGAACCAGGGGTGGCGCGCCGACCGCGTCGAGCACCGGGCCATGTGGGACTCCCGCGGGTTGGAGGTCCGTTTCGGCGTGGGCTGCGACCGGCTGCCGAACCAGGCCGGCGCCAATGTGTACTTCGTGACCGCGGGCTACGACGGCTCGGTGGCCGCGATGCTCAGGGCCGAGGGGGCCGGCGCCTGGGTCGTGGGCGCCAGCCGGGCGCAGATCGCCGAGTCCGGCAGCAAGATCACCGAGGGCGCGGCGGCAGCCATGGTCTACACGCTGGCCAACGGCAGGCTGACGGTCACGATGAACGGCCAGCCCGCCCTCAACGGCCAGCTGCCGGCCGGCTACGTCTACCCGGCGGTGCGGCCGGCCATGGGCGGCACCGGCACCGTCCGGCGCGTCGAGAACCTGCGCATCACCGGCACCCTGGACCGCGCCTGGCTGGACGCCGCGCTCAAGGCCGCGCCGGCCGGGCCCGCCCCGGCGCCAGTCCCGGGGCAGAGCCCCTGGCAGGGCGCCTGGCAGAAGATGAACGGCAGGAGTCCCATGGCCGGCCATTGTGCGGTGGCCTTCGACACCAAGCGCGGCTGGTACGTGGCCGCCTCGCGCGACTTCGCGGTCCAGGCCTTCAGCGCCGCCGCCGACCGCTGGGACCAGCTCTCCAAGCCGTTCCGCGGCGACGGCGAGACCTTCCCGCTGGACAACGGCAACGTCCCGGGCGGCCTGACCTATCTGCCGGGCAAGGACGCGCTCCTCTTCATCGGCGCCCAGAACAGCGGCGAGAAGGGGCGCGGGGCCAGCTGCCTGTTCGCCATGGAACCGCGGACCTGGAGCCTGTACTCGCCGCTGAACGAGCACGCCGAGGCGCTGGCCGTCGTCGGCGGACTGGTCTACAAGTACAACGGCCACACCATGGAGGTCCTGGACTTCGAGAGGAAGACCTGGTCGGGCTTCCCGGGGAAGGTCGCCCCGCCGGAGCGCAACTGCCCGGGCCAGATCGCCGCGCACGTGCCCCCGCTCAAGGCCATCGTGCTCTTCGGCGGCCCGATATACGGCGCCAAAGGCTTCGACGACACCTGGGCCTTCGACCTGACCACCGGGACTTGGGGCGAGATCCGGCCGCAGGCCAGGCCGCCCGCGGTCCTCTCGCACTCCGTCTGCTACGACCCGGGCAACGAACTCTTCGTGGCCCACGGCGGCCGCCACGTCACCGACACCTGGGTCTACGACGCGAAGCGCAACTCCTGGTTCGAGGTGCAGGTCCCGGCCCGTCCGTCCGAGGGCCTGGGCTGGATCCAATACGACACCATCAACAAGCTCTGCCTGGCCTGGAGCAACTCCACCGGGGAGATCTGGGCGCTGCGGATAGGGCCGCGCTGAGGACGATGCCCGCGGTCCGAACGGCTATGGCATGGTGATGACCATGCTCTGGCTACCGCCGGCGGCCGGAACCGCGCCACCTGAGAGACCGGACACCGTCACGGGCACCTTGCTGAGCGTCGTCGTGCCCAGTCCCAACTGCCCGTAGATGTTGTAGCCCCAAACCTTGACCGTCCCGTCGGTCAGCAGCACCAGGTTGTGGTTCAGGCCGCTGGCGATCCGCGAGACGCCGGCCAGCCCGGGAACCGCCGCGGGCACCTTCCCGGTCACCGTCGAGTTGTTGCCCAGCTGACCGTACTTGTTCGCACCCCAGGTCCGGACCGTCCCGTCAGCCAGCAGCGCCAGCGTGTGCGAAAGCCCGCAGCTCACCGCGCTCACACCGCTCAGCCCCGAAACCGCCACAGGCAGCTTGCGGCTCGTCAGTGTCCCGTCGCCCAACTGGCCGGTGGCGTTGTAGCCCCAGGCCCGCACCTCGCCGCCAGCCACCAGCGCCATGCTGTGGTAGCCTCCGGCCGCGATCGCCGTCACCCCGGACAGGTTGGCCAGTCCGGTCCCGTCCTTCACCGCCACCGGCACTTTGCTGGCCGTCGTCGAGTTGTTGCCCAGCTGGCCGCGGTTGTTGTAGCCCCAGGCCACCACACCACCGCCGTTCAGGAGCGCCAGCGTGTGGTTGCGCCCGGCCGCCACCGCAGTCACTCCGGCGGCCAGGCCGGCGTGTGCATTGACCGTCGGGACCTTTACCGTGGTGGTCGTCCCCAGACCCAGCTCGCCGTGGACGTTGTAGCCCCAGACGGCGATCGTGCCGCTATCCAGCAGCGCCACCGAGTGGTACTGACCGGCCGCCGCCGCCACCGCCTTGGCCCCGCCCGGCATGGCGATGGCCACCGGCGTCTTCCGGCTCGTGAGCGTCCCGTCGCCCACCTGGCCGTACTTGTTCGACCCCCACGCCATGACCGTGCCGTCGGCCATCACCGCAAGCGTGTGGAACTCGCCGACCGCCAAAGCCGCAACGCCGCTCAGGCCGGGCACCGCCGCCGGCGACTTGACCGTCGTCGTTGTGCCCAGCCCCAGCTGGCCGGAGTTGTTGTAGCCCCAGACCCTAACCGAGCCGCTCACCCCGCCCACCAGGATCGACACCGTCGCCACGTTGGAGTCCGCCAGCCCGTCGTTGGCCTTGAACGTGAAGCTGTCCAGCCCGCTGTAGCCGCCAGCCGGAGTGTACGTCCGGCCGGCTCCGCTCCCGGATAATGCCCCGTGCGACGGCCCGCTGACTATCACGTAGCTCAGCGCGCCGCCATCGACATCCGCGGCCGTCAGCGTGATCGCCTTGGAGGTGTTCACCGCCGTCTCCAGGCTCTGGCCGTTGGCCACCGGGGCGTCGTTGGCCGCCGTGACCGTGATCGAGACTGTCGCGGCGGGGGAGTCCAGCGCGCCGTCGTTCACCTTGAAGGTGAAGCTGTCCGGGCCGTTGTAGTCGGCCGCCGGCGTGTAGGTCAGGCTCACCCCGTTGCCGGAGAGTGTCCCGTGCGCCGGGCCGGTCACCACCGCGAAGGTCAGCGCGCCGCCCTCCACGTCCGATCCGGTCAGGGTGACGGCCTTGGCCGTATCCTCGGCTGTCGTGACGACCTGGGCGTTGGCCGTTGGTGCGTCATTGACCGCCGTGACCGTCACGTTAACGGTGATCGTGTCGGCGAGCGCCCCGTCGGAGACCCGGACCACGAAGCTGTCAGTGCCGCTGTAGTTGGCATTCGGCGCGTAACCGATGGCCTTGCTCGCCCCCGTGCCGCTGGCCGACGCCGTGCCGTGTGCGGCCGGCATCGAGATGCTCCAGGCCAGGGTGTCGCCATCGACGTCGCTGGCGTTGAGCGTGCGACTGAACGGCGTAGGCGCGCCATCCTCGCTCATGGTCACGCTAACCGACGTGCCCTCGGTTATCACCGGGGCGTCGTTGACCGCCGTGACTGTCACGTTCACGACAATCGTGTCGGTGAGCGTCCCGTCGGAGACCCGCACCACGAAGCTGTCGGCGCCGCTGTAGTTGGCGGCCGGCGTGTAGCCGATGGCCTTGCTGGCTCCCGTGCCGCTGGCCGACGCCGTGCCGTGCCCCGCCGCCGACGAGATGCTCCAGGTCAGCGCCGCGCCCTCCGCGTCCGTGGCGTGCAGCGTCAGGCTGAAGGCCGTCGGCGCGCCGTCCTCGCTCATGGTCACGCCCACCGAGGCGCCCTCGGCGATCACCGGCGCGTCGTTGACCGCCGTGACCGTCACGTTCACCGTGATGGTGTCGCTGAGCGACCCGTCCGAGACCTGAACCACGAAGCTGTCCGGGCCGCTGTAGTCGGCGGCCGGCGTGTAGCCGATGGCCTTGCCCGTCCCGGTGCCTTCGGCCGACGCCGTGCCGTGCGCGGCCGGTGTCGAGATGCTCCAGGTCAGAGTGTCGCCGTCGGCGTCGGTGGCGTTGAGCGTGCGACTGAACGGCGTAGGCACACCATCTTCGCTCATGGTCACGCCCACCGAGGCGCCCTCGGTGATCACCGGAGCGTGATTGACGGTCGTCACCGTCACCGCCCAACTCTGGACGACCGAGCCGCCGTGCCCGTCGGAGACCGTAACCGCAATCGTGCGCGCCCCGGCGTCGGCCGCCAGCGGGCTGTAATTCATGGCGTCAGCGGTCACCGGGACAGCCCCGCCGTCGATGGTCCACGCGTAGGCGAGCGCGTCGCCGTCGGGGTCCCAGGCCTCCACGCTGAAGGACTGCGTGGCACCGGCGGCCACCGTCACCGGGTCAGCCGGGCTGAAGCTCGATATGCTCGGCGGGTCGTTGACCGCTGACACCGTCAGGACGAAGGTGTCGCTGGCCGTCCGGCCTCCCGCATCGGTCACCGTAACCGTGATGGTCGCCGTGCCCGAAAGACCGGGGGCAGGGGTCACCGTGACCGTGCGGCTTGCGCCGCTGCCGCCGAAGGCGATGTTGGCGTTGGGAACCAAGGCCGTGTTGCTCGAGGCTCCGCTCAGGAGCAGGCTGCCAGCCGCGGTCTCCGCGTCGGACACGGTGAAGGCCACCGGGCCGGCGGAGGCGTCCTCGGCGCAGGTCTGGGCGGGGATGTCCGAGATCACCGGCGAGGTGTTGCCACCGAACTTCGAGGCCTGGGAGGTGTTGCCGTAGGCTCCCATGTTGACCCGCCCGCCGTTGGGCAGCGGTTCGGTGGAATAGGCATCGGCCGGATCGCCGGCATCGACGCACGGGCTGGTCACCGCGTCGGTGACCCAGCCGCCGGCAGTCCAATGTCCACCCTCGGACTTGAGATGGAAATCGTCGCCGGCCGCGTCGACAAAGAGCGGGTCGGCGTCGATGTTCCCGGTGCCGTCATACCCACCCTGGACGCAGGAATAGTCGACGGTCATGCCGACGTCCAACCCGTTGTCGCCGTTGTCCCACAGGATGCAGTTCCGAAGTGCGCCGGCGCACGCCGCGGCGCCCCGAACCGTGGCCGTGTTCCCGCTGAACGTGCAGTGGCTCACGGGCATGGTGCCGGTCTTTCCGCCAATCCCGCCGCCGGCCGCGGCCGAATTGCCGCGGAAGACACAGTGATCGACGCTCAGCGTGCTGTGCAGTGAGGCGATCCCCCCCCCGCCCCCGTCCGCGGTGTTTCCTGCAAAGGTGCAACCGGAGACGGTCGAGGATCCCTCGGCGTTTTTGTCGTAGAAATAGAGCCCGCCCCCGTCCGCGGCGGAGTTACCCGACAGTGTGCTGCCGCACATGTCAAGCTGGCCGCCAGTCTGGTAGATGGCCCCGCCGTTAGCTGTTGCGCTGTTGTCCGAAAAGACGCAGTTCACCACCGTCACCCGGACGTGGGAGTTGTACATCCCGCCGCCGTTGGTGTCGGCTCGCCCCTTGGTCACGGTCACGCCGTCGAGGCAGCCGCCGTCGGCGCCCGTGACCACATGGTAGGAGTTGTCGGAGTCGTCCCCGGCGGCGCCGATGTCGCCGCTCAGGACGGTCAGATGTGCGGTCGGGGCGCGCTGCTCACGATGGGTCTCCGTGCCGACGAAGCCACCGTAAACCGGCACGTCGGCGCGCAGCGTGAAGGTGGCGGCCCGGTCCACCCCGGCCGTGGGCCGGTAGGTGCCCTCGGCCACCCAGATCTCGGTGACCTTGTCGGCTGCCGCCGGCGCGGCCAGGGCCGACTGCAGATCCGTAAATGCGTTGGCCCAGGAGGAGCCGTCGTTGAGGCCGGTCGCGTCCCTGTCGACGTAGAGGACCCGCAGGCCCTCGTAGAAGTCGTCCTCCCACATGCGCTGGGCGAGGTAGTCTCCAGTGAACACGCCCCCACGCTTCTCTATGACGAAGCTGTCGATCACCGTGCCGTCGGTCTTGTAGGCCTTGGCCTCCAGGCGGCCGCCCTCCACGGCAAAGGCCGTGTAATTGTAGACCTCGGCGTGGACCGCAAGGTGCGGCAGCGCCTCGGGCGTCGCGCTCAGGGACGACCCCCCGCCGGCGGTGATCACGTGGGTGATGGGGTGGTCCTCGTTGACGCCCTTCTTGGCCATCGGGTAGAAGCGCTGGTAGCCGTGGGCGTGGCCGTTGATGACCAGGTCCACCCCGCGGGTGCGGAAGACCGACAGGAAGTCCCACGGGAAGTAGTCCTCGTCGTACCAGCCCCACTCCTCGCGCCGGCTGCCGGCATCGTAGCTGGGCTCGTGGTACATCACGATCTTCCACTCGGCGGTCGAGGCGGCCAGGTCGGCGTCGACCCAGGCCAGCATCTCGTCCATCATGGAGACTTCGGCCGCGTGCCGGTAGAGCGTCGACTCCAGCACCGTGAAGTGGCAGTTGCCGTAGTCGAAGGAGTACCAGCGCTCGTTGTTGGGCAGCGCGAAGATCCGGCGGAAGGTCAGCCCCTCCTGGTCCTCGTGGTTGCCGCGGGCGGCCAGGATCGGTACGCCGCCGATCACCCCGGCCAGCGGGTTGTGGAACTGCGCCCGGATGGTGTTGAAGGCATCGGCCTGGGTCATGTCGCCGGCGTGCAGGATGAAGGCGGGATCGTGCGCCAGGAAGCGGGCCGCCAGGGCCGCGTGCGTGGCCGGGCCGTCCTTGGTATCGCCGTAGGCGATGAAGCTGACCCGTCCGGGATCGGCGGCGAAGGTCTTGAAGTTCCCTGCGCCGGTCGCCCCGGCGGTGACCACCTCATAGCTGTAGGTCTGTCCGGGCGTCAGGCCGGTGAGCCGGGCCTCGTAGACGTACTCGGTGCCGTCGGGCCCGGTGCCGGTCTGGCTGTAGTCGGTCTGCACCTGGCTGTCGAGGTTGCCGATGCCGTAGCGCACCGTGCAGACGCCGGACAGCGACCGGATCCACATGACGGTCATCTCGGTCTGCCCGGGGCGCTGCAGATAGGGCCCGGCCAGCAGATCGGCCGGGGCGGCAGGCGCCCCCTCCTGGTCAGACTGGATCGCCGCGGTCCCCGCGACGGCCACGGCCGCCACGGCGAGCACCAGCACCGTTTTCAGTCTGAACACCGGCACCTCCCCCGACACGTCAGGCGGAGCCGGCTGCACATGTGAACTCGCATCGAAGATGTCTAAGCGCCACTCCACCGCCCACTTAGTGTACACCTGGGAAGCCGGGTTGTCAAAGATTTACCGGCGGGGGCAGAAGGAGCGTCAGAGCCTGACGCGGCGGCGCTTCTTGGCCAAGTCCACGTCGAACTCGTAGGTGCCGGCGTAGTTGCCGCGGAACTCCACGACCAGGGTCACGACCTGTCTGGCGCACCGCGCCGGGAGGTAGACCCGGTTCTCTCCCCAGTAGAGCCGCTGGCGGTAGTTGCCGATGCCCTTCGGCCAGATATAGCCCTTGGTCGTGTCCGCGTGCTCGACGGCGTCCTCCAGGCCAAAGGCGATGGGGGCAACGATCAGCAGGCAGAAGATCACGTCGCCGATGTCGTCAGCCTCATCCAGACCCTGCTCCACGGTCTCCCGGGCGACGTCCAGGTCCTTGGGCACGTCCTCCATGGTCCGGCGGACGAATCCCCGGCTGAGCTCGACGCCTATCCGGAGATCGTCGGCCTGCCGGCGGCTGTTGGGGTGCCGGCAGCCGGCGGCCAACGGCAGCAGCAAGCCGAGGGCCAGGGCCCACGGGACCACCGGCCGCCAGGGGAGGAGGCGAAGAGCACCGAGCGGGCCGGCTTGCTCAGTCATTGCCCGGCTCCATCGCCCATCATGTGGAGCTGCGGGGCGACCAGGGCGAGCGCGACGAGCAATACCAGGCCGCCGGCGGCGACGATGAAGATGGGCGTCACGAAGCGCATGGCTCCGGGAGGGATTCGGGAGGCAAGCAGCGAGATGCCAACGGCAACCGGCAGGCACACGAACCAGAGGCGCCCCAGCCATGCGGACACCGCCAGGACCAGCGCCGTGGAACGGGGCAGCGCGGCTTCCGACAGTTCCATTTCCCTGAACATCTCCCCGAACTTGGGAATGACGACGACGAAGAGGAAGCCAAGGACGAGAAGGTAGGCCCCGCACATGATGCCCGCGACCCAATTCCGGGGCGGCCCCGGCGCAGGACCGGCCGAGGTCATACCTTCTGTCCCGTGTCGTCCTCCTACCATTTCTTCCGCCTCCCGCCGACGTAGCCCGGAGCCACTTGCCCTGCCCGCGCAGCATCGCAGCCAGCAGCGTCAGGAGCGCCACGGCGACGGTTGGGAAGCGCCCCCTTGCCGATCACCCGGACTCCGTCCTGAACCTGGCCCCGGCCCGCCAGACCTTGTCGGGCAGCTTCATCCGGATGGGGCTGAGCCGCCCGACTTCCACCTCGGCCCACGACCCGAACGCCCCCTGCTTCGCCTGGGCCGCCGCGAATTCGCCCCACGGGATCAGCAGCGGAGGGTGACCCACCCGCCAGAGGAAGATAGGCGCCAGATACAGACCCTCTTTGGCCACGATCATGGTGAGCATATTGCCGTAGCCGGTGAATCTGCCGAGACTCATGCTCTGGAACCGAAACACGTGGCCGCTCGGCCGCGAACCGGCCCGGTGGCGATCGGCCAGCCGCGCCCAGCCACCCATGATCGCAACCGTCCAGCCGCCCAGACACCACAACCCGAGTGAGGCTACGGGCAGGAGCGGCAGCACCCAGGAGGGCGGCCCGCCCCCGCCCCGGCCTCCCTCCGGCCCGGCCTCGGCCGCACCTTGCAGGCATACGGCCATCATGGCCTCAAACACAGTCCGGCCTCCGTTTCCCGTCCCGCCCAGCCGAGCGGAGCGCGCCCCGCCATTTTCTGCCTGCCCCACGGCGCATTACCGGCGCGGATCGAGAACGAGAACGAGGACGATCCCATGTACCCCGTCGCCCCGTCCCCGCCTCAGGCGTCCGCCGGCACCCTCCACAGGCCGTGGCCGGCCAGCAGCCAGGCGCGGATCTCGGCGCCGCTGGCGCCCTGCGGCGCCCCGGGGAACTTCTCCCGGTACTCGGCCTCGAAGGCCTCGCCGTCTAGCTCGGTGAACTTCAGCAGGTGGCGGTCGTTGACCCGCTCGAACTCGAAGGACCGGCGCCGGACGCTCTCCGGCACGACCCGCCCGCGCACCAGGTGCAGCTCGGCGCCGTCGTACCACTGCAATATGCCGCCGCGCAGCCGGGAGCCGACGGACAGCGCCCGCCCGTAGAGCCCCTGGTCGACGACCGCGACCAGCTCCTCGGACGGCTGGCACGGGGCCGCCGCCCGCCCCCCGGAGGGGCCCGCCCCCGGACCGGGACCGGAGCCGGAGCCGGCCACGTCAGGATCCCGGCGCAGCCTGGGCCGCCGGCGGCGGGACGGCGCCCGGGGCCCCGGAGCCGTCGCCGAACCCCTCGGGGCGCTCGGCGCGGAGCTTCTCCTCGACGAACTCGCGGATCCGCCGCCGGTCGCGGAGCTTCACGTCCACGAAGCGCACGCCCAGCTGCGGCTCGCCCCGGGCGTCGCGCTCGGAGATGCGCACCAGCTCGCACTCCCCGCCCAGGTCGGCCAGCTCCGGCACGTCGAGCAGGCGCAGGGTGATCCGGAAGGGGGTCAGCGGCAGGACCATCTTGGCGGTGCGGATGCCGGTCAGGAGCGCCCCGCCGATGGACAGGTTGCGGACCGTGGCCTGGCCCTCGTCGAAGAGCTCCCCTTCGCCGGTGTGCAGCATGAGCACCCCGCGGGCGTTGATCTCCACCCGCCCGTACTCGCGCTTGTACGGCCGGCGGATGGCGGTGAAGTCGTAGCCCAGCCGTTCGGCCGTGCGGAAGATCAGGTCGCGGGTCTTCTCGCTGGCCGAGTAGCGCGGGTCGCGGTTGAGCACCTTGGTGACGGTGCTCCGATCCATGCCCAGGAACTCGGCGATGTCCTTCTGGCTGACGGCCATGGGGCTTCTCCTTAACGAGGCGGTTTCGGCCAGGGCCGCGGCTGAGGGTGCGGCCAGGGCTGGGGCTGAGGTTGAGGTTGTGGCTGGGGCTGGGGCTGGGGTTGAGGCTCCGGCTGCTGGTCCGGAGTCTTCATCTTGCGGTCCGGGTCGGGGAGTTCGTCCTTGCCGTCGAAGTCGCGCGGCTGGGGCACGCCCACCGCCACGCGCCGGATGCGGAGCCGGAGGCTGTCGCCGGGAGTCTCGTTGTCGGCCAGCCCGGCCACCGCGACCAGCCGGCCGTTGCGCACCGCCTGGCACTGCTCGGTCGACAACCGCGCCAGGCCGGCCCGCTGACCGTTCACGAACCAGGCCAGGTAGGGCTCCTTCCAGCTGATGCGCAGCCTCCAGCGGAATAGCGCCCCGGACGGCGCGATCATCGTCCGGCTGTCGGCCAGGAAGCGCCCGGCGCCCTCCTTCTCCTCCTGCAGCCGGCCCAGGAGTTCCCCGCCGCCGGACGCCGTGGACAGCAGCAGCACCTGCCGGGGCTCGTCCTTGCGCTGCGAGAGCGGGAAGACGAAGGAGACCCGCCCGCGATCGGCGAAGCGCTTGGAGGAGCAGTCGGCATCGAAGGAGAGCGAGCCGGCCGCCCCGTAGGTCAGGTTGCGGGCCACCAGCGCCAGCGACTGGCCGTCCTCGAGCGCGCAGGCCAGGACGCCGTCGACGGTCTCCACCGGCAGGTTGCCCTCCGCCTGCCGCCTGGCCACCTGCCGGAACTCGAAGTCCTCGCGCAGACTCCGGGCCCCGGCCTCGGAGCCCAGGTCGTAGAGCCGGGCGTCGCGCGGCAGGCTGCGGTCGGCCGGGAAGAGGTTGTCCTCGGCGTCCCAGGCCATGGAGCGCACCTTGGGCAGCAGCGGCTTGAGGAAGGCCGTCTCCGCCGAATCGGCCAGGAGCTTGGCGCCGGTGTCGCGGGCCTCCTGCCAGCGCCGCGCGGCGGCCGCGGCCTCCAGCCGGCGGAAGCCCTCCTCGGCCAGGACCTCCGATTCGCCCTTGAGCCTCAGCTCCAGGGCGCGGGCGAGGTCCGGCCCCATCGCCCCGCCCCGGGAGGCGGCCGCCAGGAACGGGGCGGCCTGCGCGCCGCGCTTCTGGCTGACCAGGAAGCCGGCGGCGGCCAGGGCGTCGGCCGCGGGGATCTTCTCCGCGTCCCGCCAGCCGGCCAGGATCAGCATCTGGTCGGGGTCGAGCTCCGCCAGCTTCACCGGGAAGCTGGCGCCGCCCTCGCCCAGGGTCAGCACCCGGGAGGCCGGTTCGTAGCCCTTCAGCGGCGCGGATATGCCCTTGTGGGTCAGCCGCAGGCCCGCCGGCCGGGCCGCGGCCTGCTCCTGGCAGCGCTCCATGAACCGGGCCGCGGCGGCCACCACCGCCCGCTCGGGTTTGAGCCGCTCGGCGGCGTCGGCGGGCAGCTCCCGGGCGGCCTTGTCCAGCTCGGCCAGCGCGCCGGCGAAGTCCCGGCTCTCGATGCGCGGGGCGGCGGCGGCCAGCACCGCGTCGCAGCGCTGCCGGGCCTCCTCCTCGCGGCGCTTCTGGAGGTCGGCCTGCAGCCGGTCGATCCGCTCGGCGGCGGACCGTCGCCCGGCGGCGGCCAGCGGCCCGAAGGCGTCCAGCGCCACCAGGGCCTTGCGGGCCTCGTCGAAGCTCCCGGCCTCGGCCAGCTTCACGGCCCGGTCGCAGGCCTCGGCGGAGGCCTTGCGGACCGCGGCCTCGGCCTTGTCGTTCAGCGCCGTCAGCCGCGTCCGATGCTCCTCGGGAGTGCCGGGCTCCAGGGCGAAGGCCCGGAGCGCCTCGTGGGCCTCCCGGTAGCGCCCGCCGGCGAGCATCCCGGAGACCCGCCCGTCGAGCTCGTCGAGCCGGCGCCGGGCCTCCTCGGCCCGGCGTCGGGACTGTTCCTCCTCGTCGCGGCGGGCGGCGAGCTTGCGGAGCTCGTCCTGGGCGATCCACTTGTGCTTCATGCCGCGGTCGCCGAGCTTGTCGGCGGCGGCGGACAGCTGCGTCCAGCGCTCCTCGACCAGCTTGTAGTCCCGCGGGTTCTCCCCGGCGGTCTTCCGGGCGTAGGCCAGGAGCTCGTCCAGGCCGGCCACCGGATCGCCGCCCGGCCGGGGCCCGTCTTCCGGTCCGGGCCGCGCATCGCCGGTCTCCGGCGCGGCGTCGACCGGCCCCTTCTCCCGGGACGCGGACGTCAGGCTGCGCTTGACCGCCCAGCCGGCGGCGACCGCCAGCACCAGCACGACCGCGGCGACCGCCAGGCGGACCAGGACCCGGCCGCCGGCGGCTCCGGATGCCGGCGCGACCGGCAGGGTCGTGCCGGTCCGTCCGCCCGGGCCGGGGAAGACCGGCGGGATGTCCGGGACCTCGACCGGGGGATAGGCCCGGGTGTCGCGCTCTCGTAGCGAGGTCGCCGGCGCGACGGTGATCGCCGGGCCGGCCGGCTTCTCGACGGTGATCTCGCCGGAGAATCCGCCGCTGGCGATGCGCGGAAGCCGCCCGGCGCGCAGGTCGGCGATGTCCGCGAGCAAGTCCGCAGCCGACTGGTGGCGCCCGCCGCGCTCCTTGGCCATGAGCCGGGAGATGACCGCCTCGGTGCCCGCCGAGACGTCCGGCCGGACCGTTCGGATGGACGGCGCCGGATCGGTCAGGTGCCGGGCGACGATGGCCATGGCGCTGTCGCCGGTGAAGGGCGGCACGCCGGCCAGCAGGTGGTACCAGCTGGCCCCCAGCGAGTAGAGGTCGGCCCGGCCGTCCAGGTCCTTCTCGGCCCGGGCCTGCTCGGGGGCGATGTAGTGCGGCGTGCCCATGGCCATGCCGGTCTGGGTGAGCGAGGCGTCCTCCTGGCTGGAACGCGACAGGCCCAGGTCGCAGAGCTTGGCCACCCCGGTCTTGTCAACGAGCACGTTGTCGGGCTTGATGTCCCGGTGGATCAGGCCGTTCCTGTGGGCGTGGTCCAGGGCCCTGGCGATCTGCTCGACGAAGTTCAGGGCCTCCTCCTCGGAGAGCCGGCCCTTCTGCTCGTGCAGGTCGCGCAGGCTGCGGCCCTCCACGAACTCCATGGCGAAGTAGTAGTAGCCCTGGGCCTCGCCGGAGTCGATGCCCTGGACGATGTTGGGGTGGTTGAGCTTGGCCACCGCCCGCGCCTCGCGGAAGAAGCGCTCGATGAAGACCTTGTCCTTGGCCAGGCGCGGCGGGAGCACCTTGAGCGCCACCATCCGGTCCATGGACTTCTGCCGGGCCTTGTAGACTGTGCCCATGCCGCCGGCGCCCAGCCGGCTGATCAGCTCGAAGCCGCCGAGCTCCCGGACCGCGGCCTTGGCCTGGTTGCGGAGCAGCTCCTGGACGGCGGTCCGGTCGACCAGCCCGTCGGCGATCAGAATCTCGCCCAGCGGCTGCTTCTGGCCGGCGGCCCGGAGCGCCTCCTGTCTGGACAGAGCCGCGGCCAGCTGCTGGCTGGAGATCAGCCCCTTCTTGACGGCCATCTGGCCGAGCAGGAGGTCCTGGGGGTCGGACATCATCCGCCTCCTTCCGGCAGGGCCGGCGGGCTGGGCCGCGCCTGGACCGGGCCGAGGCGCAGCCCCTGGATGCGCGCGCCCACGGCCGCCTTGGCCGCGTCCTCCGGCACCTGCACGACCAGCCGGACCGGACGGACGGCCAGGGCCTGCTCGTCGCGCGGCGACAGCACCAGCTCGGCCAGAACCAGCCCCTGGCACTCCAGGCGCAGCCGCGGGCCCTGCTTGATGAAGCGCAGCTCGTACTTACCGCCGGAGGAGAGCAGGGCCTCCAGCGCCGCGTCGGGGGTGCGGGGCCGGCCCACGCCGGCGGCGCCCGGCGGCATCGCCGCGGCCGGGTCCAGGCCCGTTCCGAACCCGGCAGCGACGGCCTTGTCGGCGGCCAGGTGGGCGAAGGCCCAGTACCGCGCGCTGGTATCGGTCAGCTTGTCGCCCAGGTCCACGGCCACCCGGGCGCCGTCCGGCAGCGTGATCTTGACGGCCACCTCCAGCTCGGCCCCCCAGGGACGCCTGGTCTCCAGAAACCAGGGCTGGGCGTTGGGCTCGAGCAGCAGGGTCCCGGAACTGATACGCGCCGCGGTCAGGCGCGTGGCATGACTGCCCCTGGAGAGCTGCACGGCGGCGGCGAAGGCCGCAGCACCGGCGTTCCCCACCAGGGTGTAGTCCTGCAGGGTCGGGGCGACCTCGGCCGGCGCCTGGGGCGGCGGGTTCAGGCCGCGCAGGGTCAGCACCAGGCGCGGGCGCCGTTCGATGTCCTGGAGCAGGGACTCCCGCGAAGCGAAGGAGGCGGCGGCCGGGGAGGCGGCCTTCTCGTCGCCCATCAGCAGGTAGCCCCAGTTCCGCCCGTTGCCCTGGACGCAGTCCCGGACGGCCGGGGTGACGTCGAGCCGCAGCCACTGCCCGGCGGCCGGGACGTCGGCGGCGTCGAGCACGCCGGGGCCCTTGCCCGAATCGGTGGCCTTGTCCCGGTCTCCGCCCTGCTCGCCCCACGGCGCCGGGGCGCCGCCGCTGTCCCGGCCGCGCTGCCGCCAGGTGGCCCCATCGGCCTCCGCGCCGGAGGTCCCCAGCCGCGAGCCCTCCTCCCATCCGGAGGTGGCCCGGAAGGCGCGCAGCGGCATCCGGCCGCCCCCGGCCGGCCCGGTCTTGCAGAAGAGCTCCAGCCGGGCGGCGTCGACGGTCACGCCCCGGGGCACGGCGTTCAGGTCGAAGCAGATCAGGACGCGCTCCGCGGGACTCCCTCCGCAGGCCCGCAGCAGGGGAAGCCGGCCGGCCATCCGCTCGGGGCCGGAGAAGAGCGAGGTGTCCCGCGTCCCGGCGTAGCAGGCCAGTCCCAGAGCCGGCACCGGCTGGCCGTCCTGGAGCACCACCTCGACGCGGCCCTTGGCCGAGGCCTCCTCCTGGGCCTGCCGCAGCCAGAGCTGGACCTGTGCGGCCCGGGCCTTGTAGGCGGGGGTGTCGGCGAAGGTCTCGCCCAGCCGGCGGGCCGCGGCGATGGCCTCTTCCCAGCGCCTGGCGGCCACCAGAGCCTCCAGGCTGCGCAGCTCCTCGGCCGCCTGGCGGTCGCGGGCGTCGACCTGGGCGCCGCCGACCAGGGCGTCGAACCGGGCGGTGTTCACGCCGCGCATCCTGGCGGTGCCCAGCGCCTTCTGCAGGGCCTCCGGCGTCGGAGTCCGGTCGAAGACCGTGAAGAACAGGGCGCGCTCGGCCTCGGCCGCAGCGGCCGGGGCGGTCAGGCCGGCCAGCGCCAGCACGTCCTCGGTGCAGAGATCGGCCAGCTTGAAGTCATAGCCGATGCTCGACTCGCCGGCCCCGAAGGTGCGCAGGAGCAGGAAGCTCGACCCGTCGAAGGGCTTGTCGCCCGGGGTGGCGAAGCGGCCGGTCACCGACCCGCCTGTGCGGTGGGTGAGGGTGAAGAGCTCGTCCTTCTTGGCCGCAGCCAGCCGCCGGCGGGCCTGCTCCCACACGCCCCGGACCACGTCGACGTCGGCCAGGTCGGAGTCCACCCGGGCCTGCAGGTCGGCGGGGAGCTCCGTCCGGACCTTGCCGGCGGCTTCCCGGGCCTCACCGTAGCGCCGGGACGAGACCAGCTTGAGGAGGTCGTGGTGGCAGGCCGAGAAGGCATCCTCGGCCTTGCGCCGGCGCAGCGCCGCGGCGACCTTCTCGGCCTCGAGGACCGCGGCCAGCTCCCGCTCGATCCCGGCGGAGACCGCCGGAAGACCGAACGGACGGGCGGACTCGATCCTGGCCCGGGCTCCGGCGAAGTCGCCGGCCTCGGAAAGCTTGCGCGCCCCGGCCAGCACCGACTCCCACTCGGCGCCGCCGGCATCGCGGATCTCCGCGGCGGCCTTCTCGGCCGCGGCCACGGCCAGGGGCTCGCCCAGCAGGTTCTCGGGCAGCCGGGTCATCCGCGCGGCGGCCGCGGCGAACTCCTTCCTGGCCTTGAGCTCGCCGGCCTCGCGGCGGACCGGCTCGAGGTCCCGCTCCACCGCCTTGCGCAGCTCGTCCTCGGCCGCGCGGACCCGCTTGGCGGCCAGCCGCGCCCAGACGCTCTCGGCCCCTCCGGACTTCTCGACCTTGGAGAACAGCTCGATCTGGCGCCGGTACTCGGTGGGACAGCGCTCGGCGTAGAGCACGGCCCGGTCGAAGTCCTCCTTGGCCCGGTTGGCCGCGGGGTCCTGCACCTGGGTGTGCTCCGGCCCGGGGTCCGGCCTGGCGGCTTGCCCGTTCGTATGGCCGCCATCGGGCCCGGAGTCCTTCTTCCCGGCGAAGAACAGCAGCCAGACCCCCACGCCCAGAGCCGCGGCGACGGCCAGCGCGACGGCCAGGATCCGCGCCGGCTGCCGGCGGCGCTCGGCCACGGCGCGCATCATGGCGGTGTTGACCCGGGTGGTGGCCGGCCGGCGGACGGCCCCCGCGGCCGGCGCCGGCGAGCGGCCGGCGGACAGGGGCGGCGCGTGCGCCGGCCGGCTGCCGGCGGCCACCAGGCGGAGGTCCTCCAGCAGCTGGGCGGCGGAGGCGTAGCGGTCCTCGGGGCGCTTGGCCAGGCACTTGGCCACCACCGCCGCGAAGTCCGGCGGGACGTCGGGAACGGCCTCGGTGAGGAGCGGCGTCGGGTCGTGGAGGTGCTTGAGCATGATCTGCATGGCGTTGTCGCCGGAGAACAGCGTCCTCCCGGACAGCAGGTGGAAGAGCGACGCGCCCAGCGAATAGATGTCGGTGCGCAGGTCCAGCTTCTGCTCGCCGCGGGCCTGCTCCGGGGAGATGTAGTGCGGCGTGCCCACGGCGATGCCCGCCTGGGTGATGGACAGGTCGTCCTTCGCCGCGGAGCGGGCCAGGCCCAGGTCGCAGAGCTTGACCGCGTCGGTGTTCGAGACCAGGATGTTCTCGGGCTTGATGTCGCGGTGGATCACGCCGCTCTGGTGGGCGTGCTCCAGCGCCTCCGCCGTCTGGATGGCGATGTCCAGCACGCGCGGATAGGGCAGGCCCGCGGGGCTGTCCGCCAGCATGGCCGCGGAGCTCCGCCCGTCGACGTACTCCATGGCCAGGTAGTGGTAGCCGTCGGCCTCGCCGACGTCGATGCCTCCGACGATGTTGGGGTGGTTGAGCCTGGCCACCGCCCGGGCCTCGCGGTAGAAGCGCGCGAGGAAGTCCTGGTCCTTGGCCAGCCTCTGCGGCAGGACCTTGAGGGCCACGATCCGGTTGAGGGCCGTCTGGCGGGCCTTGTAGACCGTGCCCATCCCGCCCGAGCCGAGCTTGGAGAGCAGCTCGTAGCCGCCGAGCGTTTTGCCAGCCCCGCCGGCGACGCTCTGGCCGGAGAGCAGCTGGGCCACCTGGCGCTCGGTGAGCAGCCCCATGGCCACCAGCGCGTCGCAGAGCCGCGGAGCCTGACCCTCGGCCAGGCGGCGGCGCTCCTGTTCCTGTAGCGCGGCGGCCAGCTCCTCGCGCGTGACGAGGTTCTGGGCCATGGCCAGTCGGCCGAACTGAAGGTCCTCGTTGGTCGGCATCGGGCTGCTGGTGCGCTCCTCCGGAAGGCGACTGCACAACGTGCAGACAGGCGAGGTAGTCTACCTCGCGCGGGGGAGGTCGTCAATACTTTCTATCCTGCACCTTGCGGCGCACGAAGTGACCACCGCTGTCCGCCGCCGAGTGCACATGTGATTTTGGGCGGCTCGGGTGCGCCGCATCGCCGGTCCGGATATCGACCGGCGGAGCGGGGGACACCCTGTGAACTGGGCCTTGGCCAAGCAGCCTCGCCTTCGCCAACAACCCCGGCAGGCGGCCATCCAGGCGAGTCCATCCCGGGCATCTAGGGCTGTTTCCTGGGTTTGGCGTAGGTGTTATCGAACTCGGCAATCGCGCTGCCGCGCAGGCCATCGCCCTGGTTGAGGAGCTGCTGTCCTTTGACGGCGTCGCCGTCCTCCCTAGTCATGGCCTCCAGCCCCTTCTTCCAGAGGTCGACGGCGTTGGAATACGTGTTAAGAATGCCGAGCAGCTTCCGGTTGTCCGCGGCATCCTTCCTGGCCACCTCAACCCGAGCCTGCAGCGCTGCGAGCCGCTTCCACATCTCAGCGCGGTCCGCCTCGGCCGCGGGCGCGGCAGGGTCCGTCTGATTGGAGGCCTTGCCCAGCGCCTCCATGAACGCCTTCTCTTCGGTCATGAGGATGGACGGGAACACCTGGGCCTTGCGCTTCTCGGCCGCCATCTCCCTGCCGGTCTGAATGCCTACGAACACGCTCCCGCCATTGAAGCTGAGGAAGCCGGCCACCAGCAGTCCGTTGCCGATCATGCACAGCGCCCCGACGGGCCTGGCCCCGGCGAATGCCTTATCCCAGAGCCCGCGCTCCCTGAGTTCGAGCAGGACGCTTCGGCTGCTGTACAGCGCCACGAGGACCAGGAACGGCACCACAAAGCCTCCAATGTTCCGTCCTGCAGCCTCCGGATCATTCATGCCGGTCAGGACCGTCATGCCCAGACTGAGAACGATCTGGGCGGCCACGGCGATCAACAGGCCGGTCACAGATGCGGGGTCGCCGCGCTTGGCAGCAACCATGAGGGTCCAGCAGGCCCCGGCAATCAGCCCGATGGATATCCCCAGCATGCCCATGCGCAGAGCGGAGTCCCGGAACACGAACATGCAGCCGATGAGCGCAAGGGACCCCAGGCTGGCCAGTGTGGCCACAGCCCCGAGGTTCCGAGATGCGTGATTCGCGCGTTTGAGAAGCTGTTCGTCGCTCAGGTTGCCCATGTTCCGGCCCTCCCAAAGCTGATAGGACGCTCGGCCGCCCGCCACGGCAGGTTGGCCTCGGCGCCCGACGGAAAGGGATTCTAGGCTCATAGGCGCCCCGTGCAAGCCCTTGCCGTCCTGAATCATCCCCTGTCTGCGTGGCGCTATCGTGGAACCCCGGTCCAGAGCTGGGGAAGGCGTTGGCCTGGCGATCCGATATCGGGGCTCGCCAAGCAGCGCCATCCGCCCTCGGTGGCCAAAGCTTGACACACCCTCCCTGCGCCCTAGAATCGCCTCGCAGAAAGAAGGATTTCCCATGACCCAACCCAAGCGCTACCTCGTCACCAGCGCCCTGCCCTACGCCAACGGGCGCATCCACGTCGGCCACATCGCCGGGGCCTACCTGCCGGCGGACATCTACGTGCGGTTCCTGCGCTCGACCGGCCGGGACGCGGTCTTCGTCTGCGGCTCGGACGAGAACGGCGTGCCCATCACCATCACCGCCGAGAAGGCCGGGATCTCGCCCCAGGAGGTGGTCGACAAGTTCCACAACGCCAACGCCAAGGCCTTCGCCGGGCTGGACATCGCCTTCGACGTCTACGGCCGCACGACCTCCAAGCATCACGCCGGGATCAGCCAGGAGTTCTTCACCAACCTCTTCGGCAAGGGCCACATCGAGCCGCGCACCGAGCAGCAGCTCTTCTGCGGCAAGTGCAACCGCTTCCTGCCGGACCGCTACGTCTCAGGCCGCTGCCCCAATCCGGAGTGCAACGCGCCGGGCGCCAAGGGCGACCAGTGCGAGGTCTGCGGCCGGACGCTCTCGCCGCTGGAGCTGGTCGAACCGGCCTGCGCGCTCTGTGGCAGCCGCCCCGAGCCGCGCGAGACCCGCCACTGGTATATCAAGCTCGGCGACTTCCAGAAGGGGCTCGAGGCCTGGCTCGCGACCAAGGAGGGCTGGCGCGAGAACGTCGGGCGCTTCTGCAAGGGATGGTTCAAGGAAGGCCTGGGCGCGCGCTCCATCACCCGGGACATCTCCTGGGGCATCCCCGTGCCGCTCGCGGAGGCCAAGGGCAAGGTCCTCTACGTCTGGTTCGACGCGCCCATCGGCTATCTCTCCTTCACCCAGGAGCTCTTCGCCTCGCGGGGCGACCCCGACGGCTGGAAGCGCTACTGGTCGGACCCGGACTGCGCGCTGATCCACTTCATCGGCAAGGACAACATCGTCTTCCACGCCATCGTCTGGCCGGCGATGCTCATGGGCCACGGCGGGATCAACCTGCCCTCGAACGTGGTGGCCAACGAGTTCCTCAACGTCCGGGGCCAGAAGAGCTCGAAGAGCCGCAACTGGGCGGTGTGGATCGAGGAGTACCTGGCCGCCTTCCCGCCGGACCCGCTGCGCTACTATCTCACGACGAACGCCCCCGAGGGCCGCGACGCGGACTTCTCCTGGGAGGACCTCCAGAGCCGCAACAACTCGGAGCTGGCCGCGGTGCTCGGCAACTTCGTCCACCGGACGCTGGCCTTCACCGAGAAGTACCTGGACGGAGTCGTCCCGGAGCGCGGGACCCTCGGCGACCTCGAGAAGGGCGTCCTGGCCGAAGCGGAGGCGGCCGTCAAGGAAGTCTCCGCCGAGCTCGAGGCCTTCCGCTTCAAGGCCGGCCTGCAGCGGGTGATGAAGCTCGCCCAGTCGGCCAACCGCTACTTCGACTCGGCCGCGCCCTGGAAGAGCCGCAAGACCGACATGGCCGCCTGCGGCACAGCGATCTCCGTCTGCATCGAGCTGGTCGACCGGCTCGCGCTCCTCATGTACCCCTACATGCCCGGCTCGGCGGCCAGGATCGAGAGCTACCTGGCCCGCGACCCGAAGCAGCTGCCGCGCCAGTGGAGCGCGCCCGGGAATCCGCCGGCCGCGGGCACGAAGCTCAGCAAGCCCGAGCCGCTCTTCAGGCAGATCGAGAAGGAAGAGGTCGACGCCGCCAACGCCAAGCTGGGGTGATCTTCAGATAGAGCGGTCGACGCCGCAGGTCTCGCGCCGGAGGACGATCTATGTGGTCTCCGTTCCTGCTCTTTCCCCTGAGCATCGTGATCGTCGTGTTGCTCTACATCCTCCACCGGCACCTACAGAAGAAGGCCGCGCAACCTCCGCCGCGGCGCAGCCGGCTGAAGCTCCCCGATCCCGACAAGGACCCGCAGGAGCACGCGCGCCAGACCGTCCGGGTGATCATGAAGGCCTGGGCCCGCAATGAGAGCGGGGAGGGCATCAAGCGCTCACTGATCCGCTCCGGCCTGGTGGACGCCGACGGCGCCGACGTCTTCATGGGCATCACGCAGCTCATGACCGAGTCCATGCAGCACAGCGACCCGCAGAAGCTGCATGACGAGCTCGTCACCAAGGGCGTGCCCGAACCGGTCATCATGGGCGCGATGGCGGCGCTCATCGAATACCTGGGCGAGCAGGAGGGCAAGGAGGGCGCTGGTGATTCCGAGGAGGCGGCCGCCTCTCAGCCGCCGGACTCGGCGGAGGCCTTCGCCCGGCTCAAGGTCCTGCACCGCGTGGTCGTCTACGGGCTGGTCAACCCGCCGAAGGAGGTCGTGGACAAGGTCCTGGGGGACGGCTCGGAGGCCGAGCGCGCGGAGTTCGACGCCAAGTTCAAGAGCTTCTCGGACCAGGCCGTCGCCGACCTCAAGAAGGCCGGCGCCTGGGAGGCGGTCTCCCCGAAGGAGCGCGCCTTCCTCGAGTCCTACGGCTCGAAGATCGGCGACCAGGCCCGCACCGACGCCATCTGGCGCAAGGAGGCGCTGGCCATGCTCCTCTGGGCGCTGGGCCTGACCCCCGACTGGCCGGCCATCGACCAGGAGTACAGCCCGGACGACCTGAAGAAGCTGGGGCAGATCGCCGCGGCGCTCAAGGGCCCGCCACAACTCCGCCCCCGCGAGGAGATTTCCGAAAAGCGCGACCTCATCGAGATGTGGCACTGGCGGGTCCGGACCCGCCAGCTCATCGATGAGAAACGCCCCTTCCCGTCCGACGAGAACATGAAGAAGGCCGGCTTCAAGTGCTACGACGACATAGTCCGCTTCACGGCACGCAAGTCGCACGAGGAGGGCGACCTCGCCCGGATCATCGACGACGACTTCGTCTTCGACGGAAAGGCCTTCCGGGCGCTCTCCGCCGACGAATACCAGCTGGCCGGCTCGATCATCCGGGAGCGGCACTGCGCGCTCAACTGGCTCTGCGGCCTGGCCCCCGGCAACCGCTGGGACGAGACGCCGACGGACACCTGAGGGCGGGAGGCAGATCATGGGCTGCTCGCTTCGAGTCGTAATGCTCCGGCTCTTCGCCGCCGCGGCGCTGGCGGTCCTCGCCGCCGGCTGCATGCGGCTCGATCAGGACATCGTCCTCAATGTCGACGGCTCCTTTGACCTCAAGATGACCTTCGCCTATGACGAGAAGTCCTGGGCCGAATCCGCCAAGGCGCTGGGCGCGGCGATCAGCGAGGAGGACGGGATGGGGCGGGAGGTCCCGCCCAGGCTGGACCCGTTGATCAAGGAGGCCGAGACCCGTGCCAAGCTCGACGCCGCCAAGAGGGCGGGCGTGGAGGTCCGGAGCTTCAAGGTCGCCAAGGCCGCCGACGGCTGGCTGAGCGAGACGCTCGAGGCCCACTGCAAGGACCTCGCCGCCTTGAACGCCGCCATGCGCGCCATGGACAAGGAGGAGGAGTTCGCGCTCACGCGCAACGCCGACGGCACGTTCACGCTGGTCTCCAAGGGCGGGGAGTCCCAGCTGCCCTTCGCCGGGGAGCTCGGCAAGGAGGATTCGGCGGAGGAGCTCAAGAAGCTCAAGGGCTTCAGGATGGTCTCGGCCGTCACCGTCCCGGGCGAGATCACCGCAAGCAACGCCCACGCCCGTGAGGGCCGCACGGCGCGGTGGGCCGTCGACGCCGCGGACAAGGACTTTCTTGCCAAGTTCAAGGCCATGGCCGGGAAGGACGACTCCGTCACCTTCAGGGCCGAGGGCTTCAAGCCCGCGGCCGGCGAGTCGCACCGCTACCTCCGCACCGACCTGACCCTGGTCCTCAACGCCGACGGCTCGGCGGACGTGACCGAGCGCAAGTCCGTCCACGACGCCTTCTTCAAGGAGGCCGAGGCCCGGGCCGTCGCGCAGCAGGGCAACTCCGACGCCCTGCGCCGGATGTTCGACGAGCAGGCCGTCCGCGACGAGTTCAAGCAGGACCGCCAGGAGGGCGAGAAGGCCGGCGTCGAGCTGAAGAGCGTGAAGGCCGAGCTCGCCGGCGGCTGGCGCCGCATCGCCAAGGAGATGCACTGCCGCGACCTGGCCGCGGCCCGGGCCGCCGCGGAGGCGGGCGACTGGTCGCTGATCAGGAGCGCCGACGGCAACTACCTGCTGACCATCAGCCCGTCCGAGGACCCGGCCACCGCGCTACCCGAGCTCCCGGCCATGAAGGGCATGATCCGGAAGATGTGGGAGCTCCAGCGGCTGTACATCACCGTCCGGGTCCCGGGCGACGTCATCGTCACCACCGCGCACGAGACCAGCGGCCGCGAGCTCAAGTGGTCCTACGACACGACCGACCCGAAGTTCGACGAGAAGCTCGCGGACATGAAGAAGAAGGGCCAGATCGTCTCGTTCAAGGGCGCCGGGCTGGACCTCAAGGAGGTCCGGGCCGAGCCGAAAACTCGGGGGCCGCAGTCCATCTACGGCTACCGCGACGGTGGCGGCCGTAGGAAGCCCGCCAAGCCGCCGGCCGAGGGCGAGGCCCCCAGGGAGTCCGCTCCCGCGCCGCCGGCCCAGGACCCCGAGGCGCCGCGCCCGTGACTGCTTCCTCTGATCGAAGGATCCGCCGCATGAAGAGAACCCTGCCGATCCTGCTGCTCCTGCCGCTCCTCCTGGCCGCCGGTCCGGGCTGCGGGCCCTCGCGCGAGGAGTTCGACGGAGCCGTGGACCGACTCGACTTCCGGCAGGTGGTCCGCCGGGCCAAGGAGCGGGTCTTCCCCGCGGTGGTCTTCATCAAGTGCCTGAGCGAGAGCTACGAGGGCGGCCGCAAGCTCACCCGGGAGGTCTCCGGCAGCGGCGTGATCGTCTCGCCCGAAGGCGAGGTGCTCACCAACTGGCACGTGGTCGAGAAGGCCACCGAGATCCGCTGCCTGCTCTACAGCGGCGAGTCCTTCGCCGCCCGGCTGGTCGGCACCGACAAGGACACCGACCTGGCGCTGCTCCGGCGCGAGGCCCCGGCCGGCAAGTCGACGCCCCTGCCCCCGCTGCCCTGCGCGACGCTGGGCGACTCCACCCGCCTGGTCGAGGGCGACTTCGTCCTGGCCATGGGCGCGCCCTGGGGCATGAGCCGCTCGGTGTCCATCGGCATCGTCTCCTGCCCGCGGCGCTACCTGCCGGGCTACGGGCACTACAGCCTTTGGCTGCAGACCGACGCGTCCATCTCGCCGGGCAACTCCGGCGGGCCGATGGTCAACGCCGCCGGCGAGGTGGTGGGCATCAACACCCTGAGCTCCTTCACCGGCGGGGACCTGGGCTTCGCCGTGCCCTCCGAGACGGTCAGCTTCATCCTGCCGCAGCTCCGCGAGCACGGCCGGGTGAACTGGAGCTGGACGGGGCTGGAGCTCCAGCCGCTGCGCGACTTCGACAAGAACATAGCCTTCGAGGCCTCGGAGGGCGTGGTGGTGGCCGGCACCGACCCGGAGAGCCCGGCGCGCCGCGCGGGAGTGCAGCCCCGCGACCGGCTGCTGCGCGTCAACGGCCGGCCGGTCACCGCGCTGACCGCCGAGGACCTGCCGGCGGTCCGCCGCCTGCTCGGCTCCCTGCCGCGCCAGCAGCCGGCCAAGCTCGAGCTCCTGCGCGGCGAGGAACCGGTGACGGTCGAGATCACCCCGCGCGACAAGGGCAGCGTGGAGGGCGAGGCCCTGGACTGCCCGCGCTGGGACCTGACCGTCAAGGCCATCAACGAGTTCGAGAATCCCGGCCTGCACTTCCAGCGCCGGACCGGGGTCTTCGTCTACGGCGTGAAGTACCCCGGGAACGCCTGGGGCTCGGGGCTGCGCCACCAGGACATCATCGTCAGGATCGACGGCCGCGAGGTGAAGACCCTCCCGGAGGTCAAGGCCGCCCACGCCGCGGCGCTGACCGGGCTGCCCGGCAGGCCCAGGGTGCCGCTGGTCATCCTGCGCGGCGGGGTGGAGCACCAGATAGTGCTCACCTTCTCGCGGGACTATGACAAGGAATAGGGGCATGGCTACGAACATGCAACACGCAACATCCAACATGCAGCATTCAGCGCCGAGGATTCTTCCGATATTCATCGGGTGTCGCGTGTTGTGCGTTGCATGCTGCATGTTGGCCGTCGTCTTCCTTCCCGTTTCCGTCTCCGCCGCCGCCGCCGAGCCCGCGCCCGCGGCCCCGGCGCCCGCTCCGGCCGACCCGGCGGAACGGCCAGCGCCGGACGCCGCCAACGCCCCAGCGCCGGACGCGGCGGCGACGCTCGAGGCCCTGGCCGGCTCGATGGTCGTCGTCGAGTACTGGCTGAAGCCCAGCACCAACGAGGAGCCCCGCGCCCGCGGGGTCCGGGCCGGCGCGGACCTCGTCCGCGAGGAGCGGCCGGCCGAGCTGGCCGGCTGGCTGATCGCCCCGGGCAAGGTGCTCACCCCCGACCCGCTGGTTCACCCGCGCTTCGTGCGCTCCATCCGGGTGCGGCTGGGAGAGGAGAGCGTCGTGGCGCAGGTCGGCGGCTACGCCGAGGGGCAGGCGGCGGTCTACCTCGACCTCGAACGCCCGCTGAAGGGCGGCAAGCCCCTGGCCTTCGAGCCGGCCGCGGCGGCGGGCGGCGGCGATGCGGCCGCCGGGCGGGAGCCGCTCCAGGCCGTGACCCGCACGCAGGCCGGCGGCCGGTGGATCGCGGCCGCGGCGCCGCTGGCCCTGCTCCCGGCGCTGGCCGACGACGGCCGCAGGTTCGCCCCCGTCCCCGCCAACTGCCTGATCCTCGGAGCCGGCGGCGCCCCGGCCGGCGTGACCGTCTCGCCGGAGCTGCCCCTGGACGGCTCCTGGCGGGGCTCGCCGCTCGGCTGGCCGGTGATAACCGCCGACCGCATGGCCAAGCGCCTGGCGGCCGCGGAGGGCCGCGCCAACCGCGGCCTGCTGCGCGTCACCCTGGAGTTCCGCAGCCCGCGCCGGGGCTCGGCCGAGGCCCTGCGGGCCCACGCCCACGACGGCGACGAGGCCACCGTCCGCGAGGCGGTGGGCGTGGTCCTGGAGAACGGGCGGATGCTGGTCCTCGAGGAGCTCCGGCCGGCGGAGACCGCCCGCCTAGAGCGCATCACCGCCCACACCATGATGGACGCGGCCATCCCCGCGAAGTTCGTGGCCTCGCTCGCCGAATACGGCTGCCTGGTGGCCGAACTGAACCGGCCGGTGCCGGCCGCCGCCCTGCAGCTGGCCGACGGCGACGTCCGCCGGTTCCGCGGCGCGCTGCTGACCGCCGCCGAGATCGGCTTCTACGGCGAGCAGCGCCTGGCCGTCTACGAGCACGCCCGGATCACCGCCTTCGAGACCCGCTGGAAGCGCCGGCTCTGCCCGCTGGCCGACGGATCGCCCGACGGCCGGTTCCTGTTCGACCCCCAGGGGTTGCTGGTAGCCCTGCCGGTCACCCGCCGGGCGCCGGCGAGCATGGTCCCGCCGGACCCGCGCAAGCCGGCGGAGGCGCCCCGGCTGACCGCGGCCGCCCATCTCCTGGAGCAGCTGGCCGACCTGTCCGCCAACGGCGACCCGGCCAACGTGCCGCTGGGCGAGGCCCAGGAGGGCCGGCTGGCCTGGATGGGCGTCATCCTCCAGCCCCTGAACCGCGAGCTGGCCAGGATGCATGGCATCTCGGTCGAGACCGGCGACGGGGAGATCGGGGCGCTGGTGGCCCACGTCTACCCCGGCTCGCCCGCGGCCCGGGCCGGCATCAGGCCGGGGGCGGTCCTGCTGCGGCTGCACGTCAAGGGCCAGCCGCTGCCCATCGACGTCCGCCTGGCCGACGGCGGCGCCGGCTACTACTACGGCGAGGAAGAGGAGGAGTCCGGCGCCGGCGACGAGGACGGCGAGCTGCCCGATCCGCAGTACCAGCACGCGGCCCGGCCCTGGGCCCCGGCCGGGGACGCCCTCGCCCGGGTCCTGACCGACCTGGGCCTGGGGCGCGAGTACACCGCCGAACTGCGCGTCGGCGGACTGCCGCTGCGCAAGGCCCTCAAGGTGGAGGAGAGCCCGCCGCACTTCGACACCGCCGCCCGGCACAAGTCGGCGGAGCTGGGGCTGACCGTGCGCGACCTGACCTTCGAGGTCCGCCGCTACTTCCAGATGAAGCCGGAGGACCCCGGGGTGATCGTCTCGACGGTCGAGCCGGGCAGCAAGGCGGCGGTGGCCGGCATCCGGCCTTTCGAGATCGTCGTCGCCGTCAACGGCCGCGCGGCGGCCGGCGTGAAGGAGTTCGCCGCGGCCTGCGAGAAGCAGGAGGAACTGCGCCTGGCGGTCAAGCGCCTGGCCCGCGAGCGCCAGGTGAAGATCCGCCTGCCCGGGGCGGCGGCCCCGGCGCCCGTCCCGGCTCCGGCGGCGCCCAAGCCGGCCGAGGCGCCAGCCGCGAAGTAGCCGCCAGTCATTGATCCGTCGCTGGTTTCCCACGCCGGAACCGCAGATTGCTGATTGATGATCGCTGATTTCAGAAGGACGGGAAGAGGCCTGAAGGCCCACTTCAGCAATCACCAACCTGCAATCACCAATCGTCAATCCGCCGTTGGTGTCTTACCTCGCAGGCCTTGACAGCCGCCAGCGGCCGGCTAGCCTCATGCCCAGCCAGCGACAGAACAACCTGCGAGGAGAACTCCGGTGACCGAACCCGCCCGCACCGTCCACGTCATCGAGGCCACTCACTGGGACCGCGAGTGGCGGTTCCCCTTCGAGGCCACCCGCATCCGCCTGATCCGCCTGATGGACAACCTCCTCGAGATCCTCGAGAAGGACACCGCCGGCCGGCGGCGCTACCACCTCGACGGCCAGGCCATCCCGATCGAGGACTATCTCGAGATGCGCCCGGAGAACGCCCGGCGCCTGAAGGCGGTATGCAAGGCGGGGAAGTTGCTCGTCGGACCGTGGTACACGCTCCCCGAGGAGAACCTGGTGCTGGGCGAGAGCCTGGTCCGGAACTTCCTGGTCGGGCGCGCCGCGAGCCGCGAGTTCGGCGGTGCCATGCCCGTGGGCTACAGCCCCACGAGCTACGGCCAGGTCTCGCAGATGCCGCAGATCATGGCCGGCTTCGGAGTGACGAGCATCCTCTTCTACCGCGGGGTGAACCGCCAGGCCGCGCCGCAGAGCGAGTTCTGGTGGCAGTCGCCCGACGGCTCGAAGATCCTGGCCTTCCGCTTCTGCGGCTACGGGCGGGCCAACTTCTTCCACCTGGTCTACCGCCCGCTGGTCCACGGCCGCGACCGCTCCAAGCAGGAGCACCTCTGGGCGGACGGCGGCGCGCCCTTCCGGCTGGCCGGGTCGTCCTCGATCGCGCCCTACGAGCTGATCGAACCGCCCATGGGCTGGCATCCGGAGGAGATCGACAAGGCCATCGCCAACCTCGACGCCGACATCAGGGACAACACCACGCCGCACCTCCTGGGCATGCAGACCCAGGATTCGCTCGAGGCCTATCCGGAGCTCGCCAAGCTCGTCGACGCCTTGAACGCGCGCGCCGGGCGCGAGGCCTACCGGATCTCGAGCCTGCCCGACTACATCGCCGCGGTGCTGGCCGCCGGGCCGCAGCTCCAGACCCTCACCGGCGAAATGCGCCACACCCAGAAGGAGCAGTCCATCACCGACCTCTACCCGCACATCTTCCCGGCGCGGGCCTACATCAAGACGGCGAACCGCGCGGCGGAGCTCGAGCTCTCGCGCTGGGCCGAGCCGGCCGCGGCGCTGGGGTGGCTCCTGGGCGACACCTATCCGGCGCCGTTCCTGACGCGCGCCTGGAAGCTGCTCCTGGCCAACCACGCGCATGACTCGATCTCGGGCTGCTCGATGGACACGGTCCACGAGGACACCATGGACCGCAACCGCCAGGTGCGGATCATCGCCGGGGAGCTGGCGGTGAAGGGCCTCGGCCGCATCGCCGCCTCCATCGACGGGGCGAAGCTCGCCAAGGACGACGTTCTCCTGGTGGTCTTCAATCCCGAGCTGCGCGAGCGGAGCGAGGTCGTGCCGGCCGAGCTCGAGACCCACGTCGACGACCAGTTCGACTCATTCGAAATCGTCGACGAGGCTGGCCGGCCCGCGCCTGTCCAGCTCGCCGGCGGCGAGGACGCCAAGCTCGCCATCTTCCAGAGCCCGCTCGAGCTGCCCCTGCGGATGCGCGCCAGGAATCGCAAGCTCTACTTCCGGGCCGAGAACGTCCCGGCGCTGGGCTACAAGAGCTACCTGCTCAGGCGCGGCGGCAAGGGCTCCATCCAGAGCGGCTCGCTGCTGGCCGGCCCGCGCGGGCTCGCCAACGAGCACCTGAAGGTTGAGGTGGCCGTCAACGGCACCTTCAGCCTCACGAACCGAGAGACCGGCCGGACTTTCTCCGGCCTGGGCCTCTTCGAGGACGACGGCGAGGTCGGCGACCCCTGGGTGCGCTACGCGCCCAAGGAGGACCGACTCGTTACTTCGTCCGGCGCCAAGGCGGCGGTCGCGGTCGTCGAGGACGGGCCGCTTTCGGCGACGCTCTCGGTGAGGTTCGACCTGCGCGTGCCGGCCTGCGCGCTGGGCTTCGACCAGAAGCGCAGCCCCGACGAGGTGGTCCTAGCCGTCGAGAACCTGCTCACGCTGCGCGCCGGCGCGCGGCGGCTGGAAGTTGTCACCCGTTTCGTGAACACGGCCAAGGACCACCGGCTGAGGATCGCCCTGCCGACGGGGCTCGTCGGCGCGACGAAGTCCGCGGCCGAGAGCGCCTTCGACGTGGTCGAGCGCCCAGTGGCCGTCCCGGACGGCACGGGCTGGCGCGAACCGCCCTCGGGCTGTCAGCCGCACCTGGGCTTCGTGGACGTCTCCGACGGCACCGAGGGCCTGGCGCTCCTCGACATGGGCGTGCCCCAGTACGAGGTCCGCGAGGACGCGGCCCGGACGCTGGTCCTCACGCTGATGCGCTGCTTCGCCCAGAAGAACACCGTCCGCCGCGCCGAGTACCCCGACCAGCCCGGCTCGCAGTGCCTCGGGCCGCAGGAGTTCCGCTGGGCGCTCATGCCCCACCGCGGCGACTGGCAGGCCGGCGGCGTCATGGCCGAGGCCTACGCCTACCTGCTGCCGCTCCGCGCCGCGCAGGCCGGACGCTCGACGAAGGGCACGCTGCCGCGGAGCGCGAGCTTCTTCGCGCTGCGCCCGGCGGCGCTGGAGCTTGCCGCCGTCAAGCGCGCCGAGGACCGCGACCGCGTCATTCTCCGCCTCTGGAACCCGTCCGACCGCGAGACCACCGCGGAGCTCGTCTGCCTCCGGAAGCCGAAGGTCGCCCGCGAGCTCACGCTCGCCGAGGAGCCGCTCGGGCGACTCAAGGTCCGGAAGAACGCCGTGCAGCTGCGGGCGGGGGCCAGGAAGATCCTGACGGTCGAGATCGGGTTCTAATTGGGAGGGCCAGGGTATTGTGATCCCTGAAACTGCCACCGGAACGGCCAGGGACAGCGGGCAGAAACTAACGTCTGGAGGGGCGCATGGTAGCGGTGCGGCTCAAGGAGTTGATGGGAAGTGTGATTATGAACATCAATAGCGGAGATGCCCTCAGCGTTGTTGGTGAACTGAGAATCTGCGGGAGTCGAGATGACGCCAAGTTCTTCTTGGCAAGTGATTCCAATGCATCTGATTCGTCTCAGATGGTTGCATTGCCGCTACGGCAAGAAGTTGCGAACAGCGTTAGCAAGGTAGCATCGCCCTGCGTGGGGTCGCAGTGGAGGTATATCTTGCCGGCGACGGTCAATGGCGAGTTCTGCTGGGACGAAGGACGCCGCAACATACGCTGTACTAGTGTGGCCTCATTAAGCATAGAACGAACGGTTACGGATTGGATCATGTGGGATGGCGCAATCCTCGACCCCACGAAGGACAACTGGTGACTGTGCTGCAGGGGCTCAGGGCAGAGTGGACGACGGGAATGCCGCATTCCGCTGCTGTGACACTCGGTTAGCGTAACCGCAGACCCCCACGTGACACTCGCAATACATGACTTCCTGGCGTTCCGATTCGATAGCGCCAGCTTTCTGCCGAAGCTTCACGTCCCGTATTGATGTGTGATGCGACTGCCGGCTGACCCTCCGCGCCAGCCGGCACCCAGTCCACGCAGTCCCGCACCAGTTTGCTGCAGTCGCGGTGGGTCTGGACTCATTCCGGATGAAAGGCGTCCAGGAAGCCGTTCTATCAGTGAAGCAACACCAGGGAACACCGGCACGGGGAGGCACATCGTGGATGCTCGCAACGACCTGGCCCGGATCGTATCGGCCGCCAACAGGGAGTCGGCCTACCAGCCGGCCCCCCCCAAGGGGCGGGCCGGTCCGGTCATCGTCATTTCCAGGCAGCCGGGCGCGGGCGGCGAAGCCATAGGCCGGATGCTGGCCCGCAGGCTGGGGCTGGAGTTCTGCGACCGCGAGATCGTGGAGATGATCGCCCGCGAAGCGATGGTCAGCGAGGCGGCCGTGGCCTCCCACGACGAAAAGGTCCGGTCCGAGCTGGACAACGTCCTGGCGGGGATCGTCGCCGAGGGGCTGTCCATGCCGGGCTACCGGTACCTGGCCGGCCTCAGGACGGTGATCCTCTCGATCGCCGCCCGGGGCGGCGCGGTCATCGTCGGCCGGGGCGCGCACCTCATCCTGCCACCGAAGGAGCGCCTCAGCCTCCGGCTGATTGCGCCTCGCGAGCGCCGCCAGGACCACTGGGCCAGTCGCTTCGGTCTGTCCGCGCGAGTGGCCGGGAAACGGCTGGCGGCCGCCGAGCGCCAGCAGCGCCGGTTCATCAAGCGGTACTTCCGGACCGACCCGGATGACCCGCTCGGCTACGATCTGACCATCAACACCGCACGGCTGGGACCGACGGCCATTCTCCGGACGGTCAAGGCCGTGCTCGGGCTGGCTTGACCGGGGTGCACCGGAGCTCCGGGCATCGGAAGCGCTTCAGGCCCGGCCGCCCTGCGGGTGCGACACTCCTGATACATGACTTCCGGGCGTTCCGCGCCCGGTGACACCGACTCCCGGTCGCAGTGCCAGGCCTGGTATTGCCGTGAGGTGCGACTGCTGCGCGACTTCAGCGCCGGCCAGAGCCCATCCGGCGGATGCGTTGCTCGAGGCCCTCGACCTGGCGCAGCTGGATGCCGAAGCGCTCGCCGACGATGACCACGTCGCCGGAGCCTATCTTCTGGTCGCCGATCATCAGGTCGAGGTGCTCGTCGGCGCTCTTGTCGAACTCCAGGATCGTGCCGGGGTTGAGCTTCAGCACCGATTCGAAGTCCATCTGCTTCTCGGCCACCAGCACCGACACCTGGAGCCTGAGCCCCAGGATGCGCCGGACGTTGGGGTGCAGCCCGAGCAGGACGGGGTCGCCGCCCCCGGCGTCGCCGCCGCCCTCGGGCGACGCGCCGCCGGCGCTGCCGGCCCCTCCGTACCCGGCGGCCTCGTCCGCCTCGAACTGCGCGGGGAAGACGACCAGCGTAGAGACGGCGGGCAGCCCCTCGACCTCCAGCTGGAAACCGGCGGACGGATAGGGCCCGCGCCCCAGCAGGTCGCAGAGCGGCTCGGCCGCGCCGGGCCTGACCAGCATGGCGTCGCCCAGGCCCATGCCCGGCGTCGAGCCGGCCTGGGCGGCGAGCTTCTCGGCCATGCCCACCAGCGCCCCGGACAACGGTCCGGCCATGACTTCGAGGTCCGCGTCGGCCAGCTCCCGGGCGGCGTCCTTCTCCTCCTCGGTCCCGGCGGCCCCGGCGGTCCCGGCGAGCAGCGCGGCCAGCTCGGGCGTGCCCGGGCCGGAGAAGATGAACGCCATCCGGCCGGCGAGCGAGCCGCCCAGCTCGATGCAGAAGCCCGCGCCCGGGCCGGAGAGCCTCGCGCCGACCTCCGCGGCCGAGAGCCCGGCGGTCGCGGGACTGCCGCACTTGACGGGGCGGCCGCAGGCGGCCTCCAGCGCCCGGGCCAGCTCCTCGGCCAGCCCCTGGGCGGTTGCCGCCAGGACGGCGGTTGGGTCGGGCATCGCCCCGCTGCCGCGCGCCGCCATGGTCAGACCACCTCCCCGGGCCGCAGGGGCCGGACGATCTCGAAGGCCTTCTTGCCCCGGAAGACCCCGGCCCGTCCGGCGAACTTGGCCTTGCCGCCGACGGTCAGGATCAGCGGGGCGGCCACCGGCTTGTCGGTGACCAGCACCTGCCCGGGAGCCAGCTCCAGCAGTTCGCGCACCGAGACCTGGGTCTCGGCCACGAACCCGGAGACGTCCAGGACCGCGCCCTTCAGGCTGTCCCGGAGGTAGTCGGCGGCCTCCTGGATCTCCTGGCTCTTGCGGCGCTGGCTGTACCAGCTCTGCACCGTGGAGAAGGCCCCCATGATCGGCTCGATCACCGGGTAGGGGATGCACAGGTTCACCAGGCCGGTGACGTCGCCCATGCGCACCTCCAGCGAGATGAGCACCACCACCTCGTTGGGGGCGACCACCGGCAGGAGCTGCGGGTTGCTCTCGGTCTGGGCCACGGCGAAGTTCAGCGCCTTGATCGGCATCCAGGTGTCGCGGAGGTGCCCGAGGATCCGCTCGGTGATGCGCGCGAAGAGCTTGCGCTCGATCTCGGTCATCTCGCGTTCGGGCACCGAGCCGGGGCCGGCCTGGCCGCCCAGCAGCTTGTCGATGATCGGGAAGACGATGGCGGGATTGATCTCCAGGACGAGCTTGCCCTCCAGGGGCTCGGCGGTCAGGACGTTGAAGCAGGTCGGGTTGGGCAGGCTCATCACGAACTCGGAGTAGGTGAGCTGCTCGACGGCGGTCAACTTGCAGTCCACGATGGTGCGCAGGTGGCCGGAGAGGGTGGCGGCCAGGTTGCGGGCCAGGACCTCGTGGTGGGTCTCCAGCGCCCGCATCTGGTCCTTGGAGACGCGCTCGGGGCGCTTGAAGTCGTAGACCGCCACCTCGCGGGTGCCGGTGCGCTCCTCGGGCTGGCCCAGGTCGGCGTTGACGTCGTTGACCGCGCTGAGCAGCGCGTCGACCTCGTTCTGCGAAAGGACCTCAGGCACCGGTCACCTCGGCGCTTTCGGAGATGGCGCCAGCCGGACCTCTTCCGGGGCGGACATGCCCTGGTTGCGGGCCACCGCCTCCCAGACGTCGCGCTCGCCGTTCTCCAGGCTCCGGCAGGTGGAGCGCAGGTCGTCCAGGTAGGCCTGGTGCTCGGCGGCCCAGACCCGCACCTGGCGGATGCGCTCGGCGGCCGCGTCGTGCTCGCGCCGGGCCGGCTCGACCACGGCCAGCAGCACCGCCCCCGAGGCCACCGTGAACAGCACCCAGAATATCTCCGGGTGCCGCGTGGGACGCGTTTCCGGGTTCCCTGACGACACAGGTCTTCTCCGCCACTGGCGTTCCGCCCCAAACTCCCCCCAAAGGGATTCCGGGCAATATGTTGTATCGGCCCTGCAGGGGAGGGGACTTTAGGGCGTCTCGGAAGACGGCAGACGGCGAACCGCAGAACGCAGAATATCGAAGTCCGAATCACGAAGTGACTTCGACATTCGATATTGGACATTCGATGTTCTGCGGTTCCGCCGTTGGTTCGCCCCGGTGAACCGCGCCCCCGAACCGGGATTGCGCCATCGGCGTCCACGAGTACCATCCCGGGCATGACGGAAGCCGCCGACCAGCCGACCCTGCCCGGCGAGCCTGCCGCAAAGCATCACCGCAGCCTGACCGTCTTCTACGCGGTCATGTGCGCAGCCATCGTCGTGGGTCTCTTCAGCTTCTGGTTCTGGCGGACCTGGACCGTCTGGTGGTTCGACGCCGACGAGGCCAAGAAGCGGCAGTCGGCCGCCGCCGGGCGTCTCAGGGTGCCGGTCGAGATGGAACTGGATCTTGGCGGCGGCGTGAAGATGGAGTTTGTCCTCGTCCCGGCGGGCCGGTTTCGGATGGGCAGCCCGGCGGAGGAGGTCGGGCGCCGCGACGATGAGCGGCTGCACTGGGTGACGATCGCGCGCCCCTTCTACATGGGCAAGTATGAAGTTACCCAGGAGCAATGGGAGAAGGTGACGGGGGTGAACTACAGCGACTTCAGCGGCCCGAAGAATCCGGCGGAGCGCGTGAGCTGGGACGGCTGTCAGGCCTTCCTGCAACTGTTGAACCAACTTCCGGCCCTGGCCCCCGGCCCCGCTCCCTCCGGGAAAGGGGATGGGGCAAGGGCCAGATTGCCCACCGAGGCCGAGTGGGAATGGGCCTGCCGGGCAGGGACACGGTCTCAGTTCTGCTCCGGGGACGCGGACGCATCCCTGGCCGACTATGCCTGGTTCCATGCCAACTCCGGGAACACGACCCATCCGGTGGGGGAGAAGAAGCCCAACGCCTGGGGCCTCTTCGATATGCACGGCAATGTGGCGGAGTGGTGCAACGACTGGTACAGAGAATACGTTGATGGCGGATGGGCGTCCCAGCTGGATCCGGCAGGTCCTGCTACCGGCTCGTCCCGCGTGGTGCGAGGCGGCTCGTGGGTACACAACACCAATGGCTGCCGCGCGGCGCGCCGCGGCACGCTTGGCCCGCAAAACGGGGACTGCAGCCGCGGCTTCCGGGTTGTGATGGTTCCCGCAAGGCACTGACTATGACTTGTTGCTCTGCCACTTGCCGTTGTTCGGCTTCACGCCGGGAGCCATGAACAACAACAGTGATTGCTCACGCCAAGACGCTGCGAACGCCAAGAGCGACTCACTCCGTTGCTGTCGTCTGCGGCTCCGCGGCTCCGCGTGAGGCTCGCGGCCTTACCGCAGCCCCGCCTGCTCCCGCGCCGCCTGCTCGATGACCAGCATCCTCCGCCGGACGCTGGCGCTCGAGACCGGCGCGGGCCGGCCCCCCCGGATGGCCCCGTGGAGCGCCCGGTAATAGGCCAGGTCCGAGTCCTCGAACTCCTGGTTGGGCACGGCCTGGAACTCGTCGAAGGCCAGCTTCTCGGTGCTGTACTCGCGGCCGGCGGCCGGGCCGAGGTCCGGCCGGTGCCCGGGGAGCGCGTCGAAGCCCCGCACCACCTTCCAGCGCATGGGGTCGGAGTTGCCGCGCGGCCCGCTCAGCAGCGTGCCCCGGTCGCCCAACACCAGCCACTCGGGCAGATCGAAGGCGCAGTTCATGAAGATGTCGACTTCCAGCAGCGGCGCGTCCGGCGCGGACATGGACAGGCGCACGAAGTCCTCGGCGTCGCCGGAGGCGAGCACGCGGTCCAGCCGGCAGTGGACCGCCGGCTCGGCCGGCCCGGAGAATTCCATGAGCTGGTCGATGCGGTGCGCGCCGTAGTTGCGCAGCATCCCGCCGCCCATGGACCGCACGGTCTGCCAGTCCCAGCGCCGGCGGAAGTCGGCCACGGCCGCCCGGACCATCACGATCCGCCCGAGGACGCCGGAGGCGGCCACCTGGCGCATCTTCAGGAAACTGGGCGAGAAGCGCCGGTTCTGGAAGATGGAGAGCGTCCGGCCGCTCTGCTTCTCCGCGGCGATCATCCGGTCGCACTCGGCCAGGTCCCGGGCCATGGGTTTCTCGCAGAGCACGTGCCGGCCGGCGGACAGCGCCGCGACCGTCCAGTCGGCGTGGAGCTGGGTCGGCGCGGCCACCACCACCAGCTCCGCCCCGCGGTCGGCCAGCAGGTCGTCGTAGCGCTCGTAGGCCCGGCAGCCGAGCTCGCGCTCGGCCTCGGCCCGGCGCTCCGGGACGCCATCGAGCACCGCGGTCACCCGGAAGAGATCCGGGAGCTTCCGCATGGCCTCGACGTGGATGTTCCAGCCGGCCCGCCCCAGGCCGGCGACCGCCACCCGCACCGGGCCGCTTTGGTTCTGGCTGTCGGACACTCTCGATCCTTTCCCTGCGCGCTGACCGCCGCCGATGCTAGCCCCGGGCGGCGCCGGGCGCAAGTGCGGGCGGGAGGAGACAAGGCAGAAGGAGGAAGGCAGTTGCTGGAAGCCTGTCCATCTCCAGCGTTGCGTCTTTTCCTTACATATCCCAGCCTTCTGGACAACCATCGGTCAGCGGGTATCCTTGGACAGGACACGAGAGGAGGCATGCATGGCTTCTCCGGCAGATCCGGGCGATAGGGCCGGCTCAGCGCTTCTCGGCGAACTTGTTTCGTCCGGCCGGCTCCGGCCCGAGGAAGCTGCACTGCTGCAGGAGGAGGTCCTACTGGCCGAAAAGCGCGGGGCAGCCCGGGCCGGCACTGTCCTGAGCTGGATCACGACCGGATTAGCGTTGGTACTCTGTCTCTCCCAACTGTTGTGGCCGGTGGTCCTTCCCGGATTTATGAAGCTTTTCGCGGATATGGCCCTTGGCGAACTGCCACTGCCGACCAGGCTGCTGCTGACCGTACCCTGGTGGGTTTACACGGGCGCCTTTCTTACCCTGGCTATTCTGATACCTGCCAAGGAGGCTCTCATCCGGAATAAGGCGGTGACGATGGCCCTGAATGTGATCACGATTTTCGGGCTTATGCTCTGGGCCGCGTTCGCCAAGTGGGCACTCTTCGCGCCCATGATGACTATGATGGAGAGACTGGGGCAGGATGGCAGGGGCTGCTGAGCGGGGCGGGTCTGAGACCCGCCCCTGCGGCTCTTCGGAACAACGCCGGCCGGTGCCGTGGCCCTCCGCGTCCTCTGCGTACTGCCTAGCGGGAGCCCTCTACTTCGCGTACATCGGCAGGTAGCGGTAGTAGACCTCCAGGCTCAGCGCGTTGATGGCCGTGTGGTAGACGCGCCCGCCGGTCGGGCCCCAGCCCATCTCGCAGTCCCACGAGCCGTCCTTGTCGGCCGCCGAACCGTCCATGGGCCCGCCCTTGCGCTGGTTGTTGACCAGCGTGGGCTTGAGGGCCGCGTTCCAGGCCTCCCAGTGCCGGCCGCCCATCTGGAACATGGCCAGCGTGCCATAGTACCAGTAGTACGGGTCCTGCGGGTCGTGGATGTCGCTCTTGGGGTTCCAGCTCGGCGGGGTCCTGGCGAGCAGGTCGGCCTGCCTGACCAGCACAGCGTCGCTGTTGGGCGTGCCCATGAACTGCCGGCAGACCATGCCCACCGCGGTCATGGCGTAGCCCTGCTGGAACTGGTACTGGCCCGGACCGTTGTAGCCGACCTTGCCGGTGCCGCGGTCGGTGACCTTGTCCAGCCAGGCGGCCGCCCCCTGGAACCCGGCGCCGTCGACCTTGAGGCCGGCGATCTTGGCGCTCTTCAGGGCCATCACCGCCCAGCCGACCACCGAAGTCGAGCGCAGCCCGCCGTGGTGCCAGCCGGCGTACTTGTCCTGGGCCTTGAGGATGTAGTCCACGCCCTTCTGCGCCGAGGCGCTCAGCCGCGCGTCCCTGGTCATGCCGTAGGCCTCGGCCATGGCCAGCGTGCCGATGGTCGAGGCGTAGATCTCGTAGCCGGAGGACTGGTTGATGTCGCCCCAGCCGCCGTCGGCGCGCTGGTTCTTGAGCAGCCACTCGACCGCGCGGTTGACGTTCTCCCGGAAGCTGCCGCTCTGGTGGGTGTGCCCGGCGCCCAGGAAGGCCAGGGCGGCCAGGGCGCTGCAGGCTGCGTCGTTGGCATAGCCGCCGGAGACGCCGCCGCCGCCCTCCCACTTCTTGATGTCCCAGTGGCCGTCGGCTTCCTGGTGGCGGGCCAGCCAGCGGAGCGCCGCCTCCACCGCGCTCTCGGTGGCCGTGCTGCCGCCGAAGCGTCCCACGGCCTTCTTGCGCCCGCCGCCGTCGCGGTAGCCGAAGACGCCGGCCATGCCGCCGCCGCCC